>BFBZ01000048.1_pt1 | contig 265080 bp, 243 predicted proteins | sample 1888401 | NCBI WGS metagenome assembly BFBZ01 (sample SAMD00112614, study PRJDB3348) | symbiont metagenome | host: Chara braunii
GGCCCATGACTTCAACAACCTCCTGACGGCAGTGATCGCCAATCTGGAGCTTCTCCGCAAGCGCGTACCCGCCGGCCCGATGAACGACCAGCTGATCGACGGCGCCATGCAGGGCGCGCAGCGTGGTGCCGCTTTGACGCAACGCTTGCTCGCCTTTGCGCGGCACCAGGCATTGGAACCGAAGCCGGTCGATCTGGCCGAACTCGTCCAGGGAATGGGAAATTTGTTGCGCCGATCCACCGGTCCTGCCGTGGACATGCACTTCGACTTGCCGAGTGGATTGGCTGCGGCGCATATCGATGCCAATCAGGTCGAGCTCGCATTGCTCAATCTCGTCGTCAACAGCCGCGATGCGATGCCCGACGGTGGCAGGGTGGCGATCTCTCTCGATGAGGTCGAAACCGGTACGGTACGTGACTTGGCGGCAGGTCGATATCTGCGGCTTTCGGTGTCCGATTCGGGCACCGGCATGGATGCGCTGACATTGCAGAAGGCGGTCGAGCCCTTCTTTTCGACCAAGGAAGTCGGCAAAGGAACGGGGCTCGGCCTATCGATGATCCACGGCCTCGCGCAGCAGCTCAAGGGCGCACTGCGCCTGTTCAGCACGCCGGGCCATGGAACACGCGCCGAATTGTGGCTTCCCGTAGCAGACGGTGTTCCAATGGTAGTGACCTCCGGCCTTCAAGAAGCGGCATCCAACGAGAAAAGGACCGCCAAACTCCTGTTCGTCGACGACGATTTCCTCATCGGCCTGGCGACGACGGACCTCCTGGAAGATCTCGGTCATACGGTGATCAGGGCATCGTCGGGTGCAGAGGCACTCGATATCTTGCGCGCCGACGAGGCGATCGACCTGATGATTACGGACTATGCGATGCCGGGGATGACCGGCCTGCAGCTTGCCGAGCAGGCGCGTTCCATGCGTCCCGAACTGCCTATCCTGCTGGCAACCGGCTACGCCGATCTGCCGGCGCGCGCCAGCCTGGAGCTGCCGCGCCTCAACAAGCCCTATCAGCAGAGGCAATTGGCCGAGCAGATCAAGGCTCTGCTCGGCTGAAGTTTCTTCCGGTCAATCCTTTGAAGGTTTCACTGCATGAACGGCAACAGTCGGCGTAGCCGTTCGTCCCGTAGCCACAATCCACCCCAGACGATCAGGCCGAGCCAGAGGCCGAACAGGGTGTGCGTGAATATCGGATGGTCGAGGCGCACGTGGCTCGCCATGGCGCCGCCCATCAGGCCGGTCAGCAGGATTGCACCGAGCAGCGCGGTGCGCGGCCAGGCATAGAGCGCGGTGCCGCCCAGGGTGATGACGCCGAGCAGGCGGGCGAAGCCGTCGCTCGTCGGGTAGCCCAGGTCCTTCAGGCTGTCGGTGACCGGCTGGATCGGCACCATCTTGATGGCGCCGTCCATCGCCAGGAACACGATGGCGAGGCCGCTCAGGATGCGGCCCGCCCAGAGTGCACGGCTGGAGATCATCTCAGGCCTTCTTGAGGGGCGCGCCCATCGACCACAGGACGCCGAACGGGTCGCGGAACTGGCCGTAACGATCGCCCCAGAACATGTCCTGCACCGGCAACACGACGTCGCCACCGGCTTTGACCGCACGGTCGAAGGCCTTGTCGACGTCGTCGACCGCCAGATGCAGCGCGAAGCCGGCCGGCTTCTCCAGCGGATGGCCATGCTCGGGAAAGACATCGGCCAGCATCAGCGAGCCGCCATTGATCACGAGATGGATGTGCAGGTAGCGGCCCTTGTCGTCCGGCGGCATGCGCATGACTTCCTTGGCATCGAGAGCCTTGACGTAGAACTCCGCGGCCTTGGCGGCATTGCTGACCGAGAGGTAGGGGGTCGGGCCACCGAGGACGGGAGGATTGGTGTTGCTCATGACAGTCTCCTGGCTGTTGTCATATCCCGAGGACGGACGAGCCCTGGGCGATCCGACATTGGCAGGGGGAAAAATTTTACAATCCTTGCTTGCCGCGAAAGGGCCCTCCTTGCAGGAGGCTTGCAATCAGGATGACAGGCGGTCGAGGTGCTGGCGGATATGGGCCGCTTCCGCCGGCGTGTGGGCCAGCGCGATCGCGCGCCTGAAGGCTTCGCGCGCTTCGTCGTTGCGGTCGAGCCGCTGCAGCAGCGCGCCTTTGACCCCGTGGAAATAGAAATAGCCCTGCAGCCGTGCCCCCAGCGGTTCGATCATGTCGAGCGCCGCCTGCGGTCCTTTGACCTTTGAAACGGCGACGGCGCGGTTCAGCGTGACGACCGGCGAAGGCTGCAGGCGTTCGAGATTTGCGTAGAGCAGGTCGATTTGCGGCCAGTCGGTGTTCTCGGCGCACTCGGCGCGGGCATGAAGAGCCGCGATGGCGGCCTGGATCTGATAGGGGCCGGGCCGGCGATGGCGCATCGCCTTGTCGATCAGCGCCAGGCCTTCGGCGATGTCGCTCGTACTCCACAGGTTACGATCCTGATCCTCGAGCAGGATGACGTTACCGTCTCCGTCGAAGCGCGCCGCCGCGCGCGACTGCTGCAACAACATCAATGCCGTGAGCCCCATGATCTCGGGCTCGGTGGGGAAGAGGCGGAGCAGCAGACGGACCAGCCGGATCGCCTCCTCGGCCAGCGGCGCACGGGCTTCGGCCTCGGCCAGGGTCGTCGAATAGCCTTCGTTGAAGATCAGGTAGAGCATGGCGGCCACGGCGGCGAGCCGCTCCGCCCGCTCCGGGGCGCCCGGCGTCTCGAAGGCGACCTTGGCATTGCCGATCTTGGCCTTGGCCCGCGTGATGCGCTGCTCCATCGCCGCCTCGGAAACGAGGAAGGCCCGGGCGATCTGGCCCACCGAGAGACCGCAGACGATGCGCAGCGCCAGCGCGATCTGTTGCGTCGCCGGCAGCTCGGGATGGCAGCAGATGAAGAGCAGCCGCAGGATGTCGTCGCGGTAGTGTTCGCCGTCGAGCCGGTCGGCGAGCGAGGCTTCGGCGTCGCCGAGATCGGAGAGTTCCGCCTCGTCGGGCAGTTCGGTCTGGCGGGCGCGCTTGCGGACATCGTCCATCGCCGCGTTGCGCCCGACCAGGATCAGCCAGGCGGCGGTGTCGCGTGGCGGGCCGTTCTGCGGCCATGTCCTGAGGGCCCGCAGGCCGGCTTCCTGAAAAGCTTCCTCGGCCGTATCGAGGTCACGGAAGTAGCGCAGCAACGCCCCCATCACCTGGGGGCGGACGCCGGCGACGACCGCGTCGATCCAGCCGAGGTCGTTCATGCCGCGGGCTTCTTTTCAGTCGGAAGGTGGCTTTCGTGAAGCTGTGCCACCGGCCGGATTTCGTAGGCGCCGGTCAGGGGATTGGCCTTTGCAAGGTCCCTGGCGACCTCGATGGCGCCGTCGAGCGATGCGCAATCGACGATGTAGAAGCCCAGGAGCTGCTCCTTGGTCTCGGCGAAGGGGCCGTCGATCACCACGTCCTCGCGGCCCTTCCGCAGGGTGGTGGCGGCGGTGGTCGGCAGCAGGCGAGCCACGGGGCCGATCCGGTTCTGCTTCTCCAGTTTCTCGTGGACCTTGTGCAGCCGCGTCATGGTTTCGGCGTGCTGCTCCTTGGACCAGGAGCCGATCGCGTCCTCGGAGTTGTAGCAAAGGATGGCATAAAGCATGGAAGCGGACCCTCTTGTTGCATAGGACGAATAAGCAGGGGGGCTGCCGACAGAACAGCCGAAAAAAAGTGACAGCCATCCTGGCCGTCGGCAGCTTACCCTTCGGAGGGGATCGGGGTCTCGAAGGGCGTGCCGGCCTTCAGGAGCCGGTACCGGCCATCCTGGATTTCTGCCGCCGTCACGATGCCGGTGCGGGCGCTGCCGCCATCCAGACCCAACCGGTCGCCTTCGAACAGGTGCGGGTCGTCGAGCCCGCTGATCGCCCGATGCTTGTCGGGCGGGGTGTGGCCATGCACCACCAGGGTGCCGCCGAACCGGCCCTTCCAGTCGAGGAAGCCGTGATTGATCCAGGCCCAGCGCGCCTCGGTGAACAGGGTCCACGGACGCGTCAGGAACTCGTCAGGGTCGGCATGGGGATCGAGGCCACCATGGACGAATAGCGTATTGCCCAGCCGGACATGCGAGCGCATGCCCTGCAGGCGATGGACCACCGTGTCGCCCAGGGTCTCGGCGAGCAATGCCTGGTCGGCATGCGCCACGGGCCGGCCGGCGCGGTCGGCCATCTGATCGAGCAGGACATGGCCACCCATGCGCTTGGACAGCCACATCGTTTCGGCCTTGTGGGCGAAAGGTCCACCGATGACCGAGAGCATCATCATGATCTCGTGGTTGCCCAGCAGCCGGTCGACATGGTCGACGCCGTGCGCCTCTTCAGTGCGGGCCCACAGGTCGAGGACACGGATGCTGTCCGGTCCGCGATTGATCATGTCGCCGAGATAGATCAGCCGCCGCCGGCCTTCCGTTTCGCGCGCGAGGCCGGCGATCAATTGGAGCAGCCCCGCCAGCTCGTCGGCGCAGCCATGGACGTCGCCGATGGCGAACACCGACTCACCCTGCACGTCGAATGGCGCGGGTTTCCACTCCGAGAGGGTTACGGGCACGGTCATTGAGCGGGATGCTACTCCCGGCAGAAAGAGGTGTCGCCCACGAAGCAGGGCCCTCGCACCGTCCGTCACGCGGTGAAGGTGGACGTGCTGTGAGAACGTGCCTAGCGTTTCCCGGGCTGTGGTAGGCCTCGGGGGAGAGCGCCATGAAGGTCAACGTCTGCCACAATGGCGACGACGTGTTCGTTGCTTGGAAGCCCGACGGCTTCATCAAGGAGTGTCGTGGATTTGCCCTGTTGCGCCGGCGAAATGGCGTCGAGGAAATCGTCAGCACCTGGGTCGGTTTCGAGGGCGAGAAAGCCAAGCTCGGCGAACGTCGCGCATCGACCAATTGGCCGATCCAGAAATACCAATGGACCGACTACATGGCCAGGCCGGGCGACACGGTGCAGTACCGCGTGGTGCCGATGGTCGGGCCCGACAAGGACAACCTGTCGGCCGACGCCGGCCGGGCGAGTGCCTGGACCGCCAAGATCGTCCTGTCACATGAAATGGCGCCCCGCATCGAAGCCTATTTCAATCGCGGGATCGTGGCAGCTCAGTGGGTGTCGCGTCGCCTCGGCGTCACCGACGGCGATCTGAAATCGGCCAAGCTCGAGAAGATCATCGCCACGCCGGGCGATCCGTTCCGTGATTATCTGACCGGGCCGCTGGGCGCCCGTCTGTTCGAAATCCTGGACAAGGCCGCGAAGGCCAAGAGCGAGATCTACGCGGCGCTCTACGAACTCGACGACAAGCAGCTCGAAACCGCCCTGCGCAAGATCGGCAAACGCGCGCATGTCGTGCTGGCCAACGGCAGCGTGAAGAAAAAAGGTGAGGACCAGAACAAGCCGGCCCGCCGCAGCCTTAAGGGCCGGATCGACCTGCACGACCGAATGATCTCGCCGCGCGCCCTCGGTCACAACAAATTCCTGGTGATCTGCGACCAGAAGAAGAAGCCGCGCTGGGTGTGGACCGGCAGCCAGAACTGGACGAAGACAGGGCTCTGCACCCAGGCGAACAACTCGCTCCTGATCGACGATCCCAAGCTCGCGGCCGAGTACCGCGAACAGTGGGATCTGCTGCGCCAATCGGGCGACCTTTCGCCGCCGGCGCTGCTGAAGTCGGACACCAGGCCGCGCAGCGTGAAGATCGGCACGGTGCCGACGCGTCTGTGGTTTACGCCGACGATCGGCCAGGTCGACCTCGTCGAGGCGCGCAAGCTGATCCTGGGCGCCCAGCAGGCCATTCTGTTCCTGATGTTCAATCCCGGGCCTCGCGAGACGCTGCTCAACCAGATCATCGACAAGGCGCGGGCAGGTACGAAGGGCCGGCGCCTCTACATCAAGGGCGCGATCAACCAAGATCCCAGCACGACGAAGAGTCCCGTGCAGCTCTTTGACCAGGCCAATACCGAGAAGGCGGATTTCAACGTCGTTCTGCCGGCCGCGATCGACGAGGCCACGGGGTTCTTCGTGCGCGAGATGAAGAAGCTGCCCAAGGCCCGGGCGATGGTGCACAGCAAGGTCGTGCTGATCGATCCGTTCGGCGACGACCCGATCCTGATCACCGGCTCGCACAATCTCGGCCCCAGGGCGAGCGGCAAAAACGACGAGAACATGCTGATCGTCCGCGGCGCACCCGGCCTGGCGGGGGCCTACGCGGCCAACATCATGGCGATCTACAACCAGTATCGCTGGCGGTTCCGTCGCCAGATCCAGCCGAAGGCCAAGCGTTGGAAGGGCCTGCAGGACACCGACACCTGGCAGACGGGCTACCTGAAGCCCGGCAGCGCCGGCCTGCGCGAGATCGATTTCTGGGTCGGCGAAACCTGACCAGGCCTGCCGATCGGCAGGCCTTCGAGCCGCCTCAGCGGGCGTCGTTTTCGCGGATGAAGGTGCGCACGCGTGGCATGATCTGTTCGCGCCACTTGCGGCCGTTGAAGATGCCGTAGTGACCGACCCGCGGCTGTTCCCAATGCACGTGGCGTGCGCCGGGGATGTTGGGGGTCAGCGCATGGGCAGCCTTGGTCTGGCCGACGCCGGAAATGTCGTCCAGCTCGCCTTCGACCGTCATCAGCGCCGTCTCGATTGCGGCCGGGTTGATCTTGCGGCCGCGGCTCACCCAGACGCCGCGCGGCAGCTGGTGCTCCTTGAACACGACCTGGATGGTCTGCAGGTAGAATTCGGCGGTGAGGTCCATCACCGCGAGATACTCGTCGTAGAAAGTACGATGGGAGGACGACGAATCGTCGTCGCCTTTGATCAGATGCTCGAACTGGCGCATGTGGGCGTTCACGTGCCGGTCGAGGTTCATGCTGATGAAGCTGGTGAGCTGCAGGAAGCCCGGATAGACCCGGCGCAGCGCGCCCGGATAGTTGAGCGGCACCGTCGAGATGACGTTCTGACGGAACCACATCATCGAGTTGCGCATGGCGAGGTCGTTGGGGACCGTCGGGCTCTCGCGCGTATCGATGGGGCCGCCCATCAGGGTGATCGACTTGGGCTGGCGTGGATCCTGTGCTTCGGCCATCAGCGCGGCGGCGCCCAGGACTGGCACCGACGGCTGGCACACGGCGATCACGTGCACGTCCGGGCCGAGGTAGCGGCAGAAGTCGGCGACGTAGTCGATATAGTCGTCGAGGTCGAAGTTGCCCTGGGAGAGTGGAACCTCGCGCGCATCGACCCAGTCGGTGATGTGCACGTCGTGGTCGGGCAGCAGCGCCTCGACCGTGCCGCGCAGCAGGGTGGCGAAGTGGCCGCTCATGGGCGCCACGACCAGCACCTTGGGGTCACGCCGGGGCGTATCGCGGTGGAAGCGCAGGAGCTGGCCGAAAGGCTTGCGCAGCAGAATTTCTTCATTGACCGCGACGGTTTCGTCGCCGACCTGCGTCGTCTTCAGCCCGAAAGCCGGTTTGGCATAGGTCTGGGTAAGGCGTGACAGGATCTCGGCGCCTGCCGCGACCGACTTGCCAAACCACGTATCCGCCCACGGATTGTAGGGGCTGGAATAGGCCTGCTCGAGGACGTTTGCCCAAAGGCGGACTGGCGTCGCGAGCTGCCGCTGGAATTCATACGCTTGATAGAGCATTCGGCCCGGATTGTACGCCTGGGCGAAGGCTTGTCACTTCAATAGTGCACTGCACAATTGGCGCAAATTCAACGACTTAAGTCGAAACTACAGCAAACGGCCCACAGTATTGGCGATCTGCTCGGCTTTGGCGTCGTGTGTAAAATGCGTGACGAAGCGGCCATTGCGGTCGAGCAGATAGACGATCGAGGAATGGTCCATGAGATAGGGGCCCCCATCCTTGCCCGGGACCTTCTGGTAGTAGACACGGTAGGCGCGCGCCACGTCGGCGATCTGCTGCGGCGTTCCAGTGAGCCCGATATAGGTCGGCCCGAAATTGGTGACGTAGCCCTTGAGCAGCGCCGGCGTGTCGCGCTCCGGGTCGATCGTGATGAAGACCAGATTCACCTTCTTGGCGGCGTCCGGGCCCAGCCGCTCGACGGCCGTTTCCATCAGGAGCAGCGATGTCGGACAGACGTCGGGGCAGAACGTGAAGCCGAAATAGATCAGGGTCGGCTTGCCCTTGAGGCTGTCGCTGGTAACTGTGCGGCCGTCCTGGTCGGTGAGGGCGAAGGGCCCGCCGATCGTCTGGCGCTCGTCGCCGCGGACGACGTCCCAGGCGATCCAGCCGGCGGCCGCAGCGAGGGCGGCGATCCAGACGCCGAGCAGCGCCTTCATGGTACGTGACATGGCCGTGAAGATGGGCCGCACCGCCTCACTCGACAAGCCGGACGCCTCGTCGCACAACAGGATGTGACTTCGGTCCAGCGCATCCTCGTCCTGGGCGGCGGCTTCGCCGGCCTCTGGAGCGCCCTCGCGGCGGCCCGCGCGCGCGAGACCCTGGGCGCACGGCACCTCGAGATCGTGCTGATGAACGACACGCCCTGGCATTCGATCCGGGTGCGCAACTACGAAGCCGATCTTTCCGACACGCGGGTCGCGCTGGACGATGTGCTGTTGCCCGTCGGCGTGCGGCGGATCGAGGGCGAGGCGACCGATATCGACGTTGCGGCCAAGGTCGTGACCTACGATTCCCGGGGTGGTGGGAAGACGGGCGGCCGGCAGACGATCGGCTATGACCGGCTGGTCTTTGCGCTCGGCAGCCGCCTGGTGCGGCCGGACCTGCCCGGCCTCTCGGCCCATAGCTTCGATGTCGACACCTACACGGCTGCCGCGCGGCTCAATGCGCACCTCACGGCGCTCGGCCCGCGGCCCTCGTCGACAGCGCTCGTGATCGGCGGCGGACTGACAGGTATCGAGGCCGCCGCGGAACTGCCGGCCAAGCTGCGCGCCGCCGGCGTCGAGGCGCCGCGCGTGATCCTGGCCGACAGGGCGGTCCGCGTCGGCTCCGGCATGGGCGAGAGCGCCGTGCCGGTGATCGAGGAGGCGCTCGACGCGCTGGGCATCGAACGGCGGGGCGGCGTGTCCGTGGCGTCGATCGACCGTGCGGGCGTCACTCTCGCGGCAGGCGGGCGCATCGACGCGGAGACCGTCGTCTGGTGCGCCGGCATGCAGGCTCATCCGCTGGCCTCGGCCTTTCCGGTGACGCGCGATCGGCTCGGCCGTTTGCCGGTCGATTCCTGTCTGAAGATCGAAGGCCAGAAGATCAACGGGCCGTCGGCGGAGTTCGCCGCGGGGGACGTGGCCTCGTTTCTGGTCGACGGCACGCATTCCTGCGTGATGTCCTGCCAGCACGGCCGGCCGATGGGCCGTTTCGCCGGCCACAATGCGGTCTGCGACCTGCTTGGTCAGCCCCTGCTGCCGCTTCGGATCGACTGGTACACGACTATCCTCGATCTCGGGCCGTGGGGCGCCCTCTACACCGAGGGCTGGGAGCGTAAGGTCGTCGCGCGCGGCGCGACGGCCAAGCGCACCAAGGAAACGATCAACCGCCAGCGCATCTATCCGCCCCGCGACGGCGGGCGGCAGGCTCTGCTTGATGCGGCGGCGCCCACAGTGCAGACACCACCGGCGCGACACGAGTGAGGGGAAGACGATGTTCTACGAGACCGCCAAGCGCGACCATGGATTGCCGCAGGACCCGTTGAAGGCGGTGATCGTGCCGCGGCCGATCGGCTGGATCTCGACGGTCGACAAGCAGGGCCGCGTCAATCTCGCGCCCTACAGCTTCTACAACGGCGTGAGCGAGTTCCCGCCGATGGTCTATTTCGCCATCACCGGCACCTATGGCGACACGCCGACCAAGCACAGCCGCATGAACGCCGAGGAGACCGGCGAGTTCGTGGTCAACATGGTGGCGGGCGCGCTCAGCGAGAAGATGAACATCACCACCGCCATGGTGGCCTACGGTGTCGACGAGATGAAGCTCGCGGGCCTGACGCCCGAGCCCTGCCGGCTGGTGAAGCCGCCGCGGGTCAAGGAATCGCCGGTGGCGCTCGAGTGCAAGTACTGGAAGACCATCGAACTGCCGGTTGAGCCGGGCCACGAGGACAAGCGTGGCTCGATCGTGCTCGGCCACGTGGTCGGCGTGCATATCGACGATTCCATCCTGAAGGACGGCCGCGTCGACATCATGTCCTTCAAGCCGGTCGCGCGGCTGGGCTACAGCGAATACACCACGACCGAGAACGTCTGGCGCATGCGCCGGCCCGACGATCCCCGGTATCAGTGAGACGGGATCAGCCCTTCACCACCGGCGCTACGCTGCGGGCGAGCGCGAGCAGGCGCCGGTCGGCCATCGTCTCGCCCATCAGCATGAAGCCGACCGGCAGCTCGCCGGCGGCGTGGCAGGGCAGGCTGATGCCGCAACGGTCGAGGAAGTTGCCGACCGAGGTGTTGCGCAGCAGCAGCATGTTCTTCTTCACGAAGCCGTCCGACGTCGCGACCTCGTCCAGGGTCGGCGCGACGATGGCGCAGGTCGGCATGATCACCGCGTCGTAATTCGAGGTGATCGCCGACACGCGGCGCTGCAAGTCGGCGCGGCGTGCCAGCAGCTCGATATAGTCGGCAGCCGACATGTCCTTGCCGCGCATGATGCGGGGATGGACGAACGGATCATATTCGTTGCCGCGCCGTGCGATCAGGTCCCTGTGCCAGGCATAGGACTCGGCAGCGGCGAAGCCCCCCGTGGCGTTGATGGTGGGCAGCTCGTCGAGCTCGGCGAGATCGATCTGTTCGATCTTCACGCCCTTGGCCGACAAGGCCTTGCAGGCACGCTCGAACGCCGCGGTGACCGTGGGATCGAGCTCGCTCATCACGAAGTGTTTCGGGACGGCAAAGCGCAGGCCGGCCAGCGGGGCGGCCGCGGGTACGGAGATCGGCTCGCCGGCGAACACCGCGTCGACGATGGCGCAGTCCTCCACCGAATTGGCGAGCGGCCCGATCGAATCGAGCGAGGTCGAGAGCGGCACCACGCCGTCGATCGGCACGCGCCGCGCCGTCGGCTTGAAGCCCACCAGGCCGCAGACCGCCGCGGGGATGCGCACCGAGCCGCCAGTGTCGGTGCCCAGTGCCGCCACGGCCATGCGGTCGGCGACCGAAACGGCCGCCCCCGCGGAAGAGCCGCCCGGCACGCGCTTGCGGTCGGCCGGATTGCCCGGCGTGCCGTAATGCGGGTTGAAGCCGACGCCGGAAAAAGCGAACTCGCTCATGTTGGTGCTGCCGACGATCACCGCGCCCGCCGCACGCAGGCGCGCCACCACCGGCGCATCGGCGGCCGCCGGCTTGGCGTCGTCGAGTGCCTTGGAGCCGGCGAGCGTCGTCTCGCCGGCGACGTTGCACAGATCCTTGATCGAGACGGGAATGCCGGCGAGCGGCGAGAGCACGATCCCTGCTTTGCGCTGCAGGTCGCTGGCATCGGCGGCGGCCAGCGCCTGGGTCCGCCAGACCTTGACGAAGGCGCGCTTGCCTTCGCCCTTGGGATCCTCGATGCGCGCCAGCGCCTCTTCGGTGAGCTGGCGGGAAGTGGTTCGGCCGGCGGCCAGATCCGCGGCGAGTTGCCCTAGGGTGGGATTCGGCGTCGGGTTGGCCATCGGACTCCTTACTTCGCTCTGTTCTTCACCAGGTCGTCGACCACCGCCGGATCGGCCAGGGTCGACGTATCACCGAGATTGCTGAAGTCGTTCTCGGCGATCTTGCGCAGGATGCGCCGCATGATCTTGCCAGAACGAGTCTTGGGCAGGCCAGGGGCCCACTGGATGACGTCGGGCGTGGCGATCGGGCCGATCTCCTTGCGCACCCAGGCGACCAGTTCCTTGCGCAGATCCTCGGAGGACTGCTCGCCGGCCTTCAGCGTGACGTAGGCGTAGATGCCCTGGCCCTTGATGTCGTGCGGGAAGCCGACGACCGCGGCCTCGGCGACCTTGGTGTTGCCGACCAGCGCGCTTTCGACCTCGGCCGTGCCGATGCGGTGGCCCGAGACGTTGATCACGTCGTCGACGCGGCCGGTGATCCAGTAGTAGCCGTCCTCGTCGCGGCGGGCGCCGTCGCCGGTGAAGTACTTGCCGGGATAGGCCTTGAAGTAGGTGTCGATGAAGCGCTGATGGTCGCCATAGACCGTGCGCATCTGGCCGGGCCAGGAATTGATCAGGCAGAGATTGCCGGTCACCGCGCCCTGCAGCTCCTTGCCGTCGGCATCGACCATCACCGGCTCGACGCCGAAGAACGGCCGCGTCGCCGACCCGGGCTTCAGCGCGATGGCGCCGGGCAGCGGCGTGATCAGGATGCCGCCGGTCTCGGTCTGCCACCAGGTGTCGACGATCGGGCAGCGGCTGTCGCCGACCACGCGGTAGTACCACAGCCAGGCTTCGGGATTGATCGGCTCGCCGACCGACCCCAGCAGACGCAGGCTCTTGCGGGTGGCCTTCTTCACCGGCGCTTCGCCTTCGCGCATCAGGGCGCGGATGGCGGTGGGAGCGGTGTAGAAGATGTTGACCTGGTGCTTGTCGATCACCTGCCAGAAGCGGCTGGAGTCGGGATAGTTGGGCACGCCTTCGAACATCAGGGTCGTGGCGCCGTTGGCGAGCGGCCCGTAGACGATGTAGCTGTGCCCGGTCACCCAGCCGACGTCGGCGGTGCACCAGTAGACGTCGCCGTCGTGGTAGTCGAACACGTACTGGTGGGTCATCGAGGCGAAGACGATGTAGCCGCCCGTCGTGTGCAGCACGCCCTTGGGCTTGCCCGTCGAACCCGACGTATAGAGGATGAACAGCGGATCCTCGGCGTTCATCGGTTCCGGTGCGCACTCGGCCGGCACCTTGGCGGCGATCTCGTGCCACCACACGTCGCGCCCGGCGGCCCAGCCGATCTTGCCGCCGGTGTGCTTCACCACCAGCACCTTCTTCACACCGGGGCACTTCTTCAGCGCCTCGTCGGTGTTGGCCTTGAGCGGCACAGGCTTGCCACCGCGCAGGCCCTCGTCGGCGGTGATGACGACGTCACTCTCGCAGTCGATGACGCGGTTGGCGAGGCTGTCCGGCGAGAAGCCGCCGAACACCACCGAATGGACCGCGCCGATGCGGGTGCAGGCCAGCATCGCGTAGGCCGCTTCGGGAATCATCGGCAGGTAGATCGTGACGCGATCGCCCTTCTTGACGCCGAGCTCCTTCAGCGCGTTGGCCATGCGACACACGTTGGCGTGCAGCTCGCGATAGGAGATCTTCTTCGACTTCGACGGATCGTCGCCTTCCCAGATGATCGCGGTCTGGTCGCCACGCTTGGCCAGATGACGATCGACGCAGTTGGCTGACACGTTCAGCACGCCGTCGTGATACCAGTGGATGCGGACATTGCCGGTATAGTCGACGTCGCGCACGGCGCCGGGGCTATACGGCTTGATCCAGTCGATGCGCTTGCCGTGCTCGCCCCAGAAGGTGGCGGGATCCTTGATCGAGGCCTCGTACATCGCCTTGTACTTCGCCTCGTCGACATAGGCGCGCTTGGCCCAATCGGAGCTGACGGCGATCACCTCATCGGCCATTTTGTTCCTCCCACATCGCTAGGCTTAGGCCATGAATTACCTGCGTTTTAGCGCGCTGTCGCCAAGCTGGGCAATTCGACTTTGGCCGCGTGCTGTCCTGCCGGAAATGTGTCGCTCGTCGCGCGACACCAAAATCACGACGCCAAATTCACGACGGCAGCGTCATTCGGTGAACCAGGTCGTGAAATCCTGGATCGGCGCGCGTTCGGTGATCAGGCTGTTGGGAGCAACATCGGGGTCGGCATGGCCCAGCGCCAGGCCGCAGATCACGATCTGATCCTCGGGGATCGCGAGCTCGCGCCGCACAACATGTTGGTAGCGACTGAATGCCGCTTGCGGGCAGGTGTGCAGGCCCTTTTCGCGGGCCAGCAACATGAGCTGGTCGAGGAAGATGCCGCAGTCGATCCACTGGCCGCCGCCCATGCGCTTTTCGATGCAGAGGATCATGCCGACCGGCGCATCGAAGAATTCGTAGTTCTTGCGAAACTGCTTCAGCATGCCGGCGGCATCGCCCTTCGGCACACCGAGCAGCGTATAGAGCTGCTTGCCGACATGCTTGCGGCGGGTGTCGTAGACCGGCGTGAATTCCTTCGGATAGACGTCGTATTCGCCGCCCGGCCCATGGTCACCCTCGTCCATGGCCTTGAGGATCGCCGTCGACAGGCGTTGCCGCGCCTTGCCCATGGTGACGTAGAGCTTCCACGGCTGCAGGTTGCCGTTCGACGCCGCGCGGTTGGCGTTGCTGATGATCCATTCGATATCGGCCTTGGCGACCGGCTCGGCCTTGAAGACCCGCATCGACCGGCGGGAGTTGATGGCTTCGGACACGCGCATGACGGACTAGCTCCGGGTCAGATGTCGACGCATGAAGTCGAACAGGGTGCGAAGCGCAATGCCATACTCCTTGTCGGTAAAATAGTGCGTTGCGCCCGGAATGATGAAGGCCTCGACGTCCTTGCCGTGATTTCGCAAGGCCTCGGCCATGGTCGTCGTCTGGTCGACCGGCACGTTTTCGTCGGCGTCGCCGTGGATCAGCAGAACCGGCGCATCGATCTGCGCAACGCGGAATATCGGAGAGCGAACGGGCAGGCCTTCCGGGCCACAGAGATCGTCGAGATAGTCCTTGATGAAGGGGTTGGCCGCCCGCCAGCGCGCCAGATCGGTCGGCCCGAAGTAGGAGGCGACGGCCTTGATCGGCGGCTTGTGCGCGGCCGTCAGCAGCGCCACCTGGCCGCCCATCGACGCGCCGACCAGGCCGATGCGATCGCGATCGACCGATGGCCGCTTGGCCAGCCAATCGACCGCCGCGAGAACATCGAGCGGCTGGCGCAGACCCTGGTCGCTTTCGCCCTCCGATCCCAGCCAGCCGCGCAGCGACAGGGCCAGCACGACATAGCCGTTGGCCGAGGCGCGACGGGCCAGGCCGATCAGATTGTGGGCATGGCCGGCGAAGCCGTGCAGCAGGATCAACGCCGGATAGGGGGGCTGTCCGGCCTGTGGCTTGAAGAAGTAGCCGCCCAGGGTGACGCCGTGGCCGGGCACGCGCACCTGCTCGGCGTCGGCGACATCGGGCAGTTCGTCCCAGCGATGCACGACCTCGATCGGCACGCCGTCGGGGTCGCGGAAGCCGACCGAGTAATAGCCGGGCGCGAAGTACTCGAGCTCCTTGGGCGGCTGCAGGATTTCCGCGCCGGCATCGCGCAGCTCGGCGAAGACCTGGTCGACCTGGGCGCGGCTCTCGGCCGAGACGGCGAGCCACAAGGCACCCGGCCCGTAGGAGACGCCGTCCTTGGCCTGGCGCATCACGAAATGGTCGTAGCCGCGTGACCACATCACGCGGTCAGGATGGGCCCAGACGCGACGGAAACCCAGCATCGGCAGCCACAGGCGATGGAAGGCGATGGAGCGGCCGAGGTCGCTCACTTCGATCGCCGCGCCCGCGAAGGAAGGCCGGGGCCGCATCAACTCGGTTCGAGCCCCAGCGCCAGCAGTTCGTCGCGGCGCAGATGCTCTTCGCCGGCCAGGAAAAACTCGTCGAGCTGCGGCGGCTTCACGGCCGTGCCGGCCAGCATGGCGTGCGCCTGGCCGCGATGATGGGTCTGGTGCTGGAAGAGATGGTCGAGGATCGACGCCACGCTGGTCGGCGGCGGCGTGCGATTGGGCCGCGGCAGGACCAGCATTTCGCCGAGGCTCGCCGCGGTCTGACGCTCGCAGAAGGCGAGCAACCGGCGGTCGCTGGCGATCTGGGCCGGATAGAGCGAGCCGCCGTCGGCGAAATCGGGCGGCGGATCGTTGTAACGCTTGAGCACCGTCGGATCGCGCTCGATCGCGTCGATGTAGTAGGTGTCGACCCAGAGGATGTGATTGAGCGTGGCGCGCAGCGACGGGAAGAAGCTGGTGCGCGGAGCGGCGAACTCCGCCGGCGTCAGCGCCTTGCAGGCGCCGAGCAGGCGGTGGTTCGCCAGGATGTTGTTACGGGCCATGGCGACCATGCGGTCGGCCAGCCCCCCGTCTTGAGAAGCTGGCGCCATGGCTTCCGCGTCCTCCGGCGTCAGGCCGCTTGCGCGAGGTTGCGCAGCACGTAGTGCAGCACGCCGCCGTTCCTGAAGTAGCCGACTTCTTCGGCGGTATCGATGCGGCAGGTCACCTTCACCGTCTCCTTGGCGCCGTCGGGCCGATGGATGGTGAGCGACATGTCCATGCCAGGCTTCAGCTCGCCGTCGACACCGGCGACGTCGAAGGTTTCGCGACCGGTCAGGTTCAGCGTCTTGCGCGTCATGCCGTCCTTGAACTGCAGCGGCAGCACGCCCATGCCAACCAGGTTCGAGCGATGGATACGCTCGAAGGTCTCGCAGACCACCGCCTTCACGCCGAGCAGGTTCACGCCCTTGGCCGCCCAGTCGCGCGAGCTTCCGGTGCCGTACTCCTTGCCGGCGATCAGGACCTGCGGCGTGTGCTCCTTCTTGTAGCGCATCGCCACGTCGTAGATCGGCTCGGGCTGATCGCTCGTATAGTGGTGCGTGTAGCCACCCTCGATGCCCGGCACCATCTCGTTCTTGAGGCGGATATTGGCGAAGGTGCCGCGCATCATGACCTCATGGTTGCCGCGGCGTGTGCCGTACTGATTGAAGTCCTTGGGCTCCACGCCGTGTTCCATCAGGTACTTGCCGGCCGGGCTGTCCTTCTTGATCGAGCCGGCGGGCGAGATGTGGTCGGTCGTGATCGAATCGCCGAACTCGCCGAGCGGACGAGCGCCCTCGATGTTGCTGAGCGCCGACGGCGTCTTGCCCATGCCTTCGAAGTAGGGCGGATTGCGCACGTAGGTCGACTTGTCGTCCCATGAGTAGGTGAGGCTCGGCTTGGTCTTGATGCCGCGCCAGAACTTGTCACCCTTGAACACGTCGGCGTAGCGCTTCTTGAAGGCCTTGGCCGTGACGAACTTGTCGACCGTCTTGGAGACTTCCATGTTCGAGGGCCAGAGGTCCTTGAGGTAGACCGGCTTGCCGCCCTTGCCGATGCCGATCGGGTCCTTGGTGATGTCGATCTTCATCGAGCCGGCCAGGGCGTAAACCACCACCAGCATCGGCGACGCGAGGTAGTTGGCACGGGTCAGCGGATTGACGCGGCCCTCGAAGTTGCGGTTGCCCGACAGCACCGAGGAGACGACCAGGTCACCGTCGCCGATCGCCTTGGTGACGGGATCGGGCAGCGGGCCGGAGTTGCCGATGCAGCTGGTGCAGCCGTAGCCCACCAGGTTGAAGCCGATCTTGTTCAGGTCTTTCGTGAGGCCCGAGGCGTCGAGATACTCGGTGACGACCTGCGAGCCCGGCGCCAGGGAGGTCTTGACCCACGGTTTGACCTTGAGGCCCGCCTTGACGGCGTTGCGCGCGATCAGGCCGGCGCCCAGCATGACGTAGGGGTTCGAGGTGTTGGTGCAGGAGGTGATGGCCGCGATCACCACGTCGCCGTGGCCGAGGTCGTAGTCGGCGCCGTCGCACTTGATGCGCTTGCCGTCGTCCTTGCGGTCGAATTCCTTCTCCATGTTGGCGACGAACTGTGCGGCGGCGTCGGTCAGAGCCACGCGGTCCTGCGGACGCTTCGGACCGGCGAGGCTCGGCACCACGTCGCCGAGGTCGAGCGACAGCGTGTCGGTGAAGATCGGCTCCGGCGACTTCTTGGAGCGCCACAGGCCCTGCTTCTTGGCATAGGCCTCGACCAGCTTGGCGGCCGGGCCGCGGTTGGTGGTCTTGAGGTAGCCCAGCGTGATCTCGTCGACTGGGAAGAAGCCGCAGGTCGCGCCGTATTCCGGCGCCATGTTGGCGATCGTGGCGCGGTTGGCGAGCGGCAGGTCCTCAAGGCCCTCGCCGTAGAATTCGACGAACTTGTTGACCACGCCCTTCTTGCGCAGCATTTGCGTGACGGTCAGCACCAGGTCGGTCGCCGTCGCGCCTTCCTTCAGCTTGCCGGTCAGCTTGAAGCCCACCACGTCGGGAATGACCATCGGCTGCGGCTGGCCGAGCATGGCGGCTTCGGCCTCGATGCCGCCGACACCCCACCCCAGCACCGAGAGGCCGTTCACCATGGTGGTGTGGCTGTCGGTGCCGACCAGCGTATCCGGATAGGCGACCGTCTCCTTGCCTTCCTTCTTGGTCCACACGACCTGCGCCAGATATTCGAGGTTCACCTGGTGGCAGATGCCGGTGCCCGGCGGCACCACGCGGAAGTTGTTGAACGCCTCGGCGCCCCAGCGCAGGAACTGGTAGCGCTCGAGGTTGCGCTCGTATTCGAGCTTCACGTTGGCTCCGAAGGCCGCGCTGTTGCCGAAATTGTCGACGATCACCGAATGGTCGATGACGAGGTCGACCGGCACCAGCGGGTTGATCTTGGTGGGATCGCCGCCCAGCTTGCCCATGGCGTCGCGCATGGCGGCGAGGTCGACCACGGCCGGCACGCCGGTGAAATCCTGCATCAGGACGCGGGCAGGGCGGAAGTTGATCTCCTTGGTCGACTTGCCACCATTCTTCAGCCAGCCTGCGAAGGCGGCGATGTCGGTCTTCTTGACGGTCGCGCCATCCTCGTGACGCAGCAGGTTTTCCATCAGTACGCGCAGCGAGAAGGGCAGGCGGGAGAGGTCACCGACCTCCTTCTCGACCGCCTTCAGGCTGTAATAGGTGTAGCTCCGACTGCCGACCTTCAACGTCTTGCGGGCCTTGAAGCTGTTCGGATGGGCGGCGGCCATATCTTACTCCTGGGAGGTCGGTTTTCGTGCGGTCGGGTGGCAAAATAGGGGTACCGGCCTGCACAGGCAATCGGCGGATGCGGCCTGCGGGCCCTTATGTCAGATTGGCACGATGCATCGCAGGATGACGCCATTTGTCGGGCTTTTCGCCGTGGTCCTCGCCTTGTCCGGCGAAGCCTCCGCGCAGCGCAATGCGACCGAGTCGTGGGACCCGACAGCGCGCGACTTCTCGTCAGGCGGGTCGTCGCGCGGCCTGCCCGGTGGGGGCGCGCCCACCGGCCCCAATGCAACCCTCGATTCGCTGAACAAGATCCTGTCGGCCTCGCAACTCTCGGCGGTCGACCGGTCGATGTATCTCAGCATCCGTGCCTTCCAGTTCAGCCGGCTCGGCCGCGAGGCCGACAGCCAGAGGGACATCGCCGAGATGGGCAGGGTCCTGCCGTCCGACTGGCAGGTCGTGATGTCGCTGGCCATGCCCAGCCTGGCGGGCGGCGGCGACCGCGCCGCGGCGCTCAGGACGCTCGACAGCGCCCTCGCCCGCAAGCCCGGCGATCCCTCGCTGATGGTGGCTCAGGCGCAGGTCAATATGCAGATCGCCGACTTCCCGCGGGCGCTCGGCCTGCTCGACAGCGCGCTCGCCAATGCCAAGACCGAAGGCGAGCGCCGCGGTGCGCTGTTCTTCCGCGGCCATGCCAACTTCAATCTTGGCAACTATGCCCAGGCGGCCGACGATTTCGGCGCTTCTCTGGACGGCCGGCCGACCTTTAGGTCGAAGATCGCGCCGCTGCTCTGGCGCTATGCCGCCCAGGTACGGGCCAAGCGCGACGCCCGGGCCACGCTTGCGAAAGAAGTCGGCGCAGAGAGCCTGAACGAATGGCCGGGTCCGATCGTGCGGTTCCTGCTGGGCAAGGGTACGGCGGGCGAGCTCGAGGTCGCCGCCGAATCGGACGACGCCGCCAAGCGCACCAACGGCAAGTGTCCGGCTGCCTTCTTCATCGGCATGGACGCCGTGCGCCGCGGCGACAAGCAGAAGGCGCGCGAGCAGTTCCAGCTCGCCCAGGCACGCTGCCCGACCGTGTCGGAGATGAACTGGGCAGCCGCCAGCGAGCTGAAGCGGCTTTAGCCCGCTAACGCCAACGGGGCGATGAAGCGGGCGGCTTCGGACAGTACATAGGCCGGCTGCTGCAGGTGCGGGCTGTGCCCGCAATCGGGAATCAGCCGGGTCTCGCAGTAGCCGCCGACCTTGCCGGCGATGATGCCGAGCTGCAGCTCGCTGCCATATTCATCGTCTTCGCCCTGGAGCGCCTGCAAAGGCACCTGCACGCCGGGCAGCCGGCCGGCGGCATCCATCGGTTCGAATCCCGGCGCCACCCAGGCGTCGGACCAAAGGCGGAAGGCGCGGTCGACATTGTCGCCGTGATACTTGGCGAGCCGCTGGCGCAGGTCGCCTGCGGCGAAGGCCTGTCGTGCCTTCTCGATCGCCGCGACGCAGACCGGCTCGTTGATCGCATGCGCCGCCAGGGTGACGACGGCGCGCAAAGGCTCGGGGTCGCGGGCGGCATAGTTCAGGGCGATGGTGCCGCCGTCGCTGTGGCCGACCAGGACGCAGTCGTCGACGGCCAGTGCCGAGAGAAGCCGGGGCAGCACGTCGTCGGCCTCGATCTCCATGTAGCGGACGCCGGGATCGGACGGCCAGGGACTGGACCCGCCGTAGCTCGTGCGATCGTAGACGATGCCGCGGCAGCGCGTGGCGTCGCAGAGCTTCTGCGGGAAGTCGCGCCACATTTCGATGCAGCCCAGCCCCTCGTGAAGGAAGACGAGCGTCGTGCGGTCGAGCCCGTCGTCCCGGGTGGGCGACAGGCGGCGCACCCGCAGGCGGCGGTCCGAGAGATCGATCAGTTGGTCGTCGGCATTCACACGTGAGATGTAGCCGGGACGCGGCGCCGAGAGAAGGCGCCGATGAGGGCCGGCAGCACGGTGAGGAACAGGATCGGCGCCAGCACCATGCCGCCCACCACGACGATGGCGAGCGGTCGCTGCACCTGGCTGCCGATCGCGGTCGAGAAGGCGGCCGGCAGCAGGCCGACCGCGGCGGCCACACAGGTCATCAGGACCGGTCGCATCTGCAGGTCGCATGTCCGGCGCAGTGCCGCTTCGCGCGCCATGCCGCCTGTGACCAGGCGATTGAAGCAGCCGACTACCATGATGCCGTTCATCGCCGCGATGCCGAACAGGGCCACGAAGCCGATGGCGGCCGAGATGCTGAACGACATGTCGGCCAGCCACAGCCCCAGGATGCCGCCGACCAACGCCAGGGGAATGGCGCTACCGGCGATCAGCGTGTCGACCAGCGAGCCGAAGCTGACATAGAGCAGCAGCAGGATGATCGCGATGGCGATCGGCACGGCGATGGCGAGCCGCGCCACGGCGCTCTCGAAATTGACGAAATCACCGGCCCAGTCCAGCCGATAGCCGGGCGGCAGCTTCACCTGTTCGGCGACTTTGTCCTGCGCCTCGAGCACGGTGCTGCCGAGATCGCGACCGCGGACGCTGAATTTCACCGGAATGTAGCGTTCCTGCTGCTCGCGGTAGATGTAGAAGGCACCGCTCGACAGGCCGATCTTGGCGACCTCGCTCAGCGGCACCTGCACGACGCCACCGCTGGAACCCGGCACGCCGACGGCGATGCGGCGCAGCGCATCGATATTCTCGCGATATTGCGGCGCGAGCCGCACCAGCATCGGGAAGTGGCGGTCGCTGCCGTCCTCGTAGAGGTCGCCGGCCGCTTGGCCGCCCACCGCCGCCTGCACCGTGGCGTTGATGTCGCCCGGCGAGAGGCCGTAGCGCCCCGCGCGCTGGCGATCGATGGCGATCTGGATGGTCGGCAGGCCGAGCAGCGGCGGCACCTGGATGTCGGTGACGCCGCGCACGCCCTCCAGCACGCCACGGATCTCGACGGCGATCTTGCGCAAGGTGGCGAGGTCGGGCCCTGTGATCTTGATGGCGTTCTCCGCATCGATGCCGGAGGCTGCCTCCTGCACGTTGTCCTGGATGTATTGCGAGAAGGCGAAGGTGACGCCGGGGAAGGCTCTGCGCAGCGCGTCGCTCATCTCGGCGATCAGGTCCGGCTTCTCCATTCCCTTGCGCCATTTCTGGGCAGGCTTGAGCGGCACGAAGAACTCGACATTGGAGAATCCGTCGGGGTCAGTGCCGTCGTCCGGCCGGCCATGCTGGCTGACGACCGTCTCGACCTCGGGGAAGCTCTTGATCAGCTTGCGCATGCGGTTGGCATAGGCGTTGCCCTCATCGAGCGACACCGAAGGCGGCAGGGCGGCGCGCATCCAGATGTTGCCCTCCTCGAGCTTCGGCAGGAACTCGAGGCCGACCGAGCTCGCCGCGGCGCCGGCGAGAAGCACGAGGCCTGCGCCGACCGCCAGGGTCGGCAGGCGCCAGGCCATCACGATGTCGATGAGCCGGCTGTAGAGGCGGCGCAGGCTGCGCACGACGATCGTCTCCTTCTCGGAGACCTTCTCCGGCAGCAGGATCGCCGCCAGCGCCGGCGAGACGGTGAACGTTGCCAGCAGGCCGCCCAACAGGGCGAAGGCGTAGGTCTTCGCCATCGGCCCGAAGATGTGACCCTCGACGCCGGACAGGGTGAAGAGCGGCAGGAAGCCCGCGATGATGATGGTGGCCGAGAAGAAGATCGCCTGCGTCACCTCGCTCGAGGCTTCGTAGATGATCGCAAGCTTGCCGGTCAGCGCCGCCGGCGGCGCGAGTAGCGGCCCGCGCGGGCGGTGTCCCGCACTGGCCTCGGCGAGATGGCGGAAGATGTTCTCGACCATGATCACGGTGGCGTCGACGATGATGCCGAAGTCGATCGCGCCCATGGACAGCAGGTTGGCCGATTCGCCGCTCAAGACGAGGATCACCACGGCGAAGAGCAGAGCGAAGGGAATGGTCGCCGACACGATCAGGGCGCTGCGCAGGTCGCCCAGGAACAGCCACTGGATCAGGAACACCAGGACGACGCCCATCACCATGTTGTGCAGCACCGTGCTGGTCGTCACGTCGACCAGGACGCTGCGGTCGTAGATGCGCTCGATGCGCACGCCGGGCGGCAACAGGTCGGAACTGTTGATGCGGTCGACCTCGCGCTCGACGCTGCGCAGGGTCGGCATGGTCTCCGCGCCGCGGCGCATCAGCACAATGCCCTGCACGACATCGTCATTGTCGTCGTGTCCGGCGACGCCCAGTCGCGGTTCGTGCCCGACCGTGATGGTCGCCACGTCGGCAACGGTGATCGGCGCATTGTCGCGCACCGTCAGCATCGTGTGCGCGATGTCGTCCATCGAACGGATCTGTCCGATGCTGCGGATGACCGCCGATTGCGGACCGAGATTGATGGTGTTGGCGCCGACATTGCTGTTGGCGCCGTTGACGGCGTCGAGCACCTGCCTGAGCGTCAGCCCATAGGCCATCAGCCGGTCGAGATCGACGGTGATGTCGTAGGTCTTGCTCTTGCCGCCCCAGGTCGTGACGTCGATCACGCCCGGCACGGCCTTCAGCCGGCGTAACAGGATCCAGTCTTGGATGGTCTTGAGGTCGGCGACGGAGTAGCCCGGCGGCCCGACGACGCGATAGCGGAAGATCTCGCCGATCGGACTGGTCGGCGAGATGAAGGGTTGCGCGCCGTTGGGCAGCGGCCCGAGCTGCGACAGCCGGTTGGTCACGAGCTGTGCGGCTTCGCGATAGGTGAGGTCGTAGGTGAACTGCACCTTCACGTCCGAGAGGCCGACCAATGAGATCGTGCGGATCGATTTCACGAAGGGCAGGCCAGCCATCTGCACTTCGATGGGAATGGTGATGTAACGCTCGATCTCTTCCGAAGACTGGCCGGGATTCTGGGTGACGATGTCGACCAGCGGCGGCACCGGATCGGGATAGGCCTCGATGTTCAGCTTCTTGTAGGCGAACAGCCCACCGACGATCAGCGCGGCGCTGAGGATCAGCACCAGAATGCGCTGCCGTAGCGCAGCCCCGACGATTGCGTGCATCCGCGGCCCCTGTCGATCACCGCAACGCGCGGTGTCTCCCCTTGGGCCGCAGCTAAGGCACAAGTTCTGCAATCACACTACCACTGTGAGTGCACTCTCTCTGCAGCGTCTCGTGCTTCACATCCTGTGCGATCCATGCGTCGAGGCAGACCACACAAGAGATGCAGGTTTCATTGCATTTCTTGTGCGTCGAGGGGGCGGTATGGTCGGTCGCAACAAGGCGTCAGCTATCGATCCACGACAGCGTGCGGAGGAACGACCACGATGACCGCGATTGCTTCCAACGATTTCGACAAGGCCGAGGAGCGCCGCCAGAACCTGCTCCGCATCAGGGCCATCGTCGGCGCCTCGTCCGGCAATCTCGTCGAGTGGTACGACTTCTATACCTACGCCTTCACCTCGATCTATTTCGCGGCCTCCTTCTCACCCAAGGGTGCCAGCGAGACCACCCAGCTGCTCTACGCCGCGGTGATCTTCGCGATCGGCTTCTTCATGCGTCCGCTGGGCAGCTGGCTGTTCGGCTGGATCGCCGACACGAAGGGCCGCAAGGTCTCGATGGTGTCCTCGGTGCTGCTGATGTGTGCCGGCTCGCTGATGATCGCCTGCCTGCCGACCGTGGACGACATCGGCATGGCGGCCGCCGCCTTGATGCTGATCGCCCGCATCGCGCAGGGCCTGTCGGTCGGCGGCGAGTACGGCACCGCGGCGACCTACATGAGCGAGGTGGCGAGCCCGCGAAATCGCGGCTTCCTGTCATCCTTCCAGTACGTGACCTTGATCGGCGGACAGCTGCTGGCGGTGCTGGTGCTGTTCGTGCTGCAGCAACTGCTGACCGTCGATCAGCTCAAGGCCTGGGGCTGGCGCATCCCGTTCGCGATCGGCGCGGTCGGCGCCATCGTGGCCATGCTCCTGCGTCGCACCTTGCAGGAGACGGCTTCGGCCGAAGCCATGAAGCACAAGGAGACGGGCTCGCTGCGCGGTCTGCTGCCCTACACGAAATCGGTGCTGATCACGCTCGGCCTGACAATGGGCGGCTCGCTCTACTTCTACGCCTTCTCGACCTACATGCAGAAATACCTCGTCAACACCGCCAAGATGCCGGCGACCACGGTGACCGCCGTCATGACGCCGGTGCTGATCGTCTTCATGCTGGTGCAGCCGCTGTTCGGCAGCCTGTCTGACCGCATCGGCCGCAAGCGCAACCTGCTGCTTTTCGCCGGCCTGGGCTGCCTGGGCGTGGTGCCGCTCTACTCGCTGCTGGCCGGCGTCACCAGTCCCCTGGCGGCCTTCGCCCTGATCACCGTCGGCCTGCTGTTCGGCAGTTTCTACACCTCGGTCAGCGGCGTGGCGAAGGCCGAGCTGTTCCCGCCGGAGGTGCGTGCGCTGGGGGTCGGCCTGCCCTATGCCATCGCCAACGCCATTTTCGGCGGCACGGCCGAAGCGGTCGCCTTGCAGATGAAGGCCAGTGGTATCGAGGGCGTCTTCCCCTGGTACGTCGCGGCGATGGTGTTCGTCAGCCTGCTGGCGGCGCTCTGGATGCCCGACACGCGCAAGCACGGCTTCCTGGACGGCGACGGCAAGATCTGAGGATCAGCGCGCCGCCGCCTGCAACGGCGCCTTGGCCGGCGTTGCCGCCGGCGGCCGGCATGCCGAGCGGACGCTGGCGGTCGGCGTCGTATCGCGGTTCCACCAGCCGCCGCCCAGCGCCTGGAACAGTGCCGCCGTATTGGTGAGTCGCGCCGCCTGGGCCTGGATGCGGTTGAGGATGGCCTGCTGGTAGGTGAGCTCGGCGATCAGCACGAAGACATAGGTCGTGTCGCCGAGTTCGAGGCGCTTGCGCGCGATGGTGAGGCTGGTGGCCGCGGCACGCTCGGCGTCGACCGCGGCCTTGAGCGTGATGGCGTCGTATTCGAGGGCGTTCAGCGTGTCGGCGACGTTGCGGAAGGCGGCCAGCACGGTCGATTGATACTGCGCGCCGGCCTGTTCCAGGCCGGCCTGCGCGCCCTTCTTCTTGGCGTAGAGCGCGCCGCCGTCGAGCACGGTCTGCTGGAGGTTGAACCCTGCCACCGTTCCCGCGAGGCCCGACCCGAACAGCGAATCGAGGGTGAGGGAGTTGGCGGTGACGCTGGCGCTCAGGGTGAGCTGTGGCAGCTGATTGGCGATCGCCACGCCGACCAGGGCGCTGGCCGAATGCAGGTTGGCTTCGGCAGCGCGCACGTCGGGGCGCTGTTCGACCAATTTGGACGGCAGGCTGAGCGGCAGGTCGGCGGGCAGCTTGAGGTCGGCGAGCTCGAAGTGCTCGGCGACCGCGTTGCTCGGCAGTCGCCCGACCAGGTTGGCCATCAGGTTGCGCTGCTGCGCCAAGGCCTTCTGCAGCGGCGGCAGAGTCGCCTCGGATTGCGCCAGGGCGGCCTGCTGCGTGGCGACGTCGGCGCCGGGAATGGCGCCGAGGCCGGATTGCTGCGTCAGGATGCCGAGCGTTTCACGCTGCGCTGCGATGATGCGCTTGGTCGCTTCGACCTGGGCGCGTAGCGAGGCTTCCAGGATGGCTGCGGCGACGACGTTGGAGGCGAGCGAGAGGTAGGTGCCTTCGAGCTGGAAGCACTGCGCCTCGGCCAGCGCATCGAGCGATTCGATCTGCCGGCGGTTGCCGCCCCAGATGTCCAGCGCGTAGGTGATCTGCAGGCCGGCGGTGAACAGGCCGAAGATCGTCAGCTCCTGGTTGGCGAGCGGCGTCTGCAGGATGGTCGCCGTCTGGTTCTGCGATCCGGTGAGGCCCGCCGATATGGTGGGAAAGAGGGTCGCGCGCTGGGCGCGGGCGTTGAGCTGCGCGACCTTGAGCGCGGCGGCGGCGGCGCGGACGTCGGGATTGGCCGTCAAGGACCGCTCGATCAGGCTGTTGAGCTGCGGCGACTGGAACACGGCCCACCACTGGCCGGGAATGTCCATCTCCTGCACGATGCGCTGCGCCTCGCCGCCCGGGATCCCGGCGGCGATCAGGTTGGTCTTCTGGTCGGGCAGATAGCCCGACGTCTTGGGGCCTTCCGGCGCTACGAAGTCCGGGCCGACCGAACAGGCGGCCAATGCGGTGGCCATTGCGGCGGCCAGGGCCAGCGCCGGCACCGTTCTGGAAAGGGCTTGTCGCATCATGATGCCTCTACGGCGGATGCCTGGGGGGTAGGCGGAGCGTCGGGCGCAGGCACGCGGCGACGCGAGAAGAGACCGATCGCGGCCGGCAGCACGGTGAGGAAGAGCAGGGGTGCCAGCAGGGTGCCGCCGACCACGACCGTCGCCAGCGGCCGCTGCACCTGGCTGCCGATCGCGGTCGAGAAGGCGGCCGGCAGCAGGCCGACCGCGGCGGCGGCACAGGTCATCAGCACCGGGCGTAACTGCACGGTGCAGGTTTCGCGCAGGGCGGCTTCCCGCTCCAGGCCGGCGTCGATCAGGCGGTTGAAGCAGGACACCACCATGATGCCGTTCATCGCCGCGATGCCGAACAGGGCCACGAAGCCGATGGCGGCGGAGATGCTGAACGGCATGCCGACCACGAACAGGCCGAGGATGCCGCCGATCAGCGCCATCGGGATGGCGCTGGCGGCCAGCAGCGTGTCGCGGAACGAGCCGAAGCTGACATAGAGCAGCAGGCCGATCAGTCCGATGGCGATCGGCACGGCGACGGCCAGGCGCTGCAGGGCATTCTTGAGGTTGCCGAACTCACCGACCCATTCGATGCGGTAGCCGCCGGGGATCTTCACCTGCTCGGCGACCTTCTGCTGCGCCTCGAGGATGGCGCTGCCGAGATCGCGGCCGCGCACGCTGAACTTCACCGGAACGTACCGTTCCTGCTGCTCGCGGTAGATGTAGTAGGCGCCGGAGACCAGCTCGACATTGGCCACTTCCGTCAGCGGCACCTGGGTCACGCCGCTGTTGCCCTGGGCACCGATCTGGATGCGTTTGATCGCCTCGATATTCTCGCGGTACTTGGGCGCCAGGCGGACGACCATGGGGAAGTGCCGGTCGCTGCCGGTCTCGTAGACGTCGCCGGCGGCCTGGCCGCCGATCGCCGCCTGGACAGTGGCGTTGATGTCGCCCGGGGCAAGACCGTAGCGCGCCGCCCGGGCGCGATCGATATCGATGCGGATCGTCGGCTGGCCGAGTGAGGCGGAAACCGCGAGGTCGGTTATGCCTGGTACGGTCGCCAGCACGTTCTTGATCTCGTCGCCGAGCTTGGCGAGCGTCTCGAGGTCATTGCCCGAGATCTTGACCGAGTTCTCGCCCTTCACGCCCGACGCGGCTTCCTGAACGTTGTCCTGGATGTATTGCGAGAAGGTGAATTCGACGCCGGGGAAGGCCTTCTGCAGGGCGTCGTTGATCTCGGCGATCAGGGCTTCCTTGTCGACGCCCTTGCGCCAGCGATCCATCGGCTTCAGCGGCACGAAGAACTCGGCATTGAAGAAGCCCGTGGAATCGGTGCCGTCGTCGGGCCGGCCGTGCTGGGAGATGACGGTCTCGGCCTCGGGGAAGCTCTTGATCAGCTTGCGCATGCGGTTGGCGTAGTCGTTGCCGGCTTCCAGCGAGATAGAGGCCGGCATGACGGCGCGGATCCACATGTTGCCTTCCTCGAGCTTGGGCAGGAACTCGAGGCCGATCGTGCTGCCGGCCAGGACCGCCAGCGCGGCGGCGCCGAGGCCGGCGGCGACGGTGAGGCGCCGGGCGGCCAGCACCAGGTCGCGCAGCCGGGCGTAGCCGCGGCTGAGCAGGCGCATGGCACGCGTCTCGGCATGGGCGACCTTTTCCGGCAGCAGGAGTGCCGCGAGGGCCGGCGAGACGGTGAAGGTGGCGATCAGGCCGCCCAGCAGTGCGTAGGCATAGGTGCGCGCCATCGGCCCGAAGATATGGCCTTCGACTCCGGACAGGGTGAAGAGCGGCAGGAAGCCCGCGATGATGATGGTGGCCGAGAAGAAGATCGCCTGTGTGACTTCGCTCGAGGCATGGAAGATCGTCGCCAGCTTGCCCGTGAGGCCTTCGGGTGTGGCGCGACGCCAGACCGGCGGCGTGCCGTGGCTCGCCGCGGCGAGGTGGCGGAAGATGTTCTCGACCATGATCACGGTGGCGTCGACGATGATGCCGAAGTCGATCGCACCCATCGACAGCAGGTTGGCCGATTCGCCGGTCAGCACCAGGATCACCACGGCGAAGAGCAGGGCGAAGGGGATGGTCGCCGACACGATCAGGGCGCTGCGCAGGTCGCCCAGGAACAGCCACTGGATCAGGAAAATCAGCACCACGCCCAGCACCATGTTGTGCAGCACGGTGTGGGTGGTGATGTTGACCAGGGCGCTGCGGTCGTAGATGCGCTCGATGCGCACGCCCGGCGGCAGGATGTTGCCGTTGTTGATCTTGTCGACCTCGGCCAGCACGCCGGTGAGCGTCGGCATGGTCTCGGCGCCGCGGCGCATCAGCACGATGCCCTGCACGATGTCGTTGTCGTCGTTCTGGCCGGCGATGCCGAGGCGCGGCTGATTGCCGACCGTGACGGTCGCCACGTCGGACACCAGCACCGGAGCGCCGTCGCGGACCGTCAGCATGGTATTGCGGATATCGTCCATCGAGCGGATCTGGCCGACGCTGCGCACGATCGCCGACTGCGTACCCATATTCACGGTATTGGCGCCGACATTGATGTTGGCGTTGTTCAGCCCGTCCAGCACCTGCTTCAGGGTCAGGCCGTAAGCCAGCAGCCGGTCAAGATCGACGGTAATGTCGTAGGTCTTCATCTTGCCGCCCCAGCCGGTGACGTCGGTCACGCCGGGAATGGCCTTGAAGCGGCGTTGCAGGACCCAGTCCTGGATCGTCTTGAGATCGGCCGAGCTGTAGCCGGGCGGTCCGACCACGCGATAGCGGAAGACCTCGCCGATTGGGCTGGTCGGCGACAAAGTGGGCTGCGCGCCGTTGGGCAGCGGCCCGAGCTGCGACAGACGGTTGATCACCATCTGCGAGGCCTGCTGGTAGGTGACGTCGTAGGTGAACTGCACCTTCACGTCCGAGAGCCCGAACAGCGAGATGGTGCGGATGGCCTGGACATAAGGCATGCCCGCCATCTGGATTTCGATCGGGACCGTGATGTAGCGCTCGATCTCCTCCGACGACTGGCCGGGATTCTGCGTAATGATGTCGACCAGCGGCGGCACCGGGTCGGGATAGGCCTCGATGTTCAGCCGGGCATAGGCGAAGAGGCCGGCGACGACGAGAACAACGCTCAGGATGACGACGAGGATGCGCTGCTTTAGGGCGGCGGCGATGAGGGCTTGCATGAAACGACCGCCGTACTGGGAGGCGCTGGGGCTTGCGGTGCCCGGCTGACCGTCAGTCGCGCTTGGCGGCGCGGTCGATGAAGAGGGTGCCGCTGGTCACCACCGTCTCGCCGGTCTGCAGGCCCTTGCGGACTTCGACAAGGCCGTTGACGGTCGTGCCGACTTCGATGGGGCGCGATACGATCGACTTGTCGGCCGGGCGCGCCACCCAGACACGGGCATTGGCGCCTTCGTAGACGACGGCGTCCTGCGGTACTGCCGGCATGATCTGCGGCGCACCGGTGACGATACGGAAACTCGCGAACATCTCGGGCATCAACTCGCGGCCGGCATTGTCGATCTCGGCGCGAACCGGCAGGCGGCGGGTATTGGGGTCGAGTGCCGGAGCCACATAGCTCAGCTTGGCGTTGAAGGTGCGGCCGGGATAGGCCAGCACGGAAACCTCGACCGGTGCCCCGACTTTCATGCGCGGCGCGTCGGATTCGCGGACATTGGCGATCAGCCAGACTTTGGAGAGGTCGCCGATACTGAACACGGGGTCGGTCGCGCCGGCATTGATGTACTGGCCGAGGCCGACCTTGCGCTGGATGACGGTGCCGGAGATCGGCGCAGAAACGAGGGTTTCGGCGGCGATGCGGTCCATCTTCTCGAGATCGGCGATTTCGGTGTCGGAGCGGCCGAGGATGCGCAGCCGGTTGCGGGCGGCGGCAAGCGCGATATCGGCCGAGCGCAGATCGCCCTGCGCGGCGATAAGGTCGGACTGCGCCTGTTCGAGGTCCTTCAGGGCGCCGCCGCGGATCGCCAGCAGCTCCTTCTGGCGCTTCTCGGCGGCCTGCGCCAGCGCCAGCCGGGAGCGGGCCTTCTCGACGCCGGCGACTGCGCTCACCAGGTCGTTATGGCCTTGGACAAATTCGCTGGCTTCGATGGCGAACAGCGGATCGCCGCGCTCGACCTTGTCGCCGGGCTTGGCGATCAGGCGGGTGACACGGCCGGAATAGGGCGAAAAAACCGGAGTGGACGTGTCCTCGTTGATGCCGATCTTGCCGTCGGTCGCCCGTTCCTCGCGGAACGCCACCTGTTTCACGGTCTCGAACCGGAAGCCCGACCATTGCGTGTCGCTCGGCCGGAACGCGCCGTCGCTCTCGGCCACGGTCGCGGCCGGGCGAACCAGGGCATTGCCCGGCTGCGTATCGAAGGCCCAAAGCCCGGCCAGCGCCAGACAGGCGATGCCAGCTCCGGCGAACAACAGGCGGTTGCGGCGCAGGCGGGCGGTCGAGGAGCGATCAGGCGTCGGGCTCATGATGCCGCGACCCTATCCAGTGCAGATTACGTGCACCTGACGCTGGCTTTTACGAAAAGCTGACAGGGTGTGGCGGGCCGGCGACCCGCTTTGCGCTCGCTATGCTAGAGTTGCGACATGCAATCGCGTTTCCGGACCTTGCGCCCATGAGAGTCCTTCTCGTCGAGGACAATGCCGAGCTGGTTGCGTTGCTGGTCAAGGGCCTGGCGCGCAACGGTTTCTCCGCCGATTCCGTCGACACCGCCGGTGACGCCGCCCATGCGCTGGCGGCCATGCGTTATGCCGCCGTCGTGCTCGATCTCGGCCTGCCGGACGAGGATGGGCTCTCGCTGTTGCGCGGGTTGCGCAGCCGCGGCGATTCGACGCCCGTTCTGGTCCTGACGGCGCGCGACGGCGTCTCCGACCGGGTCAACGGGCTGCGCGCCGGTGCCGACGACTACCTCGTGAAGCCCTTCGCCATGGAGGAGCTGGTGGCGCGGCTGCAGGCCCTGCTGCGGCGCCCGGGCAACATGCTGGGCCGGCGGCTGACCTTCGGCAATGTTTCGCTCGACACCGAGGGGCGGCAGGTCCTGGTCGACGGCGTGGTGCGCTCGTTTCCGGCACGCGAGACGGCGGTGCTGGAGATCCTGTTGCGCCGCGGCGGCAACGTGGCGCCCAAGCGCCTGTTCGAGGATCAGCTCTTTGGCCTGTCGGGCGATGTCGGGTCCAACGCCGTCGAGGTCTATGTCCACCGGTTGCGCAAGATGCTGGCCGATTGCGGCGCCACGGTGCGGGTTCACACGGTGCGCGGTGTCGGCTACCTGCTGGCCGAGGACAAGGCCGGGTGAACCGCTTCCGCTCGATCATCTCGCGCGTCGTCGCGCTGCATGTCGTGGCGGTGGCGATCACCTCGATCCTGATGCCGTTGGCGCTCTACTGGCTTCTGAACCAGGCCGCCAACAACCTCCATCGCGACGCTCTACGCAGCCAGGCGCTCACCATCGGCAGCTTCCTGCGGCCGACGCCGTCGGGCGGTACCGAACTCGACATTCCGAGCGAGGCGTTGCCGCTCTACTCCGGCGAATACGCGCTCTATTCCTACGCCGTGCTCGACACCAAGGGGCAGGTGCTGTTCTCCTCACGCGGCGACGACAAGCCCCTCTTCGACGCGATCGATCCCGCGTCGAGTGAATGGTTCACAAGGCGGCGCAGCAGCGGCTCGGTGCTGTTCGGCGTGAGCGTGCCGCGCGCCGTGGGCGAGCGGCTCTACTGGATCCAGGTTGGCCAGGATCTCGCGCACCGCGACGTCATCATCGACGACATCGTCACCTCGTTCGTGCCGCGCGTCGCCTGGATCACCTTTCCGATCCTGCTGTTGCTCCTTCTGATCGATATCATGATCTTCCGCCGGGCGCTGGAGCCGGTCCGCCAGGCGTCGACCACGGCCGCGACGATCGGGCCGACCAGCACCGACGTCCGCCTGTCGGAGGCCTCCATGCCGGCCGAGGTCGTGCCCCTGGTCCATGCGGTCAACCAGGCGCTGGACCGTCTCGAGGCGGGCTTCCAGGCGCAGCGCGAGTTTACCGCCGACATGGCGCACGAGTTGCGGACCCCGCTGGCCATCATGCGGGCCCGCGTCGATTCGATGGACCCCGGAACGTTGCGGGAATCGCTGCAGACCGACATCGTCAACATGACACGCACGGTGAACCAGGTGCTCGACATCGCCGAACTCGAGGCCTTCGTCGTGCACACCGATTCCCAGGCCGACATCCACGCCGTCTGCGCCGATGCCGTGGGCTTCATGGCGCCGCTCGCCGTGGGCAACGACAAGGCGATCGCATTGACCGGTGTCGAAGAGGAGGTCTGGGTGCGCGGTCATGCCGAGGCGCTGTTCAGGGCGGTCCGCAACCTCATCGAGAACGCCATCCGCCACACGCCGCGGGGCGGCTCGATCGAGGTCGACGTCGCTGCCGACGGCACGGTGCGTGTCATGGACGACGGGCCCGGCGTGCCGATGGCGGAGCGACAGTCGATCTTTGCACGCTTCTGGCGCCGGGATCGCGCCAAGGCCGACAGCCGCGGGCTGGGCCTCGCCATCGTGGCGCGGGTCGCCGCTGCCCATGACGGCAGCATTACCGTCGATGATCGACCTGGTGGCGGCGCCATGTTCACCCTGAAGCTCCGGCTGGCTTGACCGTTGGCTTGACCGGCCCGAAGCCGCTGTGGCTATCTGCCTGACGGAACTGCCGCGCATCGAGACGAACGGCGGACCACGGGAGTGCTGCAGGGAATGACTGCCGATAAGGCCCTTGCCGAGTACGCGCGACTGGACACGTTCCCCAAGCGGCTGGCGGAGCTTGCCCGTGCGCGCGGCGACCAGCCCGCCTATCGCGAAAAGGAATACGGCATCTGGCAGACCTACCGCTGGGCGCGGGTCGCAGCCGAGGTGCGCCTGCTGGCGGCCGGCCTGGCCGATCTCGGTTTCGGGCGCGGCGACCGGCTGATCGTGGTCGGCGACAACCGGCCGAGACTTTACTGGGCGATGTGTGCGGCGCAGTCGCTGGGCGGCGTGCCGGTGCCGGTCTACCAGGATTCGGTGGCCGACGAACTCGCCTATGTCGTCGAGCATGCCGGCGCCCGCTATGCGCTGGCTGAAAACCAGGAGCAGGTCGACAAGCTTCAGGAGATCCAGAAGAAAGTGCCGTCGCTGCAGACGATCTTCTATGTCGATCCTCGCGGCATGCGGCACTACGAGGGTCTGCTGTCCTACGCCGAGGTGCAGGCCCGCGGCGAGAAGTGCCTCGCCTCGGCTCCCGAGACGGTGTCGGCCGAGGTCGCCAAGGGCAAGGGCGGCGACGACGCCATCATGCTCTACACCTCGGGCACCACCGGGCGGCCGAAGGGTGCGGTGCTGAGCTACGACAATCTCGTCTGGGCCGCCGAGGCGGGGGCCGCTTTCGACGGGCTGAGGGCGGGCGACGAGCTGCTGTCCTATCTGCCGATGGCCTGGGTCGGCGACCACATCTTCTCCTATGCCCAGGGCTACGTCGTTGGGTTGGTCGTGAACTGTCCCGAATCGGCCAGCACGGTCATGACCGACCTGCGCGAGATCGGGCCGACTTATTACTTTGCGCCGCCGCGGGTGCTCGAGAACCTGATCACCCAGGTCACCATCCGGATGGAGGATGCCGGGCTGGTGAAGCGCCGGCTGTTCCAGTTCTTCATGGCGGTGGCGCGCCGGGTCGGTCCGGCGCGGCTCGACGGCCGCGCCGTCTCGATCGGCGACCGGTTGCTCTATGCGCTGGGCGATCTGCTGATCTACGGCCCGCTCAAGAACACCTTGGGGATGAGCCGCGTGCGCGTGGCCTATACGGCCGGCGAGGCGGTGGGGCCGGAGATCTTCAATTTCTTCCGCGCCCTCGGCGTCAACATGAAACAGCTCTACGGCCAGACCGAAGCCTCGGTGTTCGTCACCATCCATCCCAACGGCGAGGTCTTCAGCGACACGGTCGGCAAGCCGGTTTCCAATGTCGAGCTCCGGATCGCCGAGTCGGGCGAGGTGCTCTATCGCAGTCCCGGCGTGTTCAAGGAGTATTTCAAGAATCCCGAGGCGACCAACGACACCAAGACAGCCGACGGCTGGGTCCATACCGGCGACGCCGGCTACCTCGACGAGCGCGGCCATCTGCGCATCATCGATCGGGCCAGGGATGTCGGGAAGCTCCTCGACGGCACGCTGTTCGCGCCGAAATACATCGAGAACAAGCTCAAGTTCTTCGCCCATATCAACGAGGCGGTAGCCTTTGGCGACGGTCGAGATTTCGTCACCGCCTTCGTCAATATCGACATGACGGCGGTCGGCGACTGGGCGGAACGGCGCAACATCGCCTATGCCAGCTACCAGGAGCTGGCGGGGCGGCCGGAGGTCTACGACCTGATCCAGAGCGAGATCGAGCAGGTCAACCGCGACCTGGCGGCCGATCCGCGGATGGCCGGCGCCCAGATCCGCCGCTTCCTGATCCTGCACAAGGCACTCGACGCCGACGACGGCGAGCTGACGCGCACCAACAAGGTGCGGCGGAGCTTCATCGGCGAACGCTACAAGCCGCTGATCGACGCCCTCTACGGCGGTGCCAGGACCGCCCATATCGGAGTCGACGTCACCTTCGAGGATGGCCGCAAGGGGCGCATCGAGGGCGACGTGGCGATCCGCGATCTCACGCCGCAGCTGGCGCTGCGCAAGACGGGCTGACGGCAATGGCCAGGGATGCGCGTTCCTTCACCGAGGTCCTGCTGTCCGTCGAGAACATCAGCCTGTCGTTCGGCGGCGTGAAGGCGCTGACCGACATCAGTTTCGACATCCGCAAGGGCGAGATCCGCGCCATTATCGGGCCCAACGGCGCGGGCAAGTCCTCGATGCTGAACTGCATCAACGGCTTCTATCACCCGCAGCAGGGCGCCATTACCTACAAGGGCGTGCGGCGGCACCAGATGCGACCGCACCAGGCGGCCGCGCAAGGCATCGCGCGCACCTTCCAGAACATCGCGCTGTTCAAGGGCATGTCGACCCTCGACAACATCATGACCGGCCGCAACCTGCGCATGAAGACCGGGCTGTTCTGGCAGGCGTTGCATTTCGGTCCGTCGCAGCGTGAGGAGATCGAGCATCGCAAGGTGGTCGAGCAGATCATCGACTTCCTCGAGATCCAGCATGTCCGCAAGGTGCCGGTCGGTCGGCTGCCCTATGGTCTGCAGAAGCGGGTCGAGCTTGGCCGGGCGCTCGCCGCCCAGCCGGAGCTGCTGCTGCTCGACGAGCCGATGGCCGGGATGAACCTCGAGGAGAAGCAGGACATGTGCCGCTTTGTCCTCGACGTGAACGACGAGTTTGGCACGACGATCTGCCTGATCGAGCACGACATGGGCGTGGTCATGGACATCTCCGACCGCGTCGTCGTGCTCGATTACGGCAAGAAGATCGGCGACGGCGTGCCCGACGAGGTCAAGAACAACCAGGCGGTCATCGCCGCCTATCTCGGGGTGAGCCACTGATGAGGGCGATAGTCTCAGGGCTGGGGGCGCGCCACTCAAGCGCGGGGGCCCCTCCCGCGCGAAGTGGCGCTCATGGACCTGCGGCGCAGGCAAGAAGAGCCGCCACTGGAGTGGCGCGCTCCCAGCAGGAGACCTGACCATGGGTTTCTTCCTTGAAGTCCTGATCGGCGGCCTGCTGGCGGGGGTGCTCTATTCCCTGGTGGCGCTGGGCTTCGTGCTGATCTTCAAGGCGTCGGGCGTCTTCAATTTCGCCCAGGGCGCCATGGTCCTGACGGCGGCGCTGGCGCTGGTGCGGGCGCTCGACGTGATGCAGACGCAGTGGAAATGGCCGTTCGGCCTCGCCTTGATCGCGGCCTTTCTGTTCGCCGGTGCCGTCATGGCGCTGATCGCCTGGGCCTGCGAGAGGCTGGTGCTGCGCAAGCTTGTGAACCAGGAAGGCATCATCCTGTTCATGGCGACCATCGGCGTCACTTTCTTCATCGAAGGCCTGGCGCAGACCGTATTCGGCGCCGAGGTCTATCCCCTCCATATCGGCCTGCCGCGCGAGCCGCTTTTCATCCTCGAATCGGTGTTCGACGGCGGCATCCTGGTGAACGAGCTCGACATCTGGGCGGCCGTCATCGCCGGGCTCCTGGTGGCGGCGCTGGCGATCTTCTTCCAGCGCACCCGCATCGGACGGGCATTGCGTGCCGTCGCCGACGATCACGCCGCCGCTCAGTCGGTGGGTATCCCGCTCAATCACATCTGGTTCATCGTCTGGCTGGTCGCGGGCCTTGTCGCACTTGCCGCGGGCGCGGTGTGGGGCAGCAAGCTCGGCGTGCAGTTCTCGTTGAGCCTGCTGGCGCTGAAGGCGCTGCCGGTACTGATCCTGGGCGGCTTCACCTCGGTGCCGGGCGCCATCATCGGCGGGCTGATCATCGGCGCCGGCGAGAAGCTTGCCGAGGTCTTCCTCGGCCCCTCGATGGGCGGCGGAATCGAGATCTGGTTCGCCTACGTGCTGGCGCTGCTGTTCCTTTTATTTCGTCCGCAGGGCCTGTTCGGCGAACGTATCATTGAGCGCGTGTAGCGGCAGGAGGCCATCCAGTGATCTACCGCGAGGCCGGCCAGTACAAGGTTTCCTACGAAGCCGATCAGGCGATCTTTCCGATCGCTCAGGATCGTTTTCTCATTCTGGCGCTGTTGGCCGTGGCCTTCTTCGTCGTGCCATTCGTCGCCACCGAGTATCTTTATCGGGCCGTCCTGATCCCGACGGTGATCCTGGCGCTGGCGGCGATCGGGCTCAACGTGCTGATGGGCTATTGCGGCCAGGTCTCGCTGGGCTCGGGCGCCTTCATGGCGGTGGGTGCCTACGCCGCCTACAATCTCTCGATACGGCTGCCCTTCCTCAATCCGTTCGTCTGCATCCTGCTCGGCGGGTTCTTCGCCGCCGCCGTGGGCGTCGTCTTCGGCGCGCCCAGCCTGCGCATCAAGGGTTTCTATCTCGCCTGCGCCACACTCGCGGCTCAGTTCTTCATCGATTGGGTCTTTTTGCGCGTGAAGTATTTCACCAACTACGCGCCCTCCGGTTCGGTCAATGCGCCGCCGCTGCAGATGTTCGGCTACGACCTGAGCTCGCCCGTCGCCAACTACATGGTCGCTCTCGGCTTCACCGTCGTGCTGGCGCTCGCCGTGAAGAACATCGTGCGCGGCCATATCGGTCGGCAGTGGATGGCGATCCGCGACATGGACATCGCCGCGGAGATCATCGGCGTGCGCCCGATGTACGCCAAGCTTTCCGCCTTCGCCGTCTCGTCCTTCCTGATCGGCGTGGCGGGCGGCCTGTGGGCCTTCATCTATCTCGGCTCCTGGGAGCCGGCGGCCTTCTCGATCGATCGCTCCTTCCAGCTCATGTTCATGGTGATCATCGGCGGGTTGGGGTCGATCCTGGGCAGTTTCCTGGGGGCCGCCTTCATCATCCTGCTGCCGATCTTCCTCAATCAGGCCCTGCCGCCGATCGGCGGCCTGGTCGGGTGGAAGATCAGCACGGCGACGGTCTCGCATTTCGAGGCGATGGCGTTCGGGGCGCTGATCGTCTTCTTCCTGGTGGTCGAGCCGCATGGGCTGGCGCGCTTGTGGTCGATCGCCAAGGAAAAGCTCCGGTTGTGGCCCTTTCCGCACTGAGCGGCGGGGGATAGGCTTTGGGGAAGGGGCGGCCGTCAAGAGACCGCCCACAATGGTGAGGAGGAAACGATGGGACTTCGCAGACTGGCGCTGCTCGGCGCTGCCCTCGTCTCGGCCGGCATGGTCGCGGCAGGCACGGCCGAGGCGCAGGGACAGAACGAGCAGTTCATTCCGGGCCTGGTCTACCGGACCGGGGCCTATGCACCGAACGGCATTCCGTTCGCCGACGGCGTCGCCGACTACATCGCCATGCTCAATGCGCGCGACGGCGGCATCAACGGCGTCAAGATCTCCTTCGAGGAATGCGAGACCGGCTACGCCACCGACCGCGGCGTCGAATGCTACGAGCGCCTGAAGAACAAGGGGCCGACCGGCGCCGCCTATTTCAGCCCGCTCAGCACCGGCATCACCTTCGCGCTAACCGAGAAGGCGCCGGGCGACAAGGTGCCGTTGATCACCATGGGCTATGGCCGCGCGGACAGCCGTGACGGCCAGGTCTTCACCTGGAACTTCCCGCTGCTCGGCACCTACTGGACGGCGGCCGATGTCGCGATCCAGCACGTCGCCAAGGAGCTCGGTGGCTTCGACAAGCTCAAGGGCAAGAAGATCGCGCTGCTCTACCACGATTCGCCCTACGGCAAGGAGCCGATCGCGGCGCTGGAAGTGCTGTCCAAGAAGTACGGCTTCGAGTTCCTGCCGATCCCGGTGCCGGCACCGGGCAGCGAGCAGAAGTCGCAGTGGCTGCAGATCCGCCAGCAACGGCCGGACTATGTGCTGCTGTGGGGCTGGGGCGTGATGAACTCCGCCGCCGTCACCGAAGCCGGCAATGTCAACTATCCGCGCGACAAGATGATCGGCGTGTGGTGGTCGGGTGCGGAACCCGATGTCATCCCGGCCGGCGAGAAGGGCGCGGGCTACAAGGCGCTGATGCTGCAGCACACGTCGGGCAAGGCGCCGGTCTATGCCGACCTCGAGAAGTACGTCTACTCGCAGGGCAAGTCGCTGGCCAAGCCCGACGAGATCGGCGCGGTGCTCTACAATCGCGGCCTGATCAACTCGATGCTGGGCACTGAGGCGATCCGCACCGCCATGGCCAAGTTCGGCAACAAGCCGATGACCGGTGAGCAGGTGCGCTGGGGCATCGAGAACCTCAATCTCACGGCCGAACGCATCAAGCAGCTCGGTTTTGAGGGCATGATCGGGCCGCTCAAGGTGAGCTGCACCGACCACGAAGGCACCCGGCTCAGCCGCGTCCATCAATGGGATGGCAAGCAGTGGAAGGTGATCTCCGACTGGTACACCGGCGACGACACGATCATCGAGCCGCTGGTCAAGGCGACGGCAGCCAAGTACGCGGCGGAAAAGAAGATCACGCCGCGCGACTGCTCCAAGGAGAACTGAACGACGGCTTTCGCCGCCGATTCGCACGCCTCTCATGTGTCCTCTCCCCCCACGATGACGTGGGCGGAGAGGACGTAAGCGCGGCAGAGGAACCGAACGATGCCTCAATCTGCGAGCCACGAGGTGACCGAAGCCGCACCGGCGTCCGTCAAGGTCATCGAGGTCTCCAATATCGAAGTGATCTACAACCACGTGATCCTGGTGCTGAAGGGCGTGTCGCTCGCGGTACCGGAGGGTGGCATCGTGGCGCTGCTCGGCGCCAACGGGGCGGGCAAGTCGACGACCTTGAAAGCGATCTCCAACCTGCTGCTGGCCGAGCGCGGCGAGGTCACCAAGGGCCAGGTCCAGTGCCGCGGGGAGCGGGTCGACGGCCTCTCGCCCAACGATCTGGTGCGGCGCGGCGTCATCCAGGTGATGGAGGGCCGGCACTGTTTCGGCCATCTCACTGTCGAGGAGAACCTGCTCACCGGCGCCTTCATCCACGGCAACAAGCGCCGCCAGATCGCCGACGACCTCGAGAAGGTCTACCACTACTTCCCGCGCCTCAAGGTGCGGCGGACGAGCCAGGCCGGCTACACTTCGGGCGGTGAGCAGCAGATGACGGCGATCGGCCGGGCACTGATGAGCCGGCCCAACACCATCCTGCTCGACGAGCCGTCGATGGGGCTGGCACCTCAGCTCGTCGAGGAGATCTTCGAGATCGTGAAGAACCTCAACGAGCAGGAAAAGGTCTCCTTCCTGCTGGCCGAGCAGAACACCAACGTGGCGCTTCGCTACGCCCATTACGGCTACATCCTGGAGAACGGCCGCGTCGTGCTCGACGGCGATGCGGCGGCGCTCCGCGAGAACGAAGACGTGAAGGAATTCTATCTGGGCGTGGGCGGCGAGGGCCGCCGCTCCTTCCGCGACGTCAAGCACTACCGTCGCCGCAAGCGCTGGCTTTAGCCGCGGGCGAACGTCATCCAGGCCGCGAAGGCCAGCAGCGGCAGGGCGACCAGGTCGGCGATGGCGATGGTGCGCAGTGCCCCCGCTGGGCTGCCGTAGAGCGCATAGAAACCGAGGAAGCCCACGACGTTGATGCCGGCTGCCAGCAGAGCGGCTGGCCGGACCGAGGGCGACCAGCTCGCCCACAAGCAGAGAATGCCGACCAGCGCCAGCAGCAGCGCACGGTGGCGCATCAGCACCAGCAGCGTAGTGTCGGTGGGGGCGATTCCATAGAGGCGCGACAGCGTGTCGGGCGCGAACACAGGCGCGATCGGCAACAGGTGAATGATGCCGACGAGGGCGAAGGCCATCGGCAGGGCAATGGTGGTCCACATGCCACCACCATCGCCGCGTCGCGTCGTTGCGGGCAATTACCCGGCGGGTAAGGATCAGGCCGCCTTGCCGGCGGCGGCCGCCTTCGGGATCGGCGGCGCGAAGCCGAAAGCAGCGCCCAGCCGGTTCCAGGCATTGATGGTGGCGATCGACGTGCTGAGGAAGATCAGCTGGTTCTCGTCGAAGTGCCGGCGCACCGCCTCGTAGGCCTCGTCGGGCACGCTGCGGTCGGCGAGCCGCGTCAGCGCCTCAGCCCAGGCAAGGGCGGAGCATTCCTTCTCCGTGAAGATGCCGGCCTCGCGCCAGGTCGCGACCAGGTCGAGCTTTTCCTGCGGCAGGCCGAGCCGCCGCGAGACGTTGAGATGGATCTGCAGGCAGAAGGCGCAGTTGTTGATCTGCGAGACCCTGAGCTTCACCAGTTCGATGATCGTCTTGTCGAGACCGGCCTCGTCGGCGGCCTTGCCCATGGCCAGCAGGGCGGCCTGGGCGGCGGGCGCGGTCTTCTGAAAGGTCTCGTAGGCGATGCGGACTGACGACACGGTGGGCTCCATAATATTCGAGCTCTGATATTATGGCCCGCCCATGCCGTTGCAAGGCCGGAAGCGGGGTTCTACCGTCGCGCAAACTGCGATCTGACGGGAGAGAAACGCATGGCGCCGCACTTCGACACCTTGGAGACCAGGACGCCCGAGGCGCGCGAGAAGGCGTTGATGCAGGCCCTGCCGCAGCAGATCGCCCATGCCAAGGCCAATGCACCGTTCTTTGCAGAATGGCTGAAGGACGTCGATCCGACCTCGGTGACCTCGCGGGCGGCGCTCGCCCGGCTGCCGGTGCTGCGCAAGTCGATGCTGGGTGAGGTGCAGAAGAAGAACCCGCCGATGGGCGGGCTGATCACCGTGCCGATGAGCAAGGTGCGCCACGTCTTCATGTCGCCCGGCCCGATCTTTGAGATCGACACCGACGAGCCCGATTACTTCCGCGGCGCGCGTGCCATGTACGCCTGCGGCTTCCGCCCCGGCGACGTGGTCTACAACACCTTCGCCTATCACCTGACGCCGGCCGGCATGATGATGGAGTCGGCAGCGCGGGCGCTGGGCTGCGCCGTCGTGCCGGGCGGGGTGGGCAATACCGAGCTGCAGCTCGACGCCATCGCGGCCATCCGACCCTCCGGCTATGTCGGCACGCCGTCCTTTCTCAAGATCCTGATCGAGAAGGCGGCCGAACTGGGCAAGGACATCTCCTCGCTGAAGCATGCCTTCGTCGGCGCCGAAGCGCTGCCCCCCAGCCTGCGCCAAATGTTCCGGACCGCGGGCATGACGTGCCTGCAGAGCTACGGCACGGCCGATCTCGGGACGATTGCCTACGAATCGGCGGGACCGGACGGCACGGTCGAGGGCATGGTCGTCGATGAGGGTGTGATCGTCGAGATCGTGCGTCCCGGCACCGGCGATCCGGTCCCCGACGGCGATGTCGGCGAAGTCGTGGTGACCTCGTTCAATCGGGCCTATCCGCTGATCCGGTTCGGCACCGGCGACATGTCGGCGGTGCTGGCGGGCGCCAGCCCCTGCGGCCGCACCAACACGCGCATCAAGGGCTGGATGGGGCGGGCCGACCAGCGCACCAAGGTGCGCGGCATGTTCGTCGATCCCGAACAGATCGCCGAGATCGCCCGGAAGCATCCCGGCCTCGGCCGCCTGCGGCTGGTGATCGACTGGGTCGATCAGGCCGACATCATGACCCTGAAGGTCGAGGCGCCGCAGGCCTCGACCGACCTCGAGAAGGCCATGGAAGGCACCATCCGCGCTGTCTGCAAGGTCGGCGGCAAGGTCGAGTTCGCCAAGCCGGGCAGCCTGCCGAACGACGGCAAGGTGATCGACGACGTCCGCAAGTACACCTGATCGCGGTAGACAGCCTGTCTCTTCAGGCAAGGTCCTTGTCGAGGCGCCGGGCAACGGGTTCGCCCAGCCACTTCAGGGCCGCCTCGGGCTTGCCGAACAGGCGCATCGGGCGTTGCACCGTCGCCATGATGCCGAGCAGCCGCGCGACCGCTTCCGCCGGTCGGTCCGGCATCACGACGGCGAGCGCACTCGAGGACGGCTGCTTCTGGTGCACCTGAATGAGCACGCCCAGTTCCAGCGTCTCGCTGGGGGAGAAATTGGCCGAGGCCCGCGAAAAATCGAACAACTGACGGTAGTCCTGGACACGGGCGCCGGCGACCATCGCCAGATAGTCGCGTACCTCCCCGGCTCTGATCTCCCCCTCGGCGGTGGCAACGATCAGCCTACTTCTCGTGTCGATTGTCCAATGGAGGGCCATGGCGAAGCGGGGGCAGCTCGGGAAATCGGGTCGATGCAGGGAAGGGAGAGAAAGGCGAAGGCTGCCAGATGGCGGCGATCGGCTGTCGCCGCCAGCGAATAGGCTACACTCCGGGCATGAATGCCGTGCATGCGCCGGCCGACAGGAGACGAAGATGGCCCGCAGTCGTCCTCTCGACCTCAACCTGCTGACCGTCTTCGAGGCGGTCTTCGAGACCGGCAGCATCACCGCCGCTGCCGACCGCCTCGGCTTGACGCAGTCGGCCGTCAGTCATGCCATCAGCCGTATGCGTGGCGCACTGGCCGACGAGCTTTTCGTCCGCAACGGCAACGTGCTGAAACCGACCGCGACGGCAACGACGCTCTATCCGTCGTTTCGCGATTCGCTGGACAACATCCGCGGCGCCATCGCCGGCAAGGCGCAGTTCGATCCACTGCGCTCCCGCCGCGAATTCCGGATCGCCATCCCGCACATCGCCGGCCCCATCATCGGCCTTCAGATCGAGAAGCGGGTGGCGCACGAGGCGCCGGGGGTCAGGCTGAGCTTCGACACACGGACCATGCCGGCCGGCGTATTGCGCGAAATGGAGGAGGGGCGCGTCGACATGGCTATCGACTGGCTGAGGATCGCCGAGGGCCGCTTCGTGCATCAGCACGTCTTCGACGACCGGCTCACCCTGCTCTACAGCGCCCGTCATCCGCGCCTGGGAGCAAAGGCCAGCCTCAGGGACCTCGAGGCGGAGCGGTTCGTGATCCACTATGGCCGCACCGCATCGTGGGTCGAACCGGCGGCGCTCCGCCAGGTCCGCGAGCTGGTCACGCGGCGGAAATGGAGCGTCGCTTTCCATGTCAGCGAACTGCTGGAGATTCCGCTGGTTGTCGGGGCCACGCCGCTGGTCGGCGCGGTCCCGCTGTCGATCGCCGGGGCGCTGATGGAAACCGGGCTGCTGCGGATGCTGCCGCTGCCCGAGGCCATCGCGGCCTTCCCGGTGACCTTGAGCTGGCATGCCGGGCGTCGGCAGGATCCCGGGCACATCTGGCTGCGGCGGTTGGTGCGCAGCGAGGTCGGACGTTTCGGCGCCCGGGGATTGACGGCTCTTGCCGATACCAGAGGCGCCGGCGCCGGAAAGGTTGGATGAACGGCCCAGGGCTTGGCCGTGTCCCGCCTGCGTCCTTTCACCCACTCTGCGAGGCCCACCTGCTGGCCGCTTTTGCACGTCTGGTGCGCGATGCCGCGCGCCGCATCGGCGATTTATGACCTCACGATTTCTTCCTTTTGATTTCAGGGGGTTGGCCGCCTGCGGTCCCGGCCGCGCTGGCAAATCCGCCACAATTCCCGTATCTAGTTCGGCGTGCGGCTGCCCCCGATTCGCCGGGCTTTTCCGGCGGTTCGTCCCCCTCACCCCCCGGGGTCCGTGCCAAGGAGGATTATCTTGAAGAGGCGCACATTCGTCTCCGGTTCGGTGGCGCTCGCCGCCGGTGCGCTGGCCGCCCCGGCCATCGCCGCCACGATCAAGCCCTACAGCTGGGACCTCAATCCCCCGACCGACACCCGCGACAACTTCATCGCCTGGGGCAAGGCGCGCGGTGAGGATCCGGTGTTCCTCGGCCAGCGCTGGGACCGCTTCCAGGCGCTCCTGCGCAACAAGGACATCTGGGACGCCAAGACGAGCCGTGCCTTCCTGCTGACGCCGCGCGAGGAGTTCGCCGCGATCAACCCGGCGATCCATAAGCGGGCGTACGAGCACAACTTCCTCGACATTGGCTATGGCGTCACCATGTCCGGCCCGCACATTCAGGGCCGCATGACCAACGTCATCGACGTGAAGCGCGGCGAGAAGGTGCTCGAGATCGGCACCGGGTCGGGCGTGCAGTCGGCTTACATCGCCAACCTCACCGAGAACGCCTACACGATCGAGATCATCGCGCCGCTCGCCCAGCGCACGCGCGGGCTCTACGACAAGCTGATCGAGAAGGGCTACACCGAGTTCCAGCACATCAAGACCAAGCACGCGGACGGCTACTATGGCTGGGAAGAGGCCGCCCCGTTCGACAAGATCATCGTGACCACCGGCATCGACCACGTGCCGCCGCCGCTGCTGCAGCAGCTCAAGTCGGGCGGCATCATGGTTATCCCGGTCGGCCCGCCGGGCGCGCAGCGCGTGCTCAAGGTGACCAAGACCCAGGGTGCCGACGGCGCCATCATGACCAGCCGCGAGGACATCTACGGCGGCAAGATCGTTCCCTTCGTGCCCTTCACCAAGCTCGAAGGCGACAAGATCGTCGGCACGCACAATCGCTGACGGCATGTCGTCCTGAACTAAAGTAACTGTGTCATCCCGAGGCCGAAGGCCGAGGGACCTTTGTGGATCAGTAAAGATCCCTCGCTATGCTCGGGATGACACGGACTGCTTGAGGTGACGCGAAACGGACGGGACGACACCGACGTCGGGCCACCTGAGACTCCCTCTAAAGATCGCAGAAAGCGATCCAACAACAACGGAGAGCCCCCTTGACCGTCGCGGTCGATCTCGACCATCGCCCCCCCTTTGCCTTCTATCTGTCCGTAGGCCTGGTCGCCGGCAGCATCATCGCGCTGCAGATCGGCATCATGCGCGTCTTCTCGGTGGGGAGCTGGGCGCACTTCGGCTCGCTGGTGGTGAGCCTCGCCATGTTCGGCTTCGGGCTTACCAGCGCAGTGATGTGCGTCGGCAAGGGCTGGTTCGAGCGCCACTGGATAGGTGCGATCAAGGGCGCTCTGCTGCTGTTCGGCCCACTGATGGTGGTGTGCAACCTCGCCGCCCAGCAGGTGCCGTTCAACGCCATCTTCCTGATTTCCGACCCGATGCAGAAGTGGCGGCTGTTCGCCAACTTCGTGCTCTACTTCCTGCCCTTCCTGGCCGGTGCGCTTTATCTCGGCGTGGTCTTTCTGAAGGCGCAGAAGACCTTCAATCGCGTCTATTTCGCCGACCTCGTCGGCTCGGGCCTGTGCGGCCTCTCGGCCCTGCTCGCCATGTACTACTGGCGGCCCGACGACCTGATCATGGCGCCGCTGCTGCTCTGGCTGGCCGGTGGCGTGTTGTGGTTCGTGGCGATGGGCGACCGCCGCGGCATCGCCGCCATCGTGGCCGTCGCGATCCTGTCGGCCGCCGTGCATTACGTCGCGCCGCAGGTGCTGGGCATCCCCAAGCTCGCCGTGTCGGACTACAAGGGCGTCTCCTACGTCCGCAAGTTCCCCGACAACAAGCGCACTTACGAACGCACCTCGCCATTCGGCTACCTCGAGGTCTATTCGAGCTCCTACCTGCATTTCGCGCCGGGCCTGTCGGACAACGCCGCCTTCAACCTGCCCAAGATGCCGTCGAACGCCTATCTCGGCCTCTACATCGATTCGGACGGCCCCTCCGGCATCATCAAGGACCTGCCGGCCGACGAGACGGCCTACTTCAAGTATCTGCCGATGTACTACCCGTACCTGCTGAAGAAGGACCCGACGACGTTCGTGGTCCAGTTCGGTGGCGGTATCTCGACGGCAGTGGCGCTGAAGTCGGGCTCGCAGAAGGTGACGGTGGCCGAGGGCAATCCGGCGGTACTGACGGCGTTCCGCGAGGACAAGGGCCTGCGCGACTTCACCGGCGACATCCTGAACAACCCGAAAATCAACGTCATCGACTATGACGGCCGGCTCTATGTCGCGCACACCAAGAACCGTTACGACGTGGTCGACCTGTCGCTAGCCGACTCGGCCGGCCTGTCGAGCCCCGGCGGCTTCTCGATCGTCGAGAAATACTCCTACACCCGCGAGGCGATGAGCGCCTACATGCGCGCCCTTAAGCCCGACGGCATCCTCTCGGTCACCTTGTGGAACAAGGAGGAACCGCCCAAGTCGGTGCTCAAGCTCTACGCCACGATGGCGGCGGCGGCGCGCGACGTGGCGGGAGGTCAGGGGGGCGATAACGACATCGCCAACAAGTTCTACGTCGTCTCGGCCTACCTTTCGACCACGACCGTGCTCTACAAGCGCGACGGCTTCACGCCCGACGAGATCGCCAAGCTCAACGCCCATTCCAAGGCGATGTCCTTCGACACGGTCTACTATCCCGGCATCAAGGTCGACACGGCCGAGCTGCCGCAGATCCTCGCCGACTATCGCAACCAGTTCTTCTACGTGGGCCAGCCGGCAGATCCGACCGCGCCCTCGGAGAGCGAGCCCAACGACAAGCCGCCGCCGGGCGCTCCCGGTGCCAGCGAAACGCCGAGCTCCGGCGAAACGCAGGCCGACGGCACGCCGCCGGCGCCCAAGATTCCCGCCACGGTGCTCGGCCGGCTGGCCTGGCATTACCTGGTCCATGGGGGCTGGCAGAAGGTCGCGGACGAGTATGTCTTCGACACCCGGGTGCTGACCAACCACCAGCCCTATTTCGCGGCCTACATCAAAGTGCCGGACCTGCTGAAGTTCACCGACCGGCTCGAGCTGGTGCAGGACGAATGGGGCTACCTGCTGCTCTGGGCGACGCTCGGCATCGCTACGGTCTTCGCGCTGACCCTGGTGCTGTTTCCGGTGATCTTCGGCTGGCGCACCATCTTCAGCCGCTATCCCGGCAAGTTCGGCACGATGATCTACTTCCTCTGCCTGGGGCTGGGTTACATCATCGTCGAAGTGGGCATGATCTCCCACTTCATCCTGGCGCTTTCCAACGCCACGGTGTCCGCTTCGGTCCTGATCACCGGCATGCTGGTCTTCTCCGGCATCGGCAGCTTCGTCTCCGAGCGCTATCTCGATCGCGCCCGCAGCGTCATGCCCAAGGTGTTCCTGGCAATCTTCCTGATCCTGGCGGTCTACGCCTTCACGATCGACTACGCGCTCGACTGGATCGGCACGCTGCCCTATGCGCTGCGCATCCTGCTTTGCCTGCTGATCATCCTGCCGCCGGCTTTCCTGATGGGCTTCCCCATGCCGACGGCGATGACGACGCTCGGCCGCCTCGGCAAGGACCATATGTTCCTGTGGGCCTGGGGCATCAATGGCTGCTTCTCGGTGATCGGTGCCGCGCTGGTGCCGATCGTGGCGACCAGCTTCGGACTGCCGGCCGTCGTGCTGGTCGGCGCCTTCGCCTACCTGATCGCCCTGCCGGCGTTCTTCTCCGTGTTGATGCCGCTCCGCCCCCAGGCCCTGGGGGCGGGACGGCCCGCCGCTGCGTGAAGCGGCGGGCGCTGCTGCTGTTGGGGGCCTTGCTGATGCCGACCGCCGCGCACGCCCAGAAAAAGAAGCCGGTCAAGAAGCAGGCGGCCAAGCCGGCCGCCAAGTCGCCGGCCCCGAAGGCAGCCCCCAAGCCTGCACCAAAGGCGCCGCCGCCGTCACCGACGCCGGCGCTCAAGGAGGGCAAGATCGACTTCGTTGCCTTCAACACGTCGGCCTTTCCCTACCGTGGCTTCCTCCCCGGGACGACCAAGCCGTTCCTCGATGCGCGTGACGGCAAGCGGCGCGGCCATACGACCGGCCGCGGCGACGTCTACTGGGAGGAGACGGTCTACAGTGACCGGCGCTCGTTGATCTATCTGCCGCCGGGCTTCGATCCGGCGCGACCGGTCCTGCTCGTGCTCTATCTGCACGGCAACGGTGCCACCCTGGAGCGCGATGTCGTCGCCCGTCAGGGGGTGCCGCGACAGATCGCCGACTCGGGCCAGAACATCGCCCTGGTGGCGCCGCAGCTCGCTGTCGACGCTGCCGATTCCAGCGCCGGCAATTTCTGGCGCGGCGGCCACTTCGCGGCCTATCTCGACGAGGCGGCCGAGCGGCTGATGCGTCTCTACGGCAATCGCCTGGCCGGCCGCGCGTTCAACACCGCGCCGGTGACGATCGTGGCCTATAGCGGCGGCTACCTGCCGGCCGCCTATGCGCTGGACCGCGGCGGCGCCAATCATCGCGTGCAGGGTGTGGTGCTGCTCGACGCCCTCTATGGCGACGAGGACAAGTTCGCCGCTTGGTTTGCGGCCCGTCGCCGGCAGGCCTTCCTGCTCAGCGCCTACACCGACTCGACGCGCGACGAGAACGCGAACCTGGAAGGCCTGCTCGCCAAGCGCCGGATTCCCACGACTCGGGGCATGCCGCGCACCTTGTCGGCGGGCACCGCCGCCTTCGTCAGCACGGGTGGGCTCGACATGCATGGCGATTTTGTTACGCGTGCGTGGCAGGCCGACCCTTTGAAACAGGCACTTTCCCTGATTCCCGGCTACAGCCCGGTTCGTGATAAGAAGAGTGCATGAGTGATCCCCTGCGTCAGGAACTCCTGGATATCTTCGTCGGTCGCGCCACGCGCCGTTACGGCCTGAGCGAGATCAACCAGCTCCAGCATGCGCTGCAGTCGGCAGCGCTGGCGGAGGCCGATCAGGCACCCCCCGCGACCGTTCTGGCGGCGCTGCTGCACGATGTCGGCCACATGATCCACGGCCTTGGCGAGGATCCGGCCTCGCGCGGCGTCGACGATGTGCACGAGGAACTCGGCGCGAAATGGCTGGCCGAGCGCTTCGGCCCCGAGGTCAGCGAGCCGGTCCGTCTGCACGTGTCGGCCAAGCGCTATCTCTGCACCGTCGAGTCGGACTATTTCAGCAAGCTCGCCCCCGACTCGGTGCGCAGCCTGAAGCTGCAGGGTGGCCTGATGTCGGTCGACGAGGTCGAGGCGTTCCGCGCCAATCCACATCATGCTGAGGCGGTGCGGCTGCGCCGTTACGACGAAGAGGCAAAGGATCCGCACGCCCGCACGCCGGATTTCGATCACTATCTTCGCCACGTGCCCGCCTGCCGCCGCGCCTGAGACTCCGATGATTTCCACCAAGGATGTCGCAGCCGCATGGGGTCTCGTTCGCCCGCATGTGCGCCGTACCCCGGTCCTCGAACTGGCGACCGGCGCCTTCGGTAGCACCGTGCCTCTCGCGCTCAAGCTGGAAGCGCTGCAGGTCAGTGGCTCGTTCAAGGGCCGTGGGGCGTTCCACAAGCTGCTGGCATCGAAGGTGCCGGCCGCCGGCATCGTCGCGGCCTCGGGCGGCAATCACGGTGCTGCCGCGGCTTATGCGGCGCGGGCGCTGGGCCACAAGGCGGAGATCTTCGTGCCCACCATCTCCTCGCCCGCCAAGGTGGCGCGGTTGAAGAGCTATGGTGCGGTCGTACACCAGATCGGCGCCGTCTACGCCGAAGCGCGTGCTGCGTCGGAGAAGCGCGCCGCCGAGACCGGCGCCCTGATCGTCCCGGCCTATGAAGACCCGGTGGTCTTTGCTGGCGCAGGCAGCGTGGCGCTGGAGTTCGCTGAGCAGGCCGGGTTTGATACCTTGCTGGTGGCGGTTGGTGGCGGCGGCCTGATCGCCGGGTGCGCCGCAGCGGTCGGCGAGAAGATCAAGATCGTCGCCGTCGAAACCGAGGGCACGCCGACGCTGCACGAGGCCCTGAAGGCCGGCAAGCCGGTCGACGTGGCGATCTCAGGCATCGCCGCCGATGCGCTGGGCGCCAGCCGCATCGGTGCGCCCAATTTCGAGATCGCCCGCAAGCTGGTGCGCGACTCGGTGCTGGTGAACGACGATGCTGTGCGGGCGGCTCAACGTGCTTTGTGGGATGAGTTGCGTGTGGTCGCCGAACCGGCCGGGGCGACCGGACTGGCGGCACTGATCTGCGGCGCCTATCGGCCCGCCGCCGGTGAGCATGTGGCGACCCTGATCTGCGGCGCCAACACCGATCCGGCATCGGTCGTCTAAGTCGACCTCGGCGGCCACGATGCGCAGACGCCCATCGGCCCGCTTTTTGATCCTGAACGAGGCGGGCGAGCTCCTGCTCTTTCGCTTCGTGCACAAGCGCGGGCCGCTTGCCGGACTGGATTTCTGGGCGACATCGGGCGGCGGTGTCGAGGAGGGCGAGACCCTGGAGCAGGCAGCACTTCGCGAGCTCCTCGAGGAGACTGGCCTTCGGCGCGACTCCGTCGGCGAAGTGGTTGCGCGGCGCGAAGTCGTCATGCAGTTGCCGGACGGCGAACACGCCATATCGGACGAGTGGTACTACCTCGTTCGTCTCGGCGCCGATGCACTTTCGTGGGAGAGCTGGACCGATTTCGAGCGCGAGGTCATGGTCGAGCATCGCTGGTGGTCGCTTGAGGACCTCCGGCGAACTCGGGCGACGGTCTGGCCGGAGAACCTCGCGGAGATGCTGGACGCTGCAGGCGACTGAAGGGTCGGGATTCGGCTCGACTGCAATGACCTGGAGCGCCTGGAAGCGCCGTCACTGTCCTGCCAGAGTGCCCCTATGGCATCCGATCGGTGCGGCTTGGGGCCCGTCGCCGCTGCCGGCAAAGCGGAGGTGACGCGGCTGGCCTTCGTCGACAACGTCCGCTGGACGATGATCATCCTCGTCTTGAGCATGCATGCCAGCGACACCTACAGTCCGTTCGGCAACTGGTACTATACGGATCGCGCGACGACAGGCTTCGGTACAGCGATCGTATTCGGCGTCTATCAAAGCGTCCTGCAGGCCTTCTTCATGGCGCTGCTCTTCCTGATTGCCGGCTACTTCGCGGCGCCGGCCTTCGACAGGAAGGGGTTGCGTCGCTTCAGTCGCGATCGCTTCCTGCGGCTCGGTGTGCCGACACTCCTCTACATGCTCGTGATTGGACCTTTGACGCAGTACTTCGTGTCACGCACCTGGGGCAGCGGTGGCTTCACCCATCAATGGCTCGTGCATTTTCGCAACGGCGAATGGCTTTCCGAAACGGGACCGATGTGGTTCTGCGCCGCCCTTCTCGCCTTCTCACTCGTCTATGCCCTCGTGCGGTCGGCACTGCCGCTCGTCCCGGGCAAGATGGCCGGCAAGCCTGCCGCCGGAATCATTGTCGGCTTTCTGCTCGCTATGGCAGCCACGACATTCACCGTGCGCGTTGTGCTGCCGGAGGACGTCAGCGTCTTCAACATGCATCCCGGCGATTTTCCTCAGTACATTCTCATGTTCGTGGCGGGCGTCGCCGCCTTTCGCGGGCGCTGGTTCGAATGTCTGCCGCAGCGCGACGCGCTGGCCTGGGCGGCGGCTCTGCTGGTGCCGGCCGTCCTGATCTTCGTCATCCTAATCGTTGCAGGGGGCGCCTTGCGCGGCCACACAACGCCTTACAATGGCGGCTTCAATCCGGTGAGTGCCGGAAAGTGTCTCTGGGAAGCGCTGGTGTGTGTCGGCATGAGCTTCGGTCTCCTGGCGCTCTATCGCCGCTATTTTGGCCGCCAGGGACCCGCCGCGAAGTTCCTCTCCGACAATGCCTTCGCCGTCTACCTCTTCCATCCGCCGGTGATCATCGCCCTGGCGCTGCTGCTGCATCGCCTGCCGGGGGGCGGCCTGTTCAAGGCAGCTCTTCTGACGGCCGCCGCTGCGGTCGCGACATTCGCCCTCTCTGCCCTGGTGTTCCGACGGATGCCGTTGCTGCGCCGGATTCTCTGATTCCGGCAGCGGGCATCGCTAAGTTTTCACTGGCAGGCGTTTCACCAGCGCGTAGATCGCCGGGATCACCAGCAGGGTGAGCAGGGTGGAGCTCGCCATGCCGCCGATCATCGGCACGGCGATACGCTGCATCACTTCGGAGCCAGTGCCATGGTTCCACAGGATCGGCAGAAGGCCCGCGACGATTGCCGTCACCGTCATGATCTTGGGCCGCACCCTTTCGACGGCGCCGCTCATAATTGCCGCGTCGAGGTCGGCGCGGGTGAAGGCGCGTCCTTCCTCGGTGCAGCGAGCGCGGCGCGCGGCGAGGGCCTGGTCGAGGTAGATCAGCATCACCACGCCGGTTTCGGCGGCGACGCCGGCCAGCGCAATGAAGCCGACGGCAACGGCCACGCTCATGTTGAAGCCCATCCACCAGACGAGCCAGAGGCCGCCGACCAGGGCAAAGGGTAGCGACAGCATGACGATCAGGGTCTCGGTCAGGCGTCCGAAGTTGAGATAGAGCAGGACGAAGATCAGCAGCAGAGTCGCCGGGACGACCAACCGCAGCTTGGCCTCGGCCCGCTCGAGATACTCGAACTGACCGCTCCAGATGGCATAGGCGCCGGGCGGGAAGGTCACTGTTTCCTGCACCGCACGCCGGGCGTCGGCGACATAGCCGGCGAGGTCGCGGTCGCGGAAGTCGACATAGACATAGACTGCGAGCTGGGCGTTCTCGGTCCGGATCGATGTCGGCCCCTGTGTCAGCGCGATCTCGGCCAGCTGGCCGAGCGGCAGCATGCCGCCCTGCATGGTGGGGATCAGCACGTCCGAGGCGATGGCGCGCGGGTCGGAACGGAAGTCGCGCGGATAGCGGACCGTCACCGAATAGCGTTCGCGGCCTTCGACCGTGGTCGTCACCGTCTCGCCGCCGAGCGCGCTGGCGACGGCCTGCTGCACCTCCTCGATCATCACGCCGTACTGGGCGAGCCGGGCCCTCTGCGGCAGGATTTCCAGGAAGTAGCCACCGGTGACCCGTTCGGCATGTGCGGCGGTCGTGCCGGGAACGGCACGGATCGCTGCCTCGACCTGGCGGGCCGTCTGCTCGAGTTGGGCGTAGTCGCGCCCCAGGATCTTGACTCCGACGGGCGTGCGGATGCCGGTCGCCAGCATGTCGATGCGGGCCTTGATCGGCATCGTCCAGGCATTGCTGACGCCGGGAAACTGCAGGGCGGCGTCCATGTCGGCGATCAGCCGCTCCGTCGTCATGCCGGCCCGCCATTCTTCGCGGGGCCTGAGGTTGATCACCGTCTCGAACATTTCGAGCGGTGCGGGATCGGTGGCCGTCGCAGCGCGACCGGCCTTGCCGAACACCGAAGCAACCTCGGGAAACGACTTGATGATCTTGTTCTGCGTCTGCAGCAGCTCGGCCGACTTGGTGACCGAGAGGCCGGGCAGCGTGACCGGCATATACATCAAGGTGCCCTCGTCGAGGGTCGGCATGAATTCGGCGCCGAGACGCGACAATGGCCAGAAGGCTGCAGCCATCGCTGCGAGCGCGATGGCGACGGTCAGCAGCCGTGCTTTCAGCACCCGTCGGATCAGCGGCCGGTAGACGAAGATCAGCAGGCGGTTGATCGGATTGCGATGCTCCGGCACCAGGCGGCCGCGCACGAACAGCATCATCAAGGCGGGCACCAGCGTCACCGACAGGAGGGCGGCGGCGGCCATTGCCAGGCTCTTGGTCCAGGCCAGCGGCTTGAACAGCCGTCCTTCCTGATCCTCCAGGGCAAAGATCGGCAGGAAGGAGACGGTGATGACCAGCAGGCTGAAGAACAGGGCCGGCCCGACCTCGACCGCGGCGGCGACGATCGCCTCGCGGCGCGAGCGGCCGGGTTCCAGCCGTTCGAGATGCTTGTGGGCATTTTCAATCATGACGATGGCGGCGTCGACCATGGCGCCGATCGCGATCGCGATGCCGCCCAGACTCATGATGTTGGAACCGATGCCGAGCGCCTGCATGGCGATGAAGGCCATCAGCACGCCGATCGGCAAGGTCACGATGGCGACCAGCGCCGAACGGACATGCAGCAGGAACACCATGCATACGGCGGCGACCACGAGGCTTTCCTCGATCAGGGTCCATTTCAGGGTGGCGATGGCGCGATGGATCAGCTCGGAGCGGTCATAGACCGCCGCGATGCGCGCGCCCTCGGGAAGACCGTCGGCGATCTCGCCGAGCTTCGCCTTCACGTGATCGATGACGTCGAGCGCGTTCTGTCCAAAGCGCTGCACGGCGATGCCGCCGACCGCTTCGCCCTCGCCGTCGAGCTCGCTCAGGCCGCGTCGCTCGTCGGGGCCCAGCTCGACCCGCGCCACATCGCGGATCAGGATCGGCGTGGGTCCGCCGGCCTTCAGCACGATCAGCTCCAGGTCGGCGGCGTCCCGTAGGTAGCCGCGGCCGCGCACCATGAACTCGGTTTCGGCCATTTCCACGACCCGGCCGCCGGTCTCGCGATTGGACTGTCGGATGGCCTCGATCACGCGGCCGAGCGGAATGCCGAAACTACGCAGCTTCACCGGGTCGAGAACGACGTTGTATTGCCGCACGAAGCCGCCGACGCTCGCCACTTCGGCGACGCCCTGAGCCTTGGCGAGGCCGAAGCGCACGTACCAGTCCTGCAGCGAGCGCAGTTCGGCGAGCGTGCGGTCGGCGCCCAGGACGACATATTGATAGACCCAGCCCACGCCGGTCGCGTCGGGTCCCAAGGTCGGGCGGGCATTGGCCGGAAGCCGCTGTGCCGCCGAATTCAGGTATTCGAGTACGCGGCTGCGCGCCCAGTAGATGTCGGTGCCGTCCTCGAAGATCACATAGACGAAGGACACGCCGAAGAACGAGAAGCCGCGCACCACCCGGCTCTTCGGCACGGCGAGAAGGGCCGTGCTGAGGGGATAGGTGACCTGGTCCTCCACCACCTGAGGCGCCTGGCCCGGCATCTCGGTATAGACGATCACCTGCGTGTCGGAGAGATCGGGGATGGCGTCGAGCGACAGCCGGCCGACGGCGAACAGGCCGCCACCGACAACGGAAGCGGCGGCGATCACCATCAGCAGGATGTTGCGGGCCGACCAGCGGATGATGCTGGCGATCACTGCTTTTCTCCGGCATTGAAGGCGGCCAGCGCGGCGCGGATGTTGCTCTCGGCGTCGATCAGGAAGGTCGCCTGGGTGACGACGCGCTCGCCTGCCGTGAGGCCGTCGATCACCTGGACGAAGCCCGGAACCCGGGCGCCGAGTTTCACGGGGCGCGGCTCGTAGCGGCCCTCGCCGCGTTCTACCAGCACCACCTGCCGCCGTCCGCTGTCGATCACCGCGGAGTCCGGCACGACGACGCGGTTGCCCTCGAGGGGCGAGGCGATCTCCGCCGTGGCGGCCATGTCGGCGCGCAGCAGGCCGTCGGGATTGGCCACTTCGATCCGCAGTCGTGCGGTGCGGCTTTCCTTGCCGAGGCCTGGGTAGATGAAAGTGACCTTGCCCTCGAAACTGCGGTTGGGCCAGGCGTTCACGGTGATGCGGGCCATGTCGCCCACCTTCACGTAGGCGAGGTCCTGTTCGTAGACTTCGGCGATCACCCACATGCTGGAGGTGTCGACGATGCGGAACAGCGGATCGCCGGCCTGAAAGCGCGCTCCCTCGATCGCCGTCTTGTCGATGACGGTGCCGGTCGCGGGGGACCGAATGGTCACGGTACGCGGCCGTTCGCCCCGCCGCAGCTTCTCCATCTCGGCCTCGGGATAGCCGAGGTTGTGTAGCTTGTCGGTGGCGTAGGCGGTGCGGCCGGCGAGCTGCCATTCCTGCTGCAGCACATTGAGCTCGGGGCTGTAGACCTCGAACAGGGGCTGGCCGCGCGTCACCGGATCGCCGACGGCGTTGACCAGGAGCTTCTCGATCCAGCCGGCAAAGCGCGGTGCCACGACGCTCTGGCGGCGTTCGTCGAACTGCAGGCTGGCGAAGGCGCGCACGATTCGGCTCAGTGCCCGTTCCTGGACCTCGGCCGTGCGCACACCCAGGCGCTGCACTTTGTCGAGGCCGATCGTGACGGCACCCGGGTTCGTCCCGGTCTCGTCCTCGCAGACCGGGATGTAGTCCATGTTCATGGAATCCTTCTTCGGGATCGGCGAGGTGTCGGGCGTGCCCATGGGATTGCGGTAGTACTTGACCTTGCCGCCATTGCAGGCCGCATCGGCGGCAGCCGGCTGCGCTGCCGCCAGGCCAAGGCCGAGCCCAAGCACGGCGAACAGAACGGCGCCGGCGAGGCCGGGCCGCGACGAGACGAACTTCATGGAATCCTCCGCACTGCCGGACGCGCCCGATAGCGAGCACGGGGCGCCGGCCTAGACCGTCAGATCAAATCGCCGGATCAAACAGATCGGCGAAGGATCAGGCGCGCGGAGGGAAAGGGTCGGGAGGGGGAGACAGGCCGCTCAGGCTGGTGCTGGCGACAGGCCAGTCGATCGAGCTCGAACCGATGGCCGGCAGGTCGATTGCCATGGCGGCGAGCACCGGCACACCGCTGCCGCCGACCTGCGCGCAGGCAGGCATCGGGATCGGGCAGGGCACGCCATCGCAGTCATCGCAGTGGCTGCAGGGCGCATTGGTCGCCGCGCTGCGCTCGACGGCAGTCGATACGCCTGGCATGGCCGCGGCCACCGCCATGACGCCGCTCGCCAAGACAGCGAGACAGGCGAGAAAAGCGGAAAGGGCGCGCAGGCGCGTCATGAGCGGAAGATGCGCCAGCCTTTTTACGGTGCCAAGGGGCGGCGGGTCACAAAACTGCGACTAATGGGTTACGCTGGTCACGACTGCGCGGTTGGCTTTGCCGGCGCCGTCGCTAAAATCGTAGCGGATCGCGAACTTGTCGGCGGGCGAGATCCACCAGCGCGAGACCGAGCGCTGGCCTTTGCTGCCCTGCTCCGTCATTTCGATCAGGAAGGTGTCGATCATCTTGTCGGCGGGGCCGGTGCGCCGCTCATAGCGCACCACGGTGAGGACATAAGCCCAACTGTTGCCGCCGACGCTGTAATGCGCCTCGATCTTCTTGCCCACCTGCAGGGGCCACAACCGGTCGGGCCGCAGGGCAGCGATATAGGCCGACATGTCGGCGCCGTCCGGTGAGGGGTTATCGAACAGCAGGGCGGAAAGCTTGAAGGAGCCGCCGCCGACCCGCTCCATGAGGCAGGTCATGCCCTCGCGGCCGCGCGCCACGACCTTGACGCCGCTGTCGTAGGTGAAGGTCGTGCCCGGATCGGGACAGGCGAGCTCCATCGTTTGTGCCGTAGCCGCGAGGGGGGAGAGCAGGAGCGCGGCAAGGCCGGCCGACAGGGCGCGTCGTTTCATGCGCCGATCATATAGAGCTGTCAGACGAAATGGCACGCCGCCTGCGCACCGTTGCTCACAGGCCTCAGTTCCGGCCGCTCGGACCTGCAGCGATCCTGGGCGATCGGGCAGCGCGAATGAAACGGGCAGCCGGCCGGCGGATTGAGCGGGCTCGGCAACTCGCCTTGCAGGACCGTGCGCTGGCGCATCCGCGCGATCTTGGGATTGGCGATCGGCGCGGCCGCCAGCAGCGCCTTGGTGTAGGGATGCTGCGGGGTGCGCCAGATCTGGTCGCGGCCGCCGACCTCGACCAGGGTGCCGAGATACATCACTGCCACGCGGTCGGCGATATGCTCGACCACGCTGAGATCATGGCTGATGAAGAGATAGGAGACGCCGAACTCGGTCTTCAGGTCCTCGAGCAGGTTGATCACCTGGGCGCGCACTGAGACGTCGAGGGCGGAGACCGGCTCGTCGCAGATGATCAGCTTGGGGCCGAGGGCCAGCGCCCGGGCAATGCCGATTCGCTGCCGCTGGCCGCCGGAGAATTCGTGCGGGAAGCGCTGCTTGGCCTCCGACGGCAAGCCGACCCAGCCGAGCAGCGTCTCCAGCCGCGCGGCTATGGCGTCCGGCTTCCAACCGGCCAGCACCATGGGCTGGGCCACGGAGCGCCCCACGGTCGACCGCGGATTGAGCGAGCCGTAGGGGTCCTGGAAGATCATCTGCACCTTGCGGCGCATGTCGGTGAGCTCGGCGCGTCCCAGCGGCGCGATGTCGATCCCCTCGACGCGGATCTCGCCGGCCGCGGCGGGAACGAGCTTCATGATCGCCTTGCCCAAGGTGGACTTGCCGCAGCCCGACTCGCCCACCAGCCCCAGGGTCTCGCCGACCGCGAGATCGAGGCTGACGCCGCTCACGGCGCGGACCACGCCGGCGGCGGTGTTGAAGCGGACATGGACGTCGCGCAAAGACAGAAGCGACGCCGAGGACGATCCGGAAGGTGACGTTGAAGGTGACATGACGCTCAGCCCCCTTCGACGGCGAAACAGGCGACCAGCCGGCCGGGGGCGGTTTCCCGCAATGCCGGTCGTTCACCGAGGCACCGCTCCATCACGCGCTTGCAGCGCGGGGCGAAGGCACAGCCTTGGGGCAGGGCATTGAGCGGCGGCACCATGCCGGGGATATCGGCCAGGCGTTCGGCGCGTTCCGCGCCCGGAGTCGGCGTCGCGCCGATCAGCCCGACCGTGTAGGGATGCAGGGGTGCCTCGAAGAGGTCGTCGACGGTCGCTTCCTCGACCTTGCGGCCGGCATACATCACCACGACCCTGTCGGCCGTCTCCGCCACCACGCCGAGATCGTGGGTGATGAAGATCATCGCCATGCCGGCATCGGCCTGCAGCTTCTTCAGCAGCGCCAGCACCTGCGCCTGCACCGTGACGTCGAGCGCCGTGGTCGGTTCGTCGGCGATCAGCACCGACGGGCTGCAGGCGATCGCCATGGCGATCACGACCCGCTGGCACATGCCGCCGGAGAGCTGGTGCGGATAGGCGTCGAGCCGGCGGGCGGCGTCGGGCATGCCGACCAATTCGAGCAGTTCGAGGGCCCGGGCGCGCGCCGCGCTGCGGCTGAGGTCGGCATGGGCCGTCAGTACCTCGACGATCTGCTTTTCGACCGTGGCGACCGGGTTCAGCGAGCTCATCGGGTCTTGGAAGATCATGCCGATCTCCTTGCCCCGGACATCGAGCATGTCGTCTTCGGACAAGGCGACGATGTCGCGCCCGTTCAGCCGCACTTCGCCGCCGACGATGCGGGCCGGTGGGTCGGGCAGCAGGCGCATGATCGACAGCGCCGACAGCGACTTGCCGCAGCCGGATTCGCCGACCAGGGCCACGGTCTCGCCGGCGCCGACGGTGAGGCTCAGCCCGTCGACGGCCTTCATCTCGCCGCGGCGCGTGAACAGCGTGGTGCGCAGATCGCGCACTTCGAGAGGAGCGGCGATCTTCGGACCGCGGGCCTCCAGGCCCGCCTTCAAGAGCGGGCCTGGAGGCCCGCGGTCCGGTGCAATGCGCGCGTGCGACATGGCTCAGCGATCCCTGAGCTTGGGGTTCAGCGCATCGTTCAGCCCGTCGCCGACCAGGTTGAGGCAGAGCACGGTGAGCATGATAGCGACGCCGGGAATGGCGCAGATGTACCAGGAGCTGCGGATGAGCTGCCGGCCGTCGCCGACCAGCCTGCCCCAGCTCGCGACGTTGGGATCGCCGAGGCCGAGGAAGGAAACCGCCGATTCGAACAGGATGGCGCCGGCCACGACCAGCGAGGACAGCACGACGACCGGCGGCAGGGCGTTCGGCAGGATCTCGGTCACGATGATCTTGAAGTCGCCCATACCCATGGAGCGGCAGGCCTGCACGAACTCGCGGTCGCGCAGCGCCAGGAACTCCGCTCGCGTCATGCGCGCGATCGGCGTCCAGCTCACCACGCCTATGGCGATGACGATGTTGTCGAGGGTCGAGCCCAGGATCACCACGATGGTGAGCACGAAGATCAGGTTGGGAATGGTCTGGAACAGCTCGGCGAGTCGCATGACGATCTCGTCGACCCAGCCGCCGAAGTAACCCGCCGTGGCGCCCACGCCGACGCCGATGAAGGTGGCGACGGCCGAGGCGAACAGCCCGATCAGCAGGGTCGCCCGCGCCCCGTGCACGATCATGGCGAGGATGTCGCGGCCGAGCGAATCGGTGCCCAGCGGAAACTCGGGATCCTCGCCCGGCCACAGTTCCGGCATGCCGACGATGCGCAGCGGATCGCCGGGATAGAGGATCGAGGCGAAGACGGCCATCAGGGCGACCACCAGGATCAAGCCGGCACCGGCCAGCGCGCCGCGATTGCGTGCGAAGCGGCCGAGGAACTCGAAGCGCGAGGAGGCGAAGCTTGCCATCAGCGGATCTCGATGCGCGGGTCGAGCCACATATAGACGAGGTCGACGGTGATGTTGGCGGCGATGACGACCAGCGAGCCCAGAACCATGATGCCGAGCACCACGGGATAGTTGCGCGAGCTCACGCTGTCGAACAGCAGCGAACCGATTCCCGGCCAGCTGAACACGCTCTCGATCACCACGCTGCCGGCCAGCACGGTGCCCATCTGGACGCCGAGGATGGTGACGACGGGCAGCAGTGCGTTGCGCAGCACGTGGTTGATCGTGACCTTGTTGCGGCTCAGCCCCTTGGCGCGCGCGGTGCGCACGAAGTCGGCCTGCGCCACCTCCAGCATCGAGGAGCGCATGACGCGGGTGTAGGTCGCGGCATAGAACAGGCCGAGCGCCAAAGTCGGCAGGATGAGGTGGTGCAGGATGTCGAGCACCCCGCCGCCACCGCCGATCTTCATCATGCCGCCGACCGGCAGCCAGCCGAGCTTCACGGCGAACAGCACGATCAGCATGATGCCGAGCCAGAAGCTCGGTGCGGCGTAGAAGAACATGGCCGCGACCGAGACCAGGCTGTCCCAGAAGGTGCGGACCTTCATCGAGGCCACCACACCGGCCGCGACGCCGACCGATACGGCAAGCGTGATGCTCGACACCATCAGCAGCAGGGTCGCCGGCAGATGCATCCAGATCGCCTGGATCACCGGCATGTTCTGCCGGTAGGAGAAGCCGAAATCGAACTGCAGCAGCGCCCAGATGTATTTCAGGAGCTGCATCCAGACCGGGTCCTCGAGCCCGTACGTCTTGCGCAGAAGCTCGATGGTGGCGGGATCGCTCACCTGGTTCTCGGCCGTCATCAGCTCGAGGAAGCTGCCGGGCGCGAGCTGGATCAGGCCGAAATTGATGACCACGACACCCAGCATCAGCGGCACGGCCTGGATCAGCCGTCGCCGCAGGAGCTTGAGCGCCGCCACCCGGCGGGAGGAACCGCCCTTCACCCGGGCCGGCGCCGAGCGAGGAAGGGCGGCCGACGGGTGGAAGACGGCGGCAGGCGCGGGAGGAACGGTAGGAGTGGCGGCCGAGCCCGCCTCCTTCAGCTCGCCAGCCATATGTCCGCCCAGCCGGCTGCGAGATAGTTCGGATCGTTGGAGTGGTTCTGCACTTTGGTGCTGGCGACCGTGATCGATTCCAGCTCGGTCAGCGGCAGCAGCGACGCCTCCTGGGTGGTGATCTTCTGGAACTCGACCACCAGAGCCTTGCGCTTGGCAGGGTCGGTCTCGACCTTGATCTTGTCGACCAGGGCATCGAGATCGGGGTTGGAGTAGCCGTTGGCATTGCGGAAGGGCACGCCCTTCTTGATGCCGTCAGTGGTGAAATACTGGGTCGTCGTCGGAATCGGCTCCGACGGGTTGGCTTGGTTGGAGATCGCCAGGTCGAAGTCGTAGTCGGTGTAGATGCGCTTGATCGAGGTCGGGCGGTCGGGCACCGAAAGCGTGACGCCGACGCCGACATCCTCGAGTGCCTGCTTGACGTAGGCGCCGACCTTGCCGTTCTCGGGGAACCAGCCTGCCGCCAGCAGATTCACGGTGAAGCGCTTGCCGTCGGGCTTCTTCGGGAATCCTGCCGCGTCGAGGAGTGCGGCCGCCTTCTTCGGATCGAAGCCGGTCCGGTAGGTATCGGCCGTGAAGAATTCCTTGTTCGGCGAATAGATCGGGCTCGTGCCCGGCCGCGCGTAGCCGTAGTAGACGGTCTTGGCGATGAATTCGCGGTTGATGGCGTGGAAGATCGCCTGCCGGACCTCGCGCTTGGCGAAGACCGGGTTGCGCATGTTGCACTCCAGCGTGGTTGACCACACCGCTTCTTCGTAGCCCTTGGGTGTCGCGACGAACTTGCCCGTGGCGGTCAGGCGCTTGATGTCGGGCGGGGCGATCGGATTGAAGACGCCGATATGGATGTCGCCCGCTTCCATGGCCGCGGCCCGGCCGGCCGGGTCGCGCACGTAGCGGATGATCAGGCGGTCGAGATAGGGCAGGTCCTTCTGCCAGTAATTCTCGTTCTTGACGTACTCGAAGTGGCTGCCGCGCACCCATTCCTTGAACTTCCACGGTCCGGTGCCGATCGGTGCGTTGTTCGCCGGATTGGTGATGGGGTCGCTGCCGGCATAGACGTGCTTGGGCACGATGTAGTTGACGTTGGCCGACAAGGTCGACGCGAAGAAGAATTCCGGCGTCGGCTTGGAGTAGGTCATCACCACGGTGTCGGCGTCAGGTGCTTCGACGCTCACGAAGTCGGTCATCGCCGACGCCGCGGCGTACTTCTTCCAGATCTCGCCGATCGAATAGACGACGTCGTCGACGGTCATGTCCTTGCCGTCGTGGAATTTCACGCCCTTGCGGATCTTGATCGTGTAGGACTTGAAGTCGGCCGACGGCTTCCAGCTTTCCGCCAGGGCCCCTTCGAAGGCGCCGTCCATGTTGCGGTTGGCCAGGCGCTCGAAGAGCTTCGACGAGGAGAAGGTCGGGCTGGACCCGCCGCCCGCCGGCACGTAGCAGGCCTGCGGCTCGCCGCCGCCCCAGGTCGCCACCAACGTGCCGCCGCGCCTCGGCGTCGCTTGTGAGGGCGTCGCTGGTGCGGGTGACGTTTGTGCCAAGGCCGGCGTGACCGCGGCCAGGCCGGTTGCCATGGCGCCGACACTGAAAATGCGCCGTGTAATGTAATCGTTGCTGCTCACGAACCCCTCCGCTTCCCCAAGCCGTCCCCGTTGTCGCCCGCGGTGTTTTCCGCGTTGTCTTTCACGTTTCTTCGTCCGATGACGAAGCAATCTTTGTACCTGCCGACCATGGGCCGCCCCCGGACACCTCCCCCGTCGTGCGGGGGAGGCATAGAAGGCGGTGCTAGGCCGGCAACGTCGAGTAGGTCGCGCGGCCCACGGCCACCAACGCCTTCTGGTCGTTGTAGACGTCGACATCGACCACGCCGACGCTCTTGCCGGCGCGGCGCACCCGCGCCGTCGTGGTGAGCGCGGTCTTGATCGCAGGCCGCAGATAATCGACACGGAAATTGATCGTCGGCAGGCCGCGGCGCAGCGCCATCACCAGCGCATAGTCGCCGACCGTGTCGATGATCGCCGCGATCGGCCCGCCATGCCATTGGCCGGTGCCGGCGCCGCGCTCGAACTCCGGCTTCATCGTGCAGGTCATGGTGACTTCCTCGTGCGCCGGATCGGTTGCCGTCACCTTGAGGCCGAGGAAGGCGATGAAGGGCGAGCGGTCGAGCTGCGCCTGCATTTCCTGGGCGGTGAGCGGTTGCAGCTTCTCGTTGTTGTCCTTGCTCATGGGGCCACCACGATCTTGCCAAACACCTCGCGGTCCTCGATGACGCGCAGCGCCTCGCGGGCCTCGGCGAGCGGGAAGATCTTGTCGACCAGCACCTTGAGCTTGCCGCTCTGCACCAGCTCGAGAAGCTTCTCGATGTCCGAGCGGACCCAGCCGTTGGACCCCAGCACCTTCAGTTCGAAGGTCCAGATGAAGCGGATGTCTTCGGTAGGCGCGTAGCCGGCCGTGGCGCCGCAGGTCAGCAGGCGGCCGCCGACTTTCAGGCACTTGAGCGAATTCACCCAGGTGTCGCCGCCGGTGTAGTTTACCACCACGTCGACGCCCTGGTCGGTGCCCGAACCGCGGCGCGTGGGCTTGCCGTACATCGCGAAGACTTCCTTCATGAAATCCTTTTCGATGTAGTTGATCGTCTTGTCGGCGCCGAGTTCGGTGAGACGCTTGGCCTTGGCGTCGGTGCCGGCGCAGGCGATGACCTCGGCGCCGGCAAGCTTGGCGAGCTGCAGGCAGCAGACGCCGACACCGCCGGAGGCGCCCAGGATCAACACCTTCTCGCCCTTGGCGACATGGCCGTTGGTCACCATCATGCGCAGTGCCGTGCCGTAGGCGACGGGCAGTGCCGCCGCATCGGAGAAGCTGACGCCGTCGGGAATCCGGATGAGCTGGTGGGCGCGCGCCCGGCAGAGTTCGGCCAGGCCGCCATGCACCGTCTCGCCCATCAGGCCGCCTTCGACCCGGTTGATCGGATCGACCAGCACGCGGTCGCCCTTCTTCCAGCCGGTGACACCGGGGCCCACTTCGGCGATCTCGCCGGCCACATCGAGGCCCATGATCGCCGGCATCGGCACCTTGATGCCGGGCATGCCGCGGCGGGTGAAGACGTCGTGGTAGTTGAGGGACGACGCCTTGACGGCGACGATCACATCGCCTTCGCTCGGCGTGGGGTCGGGGAAGCTGGTCTCGTAGACCAGGCGGTCCGGCCCGCCATGCTCACGGACAACTGCTGCTTTCATTTCATATCTCTCCAGTTGGGATCTGTCGGGCGAGCGCGCGCTTGTCGATTTTGTTGGTGCCGGCAAGTGGCATCTCTTCGACGAAGATCACGCGCCGCGGATGCTGGTAGGCCGGTGCATTGGCCAGCGCGTAGGTCTTCACGGCCTGTTCGTCGAGTGCGGCGTCGGGTGTCCTGACGACGAAAGCGATCGGCTTGTGGCCCTTGAGCTCGTCGGGAATCGGGAGCACCGCGGCCTGATGGATACCGGGATGACGCTCCAGCATCTTCTCGACCTCGCCCGGATAGATGTTCTCGCCGCCGCAGACGAACATGTCGTCGGCGCGGCCGACGAAGAAGAAGAAGCCGTTCTCGTCGCGGCGGAAGACGTCGCCGGTACGGTAGTAGCCGTCCGGCGTCATCGCCTTGGCCGTGACGTCGGGCAGCTTGTGATAGTGCGTCATCAGGGCGCCGCACTTCATCTCGAGCACGCCTTCGTCGTTCACTTCCTTGCCGTCGCGCACCAGGCGGAGCTGGACGGCGGGGTGGGGATAGCCGGTCGAGAGTTCGGGCTGCGGGATGCCGTCGGGATGCGGGCCGAAAACGACGGGACCGGCCTCGGTGGTGCCGTAGCCGTTGCTGATCTGGGCCGTGGGGAAAACCTTGCGGACCTGGTCGATCAGCGATTGCGTGATCGGTGCGGAGCCCATGCGGACGGCCTCGACGGCCGACAGGTCGTTCTTCGCCAGCAGCTCGCGCTCGCGCAGCATCATGGCGATCATGGTCGGCACCGAGGTGAGGAAGGCGACGCGATGCGTGGCGGCCGCCTCGATGTAGCCCTTGGTGGTGAACTGCGGCAGCAGGACCACGGTGTCGCCGTGGGAGAAGGTGGTCTGGCACATGGCGAGGCCATTCATGTGATAGAGCGGCGCCGCCACGATGGCGCGCTGGCCGAACGCGCCGTCGCGCCGCTGGCGCTGGCTGATCGCCCAGAGGTGCGAGTAATGCGACAGCACCACGCCCTTGGGACGGCCGGTCGAGCCCGAGGTGTAGAGGAACATTGCCGGCTCCTCGCCTTTCATCGCCAGCGGCGTGAAGGGGCCTTCGTCCAGAAGGTCGGCGAAATCCCGGTCGAACGAAATCTTGGGGACGCTGTCCGGTGCAAGGGCCAAGCGCTGGTCGTCGCCGATCACCAGCTTGGCGTCGCAGTCGCCCACGATGTAGGCCACGGTCTCGGCCGGCAGCTTGTAGTTCACCGGCACCGAGACCAGGCCCGCCTGCATGGTGCCGAGGAAGGTGAACAGGAACTCGGCGCGGTTGGCCGACAGGATGGCCACGCGGTCGCCGCGCTGCAGTCCGCGCTTCAGGAGCCCGCGGGCGACGGCACCGCTCAACCGCAGCAGGTCGGCATAGCTATAGATGCGATCCGTGCCATTGCCGCCTGCGTCGATCAGCGCCACGCCGCCCGGCGGCACGTCGCGCGAGATCGCGTCACCCTGATTGTCCCACTTGATCGTTACCATGTGGCAAGTCCTGCAATCGCTTGGTCGGTGAGTTCGAGGCCGGTATCGAGCGTGTCCTGGCGCCACTGACCGTCGAACGGGCAGAAGGCATCCATCATGTCGGCCTGCAGGGTGGCGCGCGTGTCGGGGTCCAGGCCGTGCTGGCGGCGCAGCCACTGGTCGAGCCGCAGCACGCGGCGCATGTTGACGCCGCGCGTGCCGAATTCGATCACGGCGCCGCACATCGGGCGATTGCCGAGGAAGCGCTGCACGCCGTGGAAGACGAGCCCGGTATAGTTCGGCCGCGCCATACCGTGCGGGCGCACGCCGTCGACATTCTCCTTGCCCCACCAGTCGCAGGCGCGGGCGAACAACGGACCGTCGGCCTCGTTGAAGCAGAGGAAGAACGGCTTGCCGTACTCGCCGATGCCGGTGTGCCAGTCGATGAAGGCCACGCGCTCGGCGGCCGGCAGCGTCTCCTGGACGATGGTTTCCAAGGTGCGGTTGGACCATTCACGGTCCTTGCCGCCGAACATCAACCCGTCTTGGTGCCGGTACTGGCCGCGCGCCAGGGTGTCGAACAGCGTGTCCTGGCCGTGGGCCTTGGCGAATCCTTCGAGGACACCGTTGACCCTGGCATTCTCGGCATCGGTCCAATCGCGGATCAGCAAGCCGTCATGCAGCGTCTCGTAGTGGGAATTGTCGGGCGTGGTCCCGGCATCGCGATCGACGAAGTTGCGGTTGAGATCGACGTTGTTCTCGGTCGTGCGCGTGAAGTGGGCGAAGCCGTAGGGGTTGAGGCCGTGCACCAGCACGACGCCGACACCGTCGGGCAGGCGCTCGGCGCCGCCCTGCTTCAGCCAACCGATCTGCACGGCCGAGCCGGAGAAGCCTTCCTGGCCGTGCGTGCCGCTCACGAACAGGGCTTGGCGCGGCGCCTTGCGATCGCCGAAGCAGGCCACGTCGATCGCCAGCGGTCCGCCGTCCGGCGCTTTCTTCGCGGGATGGATGTAGGAGCGGACGTCGCCTTTCGCCGCCGTCGCCGCCTTCAGGAATTTCGCGCGCGCATTGGCATAGCTCGCCGCGAAGCAGTCGTAGTATTCCATGAGCCCCTTCTCGGCCGTCGCCGGTCGACCTTTTCAACGGCCCCGGCGCGGTTTCTTTGACCGTGCTTTCCGGCTATTCGATGAATTCCAGCACGGCATTCAGCGCCTGCTTCGCCGGTACGACGAGCCGGCCCGCTTTCTCGGTGACGCCGCCGATCTTTCCTTCCTGCAAGGCACGTGCCGCTTTGGTTACCGACGTCGTGCGGAAGGTGAGGCCGGCCATGTAGGCCTTGCGGCCGTCGGACTCGGGAACCGCATCGCCGAATTCCGCCTTGAGGCGGCTTTCGGTCACGATGTCGAAGCGCGAATTGCCGACGACGACCGTCTTGCCGCCCTCGATGTCGCGCGCCATCTCCGTTCCGAACATGTCGGCGTAGAGCTTGGCGCCTGCTGCCGGGTCGGCTTCGACGATCAGGGCACGCGCGATCGCCACCGTACCGTTGGCGTGGTGGCGCCATTCGTCGCGCCAGACCAGGTCGCGGGTGAAGTGATGGCAATAGTAGACGCGGCCGTAGGGCACGACGCCCGCCTTCATGCGCACCGTGCGGAAGCGTGCGTCGCGCATGGCGCCGTCGACCTTGACGGGGCGCGTGAACTCGACCGGCGGCTCGACCGGCACGCCGGCCTTGGCGAGCGCGCCGTAGGTGATGGCGGAATCCTCGGAACCGAAGACCAGGCCGTTCAGGCCATAGGAGAAGTCGAGCAGGTCGAGGCGGCCGCTGGTGGCCCCCTTGGGCACCGCGATCAACTCGAGATAGTCCGTGCCGAACATCGCGAGATGGTTCGTCGACCCCAGCGAATGGTAACCGCGCTCGGTGAGAGTGAAGCCCAGCCGGCGGTAGATGTCGGCTGCGCGATCCATGTCGTCGCGCGCATTGATGACCACGTGATCGAGCGTCGCCGCTGGCAATGTCATGCAGAACCCCTTTCGCCGACTGATGTGGCGCATCTTGGCACGCCGATCACGTCAGGTTTTTTTATATTCCCGGTCGTTTGGCTCATGAGAGGAAACGTTTTCCAACCTTCGCCACGTTCGTAGAATGAATGCCCAAATTCTCGTTTCCAGGCGAGAGTGATATCCGTCGGCAGGATCCTTGCATGACGGCGTCACCGTTTCGCTCCAGAAGATGCGTGCCGCGAACGAAAGCATCGTGACATGTCACGTGTCAAGGAAAGGGTTGGCAGCGCGCCTTTCGCCGATCGGAGACAGTTACGTAATTGGCATTATAGTTGATGGATGTGCCGGCCTGTGACATGTCACGGGCTGGTCGTTCCTCAAGGCGAGATTTCCGCGCAAGGATGGTGTCTATGGCGTCGAGACCGCGCGGCAAGCGCAAGGTGACCGCCGCGACCAGTTCGCTCGGCGAGGAAATCTACCGGCGGATCCGGCGGGACATCGTCGGTTGCGTCTTCGTGCCGGGCGAGTCCTGCAGCGAAAGCCAGCTCGCCGAGCTGTACGGCGTGGGCAAGGCGCCGGTTCGCTGGGCGCTGGCGGCCTTGTCGCGTGAGCGGCTGGTGATCGCCCGGCCGCGCCAGGGCCATACGGTGGCGCCGATTTCCATCGAATCGCTCAACGAGGTCTTCGGCGTGCGCCTGATCCTGGAGCCGGCGGCGGCGCGGCAGGCGGCCGGGCGGGCCGACATTGCCCTGCTGAACCAGCTGCAGGACCGCATCACTGCCGGGATCCGGGCCGGCGACCGCCGCAGCGAACGCCGCTGGATCGAGGTGAACAACGCCTTCCATATCGAGATCACCCGGGCGGCCGGCAACGAACGGCTCACTCAAATCGTGGCGGCGCTGCTCGAGGAGAGCCAGCGGACCATGCATCTGCTCACTTTCATCATCGAACGTGTGAAGTCGATCGGCGGCGATCATCGCGACCTGATCGAGGCGCTGGACCGAGGCGATGGGGCGGCGGCCGAGCGTGTCGCACGCCGGCATCTCGAGAATTCGCGGCGGCTCATGATGGACGCCCTGTTGAGCGGCGCCACGGTCCCGCGGCGGAGCTGATTTCCCGGTTCTTATGCCGGGGCGTTGCGGGCGATCACTTCGCGATAGAACGAGGCGCTGAGCTTGGGGGTCCGCTTCTGCGTGGCGTAGTCGACATGGACCACGCCGAAACGCGTCGCATAGCCGTCCGCCCATTCGAAATTGTCGAGCAGGCTCCACAGGAAATAGCCGCGTACCGGCACGCCTTCGGCGGCCGCGCGCTGCAGATGCATCAGGCAATTGCGCAGATACATCACGCGGTCGACGTCGTAGACCGTGCCGTCGGCGGCCGGCTCGTCGGCGGCTGACGCGCCGTTCTCGGTGATGAAGATCTCCTTCACCTTCCAAAGGCTGGCGGCGAGGCGCGGCGCCCAGTAGAGCGCCTCGGGGCCCAGAGTCAGCCACGGCGAGGCCATGTGCGGATGCGAGGCCTGCAGCGGCACTTCGGTGAAGCCGGGGGCGGCTTCGCTGGCCAGGACGTATTTGCTGGGCGCGTAGACGTTGAGGCCGACGAAATCGACCTCGCTCGAGATGGTTTTCAGGTCCTGCGGCGTGAAGCGCGGCGCATCAGCACCGGCATTGGCGAGATAGGCGTCGGTGTAGCGGCCCTCCAGCATCACCGTGAGATAGGGCGCGTTCAGCTCGCGCGTCGCAAGCTCGGCGGCGCGGATGTTCTCGACCGTTTCGATGGCGGGCAAGGCGGCGGCGATGTTCTCGGCTGGACCGACCCTGGTGCCGCGCCGGCCGGAGGCGCGGATGGCTTGGACTGCAAGCCCGTGTGCCAGCACCGCGTGATGGCGAACCTGGTTGAGGCGCGCGCGATCGAGCTTGAGGCCCGGGGCGAAGATACCGCTGGCGTGGCCGTGCTCGACGAAACTCAGCATCTCGTTGATTGTGAAGACCTGCTTCACGCGGTCGGTCAGCTTGCCCGCGATGTAGGACGCGTAGTCGCCGAAAGCTTCGGCGGTGTCGCGAGCCTCCCAGCCGCCGCGATCCTGCAGCGCCTGCGGCAGATCCCAATGGTACAGTGTCGCGTAGGGTTCGATGCCGGCGGCAAGCAGCTCGTCGACCAGGCGATCGTAGAAATCGAGGCCCTTCGGGTTCGGCTTGCCACGGCCCTCGGGGAAGACGCGCGGCCAGGCGATCGAGAAGCGATAGGCCTGCGCGCCCATCCACTTCATCAGGGCGACGTCTTCCTTGTAGCGATGATAGTGGTCGACGCTGGTCTCGCCGGTCGAGCCGTCGCGAATGCGGCCGGGCTGTCGGGCGAAGGTGTCCCAGATCGACGGCCCGCGGCCGTCTTCCGTGGCCGCTCCTTCGACCTGATAGGCCGACGTCGCGGTGCCCCAGCGAAAACCATCCGGGAATGCCGCCGCGCCGCGCGGCACCGCCGACCGGGTTCGGGTTGTTGTCGACGCGGCGCCGTAGGCAGTGGCCGCGAGGGCCGCTGCGCCGGCGCCGGTCATCCAGGCGCGACGAGTCAGGCGAAAGGGCATCGGGTGTGGATGCGAGGCTCAGTCATCGACCGAACTAAGCATCTCCCGGGCCCGTTTCGCCCGGCAATTGTCGGGATGCGCGTCAGTCTGACGCACGCCCCGTCTTCGGGGCACGCCCGACGGTCGGACTCAGGCGCTTTCGTTGCTCAACACATCGCCGAACAGGTCCCAGGTCTCGCCCTTGAAGCGCTGCAGGCGCACCGCCTGGATGGGATAGTAGTCGGTGGCGCTGGTGTTGATGGTGATGCCAGGCAGCAGCATCGGCACGACGAGCCGTTTCATGCTGGCCGCCTGCTTCATCAGGTTTTCGCGCGTCAGCTCATCGCCGCAGCGCTTCAGGCAGTCGTGCATGGTGGCGCAGACGGCATAGGCGTAGGCGTTGAACGAGTCCGACGGATTGGCGGTCGGATGGTACTTGGCCATCCAGGCCTTCCATTCGATGAAATCGGGCGCGGTGGCCCATTGCGGATCGGTCGGGTCCTTGAGATAGGCCGCCGTGATGATGCCCTGGCTGGCATCGAAGCCGGCGGGCTTCAGGACCGAGGTGACCGAGGCCGAGACGTTGGTGAGATAGTGTGCCGGCTTCCAGCCGAGGTCGGCGACCTTGCGGATGGCCTGCGCGGCGGCCTTGGGCGCCGCGTCGTTGAAGAACACCGTGGCGCCTGAGTTCTTGAGCTGGATGATCTGGCTGTCGACCGTGGGATCGGTGACTTCGTAGCTCACCGAGGCCACCACCATCTTCTCGTTGTCCTTGCCCAGGCCCTTCATGAAGCCCGCGACATAGTCCTTTCCCGAATCGTCGTTCTGCCAGAGGACGGCGATCTTCTCGCCCTTGTGCTGGGCGAGGATGTGCTTGGCATAGATGCCGCCCTCGGTCGCGTAGTCGGGCTGCCAGCCCATGGTCCAGGGGAAGTTCTTGGGGTCGCCCCACTTGGAGGCACCGGTCGCCACGAAGAGCTGCGGCACCTTCTTCTGGTTCAGATATTTGTGAACGACCGTGTTGGTCGGCGTTCCCAGCAGCTGGAAGATCGCCAGGACCTTGTCGTCCTCGACCAGCTTGCGCACCATCTCGACGGTCTTGGGCGGCGAATAGCCGTCGTCGTAGGTGATGAAGTTCACCTTGCGGCCGTTGATGCCGCCCTTGTCGTTGACCGCCTGCCAATAGGCGGTCTCGGCTTTGCCGATCACTCCGTAGGCCGAGAGCGGGCCGCTGTAGGGATTGGTGTGACCGAGCTTGATCTCGGTATCGCTGGCACCCGGGTCGTATTTCTTCTGGGCGCGCACGATCGCCGGGGCGAAGACGAGTGCAGCGCTTCCGGCCGCAAAAGCGCGGCGATTGAGCTTCGTCATTGGCGTTCCCTCCAGTCGTCTTTTTTGCCTAGAGCAGGTGGCCTGCCCTTTCTGCCTTGGTCCGCAGATAATTCTCGTTATGGCCGTTCGACGGGAAGGAATGCTGTACGCGTTCTACAACCTCGACGCCGTAACGCTCGAGCTGCGCAATCTTCTCCGGGTTGTTGGTCATCAGCCGCACGCGCTTGATGCCCATGCGGGTCAGCATGGTGGCAGCCGGCGCATAGATGCGCTCGTCGGCATCGAAGCCGAGCTGTTCGTTGGCGTCGATCGTGTCGAAGCCGTCATCCTGCAATTCGTAGGCGCGCAGCTTGTTGACCAGGCCGATGCCGCGCCCCTCCTGGGCGAGATAGAGCAGCACTCCCGAACCCTGCTGGGCGATCTGGGCGATGGCGCCGCGCAGCTGCACGCCGCAATCGCAGCGCAGCGAGCCCAGCAGATCGCCGGTGAAACACTCGGAATGGAGACGGATCAGCACCGGCTCCGTCGGATCGATTTCGCCCACCACGATGGCGAGATGCTCCTTGCCGCCGTCGCTCGGACGCCAGGCCAGGATGCGGGCATTCTCCGCACCTTCCAGCGGCACGTGCGCCTGCGCGACCTGCTGCAGGTTGCGCGACGCCGTCTCGTCATAGGAGGTGACATCGGCGGTATCGACGTAGATGAGGTCCTGCTCACGCGACCAGTCGCGCCGATTGTTGCCGGGATCGCTGCTGAGCGGGCCCAGCACCACCGCGGGCAGAAGGCGCGCCAGCTTGGAGAGTTCGATCGCGGCCTGGGCGATCTGCGGCGCATGGCTGGCCACCGGTCGCGACAGATGGCGCAGTGCGACATGGCGGCCGGCCCCTTCGGCTTCGTGCGGCCGCAGGATGACGTCGACCGGAACGCCTTGGGGCAGGTCCAGGGTGATCGGCTTGTTGGTCTCGCCCATGCTGCCGGCGATATGCGGGGGGATCTCCATGCCGATCGCCTCGGCGCGCCGTCGCGTGGTCACCAGCACCGGCGCGCTCTGGGCCAGGCCCTGCAGGCGCTGCAGGGCGCGCGGGCCGCAGGATTCGGCCGCAATGACCAAGCCACCACTGCCGTCGGCGCCGCGCAACACGACGATACCGCCGCGGCGCAGCTCGGCCATGGCGCGCTCGACTGCAGCGACGGCGGAAGCAGTGCGGGAGTGAACGGAACCGGGAGTCATGTCTTTCTCTACCATGGTCGGGCGATTTTACTGAAGTGAGCCGCTTTTGTGTCCAAATCGTACCGGATAGAGTGAATCTGGGATCGGCTGCAGGTGGCAGAGGCATGTCCGTAAACAATCGCGGCAAGAAAATCCTCCTGGTCGACGACGACCAGTCGTTGCGTTCCGTCCTGGCGGAGCAGCTCGATCTCTATGACGGCTTCACGACCATCCAGGTCGGCACGGCTGCCGAGGGGCTGGAAAAGGCCAAGCTCGCGCATTTCGACGCCATCCTGCTCGATGTCGGCCTGCCCGACATGGACGGGCGCGAGCTCTGCAAGCTGATGCGTCGCCAGGGCGTGCGGGCGCCGGTGATCATGCTGACCGCCGCTGACAGCGACGCCGACACGATCCTCGGCCTGGAATCGGGCGCCAACGACTATGTGACCAAGCCGTTTCGCATCAACGTGCTGCTGGCCCGGCTGCGCGCCCATCTGCGCCAGCACGAGCGCAGCGAAGATGCGGTGATGACCATCGGCCCCTATGAATTCCACCCAGCGGCCAAGGTGCTGATGGAGAAGGCCGGCAAGAAGAAGGTACGCCTCACCGACAAGGAAGCCTCAATCCTGAAGTACCTGTTCCGGGCCGGCGACCGGCCGGTGGCGCGCGACGTGCTGCTGAACGAGGTCTGGGGCTACAACGCCGGCGTCACGACCCACACGCTGGAAACCCATATTTATCGTCTGCGGCAGAAGATCGAGCAGGACCCTGCCAGCGCCGCCATCCTGATCACCGATCGCGGCGGCTACAGGCTCCAGCCGTGATGCGGTCCGATTTCCCCTGACTCAAAGGGGACTTGCCAGAAGATGAGACGAGCGTCATCTTTCTCGTAACGAGAACCCGAATGAGCCCGGGAGGGGCAGCGCCATGAGCACGCAACGGATCTATTCCCTGCCTGTCGACGTAACTCAGTGGAAGTTCGACGGTGCCACGGAGCTGCAGTTCAACTGGGAGTACGAGGACGGCTCGGCCGAGCTGCTGACCCTCTACGAGAAGGGCAAGCAGCAGCAGTGGGACGCCAGCACGCGGCTCGACTGGTCGATGGAGCTGAACCCGGACAATCCGATGGAGCTCAAGGACGAGGCCATCTCGATCTACGGCACCGAGTACTGGGAGAAGATGACCGACAAGGAGAAGAGCTGGCTACGCCACCATCTCCAGGCCAATTCGATCTCGCAGTTCATGCACGGCGAGCAAGGTGCGCTGATCGCCACCGCCAAAATCGTCGGCACCGTGCCCGACATGAATGCCAAATTCTACGCTGCCACGCAGGTGATGGACGAGGCCCGTCACGTCGAAGCCTACAAGCGCCTGCTGCACGAGAAGTTCCAGCTCGCCTATCCGATCAACAAGGCGCTGCAGAAGCTTCTCGAGCAGACCCTGACGGACCGTCGCTGGGACATGACCTATCTCGGCATGCAGGTGCTGATCGAAGGCCTGGCGCTCGCCGCCTTCCAATCGATCCGCGACAAGTCGGGCAACACGCTGGCCGGTGCGGTCAACGCCTATGTCATGCAGGACGAGGCGCGCCACGTATCGTTCGGCCGGCTGGCGCTGCGCGAGTACTATCCGCATCTGTCGGATGCCGAGCGCGACGAGCGCGAGGAGTTCGTGGTCGAGGCGCTTTATTTCATGCGCGATCGCTTCAACCAGTCGGAAGTGTGGGAGCGGCTCGGCCTTCCTGCCAAGGTGCTGGACGACATCCACTACAATTCCAAGCAGATGAACTCCTTCCGCGGCCGGCTGTTCAGCCGCGTCGTGCCCACGGTCAAGGATATCGGCCTGTGGGGCCCCCGGGTGCAGAAGGCGTTCGGCGAGATGGGTGTGATGGAATACGCCAAGATCGACGTCTCCGAGCAGCTCGCCAATGACGGCAAGGTTGCCGAGGAGTTCGACAAGAAGATGTTCGTCGAGCGGGCGATCGCGGCGGAGTAACCTGCCGGTCACCGCCTGTTGATCCGCCGCGACGGCGCGATGCGATAGCGTGCGGTCTTCCTTGGGAGGCCGCCCATGTTTCGTGTATCGCGCCGTTCCGCTCTCCTGTCGCTTCTTTCCGTCTGCATTCTCGCCCCGGCGCTGCATGCCCAGGAAGCCGTGCGCGTGCGCGGCACGATCGAGAAGGTCGAAGGGCCTGCACTCCTGGTGAAGACGCGCGACGGCGACGAAGTGAAGATCGTGACGGCCGCCGACACCATGGTCACGGCAGTGGTGAAAGCGAGCCTGGCCGACATCAAGCCAGGCACCTATCTCGGCGCCAGCGGGATGCCACAGGCCGACGGCAGCCAGCGCGCGATCGAGATCCACATCTTTCCCGAGGCGATGCGCGGCACGGGCGACGGCCATCGCCCGTGGGACCTGCAGCCGCAGACCACCATGACCAACGCCAATGTCGAGCAGAAGGTCACCGGCCGCGACGGCGAGGTCCTGACGGTAAAGTACCGCGACGGCGAGAAGAAACTGGTGGTGACGCCCGAGACCGTCGTGGTCGCCTTTGCACCGGGCGACAAGGCCGACCTCGTCGCCGGTACGGGGATCTTCGTCTCTGCCGCCCGCAAGCGGCCCGACGGCGCGCTCGAAACCTCGCGCCTGACCTACGGCAAGAACGGTCTCATGCCGCCGATGTAGGCCGCGGCGCAGGCGAGCCGAAGAGGGGCCCGAGCAGGACGACGGCCAGCAGCAGTGCAGCCGGCACGAGCAGCGGCTGGGCCATCCGCGGCACCAGCAGCGCGCCGATCAGGGCGCCCAGGAGATAGCCGGTCCAGGTGAGCGTAAGCAGCAGCGTGTTGACCGTGGACGGGGGCTTTACAGTGGCGCTCGGCCAGAGCCGGTCGACCACGGTGTCGGCGGTGCGGGCGAGCGTGCTGGTCACCACGACGGTGCTGACCGAGTTGCCGGCGAAGCTGGTGATCACCGAGGCCTGGATGCCCATGGCGAAGGCCACCACCATCACCGAGGGCTCGGGGCCGATATCGACGAAGCCGACCGCGGCGATGATTGCCGCCTCGAGCAGCAGGCCCACGGTCGGCCCCTTCAGGAGAAGGTGCAGCGCTCGGGCCAGCATGGCGCCGGGGAAGAAGGCGACCAGCGGCGTGAGATGATACCAGGCGCCGAGCTGGTCACCCTTGGCGAGGTCGATGCCGGCCAGCACCGTGTTGCCGGTCATGTTCGCGGCGAAGACGCCGCCCATGGTGATATAGCCCACCGAGTCGGCGATGCCGGCGACGACCGTCAGGAGCGTCGCCTGGGCGATCGGCTTGGCGTTAATCGCTACACCACGTCGTAGGTGATCTCGACTTCAGGGCCGAAGCAGTGGCCCTGGCAGGTCAGGATCCAGTTATTGGCGAGATCGTCCTCGGTATAGATGTCGTTCTTGGCCAGAACGACCTTGCCCTTGACGCGCTTGGCCGCGCAGGACGCGCAGAACCCCTCTTCGCACGACGACAACGGGTTGAGGCCCGCGCCGCGCGCCGCTTCGAGGATCGTGAGGCCCTTGCGGTAGGGGACTTTGTGCGCCTTGCCTTCGAAATGGATGGTGATCTCGTCCGGGATCACGTCGCCTTCTTCCGGCGCTTCGACCGGCACGGCATCGTTGCCCGACGCTTCGAAACGCTCGATCAGCACACGCTCGCGCGGCATGCCGGCGGCGAGCAGGGCAGCCTCGACCAGATTCATGAACGGGCCCGGGCCGCAGAGATAGGCCTCGGCAGTCTCGAAGCCCTTGAGCGCGGCGGCGACCTCCTCGGGCCTGGTGAGGCCCTGCACCGCGTCGAGATGGTGGATGACTTCCAGCCGGCCGGGATGCGCCGTCGCCAGGGCCTCGAACTCGGCGTCGAAGATGATCGAGGGCTTGTCACGGTTGGCATAGAACAAGCGAACGCGCCGGTTGCCCGACGTCAGGGCGCTCTTGATCAGCGACATCATGGGCGTGATGCCGCTGCCGCCGCCAAACAGCAGCAGAGGGACTGCACCCTGGCCCAGCACGAAGCGGCCGGCCGGTGGCAGAACGTCGATCGTGCCGCCTTCCTTGAGGGAATCGTGGAACCAGTTGGAGCCTTTACCGCCGTCGACGCGTTTCACCGTCACTTTGGGCAGGCCGTCGGTTTCCGGAGCGCTGGACAGCGAATAGCAGCGGTTGAAGGCCCCGTCGGCGTGCGGGACCCGGAAGGTCAGGAATTGCCCCGCCTTGTAGCGGTATTTCTCGGCCAACTCGGCCGGGATCTCGAGGACGAAGGAGCGCGCATCCGGCGTTTCCTGGATGACTTTGGCGATGCGCAGGCTGTTGTAGGACATCGATAAATCCGTTCTCCATAACCCCGATTCCGTACGGGACTCTCCTAGCAGACTGTGATACGTTCCGCTCAGAAAAATGAACGGAGCGTCATGTTTACCGCTCCGTCATTGGGGATGGGACTAGGTTCAGCGCCAGGAGGTCAAGAGCCCATGACGACGCAAAAGATCTATCAGCTGCCGGTCGAGGTCACGAACTGGAAATTCGACGGGGCTACCGAGATCGCTTTCAACTGGGAATACGAGGACGGCTCGGCCGATCTGCTGAACCTGTACGAAAAGGGCAAGCAGCAGCAGTGGGACACCAGCACCCGCATCGACTGGAGCCAGGAACTCTTCGAAGACAACCCCATGGGCATGGCCGACGAGTCCATCCCGATCTACGGCTCGCCCTTCTGGGAGAAGATGACCGAGAAGGAGAAGAACTGGCTGCGCTTCAACCTGCAATGCCATTCGATCTGCCAGTTCATGCACGGCGAGCAGGGTGCGCTGATCGCCACCGCGAAGATCGTCAACACCGTGCCGGACATGAACGCCAAGTTCTATGCCGCCACCCAGGTGATGGACGAGGCGCGCCACGTCGAGAGCTACAAGCGGCTGATCCACGAGAAGTTCAAGTCGGCCTATCCGATCACCGATTCGCTGAAGAATTTGCTCGAGCAGACGCTGACCGACCGGCGCTGGGACATGACCTATCTCGGCATGCAGGTGCTGATCGAGGGACTGGCGCTCGCCGCCTTCCAGCGCATCCGCGATAGTGCAAAGAACAACCTGGCCGCCTCCGTGAACGCCTACGTGATGCAGGACGAGGCGCGCCACGTCACGTTCGGCCGCATGGCGCTGCGCGAATACTATCCGCAGCTCTCGGATCACGAGCGGGCGGAGCGCGAAGAGTTCACCGTCGAAGCGCTCTACTTCATGCGCGATCGCTTCAATCAGGCCGAGGTCTGGATGCGCTCGGGCCTGCCGGTCGATAAGCTGATGGAGTACGCTTATAATTCCGGCTCGATGCAGGCCTTCCGTTCGCGCCTCTTCACCCGCATCGTGCCGATCTTGAAGGAGATCGGTTTGTTCGGGCCGAAGGTGCAGAAGGCACTGGGCGACATGGGCGTGATGGAATACGCCAAGATCGACGTCGAGAAGCTGATCGGCAACGACATGAAGGTCGCCGAGGACTTCGACGCCAAGAAGTTTGTCAAGGACGCGATCGCCGCCGAGTAGCAGCGACGCCAACCGAAACGAGAAGGGGCGCCGTCGGCGCCCCTTTTTTATTGATATCGCGGCACGACAGATTGCCTATTTGGTAGTGTGTCATGGACTAATGCAACGATACGTTGCGTTATTTGCATTGCCGTAGATCAACCGACCTGATACCCCTTGCCCATAACAAAGCAAAAGCCTGCGGGTGGCATCGCGTTGGACCCGGCTGGCCAGCGTAGAGTCATTTGGGGGAACGTTCATGGTACCGATCACCCGCGTTTTGGGGTGTCGTTGGCGCGATTGCTGTGTTTTTGACGGCTTGCGCTGAGCCGCCGGTCAAACCGCTTCCCAGCGATCTGCGGCGCAGCATTTCGACAGTTTCGGGAGACGTGTCGGGCGTCAAGAACTCCGATACCTCGGAGATTGGCGCCCGCGGCAGCGCCGAAGGTGGTCAACGCGGGGCCGCCCAGGGAGCTGCCGCCATGATGCGCGGCGGTACACTTGGCGGATTGCTCCTGGCACCTGTCGGAGCGGCCGTCGGTGGTGCCAAGGGGGCGACAGACGCACAGTCCGAGCAGGTGGTCGACGACGTGCGTAGCGAATTACGTCTTGCTATGCAGGACGTCGATTTCGGCGAGGATCTCAGATCGCGCCTCGCCGCGTCGCGCTGGGCCGACAGCCTCACGGTTGCCGGCGTCACCTTGGGAGCCGCCAGCGCCGCCCAGCAGAGCACGACCAGCGGCGCGAACGGAGCGGACGCTCATATCGTCGCTCTGGAGTACCGAGTGCTGATCTATCATCCGAGGCATGTGAACCCGCGGATCGCCATCATCGCGCAGGTCGTGGCGCAGCTTCAGTCACCCGACCGCAAGCGGATGCTGCACAGGGCGACGTGGACCTACTGCGGCGAACCCTACGACTTCGTCGAGATGGCCGCCAACAAAGCAGCGCTTCTGCGTGGCCAGATCAGCCGGGCGTCGGAGATCCTTGCCGAGGCCATTCCGCATGATCTCTTCGTCAGCGACAAGCCGCGCCCAGTCAAAGGCGTTTGCATGGACTTCACTGATTTGCCTGGCGGCAGGGGAACAAAGGCGCCCACCTTGCCACTTTACTAGTCGGCAGCCGGAAATCCGGCGCCAAGGACATCCTATCCTGCGAGATCATTCATCGACATGCATCGATGCGCGGCGGCGCGCCGAGCACCGTCGCCACCTTCGAGATGTCGAGGCAACGCTCGCCGATCCAGGCCTTCCCCTGTACGAAAAGCGCGAAACCCGCGAAGGCGCTGGCCTGCTCCTGGGGTGTCGGCCGGTTGCGCGCCAGCAGCCAGGCGAGCGCATAGATATTGCCCGTCGCGAAGTCGGCTGCCGCGACATCGGGGTCCTTCTCCCACATCGCCGCGTTCTTCTTGGCCGCGCCCGTCGGGTCGGGCAGGGCGGCAAGCCAGGCATGGGCGTTGGCTGCAAGCGCGTAGGGCCCGCCATTCTGGTTGCGCAGGCCTTTCACCTGCTCGGCGACCGCGATGTAGTTTTGGCCCTCGACCGTGCTGTTGGCGCAGCCGCGCCGGCACAGCGCGACGAACATCAGGTACTCGGCCAGGATGATCTCGACATTGCCGTTGTTGTGCTTGCGCCAGGCGCGCGCCAGCTGCCAGCCTTGCGACAGTTCAGGACCCCAGGGCTTGGCGGCCGCCTGCGGCTGGTCGCGCTCCAGCTCGCCGATCACGGCCTGGGCTGCCGCCTGCCATTCGGCGGGAATCTGGGCGGCGGCCGGTGCGGCGCCGAGCAGCATCAGCAGCAGGATCGATATCGTTCTTTTCATGGGGTGCCTCCCGCCTCCAGGTCGCGGCGTGCCAGCACGGTCGCCCACCGCCCGTCGCCTGCCGTATCGTCGTACGGATCAGCTTTCCGATCCAGGGAGTGCTGCCAGGGCGGGCTCGATCAGGCGCCTGAGATCCGCCCGAGAGGCGCCGTCCCGTGCCTGGAACGAGACCGCCTGCAGGACGCCATGAAAGAAACTGGCGAGAGCGCCGACATGGCAGCTCTCGGGCAGCTCGCCGTCGTGGATCGCCCGTTCAAGACGGCGTTCGATGAGGTCGTGGGTGATCTGCCGCGCGGCCTTCAGACGTGCGCAGGCGCCGGCGTTCTCAGGCAGGTGGTTGATCACGCCCAGGATCAGCATGCAGCCTCCCGCCTCCGTGGAAAGCGCCACGTCGATGCTGCGTTCGATCAGGGTCCTCAGTCCGTTCCGTAACGTCTTGGCGCGCTCCAAGGCCAGCATGGGCTCGGCCCCGACGGTCGCGACATAGAGATCGACCGCTTCGCAGAAGGCATCCTCCTTCGAGCCGAAGGCCGCGTAGAAGCTCGGCGGGTTGATGCCCATGGCTTTGGTCAGGTCGACGAGCTGGGCACCTTCGTAACCCCTGGACCAGAAGACCTCCATTGCGCGCTTCAGCGCTGCATCCCTGTCGAACCCGCGGGGCCTGCCTCGAACCGGCATTGTCCTTCTTTCTGTAGTTGGAATTTTATAATTCCGTTGACCGGCTCCTTCAAGCACTCTAGCTAATTCTGTATTAAAAATTACAAATATAATGGAGCATGATCACATGACGGACGTCTGCTCGACCAGCAGAGAGCCGGCTCGGACCGACCTCGGGAAAGTCTCGGCGCGATCGATCCCCTTTGCGGTCTACGCCTTCGGCGCAGGCATCTTCGCGATGACGACATCGGAGTTCATGGTCGCCGGGTTGATGCCCGAACTCGCGGCGGCATTCGGCGTCTCGACGGCCAGGATCGGCTACCTGATCTCGATCTACTCGGGCGGCATGGTCGTTGGTGGGCCAGTCCTGACGATGCTGCTGCTGCAGATCGAGCGCAGAAGGGCGTTGCTCCTGATGACGACGGCGTTTGTGCTGGGTCAGGTGATGGCGGCATCGGCATCGAGCTACAGTGCGATGGCAGTGGGCCGGCTCGTCACCGGCGCGTCGTCGGCCGCCTTCTTCGCCGTATCGATTGCGGCGGCTGCCGATATGGCGGGAGCCGAGGCGAGAGGGCGGGCGGCGTCGGTGGTGCTTGCCGGGTTGATGCTGTCGACGGTTCTTGGCGTACCGATCGTGACGATCCTCGGTCAGGATCTCGACTGGCGAACGAGCTTTTGGATCGTCGCAGCGCTGGTCGCCCTTTGCGCGGGAGTCGTGGCGGCGACCACACCGCTTCTTCCGCATGCCGAAGGCATCGATCTCAAGGGAGAGCTCCGTGCCCTCGCCAACGGCCGGCTCTGGGCGGCTTATGCGACGAGCGGGCTGATCATCGCCGCGACATTTGCCGCCTTCAGCTATTTCTCGCCGATTTTCATCGACGTCAGCGGCTTCGACGCCGCCCTCGTGCCCTACCTCTTCGGGATCTATGGCATGGCCACCGTGCTCGGCAACATCGTGGTCGGCCGTTTCGCCGACCGTCATGCCATTCCGATTCTGCTCACTGGTCTCTCCGTCCTGACCGCGACCCTGGTGCTTCTCGCTTTGCTCGCGCACCTGCAGGTCGCGGCGGTCATCCTGACGGTCGTCCTGGGCCTGGTGGGCGTGACCATGAACCCGGCCATGGTGGTGCGCGTGATGCATGCCGCCAATCCGCGACCGCTGGTGAATGCCGTCCACGGCGCCGTCATCTCGCTCGGCGTCCTGGTGGGGTCGTGGTCAGGCGGCCTGGCGATCGGCGTGGGGCTCGGCTACCTGGCGCCGGTCTGGATCGGCGCAGCGCTGGGTTTGATCGGCTTGCTCTCTCTGGCGCCGGCGAAAGCGCGAAGGTTCTGAGCCGATTCAGTATTTGCGGGCCGTCTTACGATCGCGGCTTTCGTACTGAACAATGTCGTCTGCCTTGAGCACCGTCGCGTCGGGCGGCATCAGCCAGCGCCGTTGCGTTGGCCTGATCACCGGGTAGTGGCGAGCATCGTCCAGGGCGGCGCCGACGTCCCAGCAATCTTCCCCGTTGGTGATCCAGGTGTCCGGCGCGAAGCGGCGGAGATCGATCGATGTCGAATAGGTGCGGAGCGTCTTGCGGCCGTTGTTGAAGTATTCGTGGAAGTAGGACATCGCGAGCTCGCGCAGGCTGCGATAGACGGGGTCGCGCCAGCGCAGCCAGGCATGGTTGCTCTTGGAGATCGCGCCCCAGCAGCCGTCGCGGCGAAACAGCGTGACGACATGATCAGAGTCGCCCTTGGCCGTCAGGTCCATGACCAGCGGCGGTTCGCCGTGCAGCCAGAGGGCGCAGGCGGCGACGAAGGCAGCCTCCAGGCAATGGGCCTCGCGGTGGTGCAGCACGCCGCGTACCGAGCGCAGCGTGTCGCCGTTCGGTTCGAAATTCGCCGGCATGCTCGAGACGAACGCCTGGATGCGCTGGGGTGTCCGCAAGGCGGCAAGAGTTCGACCTTCTGCGGCGTTCAATCCGAGGTCGATCGGCGTGGGATGTCGGTGTTTACGCATTTTGCGCAATAGTGCCGCGATGGCGCACGGCAAGCCACTAGATGTGGCCGGTGCCGCGGCCAGAGAGGCGGGTCGGGGCGGTTGGTGGAGCTGAGGGGGATCGAACCCCTGACCTCCTCATTGCGAACGAGGCGCTCTCCCAGCTGAGCTACAGCCCCCTCCGACCCGGAGAACCGCGCGGATAATGCTTGCCGGGCCACCTGTCAAGCAAACCAGCCTGTGTTAGCGTCCCGCCCGATCATCTTCCCGCGTTCCAATCGAGAGGTAAGCCCGTGGCCAACGGCAAGAAAGTGGTTCAAACGGAGGCCGCCCCCAAGGCGCTCGGTCCTTATTCCCAGGCCATCGTGGCCAACGGCCTGGTGTTCTGCGCCGGCCAGATCCCGCTCGACCCGGCGACCGGAAATCTCGTCGAGGGTGGCATCGCCGAACAGACGCATCAGGTGTTGAAGAACCTGCAGGCCGTACTGAAGCAGGCCGGCAGCGGCCTCGACCGCGCGGTCAAGACCACGGTCTTCCTGAAGAGCATGGACAGTTTCGTCGCCATGAACGAGGTCTATGGTCGGCCGGAATATTTCGGTTCTGCGGCGCCGGCCCGTTCGACCGTCGAAGTGGCGCGTCTGCCGCGCGACGTCATGGTCGAGATCGAAGTCGTGGCGCTGGCCTGACCGGCATTCGGTACGGCAGGATCGACGAACATTCCAATGCACGACCATGAGTGATCCCGTGAGCTGGCTGCTGGGCTTGAGCGCTTTCCTGCTGTTCTCGATCGTGATTGGCCACCTTCTGGTGGCGCTGCTGCTGATCGTTCCGACCTGGCGCATCTGTCAGCGTGCAGGTTTCTCCGGCGCGCTGGCACTGTTCCATCTGGTGCCGGTGATCGGCTCGTTCATCGTCATGGGCGTCCTGGCGTTCAGCGACTGGCCGAACGGCGAAGCCGGCGCACAGCGCGCGCAGGCGGGACGATAGCGATGGGCGCCGAAATCGCCGCCCTCATGGGCTTCTTTGGAATCACCGGCGCCTTCGCCCTGATCGGCACGGTGCTGGCGGGATGGATGGCCTGGCGCATCGTCGAAAAGGCCGGCCTGCCGGGCTGGACGGGCCTCGGTTCGATCCTCCTCAGCCTCACGGCGATTGGCGCCATTGTGCCGCTGATCCTGCTCTGGATCTTCGCCTATATGCGCTGGCCACGCGACGAACCGGCGCCGGCGGCGCCAGGCTATGCGCCGTCCGCTGGATCCGGGCCGTCACCGCCGCCAAGACCGGCCGGCCCAGCGGCCCTGCCGCCGCCTCCCGCCGCCTTGGCGGATGGGCGCGGTTGGCGGCTCGCCGGGCCGCTCGGCAATGGCGGAACGGTTTCGCTGTCCGTGGTCGGTGGATCGGCGGCTTATGTCCTGACCAGCACCGCTGCGGCCGGGCCAGGCGAACTGATCGTCCCCGATTCGTCAGTCGGCCAGCCGCACGCCCGTCTGATGACCGCCGGCAGCCGGCTCGGTCTGGAAGACCTCGGCAGTCCCGGCGGGACCTATATCGACGGCGCCCGTCTGCTGCCTGAACATGGTCCGCGCGATATCAGCGCGGCCCGCGTGATCCGGCTGGGCAGCGTCGAGCTCGCCCTCACAAGAGCCTGAATAGGCTTGTGATCGACAATATTGCCCGAGTAGGGTGCGGCCGGCCGGCGGCTCGCCGGTTTCAAGGAACGGGGAGCCGATGATCTCGCTGGCGATGCTGATCGACAAGGTGATCGACATCTACACCTGGATCGTGATCGCGAGTGCGATCATGAGCTGGCTGGTGGCCTTCGGCGTGGTGAACGTCCGCAACCAGTTCATCCGGGTGATCGTCGATCTGCTCTTCCGCGTGACCGAGCCAGTGCTACGGCCGATCCGCCGCCTGCTGCCCAATCTCGGCGGTGTCGACATCTCGCCGGTGATCCTGCTGCTCGGCCTGTTCTTCCTGCGCAGTCTGCTGTGGGAATATGTCTGGCCGTCCTTCGTGCGCTGATCCATTCCGCTGACCGATCCTGCTTTCCTGCGCCGTCTCCCGGACGGCCTCGCCCTCCAGCTGCGCGCCCAGCCCGGGGCTCGTCGCACCGCTCTCGAGCTGACGCCTGAAGGTGGGCTCAAGGCCGCAGTGACGGCGCCGCCCGAGGATGGCAAAGCCAACGCCGCCGTGATCGCGCTGCTCGCCGAGACGTGGCGGCTGCCGAAGTCGACCTTCGACGTCGTGCGCGGGACTGCGGCACGGGACAAGACCGTGAAGGTCGTGGGCGATGCTGCATCGCTTGCCGGCCGGATAGCCGAATGGGTGAGCAAGCATGGCTGATGCGAAGACGATCGACGGCAAGGCATTCGCCCTGGGGCTGCGTCAGCGGGTCGCCACCGGCGTGGCGGATTTCGTCGGTCAGGGACACGCCAAGCCGGGCCTTGCGACCGTGCTGGTCGGCGCCGATCCGGCGAGCCAGGTCTATGTCCGCAGCAAGGGCAAGCTCGCCGTCGAGCTCGGCATGGCGAGCATCGACCGCAAGCTGCCGGCCGAGACGACGGAGCAGGAACTGCTGGCGCTGATCGCCGAGCTCAATGCCGATCCGGCAGTCAACGGCATCCTGGTGCAGTTGCCGCTGCCCAAGCACATCGATACGGCCAAGATCCTGCTGGCGATCGACCCTGCCAAGGACGTCGACGGCTTCCATCCGATCAATGTCGGGCGCCTGGGCTCGATCGCACCGGGAGCACCGCTCGATTTTCCCGTTCCCTGTACGCCGCTCGGTGTCACGATGTTGCTGCAGGATGCACTGGGCACGCTGGGCGGCAACCATGCCGTCGTGGTCGGCCGGTCGAACCTGGTGGGCCGGCCGGTGGCCCAGCTCCTGCTGCGGCTCGACTGCACGGTGACCATTACCCATTCGCGCACCCGCGATCTGCCGGCGCTCTGCCGCCAGGCCGACATTCTGGTGGTGGCGATCGGCAAGACGGAGTTCGTGCGCGGCGACTGGATCAAGCCGGGCGCGGCGGTGATCGATGTCGGCATCAACCGCATCCCGACGGCCGACGGCAAGAGCCGCCTGGTCGGCGACGTCGCCTTCGCCGAAGCGCAGCAGGTGGCGGGGCATCTCACGCCGGTACCGGGCGGCGTCGGCCCGATGACGGTGGCGTGCCTGATGTACAACACCCTGCAGGCGGCGCGCCGTGCCGCCGGCCTGCCGTATCTTGCCGTGTAGGCGAAGAATCAGTTCTTCAGCATGCCGGCGACCAGCGCCGTCACGTTGTGCCGCATCATCTTTTCGTAGGTCGGTGCCGGGCCGTCTGGGCCCGACAGCGCATCGCTGTACAGGCGCGGTCCGACGATGCCGCCCGATTCACGGGCAACCTGATCGATCAGGCCGGGGTTGGTCATGTTCTCCACGAACAGGGCCTTGATGCCTTGCTCACGCACCTGGCGGATCAGGACGGCGACGTCTTTTGCGGAAGGCTCGCTGCCGGTGTTGTAGCCGCGCGGCGATTTGAACTGCACGCCGTAGGCTGCCGCGAAGTAACGAAAGGAGTCGTGCCCGGTGATCGCCTTGCGCTTCTCGGCCGGCACCTTGGCGATCTCCTGCTTCACCCAGGTGTCGAGGTCGGCCAGGCGTCTGTCGAAGGCCTCGGCGCGGTCGCGATAGTGCGCGGCGTTCGCGGGATCGGCCTCGGCGAGCCCCATGGCAATGTTCGCCACATATTGTCGGACACGGCCGACATCCTGCCAGCAATGCGGATCCGGGCCGTGCGCATGATTGTGGCCGGGCGTCGGCGCCGCCTCGAGCGTGGGGACGCCAGCCGTTGCCACGATGGCGCGGCCCTTGAAAGGGGCTGCTTTGGCCAGCCGGTCGATCCAGCCTTCGAAGCCCAGCCCGTTACTCACCAGCACGCGGGCCTCGGCCAGTGATCGCGCATCGGCCGGGCGCGGCTGGTAGGTGTGGGCGTCGATGTCGGCACCGACCAGCACGGCGACGTCTGCCAGGTCACCGGCCACTTCGGCCGTGAGGTTGCCCAGGATCGAAAAGGTCGCGACGGTTCTGAGTTTGTTCTGCGCTGCGGCAGGAAGGCACCAGGAGAGGGCGACGGCGACGACGAAAGCTCGGATCAACATAGTGTTATAATATAACACTATAGCGGGAAGTCGAGCCATCGAGGCGTGTGGCCGGTGGCGTCGAAGAAGCGCAGCAGCGCCTCGGCCGCCAGCGCCGAGGTCATGGTGTTGACCAGCGGATGGGCGTTCACCGGGCCGCCCTGGGCCAGGCCACGATCGAGGGCCAGCCGGACGTCATGGGCCGGGTCGTTGATCAAGGCGAGCGGCGTCACCGATCCCGGCTCGACTCCGAGATGACGGCGCAGGCGGTCGGGACTGCCGAAGGAGAGCCGTCCGGCGCCCAGCACGTCGCCCAGCCGCTTGAGGTCGACGGCGCGGTCCTCGAGGGCCACGACCAGCCACATCTCTTCCTTTTTGTTGCGGAGGAAGAGGTTCTTGATGTGATGGCCGGGCAGGTTGCCGCGCAGTGCCTTCGCTTCCTCGACGGTGAAGACCGGAGGGTGCTCGACGGTATGGTGGCTGATACCCAGGACCTGGAGGCGGTCGAATAACTGTTGCGGGCTGTGCATGGGAACGTCTTACATGACCGGAATGAAGGGAATCATCCTCTCGGGCGGCAGCGGCACGCGGCTCTACCCCATGACTCGGGCAGCCAACAAGCAGCTCCTGCCGGTCTACAACAAGCCGATGGTCTACTACCCGCTGACCACGCTGATGCTGGCGGGTTGCCGCGACATCCTGCTGATCGTCAATCCCGGTGATGTCGAGGCCTATCGTCGATTGTTCGGCGACGGGCGCCAATGGGGCATCGAGATCGGCTATGAGCCGCAACCCAAGCCCGGCGGCATCGCCGAGGCTTTCCTGATCGGCCGGCGCTTCATCGGCACATCGCGCGTCGCGCTCATCCTGGGCGACAATCTGTTCTACGGCGATTCGCTGCCGGCGGTCGCCGAGCGGGGCGCCCAGGCCAGCGGCGCGGTGATATACGCCTACTGGGTGGCCGATCCGTCGGCCTATGGCGTCGTCGATTTCGATGCTGCTGGACAGCCGCTCAGCATCGTCGAGAAGCCCAAGCAGGCGAAATCGAACTGGGCCGTCACCGGCCTCTATTTCTACGACCCGGACGTCTGCGACGTGGCGGGCCAGATCCCGCGTTCGGCGCGCGGCGAACTCGAGATCAGCGACATCAACGCACACTACCTGAGGGAAGGCAGGCTCACGGTCGAGAAGCTGGGCCGCGGCTATGCCTGGCTCGATACCGGTACGCCTTCGAGCCTGCTGCGTGCCGCACAATTCGTCGAGACGGTCGAGGATCGGCAGGGGCTGCAGATCGGCAGTCCGGAGGAAATCGCCTGGCGTCGCGGCTATATCGACGACGGTGCCTTCGAGAAGCTGATCCAGCCGATTCGCGAAAGCGAGTACGGCAAGTATTTGCAGCGGCTGCTGGCGCGTGGTTGAACTGTCGCCAGGCTCTTGCCAAGGCGACGGAAAAGCCCTATCAACGCCGCCTTCCGGCGACCTACCCAGCCGGATCGGAGCGCGGGCGTAGCTCAGGGGTAGAGCACGACCTTGCCAAGGTCGGGGTCGAGGGTTCGAATCCCTTCGCCCGCTCCATTCATCGAAAAGGGTTCAAGGATACGGCAGAACCTCTTTTCTTGCGTGTTCGGCGCAGCCCCACCGAACCTCCATTGCAGTTTCGATGTTCCAGGACCGCGTGCGCCGGTCCGCCGATTGTCGGTCGATGCCGCGAAAGAATGCTGGGCTTGCCACAACTGTTGCGTATTGTCGGGACAGGGTGGCTTTTGCCGTAGCGGCCGGCCCAATATCATTGTCGCACTGCCTGCCCGCTGGTTGTTGAACTGATGATGCTCGCCGATCCCCCTCGGGGCTTTGCCAAAGTCTGGTCCGACTATCGGTGGAAGGTCGGCAACTATCTCGACAGACTGGGATGCTGGCTGCTCGTCCATGCGCCTGCGGCAGGCAGGCTCTATGCGACGCTGCTGTCGCCCGGCCGGCCGCGATTGGAGCGATACCCGGGCTGGACCTTCGCCGCAGAATATTTCATCGAACGTCGCTGGACGGCTCTGCGCCGGGCGGCGTTGTGGGACGCCGCCCTGGAGCGCAAGCTTCGCGTACCACTCAACGTGCCCTGGTACGGCGCCACGACCGTCGGCGTCACCTTGGGCAACGACCAGAGCCTCTGCCTCTATGTCAGCGGCTCGTTCGAGCCCAATGAGTTCGCCTTCATCGATCGTGTCCTGCAACCCGGCATGGCGATGGTCGATGTCGGCGCCAACGACGGCCTCTACACCGTCTTCGCCGCCCGCCGCGTCGGCCCGTCGGGGCGCGTGCTGGCGGTCGAACCGAGTTCGCGCGAGCGCGCCAACCTCCAGCGCAACGTCGAACGCAACAGCCTGACGAATGTCGTCGTGCGGCCGTCGGCGCTCGGCGCCGAGGCCGGACAGGCCAATCTCAAGATCGCTCACGGCCTGCACGCCGGTCACAATACCTTCGGCACCTTCGCCTACGATGACGTCCTCGCCGTGGACTCCGAGCTGGTCACCGTTGAGACGCTCGACGACGTGATCGACCGCTGTGCGCTCCCACGCATCGATTTCGTCAAGATCGACGTGGAGGGCGCGGAAGTCGGCGTTCTGAAAGGCGCCCGGAAGGTATTGATGTCGTCACGTCCGCTTCTCCTTCTCGAAGCCAACGAACCGGCGTTGCGAGCGCAGGACACCAGTGTGGACGAGCTGTTGGCGCTGCTGCGGTCGGAGTTCGGCTATGACATCCTCGTCTTCTCCGCCGAGACCGGCGGCGTCGAGCTTCTGATGGACGGCGCGGCGGTGTCGCCCAACATCGTGGCGGTGCCCCGCGAGCGCACGCCGGACGTGCTGGCCAAAGCGGCCTGACGGCGGACCCCATGCTCTCCACTACGCCCGAAGTGAAGCTGCCGCCGGTCGGTGTCGTCATCACCAGCTACAATTGCGAAGCCTATATCGCCCAGGCCATCGAGTCCGTAGCGCGCCAGAGCGTCCGCAACCTCGATGTGGTGGTCGTCGACGACGCGTCACAGGACCGTACGGTCGAGGTGATCGAAGAGGCGCTGGCGCGCCTCAAGGATCGCCGGTTCCGCTTCGTCGCGATGCCGTCGAATCTCGGCCAGACCGGCGCCGTGCGGCGTGGGCTCGGCGAGCTCGATACGCCGTTCGTCTGCTTCCTCGACGGCGACGATATCTGGCACGAGACTTTCGTCGAGCGACACCTCGCCACCCACCTCAACACCGACTTTCCTGTCGGGTTCACCTATTGCGATTCGCACGTCATCAATGGTGATGGCGAGCTGCTGGCGGGAACCGCTTGGTGGTTCGAGCGGCCGAATGGGGACCCGCCGCATCGTTCGGTCGAGCCGGCGACCACGCCGACGATCGATGGTGCAAGAGGCGTCGCGAGCTTTCCGCTCAAGCCGGCGCTGACGCTTCATGCCGAATGGTCGTCGGCCTGGTCGTGCAACAGCATGGCCTCCCTGATGTTTCGGCGCAGCCTGGTGGATCTGATTTTCCCCGAGAGCGACGAGAGCCTGCGGCTCTATCTGGACCACTATCTCACGACGTTCGGCATGCTGGTCGCCGGCGGCATCGCCATTCACGAATCGCTCTACGCCTACCGCATGCACGGCAAGAACAGCCATTCCCAGGCATCGGTCGTGGGCGGCACCTTCGCCACGTCGCGCAACGACTGGCAGGCGATCAACCGCGACGTCCTGCAGCTCGTTCATCGCGAAATGCTGGCGCGGCGGGATGAACTCTGCACGGCAGTCGGAGCGGGCCACTTCACGCACTCGCTGGCCCTTTTCGCCACGGCTCTGACCGAGATCAACGCCGGCACGTCCAAGGAAGAAGTCGTGGAGGAAAACCAGCAGGATACCGGCGGTGTGCTGGTGCGGCTGGGCAAGCTGTTCGGCAACAGCCGCTGAGGCCAACTTCGAGATGAAAAAGAAGACTCTCGCTTTCTCTGCGATCTACTTCGTGATCCTTGCCGCCGTGACATTGGTCGGCATCGAGCTGCTCGCCGCGTTCTACAGCCCGTCCTGGCCTGCCTACGCTTTGCGCTCGACGCCGCCCGTCAACAACTTGCCCTTGGGGACGGGCCTGCCCGACTGGATGACGGCGCCGTATAACTCCTGGGGCATGCGCGATGTCGAGCGGGCTTTCGGCCCGGCCGCCGCCGGCACGGTGCGCACCGTCTTCGTCGGCGACAGCTTCGTGGAGTTCCAGCCACTGCGGAAGAGCTTGCCGGCCGCGGTCGAAGAACGCCTGCTGCAGGGAGCCAAGAAGCCGGTCGAAGCGGTCAATCTCGGGATCAGTGGCAGCGGGGTGCCGAGTTACTATTACCGCCTGCGCGACGTCGCTCTGCCGCTGGCGCCTGACCAGGTGTCGGTGTTCTTCTTCTCCGGCAACGACTTCCTGTTCGGCAACACTGGCTTTTCGTCCGCATGGGTACCGCCGCTGGTCGACGAATCGCCCGGCCGTTCGATCGTCGGTCGCTTGATGCCGCACACCAATTGGCTGCTGGTGAACCGGTTGCGGCTGTCGGAGTTCCTGAGCAGCAACGAGCCCATCCCGGGTGAATTCGAGGCGCTGCAGCAGATCGTCAAGGAGCCCAAGGCCGAGGCGCTGGCCAAGCTCGCCCAGCACATGAAGCGTCATTACTTTCCCGGCGTGCCGGAACAGCGGTTGCTGGAGATCCTGTCGCGCGGCGACGGGCGGCTGATCGACCTCTTCGCCGCCCGGCAGGACGACCGGGAGTATCTCGCGGGCTGGCTGCCCAATCTCATCCTGCGCGCCGAACTCAACCCCAACGCCTTCAACAGCATCACCACGCTCGAGCAGGCCAAGGCCTCCGTGCAGAAGGACGGCATCGACTCGACCCTGTCGTGGCTGGTTGCCATGAATCGGGCGGCGCGCGAGCGGGGCGTGCCGTTCTCGTTGTTCGTTATCCCGACTGGCGCGGTCGACCGCGCCTTCGTCGACTTCTGGGCGCCGTGGCCGCATTACTATTCCTGGTATCTGCATTGCGCCGCCATGCACGAGCGGCTCGTCGAGGCGCTGCAGGGCACGGATGTGCCGTTCGTCGATCTGCGGACGGTCCTCGAGGGCAAGCTCGATACATTTCGCAAGTCCGATGCTCATTGGTCGGAGTATGGCCAGAGTCTGGCGGCCGACCGGATCGCCCAGCAGCTCAGGTCGACCCTGAAGGCGAAACTCGACTGAGCCGGCCGGTTGCGCGGCCTCGTCGCGGTGTGCTTAACCACGACCGTGAGCACCTCGACCGACCCCGCCCGGGAACAGGGCCTCGCCATCGTCCGCACGGTAGCCGACCTGCGTCGCACCGTCGCTGCCTTCCGCAAGGCCGGCCAAACGATCGGCCTGGTGCCGACCATGGGCGCTCTGCACGAGGGCCATGTCAGCCTGGTGAAGGGCGCGCTCGATCGCGGTGACGTTCCCGTCACCAGCATCTTCGTCAATCCGACCCAGTTCGGTCCCAACGAGGATTTCGCCGCCTACCCGCGCGACGAGCAGGGCGACTTCGACAAGTTGCAGGCCGCCGGCTGCCGCATCGTCTTCGCCCCGACCAAGGACGAGATGTATCCCGGCGAGCAGCTCACCTCGGTGATCGTCAAAGGCGTCACCGAGGGGCTGTGCGGTCCGTTGCGGCCCGGTCATTTCGAGGGTGTCGCCACCGTCGTCTCCAAGCTGCTGCTGATGGCCATGCCGGACCGCGCCTTCTTCGGCGAGAAGGACTACCAGCAGCTCCAGGTCATCAAGCGCATGGTGCGCGACCTCTCCATGCCCTTCGAGATCGTCGGCATGCCGACGGTGCGCGAAGCGGACGGCCTGGCGATGTCGTCGCGCAACCGTTACATGAATGCCGCGGAGCGCAAGACTGCCACCGGCCTCTATCGGGCACTGAACGAGGTCGCCCAGGCCGTGCGTGGCGGGGCCGCCTGTGCGGCCACGACGGCCGCGGCCAGCCGGGCGCTGCTGGCTGGTGGTTTCGACAAGGTCGAGTATCTCACCGTCGTCGACGCCGAGAGCCTGGCCCCGTTGGAGAGGGTGGCCCCCGCCCCGGCCCGCGTCGTGGCGGCCGTTCGGCTCGGTCGCACGCGCCTGATCGACAATATCGCGGCGTAGCCTGGAGTATCGAGCGGCGTCAGGCCGCTTCGAGCAGGCAGACCGAGCCCTGGCCGCCGTCGGCGCAGATGCTGACGATCGCGCGCTGGCCCTTGGGCATCGCCGCCAACTCCTTCACGGCTTGGCTCAGGATGCGCGCGCCGGTGGCGCCGAAGGGATGGCCGATCGCCGTGCTGCCGCCGTTGGGATTGAGGCGATCGCGCGGGAAGGCGCCGAAATCGCGATCGACGCCGGCCTTGCTCCGTCGGAACTCGGCACTCTCCAGCGCCTTCAGGTGGAAGGCTACTTGGGCGGCGAAGGCTTCGTGGATCTCCCAAAGATGGATGTCGCCGTAGCCGAGAGCGTTGCGTGCCAGCAGGCGCGGGATGGCGAAGGCCGGCGCCATCAAGAGCCCTTCCACGCGGAAATCGACCGAGGCGATCTCCCAGTCGACCAGCTTCACCCGCGGCGTCCTGGCTGGCAGCTTCTCGAGCCCCTTCGAGGAGGCGACCCAGAGCGCCGCCGCGCCGTCGGTCAGCGGTGAGGAATTGCCCGCCGTCAGCGTGCCCTTGCCGCTGGTGCGGTCGAACGAGGGCTGCAGTTTGGCCAACCGCTCCAGCGAGGTGTCTTTGCGCGGGATGGTGTCGCGCCGGGTGCCCGCGATCTCGATGACGAGATCGTCGAAGAAGCCGCACTCCCAGGCGGCGACGGCGTTGCGATGGCTGGCCAGAGCGATCTCGTCCTGCTCGGCACGGCCGATCTGCCATTCCTTGGCGGTGATTTCGGTGTGCTCTCCCATGCTGAGCCCGGTCGTGCGGTTGCTGATCGCCGGGATGAAGAGGCGGACGTCCCTGAGGTGCAGGGCCGTGATGTGATCGATTTTCTGGCCGAGCGAGCGGGCCTGCTGGAACTTGCGCAGCCAGTCGGACAATTGCTGGCCAAGGCCGACCTGCACGCGGCTCAGGCTGTCGACGCCGCCGACCAGGGCGAGGTTATAGCTCTCGCCGTCGATCATGCCGGCCGCTTCGATGGTGCCGATCATGCTGGTCGAGCAGGCCATCACCGTGGAGAAAGCCGGGATCGTGGCGTCGAGCCCGGCGTCCATCATGACTTCACGGGCGATGTTGCTCCAGGTGAGGCTCGGCACGACGACACCCCAGACCGCGAAATCTGGCCTGGCTCCACCCAGCTCGGCCAGCATGTGCCGCGCCACCGGCACCGAGAGGTCGATGGCGTCGAGCGCGGCGAGTGCGCCGTCCACCTTGGCGAAGGGCGTGCGCACGCCGGCGGCGAGCCAGAGGTCGGCCGACCGTCTCATCGCTAGGCTGCTTGTTCGAGGGTCGAGGCGACGTCGCGTGTCGTCACGCGCCGCAGGTCACGCATCTTGGTCGTGTCGAAGGGCCGTGCGCGATGCATGGTACAGCGATTGTCCCAGATCACGAGATCGCCTTGCTGCCAGCGATGGGCATGGACGAATTTCGGCTGCGTCGCGTGCTCGATCAGGTCCATCAGCATCAGGCGGCCGTCGGCCACCGGCCGGCCGAGAATGTGCGATGCATGCGAGGCGATATAGAGCGTCTTGCGATGCGAGCCGGGATGAGTGCGCACGACCCGCTGCGGTACCGGCGGCAGGGCGGCGCGTTCCTCCTCGCTGTACGTCACGACGCCGAGCTGTTCGCGCGAGCGCCAGATCGAATGCTCGGCGACCAAGCCTTCGAGGTCGTGCTTGCTTGCCTCGGACAGGGCGTCGTAGGCGGCGCGCATATCGGCGAATTCCGTCTCGCCGCCTTCGTCGGGAACGATATGCGCGTAGAGCATCGACAGTGCACCGGGCACGCGTCGGAACGAGGCATCGGTGTGCCACAGCCGATTGGCCAGCCAGTCGAGCCGGCGGCGCGCATCGGCCGCCAGCACGTTGCCGTCCGCGTCGAGGTTGGAAATGTCGGCGATCTGGCTGGAGGCCAATCGATGCTTGATATCGCGTTGGCGGAGTTTCGCCGCGGAGGATTCGACGGGGCCGAAGGCACTCGCAAACGCGATCTGCTTTTCGTCGTCGAGCTTCTGGCTGTGGAACACCACCACGGCATAGCGATTGATGGCGGCCTCGATGGCGTCGCGGTCGGCCGGCGGCAAGGGGGCGGCAAGGTCGATATCGGAGATCTCGGCGACGAAGCCGGGGTGCGTTGGCGTAACCGTGATGCTCACAACCGCCTCCTGCGGCTATAGTGCCGACCCACCGTCATTCTCTCCCAGGAAACGCCATGCCGCAAACGATGAAGCTCGCCCTGCTCGACGACTACCAGAAGGTTGCCCTGAAGATGGCCGATTGGGACCGCCTGCGCAGCCGCGGTATCGACATTACGGTCTTTCACGAACCCTTCGCTTCGGTCGATGATGCGGCGCAGAAACTGGCACCTTTCGACATTCTCGGTCTGCTGCGCGAGCGCACGGCCTTCCCGCGGGCGCTGATCGAGAAGCTGCCCAACCTGAAATTCATGGTCCTGACCGGCGCGCGGGCGGCCAGTCTCGACGACAAGGCCGCGACCGAGCGCGGCATTCCGATCTCGACGACGCCCGGCGGCACCTCGAACGCGCCGACCGCCGAGCTCGGTTGGGCACTCCTGATGTCCTGCGCCCGCGACCTCGCCAAGGCCGAGCGGCTGATGCGCTCGGGCGGCTGGCACGACGGCATCCGGCAGATGAACGTGCTGGAAGGTAAACGGCTCGGCATTCTCGGCCTCGGCAAGCTCGGGAGCCGCATCGCGGGCTACGCCAAGGCTTTCGGCATGGACGTCGTGGCCTGGAGCCAGAACCTGACTGCGGAGAAGGCGGCTTCGATCGGCGTCAAGCATGTCACCAAGGACGAGCTGCTCTCGACCTCGGATTTCATCTCGATCCACCTTGCCTTGTCGGACCGCACGCGTGGCCTGATCGGCGCCGCCGATCTCGCGAAGATGAAAAAGACCGCCATCCTGATCAACACCTCGCGCGGGCCGATCGTCGACGAGGCGGCGCTGATTGCAGCCCTGCAGAACGGCACCATCGCCCATGCTGGCCTCGACGTGTACGACAAGGAGCCGCTGCCGGCCGGCCATCCGCTGACCAAGTTGGACAACGTCACCCTGGTGCCGCATCTCGGGTACGTCGTCGAGGACAGCTACCGCTACTTCTACGAGGGCACGGTCAAGGACATCGAAGCCTGGCTGGACGGCAGCCCGATCAACCTTCTCAATCCGGACGTGCTGAAAAAGTAGCGTAGAGAAAAAATGGCGGCCGATGTCGATTCTCGGTCGGCCGGGGCGTCGATGGGGTGACGGAACCTTCCGTCGCCAACCGAGGAGATCGACAATGGCTCAATTTCTGCTGATGCTGCACCAGGCGCCCAACTACACCGTCGACCTGCCGCGCGAGAAGACGCTGGAGATGACCCGCCGTTACATGGCCTGGGCCGACGGCCTGCGCCAGAAAGGCCAGATGGCCGGTGGCGAGAAGTTGGCCGTAGGCGGCGTTCGCACCATCAAGAACAAGGACGGCGGCCTGGTGGCGAGCGACGGTCCCTATGCCGAGGCCAAGGACGTGATCGGCGGTTACTTCGTCATCCAAGTGAAGGACGCGGCCGAGGCCGAAGCCATCGCCCGGGAATGCCCGCATCTCACGCTGGCGGCGGCGAACTGGATCGAGATCCGGCCGATCGAGGACATGACACAGGTGCGGGCGGCCGCGGCCGGCTGACCATGGACCCGGGCGTTCACCGGCTCGTCGATTCGCTGGCCCGCGATTCGGCGAGCCGCCTGGTCGCCGCCCTGGCGCGGCGGCTGGGTGCCGGCCGCATCGCCGTCGCCGAGGATGCCGTGCAGCACGCGCTGCTGCAGGCGCTGTCCCACTGGCCGTTCAAGGGCGTGCCGGCCAAGCCCGAAGCCTGGCTCGCCGTCGTCGCCAGGAACCGCGCCCTCGACCTGCTGCGCAACGAGGTGCGCGGGCTTGCCCTCGCCGAGGAGCTGGCGTTGCCGGCTCCTGCGGTCCCAGAAGAGGGCGGCCGCTTCGATCGTGAACTGAACGACGACGAGCTGGTGCTGCTGTTTGCCGTCTGCCATCCCGCGCTGTCGGTCGAGGCGCGCGTCACTTTTGCCTTGAAGACAGTGTGCGGCCTCACCGTCCCGCAGATCGCGGCCGGGCTGCTGGCGGAGCCGACCACCATCGCCCAGCGCCTGGTGCGGGCGCGCCGCCAGCTCGAGCAGGCGGGCGTCGCCATCGAACCGCCGCCGCCCGAGGCTTTGCCGGAGCGCGCCGAATCGGTGCGCACGGCGCTCTACCTGATGTTCAATGAAGGCTACTCCGCGTCGTCGGGCGACGCGCTGGTTCATCCCGAACTCTGCGTCGAGGCGGTCCGCCTTGCCCGCGCGCTCGCCCGGCATCCGATGACGCGTGGCCCGGCAAGCGATGCGCTTGCGGCCCTGCTGACCCTCACGGCGGCGCGCCTGCCGACACGTGTCGGTCCGGACGGCGTGGCGCAACTGCTCGACGAGCAGCCGCGCGAGGCCTGGGATCGTGCGCTCATCGCCATCGGCATCGCCCATCTCGAACGGTCGGCGACCGGCGAGGACCTTACGGCCTGGCATCTGCGCGCCGAGATCGCCTCGCTGCACGCACTCGCTCCGGCGGCGAGCGAGACCGACTGGCCGCGCATTGCGCAGGCCTATGACGACCTGCTGGCGCTCGACCGGTCGCCCATCGTCCAGTTGGCGCGCGCCGTCGCCATCGGCCGGACGCAGGGACCGGCGCCGGGGCTGGCGGCCTTGCCGGATCTCGAGAGTAGTCCCTACTGCCACGCGGCGCGCGGTGTCTTTTTCGCCGAGTTGGGACGAAACGACGAAGCCATGGCGGCTCTCGAGAAGGCCATGGTCCTGGCGCGCACCGAGCCGGAGCGCCGCTTGATGGCCCGTCGCCTCAGCCGCCTCGCGCCGCTGGCGTCCTGAGGCGCATGGCGATCAGCCACAGCGTGCCCGACAGAATGACCGCCGCGGCGAGCCATTCTGCCCTGGAGAAGTGCGGCGGCGGCAGCCAGCCGACCTGGGCGAGGGCTGCCTCCAGCACGATGGCGAAAAACGGCATGACCGAAAGCGCGATCAGGTAAGTCTGCACGCCGGCGCGGTTGATCGCCCAGAAGCCCAGCCAGGTGCCGGGTGCGCGGAACAGCACGCCGGCCAGCATGGCATAAAGCCAGAGCTCGGTGCGGCCGAAGGCGTCACCGCCACCGGCCCAGGGCGAAGTCACCGCACCTGCCAGGCCCGCCAGCGACCAGACCAGGATCAGTGCCACCGAAGCGGCGACCAGGATCTCGCCGGTGAAACGACTGCGCGCTGCCGGATCGGTCTCGCGATTGCGTGGGTGGTAGGCGATCATCCACGAGGCCGCGACCGCGACGGTTTCGGAGAGGGTCAGCCACAGCACGCCGCGCCATGCCGTCTCGGAGCTGAGGGCGGCCACGAAGGCTGCGATGCCGGCGGCGAGCAGCAGGAGGCCCGGCCAGTCGCGCCGCGCCGGGGCCTGGCGGCTCAGCGCCCAGCCCGACAGGCTGCCGATCAGCACGCTCATGGTCGAGATCAACGTGCTTTGTGAGACGGCGAGCCAGACGATGGCGGCCGACGTGGCGCCGTTGATGACGACGCGCATGAAGGCGTAGCCGATCGTCCAGGGCTCGAGCAGGGCGCGCCAGTTGCCCGATGTGCGCCGGCCGATCCACAGCAGGACCAGGCCGGCGCTCAGCAGCTGCACGAGGGTGTAGGCCCAGGCATCGAGCTGCGCGCTGCTGACGACGTGACGGGTGAACAGGAGATAGAGGGCCCAGAGCAGCGAATTGCTCAGCGCCAGAACGAGGACCCCGCCTTTCATGGCGCGGCTTTACGTGCGGAAGCGCAGCAGCAGGTGATTGACGCCGTTCAGCTTGACGTAGAGGTCCTCGAACTGCGTGTAGAAGTCCTCCCACTGCGGGAGGGAGCCTTGGGCGCCGAGCGAGGTGTAGATCTCCGCCACCGTGCGGCGGCCGTCGATCTGCGACGCGATGCGCGCGGCCAGCGGCGGCAACTGGGCGCGCCAGGGAAAGCCGTCGAGGTTGGCGATCAATGGCGTGCCGGGCTGCAGGCCGGCCGCGAGCTTCTGCGGGTCCATCTCGCGCAGCACCGGAATGGCCGAGGTGTCTTCCGGCCGAGCCACCGTGTCGAAACCGGCCCGCGTGGCGTAGAACACATGGGTGCGCAGGTTGCCGGCCAGGCGTTCGGCGAAGGCGGCGCGCTCGACCAGCGGCAGTGAGCTCGTCTGGCGGGCGATCACCGGATCGCTCATGTAGGTTGCGGGCTCGTAGCGTACCGGCTCGAGGAAGGCGACGACCCGCAGGCCGGAAGCCGCGGCCATGGTGCTGATCTGCGGCACTGTGAAGGCACGGTCGATGCTGTGCAGCAGCAGGTCGTAGAGGCCGGCATCGCCGCCGGTCACGTGATCGTTGAGGTAGGGATTACGGCGGAACAGGTTGGTGGTCGGCAGGAAGCGGATCAGCCGCTTGGCCATTGCCAGCCGGTCTTCCAGCGCCATCGAGAGCGGCGCCAGGGTGCGCAGCATCTCCTGCAGGGGGTAGACGCCGCTACGGCCATACTCGCCGTAGAGCATGACCCCGATGCCGCCCTCGGCATTGAGCACGCCCGACAGTGCCTGCATGCCGGCCGTCGGGTCGGGCAGGTGGTGCAGCACGCCGGTGCAGTCGATGTAGTCGAACGTGCCGATGTTCATCCGCGGCAGGTCGAGCAGCGACCCGGTGTGAAAGGTGATGTTGCGCAGGCCGCGGGCCTTGGCGCGCGCCTCGCAGACCTGGCGCGAGGCGGTCGACAGATCGAGATAGTGGACCTCGCCCGGACAGCGCCGGTCGACCAGCTGCTGGGCCAGCATGATGCAGGCATCGCCCGTGCCGCCGCCGGCCACCAGGGCGCGGAAGGGGCGGATGAAGTTGAGCCGGCCGGAGAACAGGTAGTGGTTGATTTCGAGGATGTGGCTCGGCGTGCCCGTGATCAGCCGGATCGCCTCGTCGCGCGGATCGCGCGCCGGATAGGGCAGCGCCTCGTACTGGGCGCGGACTTCTTCCAACGGCGAGGGTACGGTCATTCGGGCCTTGTTCGACGGCGGGCAGGGCGCTACCGGAAGTCGGACGGCGCCTGGAAATCATTACTGCAACAAATCAGAGGGCCATGAAAGGCTATTTCGGCATCGGTGTGGAAGGCGTGAGCAAGGCCATGAATGTCGGCACCTTGTTCCGAACCGCGCACGCCTTCGACGCTGCTTTCGTGTTCACCTTGCGCGCCCAGTACAACCGGCGCGAAGGCGCGCAGAGCGACACATCCGACACGCCGCGCTCGGTGCCGACCTACCATTTCACCGACCTGGAAAGCTTCCGCCTGCCCGTCGGCTGCCGGTTGGTCGGCATTGAGATCACCGACGATGCAATCGAGCTGCCGACCTTCCGGCATCCCCGCCAGGCCGCCTATATCCTGGGGGCCGAGCGCGAGGGCCTGTCGAAGGAGGTGCAGGCGATCTGCGACTATGTCGTGAAGATCCCCATGCGCTTCTCGGTCAATCTCGGCGTCGCCGGTGCGCTGGTGATGTATGACCGGCTGGTGAGTCTCGGCCGCCATGCGCCGCGGCCGGTGGCCGAGGGCGGCCCGACGGAAACCATCGAGCTGCCGGCCTTCGGTGAGCCGATGTACAAGCGCCGGCTGCGGCTGCGCCAAAAAGCCGAGGTAAAACAATAGATTGGCCGGAGGGCATTTGGTCATAGTTGCGCCGCCCGCCTGCTGCGACTATCTCACGCCCGCCATGGCCCTCTTGCCCACCGAACCGCTGCAGATTGTCGAGCCGCGCCCCGCGCACGGCCGCAACGACTTGCGCCGCAACCTGGTTGGCCTGTCGCGTGACGATCTCAAGACGACCCTGGTCGAAGCCGGCCTCGAGCCGTTCCGCGCCCGCCAGGTCTGGCAGTGGATCTACTGGCACGGTGTCACCGACTTCGGCCGCATGACCAACGTTGCCAAGAAGACGCGCGATCGCCTGGCCGAGCTGTTCGTGATCGAGCGGCCCGAGACCGTGACCGAGCAGCGCTCGGTCGACGGCACGCGCAAATGGCTGCTGCGCTTTCCCGACGGCAACGAGGCCGAGACGGTCAACATTCCGGAGGAGGATCGCGGATCGGTCTGCGTGTCGAGCCAGGTCGGCTGCACGCTGACCTGCAGCTTCTGCCACACCGGCACGCAGCCCCTGGTGCGTAACCTGGCGCCGGCCGAGATCGTCGGCCAGTTCATGGTGGCGCGCGACAGCTACGGCGAATGGCCGACCCCGACCGAGACCACGCGCATGCTCTCCAACATCGTCATGATGGGCATGGGTGAGCCGCTCTACAATTTCGACAACGTGGCGACGGCGCTCAAGATCGTCATGGACGAGCAGGGCATTGCGCTCAGCCGCCGGCGCATCACCCTCTCGACTTCAGGCGTCGTGCCGATGATCGCCAAGGTGGGCGACGTGCTGGACGTCAATCTCGCGGTGTCGCTGCATGCGGTCAGCGACGAGGTGCGCGACACCCTCGTGCCGATCAACCGCAAGTGGCCGATCGTCGAGCTGCTGGCGGCTTGCGCGGCCTATCCCGGCGCCAAGAACAGCCGGCGCATCACCTTCGAATACGCCATGCTGAAGGGCGTCAACGACAGCGACGCCGATGCGCGCGAGCTGGTGCGCATCCTGCAGCCCATCCATGCCAAGGTGAACCTGATCCCGTTCAATCCTTGGCCGGGCGCACCCTACGAGTGCAGCTCCAACAACCGCATCCACCGCTTCGCCGAGATCGTGAATGCCGGCGGTCTCAGTGCCCCGGTGCGCACGCCGCGCGGCCGCGACATCTTCGCGGCCTGCGGCCAGCTCAAGAGCGCCAGCCAACGCGGCCGCCGCGAAAAGGTCGCCGACATCGAGGCCCGCGCCGGCGTTTAGCTGTCAGCTGGATCGCGGGTCTGGAGACCCGCGGTCCGAATGAGAAGCTACTTCGTGAACGCCGCGACCTTTGAGAGAAAAGCGCGCTCGATGGCGACAGGCCTCAGTGCAACCGACTCGCACCATCCCTCGACGCTGCCGCCGACATACTCGGTGTAGTACGGCTCGTGGAAATAGTAGGGGAAGAGATCGAGCAGGCCGTCCCAGTCCGGCTTGTCGCCCTTCTGGATCGAATCGACGATCACCACCAGCCCGCCCGGCTTCACGACGCGCGCCATCTCGGCCAGCACCTCGGGCCGCACCTTCTTCGGCAGCTCGTGCAGCAGGAACGAGGAAACGACGAGGTCGAGGCTGCCGTCGTCGAAGGGCAGCGCCTCGGCCGCGGCCTCTTCGAGCTTCACGCGCGCGGTGCGGCCGATCAGCCGGCGTGCCTCTTCCAGATAAGGCGTACTGAGGTCGATGCCGGTGAGCCGCAGGCCCGGCCACGCGCCGTGCAGGAAGGCGAGCAGCCGGCCGGTGCCGCAGCCGACATCCAGGCCCCTGAGCTCGCGCTGGTTGCGGCCTTGCAGCCATTCGGCGATCGGCTTCAGGGCCCGCCGGCGCATGGCGTCGGCGGTGCCGGTGAAGAGAACCTCGACCTGGGTGTCGTAGATCGCGGCCGATTCTTCGGTCAGCCAGCCGCCGCTCTGGAAATGAAAATTCTGCCGGTAGTAGCGCGGCAGGTGTCCGTTGGCGTCGTCACGGTTGGGCTCGTCGTTGATGCCGCCGTGCCGGCGGGCGTCGACCTTGGGCAGGTCGCGGAAATAGAGCGCACTGCGGCGCAACAGTTCGGCCGGATCAGGGCCGGGCAGGGTGGGGGCGGCGAAAAGCCCGGCGGCGATATCCTGCCATTCCCGCTCGAACAGGCCACGCAGGTCGGCCGTCAATTCGGCTCGGTCGGGCATTGGTCCGACCGGAAAATCGGGCTTCGGCATGGGTTTCAGCAGGCGGCGGCCGGCGGCGTAATGGCCGGCATACCAGGCGACCCGCGCGGTCTGGCGGGCGGCATAGGTGAGGCGGTCGAACGGGGAAACCATGTCAGGCGGGACTATCCTGCCCATTATAGCGCCATTGCGGCATTCTTGCCTGTGGAGGGCCCGCAGCGAGCTCTCGCTCTTGCCCGTTACCCTTGCCGTGGCGGGGTCGGCGGCTATATTCGCGCGCCTTCACCGAACGGACACGAAAGCCGCCAGCATGAGCGTTTCTTATACCGGGCCCTACAAGAAGGGCGACATCAAGAAGGTCGTCCTGGCCTATTCCGGCGGCCTCGACACTTCGGTGATCCTGAAGTGGCTGCAGACCACTTACGGCTGCGAAGTCGTCACCTTCACCGCCGACCTCGGCCAGGGCGAGGAGCTGGGACCGGCCCGCCAGAAGGCGGAGATGCTGGGCATCAAGCCGCAGAACATCTTCATGGACGACGTGCGCGAGGAGTTCGTGAAGGACTTCGTGTTCCCGATGTTCCGTGCCAATGCGCTCTACGAGGGCCAGTACCTGCTCGGCACCTCGATCGCCCGGCCGCTGATCGCCAAGCGCCAGATCGAGATCGCCCGCGAGACCGGCGCCGATGCGGTCTGTCACGGCGCCACCGGCAAGGGCAACGACCAGGTCCGCTTCGAACTCGCCTATTATGCGCTGAAGCCCGACATCAAGGTGATCGCGCCGTGGCGCGAATGGGAGCTGACCTCGCGCACCCGCCTGCTCGAGTTCGCCGAGACGCACCAGATTCCCATCGCCAAGGACAAGCGCGGCGAGGCGCCGTTCTCGGTCGACGCCAACCTCCTGCACTCCTCCAGCGAGGGCAAGATCCTGGAGGATCCCTGGGAGGAAGCCGACGAGAGCGTCTATCAACGCACCATCTCGCCCGAGGCCGCACCCGACAAGGCGACCTACATCACGGTCGATTTCGAGAAGGGCGATGCCGTCGCCATCGACGGCGTGAAGATGTCGCCCGCGACGCTCCTCACCAAGCTCAACGAGCTGGGCAAGGCCAATGGCATTGGCCGCCTCGACCTGGTGGAGAACCGCTTCGTCGGCATGAAGAGCCGCGGCATCTACGAGACCCCGGGCGGCACCATCCTCTACGCCGCCCATCGCGGCATCGAATCGATCACGCTCGATCGCGGTGCGGCGCACCTCAAGGACGAGCTGATGCCGAAATACGCCGAGCTGGTCTATTTCGGCTTCTGGTACGCGCCCGAGCGCGAGATGCTGCAGGCGCTGATCGACAAGAGCCAGGAGAACGTCACCGGCACGGTGCGGCTCAAGCTCTACAAGGGGAACACCACTGTGGTCGGCCGCAAGTCGCCCAAGTCGCTCTACTCGATGAAGCACGTCACCTTCGAGGAGGATCAGGGCGCCTACGACCAGCGTGACGCTGAGGGTTTCATCAAGCTGAATGCGCTGCGACTCAGGCTGCGGGCCCTGGGCCAGGGCGGGCCGAAGATCTGATCTTCGGGCTCCCGTACATCCATTCCCTCTTCGATGTCGCCGCCTGGGCGGCATCGATGGCGGCATTCTGGCTGACCACCCGCCATCTCTTGCCGGCTGACGCGCTGCCGGCAAACCGCGTCGGCCATCCCGCCGCCTATGCCGTTGCTGCCGGCTGCGGGGCACTGTGCGGCGCCATGTTCTTCGGCACGGCCAATGCCCTTCTGTCGGGCGAGCGTGCCATCGGCTTTTCGATGGTGGGCGGTCTTGCCGGCGCCATCGCCGCCGTCGAAGCCTTCAAGCGGGTCACCGGTATCAAAGGCTCGACCGGCATCGTCTTTGCCGCTCCCTTCGCGGCCACGGTGGCGGTCGGCCGGCTGGGCTGCTTCTTCGCCGGACTCGCCGATTTCACCTACGGCACGCCCTCGTCGCTGCCCTGGGCGGTCGATTTCGGCGATGGCATCCCGCGTCATCCCGTGCAGCTCTACGAAGCGCTCGCCATGGCGGCGATGTTCGTCGTGCTAATCTGGCGCTTCACTGCGCGCGACCACTTCTGGCTCGCCAACGGCTTCTATCTTACGGTGGGCTGGTATGCCCTGCAGCGCTTCGTCTGGGAATTTTACAAACCCTATGCAACCCTGTTCGGGCCGTTCAACCTCTTCCACGTGGTCTGCCTGGGGGTGCTCCTGTACGCTGCCGCCATGATCCGCAGCAGGGGCGGTGCATGTACGACGGCCTGACGCGCAAATCGGCGCCATACCTCTTTCTCGGCCAGACGACGTCGCTGTGCGAGACCTGCCTCGGTCTCGTGCCGACCAAGATCGTCGAGGAGGAGGGCGGCATCTACTATTCCAAACGCTGCCCCGAACACGGCGTGATGAAGACCCTGGTCTCCGACGATCCGGTCTACTGGCGTCGCACCCTCGACTACCTCAAGCCGGGTGACCGGCCGCTGGTACCGCAGACGCGCACCGACCGGGGGTGCCCCTGGGATTGCGGCCTCTGCCCCGATCACGAGCAGCATTCCTGCCTGGCGATCGTCGAGATCAACGAAGCCTGCAACCTCGCCTGTCCGGTCTGCTACGCCGAATCCTCGCCCAAGCGCAATTCGCACCGCAGCCTGGCCGAGGTCCAGCACATGCTCGATGCGCTGGTGGCGAGCGAGGGTGAGCCCGACCTGGTGCAGATCTCGGGCGGCGAACCGACCCTGCATCCCGAGATCCTCGAGATTCTGGCGGCGGCAAAGCGAAGTCCCATCCGCCATGTCATGTTGAACACCAACGGCATCCGCATCGCCGAGGATCCTGCCTTCGTCGACGCGCTCGCGGCCCTGACGCCGGGCTTCGAGGTCTACCTGCAGTTCGACTCGCTCGACGACCAGGCCCTGCGCAACATCCGCGGTGCCGCGCTGTCGCGTATCCGCCGTCAGGCGCTCGCCGCCCTGGAGGCGCGCAACATCTCGACCACCCTGGTCTGCACGGTGAAGCGCGGCGTCAACGATCACGAGATCGGCGCCATCATCCGCCACGCCCTCAAGTTCCGGTGTGTGCGTGGCATCAACTTCCAGCCGGTCCAGGATGCCGGCCGCAACGACGGCTTCGATCCGCGCAAGAACCGCATCGTGCTGTCGGAGATCCGTCGGCGCATCGTCGAGGAGTCCGGCATCTTCGGTGACGGGGACATGATCCCGCTGCCCTGCAATCCGGCCTCGATCTCGATCGGCTACGGCCTGCGCGACGGCGAGAAGGTCATCCCGCTCACCTCGATGGTGCCGCGCGAGGCGCTGCTGCCCGCGATGCCCAATGCCATCTCGTTCGAGAAATACCCCGAGCTGCGGCGGCGCTTCGTCGATCTGCTGTCGCTGTCGACTGCCGACACCAACACGACGGAGCGGCTGGGCTCGCTGCTCTGCTGCCTGCCCGACGTGCCGATGCCGGAAGGATCGGGTTACGAGAACGTCTTCCGCATCACGATCGTCGAGTTCCTCGATCGCTTCAATTTCTGCCTGGGCAACGTCAAGCGTTCCTGTGTTCATTTCGTGACGCCGGAAGGCCGGATCATTCCGTTCGACACCTACAACACGTTCTATCGACCAGGCGCCGCCGGTAACGCGCGGCTGGCAAAGGAGCAGGGGGCGTGAGCGATCCTGCTTCCGTGTTGCCGCCACCCCCACCCCCTCCACCGGCTTTCCCGCCCGAGCCGCCGAAAAGCACCGGGCTCGGCTGGTTCTTCGTCATTTCCGGTGGGATCGTCCTGTTTCTTACCTTCGGATGCATTCTCGCCGTCACGGAGGGCAATCCGTTCGGGGATATGGGCGGGGTCGCCATCCTGTGCGGGTCGCCGACCCTGATCCTGGGAGCGCTCTTTCTTTGGCTGGGCACGCGTCGGCTAAAGCGCTAAGCAGCCTATAGCAACGGAAGCCGCTCGAGCTTGGTTTGTTACGGAGTACTTGATGCCTTTCGATGATGGCGACCGTCCGGGACCGGGTCGCGGCACCGGCGAGCGGGCCATCAACCTGCCGCCGGCCGTGCTGTGGCTGATCGGCATCAATGTCGCCGTTCAGCTCCTGCGCCTGCTGCTGGGCGAGCAGGCCGACCAGGAGATCATCCTGCAGTTCGGCCTGGTGCCGGCCGCCTACACGACGGACACCGGACAGAACGTGTTGTCGCTGATCGCGGCGCCCATCACCTACCAGTTCCTGCATGGCGGCTGGATGCATCTCGGCATCAACATGCTGACCCTGGCCGCGTTCGGTGCACCGGTCGAGCGGCTGCTGGGTGTGAGGCGCTTCGTGCTCTTCTATCTCGTCTGCGGCGTCGTCGCGGGCCTGGTGCATATCCTGGTCTATCCCGACTCGCCCGATCCGGTGGTCGGTGCTTCGGGCTCGATCAGCGGCATCTTCGGCGCCGTGCTCATGCTGATGCGCTATGTCGGCAGCCTGACCTCGCTGCTGCCGGTTGCCGGCATCTGGATCGGCCTCAACGTCTTCTTCGGCCTGTTCGGCGGCGCGCCGGGCGCAGGTGGTGAATCGATCGCCTGGGTGGCGCATATCGCGGGCTTCGTGTTCGGCCTGGTCGCCATTCGCTTCTTCGCCCCTCGCCTGACGAACGGACCGACTTAGACCGTTAACAAACCGGGCTATAGTCGGCCTATGGCCGATCAGGCGATCCCGCTGCGCCGCACGCTCCTTGCCAATGCCGTAGCCCTGGGGCCGTCCTGGGGGGCCCTCGCCGTGCTCTATGCGACCGGCGAGCTCAACGGCCGTGTCACCCTGCTGGCCATGGCGGGCATCGCCGTTCTCACGGGGTTGCTGGTCCAGCGCTATCTCGGTTCACTGGCCCGTTTCGCCCGCTTCGTCGGCGAACTCTCCGACGCCCGCGAACCGGTCATGCCGCGGCTCTCCTTCGCCCCTGCCACTGAGGAGCTGGCGACCGCGGCGGCCACCCTGGCGGTCGGCTGGCGCCGCCAGCGCGCCTCGATCGACAATCTCGCCGCCTCCGCCCAGGCGATCGTCGACGGCTTGCCCGATCCGCTGATCGCGGTCGACCGTCAGCGCCGCATCGTGCGCACCAATCTCGCCGCGCTGTCGCTGCTGGGCCCGGTCGGCCCCGAGCGGGACATCTCCACGGTGCTGCGCCAGCCGCAGCTGCTCGCCGCCATCGACGCCCTGCTCGAGACCCTGGGCGACGGCAACTTCGTCCGCGCCGACCAGAGCGCCGTCGAACTGTCGCTGGCGGGGCCGCCCGAGCTCGATGTGGTCGCCCATCTGCGCCGCCTGCCGCGCGCGGCGGCCGACGGATCGCTGGCGCTGATCGTGCTGCACGACACGACGGCACTGCGCCGCGCCGAGCGCATGCGCGCCGATTTCGTCGCCAATGCCAGCCACGAGCTCAAGACGCCGATCGCAGGCCTCGCCGGCTTCATCGAGACCCTTCGCGGACCGGCGCGCGACGATGTCGCGGCGCGCGAACGCTTCCTCGGCATCATGGCCGAGCAGGCCGATCGCATGCGCCGCCTGGTCGACGATCTCCTGATGCTGTCGCGCATCGAACAGCACGAACACGCGCGGCCCGAGGCCGCCGTCGATCTCGGGCGGGTGCTACGATCGGTCATCGACCTGCTGCAGCTCAAGGCCTCGTCGCGCAACGTCAGGATCGAGCTCGCGCTCGATCCCATGCTGCCCTCGGCGGTGGGCGATTTCGACGAGCTCACCATCGTTTTTCAGAATCTGGTCGACAATGCCGTGAAGTACGCCAAGCCCGCGACGCCGGTGCGCATCGCGGCACGGCCGGTGGGGGCCGACCGGCTGAGCGTCGCGGTGAGCGACGAGGGCGACGGTATTCCCGCGACGCACCTGCCGCGTCTCACCGAGCGCTTCTACCGGGTCGATACCGCCCGCTCCCGCCAGCTTGGCGGCACCGGCCTCGGCCTCGCCATCGTGAAGCACATCGTCAACCGCCACCGCGGCCGCCTCGATATCCAGAGCAGCCCGGGCAAAGGCTCGACCTTTACCGTGACCTTGCCAGCCGTTCGCTGATCTCGCGGATCAGGCCTCGGGTTTCGGTATCGGCACACCGAGATAGCAGCCGAACTCCTTGGGGAAGTCGACCGAGACGCGGGCATGCACCCGGCCCTGGCGATCGAGGAATGTCGCCTGATCGTCGAACGGCACGAGTGCGCCATGCCAGATGTTGGGATGGATGTAGAGGCCCTGACGGCCATCGCAGTGGAACGAGACGAACTTCTCCGGCGAAATGTCGTCGCCCGGCAAGGCCAGGGGAACGACGAAGCTCTGACCGTTGACGGGGTAAAAGAGCTGGCCACCGTCGGGGTGATAGTTGGCGCGCCAGACGAGGGCGCGCGTGCGAAGCCGGGCCGGGTTTTCGCTTTCGGCGGCTTCTTCCGGCCAGTTGCTCCATCCGAATAGATAGCTGTCGCCGACCGCGTTGTTCCGGGCATAGAGCACTTCGCCTTTCCACCAGAACTCGAACAGCCCCTCGGTCACCCCGCCCTGATCACCCGAATTCTTGTCGATCGGACGCCAGCCTTGCGCCGGCCAGCGCATGATCTCGATGGGAAAGGTCCGGGGTTCGTCGACGAGGCGGCCATAGCCTTCGAGCGAGTGGGGCGTCGCATCCACGAGCGGCGTCTCGTGCACCTTCCTCACGCCGGTCGTAGGCACATAGGCGATATCGGCGGGGTCGACGTTCATGATCACTCTCGCTTCATGATGGCGGTTGCAGGGCGCTCCTCAACTATCTGCGCCCTGCATCCTGGAGAAATGACCGTTTGATTACATTTCGCTTCTCCACCGACTGTCTTTTCCTTGTAACCGCACCGTAGCCCAGTCGAAGCCTGCAGCCGTTAGGCAGCGGCTGGGCGACACCTCGAACAGGGTTGGGGGGCACGGTGCTGCGACTTGAAGGGGTGACCAAGAGCTTCGCTGGCAAGCATGCCGTCGACAACGCGACGCTGACCGTTCCCGTCGGCCAGATGGTCGGCGTGATCGGCCGGTCCGGCGCGGGCAAATCGACCCTGTTGCGCATGATCAACCGTCTGGGCGATCCCACGTCCGGACGCATCCTGTTCGGCGACACCGACGTCACGGCCCTGCGCGGCCGGCCGTTGCGCGCCTGGCGGGCTCGCTGCGCCATGATCTTCCAGCAATTCAACCTCGCCGGCCGTCTCGACGTGCTGACCAACGTGCTGATGGGCCGGGCCTTCCATATGCCGCCCTCGCGCGCGCTTCTGAAGATGTGGACCGACGAGGAGAAGGCGCAGGCTCTGTCGGCGCTGGAGAGCCTCGACATGGCCCGCATGGCCGGCCAGCGGGCCGAAACCCTGTCGGGCGGCCAGCAGCAGAGGGTGGCGATTGCCCGCGCCCTGGTGCAGGAGCCCGACATCGTGCTGGCCGACGAGCCGATCGCCTCGCTCGATCCGCGCAACACCAAGGTGGTGATGGATGCGCTGCAGCACATCAACCGCCATCTCGGCATCACCGTGATCTGCAACCTGCACAGCCTCGACCTCGCACGCGGCTATTGCGACCGCCTGGTCGGTATGTCGGCCGGCCGCGTGGTGTTCGACGACGCTCCTGCTGCGCTCACCGATGCGACCGCTCGCGACCTCTACGGTCTCGAAGCCGGTGACGTGATCGGCCACGCGCCGCCGATGGCGCTGCCGGCTGGTGCGCAGCCGGGCTTCGCGCTCGCTGGCTCCTGATTCCTGCGCCGTTACCAAGCTTTTCCGGTTCGAGTTTTTCCCAAGGAGAATGAGCATGTTCACCCGTCGTCTCGTGCTGGGCGCTGCCCTCGCCGGTGTCACCGCCGTCCCGTTCGCCGGCACCGGCCAGGCGCAATCCTGGCGCAGCGCCTATCCGGAACTGGTGCTTGCCGTCATTCCGGCCGAGAACGCGTCGGGTGTCACCGAGCGTTACGGCCCGTTCGTCGAGTATCTCGCCAAGGAGCTCGGCACCAAGGTGACGCTCCGTATCGCCAACGACTATGCGGCGGTGATCGAAGGCCAGCGCAACGGCAGCATCCATATCGCGGGCTACGGCCCGGCTTCCTATGCGCGCGCTGCGCTGACGGGCGTGAAGGTCGAGCCGTTCGTCACGACCGTGAACAACGACGGCACCATCGGCTACTATTCGGTCTTCTATGTGCGCGCCGACAGCCCCTACAAGACGATCGAGGATCTCAAGGGCAAGAATCTCGGCCTGGTCGATCCCAACTCGACCTCGGGCAACAACGTGCCGCGCTTCACCTTGAACAAGCTCAAGATAAACCCCGATACGTTCTTCGCCCGCGTCACCTATGCCGGCAGCCACGAGAACGCCGTCATCGCCCTGCAGCAGAAGACGGTCGACGTCGCCGCCAACTGGTGGAATGCCGAGAACGATTCGAACCTGACCCGCATGGCCTCCAAGGGCCTGGCCAAGATCGAGGACTTCCGCATCATCTCCAAGTCGGACCTGATCCCCAATTCACCCTACGCATTCCTTGCGAGCCTGCCGCCCGATCTCAAGGCCGCCATCGTCAAGGCGTTCGACGAGGCGCCGACCAAGGCCAAGGCCGCTTTCGACAAGCTGTCCGACGGCAAGGACCGCGCCTTCACCAAGGTCGACGCCCAGACCTACGAGCCGGTCGTCGAGCTGATCAAGTTCGTCGATCAGCTGCGCAAGCAGAAGAGCTGAGCACAGCCGATACCGGTCGGGGCACGACGCTCCCGTGGGTACCCATGTCGTCCGATTGCCCGACGCGCAGCTCCAGCCTCTGCTGGCGGCCTATGACGCCTCGGTGCAAAGCCGCCGCCGCCACACGCTGCTGATCCTGGCGTGTGTCGCGGGGGCGATGTTCCTGGCCTCGATCTCCGCCGAAGTCTCGTTCTCGAAGCTCTTCGAGAATCTCCATCGCTTCCCGAGCTACATCGTCCGGCTGTTCTACCTCGAGAACGGCCAGCCGGTCTGGACCGATCTCGGCGAATGGTTCTGGGGTCTGTCGCGCTGGCTCAGGCTGCTCGGCGAGACCTTGCTGATGGCCTATGTCGGCACCGTGCTCGGTGCCGCGGTCGCTTTTGTCTTCGCCTTCCTCGCGGCCGCCAACGTCGCGCCGTCGCACTGGCTGCGCATTGTCGTGCGCCGCTTCTGCGAACTCTGCCGCACAGTGCCGACCCTGGTGCTGGCCCTGATCTTCGTCATCTCCTTCGGTCTCGGACCCATGGCCGGCGTGCTGGCTGTCATCGTCCACACCTTCGGTGTGCTGGCGAAGCTCTTCGCCGAGGTCGTGGAGAACATCGACATGAAGCCCGTCGAAGGCGTGTCGTCGACAGGCTCGCCCTGGCACGTCGCCATGCGTTTCGGCGCGGTGCCGCAGATCCTGTCGAATTTCACCAGCTATACGCTGTTGCGCTTCGAGATCAACGTGCGCGAGGCGGCCGTCATGGGGTTCGTCGGCGCCGGCGGCATCGGCCAGGATCTCGTCGAAGCCATTCGCAAGTTCTACTACTCCGACGTCTCCGCCATCCTGGTGCTGATCCTGCTAACGGTGGCGGTGATCGACATGCTGACCTCCAAGGCACGACACAGGTTGATCGGGCTGGAAGAGAGAGGGTGATGCGCGCTCCGACCTCCTCCTTGCGCGAGCGTTATCCCGAGCATTTCCAGGGCTTCGGCCGCGACCGCTTCGTGGCGGCCGCGATCGGCTTTGCCCTATTTGCCCTGCTGATCTACGCGATGGGCCATCTCGGCTTCTTCGACGGCACGCTGCTCGCGGGCTTCGGCCGGCTGTTCGAGATCGTGGGTCTGATGCTGCCGCCCGATCCGGGTTCGTGGGCGCATGTGAAGACCTTCTCGGTCTCGCTCATCGAGACGATCGCCATCGCGCTGCTCGGCACGCTGTCGGCCGCCGTGCTGGCGCTGCCGCTCGCCTTTCTGGCGGCCCGCAACGTCACGGCCCAGCGTGTCGTGCGCTTCCTGTCGCGTCGTTCCCTCGACACCATCCGCAGCGTCGATATTCTCGTCTGGGCGCTGATCTGGATCAATGTCGTGGGGCTCGGCCCCTTCGCAGGAGCCCTTGCCATCATGACCGCCGACATCGGCAGCTTCGGTAAGCTCTTCTCCGAGGCGATGGAGGCGGCGGACCGCAAGCCGGTCGAAGGCATCACCTCGACCGGCGGCAGTCATGTATTCGGTATCCGGTTCGGCATCCTGCCGGAGGTCTTTCCGGTGCTGATCAGCCAGATACTCTACTATTTCGAGTCCAATACGCGCTCGGCCTCGATCATCGGCATCGTCGGCGCTGGCGGCATCGGCCTGCATCTCGCCGAGGCGATCCGCACCCTCGAACTGCAACAGACCTCGTTCATCGTATTGATGATCCTGGTGGCCGTGGCGGCCATCGATTTCCTCTCGAACCGACTGCGCTTCGCCCTGATCGGCCGGCGTGGGGGAGCGACCGCGTGACCGATCCCGCCGAACAATCCCGCTATGCCCTCTACTACGCCCCGCGCGCCGACGAATCGCTGGCCCGCACGGCGGCACAATGGCTCGGTAGAAACGCCGAGACCGGCCAGAGCCGCGCCCTCGTGCCGGTGGCGGGCATTGCCTACGAGCGGCTGGCCGCCCTCGTCGCCGACCCGCGCCTCTATGGCTTTCACGGCACGCTGAAGGCCCCGATCGCGCTCGCCGAGGGCCTGACCGAACGCGAGCTGCTCGATGCGGTCGGCCGCTTCGCCATGAACCAGCGCGCGATCACCGTGCCGGCGATGATCCTGGCCGAAATCTCTGGCTTCCTGGCGCTGGTGCCGGCTGCGCCCAGCATGGAGCTGAACGATCTTGCCGACCAATGCGTCGTCGAGTTCGACGAATTCCGTCGTCCCGCCGATGCGGCGGAGTTGGAGCGCCGCCGCGGCTCGGGGCTCTCGCAACGCCAGGACGATCTCCTGGTGCGCTGGGGCTACCCCTATGTGCTCGAGCAATGGCGCTTCCACCTGACCTTGAGTGGTCGCCTGCCCGATGATCGCGAGCGTCGCCTGGTGTTCGGTGAATTGCAGCGCCGTTTCGCCGGGGAGATCGACCGGCCATTGGCGGTGCGCGATCTCTGCATCTTCCGGCAGGCCGGTCCCGGCCGGCCGTTCTCCGTGCTGGCGCGCTTCAGGTTGGGAGGTGGACGCCGCCTGAGCACGCAGGTCTGGCAGGCGGCATAAGCACTGCCAGAAGGTCGACAAAGCGCCGGGCGGCTTCGTCCAGGGCCCCGTCGTTCACGATCGTCACCAACCGCGGATCGTCGATGGCGTAGGCTCTGGCGCGATCGAGACGGGCCACGGCCTGTGTCACTGTCTCGCGGCCGCGGCCGGCGAGGCGTTCCTGCAGCCGTTGCGCGGAGGCCGTGATCAGGACCGGCTGGGCTTGCAACTCGAGACCGCCGGTCTTCTGGAAATGATCGCGCGAGCCGCTCACCACCACGGCCATGCCGGCCTGCCGCCAGTCGTGGATCTCTCGGCCGACACCGTAGTCGTTGCCGTGCGCCTGCCAGTGATAGGCGAACAGGCCGTGCGCGCGCCGGGCTACGAACTCGGCGGGACTTAGCGCAATATGGTTTTCGCCACCGCTGTCGGCCGGCCGCGTGATGTAGCGATGCGCGAACACGATGGGCGCCTCGTCCGGCAACAGCGCCCGCGCGCGCGCCAACACCGAATCCTTGCCGGCACCGGACGGCCCCATGACGTAGACCAGCGCGCCGGTCATGGGCTTACTCCTCCCCCGCAAAGACGGGAGAGGAGAATGACTTTTGCGCTCTCAAACAACGCGGTCGCCTTCGCGCCAGACAGCACGGACGACCGGGGCGTTGTCGACGGCGCGGACGCGGACCAAGTCGGCGCGGCGGTCGGCGGCGATCTCGCCGCGATCGCCAAGACCCACCGCGCGGGCTGGATTGAGCGAAGCGAGCCGCACGGCTTGCGGCAGCGCGATGCCGACGTCGCTCGCCGGCAGCTTGAACAGGCTCTCCATCAGGCTCGCCGGCACGTAGTCGGATGACAGGATCTCGGCGTGGCCGATGCGCAGCAGATCGATGGCGGCGATGTTGCCGGAATGCGAGCCACCCAGCACGACGTTGGGCGCACCGACCAGCACGGCGAGGCCGGCGTCGCGCGAGGCCTGGGCCGCTTCCCGCGTGGTCGGGAATTCCGCGATGGTCATGCCGTTGGCGACGGCCTCGCGAACATGCGCCTCCGTGGCGTCGTCATGGCTGGCGATGGGCAGTGCGCGGGCATGGGCGCGGCTCACGATCTCGCTGCGATGGCGTGCGGCGTTCTTGTGGTGCAGCGCCGTGACACGCACCGAGAATTCTTCGAACTGCTCGTCGGTCATGGCGTGCTTGCCCTTGTAGTACTGCTTCAGCTTCTCGGGATCGAGGAACTGTCGCTGGCCGGGCGTGTGGTCGTTGATCGAGACCAGGCCGACCAGCGGCAGGTCGATCCACTTGTCGACCGCTTCGACGGCATCCTCGGCCGAGATCTCGCAGCGCAGGTGGATACGGTGCTCGGCGCGCGTAAGCTGGCGCCCGGCGGCACCGCAGATCGCCTCGATCATGCGCTCGCGGTTCTGCACCCGGTCGGACTTGCCGTGCACGTCGCCCAGCGCCAGTGAATCGTAGACGGTGGTGATGCCGGCGGCGCTGATCTGCGTGTCGTGCGCCATGACGGCCGAGACGCTCGGCCACTTTACGCCGGGGCGCGGCGCAAAGTGCTTCTCCATGTTGTCGGTGTGAAGCTCGACCAGGCCGGGCAGGAGATAGTCGCCTTCGAGGTCGAGAGCGCCCGCGGTGTCGCTGCGGCCGCGGGCGACTTCGGCGATCCGCCCGTTGCACACCACGACGGTGCCGTCGAACTCGGCATCGGCGGTGACGACGCGGGCGTTGGTCAGGACGGTTTCGGTACGCATGGCGAGGCTCCAGCCTGGGAGGCGAGGGGGGACGCGAGAGGCGACGTGGCGGGGGGAAGGACTTCGTGGACGCGCGTGGCGACGGCATCGCGCACGCCGGGGTCATGGAAGATGCCGACGATGGCGGCGCCGGCATCGCGACGCTGGCGGATCAGTTCGACCACGCCGTCTCGGTTGGCGACGTCGAGCGAGGCCGTCGGCTCGTCGAGCAGCAGGATCGGATAGTCGACGATCAGCGAGCGGGCGATGTTGACGCGCTGCTGCTCGCCACCTGAGAAGGTCGCGGGCGGCAACGCCCACAGCCGGGGCGGAATGCCCAGCATGCCGAGCAGGAACTCGGCGCGGCGGCGCGCGTCTTCGGCCTCCACACCACGGCGCAGCAGCGGCTCGGCGACCAGATCGACTGCGGCGACCCGCGGGATCGCGCGCAGGAACTGGCTGACGAAACCCATCGTGCGATGGCGCACATCGAGCACCGTGCGCGGCTCGGCACCGACCAGTTCGGTCCAGTGATCGTCCTGGCGCACCCGGATGGAACCGGCATCGGCGCGATAGTTGCCGTAGAGCGCGCGCAGCAGAGTGCTTTTGCCGGCGCCCGAGGGGCCGACCAGCGCCAGGCATTCGCCCGGCGATACCGCGAGCGCGACATCGAACAGCACGAGCAAGGCGAGGTCGCCATGCGCATGGACCACGAAGGACTTGGTGAGGCCGGAAACGCGAAGAGCGGGCTGCATGATCACACCGGCAGGATCGACGCGACGAGCATCTGGGTGTAGGCGTGCTGCGGATCGTCGAGGACCTGGTCGGTGAGGCCTTCCTCGACGACAGCGCCGCCTTGCATGACCATCAGCCGGTGCGTGAGGAGCCGCGCCACACCGAGATCGTGCGTCACCAACACGGCGGAGAGATGCAGACGTTCGACGAGGCCGCGCAGCAGGTCGAGGATGCGGGCCTGCACCGAGACGTCGAGGCCGCCGGTTGGTTCGTCCATGAAGACGAGCCTGGGGCCGCTCACCAGGTTGCGGGCGATCTGCAAGCGCTGCCGCATGCCGCCGGAGAAGGTCGCGGGACGGTCGTCGAGGCGATCGCCGTCGATCTCGACGCGGGCCAGCCAGTCGGCGGCGGTGCCGCGGATGTCGCCGTAGTGGCGCGCACCCACTGCCATCAGCCGCTCGCCGATATTGGCGCCGGCGCTGACGCCCATGCGCAGCCCCTCGCGTGCATCCTGGTTGACGAACCCCCATTCGGTGCGGGCGAGCAGCCGGCGGCGCGCCTCCGAGAGGCGATGCACGTCGACTGTCCCGGTCGAGGCCGTCGCGTAGGCCACCGAGCCGGCGTCGGGGGTGAGGCGGCCGGCGAGGCAGTTCAGCAGGGTCGTCTTGCCCGAGCCCGATTCGCCCACGATTCCCAGCACTTCGCCCGGCCAGAGATCGAAGCTTACGTCGCGGCAGGCGACCCGGCCGGCGAACCGCTTGGTGACATTGCGGGCTGAAAGCAGCGCCCCGTCGCTTGAGCCCAGCTCGCCGCTCATCGCCGCCCCTCGCAGTAGTCGGTGTCGGAGCAGACGAACAGGCGCTTGCCGGCATCGTCGACGATCATTTCGTCGAGGAAGCTTTCCTTGGAACCGCAGAGCGCACAGCACTCGCTCCAGTGCTCGACCTCGAACGGGTGATCGTCGAAGTCGAGGCTCTTCACCGGCGTATGAGGGGGCACGGCGTAAATGCGCTTCTCGCGGCCCGCCCCGTAGAGCTGCAGCGCCGGGCTGCGGTCGAGCTTGGGATTGTCGAATTTCGGGATCGGCGAGGGACTCATGATGTAACGTCCGTTCACCATCACCGGGTAGTTGTAGCTCTTCGAGATGCGGCCGTGGCGCGCGATGCTCTCGTAGAGACTGACCTGCATGACGCCGTACTCGGATAGAGCGTGCAGGGTGCGCGTCTCGGTCTCACGCGGCTCGAGCATGCGCAGCGGTTCGGGGATCGGCACCTGGAAGACCAGGATCTGGCCTTCCTTGAGCGGCGTTTCCGGCACGCGGTGACGGGTCTGGATGACGGTGGCGTCCTCGGTGCACGTCGTCGTGGCGACCTCGGCGACGCGCGCGAAGAACCGGCGGATCGACACGGCGTTGGTCGTGTCGTCGGCGCCCTGGTCGATCACCTTCAGCGTGTCGTCGCGACCGATGATGGCGGCCGTCACCTGGATGCCGCCAGTGCCCCAGCCGTAGGGCAGTGGCATCTCGCGGCCGCCGAACGGCACTTGATAGCCCGGCACTGCCACCGCCTTGAGGATGGCGCGGCGGATCATCCGCTTGGTCTGCTCGTCGAGATAGGCGTAGTTATAGGCGCCTTCGGCAATGTTGGTGCCGGGTGCGTTAGCGTCTGGCATGGCCTACTCCGCCGCCTGACCGAGGACTGCGCGCTCCTCGGCGGCACGCTGCCGTCGCGCTTCGACTTCGGCGCGCAGCGCCCGCACCACCACCAGCTCCGACTGGAAATCGACATAGTGCGGCAGCTTCAGGTGCTGCACGAAGCCCGAGGCTTCGACGTTGTCGGAATGTGCCAGCACGAACTCCTCGTCCTGCGCCGGCGAGTCGGCGGACTCCGCGAGTTCGCGGGCGCGCAGCGCGCGGTCGACCAGTGCCATGGCGATCGCCTTGCGCTCGGCATGGCCGAAGGTGAGGCCGTAACCGCGCGTGAACTGGGGCGGGACGTCCTGCGAGCCTGCGAACTGGTTGACCATGTCGCATTCGGTGACGTCGATCTCGGCGATCTCGATGGCGAACCCCAGTTCCTCGGGCAGGAAGGCGACCGGCACGTGGCCGTAGCGGATCTCACCCACGAAAGGATGGTTGTTGCCGTAGCCACGCTGGGTCGAGTAGCCGAGCGCCAGCAGGAAGCCTTCGTCACCGCGCGCGAGGTTCTGCAGGCGCAGCGGTCGGCCCGCCGGCAGGCTGAGCGGCTGGCGGGTGAGGTCGTCGGGCCGGCCGTCCGGGGTGGCGGGCGGCGGCTCGAGCAGGCCTTCGCGCGCCAGGATGTCGCCGACATGCGGCAGGGTTCGCGCCGTGTCGGCCGGCGCGGTCGGCGCTTCGGGTCGGTCGGCGGCGATGGCCAGCGAGAAGTCGAGCAGGCGGTGGGTGTAGTCGTAGGTCGGGCCCAGTACCTGGCCGCCCGGCACGTCCTTGAAGGCGGCGGAGATGCGCCGTTCGGGCACCATCTTCGCGGTGTCGAGCGGCTGGGAATCGCCGAAGCGTGGCAGGGTCGTCCGGTAGGCGCGTAACAGGAAGATCGCCTCGATCAGATCACCGCGCGCCTGCTTGATGGCCAGCGCCGCGAGCCGCCGGTCGTAGCAGGAGCCTTCGGTCATCACGCGATCGACTGCGAGACCGAGCTGATGGTCGATCTGCTCCAAGGTGAGCTCGGCAAGACCGCGATCGCCACGGCGGCGGTCGGCGATCAGGTCCAGCGAATGGGCGATGGCGGTCTCGCCGCCCTTTACCGCGACATACATGGCGAGACCTCCACGGAAATGCTGCGCGGCAGCGCCAGCAGTGAGCTGCCCGAGGTGAAAACGAGGTCGGCGCCGCAGGGAAACAGGGCGTGGTTCGCGGCACACTTGCGCCAGAACCCATCGTCGAGACCGGCGACGGCGAGGTGGGCCTCACCGTCGATGCCGGGGCCGCGGCACAGTCTGATCGGTCCTTCGTCGAGCGACGGCACTTCGATCACCAGGGTGGCCGAACGGTCGGGATAGGTGTCGGTCCCGACGGCAAACCCCTCGAAGGGATCGGCGTCTTCGTGGCGCAGCACGGCGAAAGTTGCCTCACTGCGCGATACGACCATCGGCGTGCCGGCATGGAAGCGCAGGTAGTCGCGGACCTCCGGGCGGTCGAACGCGGGGGCCAGCCAGAGCGGCGTGTCGCGATCGGCGAGCGTGAGGAGATAGGCCGTCGTGGCCCGCGAGATCGTGCCGGGCCCCACCGCTGCGCCGGCCAGCGACACAATGCGGCCGGGATGGCTGAAGGCGTCGAGCACCCGGCGGAAAAGGCGCTGGGCGTCGTGCGCCGGGTCGGCGAAACCTGGCGAAAGGGAACTCGAGGTGCCGCTCATGTGCCGGCCTCGCGCGCGACGGTGAAGAACTCGACCTTTGTGGCGGCGGCGCGGGCAGCGATCAGGCGATGGCGCGCCTCGGCCTCGCGGGCGAGTGGGGCGACGATCTCGGCCTCGAGCCGTTCGCGCCAGTCGTCGCGCTGGCCCAGCGCGTCGATGACGGCCACGATCTCGGCCTGCTTTGCCTGGCGGCCGCCGACATAGCCGAAGCCGACTTCGCCGCTTGCGAGCCGCACGGCGGCGCGTGTCACCGTCATCTCGCCGGCGCAGAAGGGCGCCCCGGTCCCCGAGATGCGGCCCTGCAGCATGATCAGCCCGATCTCGGGCTGTCGCAGGATCGTATAGGAGGGGGCGGGCTCGAGGGCCTGCCACAGCGAGTCGAGGCGAGGCGCAGGCGCCTTGGCCAAAAGAGATAGCCACCGCCGACGGCGTTCGATGGCCTCGGTGTTCAATTCACTGCAAGACATGGTGTGCTCTTGGAACGAGCCGCACCATCGGCAGGATGCGTTACGATTCGAAGGGCATGGCGTTAATGTCCCGTGACAAGGTGTACTGCCTTGTCCCCAGCAACTCGCCCCATCGCAGTTGATGTGAAGTGTTCCCGCATCGCGCGCTAAGGGGACTCACTTTTTCGTGAGTGCGCGAACGAACGGCAAGGTCCTGTCGTAAGGCGAGTATGGAAGGGACTCCGCTTACTTGCCGACATCCTCTGTCTGCAAGGCTGGCCGCGCTGGCGGTCGCGTGCACGACACGATTCTGTGGCCATCCCTTTCTTGATGGTCGAGTTCGGCCAGAAAACCCTCAGCGCATGACAATCATCTCGTCGCCGACGCGCCACAAAGGAATGCCGGCTTTGTATTGCAGATGGATGTCCAGGCGATGGTTCGGGCGTAAGGATGACGCCAAGTCATTGGTGCCATCGATGCTGGAGTGCTGTTGAATCATGCGGTGGTACGGTTTGCCTGAAGAGGCGGGTCTAGGCTGGTTGCGGATGAGAACCTCCTCCCGGAGGTTCGCGCGGCACGTCGCAAAGGTCGTTCCCGTCGTTGCCTGCATTCCCGGATCCGAGATCCTGCCGCTCCGCTATGCCATGGCCTTCCTGGCGCATCTTGCGCAGGGCGGGCGGATAAGCGATCGATCGCCTCGAAACGGGCGTGACGGTGCCTGTGCTTCTTTCAATTTCGACCATTTTCGGGGAGGGCCCCTGCTCTGGGCGCCCAGCCTCCTCGCCTCCAGCCATCTGTTCATCGGCCACACAGCCTGCCCCGGTTTCAGCAGGGTCGCGTCCGACTATTCGTGGTGGCGGGACACGCGCTTCTGCACCCCCGGCTATGACTACTTCCACGATGGATGGAACTACGCGCACGTCCCGGTCGACATGGCGCCTCATGCCTATGCTTCCGTTTCAGTAAGCGGCATGGAGGACGCCGCGTGGAGTGAAGGCGCGCAGCGGTCGATTCTCCTCTACTCGGATCCCGTCGAGCAGGCCGTCGCCTACTTTCATTTTTGCCGGAATCACCCGTCGCGGGCATACAACATGCTAGCCGGCCGGCGAATCAGGGACTGGGCGTTCGGGGATTTCTTCTTCCAATACGCTCTGCCTTCATATGCGAGAATCTTCCTGACCTATCAGATCATGGCGGACAGAGTCCCCGGATCGGTGCTCCTCGTGCCGTACGAGAAGCTGCGTGAGCATCCTGCGAAGACGCTCGCTTCCGTGCTCGGGCATCTGGGGGGCAACCGCTGCGATCTGTCCTTGATCGACGAAGCCGTGGCCTGCGCTCGCCCCGAGCGTCTGGCGACCGCGAACAGCAGATTGGTCGATCGCCGTCGACTGGATGCGCTCAATGGCAATCTCCAGACGGAGAAGACATTCCTGAAGAGATTGGATCCGAGCCTCCGCCGTGAAGGGCTGGAGTACCTCGAATCGCTGGGAGTCGACGCACGCTATTTTCCGCAATCGCACGAGGTGGAGATGGTATCGCGAACGAGCGCGGCGTAGCGCTGGTTCTATCTGTCGCCGAATGGAACGGCGTCGGGATCTGCGAATGGATCGGCAAGCTCAAGGTGTCGCTGCGACACCACTTGGGGGAGTGGGATGAAATACAACATCGTCGTGGCGACCCATCACAAGACCGGGACCGTCTGGATGATGTCTGTATTCAAGTCGATCGCGAAGCGGTTGGGCAGCCGGTACGTCGATTTCTGGTCGCACTATGGCCGGGTGCATCGTCAGCTCAGGAAGCCGTTTGTCTTGTTCAACTACGATTCGACATTCCTGCAGCACGCGGACGTGCTCGATCGTGACGATGTGCGCATTCTTCATCTCATTCGGGATCCTCGCGACATCCTCATTTCGGCGATGCACTACCACAAGACGTCCGCCGAGACCTGGCTTCGCCAGACGGCCCCTGGCGATGACGGCATCACCTATCAAGACAAGCTCAACTCCCTCGCCACTCCCTTCGAGCAGTGCGTTTTCGAGCTCGAGAACGCGACCAGCAGTACCATCGAAGCCATGCTGAACTGGCAATACGATCGCGCCAACTGCCTCGAGGTTCGGTACGAAGACCTGCGGCTGGATCATTCGATGGACCGCTGGTCGCAGATCCTGGCTTTCGTCGGGCTGCAGGAGAACGAGCTGGAAATGGGCAGGGAATGCTTTTGGAAGCACAGCCTGTTCGGAGGAGCGGCCGGCGGGAACAGGCACGTTCGCTCGGGCGACGTCGCGCAATGGAAGCGATATTTCACTCCGGCGCTCGCCGACGCTTTCGTCGAAAGATTTCCCGATGCGCTTCAACTGCTGGGTTACGAGCGGGATCACAGCTGGATCGATGACCTCGACGAGGCTCCGGAGGTCGAACGACTCGTAAGTGCGCGGGCAGGCTGAGCCGGCCCAACCGTCGTGGCGACGCTGGGGCCAGACAAAGCACCCCCTCTCAGCTGTCACCTGTGCGACCCCGGACTGTCACAAAGCGCTTGCGGCGCGCTACTGGAGCACCGCCCTGCGGCAGTACGTCAGATCTGGTCGCCGGCTAAAAAATATAGATATTTCAATGCATTGCATAATGTATGCAAGACGATCCTCAGAAAGGGTCTGTCGCTGTAACTGAAGTGTCATTTAACAGTCATATGACAGTGACGTGCGGCTCCTAGGGGAAGGGCGCTTCGGATTTCATCGAAGGAGAACCCTATGCACTTCGCCAAAATTGCGCTTACGACAGCGGCGCTCGCGCTGTCGTCGGTCGCCGCCTACGCCGCTGATATTTCCGGCGCCGGCGCGACCTTCCCGTACCCGATCTATGCCAAGTGGGCCGACACCTACAAGAAGGAGACCGGCGTCGGTCTCAACTACCAGTCGATCGGCTCGGGCGGCGGCATCAAGCAGATCAAGGCCAAGACCGTGACCTTCGGCGCCACCGACGCGCCGCTGCCGGGCAAGGAGCTCGACGACTCGGGCCTCGCCCAGTTCCCGATGGTGATGGGCGCCATCGTGCCGGTCGTGAATCTCGAAGGCATCAAGCCGGGTGAACTCACCCTCGACGGCGCGACGCTGGCCAAGATCTACCTCGGCCAGATCAAGAGCTGGGACGATGCTGCCATCGCCAAGCTCAACCCGAACACCAAGCTGCCCAAGCAGGCGATCGTGCCGGTGCGCCGTTCGGACGGTTCGGGCACGACCTTTAACTTCGCCTACTACCTGGCCGACATCAGCCCGGAATGGAAGTCGAAGGTCGGCGTCGCCACCGCGCTCGAGTGGCCGGTCGGCATCGGTGCCAAGGGTAACGAAGGCGTTGCCAACAACGTGGCCAACACGAAGGGCTCTATCGGCTACGTCGAGTATGCCTACGCCAAGCAGAACAAGCTCATCCACACCAACATGATCAACAAGGCCGGCAAGACGGTTGCGCCGACGTCGGCCACTTTCCAGGCCGCGGCGGCCAATGCCGATTGGAAGTCGCAGCCCGGCTACGGTGTGATCCTGGCCAACCAGCCCGGCGACCAGTCCTGGCCGATGACCGCGGCGACGTGGATCCTGATCTACAAGAAGCCGGTCGATGCCGCGACCACGGGTGAAGCGCTGAAGTTCTTTGCCTGGTCCTACGCCAAGGGCGGCAAGGCGGCCGAAGAGCTCGACTACGTGCCGATGCCGGCCAATGTCGTCACCGACATCCAGAAGATGTGGTCCGCGGAGATCAAGGACGCCGGCGGCAAGCCGCTTTTCTCGCCGACCAACTGAGGCATGTGGGGAGCGGATGATCGCCATCCGCTCCCCTGCTGTTCGTTCGACCTTTCCGCCCGAGCGTACCGGGGCGGGAGGGCAGGGGGAGGGGTATGGGTCCGAGGGGGCGTGACGTGAGCGAAGTAGCCTTGAGAGATGCGAGCGTGTCGACCGGCGTGTCGTCCTCGCGTGCGGCCGTTCTGCGGCGGCTGAGACTGAACGACAAGATCTTCCATGGGCTGACCCGTGGCGCGGCTTTCACGGTGCTGGCGCTGCTGAGTGGCGTCATCATCGCGCTGATCATCGGCGCGGCGCCGGCGCTCAGCACCTTCGGGTTCTCCTTCTTCACCAGCCAGTCCTGGAACCCGGTCACCGAGAAGTTCGGTGCGCTGGCGCCGATCTATGGCACGCTGGTGACCTCCTTCATCGCCATGCTGATCGCCGTGCCGGTCGGCCTGTTGATCGCCTTTTTCCTCACCGAGCTCTGCCCGATGGCACTGCGCCGCCCGATCGGCATCGCCATCGAGTTGCTGGCCGGCATCCCCAGCATCATCTACGGCATCTGGGGCCTGTTCGTCTTCGCGCCCTTCCTGCAGAAGTATGTGCAGCCCTTCCTGATCGACACGTTCGGCAGCATTCCCATCCTCGGGACGCTTTTCGAAGGGCCGCCCTACGGCATCGGCATGCTGACCGCGGGCCTCATCCTCGCCATCATGGTGCTGCCCTTCGTCACCTCGATCTCCCGCGACGTCTTTTCCGCCGTGCCGCCGGTTCTCAAAGAGGCGGCCTACGGCGTCGGTTGCACGACCTGGGAAGTCTTCCGCAACGTCATCCTGCCCTATACGAGGGTCGGCGTGATCGGCGGCTTCATGCTGGGGCTGGGCCGGGCGCTCGGTGAAACCATGGCCGTCACCTTCGTGATCGGCAACGCCCACAAGATTTCCGCTTCGATCCTGGCACCGGGCACCACCATCTCGGCGTCGATCGCCAACGAATTCACCGAGGCGGTCGGCGACCTCTACACTTCATCGCTGATCGCGCTCGGCCTGATCCTGTTCTTCATCACTTTCATCGTGCTCGCCGCCGCTCGTTACATGCTGGCGCGCATGAACAAGGCAGGATAACGCCATGTCCACCGTCGCAAGTTCGGCTACCGGCACCAATCCGCTCTATGCCGGCCGCCGTCGCCGCAATGCCATCGCCAAGACCCTGGCCCTGACGGCGACCTTGTTCGGCCTGGGCTGGCTCGTCCTGATCCTGGGCGTGCTGCTGTTCCACGGCCTGTCCGGCCTCTCGCTCTCGGTCTTCACCGAGAACACGCCGCCGCCGGGCGCCGCCGGCGGTCTGGCGAATGCCATCGTCGGCAGCCTGATCATCACCATCCTGGCGGTCATCATCGGGACGCCGATCGGCATCCTGGCCGGCACCTACCTCGCCGAGTACGGCCGCCACGACAAGCTCTCGAGCGTCGTGCGCTTCATCAACGACATCCTGCTGAGCGCGCCCTCGATCGTCGTCGGCCTGTTCATCTACGAGGTGATGGTGGCGCCGATGGGCCATTTCTCCGGCTATGCCGGTGCAGTGGCGCTGGCCGTCATCGTGATCCCGGTCGTGGTGCGCACCACCGAGGACATGCTGAGCCTGGTGCCCGACACCCTGCGCGAAGCGGCGGCCTCGATCGGCCTGCCGCGCTCGCTGATGATCATGAAGGTGGCCTACCGCGCCGCCCAAGCCGGCATCGTCACCGGCATCCTGCTGGCCATTGCCCGCATCAGTGGCGAGACGGCGCCGCTCCTCTTCACGGCCCTGAACAACCAGTTCTGGAGCCTGAACATGAACGCGCCGATGCCCAGCCTGCCGGTGGTCATCTTCCAGTTCGCCCTGTCGCCCTACGAGGAATGGCAGAAGCTCGCCTGGACGGGCGCGCTGCTGATCACCGTCACCGTTCTCGGCCTCTCGATCCTTGCCCGATCCCTCACCGCAACGAGGAAGCAGTCATGAGCAGCATCGCATCTTCCGGCGCGCCCAGCCTCGCCGTCCCCGTCGCCCACCACGCCAGCCTCGACACCTCGAAGCTGTCGCCCAAAATCCTGATCGAGAACCTCGAGTTCTTCTACGGCGACGGCCGGGCGCTGAAGGGCATCTCGCTGTCGCTCTACGCCAATAAGACGACGGCCTTCATCGGTCCGTCGGGTTGCGGCAAGTCGACCCTGCTGCGCGTGCTCAACCGCATGTACGACCTCTATCCCGGCCAGCGCGCCACCGGCAAAGTCCAGTTCGACGGCGACAACCTGCTGCGCGCCGACCAGGACATCAACCTGCTGCGTGCCCGCATCGGCATGGTGTTCCAGAAGCCGACGCCGTTTCCGATGTCGATCTACGAGAACATCGCCTTCGGGGTGCGGCTCTACGAGAGTCTGCCGCGCTCCGAGCTCGACGGCCGTGTCGAGCAGGCGCTGCGCCGCGCCGCTCTCTGGGACGAGGTCAAGGACAAGCTCGACGCCAACGGCCAGAGCCTGTCGGGCGGCCAGCAGCAGCGCCTCTGCATCGCCCGTACGGTGGCGGTGAAGCCGGAAGTCATCCTGTTCGACGAGCCCTGCTCGGCGCTCGATCCGATCTCGACCGCCAAGATCGAGGAACTGATCGACGAGCTGAAGCAGGACTACACGATCGTCATCGTCACCCACAACATGCAGCAGGCGGCGCGCGTCTCGGACTTCACCGCCTTCATGTATCTCGGTGAGCTGATCGAGTTCGGCGCCACGGCAACCTTGTTCACCACCCCCAAGGACAAGCGTACGCAGGCCTACATCACCGGCCGTTTCGGCTGACCGCAGCCGGTCGACCGGTCAGAAGCAGAAGAAGGGACAGAACATGCCCGAACATACTTTGAAGCGTTTCGACGAAGAGCTGGAGCGGCTGAGCGCCACGATCAGCGAGATGGGTGGCCTTGCCGAGAGCCAGCTTGCCCAGTCCCTGGTGGCGCTGCGCGACCGCGACACCGAGATCGCCGAGCGGGTGATCGCCGACGACGCCCGCGTCGACGCGCTCGAGCAAGCGGTACAGGATCAGACGGTGCAGCTCCTGGCGCTGCGCCAGCCGATGGCGGTCGATCTCCGGGTCATCCTGTCGTCGATCAAGATCGCGGCGGCCCTGGAGCGCATCGCCGACTACGCCAAGAACACCGCCAAGCGCAGCATCGTGCTGTCGAACAACAACGCACCGGCCTCGGCGGTGACCGGCATCGAACGGCTGGGCCGCCTGGTGCGCACTGCCCTGAAGGATGTGCTCGACGCCTTCGCGCACGGCGACGTCGCCAAGGCGCACGACGTCTGGCAGCGCGACGAGGAGATCGACCAGGTCTACACTGGCCTGTTCCGCCATCTCCTGACCTACATGATGGAGGATCCGCGCACGATTACCGCCTGCACGCATCTCCTGTTCATGGCCAAGAACATCGAGCGCGTCGGTGATCACGTGACCAACATTGCCGAGTTGGTGAGCTTCCGCGCCACCGGCCACGGCTTCGACGAAGCGCGACCCAAGGGCAGCGCCTCCCTCTACACTGCGAGCAACGCATCATGAGCATGACCGCCGTGACTCCAGCCCGACGCGATACCCAAGCCCCGACGCTGAAGCCCCGCGTGCTGATCGTCGAGGACGAAACCGCTTTGGTCGAGTTGCTGCGCTACAATCTCGAGCAATCCGGCTTCAAGGTCGACGTCGCCTACGACGGCGAAGAGGCGCTGCGTGCCGTGCAGGAAGACGTGCCCGACCTCATCCTGCTCGACTGGATGCTGCCGCTGATGTCGGGTATCGAAGTCTGCCGGCAACTCCGTCGGCAGACCGCTACTGCCAATGTGCCGATCATTATGCTGACGGCGCGTGGCGAGGAAGGCGATCGCGTGCGCGGGCTCGATGCCGGCGCCGACGATTACGTGCCAAAGCCCTTCTCGCCGACCGAGCTGGTCGCGCGCATTCGGGCCGTGTTGCGGCGCATCCGGCCGGCGCTGGCCGACGAGGCGCTGTCCTACGCCGACATCGTCATGGATCTCGTGGCGCACCGCGTGACGCGCGGTGGCAAGCCGATCCATCTCGGCCCCACCGAATTCCGCCTGCTGCGCCATTTCATGGAGCATCCCGGCCGCGTCTTCTCGCGCGAGCAACTGCTCGATGCGGTATGGGGTAAGGACGTCTATGTCGAGGCGCGCACCGTCGACGTGCATATCCGCCGCCTGCGCATCGCGCTGAACGGCGAGAGCCATGCCGACGTGATCCGCACCGTTCGCGCCGCCGGCTACGCCCTCGACGCCACGCCAGGCTGACGCTTCTTTCTCCTCCTTCGCGCAGTCCGGGGCAGAGAAGTGGGGTTTTCCACACGGCCAGTAACGGTTTTGTAGCGTCCAGCCCTTACACGGGAGATGCCCATTCCAAGCCCGGCGCCCCACGCCTCCCGCTCCGGAATGGGTCGGTTCCCCCGGCGCGGACGACACCCGACGCCGATATACTGCCCCTCCTTCCTCAGGAAGGAGGGGTTTCTTTTGCGAAGCGCCGACGCACGATCATCGCCAGGATGAAGGCCGGCAGGCCGAGCATCGCCGTGTAGGCGAAGAAGATGGCGTAACCGCCGAACTTGTAGGCGCCGGAATATTCCGACTGCAGCTTGTCGACGATCCAGCCCGAGGAGCCGCCCATGAGTTTGCCCGGCAGGGTCATGATCGACGTGAACAGCGCATACTGGGTCGCGGTATAGGCGGTGTTGGTGAGGCCCGACAGGAAGGCGATGAAGATCGACCCCGACATGCCGCCCACGAGATTGTCGATGCTGATGGCGATCGTGAGAATCAGCGTGTCGGGCCGGCCGACCAGGGCGAGCCAGGAGAAGGTGAGGTTGCTGGCGGCGATCAGGAAGACGGCGACCACCAGCAGCCGCGCCGCGCCGACGCGGAACACCAGCGCGCCGCCCAGCAAGGCACCCAGGATCGACATCACGAAGCCGTAGATCTTGGAGACGTTGGCGATCTCGGCCAGCGTGAAGCCCATGTCGATGTAGAACGGGTTGGCCATCACGCCCATGGCGATGTCGGACAGGCGGAACAGGCCGATGAACAGCAGCAGCACGACGGCCATCCAGCCGTAGCGCGCGAAGAAGTCGACGAACGGGCAGACGATCGCGCCGTAAACGAAGATCAGCACCTGGCGCAGCCATTGAGGCATTGCGCCGAGCCGGGCGGCGAAGATCGCGACTTTGCCTTCAAGCTCCGAGGTGCCGGCGACGGCTTGCCGTTCGGGCTCGGTGATCGCAAGCGTGGTGACGATGCCCACGAGACCGAGGATGGCCATCGTCTGGTAGGCGATCGGCCAGGAACCGAACTCGGCGATGTAAAGCGCGCCGGCGCCGGCAGCGAGCACGGCGATGCGGTAGCCGAGCTGATAGGTGGCGGCGGTGGCACCCTGCAGGCTGGCATCGGTCGCTTCGATGCGGAAGGCGTCGAGCGCGATGTCCTGGGTCGCCGAGGAGAAGGCCACGACCAGCGCCAGCGCCACCAGGCTCCAGAGATCGGTGCGCGGGTCGCAGAACGACATGCCCAGCAGGCCGGCGGCAATGCCGGTCTGCGCTAGCAGCATCCAGGCGCGACGGCGGCCCAGCCAGCGGGTCAGAAACGGCAGCGGCACGCGGTCGACGACCGGGGACCAGACGAACTTGAAGGAGTAGGTGATGCCGATCCAGCTGATGAAGCCGATCGCGGTGCGGCTGATGCCGTATTCGCGCAGCCACGCCGACAAGGTGGCGAAGACCAGCAGGAACGGCAGCCCGGCCGAGAAGCCGAGGAACAGAAACGTGACGACACGCGGATGCGTGTAGGTCGCGAGCGACTCGCGCCAGCCCTTGCCGGCGCGAGTGTCGGAGACGGGATCGCTCAAACCAGACCGCTCAGCGCCTTCTCGGGGCGGGCGCCGACATGGGAGATCACCTCGGCAGCGGCAATGCCGCCCAGCCGCGCGCATTCGGCGAGCGGCTTGCCGTGGGTGAAGCCGAACAGGAAGCCCGCGGCGTAGAGATCGCCGGCGCCGGTCGTGTCGACGACCTTGGCCACCGGAGCCGCCGGCACTTCGTAGGTCTCGCTGCCCTTGACCACGACCGAGCCTTTTTCGCTGCGCGTCAGGGCGGCGATCTTGGCGTCCTTGCGCACGGCCTCGAGCGCCTGTTCGAAGGTCTCGACCTCGTAGAGCGCTTTGATCTCGGCCTCGTTGCCGAACAGGATGTCGACCTTGTTGCGCACCAGGTCGCGGAACTCGTCGCGGTAGCGATGGACGCAGAAGGAATCGGAGAGGGTGATCGAGACCTTGCGGCCGGCGGCGTGGGCGGCGTCGAAGGCCTTGAGCACCGCCTGCTTGGCGGCCGGTGCGTCCCAGAGATACCCTTCCACATACGTCACCTGCGCCGCGCCGACGCGCGCCGTGTCGATATCGTTGGGGCCGAGCCCGGTGCAGGCGCCGAGGTAGGTGTTCATGGTGCGCTGCGCGTCGGGCGTCACCAGGATCAGGCAGCGTGCGGTTGCAGGGCCCGTGGTGGCGCTCGCGGTCTCGAAGGAGACGCCGGTGGCTCTGAGATCATGGCCAAACACGGCGCCGAGCTGGTCGTCGCGCACCTTGCCGATATAGGCGCCTTTGCCGCCAAACGAGGCGACACCGGCCATGGTGTTGCCGCAGGAACCGCCGGAGATCTCCACACCGGGCCCCATGGCGGCATAGAGCGTGTCGGCGCGCGCCTCGTCGATCAGCATCATGCTGCCTTTCACCAAGCCATGCTGGCTCAAGAAGGCATCGTCGGCCTTGGTCAGGACGTCGACGATGGCGTTGCCGATTCCCAGCACGTCGAAGGCAGCGGATGTCATGAGGTCTCCCGGTGAATGGATGTCAGCGTGGATGGATGCGAGGGCGTCACAGCGAAACGAGATGCATGCCCGGCTTGGTCTCTTCCAGCAAGGTCACGATGCCGGCGACCGTGAAGGGGACGTCGGCGCGCAAACTCGCACGGTCGATGGCAAGCGACCGCAGGCCCATTTCGCACACGATAAAGCGCGCGCCAAGCTCGATGCAGGCCTGCAGCAGGGTTTCGAAGTCGCCGACACCGCGCGCCCTGTTCTCGGCGTCGCGCTCCCACTGGGTGAGGGCCGGTGGCGGGCCCTGCAGGGCACGGATGCCGGCCATGGTGAAAAACAGCACCGCCGGCTTGTTCACGGCGAGCGCGGCGGCCGCCAGCGCCAGGCCATAGTGGGCACTTTCGTAGTCGCCCGCCCGCAGGATGACCGAAATGCCGCCGTCGCTGCTCATGCTGGAGACCCGCAGGTCGGACAGTCCGGCCGCTTGGCGACCGTCATTTCGTCGAACGAAGCGGCCAGCGCGTCGTACATCACCAGCCGGCCGGAGAGCGAGCGGCCGACGCCCAGGATCTCCTTCACCACCTCGGTCGCCTGCAACGTGCCCAGCGTCCCGGCCAGCGCCCCCAGGACGCCGGCCTGGGCGCAACTTGGGACGGCGTCTTCCGATGGCGCCACGGGAAACAGGCAGCGCAGGCAGGGATGGCCCGCGCCCTGCCAGGCCTTGTAGGTCGAAAGCTGGCCGTCGAAGCGCAGGATGGCGGCCGAGACCAGGGTCTTTCTGAGGCGAAAGCAGGTGTCGTTCAGGAGATAGCGTGTGGCGAAGTTGTCGCTGCCGTCGGCTACCAGGTCGTAACCCGCGAGGATGCGCTCGGCGTTCTCCGCCGTGAGGCGTTCGTCGTGCGCGACGACCGTCACCTCGGGGTTGATCTCAGCCAGCGCCCGCCGCGCACTCTCGACCTTGGAGACGCCGACGTCGCTGGTGCGGTGGATGACCTGGCGCTGCAGATTGGAGAGGTCGACCGTGTCGTGGTCGATCACGCCCAGGGTGCCGATACCGGCCGCCGCGAGATACTGCAGGAGGGGTGCGCCGAGACCGCCGGCGCCGATCACCAGCACCTTGGCGGCGATCAGCCGCGATTGTCCAATGCCGCCCACCTCCGCCAACACGATGTGGCGGGCGTAACGGCGGATCTGCATTTCCGACAGGTCAGGCAGCAACGACATGGTCCGCTTATAGCATGGCGTCGGGCATCAATTGCCGTTAGAGCCGCGCACGATGTCTGTCTCAAAACCCACTACCGACCGCCCGACCCTCACTCCCCTGCTGGTGGCGGTGTTGGCCCTTTTGTCGGCCTTCACGCCGCTGTCGATCGATATGTACCTTCCGGCCCTGCCGGTGATCACCGTCGAGCTCAACGGCAGCGTCGGCGATATCCAGCTCACCCTGTCGGTGTTCATGGTGGCTTTCGGGTTCGGCCAGATCATTTATGGCCCGGCGGGCGACCGGTTCGGCCGGCGGCCGGTTATCTTGAGCGGCCTCGTCGTCTATGTCCTGGCGAGCGTCGGATGCGCCTTCGCCGCCTCGGCCGGCCAGTTGATCCTGCTGCGCTTCCTGCAGGGCCTGGCGGCCTGCGGCGGCGTAGTGCTGGCCCGAACCATGGTGCGCGACATGGCCGAACGCGACGAAGCCGCACGCGCCATGTCGCTGATGCTGGCGGCGACGTCGATCGCGCCCATGCTGGCACCGCTGATCGGCGGACAGATCCTGTGGTTTGCGGGCTGGCGTGCGATCTTCTGGGTACTGGGAGGTGTCGGCATCTTCGGGTTCCTGATCGCCTGGTGGCGCCTGCCCGAGACCCTGCGGCCGGAATACCGCCAGCCGCTCGAGCCGCTGCTGGTGGTGAAACGCTTTGGCGAGCTGCTGCACCATCGCGCCTTCATGGGCTATGCCTTCACCGGCGCCTTCATGTTCGCGGCGCTGTTCTCGTTCATCTCCGGTTCGCCCTTCGTCTTCATCGAGCGCTACGGCATCGCACCGCGCCATTTCGGCGTGGTGTTCGGTGGCATGGTGATCTTCATGACGATCGGCAGCCTGCTCAATGCCCGCTTCGTGCCCAAGCTCGGCGCCGGCCGCATCCTGCGCTTCGCCGTCTATGTGCCGATGGTGGCGGGGCTCACTGCGGCGGTGCTGGGCATGATCGAAGCCCGTTACGGCACGATCGGGCTCGCGCCCTTCCTGGCCTGTTTCGTTGCCCAGATTGCGACCTTGAGCCTGATCGGTCCCAACGCCACGGCGATGGCGCTGCAGCGCTATCCGCACATGGCGGGCACGGCGTCGTCCCTGATGGGTGTGCTGACCTTCGGCATCGGCGCCGCCTTTGGCGCCGTGGTCGGCCAGACCTTCGACGGCTCGATCGCGCCCATGACGATGGCCATGGGCGTCGCGGGCCTGTTCTGCTTCCTGTCGCACCGACTCCTGGTGCGCCAGGGTTGATCAGCGCTTCAGGTCGATGACCTGGAGATCGCCGCGCTCGTTGCCGACGGCCAGCCGGAAACCGTCAGGCGCCCAGGCGAGGCAAGTGATGGCCGAGCTGTCGGCCATCTTCAGAACCACCGAGCGCTTGGCCTTGATGTCGCCGAGCTGCAGCTCGCCCGAGTCGTAGCCGCCGGCCACGAACTCCGCCGCCGGATGCGCGGCCACGACCGTGATCAGGCCGGCGCCTTCGTCGCCGAACTGCAGGGGCGGCTTGCCTTCGGGGCCCTTGCCGGAGAACGGCCAGGCGGTGAACACGGGCTGCGCCGAGGTGTAGAGAAAGCGTGCATCGGCCGTCCAGGACAGCGACTTCACCTTGGCGGGATAGCCCTGCATGCGCATGTCGGTGGCCTGCGCCACGCGCCAGACATGGATATCGTTCTCCTGCGTGCCCGTGGCGATGAACTTGCCGTCGGTGCTCCATTTCAGGGCGACGTGGCTGCCGCGCCAAGCCAACTTGCGCGGCGGCAGGATCACTTGGCCGATGCTCCACACCGTGATGCCGCCGTAATGCGCGCAGGCGACGCGGCTGCCATCCTTGCTGAAATCGAGGCCAGCCACCGTGCTCTGGTGCGGGCCGAATTCGCGGACCTCGCCGTCCTTGGCCACGAACATCGTGCGCCCGACCCCGATCGCCACCGCACCGTTGCGATGGGCGGCGAGATGCTCGACCCACTTGCCCTTCTGCGCCAGCAGCTCGGTCGCCGAACCGTCGGGGGCGATACGCAGCACGCGGCCGTCGTCACCGCCGCTCACGAAGCCGTCGCCGGCCGGGTCGGCGATCAGGGCCAGCACCGCGCCGCCATGCAGGGGCGCGGCCGCCGTGGGCGTGGGGGCCGCGATATCGGCCGGCAGCAGCCGGACCTGGCCGTCGCCGAGGGCGAACGCCACTGTGCTGCCGTCATGGCTGAAGGCGCAGGCGGCGACGGGGGCGTCGGTCGCGAGGGAGCGGGCCGACGGCAGGGTCTGCTGCCAGGCCGGATTGGCGAGATCGAGCTTCACGATGTCGAACTACTTCTTCAGGCAGTCTTCGAAGCCGCGCTTCAGGTTGTCGCCATCGAGGTTGCGGCCGATGAACACAAGCTTGCTGGCGCGTGCTTCGCCGTCCTTCCAGGGCGAGCCCCAGTCGCTGTCCATCATCATGTGGACGCCCTGGTAGACGTAGCGTCGCGGCGCGCCGTCGATCGCCAGGATGCCCTTGCTGCGAAAGATGTCGGGGCCCTTGATCTGTAGCAGAGCGCCCATCCACTTCTGGAACTTCTCGGGGTCGACCGGTCGGTCGGTGCTGATCGAGAGGCTGGCGACCTCGTCCTCGTGATTGTGGTCGTGGCCACTCTGCAGGAAGTCAGGCTCGAATTCGAGGATACGCCCGAGATCGAACGCGCCTTTGTCGAGAATGGCGTCGAGCTCGATCTGGCTCTTCTCGGTGCGGAAGATGCGGGCGTAACGATTGATGCTGCGGATCTTGCCTTCGACCTTGGCCAACTCGTCGGCGCTCACCAGGTCGGTCTTGTTGAGCAGGATCACGTCGGCGAAGGCTACCTGCTGCTCGGCCTCTGAGCCTTGCTCGAGCTGGCCGAAGAAGTGCTTGGCATCGATCACGGTGACGATGGCGTCGAGCCGGGTGCGGGCGCGGACGTCCTCGTCGGTGAAGAAGGTCTGCGCCACCGGACCGGGATCGGCCAGCCCGGTCGTCTCGACCAGGATGCCGTCGAACTTGTCCTTGCGCTTCATCAGCCCTTCGATGATGCGGATCAGGTCGCCGCGCACGGTGCAGCAGATGCAGCCGTTGTTCATCTCGAACACTTCCTCGTCGGCATTCACCACGAGGTCGTTGTCGACGCCGAGCTCGCCGAATTCGTTCACGATGACGGCGTATTTCTTGCCATGCTGCTCGCTGAGAATCCGGTTGAGCAGGGTGGTCTTGCCGGCGCCGAGATAGCCGGTGAGCACGGTGACGGGCACCTGGGTCGTGGAGGCGGGACTGGCCATGCGAAATCCTCGAATTTGGCCCTTGAGATAGGGGCGCGGGCGCCGCGAGTCCAGTCCGCGCGGAGGCCGGCGAGGCGGCTCTGGCCGGGCAATTCCCGGTTGCTATGATGGTCTTCCTGTTAGGAGGCCCGTTCGCATGGTCCGGTTTGCTGTTTTCGTCGCGTTTCTCCTCGCGTTTGCGGCCGCCGCGGCGTCGGCCCAGGCGCAGGGACAGAAACCCGCGCTCAGGCAACCGGACGTCAAAGGCTCGGCAGATCACCCGCTCGTTCCGCGCTACAAGGACTCTGAGATTCGTGCCTATAACGTCGAGAAGTTCACCGAGTACACGTTGATCGCAGGCCCGACCAAGAAGGGCCCGGGCAGTGGCCGAGCCTCGGCGCTTTCCGAGCGGCCGATCGCGCTCGAAGGCAAGGTCACCTCCCTGATCTATCGCGCGCCTCCCGACCGTTCGTCACTCGAAGTGTTCCGCAACTATCAGGAGGCACTGAAGGGCGCGGGCTTCGAGACGCTGTTCACCTGCTCGCGCGCCGACTGCGGCTATCTCTTCAATGCAAAGATGAACCCCGACGTCCATAACGGGCTTCTGTACGACAAGCAGCAGCACTATCTGGCAGCCAAGCTCGTGCGCCCGGCCGGCGACGTCTACCTCGCCCTCTACGTCACCACCGACGAGCCGACTGGGCGCGCCTATGTGAAGCTCGAGGTGGTCGAGCTGAAGCCGATGGAACAGCAGATGGTGGTGGTGAAGGCCGACGAGCTGGAAGACGCGCTGACGCGCAACGGCAAGGTCGCGATCTATGGAATCCTGTTCGATTTCGACAAGGCCGACATCAAGCCCGAATCGAAGCCGCAGATCGACCAGCTCGGCGAACTGCTGAGGAAGAACCCCAAGCTCGAGGTGTTGATCGTCGGCCACACCGACGGTCAGGGCGCCTTCGACTACAACCTCACGCTGTCGCAGCGCCGCGCCCAGTCGATCGTGAACGCCCTCGCGGCCTCAGGCATCGCCGCCAGCCGCCTGATGCCGGCCGGCGCCGGCATGGTCGCGCCAGTCGCGACCAATCGCACTGAGGAGGGGCGGGCAAAGAATCGTCGGGTGGAGATCGTCGAGCGCGCGGTGGCCGCGCGTTGATGGGCGCGGCTTCCGAGCACGTGCCGCTGCCGTGTTCGTGCCTCGCCTTGCCACGCTGTGTTGCTCGCAGATCGTGCTGAAGCCCGAAAAGCCTTTGTGCCCTACGGGCAACATTGGACTCGATTTTCTGGGGATTTTCTTGGGATTTTCTCGGGCCTCTTGGCAGGCCACCCGAATGGGCGTATACGCGCGCCATGGCTGCAACAATCACCTGTAAAGGAGACCTGCCCGCTTCGGCGCCCGGCATGACCGATGTCGTCATGTCGTTCGCGATTGGTGCTGCCGCGTCGTTCGGCATGGTCGTTTTCCGCGTAGCACACTCCGGCTGACAAGCGCTCATTGTGCGCCTGCAGCGGCCGGAGAGGCCGCTTTTTTATTGCCGAAGTTTCAGGTGCTGACATGCAACGTCATCGACTTGCTCTCTCCCTCGCCGCGGCGAGTGCCCTGTGGGCTGGCGCCGCATATGCTGAACTGCCCGATCCGGAAGATGCGCTTCGTCTGCCATCCCTGGATGCCGGCCGCGCAACATGGATCCACGTCGACGCGCGCAATCACGACACCGGGGTCAGCGGTCCGGCGGCCGTGTTGTTCGGAGTCGCCCGGGAAAGGAGCTCCAGCCGTCAAGCCAGCCTCCGCGTCCTTTGCTTCGAGGGCCTGACGAGCGTGCATGTGGATGCCGATGGACTGCGTCCGGGGGCTTGGGCTGCCGCGGTGAGGGTCAGCCTCGATGGCGGCCGCTTCGCGGCCGGTGCGTGGCAGCTCAGCGCCGACGGCGGCAGGCTCGAACTGGCTGGCAGTCCTGCCGTCGCGTCCATGAGCGACCTGTACGGCCGGACCGAACTGCGCCTGTCTGTGGTGCGGCCCCTGTCCGTGCCGCTGCTGTTCACGTTCGCTGTGAAAGGTGCTGAACCCGGCCTGCGTCCGGTGGCGGAACGGTGCCAATGGTCAGCCGGGCCGGCATTGAGCAATGCCGGCCGGTAGAACGGGGGAGCGTGCCCCTGCTGCCTTACAGGCCGATTGCCAGCTTGGCCTTGGTCTTGGCCTTGACCTCGTCGACCGTGACGCCGTCGGCGAGCTGGACCAGGGTCACGCCGGCATCGCCCTTCTTGTCGACGCTGAAGACGCCGAGCTCGGAGATCACCATGTCGACGACGCGGCGGCCGGTCAGCGGCAGGGTGCATTCCTGCAGGAGCTTGGAGGCGCCGTCCTTGGAGACATGCTCCATGGTGACGATGACCCGCTTGACCCCTGCGACAAGATCCATCGCGCCGCCCATGCCCTTCACCATCTTGCCCGGGATCATCCAGTTGGCGAGGTCGCCGTTCTGCGCCACTTCCATGGCGCCGAGGATCGACAGGTCGATATGGCCGCCGCGGATCATGGCGAAGCTGTCAGCTGAGCTGAAGTAGGACGTGCCCTTCACCTCGGTCACGGTCTGCTTGCCGGCATTGATGATGTCGGCATCGACCTCGTTGTCGAGAGGGAAGGGGCCGACGCCCAGCATGCCGTTCTCGCTCTGCAGGGTGATGTCGACATCCTCGGGCACATAGTTCGACACCAGGGTCGGGATACCGATGCCGAGATTGACGTAGAAGCCGTCCTTGAGTTCCTTGGCGGCACGCGCCGCCATCTGATCGCGGGTCCAGGCCATCGTCGTCTCCTAAGCCTTGCGCACGGTGCGCTGTTCGATCTGCTTGTCGTATGGCGCGCCGCAGAAGATGCGCTTCACGAACACGGCGGGCGTGTGGACTTGGTCGGGATCGAGCTGGCCCACCGGCACCAGCTCCTCGACCTCGGCGACGCACATCTTCGCCGCGGTCGCCATCATCGGATTGAAGTTCCGCGCCGCCTTCCGATAGATCAGGTTGCCGGCGGTGTCGCCCTTCCATGCCTTGACGAGCGCAATGTCGCCGAACAGGCCGCGCTCCATGACATATTCCTCGCCGTCGAAGACCTTGGTCTCCTTGCCCTCGGCCACCAGGGTGCCGACGCCGGTCTTGGTGTAGAAGGCGGGAATGCCGGCGCCGCCGGCGCGGCAGCGCTCGGCCAGGGTGCCCTGCGGGTTGAATTCCAGCTCAAGCTTGCCGTCGAGGTAGAGCTTGGCGAAGGTCTTGTTCTCGCCGACATAGGACGAGATCATCTTCTTGATCTGCCCGGTCTCCAGCAGCAGGCCGAGGCCCGCGCCGTCGATGCCGGCATTGTTCGACACGCAGGTCAGGCCCTTGACGCCCGAGTCACGCACCGCGTGGATCAACTTGTCGGGAATGCCGACCAGGCCGAAGCCGCCGCACATCAGCATCAGATCGTCCCGCAGCAGGCCCTCGAGGGCCGACTTCGCATCCTTGTAGACCTTGTTCGCCATCGCTCCGTTCCGTCCTCGTCCCGGGTTGCCGGCATATGGTAGGCCAGCCGGCGGCCTGTCAATCAGTCGCGAATGGTGCGTCGGCCGGCGACAAATTCGCTCATCAGCCGGTGGCCGTCGTCGCTGACGGCGAGATCGAGGAACAAGGTTCGCTCGTTGGCCAATCCTTGTGACAGCGGCGTTTCAGCGGCCGACCGCACCAGCCGCTTGATGTGCGCCACGGCCTTGGGCGGCTGGCCGGCCAGCCGTTCTGCCATCGCCAGCGCGGCTTCCAGCACCGGCCCGTCGACGGCGGCATGGACCATGCCGAGGGTGGCGGCTTCGTCGGGCGATACGGTGCGGCCCATCAGCGACAGTTCCAGGGCGCGGGCCTCGCCGACCAGCCGCACCAGACGCTGTGTGCCGCCGGCGCCGGCCAGGATGCCGATATTGATTTCCGGCTGGCCGAGCCAGTAAGGGCCGCGCTCGGCCAGGCGGATGTCGCAGGCCATGCAGAACTCGAAGCCGCCGCCCATGGCCGTGCCGTTGATCGCGGCGATCACCGGCTTGGGGGCCGCTTCCAGCTTCGCCAGGATCTTGTGATAGGTGCTCTCGGGCGAGGGCCGGTCGAGCGAGAAGGCGGTGCCTTTGGCGCGCAGCCGTTCGGAAAGTGCCACGAGTTCCGAAACGTCGTAATGCTCGACGAACACGCCTTTCAGCGCCCCGGTGAAGACCAGCACCCGCACCGTCTCGTCGGCGAGCAGCGTGTCGACCGCCGCCTCCAGCTCGGCCACCATGGCTGCATTCATGTAACCCTTGGGCGGATTGTTGAAACGGATGATGGCAATGGCCTGGGGGATGACGACTGGGGGCGCGGCGGCATCGCGCCGCTCGATTTCGATCCGGGACATGCCCGATTGTTTCGATCCCGCCCCGCGAAGGCAATTGCCGTCTAGGCCGCTTTCTTGCCGTGGTGGCTGTGCAGCTTGGCTCCCAGGACGCGGCGGACGGCGTTGAACTCAGGGCTGGCCACGTCTCGCGGGCGGACGAGGTCGAGAAGATTGTCGCTTTCGATCCGGCCCGGCCCGGGTGTCATCACGACGACGCGGTTGGCCAAGAAGATTGCCTCCTCGATCGAGTGCGTGACGAACACGACCGTGAGGCCGGTGCGCTGCCAGATCTCGAGCAGCTCGTCCTGCAGGCGTTCGCGGGTCATCGCATCGAGTGCCCCGAACGGTTCGTCCATCAGCACGAGCTCGGCGTCGTTGGCCAGGACGCGGGCGATGGCCACCCGCTGCTTCATGCCGCCGGAAAGCTGATGCGGATAGACGTCGGCGAATTTCGCGAGGCCCACCAGCTCGACGAACTTGTCGACGGTTTCCTTGACCTGGCTGCGGGCGAGGCCGCGCGCCGCGGGTCCGAAGCCGATGTTCTCGCGCACCGTCAGCCACGGAAACAGCGCGTAGTCCTGGAATACCATGCCGCGACTGGGATCGGGGCCGACGATCGGCTTGCCCCACATCAGCGCCTCGCCCGCCGAGGGCGGTTCGAAGCCCGCCATGATGCGCAGCAGGGTGGACTTGCCGCAGCCCGACGCGCCGATCAGGCAGATGAACTCGCCCTTGCGGATGGTGAGGTTGGCGCCCGACAGCGCCTGGATGGACTGCTGCTGCAGCCGGTACTGCTTCGAGACATGCTTGATCTCGATGATCGGTGTGGCCTCAGGCATGGTGGGTCGGGCTCCAGCGCAGCAGACGATTGCCGAGCGCCACCACGAGCCGATCCGAGACGTAGCCGGCGAGGCCGATCACGATCATGCCGCAGATGACGAGCTCGGTTCGCGACAAGGTACGGCCGTCCATGATCACCGCCCCCAATCCTTGCGGGACGCCGGTCATCTCGCCGACGACGATCACGAACCAGGCAAGACCCAGCCCGAGGCGCAGGCCAGTGAAGATCGACGGCGTCGCGGCCGGCAGAACCACCTTGTAGAACTGCGCGCCGCCGCGGCAGCCCAGCATCGAGGCGGCCTCGAAGAGCTTGGGATCGACCGAGCGTACGCCGAAGGTGGTGTTGAGCAGGATCGGATAGAAGGCGCCGAGGCAGACCAGGGCGAAGGCCGATTTCGCGCCGAGCCCGAACAGGATCATCGACAGGGGTAGCCAGGCGGTAACGGGGATCGGCCGCATGAGCTGCAGGAACGGATCGAGCACCATGCGCGCTGTCGGCAGGCGGCCGACCATCATGCCGATTGGCAGGGCGAAAAGGGCGGCGAGCGCGAACCCGCCATAGACGCGTCCCATCGACGCGAGAAGGTGCGTCAGCAAGGTGCCGGAATAGGCATCGTCGTAGATGCCGCCGACGGCAAAATCGACCATGTATTCGCCGACCTGATAGGGGGTCGGGATCAGCAGGGTCCAGCGATTGGCGGTGGCCACCTGCCAGAAGGCCAGCAGCAACAGGGGCACGATCAGGGCGAGCACGGTCGGCCGCAGCCGCCGCCACAGCGCCTGCAGGGTGGTTCGCCGCAGAGCGATCGCGGGTTCCGGACTCATTTCGGCGATGGCCATGCCGCACCCCGCTCAGCTGGCGGCGATCTCGTTCGAGAACTTGGGATCGAGGAACTTGCCGAAGTCGGGCAGGGCGCGGATCTGCTTCAGGTCGAGCATGTGCTGCGCATAGGTCCTGGCCTGCCCCTGCACCTTGTCGTCGAGCTTCCAGACATATTCGACATTGCGTGCCCCCAGCGCCTGGTCGACGGCGGCGCGGTTGGCGCCGAGCTTCTGGACCGACATGTCGACGACGGCCGGCGTGTTCTCGGTCATGAATTCGACGGCCTTGCGCTGCGTCTTCAGCATGGCGAGCACGAGATCGGGGTTCTTCGCGGCCGTGTCGGCATGCGTGGCGAAGATCATGTTCAGGCCGCCCATCGCGGTGCCGTACGGATACTCGACGAGCTGGCCGGCGCCGGTCGAGATCGAAAGGCCCGGACCGGGTTCGGCGCCGACATAGGCGTCGATATCGCCACGGGCGAGCATGGCCGGCATTTCGCCGAAGGGGACGCGGACCGAGCTGATGTCCTTGACCGACAGGCCTTCCATCTTGAGGCGCTCTAGGATGAACACCTCCTGCGTCGATCCCGGCCAGATGCCGACCTTTTTGCCCTTGAGATCCTTGACCGAGCGGATGTCGGAGCCGGCCTTGGCGATCACGCCCATGCCCTTGTTCGACATCGCGCCCACCACGACGACCGGCTCGCCCACGGCCGCGCCCAGGATGCCGGCCGCGATACCGAACGTGCCGAAATCGACCGACTTGGTGATGACGGCGTTCTTGCCGTCGGTCGGGCTGTCGAACACGATCACTTCCAGCTTCGTGCCGGCCGGGAGGAAGCGGTCGTAGAAGTAGGGCGGCATCGAATGCACCAGCCGCAGGGCGCCCATCTTCACGGTCCGGTCCTGCGCCCGCAGGATCGACGGCGCGGCCAGCGCGGCGGCAGAAAACGTGGTCCCGACAAGTAGGCGGCGACGGTTCAGCATGGCGGATCTCCCTCCCCAAGGATGGGGCGAGAGCAGCAACGTTCGTGCCAAGTCGCTATTTCGACGGCGGGGGCGCCTGTCGGTCGAGGATCACGATGGCAATCCCCGCGATCACCAGGGCCGTGCCGGCCAGCAGCGGCCAGGTAATCGGCTCGCCGACCAGTACGACCGAACTCGCGATGGCGAGCAGCGGCACGCCCAGCATGCCGAGCGCACCGGTGATCGGCGGCAGGGCGCGCGCCACGGAGACGGCGGCCCAGGTTGCGGTCGGGCCGGCCAGCACGCCGAGATAGAGCAGCGACAGCCAGAGCGAGGGCTGGCCGAGATCGAGATGACCTCGCGGTTCGAGGACGAAGGCGAGGAGCCAGAGCAACCCGGTCGCCACGGCCATCTGCCAGGGCAGCACGTCGAGTGGCGCGAGCCGCCAGCGATGCCGTCGCGCATGCAGGATGGCCAGCGCCCAGGCGAAGCCTGCCGCCAGCAGCCAGCCATGGCCGCTCAGCACGGCCCGGTCGCTCCAGTCGAAGCGCCAGGGATCGATCAGCACGACGATGCCTGCGACGCCCAGCGCCGCGCCCAGCAGCGCGCGCAGGCCCACCTTCTCGCCGACCATCCAGGAGAGCGGCACCATCCAGAGCATGGTCGTGTAGGCGAGCACGCCCGACCGTCCCGGCGGGACGCTCTGCACGCCGAGATTGGCGAAAGCGAAGAAACAGGTGAGCTGCAGCGCACCGACCGACAGCACGATCGGCCAGTCGGCGCGGCTCGGCCAGGTCAATCGTCCGAGCGCTCCGACCAGGACGAAGGCAGTAGCGGCCGACAAGGTGGCGCGCGCCGCCGCCATCCAGATCGGCGTGCTGGCATCGAGGCCGATCCTGATGATCGGCCAGGCGAAGCCGAACAGCACGACGACGGCGCCGAGCTGCAGCCAGGCAGTGCGGGTGGGGGGCATGCCGCTGGGAATGCCACTGGAGTGGCGTGCTCCCAGCCCTACGCCCGCTTCTCCTTCTCGACGCCGAGCGGCTGCGGCAGGCGTGTTAGCATCTCCTTCGGCACGATCTGCCAGAAGCGTTCGACCTCGCGGTTCCAGTCGTTCAGCAGGCGGGCGGCCAGCGGCGACTTGGTCTCCGCGACATGCTCCTGCAGGCGCGCCTTCAGGTCGGCGTCCCAGTGCGGATGGTCGATGCGCTGCCACACCACCGTCTCGGGATTGACCTTGAGGGCGAAACTGTCGTCCGGGTCGTAGACATAGGCCATGCCGCCGGTCATGCCGGCGCCGAAGTTGATGCCGGTCGCCCCCAGGATCACCGCCGTGCCGCCGGTCATGTACTCGCAGCCGTTGGAGCCGACGCCCTCGACCACCGCGTCGGCGCCGGAGTTGCGCACGGCGAAGCGCTCGCCGGCGAGTCCCGAGGCGAACAGCTTGCCCGCGGTGGCGCCGTAGAGAACGGTGTTGCCGATGATGGCGTTGGCTTCGGGCACCAGTGGGCTCGAAACCGTCGGCTTCACCACGATGGTGCCGCCGCTCAGGCCCTTGCCGACATAGTCGTTGGCGTCGCCGAACACCTCGAGCTTCATGCCCTGGACGGCGAAGGCGCCCAGCGACTGGCCGGCCGTGCCGCGCAGGCGCACGGTCACGGTGTCGGCTTGCAGGCCCGCCATGCCGTACTTGCGGGTGATCATGGCGGCCAGCCGCGTGCCGACCGCGCGGTGGGTGTTCCGCACGCTGTACTGGAGCTGCATCTTCTCGCGATGCGTGAAGAGCGGCTGGGCGTCGCGCAGCATCTGCGCATCGAGCGTGTCGGGCACCTCGTTGCGGCCCTCGACGGTGCAATGCGCGACCTCGCGGCCGCCGTCGGCACGTGTCAGCAGCGGGCTGAGGTCGAGATCGTCGAGGTAACGCGCGCCGCGGCTCACCTGCTTCAAGAGGTCGGAGCGGCCGACGATTTCCAGCAGCGAGCGGTAGCCAAGCTGCGCCAGGATTTCGCGCACCTCCTCGGCGATGAAGCTGAAGAGGTTGACGACCTTCTCGGGCGAACCCTCAAACTTGGCGCGCAGCTTCGGGTCCTGGGTGCAGACGCCGACCGGGCAGGTGTTGGAATGGCACTGCCGCACCATGATGCAGCCCATGGCGATCAGCGATGCCGTGCCGATGCCGTACTCCTCGGCGCCCAGCATGGCGGCGATCACGACGTCGCGGCCGGTCTTGATGCCGCCATCGGTGCGCAGCAGCACCTTCTCGCGCAACCGGTTCAACGTCAGCACCTGATGCGTCTCCGACAGACCCATTTCCCAGGGGATGCCGGCATACTTGATGCTGGTCTGCGGGCTGGCGCCTGTGCCGCCGCTATGACCCGACACCAGGATCACGTCGGCCTTGGCCTTGGCCACGCCCGCCGCGATCGTGCCGATGCCGGATCGCGCGACCAGCTTCACGGTCACGCGCGCTTCAGGGTTGATCTGCTTCAGGTCGTAGATCAGCTGTGCCAGATCCTCGATCGAATAGATGTCGTGATGCGGCGGCGGGCTGATCAGGGTGACGCCCGGCGTCGAGTGACGTAGCTTGGCGATCATCTCGCTCACCTTGAGGCCCGGAAGCTGACCGCCTTCGCCAGGCTTGGCGCCCTGCGCGACCTTTATCTCAAGTTCGCGGCAGTTGTTCAGATACTCCGCCGTGACGCCGAAGCGGCCCGACGCGACCTGCTTGATGGCCGAGGAGGCGTTGTCGCCGTTCGGGCGCGGGCGGTAGCGCGCGGGATCCTCGCCGCCTTCGCCGGAATCCGACTTGGCGCCGATCCGGTTCATGGCAATCGACAGCGTCTCGTGCGCTTCGGGCCCCAGCGCGCCCAGCGAGATGCCGGGTGCCACCAGGCGCTTGCGCAGCTCGGTGATCGATTCGACGTCGTCGAGCGTGACGGGTGCGCGGTCGGTCTTGAAGTCGAGCAAATCGCGCAGGTTGATCGGCGGCAGGCGGCGCACGGCCTCGCTGTACTTGCGGTACTTGGCGTAGGACTCGGTGTTCACCGCGTCCTGCAGCATGTGGATCAGTGTGCCGTCGAAATTGTGCCGGTCGCCGCCGCGGCGGGCCTTGTAGAAGCCGCCGATCGGCAGCGCGATCACGTCTTCGTCGAAGGCGCGGGCATGCTGCTCGGCAATCTTCTCCTGCACGCCGCGCAAGCCAATGCCCGAGATGCGCGAAGGCATGCCGGGGAAGAACTCGTTGACCAGCGAACGCGAGAGGCCGACCGCCTCGAAGTTGCAGCCGCCGCGATATGACGACAGCACCGAGATGCCCATCTTGGACATCACCTTGAGCAGGCCCTCGTCCAGTGCCTTCTTGTAGTTGGCGAGGCACTGGCCGAGCGACTGCTTGCCGAACAGGCCGCGTGCATGACGGGCCGCGATGGTCTCCTCGGCGAGGTAGGGGTTCACCGTCGTTGCGCCAACGCCGATGATGACGGCGGCATAGTGCACGTCGAGGCATTCGCCGGACCGCACGTTCAGCGACGTGAAGGTGCGCAGTGACTGGCGCACCAGATAGGAGTGAACAGCGCCTGCCGCCAGGATCATCGGCAGGGCGGCGCGGTTCTCGTCGATATTGGCGTCGGTCAGGACGATATGTAGGCAGCCGCTGCGGACGGCGTCCTCGGCTTCCTTGCAGATGCGCTCGAAGGCCTGGCGCATGGCATCGAGCCCGCCCTTCGGATCGAAGGTGCAGTCGATGCGGGCGACGGTGTCGCCCATGTACTTGCGCATCGCCTCGAACTCGGCGTTGAGCACGATCGGCGACTGCAGCGACAGCATCTCGCTCTGCTCGGGCGATTCGTCGAGGATGTTGCCGAGGTTCCCGAGCCGCGTGCGGATCGTCATCACATTGCGCTCGCGCAAGGAGTCGATCGGCGGGTTGGTCACCTGGCTGAAGTTCTGCCGGAAGTAATGGTGCATGCCGCGATAGGTGTCGGAGAGCACCGCCAGCGGCGCGTCGTCACCCATCGAGCCGACGGCTTCCTTGCCGTCCTCGACCATGGGATGGAGGATCGCCTCGAGATCCTCGATCGACCAGCCGGCGGCGAACTGCCGGCGGCGCAGTTCGTCGGCCGCGAAATGCTCGGTGGCCGGGGTATCCTGCTTGATCAGCGAATCGAGCTCGACCGTACGCGCCGTCCAGTTGGCATAGTCGTGCGTCGCCGCCAGCATGTCCTTCAGCTCGCGGTCCTTGTAGAGGCGCGGCTGCTCCATATCGACGGCCAGCATCTCGCCGGGGCCGAGTCGACCCTTTTCGACAATCCTGGTCTCTTCCTGCGGCACCATGCCGGCCTCGGAGCCGGCGATCAGCAGATTGTCCGCGGTGCAGACGTAACGCATCGGCCTGAGCCCGTTGCGGTCGAGACCGACCAGCGCCCACTTTCCGGCGACAGCGGCAATGGCGGCCGGTCCATCCCACGGCTCCATCACGCCGTTGACGTAGTTGTACATAGCCCGGTGCTCGGCCGGCACGTTGGGGTTCGTGCCGGAGGCTTCGGGGATCATCATCGCCTTGACCATCGGCAGGTTGCGATGGCCGCGCACCAGGAGCTCGAAGACGTTGTCGAGCGCCGAGGAGTCGGAGGCGCCGGGCTGTACGATCGGCTTCAGATCCTCGATCGCGCGGCCGAAGCCCTCGTGCTCGAGGCGCGCCTCATGGCTCTTCATCCAGTTGACGTTGCCCAGGATGGTGTTGATCTCGCCGTTATGGGCGAGCACGCGGAAGGGCTGCGCCAGCTTCCATTGCGGGAAGGTGTTGGTCGAATAGCGCTGATGGAAGATCGCGAAGCGCGAGACGAAGCGCTCGTCGAGCAGGTCGGGATAGAAGGTCGACAGATGCTCGGCGAGGAACATGCCCTTGTAGACGACCGAGCGGCAGGACAGCGAGCAGACGTAGAACTCGGCGATGTTCTCGGCGATCGCTGCCTTCTCCATGCGCCGACGCAGGATGTAGAGCTGCTTCTCGAACTCTCGGTTGTCGAGCTTGGCGTCGCCGCGGCCGATCAGGATCTGTTCGATCTCGGGCCGCGTCTCGTTGGCCTTGGCGCCGATCGAGGAAATATCGACCGGCACCTGGCGCCAGCCCAGGATGGTGTGGCCGAAGCGCAGGATCTCGGTCTCGACGATGGTCCGGCAACGCTCCTGCGCGCCGAGATCGGTGCGCGGCAGGAACACCATGCCGACGGCGAGGCGGCCGACCTGTGGGAGCTCGCCGCTGGAGTCGCGGACATACTCCCGAAAGAAGTCCTGCGGGATTTCGACATGGATGCCCGCGCCATCGCCGGTCTTGCCGTCGGCATCGACGGCACCGCGGTGCCACACGGCCTTCAGGGCGTCGATGCCGGCCGCAACGACGTCACGTCGCCGCTTGCCGTCCAGCGCCACGACGAGACCGACGCCGCAGGAGTCGATCTCCTGGGCGGGGTTGTAGCCGTAGGCGTCAGTCAGCTTGGCGGTGCCGTCCTGGTAGTCGCGGACGAACTGCTTGGCATCGAAGGGACGTGCGGACATGGTCTTAATCCTGATTGATCTCTTGTCGCCTCAGAAACCCTTGTCATCCCGAGCCGGTCGAGGGGGCTTCGGGATGACAGAGGGCCCTCTATCGGCGCGTCGTGCTCATGAATCCGAGAACAGCTTGCCGGCTTCGGCCCAGTTCTCTTTCTTGACGTCGGTGAGGACAATCTGCACGGCGTCGGGCGTGCAGCCGAGTGCGCGGCAGGTGCCGTCGGTCAGCTCCTTCACCAGTTTTCGGCGCTGCTCGATGGTGCGGCCCTCGAACATCTGCACGTTGATCATCGGCATGGATTTCCTCCTCGTCAGTTCTTGTGCGTGATGGGGACGTGCTTGGGCTGGCCGGCCACGCGATCCAGCCAGGTCCGGACGTTGGGATAGGTCGCGAGGTCGAAGTCGCCCTCGTGCGCCACGTGCGTGTAGGCATAGAGCGCGATGTCGGCGAGGCCGAACCGGTCGTCGACGAAGAAGCGCCGCGTCGCCAGGTGCTTCTCGATGACGTCGAGGGCGGCGTAGCCCTTCTTCATCCGCTCCGGCAGATCCATCTCCTGCAGCGGCGTCAACTCCGGGACGTAATGCTTCCAGAAGCGGACCGTGCCGATATAGGGCTCGAGGCTGTACTGCTCGAAGAACATCCATTGCAGCGTCTCGGCGCGAGCCCGGCGCTCCTGGGGCGCGAGCGGCGTGCCTTCGGCGAGATACCAGATGATGGCATTGGACTCGGCGAGGAACGAGCCGTCCTCGAGCTGCAGGACCGGGATGCGGCCGTTGGCGTTCTTGGCCAGGAACTCCGGCGTGCGGGTCTCGCCCTTCACGATGTCGCGCTCGACTAGCCTGTAGGGCGTGTCGAAGGCGGCCAGCACCAGCCGGATCTTGTAGCCGTTGCCAGAGGGGAGATAGTCGTAAAGCGTCAGCATGGCGTGCTTACTCCGCGGCAATGCGCTGGGCGGCCTGCGTCTTGGTGGCGAGATAGTCGTGGATGCGTTCGGCGGCGTCGCGCCCGTCGCGCACCGCCCACACGACCAGCGAGGCGCCGCGCACGATGTCGCCGGCGGCGAACACGCCGTCGAGGTTGGTCATCATGCTGCGCCAGTCGATCTTGAGGGTGCCCCAGCCGGTGACGCCGAGATCGGGCGCCTGCAGGGTCGCGGGCAGGTCCTCGGGATCGAAACCGAGCGCCTTCAGCACCAGGTCGGCCTCGATGTTGATGTGGCTGTTGGGGATCTCCTGCGGCGTCTGGCGGCCGGTGGCGTCGGGCATGCCGAGATGGATACGCACGGTGCGCACGTGGCTCACCGCCGTCTTGCCGAGGAAGGCCTGCGGCGCCGACAGCCAGACGAAGTCGACGCCTTCCTCCTCGGCATGCTTCACCTCGCGCTGCGAGCCCGGCATGTTGGCACGGTCGCGGCGGTAGAGGCACTTCACCGACTTGGCGCCCTGGCGCACCGCGGTGCGCACGCAATCCATCGCCGTGTCGCCGCCGCCGATCACCACAACGTTCTTGCCCCTGGCATCGAGGTCGCCGGCCTCGAAGGCGGCGACCGTGTCGCCGAGCCCGTGACGGTTGGAGGCAGTGAGGTAGTCGAGGGCGGCGACGATGCCGGCCTGTCCGACGCCGGGGGCGGCGATGTCGCGCGCCTTGTAGACGCCGGTCGCGATCAGCACCGCATCGTGCCGCTGGCGCAACTCGGCCAAGGTGACGTCGCGACCGACCTCGCAGTTCAGATGGAAGGCGACCTTCGAGTCGCGCAGGAGCTTTTCGCGCCGCTGCACGATCTCCTTCTCCAGCTTGAAGTTCGGGATGCCGTAGATCAGCAGACCGCCGACCCGGTCGTAGCGGTCGTAGATCGCGACCTGATAGCCCTTGCGGCGCAGTTGCTCGGCGGCGGCGAGGCCGGCAGGGCCCGCGCCCACGATGCCTACGCTCTCCGGCCGCTCGCGCCGCGGCTGGATCGGCTTCACCCAGCCACGCTCCCAGGCGGTGTCGGTGATGTACTTTTCGACCGAGCCGATGGTGACCGAGTCGAAGCCCTTCTCGATGACGCAGTTGCCCTCGCAGAGACGGTCCTGCGGGCAGATGCGGCCGCAGATCTCCGGGAAATTGTTGGTTGCGGCGGAGAGCTCGTAGGCCTCGTCGAGCCTGCCTTCGGCGGTCAGCTTCAGCCAGTCGGGGATGTTGTTATGTAGTGGGCAGTGGATCTGACAGAAGGGCACGCCGCATTGCGAGCAACGGGCCGCCTGCTCTGCTGCCTTGCCCTGGGCATAGCTCTGGTAGATCTCGTCGAAGTCGCGACGACGTTCCGCGGCCGGCCGCTTGTCGGGCATGGCTTGTGGCGTTCCGACGAACTTCAGCATCCTTTCGGCCATCCCCGGCCTCCTTGGACAAATTGTGAAATTTTATTACGCAAGAAGCGCGCCGACCGCGCCTTTGCTGCGTTGTTGACTAACTTAGACCACGCTACCAAACGATAGTCAATATTATTGACCTATTAGGAATCGTTTCGAGGCCGCGAGAGTAGCTAGGGCGTGTTACGAGATTCCCAAAGAGAAATTATAGTACCGATATAGTACTATATGCTCGGAGCATGCCTTTGCGCTCTAGAAAGCTCCAGAGAATCAATGGGTTAGTCTAGAGAAGCCTAGGCCGGTGCGTGCTGGTTGTAGCGGCCGCCGACGCGATAGCGATCGAGGTAGGTCGGCAGAATGGCCTCGGCCGCGGTCGGCGTGATGCCGAGCTCGGCCAGGCCCGGCGCGCCGGGGCGGGCGACGTTGTCGGTCACGAGCAGGTCGACTTGGTCGTGGGTGAGCGGCGGCACCGGCAAGAACTCGGCGAAGAAACCGGCAATCTTCATCAGGCCCGCCGGAACGCCGATGATCGACTTCCGGCGGTCGATCTCGCGCAAGGTCAGCGCCGCGATTTCGCGATAGGTGTAGACCCGGGGGCCGCCCAGCTCGAATACGGTCTTGGCAGTCTCGGGACGCGCCAGGACGGCGGCGACAGCGCTGCCGACATCGCCCACGAAGACCGGCTGGACCTTGGCCGAGCCGTCACCGACCACCGGCAGGAACGGCGCCTGGGCCGCAATCCGGGCCAAGCGGTTGAACATGGCGTCTTCCGGCCCGAACACGACGCTTGGCCGTAGGATCGTGGCGTTCTCGAAGCCCGCAATGATCGCATCCTCGGCGTCGACCTTGGAGCGCACGTACTTGTTGGTTGAATTGCGCTGATCCGCCCCAATGCCGGACATGTGCACCAGGCGCTGCACACCAGCAGCGCGCGCGGCTTCGGCGATGGCGCGGGCGCCCGCGACATGCACTGCCTGGTAGCGCTGCCGGCCGCGCTGAAAGGGAATACCTGCGGCATTGACGACAGCCTCGCTGCCGGCGATCGCGGCAGCCACGGACTGTGGCATGCGCAGATTGGCGCGCATCACGGTCACCTGGCCGACTTCGCCCGCCGTCTTGGTGCGTTCCGCCAGCTCGATGCGGCGACAGGCCACGCGAATCTGCAGCCCCTCCTGCGCCAATGCCCGCACGATGGCGCGGCCGACGAAGCCGCTGCCGCCAAAAACCGTGACCTGCTTGATGCTCATGGCGCTGCCTATAGCCCAACGGCGTAAAGGCGCAAAGGTGATGTGGTTGACATCTGCGCGGGCTCGCCCTAACTCAGCGCCCGCACTAGCCCGCATGCCGTGCCCAGGTGGCGGAATTGGTAGACGCACTAGTTTCAGGTACTAGCGCCGAGAGGCGTGGAAGTTCGAGTCTTCTCCTGGGCACCATGCAGGGGCTGTAGAGGCACCCCGACATGGCCATCAGTCTTTACCGCGGCGATCTTCCCGCCGACCTTTCGTTCGGCCCGACCGTGGCCATCGACACCGAGACGATGGGCCTCAACCCCCATCGCGACAGGCTCTGCCTGGTGCAGCTGTCGGGTGGCGACGGCAACGCCCACCTCGTCCAGATCCCACGCGGTGCACCCGGTATCCGCCACAAGGCGCCTCGCCTTTCCGCCCTGCTGGCCGACCCGAAGGTGCTGAAGCTCTTTCACTTCGGTCGCTTCGACATCGCCGTGCTCGAGTATGCGCTGGGCGTGCGCTGCGAGCCGGTCTACTGCACCAAGATCGCGGCGCGCCTGACCCGGACGTTCACCGACCGGTTCGGCCTCAAGGATCTGTGTCGCGAGCTGCTGCAGGTCGATCTGTCCAAGCAGCAGCAGACCTCGGACTGGGGCGCCGACACCCTGACCGACGAGCAGATGGCCTACGCGGCCTCCGATGTGCTGCATCTGCATGCCCTCAAGGCCAAGCTGGATATCCTGCTCGACCGCGAAGGCCGCCGCGAGCTGGCGGAAGCCGCCTTCGGGTTCCTGCCGACCCGGGCCCGCCTCGACATCGCGGGATGGCCGGAAGTCGATATTTTCGCCCATTGAAATTGAATCCGTGCTGACTTTGGCACGGTTCTTGCTTTAGAGCTTCTGACGGAGGTCCGGTCGACCTCCGGGCGGAGGTCCCATGCGTATCGGTCCGAGTCTCCTCCTCACGTCACGCCAGGCACTGGCGATGACTCCGCAGCTGCAGCAGGCGATCAAGCTGCTGCAATTTTCGCACCTGGAACTCGCGGCCTTCATCCAGCAGGAGCTCGAAAAGAATCCATTGCTCGCCGAAGGCGCGGGGGACGACGGGCCGGTGGTCGAGATCGAGATGCCCGTGGCGGAGCCTGCTGGCGATACGGCCGAGGCCCTGGCGGCAGCGGCACCGGCCCTGGCGGAGGCCGATGATCGCTGGACACGCGAACATGCCGATCGCGGGGGCGACGCCATGGCCGGGCGCAGTGCGGCCCGTGACGATGCCCCCGATGCCCTGGATTTCGTGGCCGACGGGCCGCGGTCGCTCGCGGTCCACGTACTCGAGCAGCTCGAGCTGATGTTCAAGGATCAGGCAGAGCGCCGCATCGCGCTGAAGCTCGCAGAAGGCCTCGACGAGGCCGGCTATTGCCGCCTCGATGCGGCAGCGGTCGCCGAAGCGGTGGCGATGGACATCGGCATCGTCGAAGCGATCTGGAAGCGGCTACGCCAGATGGAGCCAGCCGGGCTTTTTTCCCGAAGTGTCTCGGAGTGTCTTGGAGCCCAGCTTGCCGAACGCAATCGCCTCGATCCGGCGATGCAGGCGCTGCTCGACAATCTCGATCTCGTGGCTGCCGGTGAACTCGGCCAGCTGCGCCGCCGCTGCGGCGTCGACGACGAGGATCTGCGCGACATGCTGGCCGAGCTGCGCACCCTCGATCCGCGCCCCGGCCAGGCCTTCACCTTCGAGCCCATCCAGCCGGTGGCGCCCGATCTCTATCTCACTCCGGCCAAGGACCCGGAGACCGGCGAGGAGGGCTGGCACATCGAGCTCAACACCGATGCGCTGCCCAAAGTGCTGGTCGACCGCAACTACCACGCCACCCTGATGAAGGGTGCGCGCGCCAAGACCGACCGCGATTTCGTCGCCGAGCGCTTCCAGTCGGCCAACTGGCTGGTGAAGACCTTGGAGCAGCGTGCCACCACCATCCTCAAGGTCGCGCGCGAGATCGTGCGCCAGCAGGATGGCTTTTTCCGGCACGGCGTCAGTGCGTTGAAGCCGCTTGTGCTGCGCGACATTGCGGTCGCCACCGAGCTGCACGAGAGCACGGTGAGCCGCGTCACGTCCAACAAGTACATCGCCACGCCGCGCGGCATCTTCGAGCTGAAGTATTTCTTCACCTCGGCGCTGCCTGCGCGTACGCCGGGCGTCGTCGTTTCTTCCGAATCGGTGCGTTCGCGCATCCGTCATCTCGTCGGTAGCGAGAATGCGCGTCAGCCGCTCAGCGATGACCGCATCGTCGATCTCCTGAAGGACGAGGGCATCGAGATCGCGCGCCGTACCGTTGCCAAGTATCGCGAGGCCATGCGCATTCCGTCATCGTCGGAGCGTCGCCGCCTTGGACGTCTCGGCATGAGCCGTCAGGTGCCGGGCGCGATGCCGAGCGCCGCGCTTGCCGCCCAGGCCTTGACAGGTCCAGCGGACTGAAAGCGGTTTCCGCGGGTGCGAAGCCCCTCCCTTGACCCGCCCGGGGGACGCGCCTATAGGGGCGCACCCCTCGCAGGGCGAGTCGCGTTCGTGCCCGCTAACCCTTTGGTGATATTGTGGAAATTGCCGATTTGCTGTCCGGCCCCGATGCCGTTCTGGCGAGTGTGAAGGCAACCGGAAAGAAAGCGCTGCTGGCCGAACTGGCCGCCCGTGCCGCCAGTGTCCTGAAGATCGACGAGCGCAAGTTGTTCGATCGCCTGCTCGAACGCGAGCGCCTGGGCTCGACCGGCATCGGCGGCGGCATCGCCATCCCGCACGGCCGCCTGCCGTCGGTGCCCAAGCCTCTGGGGTTGTTTGCGCGACTCGGTCATCCCGTCGACTTCGATGCCATCGACGAGCGTCCGGTCGATATCGTTTTTCTTTTGGTAACACCCGAGGGTGCCGGCGCCGATCATCTCAAGGCGCTGGCCCGGGTTTCGCGACTGCTGCGCGACCGCAGCCTCGTGGAGAAGCTGCGCGCGACCGACAAGGCCGATGCGCTCTATGCGCTGCTGGTCGAGTCGGTCCAGACGCAGAGCGCCGCCTGAGGCGCCCCGCGCGTCGTCCTGACGTCAGTGAACCAGTGCGGGCTCGAGCTCGTGCTGGCGGATCAAGGCCTGTGCAATCTCGACCGAAGGTGCTGCGGCCATAGGCTTGCCGTCGGCGGAGAAGATGCCGATGGCATGCGCACCGTCTGGCAGGTTGATCGCCTTCACATAGGCGATCTGCTCCGAGCCGAGGCTCAGGAAAGCCTCTTCGGCGAGGGGTTTGAAAGCGACTTCGTTGTTTTCCATGGCTACCTCCTTGGCAGCGATCAGCGCGAGCCCGTCTCAGCGACTGCGGCGCGCGGTGATGTCGATGGTGTTGTCCGGGCTATCAACATCCCTGCCACCAGCCTCGATGCGAATGGTCCGGATCTTCGGCTCCAGAACGGGGCGCACCAGGTCGATCGACAACAGGCCGTTGTCGAGACGAGCGCCCACCACTTCGATACCGTCGGCAAGCATGAAAGCGCGCTGGAACTGGCGGGCGGCAATGCCACGATGCAGGAAGATCCGATCGCCTTCGTCGACCTGCTTGCCACGGACCATGAGCTGATTCTCGACCAGCTCGATCGCCAGATCGTCACTGGTGAACCCGGCCACGGCCAAGGTGATGCGCAGGCCGTTCTCGCCAATCCGTTCGATATTGTACGGAGGATAGCCTTCTGCATTCTTCGCCAAGCGGTCGAGCGTACGCTCGAGCTGGTCAAAACCCAGCAGCAGAGGTGAATTGAACATCGACACACGGCTCATATAGAGACCCTCCTCCGAGGAGCGAGTGGCCGGGAATCCTTTCAAGGCCTTCCCGTAGTGTGAATCTGGGGCGCCATTCTGCCGGTTCAAGGGTTCGTTTCGGGGCTGTTTCACGGCTGGACTGCGGCCGGCAGCCAATTGGCAGTATCCGGGAAATTTTTCCGGCGACCCGGCGCCCAGACCATCGCCCAGACCATCGCCATGCGCGTCCACCTGGGGTAAAATGGTCAAAAGCCCCTCCACCGTCCGGGTAAAATCCGGGCCAAAGAACGAAACGAATGACGCTGGTCGCCTCTGATACAAGACGGCCCGGGGAATCTTTGGTTCCCGGAGCCCGTCCCATCCGTTCGGTTCAAGGCCGTCCGACGGCGAAGTCCGCCGCCAAGTCGGCCGTCAAGGAAAGTCGCGGCCTCGGCCGCTGGTTTCTGGGCTCGTCCCTCTATTCCCTGACCCTGGGCTACAACGCGCCGCAGAGCTTCTTCGCTGTCGCCCCCGACGGTTGGCCCGGCGATCCCGCGCTCGGCCAGCGCCTGCTGATGGCTGGCGAACTGGCCGCCGTCGGCAGCGCCGGCACCGTTCTGCCCGAGTCCGACGACCCGCCCTGGCAGCGGCGCGGCGCGGCGCCGCTCTGGCTCGATGCGCTGAACAGTTTCGGCTGGCTGCGCGACCTGCGCGACTGCGGGGATCCCGCGGCGGGGATGCTGGCGGCGCGGCTGGTCGATGACTGGACCAACAAGGAATGGCGCTGGTCGCCGGTGACGTGGAAGCGCGAGGTGGTCGCCAACCGCATCGTCAACTGGATCCGCCACTATGAATGGATGGCGGCCGCTTCCGATCCGGGATTCGCCGCTCGTTTCGTCCTCTCGATCTCGCGGCAGAGGGTTCATCTGCGGCGTGTCGCGCGCCACGGCATGATCGGCCACGAAGCCGTCGCCGTGCTGAAGGCGTTGATCTTCGCCGACCTCGCCTTCATCCGCGACGGCAAGCACTTCGAGAAGGGCCTGGAACAGTCGCTGTCGCGGCTCGCCAAGTTCGTGAAGCGTTACGTGCTGCATGACGGTGTCGTCGTCGAACGCGCGCCGCATGTTCAGCTCGCCGTGCTGCGTCACCTGCTCGATGTGCGCGCCGCGCTGGCTTCGGCCGAGCGCCGGGCGCCGGCCGAACTGCTGGCCGCCATCGACCGCATGGCGCCGATGCTGCGTTTCTTCCGTCACGGTGACGGAGGTCTTGCGCTGTTCAACGGCACCTGGGAGGGCGATCGCCGCATGATCGACCTGGTGCTGGCGCGCTCCAGCTCGGGTGAGGCTGCGCCGGCAATGGCGCTGGTCAGCGGCTTCCAGCGGCTGGTCGCCGGGACGTCACTGGTGATCGCCGATGCCGGCAGCCCGCCAGGCCGCGGCATGGACGGCATCGCCCATGCCGGCACGCTGTCCTTCGAGATGAGCGCCGCGCATGAGCGGCTGATCGTGAATTGCGGCACCTATCCGGGAGCGCCGCGCGACTGGCAGCATTTCATGCGCTACACGGCCGCGCACAGCACGGCGGTGGTCGACGACACCAATTCGACCGAGATCACCGACCACGGATCGCTGGAATATCGCGCCGGCAACGTGCTGATCGACCGGGCCGACGAAGGCGGCGCGCAGTGGCTCGACATGTGCCACGACGGCTATCGCTCGCTCTACGGCATCATCCATCGCCGCCGGCTGTGGCTGTCGCCCGACGGCGGCGACCTGCGCGGCGAGGATTCGTTCCTGGGCTACGAGGGCCGACCGATCACCGTGCCGGACCAGCGCTTCATCGCGCGTTTCCACCTGCATCCCACGGTCAAGGCGACCCTGGCACAGAGCGGCCAGGCGGTGCTGATGCGCCTGCCGAGCGGCCGCGGCTGGAAGCTGCGCGCCACGGGCGCCGGCATCGGCCTCGCCGAGAGCATCTATCTCGGCGAAGAAGGCCGCGTGCGCCGCACCGAACAGATCGTCCTGGTGGGCCAGGTTCCGGTCGAGGGCATCACCGTGAAGTGGGCCCTGACCCGGATGGAAGGTTAATCGGCGGACCGCGGGTCTCCAGACCCGCTCAAGCTCATGAGGCGGGTCTGGAGACCCACGATCCAAAGACCTACGGCTTCAGGAAGCCGACCGCCCGGTAGACCTCGTCGAGGATCGGCGCCGAAAGCGTACGGGCTCGGTCCGCGCCATTGCGCAGGACCGCGTCGACATGGCCGGGATCCTTCATCAGCCGCTGCATCTCCCCCCCGATCGGGCCGAGCTTGGCCACAGCCAGATCGGTCAGCGCCGCCTTGAATTCGGAGAACTGCTTGCCCGCGAAGGCGGCGACGACGGCTTCCTTCTCCTGATCGGCGAGGGCAGCGTAGATGCCCAGCAGATTGTCGGCGTCGGGCCGCTTCTCGGCGTCGGCCACGGTTTCCGGCATCGGTAGCGGATCGGTCTTGGCCCGGCGGATCTTCTGGGCGATGGCGTCGGCATCGTCGGTCAGGTTGATGCGCGAGAAATCCGATGGATCGGACTTGCTCATCTTCTTGGTGCCGTCGCGCAGGCTCATCACCCGGGTGGTCGCGCCGAAGATCAGCGGTTCGGTCACCGGGAAGAAGTCGGGGACGGCGAAGTCGTTGTTGAACTTGATGGCAATGTCACGCGTCAGCTCGAGATGCTGCTTCTGGTCATCGCCGACCGGCACGTGCGTGGCCTTGTAGAGCAGGATGTCGGCCGCCATCAGCGCTGGATAGGCGAACAGGCCGAGCGAGACATTCTCGCGGTCCTTGCCGGCCTTTTCCTTGAACTGCGTCATGCGGCTCATCCAGCCCATGCGCGCCACGCAGTTGAACACCCAGGCGAGCTGGGCGTGGCCCGGCACCATCGACTGGTTGAAGATGATGTGCTTGGAGCCGTCGACGCCGGCCGCCAGGAAGGCCGAGGCGATCTCGCGGGTCTGGCTCGCCAGCTCTTTGGGGTCCTGCCAGAGGGTGATGGCGTGCTGGTCGACCACGCAATAGATGCACTCGTAGTCGCTCTGCAGGCGCGCGAAGTTGCGGATCGCGCCGAGATAGTTGCCGAGATGCAGATTGCCGGTGGGTTGCACGCCGGAAAAGATCCGGCCCTTGAGCCCGCGGGCGAGGTAGGGGGCGAGGTGCGGATTGGGGGCAGCGGGTGCGTCGGCGCCGGGGTTCGGGCTCGTAGTCGCGTCAGGCACGGATGTGGACTCCCGTCATAGGATCAACAGCGAAGGCGCGGGGTTTGGATCGCCGCGCGGCCTGCCCGTGGCGGCAGGGGTGGGCGGGTATCGCGCAGACGGGGCAGGTAATCAAGGCGGCCCCTCGCAGCTCGACGGCGTTGACGGCGGTCGCCGGCGCTGGCCTCATTCGGTCTGCACGTATCTTGCAAGATAGCGGGAACGTCTGGGACGGATTCGACTCACGGGATGGAGGCTCTCCATGGACGAACGGGACTTGCGCGGCTTGATCGACCGGGTGAAGGCGGGGCGGCTGTCGCGCCGCGGCTTCGTCCGGCGCCTGGCGGCCGTCGGCTTCACGGCGCCGATGGCCACCCAGCTCCTGGCCTTTTCGGGCGTGGCCATGGCGGACAGCCGGCCGGCCTACAAGCCGACCAAGCGTGGCGGCGGCGGCCTGCTGAAGGTCCTGTGGTGGCAGGGGCCGACCCTGCTCAATCCGCATTTCGCCGTCGGCACTAAGGACCAGGACGGCTCGCGCCTGTTCTACGAGCCGCTGGCGGCTTGGGACCGCGCCGGCAATCTGCGCCCCAAGCTCGCCGCCAACATCCCGAGCCGCGAGAACGGCCAGCTCGCCGCCGACGGGCGCTCGGTGGTCTGGAAGATCAAGCAGGGCGCCACCTGGCACGATGGCCGGCCGGTCACGGCCGACGATGCCGTCTTCACCTGGCAATATGCCAGCGACCCCGCCACGGCGGCCGTGACCAGCGGCTCCTACAAGGATGTCGCCGTCGAGAAGATCGACCAGTACACGGTGCTGGTGAAATTCCAGCAGCCGACCCCCTTCTGGGCCGACACCTTCGTCGGCTGGGCCGGCAACATCATTCCCAAGCACCTGTTCGGCGACTATATCGGCGCCAAATCGCGCGAGGCGCCGACCAACCTCAAGCCGGTCGGCACCGGCCCCTACAAGTTCAAGGACTTCAAGCCGGGCGACCTCGTCACCGGCGAGATCAACTCCAACTACCACGAACCCAACAAGCCCTATTTCGACGCCATCGAAATGAAGGGCGGCGGCGATGCCGTTTCGGCGGCCCGCGCGGTGCTGCAGACCGGCGAATACCATTTCGCCTGGAACCTCCAGGTCGAGGACGACGTGCTGAGCAAGCTCGAGAAGGGCGGGCGTGGGCGGGTGATGGTCACTCCCAGCGGCGGCATCGAGCACATGCAGCTCAACAACACCGATCCCTGGACCGAGGTCAACGGTGAGCGGTCGAGCCTCAAGACCAAACACCCCACGCTCAGCGATCCCGCGGTACGCCAGGCGCTGTCGCTGCTGATCGACAAGAAGTCGATCCAGGATCACATCTATGGCCGCATCGGCATCGCCACACCGAACTTCATCAACAATCCCGAGCGCTTCCGTTCGAAGACGACGACGTTCGAGTTCAATGTCGACAAGGCGAACGAGATTCTCGACAAGGCCGGCTGGAAACGAGGGGCCGACGGCATTCGCGCCAAGGACGGCAAGAAGCTGAAGTTCGTCTACCAGACCTCGATCAACCAGCCGCGCCAGAAGACCCAGGCGATCATCAAGCAGGCCGCGCAGAAGGCCGGCATCGACATGGAACTGAAATCGGTGACGGCGTCGGTGTTCTTCTCGTCCGACGTCGCCAATCCCGACACCTACACGAAGTTCTATGCCGACCTGCAGGAATACAGCAACGGCATGAACGCGCCCGATCCGGAAGTCTTCCTGCGCCAGTTCTGCTCGTGGGAGGCGGCCACCAAAGACAATAAGTGGCAGGGCCGCAACATCACGCGCTGGCAGAACAAGGAGTACGACGACATTCACAAGGCGGCACAGGTCGAGCTCGATCCGATCAAGCGCGCCGCCATGCTGATCAAGCTGAACGAGCTTGCCGTCAACAACGTGGTGGTCATCCCGATCGTCGCCCGGCCCGGGTCCACCGGCATGAACAATCAGCTCGTCGCCGAGATCAGCGGCTGGGACAACAACACCTGGGATCTCGCGAGCTGGTACCGCGAGGGGTGACGGTTCAGCTCATCTGCCGATCCCGATCGGGATGATGGAACAGCAGCACCACCAGCACCGATGACAGGGCAAGGCCTGCCATCAACAGGAAGCTGTCGGTGAAGGAGCCGCGCAGGCCGAGGACGAGACCGGTGATCGTCGGTGCCAGGAACCCTGCCAGGGCAAAGCCGAAATCCATGATGCCGAGGGCTGTCGCGGCGCGCTGCGGCACGATGTCGACGTTGACCGCATAGTAGGCGGCGTTGGCGCCCATCGAGGCTGCGACGGCGACCGTGATGCCGGAGAGGGCCACGACGAGCGAATCGGTCAGCGCCACCGGAATGACCGCCAGGGCAGCCACGAGCTGGCTGCCGGCAATGAGATAGGAACGCGCCACGCGCAGGCGGCCGGTGGTTCGCAGCAGGCGGTCCGACCAGAAGCCCATCAGCCACAGCACGACGGCCGCGGTGCCCCAAGGCGCGACGGTGAACAGGCCGACCCGCTGGATGTTCATGCCGTACTTCTGGCTGAGATAGAGCGGCAGCCAGGTCATGAAGAAGAACAGGAAGTAGCCGAAGACGAAGAACGCCCAGTAGTTCGCAAGCAGGGTCCGGTTGGTGAGCAGCAGGCGGAGTTCGGCGAGGCCGGGCCACGACTTCAGTGCCGCATGCGGCGTGGCCGAGACAGTGGGATCGCTCTTGCGGATATGGGCCAGTTCGGCCTCGTTGACGAAGCGGGAGTCCGCCGGATCGTCGCGGAAAAAGAGGTACCAGAGAGGTACCCAGGCCGCCGAGATCAGGAACAACACCAGGAAGGTGAGGCGCCAGTCGAGCTTGCCCAACAGCCAGGTGACCAGTGGGCCGCCGACGGCCAGCGCCAGCGGTACCGCCAGAAGCGCATTGCCCAAAGCCGTGGCGCGTTCGTGCGGCGAGAGCCAGTGGCTGATCGCACCGGTCAGGGCGGGAAAGTTCGGTCCCTCTGAAACGCCGAGCAGCACACGCGCCGCGAATAGAATGACGAAACCGCTCGCCAGGCCGGTCATGCCGATGGACAAGCTCCACAGCACGGCCGCGATCGTCAGAATCGCGCGGGCGCCGTAGCGATCGACGGCGAAGCCGCCGATCAGGGTGGTGAGCGCGTAGCCCAGTCCGAACGCGCCCAGCACCGTGCCGACGAGGTCGGCCGAGAGGCCAAGATCGCGCTGGATCGCCGGTATGGCGTAGGAGATGGCGGCGCGGTCGACATAGTTGACGACGGTGATCGCAAACAACAGGAAGACGACGAACCACCGGAACTGCGTACGCTTCATCCGCTTCTCCTTGTCCCGGACAGGGTAGCATGCGAAGGAACGCGCTCGCTCCCTGAGATGATCGACGGGGGATGGTTCAAGGGATGGTGCCGAACCGATGACCGATACGCCGCCGATCGAATACGCCTTTCCCGACCTTCGCCGCTGGGAGAAGGGCGCCGCGCCCTACATCCACGTGCTGGAGAGCGGCAAGCCCGGTCCGACGGTGATGGTCACGGCCCTGACGCACGGCAACGAGGTATCGGGCGCGGTCGCGGTCGATGCGCTGCTCGCAGCAGGGCTGAGACCTCGCCAGGGCACGCTGATCTTCTCGTTCAATAATATCGACGCCTACCATTCGTTCGATCCCAAGACGCCCTTCAAGTCGCGCATGGTCGACGAGGACTTCAATCGCGTGTGGGGTCGGCTCGATCAACCGGCGACGACGGTCGAGACAAGGCGGGCCGAGATCGTGAGACCGTTCGTCGAGCGCGCTGACCTGCTGCTCGATCTGCACTCCATGCATGACGATTGCGTCCCTCTGATGCTCGCGGGTCCGCTCGACAAGGGCACGGCCTTCGCCAAGAAGATCGGCACGCCCATCGACATCATCCGCGACGCCGGTCATGCCGCCGGCATGCGCATGCGCGACTATGGCGGCTTCGGCGAGCCGGCGAGCCCGAAAAATGCGCTGCTGATCGAGACCGGCCAGCATTGGCGCGCCTCGTCGGTCACGGTCGCCAAGGACGTGACGGCGCGTTTCCTGGTCGAGACGGGCGTTGTCGAGGCGGCTGACCTTCCGGCCGACTGGCGGCAACCCTCGCCCCCGACGCAGCGCGTCGTCGAGGTGACGCACGCGATCGCCACGCAGCGCGGCAACTTCGTCGCGGCGCGCCATTTCGAAGGTCAGGAAGTGATTGCCAAGGCCGGCACCGTGCTCGGCCATGACGACGACGAAGCCGTGACCACGCCCTACGACAACTGCGTGCTGGTGATGCCCTCGTCGAACCGGCCATTGCGGCCGGGTGTCACTGTGGTTCGTCTTGGCCGCCTGATTTGAGGTCGTTCGCTTTGACGCCCGGCTGGCGGCGCATCACGTAGCGCAGCTCCGACAATCGCACGACACCAAGCGCCCCGCCGAGCAGCGCGTAGGCCAGGCCGCCGGCAAGGCAGGTCGCGGCAAGCGCCGCACCGCCGGTGATATCGGGGCGGGAGAGTGGCCCGGCCAGCCAGATCAGTGCCCCCCAAAGGGTCGCGCCCATGCCGACCGTGGCAGCAGCGACGCGCAGCCCACGCGACACGAGCCGCTTGTCCGGGACCCACTGGCGGCGCCTCAACAGGACAACCGCCAGCATGACGGCGTTCAGCCAGCCCGACAGCGACGTGGCGAGCGCAATACCGACATGGGCAAGGTCGGTGCCGTACAGGAAGAAGAGGTTGAGCGCGATGTTGGCCAGGATGGCAACGACGCCGATATAGAGCGGCGTGCGGGTATCTTCGCGGGCGAAGAAGCCGGGGGTGAGAGCCTTCACCAGCACGAAGGCCGGCAGGCCGACGGCGAAGGCGGCAAGGGCCCCGGCGGTGCGCCAGGTATCTTCGGGGCCAAAACGGCCGCGCTCGAACAGGATGCGGATGATCGGATCGGCGAGCAGCCACAGAGCGAGTGCCGCTGGCAGGCTGAAGAGCAGGCCGAACTCGATGGCGCGATTCTGGTTGGCCATCGCGGCCGCCGCATTGCCGGCCCTGAGTTCGCGCGCCAGCAGCGGCAGCAGGGCTGTGCCGACGGCGATGCCGACGACTCCCAGCGGAAGCTGGGCGATGCGATCGGCGTAATAGATCGCGGAAATCGTGCCGACGGGCAGCAGCGACCCCCAAAAGACGTCGAGCATGCTGCTGATCTGCAGGGCACCGCCGCCGATGGCCACCGGCGTGGCGAGCTTGACCAAGCGCGCCACGCGTTCCGTCCAGCGTGGCCGCACCAGCTTCATGGCGACACCGTCGCGATGGCAGGCAATCAGCAGCCACAGCCATTGCAGGAGGCCGGCAATCGCCACGCCGATCGAGGCGGCATAGCCGGAGTTGGGCAGGAACGGCGTGAGGCCCAGCACGGCCGCGATCAAGGCGAGGTTCAGCAGTATCGGAGTCGCTGCGACATGCGCAAAACGGTCAATACTGTTCAGCACCCCGCCATAGAGCGACGCCAGGGAGATGAACAGGAGATAGGGGAAGGTGATACGGCCGAACTCGACCGCCAGGGTGAAGGTCTCCGGCGTGTCGTGCAGGCCTGGTGTCAGCACCGACAAGAACCAGGGCATGCCGGGGATCAGCAGCAGGGTGAAGGGAACAAGGACCAGCAGCAAAGCGGCCTGCGCCTGGCGGGCGAAGGCGAGCGCGGCCTCCCGACCGTGCGCCTGCAGCTCGCGCGCGAACAGCGGCACGAAGGCGGCCGAGAAGGCGCCCTCGGCGAACAGGCGGCGAAAGAAGTTCGGCAGCTTGAAGGCCACGATGAAGGCGTCGGCCACCGCGCCCGAACCCAGCACCGCCGACAGGACGATGTCTCGAACGAAACCGACCAGCCGGCTGAGCAATGTGAAGCTGCCGACCGTGGCGATCGCGCGGGCGAGGCTCATGCTTTCCTGTCAGGAAGACATGTCATAGGTGCCACAATCCTGTCATCGTGGAATGCCATAGTCTCGTTCGGTGGTGGCCGGCGATGTGATGGCCGGTTTAAACCGCCACCACGGCCGGTCCCGAAAGGGGCCGGTTTCATTTTGTGCCCCTCACGTCGGCGACACCGCGGATTGCGATGCCATCTGCAGCAGCGTCTCGCGGTCCTGCGCGACCAGCTTCTTGTAGTCGCCGACGATCCGTTCGAGTTCGTCGGACGGCAGCACGCTTTCGAGATCAGTGAAGCCTTGAGGCGCACGCTGCTCCACGATGTCGAGCATCGTGTCGATGCCGCGGCGCCGGTTGCTCTCGACGATGCGCGCCGTGGCGGGCAGCCGCCGCTCCTCGTAGCGTCGCAGCGCGGTCTCGGGATCGCCGCCGGCCAGCAGCTCCTGGGTGATCGCCTCGCCGTCGAGGATCGCCTGCGAGGCACCGTTGGAGCCGATCGGATACATGGGATGCGCGGCATCGCCCAGAAGCGTGATGCGGCCGTGGCTCCAGCGCGGCAGCGGATCGCGATCGACCATCGGAAACTCGAGGATCGTGTGCGCCTTGCGAATTACCTCCGGCACGTCCAGCCAGCCGAAGCTCCAGTCGGCGAAGCGCGGCAGGAAGTCCTCGAGTTTACCGGCCTTGTTCCAATCCTCGCGCGGCGGCAGGCCGCCATCGCCCATATGCAGGTCGCAGATCCAGTTGATCAGCGCTTCGCCGCGCTCGGCGTGGCTGCGGCTGATCGGATAGCAGACGAACTTCTGGGTGTGGTGGCCGGCCTGCACCATCGTCGCACCGCCGAGATAGGGTTTGCCCACGGTGACGCCGCGCCACATCAGGATGCCCTGCCACTTGGGCGGGCCTTCGCCGGGATGGAAGCGCGCCCGCACGGCCGAATGGATGCCGTCGGCACCGATCAGGATGTTGCCCGAGGCCTCCTCGACGATATGGCCGTCGCGGTCGGCGAAACGCGCCGTGACCTTTGCCTGGTCCTGCGTGAAGTCGGCGATGCGGCGGCCGAAGCGGATACGATCGGTGCCCAGCATCGCGCGCGCGGCATCGAGCAGGATCATCTGCAGCTCGCCGCGGTGGATCGAGAATTGCGGCCAGGGCAGGCCGGCATGGCGGCCGCGTGGATCGGCCCAGATTGTCTGACCGTGGCGATTGGCGAAGCGTAGTTCGCGTGTTTCGATCGCCGTCGCCGCGAGCGCCGGCTCCAGCCCGAGGCCTGCGAGGATGCGCACCGCACCGGCCTGGATGTTGATGCCGACGCCGAGCGGCCGCATCTCGCCCACGGCCTCGAAAACGCGAACGTCGAACCCGGCGCGATGCAGGCACATCGCCGCCGTAAGCCCGCCGATCCCGGCACCGGCTATGATGATCTTCATTGCGGGCTACGGATCACGACTGAGGCCGCGCTGCAGCAGGGCGGCCTGGTAGGCAGTCCAGCGCTCGGCATGGGTTTCGCTGAGCTCGCGCAGATAGGCCCAGCTGTAGATGCCGCTGTCGTGGCCATCGTCGAAGACGATGCGGATGGCGTAGTGGCCGACTGGTTCGACAGCGGCGATCTTCACATGGCGGCGGCCGGCGACGATCTTCTTCTGGCTGGGACCATGGCCCTGCACTTCGGCCGACGGGCTTTCGACCCGCAGATATTCGGCCGTCAGCGCACCGGCATGCCCGTCGGAGAAATCGATCTCGAGCCTGCCTTCTTCCTTGAAGACGCGGAGTTCGACCGGCCAGGGCGCCGTGGCCGCTTCGTAGCTGCCCTCGTCGGGCACCGCCTTGGGAAAGTTGTCGGCGCTCACGACGCTTCCCTCACGGCACGTCGCGAAGCTGGCGGGCCTCGCTCACCAGCATGATCGGAATGCCGTCGCGAATCGGATAGGCAAGGCCTGCCTTGCGGCTGATTAGCTCGCCGGCGGCGGCGTCGTATTCCAGCGGCCCGTGCGTGGCGGGGCAGACGAGGATTTCCAGCAGTTTGGGGTCGACGCCGCCACGGCGCGGAGCTGGCGCTGCAGGATCGTCCGATGGAGGGTTCATCGTGCGCTGCTTTCCTTGGATTTCGATCGCGATTTTATAGCATGCCGGAAGGGCATGCCGCCCTCAGTTCGTCCGGCGCGGCGGCGTGTCCGACGGCTGACCGAAGGCATTCATTTCGAGGAAAGCCACCAGCAATTTGGCGCGCGCCGTGCTGTCGGCGGCTTCGAGCAGCGCCTGTTTCTCGGCCGGGCCGAAGGGCAGCACCATCGAGAGCGAGGTCACCAGGTTGGCGTCGGCGGCCTTCTTCACCGCATCCCAGTCGGTCGATAGGTTGCGGGCACGGAAAAAGGCGGCGAGTGCCGCCATCAGCCGCTCGCGATCGAGCTCGACCAGCTCGTCGGCATGATCGAGGTCGGCGCGATAGGGCGAAAAAAGCGAAGAAACCCGGCGATAGCCGCCGTGCGCGGGGTCGAGCTCGCGCACGATCTCGAAGCGACAGATGCCGGCCAGCGCCAGCATCAGCCGGCCGTCCTCGGTCTCGTTGAAACTGACAATGCGCCCGGCGCAGCCGATCCTGTGCACGGCAGGCGGGCCGCCTTCGCTGGGCAGCCCGTCGCCGGCATAGCCGCCGGGTTGCGTGGGCTGGACCATGCCGATCATGCGATGGCCGGCCAGCGAATCGAAGACCATCGAGAGATAGCGCGGCTCGAAGATATTGAGCGGCAGCCGGCCGCCGGGCAGCAGCAGCACGCCCGACAGCGGAAAGATCGGCATCGTCTCGGGAAGCTGCTCGAGCGTCGGATCGAAGGGATTGCGCGCAGGGCTCTGCGAGGACGGGGCGCGATCGCTCATCGGCCGACGATGCGGGCGCTCAGGAGAACAGGATGGTCGAAAGCCGCTTGCGGCCGTCGACAGCGATCGGGTCGGTGAAGCCCAGCGCCTCGAAGAATTTCAGCAGCTGCTGGCGCGCGGCGGCTTCGTTCCAGTTGCGGTCGGCTTTGATCATCGAAAGCAGCTCGTCGACCGCTTCCTGCTTCTGGTTGGCCGCCCAATAGGCCATGGCGAGATCGAGTCGGGCCTGGAAATCCTTCGGGTCGGCGGCGGCCTTGGCCTTGAGGTCGCCGATCGGGCCCGCTTCCTTGGCCTTTTCGGCGAGGTCGATCGCGGCCTGCACGGCCACGACATCGGCGCCCGTGCGCTCCTTGGCGGGAATCTGGTTCAGCAGTTCCGTCGCTTGCTCGAGGTCACCCAGGGAGACCTGATAGCGGGCGAGACCGGCCAGAGCCGCGACGTTGGTCGGCTCGACGCCCAGGATCTCGCTGTAGATCTGGGCCGCGGTCTCCATCTCGTTCTGGGCCAGCGCCGCCTTGGCCTGTTCCAGGAGTTCGGCGATCTCGGTGGCATTGCCGTCGGCACCCGGCGCGCCGCCGGTCGCCTGCACCAGGCGATCGACGAACTGGCGCACCTGGCTTTCGGGCACGGCGCCCATGAAGCCGTCGACCGGCCGGCCGCCGAAGAAGGCATAGACCGCCGGGATCGACTGGATGCGCAACTGCTGGGCCAGCATCTGATTCTTGTCGATGTCGATCTTGACCAGCTTCACCGCGCCCTTGGCCTCGGTGACCACCTTCTCGATCATCGGCTGCAGGGTCTTGCACGGCCCGCACCAGGGCGCCCAGAAATCGACGATCACCGGCACCGTGCGCGAGGCTTCGAGCACGTCTTTGGCGAACTTGGTCTGATCGCTGTCCTTGATGAGATCGGCGGGGGCAGCCTGCGGCGCGGCGCCCTTCAGCATCGTTTCCATAGGTCCTCGGACGGGGGAGAATTTGTGTCGTCCGCAATGTGGCCTCCACCCTCCGTTGGCGCAAGAGGGGGCATGCCGACCTGGGAAATACCGCGGCGCGTTGCGGCAAGTAATTCGCCAAGCCGTTGATCAGACAATATTTTCCGACGCGAGCCGAACGGCGGTCAGTTGCGGATCTGATGCTTCATCAGTTCGTCGCCGAGCCGGCCGCTCAGGAACAGTCCGCACATGCGGTAATCGCTGATCAGTGACCAGAACGGCGCCTGGAAGGTCGCGGGCTTATTCTTCTCGATGAAGAAATGACCGAACCAGGCGGGACCGTAGCCCAGGAACGGCACCGCCAGCAGCCACCACCAGCTCTGCGTTGCCAGCGCCCAGACCAGGATCACGGCCGAGGCGATGGTGCCGAGGTAGTGCACGACGCGCGTCGCCGGTTTCGCGTGCTCGCGAAGGTAGAACGGCCAGAAGTCGGCATAGGTCTGAAACTGCGCGGCCATGCCGGCCAGTCTAGCCCAAAGCACCGGACTTTTTGAGGGCCTCGATTTCGGCCTCGTCGAACGCCGCTTCACGCAGGATCTCCTCGCTATGCTGGCCCACGGCCGGCGGCGGGCCGGCGGGGCGGGGCGTGGCGAAACCCAGGCGAATCGGGTTGTTCACGGTGCGCGGGATTTCAGGATTGGTCGTGTCGACGAAGATGCCGGCGTGGCGAGCCTGTTCGTCCTCGATCACGTCGGCCAGTCGGCCGATGACCCCGAAGGGGATGCCGGTTCCTTCCAGGGCGCATTCCCACTCGGCGTAGGTCCGCGCCGCAAAAACTGACCGAAGTTCGGCGGCGAGGTCCAGCGCATGGGCGCGACGCTGCGTGCGGTCGGCAAAACGGGGATCGGCCGCGAGATCGGAGCGGTCGATGGCGGCGCAGAACTTCTCCCAGAGCCGATCGTCGCGAACGACGAGGAGCTGCAACCAGCGGTCATCCTGCGTGCGATAGAGATTGGTGAGCGCGTTGCGCGGCCGATCGGGCGGATGGCGCGCCGGAAGCTGGGCGCCGATCAGCGCACCGGCCGCGGAAGTGCCGTTGGCCCAGACGCCGTTGGCGTAGAGCGACGTGCCGACCCAACCGCCCTTGCCGGTCTGGTCGCGACGCCGCAGGCCGAGCAGGATCGCGGCCACCAAGGTCATCGCCGTGGCGCGGTCGCCCTGGGCGGGCAGCGACAGACCGGGCGGCCCGTCTTCGTAGCGCGCGGCGTCGAGGATGCCGGAGCGGCCGAAATAGGCCGAGACATCGAAGCCCGGACGATCGCGATCGGGTCCGGTTTCGCCGTAGCCAGTGAGCGAGCAGTAGACGAGGCGCGGATTGATCGGCTCGACATCCTCCCAGCGCAGCCTGAGGCGCTCGCGCGCCGGCGGCGGGAAGTTGACGATCAGTATGTCGGCGCGGGCGAGCAGGCGGTCGAGGATCGTGCGGGCGCTGTCGTTCTTGAGGTCGAGTGCAATCGAGCGCTTGTGCCGGCCGTCGAGCTGCCAGGGGAAGTTCCGGTCGCTCTGCGGATAGCCGGGGTTGCGGTAGCTGTTGCGATGCGGGTCCCCGTCAAACGGCTCGATCTTGATGACGTCGGCGCCGAAGTCGGCCAGGGTCACCGCCGCAGCCGGCGCGGCGATGAATGAGCTGATGTCGAGGACCTTGAGCCCTGCCAGCGGCAGGGGCTCGTCGTTCGCCTCGTCTCGCTCCGCCGTTTCGGTCATTTAACGAACCGCGCCACTGGACCGCAGCCCTTTGATCTCGTCCGCCGTGAGGCCGACCTCGCCCAGGACCTCGTCGGTATGCTGGCCGAGCTTGGGGGCGGTATGGGCGATCCTCTGCTCCGCGAAGCTCGTGCGGATTGGATTGGCGATGGTGCGCGGCAGGGCCGGGATCGCCGTCTCGACCACGGCGCCGGCATGGACGGCCTGCACGTCGTCGGGAATGTCCTGCGGCCGGCTGATCACGCCGAACGTGATCTCCTGGGCAGCCAGCGCCTCGCGCCAATGGTCGTAGGGCTTGGTCGCGAAGAGTTCCCGGAAGATCGCCGCGAGAGCTGCCGACTGGCGCCGCCGTTCGTCGATCTCCGCGAAGCGCGGGTCGTCGATCAGCTCGAGCTTGCCGAGGGCGCGGCACAGCGGCGCCCAGAGCTTGTCCTCGCGCACGATGGTGAGCTGGATCCAGCGATCGTCAGCGGTGCGGTAGATGCTGCCGAGCGCCGAGCGCGGCCGATCGAGCGGCGGCCGCGGCGGCAGGAAGGCGCCCACGAGGGCCGCCTGGGCGATCACGCCGCACGACCACAGGCCGTTGCCCAGCAACGACGTGCCGACCCACGAGCCTTCGCCGGTCTTCATGCGATGAACCAGCGCCAGCAGGATCGAGGAGACCAAGGTCATCGCCGTCGCGCGATCGCCCTGCGCCGGCACCGGCACCCCCGGCGGACCGCCTTCGTAGCGCTGTGCATCGAGCAGGCCCGAACGGGCGAAATAGGCGGTGACATCGAAGCCCGGCCGGTCGCGGTCGGGGCCAGTCTCGCCATAGCCGGTCAACGAGGCGTAGATCAGCCGCGGATTGACCTTCTTCATGTCCTCGTAGGTGAGCTTGAGCTTGTCGCGCACCGGCGGCGGGAAGTTGCAGATCACGATATCGGAGACGGCGAGCAGCCGGTCGAGCGCGGCACGGGCCGCCGGCTGCTTCAGGTCGAGCACCAGCGAGCGCTTGTTGCGCGAATCCATCTGCCAGGGATAGTCGACCTCCGCCTTGGGGTAGTTGGCCGAGTCCCGCATGATCGTGCGGTTGGCATCGCCGTCCGGCCCCTCGATCTTGATCACGTCGGCGCCCCAGTCGCCCAGCACGACGGCTGCAGCCGGGGCGGCGATGAAGGAGCTGATATCCAGAACGCGCAATCCTGCGAGCGGCAGGCCTGTCTCGGTCATTTATTTTCCTTTCGCAGCGATATGGGCGCGGGCCTCCGCTCGCCGTCAAGGCTGGCCGGCCGTCCGGTTTCGTAGATCGGCCAATTGCCGCAACGGCCTGCGGTTTTCCGCCGTTCCCTTGCAAAAGGGGGACCCGGCGCGTATCTCCCGCTCTCCTTCAATCAGAGGAGCGCGCAGCCAAAGCGCCTTTAAGTCATGGGCTACAGAGTCGCCGTCGTGGGCGCGACCGGTAATGTCGGTCGCGAAATGTTGCAGATCCTGGCCGAGAGAAACTTCCCGGCCGATGATGTTGTTGCATTGGCATCCGCCAGGTCGGTGGGCCGCGAGACCTCGTTCGGCGACAAATCGGTCCTGAAAATCCAGGACCTCGCGAAATTCGACTTCAAGGGCGTCGACATCGTGCTGAGCTCACCCGGCGCCAAGGTGTCGGCCGAACACAGCCCGCGGGCCGCCAAGGCCGGCGCGGTGGTGATCGACAACACCTCCTATTGGCGCATGGATCCCGACGTGCCGCTGGTCGTCCCCGAGGTCAACGCGGCGGCGATCGCGGGCTACAAGGGTCGCGGCATCATCGCCAACCCGAACTGCTCGACCATCCAGATGGTGGTTGCGCTGAAGCCGATCCACGAAGCGGTCGGCATCAAGCGCGTGGTCGTGTCGACCTATCAGTCGACCTCGGGCGCCGGCAAGGAAGCGATGGACGAGCTCCTGAATCAGACCAAGAGCTTCTTCGTCAACGACACGCTCGAGCCGGTGAAGTTCACCAAGAACATCGCCTTCAACGTCATTCCCCACATCGACGTCTTCATGGAAGACGGCTCGACCAAGGAAGAGTGGAAGATGGTGGCCGAGACCAAGAAGATCCTCGACCCCAAGATCAAGGTGCATGCGACCTGTGTGCGCGTGCCGACCTTCATCGGCCATGCCGAAGCGCTGAATCTCGAGCTCGAGAAGCCGCTCGAAGAGGACGAGGCGCGGCGCCTGCTGGCGGCCGCGCCCGGCGTGCTGGTCGTCGATAGGCGCGAGCCCGGCGGCTACATGACGCCGAAGGAGATCACCGGCCAGGACGGCGTATTCGTGAGCCGCATGCGCGTCGATCCGACGGTCGAGAACGGGCTCGCCATGTGGGTGGTGAGCGACAATTTGCGCAAAGGCGCCGCGCTCAACGCCGTGCAGATCGCCGAAGAGCTGATCAAAGGCTACATCTGAGGTCTTGTACGGCAGCGCACTGTAGAAGCGGTGCGCTGCCGTACGCTGGCCTGACGTTCCTTCGCCGGATCGGCTGATGTAGAATGCGCTGGCTCCCGTCCCAGCGAGTGCCGTGAACGACACGCCGAACCTGCATCCCACGAAACCGGAATCGACAGCTTCCGGCGAGCTGACGTCCGACGGGCTGACCTCCAGCGCGCCGACGCCGCTGTTTGGCCGCGATGCCGACAGCTTCGTGCAACAGCTCCGGCTGGCCTCGCAGGCACATCGTGCCGGTCGGCTGGACGAGGCGATCTCGTCCTATCTGCGGCTGCTCGCGGCACGGCCCTACCATGCCGAGCTGCACAACAATCTCGGCGTTGCCCTGCGGCTGGCCGGCAAGCTCGAAGCCTCGGTGGCGCACCATCGCCTGGCCATGGCGGCGGATTCCGAGAATCCGGCGCTGCATTCCAACCTCGGCAACGCGCTGCGCGCCGCCAACCGTCCCGACGAGGCGGTGAAGCACCACTTCCAGTCGATCGCGCTCAATCGCGACTATGCCGAAGGTTTCTTCAACCTTGCGCTCTGCCTGCGCGACCTCGGCCGGCTCGACGAAGCGGTCGGTTGCTTCGGCCGCGCTCTCGCGCTGACACCGGACAATCGTCGTGCCCGCGTCGAGCTTGCCATCGCCCTGCTAATGCGCGGTGAGCTGGCGTCGGGCTTCGCCACCTACGAAACGCGCAAGCGCCTGCCCGAGACGCCGACCCCGGAGTTCGAGCAGCCGGCCTGGGACGGCGGACCGATCGAGGGCAAGCGCCTCCTGCTCTATCCCGAACAGGGCTTGAGCGACGTGCTGCTGTTCGTGCGGTTCGCGCGCGAGCTCAAGCGCCGCGGGGCGACGGTCATCGTGCTCTGCCAGGCGCTGCTTAAGGAGCTGCTGTGCGCCGTCGACTACCTCGACGAGGTCGTGGCAGAAGGCGAGAAGCTGCCGGCCTTCGACCTGCATGCCTCGATGGTGTCGCTGCCGCATCTCTGCGATGTCGATTTCCTCGCGCTGTCGTCGCAGCCGCCCTATCTGCGGGCGCCGGAGGAAAGCCGCATCAAGCTCGGCACGCGCGACCGCGCCCGGCTCAGGGTCGGCATCTACTGGGCGGCCATGCCCGGCCAGCCGCAGGATCGCCAGCGGTCCGTGCCGTTCGCGCATTTCCTGCCGTTCACCGGCGATCCCGAACTGCTGATATTCAGCCTGCAGGGCGGCGTGCATCAGCGCGACATCCAGCAGCACGGCGCCGGCGGTCTGGTGCACGATGTCGGCCGCGGCATCTTCGATTTTGCCGAGGCGGCGACCGCGCTGTCGCAGCTCGACCTCCTGATCTCGATCGACGCGCCGGTGGCGCATCTTGGCGCCGCGATGGGCCTCAGGACGTGGGTTCTGCTGCCCGCGGCCGCCGATTGGCGCTGGCAGCTCGGCGGCGAGACGGCGCCCTGGTACCGGTCTGCGCGCCTGTTCCGCCAATCGACTCCTGGCGAGTGGACGCCGGTCTTCGCCGCCGTGCACGACGCGCTCGCCACACTGAAGTAGCGCTGACAGCTCAAAGCCGGCGATAGGCGGCCGCGTCGTCGACATCGTCCAGCGTATCGGCCAGCGCCACTGTCGTGTGACGGGGCAGGCCGGCCAGCGTGTCGGCCAGCACCGTCGGCGTCGACCAACGGACGCCGGCGAACAGGTCGCGCGGCAGAGGCCGCAGCCGCTTGGCGCCAACCAGCCAGAAGCCGCCGTCGCTCGCCGGCCCGAAGACGAGATCGTGCGCGCCGAGCAACTGGAAGGCGCGGGCAATGTGGCGCGGCGCGAGGTCGGGAATGTCGCTGCCGACCAGAACCACCGGTCCCGGCGGCAGCGTCCGGAACGGAAGCTTCATGCGCCGGCCGAGATCGCCGGTGCGCTGCGGGCAGCGGCGACTGACCGGTACGCGTCCGCGCCAGGCAACGTGATCGAGCGCGGTGTCGGGCGTGACGAACAGCCAGGCGACCCAGCGGCGATCCTTGGCGAGGATCGCGATCTGCCGGCCGAGAAGGGTACGGTAGAAGCGCGCGGCTTCCTGCATGCCGATCTCTGCCGCCAGCCGGCGCTTGACCCGGCCGGCCTGCGGGGCGCGGGCGAAGATCACGAGGTGATGCGTCATCGGCCGTAGAGACGCTGCAGGGCCGGCACGGGCACGCCGAGGAAGTAGAGCGCGAGGCAGCCGAGGTTGCGCAGCGGCCGTCGCGTCCAGCCATCGCGTTCGTAGCGAGCCGGCGAGGTCAGCGCCTCGGCGTCGAGCGGCACGAGGTTCTTCGCCCCGATGCGACGCACGAGGTCGACATCCTCCATCAGCGGCAGCGGCTTGAAGCCACCGAGATAGTCGTAGAGCGCGCGCGAAATCAGCAGCCCTTGATCGCCATAGGGCAAGCCGAGCAGGCGGCAGCGCAGCGTCGCCAGTCTTTCGACCCGGCGTGCGCGATGGTCTGCCGTGTCGAAGCGCAAACGGAAGTAGCCGGCTTTGCCGGCATTGGCCTTGCGCGCCGTGAAGCTACGGACGACGGCCGTCCAGCCGGGACCGAGAACGGTATCGGCATGCAGGAAGAGGAGCCAGGCGGCACGGCCGGCTTCGGCGCCCGCCGCGAGTTGCGGGCCACGACCGGCAACGGCCGAGATCACGACCGCGGCGCCGGCCTGGCGTGCGAGGGCGACCGTCTCGTCGCGTGAGCCGCCGTCGCTGACGGTGATGTGCAGGCCGAGATCACTGCTCCCGGGAGCCGCGTCTCCGAGGGCCACAAGCGTGCGCTGGAGCGTCGGTGCGGCGTTCAACGTCGGAATGACGACGTCGAGGTCGGTCGTCGCTACTGGCTGCAGGCCGCACCGCCCAGAACACAGAACTTCGCACAATGCGGATGGTTGAGGGGCACGGCGCCGACGCTGTCGGCCAGGGTCGTGCCCAGCTCGAACTGCGGATCGTAGGGTAGCAGGGTACAGGCGACGACAGCCGGCCGGTCGGCACCCTTGCGCTTCACGATCATGCGGGCGGACGCGCACATCACGCTGTCGGGCGATTTCTTCAGGATGCCCCAGCAGGCCGTGGTGATCTCGGGCACGTCGACCGTCGGATCCATCTCGGGAAACAGCACGAGCGTGACCGGGCTTTCGGCGTCGATCGACACGCTGAGCTCGTCGAACAGGCGGGCGTAGCCGGCCCGCACCTCCTGCTCGGTCTCGTGGGAGAAACGGCGTCCTGCGATGTGGACGTCGAAGCCCTGGTCGCTCAGCCATTTCAGGCCGTCGATCGTCGGCTTCCAGCTCTGCGCGCCGCGCTCCTCTTCGTGCAGCTTGCGGTCGTAGTGATCGACCGAGACGCGGAGTGTGAGGTTGCGGCCATGCTTGTGCAGAAGCGTCAGCAGGGCGGGCTTCATCTTGTGCATCGGCTTCATGGCGTTGGTCAGCACCATCGCCTTGAAGCCACGCGACAGTACGTCGTCGAGCATCGCCGGCAGGTCGCTGTTCATGAACGGCTCGCCGCCGGTGAAGCCGATCAGGCGGGTGGGATGGCTGTCGCGCTCGATCTCGTCGAGATAGGCCGCGACCTCGGCTGCCGTGAGATAGACCAGCCGGTCGTTTCGCGGTGAGGACTCGATGTAGCAGTTGCGGCAGGTGAGATTGCAGAGCGTGCCGGTGTTGAACCACAGCGTATCGAGGGATTTCAGCGCCACCTGGGCGCGCCGTTCGCCCTTGGCGGTGAGGGACGCATCCTTGAATTTCGCAGGATCGAGCAGAACCGGCAGCATTGACGAACCCTGTAAGCGAACCCTGTCAGCAACTGCCGCGAGCCTAGCACAATCCGCTGGGCGGCAGGGGGTGCGGCAAGGAGTTGCGAAGCCGTTACCGGATCACGTCCGCGTGCCTCGACCACGGCTGCATGCTTGGTTAGGGTTCGCCAACTTCAAAGAGGAACCTGATGCTCGACGACAAGGCTCTGGACACTATTTTCCGCTCGGCCCGCACCCACAACGGCTGGCTGCCCAAGCTCGTGACCGACGAGCAGCTGCGCGCCCTCTACGATCTCCTGAAGTGGGGGCCGACCTCGGCCAACTGCCAGCCGGCGCGGATCGTCTTCGTGCGCACCAAGGAGGGCAAGGAGAAGCTCCGGCCGGCGCTGAGTGCCGGCAACACCGAGAAGACGATGGCGGCGCCGGTCACGGCGATCGTCGCCTACGACCCGGAATTCTACGAACACCTGCCGCGGATGTTTCCGCACGACCAGACCGCCATCACCTGGTTCAAAGGCAAGCCGTCGGCTGAGCCCACGGCCTTCCGCAACGGCAGCCTGCAGGGCGCCTACCTGATCATCGCGGCGCGCGCGCTCGGCCTCGACTGCGGCGCCATGAGCGGCTTCGACAATGCCAAGGTCGACCAGGCCTTCTTCCCCGACGGCAAGTACAAGTCGAATTTCCTGTGCAACATCGGTTACGGGGATTCGGCGAAGCTCTTTACCCGCAGCCCGCGTTTCACCTTCGAGGAAAGCTGCACGCTGGCCTGAGGACTGGCACGAGGTGCGGCGCGCAGGGCGTTGCGACGCTTTGCACGACCAACCGCAGTTCGAAAAATCAGGTTCGCTCTGCGCAGGCTGGCGCGGGCGGCCCTGCTGGTGGGGATGATGGCGATGTTCTAACACTCCGGTGGACCCCTCGACGGGGTGATCATTTGAGGGTGACCAACAATGCAGCTCGACAAGACAGTATCAGCGGTCGTCACGGGCGGGGCGTCCGGCCTCGGCGCCGCCACATCGCGCATGCTCGCCTCGCATGGCGTGAAGGTCGGGATCTTCGATCTCAATGAGGAACTGGGCGAGAAGCTCGCCAAGGAAATCGGCGGCGTCTTCTGCAAGGTCAACGTGACCTCGACCGAGGAGGTCGAGGCCGGCTTCGCCAAGGCGCGGGCCGCCAACGGGCAAGAGCGCATCCTGGTGAACTGCGCCGGCGTCGGCGGTGGCGCCCAGAAGACAGCGTCACTCGACAGGACGACCGGCGCGCCGAAGGAATATCCGCTGGAGAACTTCGAGCGCATCATCAACGTCAACCTGATCGGCACGTTCCGCTGCATCACCAAGTCGGCGGCGGGCATGCTGACGCTCGCGCCGCAGCCCGACGGCGATCGCGGCGTGATCCTCAACACGGCATCGGTTGCGGCCGAAGACGGCCAGATCGGCCAGGTCGCCTACACCGCGTCGAAGGCCGGCGTCGTCGGCATCACGCTGGTCGTGGCGCGCGATCTCTCGAATGAGGGAATTCGCTGCAACACCATCCTGCCCGGCATCTTCGACACGCCGCTGCTCGCGCGCGCACCGGAGAACGTCAAGGCGGCCCTGGCAGCCTCGGTCCCGTTCCCCAAGCGTCTCGGCCGCCCCGAGGAATATGCGCAGGTCGCTCATACGATGATCACCTGCGGCTACTTCAACGGTGAAGACGTGCGTATCGACGGCGCCATCCGCATGGCGCCACGCTGAGCTGAGACCTGAGGAAGGAGAGAGCAATGACCGAAGCATGGATCATCGATGCCTGCCGTACGCCGCGCGGCGTCGGCAAGGCCGGCAAGGGCGCGCTGTGGGAGATTCATCCGCAGCAGCTCGGTGCGACCGTTCTCAAGGCGATCGCCGAGCGCAACAAGATCGACACCAAAGAGATCGGCGACGTGATCTGGGGGACAGCCGCCCAGGTCTCGAAGCAGAGCGGCGACCTCGGCCGCATGTCGGCGCTCGACGCCGGCTATGACGTCAAGGCGAGCGGCATCACGATCGACCGTTTCTGCGGCTCGGGCATCAGCGCTGTGAGCCTGGCCGCCGCCTGCATCAAGTCGGGCATGGAAGATCTGGTGGTCGCCGGCGGCACGGAAATGATGTCGATGGACCGTAGCCGCGGCAGCGGCCCGCCGGTCATGGACAACGGCAATCTGCGCCTTCGCCTGCATCATCCGCAGACCCACCAGGGCATCTGCGCCGATGCTATTGCCACCTTGGAGAAGATCCCGCGCCAGGCTCTGGACGAGGTGGGCTATGTCAGCCAGCAGCGCGCCGCCGTTGCCATCTCCGAGGGTCGCTTCAACAAGTCGCTGATCCCCGTCTACAAAGAAGACGGTACGCTTGCGCTGGAGCGTGAGGAGTATCCGCGTCCGCAGACGACGCGCGAGGGTCTGGCACAGCTCAAGGCCGCCTTCACGGCCATGGCCGACGCCCCGCTCGACGACAAGGGCATGACCTACCGCTCGCTTATCCTGCAGGCCTATCCCGACCTGAAGATCGAGCACGTCCATCACGCCGGCAATTCCTCCGGCGTCGTCGACGGGTCGGCCGCCGTGCTGCTGGCGTCGCCCGACTACGCCAAGGCCCATGGCCTGAAGCCGCGCGCCCGCGTCGTCGCCATGGCGAACATGGGCGACAGCCCCGAACTGATGCTCAATGCGCCAGTGCCGGCGGCCAAGAAGGTCCTGGAGAAGGCCGGTCTCAAGAAGACCGACATCGATCTCTGGGAGATCAACGAGGCCTTCGCCGTCGTCTCGGAGAAGTTCATGCGCGATCTCGATCTCGATCGCGACAAGGTCAACGTCAATGGCGGCTCGATTGCGCTCGGCCATCCCATCGGGGCGACCGGCGCCATCCTGATCGGCACCGCGCTCGACGAGCTCGAGCGGCAGAACAAGCAGTTCGCGCTGGTCACCATGTGTGCCGCGGGCGGCATGGCGCCCGCGATCATCATCGAGCGGATCTGAAGCCTGCTGCTCCTCCCGCTACGGCGGGAGGAGCGGGTTTCATGCGCCCCGGGTTTCGATACCCGGGGCTTTTGATTCGGGAGCCCTGATCTCACGGACGACATTGACTCGCCCTTCACACGGTGTGAATTTTCCGCTGCAAAAATACGGTCTCAGGAGGATAGCCATGCCACTGAGTTACGCTCCGTTTGTTGCCAGCGACCGCATCCATAAGGCTGCCGCGAACGCTCCCTGGATGAGCAAGGGCGAGACCAGTAGTGGCGTCGCCATCCTGCAAGGAGCCCTTGCCGACCTCGGCTACAAGTTGCCGATCACGTTCAAGAAAACCGGCTTTCCCGACGGCATCTATGGGGCGGAAACCAAGAGTGTCGTCTACCAGTTCCAGAGTGACCAGAAGCTCGCTGGTAAGGATGGCGCCGCCGGCGCCGAGACGATTGCGCGTCTCGATTCGCTGCTGGCGGCCCGGAAGAAGCCGCGTCCGTTCATCCGGATCAGGCCCCTGATTCCGAAAGTGCCCAAGCCGCCCCCAGCTCACACGCTCGATGAACGATACAAGATCGGAAGCAGTGATCCGAGCATTCCGCGCGACGCCGGCGCCGGGGTCTACGATTCAGAGGCGATGGAATTGTCGATGTTTGCGCTGGCGCAGGTCATCACCGAAGCCCTGCCGCCTTTCGGGAGCTCGGCTGTTACTTTCTACGGAATCAATTGCGCGATGCACCTGCGTCACTACATGTCCGCGTCCGGTCGACCGCTGACGATCGATCTCGAGGACATGGTCGACTCAGGTCCCACGCCCAGAGAACGCTTTCGTGATGAGGTCGCGCAGGCGAAGGCATTCGTCGAGAAGCTCGGTGTTGGCACTCATTCGATCACCTCCAGAAAGACGGAGGACAGCTACAATTTCGAAAGCGAAAGCAAGGATTGGTTCTACGCCGTCGGCGGCTACCATACTTGGGGTAAGGGCACCGCCACGGTCGCTGCGGGTGTCGACGGCTTGGAGTACGCGCTGGACTTCGAATACAGGTTCTTCGATCTCTACAACTGGGATGGCGGCAAATCGGTCCCGCTCGCGGGCGTTACCATCACCGATGAGTTCATGGGAACCTTCCATCGGCAAGGCTTGGCGCGGGAATTCGACATGAGAGGCTCGATCAAGCGGACCTTCCGGTGGCGGCAAGGCGAAGCCATCCCTGAGGAGCAGTACGAGCTCTCGGAGTAGCGCTGCGCGCGTGTCACACGCCCAGCGCCTTGCCGATCTGTTTCCAGGGCAGCGGAATCAGCGAGATCAGCGCAGCGAGACCGAACCCCAGGATCACGGCGCCCGAGGTGCGGTTGAGCCACAGCATGCCAGTGCCGGTGAAGCGCGCCCGGAGCGCCACCGACGCGGTGCAGATGATCGTCCACCAGGCGAGCGCGCCGCAGAACACGGCGGCGACCAGCAGCGTGGCGTCGGGCAGGCTGCCACCGACGCCGGCCAGGTCGCGGCCAGCAAAGGCCGCGCCGAAAGCCATCACGGTCAGCGGATTGAACACGGTGATGAAGAAGCTCGACGTCGTGTAATGCAGGTGTGTCGCGAGCTGATGCTCGCGGTCGTCGGCCACCGGATCGCCGACATTGCGCGGCCGATGCCGCATGGTCGTCCAGCCCATCACGACCAGGCCGGCGCCGCCGATACCGAGCAGCCAACGCTCGTGCGTCGCCACGAAGTTCTGCACGAAGGAAAGGCCGAAGGCGGCGACCGCGCCGAACACCGCATCGCCCAGGGCCGCGCCGATGCCGGTCATAAAGCCGGCCATGGCGCCGACGGTGATCGAGCGGCGGATACACAGCGCCGCCGCCGGCCCCACGGGTACTGCGATCAGGAAGCCGATCACCGCGCCCTCGATCGCGAGCGCTATGGGATTGAAGACGAAGCCGGGAACCTGCATTTCGGCGCTATAATTGTTCGGCCGTGAAACGCTGCGGGGGCGCGACGAGTTTCTCCTGGGCGGCGACCAGCTGCAGCTCGCGCTCGCCCATCGCCTGCGTGGCTTCGAGCACCGCGAAGATCGACGAGGCGGCCTTGCCGAGGGCGCCGGCGACGTCGCCGCTTTCGATCCAGTGGGCCGAGAAGAGGGCAGCGACCGCATCGCCCGTCCCGTTGGGGGCGATCTCGAACGGAATCAAAGGGGTAGCGACCCGCCAGGCGGCTTCGCGGGCGACGGCAACCATCTCGATCCGGTTCGCGGGCGCATCGGCGCGACGCAGGCTGGTGACCAGGACGAGGCGGGGGCCCGTCCCGGGGGTGCCTCCTCGTCCACCGAGCAACGTGCGGGCCGCTGCCAGCGCGTCGTCCAGGCTGGCGACCTTCCGGCCGGTGAGATGCTCCAGTTCGAAATGATTGGGCGTCACCAGATCGGCGGCGGGAATTGCACGCTCCCGGAAGAAAACGTCGATCCCGGGTTTCACATAGATGCCGGTATCGATGTCGCCCAGCACCGGGTCGCAGCACCACAGTGCACGCGGATTGGCGGCGCGGACCCGCGATGCGGTATCGAGGATCACGTTGGCGAGGGCGGCGTCGCCGACATAGCCGGTGAGCAAACCGTCGCAGCGCGCGAACTGGCCCAGTGCCTCGACGCCCTGCACGATCTCACCGACCTGCTCGGCGGAGGCGGCGCGGCCGCGCCAGGCGCCATAGCCCGTGTGATTGGAGAACTCGACCGTGTTCACGGCCCAGACCTCGTGGCCCAATCGTTGCAGGGGAAAAGTGGCCGCCCGGTTGCCGACGTAGCCGTAGGCAACATGGCTCTGAAGCGAGAGGAAGCGCATGGACGAGAGCCACCTTGCCACAAGGAGGCCCGCCATTATAGTCCGCCGCGTTTTCGCCAAGGACCGTTGGGGAGCCCAGATATGTCCGCATCCGTTCGTCCGCGCCGCAGCGTCCTCTACATGCCGGGTGCCAATACGCGCGCCCTTGAGAAGGCGCGGACCCTGCCGGCCGATGCGCTGATTTTCGATCTCGAGGACGCGGTCGCGCCCGACGCCAAGGAAGCGGCTCGCGCCAATGTCGTGGCCGCGGCGCAAAGCAAGGGCTACGGCAAGCGCGAGATCGTGATCCGCTGCAACGGGCTTGCCACGTCCTGGGGCAAGGCCGACATCGCCGCCATTGCCAAGTCGGGCGCCGATGCCGTGCTGGTGCCGAAGGTCGAGAGCGCCGCCGAGGTCGCCAATGTCGTGGCGCTGCTCGATGCCGCCGGTGCGCCGAAGTCGATGGCGGTATGGGCGATGATGGAGACGCCGAAGGGCATCCTGCGCGCCGACGAGATTGCCGGTTCCCATCCGCGGCTCACGCTCTTCGTCATGGGCACCAACGACCTCGTGAAGGACATGCGCGCGCGCCACACGCCGATGCGCCTGCCGATGGTGACGGCGCTAGGGCTCGGCATGCTGGCTGCCCGCGCGCACGGCCTCACCATTCTCGACGGCGTGTACAACGACATCCAGGACGCCGAAGGCTTCCGCGCCGTCTGCCAGCAGGGCCTCGAGATGGGCTTCGACGGCAAGACGCTGATCCATCCCAGTCAGGTCGACCCCTGCAACGAGGTGTTCGCGCCGTCGGCTGCCGAGCTCGAGATGGCAGGCAAGATCGTCACCGCCTTCAAGACGGCGCAAGCCGAAGGCAAGGGCGTCGTCACGGTCGACGGCCGCATGATCGAGAACCTTCACGTCGAACAGGCCGAGCGCGCGCTGGCGCTGGCCACCGCGATCAAGGAGCTGCAGGCGGCATGAGCACCACGAGCAAGACCAAGAGCGAGGCGGTCGCCGGAAATTTCTTCGAGGATTTCCGCGTCGGCCAGGAGATTCGCCACGCCACGCCGCGCACGCTGACCGAAGCCGATGCGGCCTTGAATGTCGGTCTCTACGGCTCGCGCTTCGCGATCAATTCGTCGGACGAATTTGCCCGCGCCATCGGCCTGCCGCGCGCGCCGCTCGACGATCTCCTGGTGTTCCACGTCGTGATCGGCAAGACCGTGCCCGACATCTCGTTGAACGCCGTCGCCAATCTCGGTTACGCCGAGTTCCGCTGGGGTGTGCCGGTCTATCCCGGCGACACGCTGTCGTCGCATTCGAAGGTGCTGGGGCTGCGCGAGAACTCCAACCGCAGCAGCGGCGTCGTCTGGGTGCGCTCGACCGGCGTCAACCAGCGCGGCGAGATGGTGCTCGACTATGTGCGCTGGGTAATGGTGCACAAGCGTGATCCCAACGCCCAGGTGCCCGAGACCGTCGTGCCGAAGACCGCGCCGTCGGTGGCGCCAGCGGATCTCATCGTGCCGGCCGGCCTGAAGCTCGCGGGCTACGACGACGGTGCGGCGGGGTCGTCCTATCGTTGGGAGGACTACGAGCCCGGCGAGCGCATCGACCATGTGAGTGGCATCACCCTCGAAGATTCCGACCACATGTTCTCGACGCGGCTCTACCAGAATACCGCGCGTGTGCATTTCGACGCCTTCGCCGGCAAGAGCACACGCTTTGGCCGCCGCCTCGCCTATGGTGGCCACGTCATCTCGCTGGCGCGCGCGCTCTCCTTCAACGGCTTGGCCAATGGCTTCCGCGTTGCCGCCATCAATGCCGGCAGCCACGTGGCGCCCACCTTCGGCGGCGACACGATCTATGCGTGGTCGGAAGTGCTGGAGCGGGCGGAGCTGCCGGGGCGCAAGGATCTCGGCGTATTGCGAATGAGAAGCATTGCCGCCAAGGACTGTCCCTGCAACACGTTCCCGGGCAAGGGCGCGGACGGCAAGTATCACCCCGCCGTCGTCCTCGACCTCGACTATTGGCTGCTGGTACCGCGCCGCGCGGCCTGATGCGGCGTGTGAGTCGGTTACCTGCCGTCGACTGGTTCGGCGGCATCGGTTCGTTAGACGGATTTTCACTTGAGAATCCGAGGCTTACCGCACCTGCAGAGCCGACATTCGTTGACTTGAAGCGGTTGCGCGCTAAAAAAGCGCAGCCGCTTCAGGCATTTGAGGATTCAACGCGATGAGCGTCGCCAATCGGCCGGTCCATCGGCCGCTTTCTCCGCATCTGCAGGTCTACAGGCCGCAGCTCACGTCCATGCTCTCCATCCTGCATCGCGCCACGGGCATCGCGCTCTCGGTCGGGGTGCTCTATCTCGCCATCTGGGTGATCTGTGCCGCCAGCGGCGCCGGCACGTATGAGGCCTTCCGCGGCTTCAACAGCTCGATCATCGGCCGCTTTGTCCTGGGCGGATGGCTGTTCTGCGTCTTCTATCACCTGTTCAACGGCATCCGGCATCTCTTCTGGGATGCGGGCTACGGCTTCGAGATCAAGGACGCCTATCGCAGCGGCTGGCTGGTCCTGATTGCGACGGCGGTTGCGACGGCCTTGTCCTGGATCGTCGGCCTGCGGCTGATCTGAGGAGAAAGACATGACCGACCTCAGAACCCATCTGTCCCGCGCCCGCGGTCTCGGCTCGGCCAAGAGCGGCCTGCATCACTGGTGGGTGCAGCGAATTACCGCCGTGGCGCTGATCCCGCTGGTCGTCTGGTTCGCCGTCTCGCTGGTGATGATGAGCGGTGCCGACTATGCCACCGTTCGCGCCTGGATCGGCTCGCCGATCGTGATGGTGCTGCTGATCCTGACCATCGTCATCGGCCTGCACCACGCCCAGCTCGGCATGCAGGAGGTGGTCGAGGACTACGTCCATAGCGAAGGGTTGAAGCTGGCGTCGATCATCGCCCTCAAGTTCATCGCAGTTTTCTTCGGGCTAGCCGCTTCGGTGGCTATCCTGCGCATCGGATTCGGAGGCTGATCATGGCCGAAGCTAGCAAGAGCAACGGCGCCGCTGCGGGTACCTTCAGCATCGGCGGCAACGCCTACAAGATCATCGACCACGAGTACGACGTGGTGGTGGTCGGCGCCGGCGGGTCTGGCCTGCGCGCCACCTTCGGCATGGCCAACAAGGGCTTCAAGACGGCTTGCATCACCAAGGTGTTTCCGACCCGCAGCCACACCGTGGCGGCGCAGGGCGGCATCTCGGCGGCGCTCGGCAACATGGGGCCGGACGACTGGCGCTGGCACATGTACGACACGGTCAAGGGGTCCGACTGGCTGGGCGACCAGGACTCGATCGAATACATGTGCCGCGACGGCATCCCGGCGATCATCGAGCTCGAGCATTTCGGCGTGCCGTTCAGCCGCACGCCCGAGGGCAAGATCTACCAGCGTCCGTTCGGCGGCATGACGACGGAGTACGGCAAGGGCATCGCCCAGCGCACCTGCGCGGCGGCCGACCGTACCGGCCATGCCATCCTGCACACGCTCTATCAGCAGTCGCTGAGGAACCACGCCGAGTTCTTCATCGAGTATTTCGCGCTCGACCTCATCATGGACGACGGCGTCTGCCGCGGCGTGATGGCGTGGAACCTCGACGACGGCACCATCCACCGTTTCCGTGCCCACCGTGTGGTGCTGGCGACCGGCGGCTATGGCCGCGTCTATGCGACTGCCACCTCGGCACACACCTGCACCGGTGACGGCGGCGCCATGGCGCTGCGCGCCGGCCTGCCGCTGCAGGACCTCGAGTTCGTGCAGTTCCATCCCACCGGCATCTACGGGGCGGGCTGCCTGATCACCGAGGGCGTGCGCGGCGAGGGTGGCTACGTCACCAACGGCAACGGCGAGCGCTTCATGGAGCGCTACGCGCCGTCGGCCAAGGACCTCGCCTCGCGCGACGTCGTCAGCCGCTCGATGACCATCGAGATCCGCGAAGGCCGCGGCTGTGGCCCCAACAAGGATTACATCGAGCTGCATGTCGAGCATCTCGATCCGAAGATCATCCACGAGCGCCTGCCGGGCATCGCCGAGACCGCGCGCATCTTCGCCGGCGTCGACGTCACCCGTCAGCCGATCCCGATCCTGCCGACCTGCCACTACAACATGGGCGGCATCCCGGCGAACTATCATTGCGAAGTCATGACCGTGAAGAACGGCGATCCGAACACCGTCGTGCAGGGCCTGATGGCGCTGGGCGAGGCGGCCTCGATCGGCGTGCACGGCGCCAATCGCCTGGGGTCCAACTCCCTGCTCGAGCTGGTCGTGTTCGGCCGGTCCGCCGCCAATCGTGTGGCCGAGCTGATGAAGCCCGGCGAGACGCACAAGGACATGCGCAATGCCGGCGAGGAGGCGATCGCCCGCCTCGACAAGGCGCGCTTCGCCTCGGGCGGCACCAGCACGGCCCAGCTGCGCGCCAACATGCAGAAGACCATGCAGAACGACTGCGCGGTATTCCGCACGACCAAGAGCCTGGCCGAAGGCTGCCAGAACATGGACAAGGTGTACGCCGGCAAGGGCGACATCCGCGTCAAGGACCGCTCGATGATCTGGAACTCCGATCTCATGGAGACCTTGGAGTTCGAGAACCTCATCCTGCAGGCCCAGGGTACGATCTATTCCGCCGCCAACCGTCAGGAAAGCCGCGGTGCGCATGCGCACGAGGATTTCCCCGAGCGCGACGACAAGAACTGGCTGAAGCACACCGTGGTGTGGGTCGACGAGCAGACCGGCAAGACCCGGATCGACTACCGTCCGGTCAACCTTCAGCCGATGAGCAACGACGTCCAGTCGTTCCCGCCCAAGGCGCGCGTGTACTGAGCCGCGGCTACTGAGTTCGAGAGGAAGCGATGGCTGAGTTTGCTCTTCCCGCCAATTCCAAGATCGGGGTTGGCCAGACGTACAAGGCGGCTGCGGGCGCCAAGAACATCAAGACGTTCAAGGTCTACCGCTGGACGCCCGACGACGGAAAGAACCCGTCGGTCGACACCTACGAAGTCGACATGGACAGCTGCGGTCCGATGATTCTGGACGCGCTGATCAAGATCAAGAACGAGATGGACAGCTCGCTCACCTTCCGCCGCTCCTGCCGCGAGGGCGTGTGCGGATCGTGCGCGATGAACATCGACGGCACCAATACGCTGGCCTGCACCAAGTACATTTCCGAGGTGAAGGGCGACATCAAGGTCTACCCGCTGCCGCACATGCCGGTGGTGCGCGATCTGGTGCCCGACCTCAACGTGCCCTATGCCCAGCTCGCCTCGATCGAGCCGTGGCTGAAGTCGACGACCCAGCCGCCGACCCGCGAGCGCCTGCAGTCGCCGGAGGAGCGTGCCAAGCTCGACGGCCTGTGGGAGTGCATCCTGTGCTTCTGCTGCTCGACGTCGTGCCCCAGCTACTGGTGGAACGGCGAGCGCTATCTCGGCCCGGCCATCCTGCTGCAGGCCTATCGCTGGATCGCCGACAGCCGCGACGAAGCCAAGGGCGAACGCCTCGATCAGCTCGAGGATCCGTTCCGGCTCTATCGCTGCCACACCATCATGAACTGCACCAAGACCTGCCCCAAGCACTTGAATCCGGCGAAGGCGATTGCCGAGATCAAGAAGCTGATGGTGGAGCGGGCGGTCTAAGAGATTGATATAAAAAGAGAAATGACGGCCCGCCTTCGAGCGGGCCGTTTTTCTTTGTGCCGGCAGGTTGACTCGGTCGGTCGACCGAATTATGGATTAGAAAATCGGTCGGTCGACCGAATGACAACGAGGAGCGAACCATGCCCGGTATTGCCTCTGCGTTCTACGGCGTCGCCGTCTACGGCTTCTTCCTCGCCACGTTCCTCTACGCCATCGCCTTCGTCGGCAATCTGCCGGTTCCCAGGACCGTCGACCGCGGGCCCGCGACATCGCTCGGGGAAGCCTTGGTGATCGACGTGCTGCTGCTCGGGCTCTTCGCCGTCCAGCACAGCGTGATGGCGCGCCCCGGCTTCAAGCGCTGGTGGACCCGGTTCGTGCCGCCGCCGGTCGAACGCACGACCTACGTGCTGTTCGCGAGCCTCGCGCTTGCGCTGCTCTACTGGCAGTGGCGGCCGATCCCCGAGATCGTGTGGTCGGTCGCGAACCCGCTGGGCGCTGCCATCCTGCAGGCGGTCTTCTGGCTCGGCTGGGCCCTGGTCCTGTTCAGCACGTTTCTGATCAACCACTTCGAGCTGTTCGGCCTGCGCCAGGTCTATGCCAGGTTGCGCGGCAGCACCGTGCCGGCACCCGTCTTCAAGGCACCGCTGCTCTACAGGAACGTGCGTCATCCGATCTATCTCGGATTCCTGCTGGCGTTCTGGGCAACACCGACGATGACGATGGGCCATCTGCTGTTCGCTGTGGCCACGACGGGCTACATCATGATCGGCATCTACCTCGAGGAGCGGGACCTGGTCGACCTGTTCGGCGATCAATATCGTCGCTACCGGGAGCAGGTTTCCATGATCATCCCTCTGCCACGGAAGACGCCACGATGAAGGTAAAGCAGGCGACAGCGAGGAAAGTCGAGACCGACATCTCGCTGCTCGAGGCGGCCCGAAAGGTCCTGTACGAAAAGGGCTATGCAAGCCTGTCGACGCGCGATGTCGCGGCGGCAGCCGGCGTGCCGCTCAGCCAGATCCACTATCATTTCGGCTCCAAGCAGGGCCTGGTGCTGGCGTTGTTCGAGTATCTCAACGCCCAGCTCCTCGGCCGTCAGGGGGCGTTGTTCGGCGATTCCTCGCTCAAGCTGTCGGAGCGGTGGGATCGCGCCTGCGACTACCTCGAGGACGACATCGCCTCAGGCTATGTCCGGGTCCTGCAGGAAATGATCGCAGCGAGCTGGGCCGACCCGGAGGTCGCTAGAACTGTCCGCGCGGGCCTGATGGGCTGGATCAATCTGATCGTCGAAGCCGCGCGCAAAGCCGCAGGCGAGGTCGGTGGGCTCGGCCCTTTTTCGCCGGAAGAGATCGGCGCGCTCGTCGCCAATGCGTTCATCGGCGCGGAGAGCCTCTATCTGCTCGGGGTCGAGCCGGCGGGCTCGCCGGCCCGGCTGGGCCTTCGCCGCGTCGGCGATCTTCTTCGCACTCTGGAGGCGCACGCCGCAGCGAGGTGATCCGATGCGCGCGAAACTACCGGACAAGACTGGCTTCGTGACGCGTGACGGTGTTCGGCTTTACTACGAGATCTATGGAAGCGGGCCGCAGACGATGGTCTTCGTGCCGCCCTGGAGCATCGTCCATTCCCGCGTCTACAAGGCGCAGCTGCCCTACTTCAGCGAACGCTATCGCTGCATCGCCTATGACGGCCGCGGCAACGGCAAGTCCGACCGGCCGGACGCCGTCGCGGCCTACAGCCTGGACAACTACGTTGCCGACGCGCTTGCAGTCATGGAGGCGACAGCCACGACGAGTGCCATTCTTGTCGGTCTCTCTTTCGGCGGCATGCTGATCTCGGTGATCGCGGCCTATCATCCGGAGCGGGTGAAGGCGGCGATCCTGGTCGGAACCTCGGCGAGCATCGGGCCGAACAATCCCGGGACGTCGGTCGAGCACTTCCGCGCCGACGGCAAGCCGTCGCCCGACGGGTGGGACAAGTACAACCGCTGCCATTGGCTGTCGTCCTATCCCGACTTTGCCGACTTCTTCGTCCGCAACATCTTCTCGGAGCCGCATTCGACGAAGCAGATCGAGGATGCCGTGGGCTGGGCGGCGGAGACCACCGGCCCGGTGCTGGTGAATACCGTGGATGCCCGTCCGATGCCGCCCGCCTTCGACACCAGCGAGGCGATGTATCGCAGGATCCACTGCCCGACCCTGATGATCCACGGCGAGGACGACCGAATTCAGCTCCATGCACGGGCCGAGGCCGTGGCGGCGGTGACCGGTGCCGAGCTCGTGACCATCCCGGGCGGCGGCCACAATCCTCTCGGCCGCATTCCGGCCAAGTGCAACATCCTGATCGCGGACTTCCTCAAACGCGTGGTGCCCTCGGTCGCGCCGAAGCGACGGGACGTACCAGCCGACCGCCGCCGGCCCGACAGGAAGGTGCTCTATCTCTCCTCGCCGATCGGCCTCGGCCATGGCCGTCGCGACATCGCTATTGCGCGCGAGCTGCGGCGGCTGCGACCGGGCGTACAGATCGACTGGCTGGCACAGGATCCGGTGTCGCGCCTGCTCGCGGCCCATGGCGAGCGTCTGCATCCGTTGAGTGCGCGGCTCGCGAGCGAGTCGCAGCATATCGAGCTGGAGGCGGGCGAGCACGATCTGCACTGCTTCCAGGCGCTGCGCCGCATGGACGAGGTCCTGATCGCCAACTTCATGACCTTCCAGGATGCGGTCGATGCAGGCGATTACGATCTCGTGGTCGCAGATGAAGCCTGGGACGTCGACCATTACTGGCACGAGCATCCGGAACTCAAGAAGGCCGGCCTTGCCTGGTTCACTGACTTCGTGGGTTTCGTGCCGATGCCTGCGGGAGGCGAGGCGGAGGATCTCCTCACCGCCGACTACAACGCGGAAATGATCGGCCATGTCGAAACGCATCCCGGTGTGCGCGACCGGGCGATCTTCGTCGGCAACCCCGCCGATATACTGTCGCGATCCTTCGGCAAGGACCTGCCGCTGATGGATGACTGGATTCCGCGGCATTTCGACTTCTCCGGTTACATCCTGGGGGAGCATCCGCAGCAATGGGGCGATCGCGCCGATCTGCGCCGGCAGCTGGGCTACCGGCCCGACGAAAAGGTCTGCATCGTCACGGTCGGTGGCTCGGGCGTCGGTCAGCCCTTGATCCGCCGGATCCTGCAAAGTTATCCGATCGTCCGGCACAGACTGCCGGAACTTCGTCTGGTCGTGGTGACGGGGCCGCGAATCGACCCGCGCGCGCTGGCCGCGCCGGCGGGCGTCGAGGTGCATGCCTTCGTACCCGATCTCGACCGCCATCTTGCAGCCTGCGATCTGGCGCTCGTGCAAGGTGGTCTCACCACCTGCATGGAGCTGACGGCGGCCGGAACGCCCTTCCTCTATTTTCCCCTTAAGAACCACTTCGAGCAAAACTTCCACGTCGCTCATCGCCTCGACCGCTACCGCGCCGGGCGGCGCATGGATTACGACACGTCGACGCCGGAGATCATTGCCGACGCGATGGTCGCCGCCCTGCGATCGCCGGTCTCCTATGCGCCTGTCGAAGCCGATGGCGCCGGACGCGCCGCCCGCATGCTCGCCGAGCTCCTTTAGGCGGCGGTTTCCCATGATCGACGAATCAGGTGGCGCCATCGACTATCAGGAACAGGGCTCCGGTCCGACGATCGTGCTCCTGCCCGGGTCGTGCAGCACCGGCGCGGCTTGGCGGCCGGTGATCGCGGCCTGGAACGATCGCTTCCGAACGGTGACCACCAGCCTGCTGGGCTATGGCGGCACCGCGGAGCGGCGAACGGCGGCGGATCCATCGATCGGGCACGAAGCTGCCGTCGCCGAAGCCGTGATCGGCCGGGCTCTCGATCGCGTCCCGGGCGATCGCGTCCCGGGCGATCGTGTCCCGGGCGGTCGCGTTCACCTAATTGGCCATTCCTTCGGCGGCCTGGTGGCGGTCGCGGTGGCGCTGCGCAGGCGGGTCCCCCTGGCAAGCCTGACGATCGTCGAGGCGCCGGCGGTCGAGCTGCTGCACGACCAGGGTGAAGCCCGCCTCTATGAGGACTTTCGGCGGATGACCGACGCCTACTTCGCCGCTTACGAGGCCGGCAACCGGTCGGCGATCGCCGCCATGATCGATTTCTATGGCGGTTCCGGCACATTCGCCTCGTGGCCGGAGCGCGTGCGCGCTTACGCCGTGGAAACCACGCCGGTTAATATCCTCGACTGGGCGAGTGCCTTCGGGTTTCCGCTGACGTCGGCGACTCTGGCCACTGTTGACCTCCCGACGCTCGTTCTGTGCGGCGGCGACAGCCATCCGGCGGCGCGGCGGGCCAATGCGCTTCTGGCTCGCTGTCTGAACGGGCCGTTTCAGCCAATCGATTCGGCCGCGCATTTCATGATCTCGACCCATCCGGCCGAGGTTGCCCGTTTCGTCGGTGACCATGTCGATCGTTGCGAGGCGCGTGCCGTGTCGGCGCCACCGCGACGGTTCCACGTAGGGCGGCCGTCGCGCGCGTGAAGGACCGGTCATTCAACGGCGCATCTTTTGCTATGTTGCCACCTGCTAACGATTGGAACAGGGGGCTCGACAATGTTTCTCAAACCGTTTGCCGCCGTGGCGGCAATCACGGGCGCGCTTGCGCTCGCCGCGCTGCCGGCATCGGCCGGCCAGACCTTCGATGCAGTGAAGGCCAAGGGCTTCGTCCAGTGTGCGGTCAATACCGGGCTGGCGGGTTTCTCCTTCGCCGACAGCCAGGGCAAATGGACCGGCCTCGACGTCGATCTCTGCAAGGCGATTGCTGCGGCGATGTTCGGCGATGCCGAGAAGGTGAAGTTCACGCCGACCACGGCCCAGCAGCGCTTCGTCGCCCTGCAGTCCGGTGAGGTCGACGTCATCACCCGCAACGCCACGCAAACCCTGCTGCGCGACACCTCACTCGGCTTCAACATCGCCGGCGTCAATTTCTACGACGGCCAGGGCTTCATCGTGCCGGCCAAGAGCGGCATCAAGAGCACCAAGGAACTGAACGGCGCCACGATCTGCGTGCAGCCGGGCACCACGACCGAGCTCAACCTCGCGGACTACTTCCGCAAGAGCAAGATGACCTTCAAGCCGGTGCTGATCGAGAAGCTCGACGAGCTGCTGCAGGCCTATGCCGCCGGCCGCTGCGACGCCTACACGACCGATGCCTCGGGCCTTGCCGCGGTGCGTGCCGGCCAGCTCGCTGGCAAGGGCGAACATGTCATTCTGCCGGAGCGCATCTCCAAAGAGCCGCTGGGCCCGATCGTGCGCCAGGGCGACGATCAATGGTTCGACCTCGTGAAGTGGGTCCTGATGGGCATGATCGAAGCCGAGGAGATGGGCATCACCTCCAAGAATGTCGACGAGATGCTGAAGAGCGAGGATCCCTCGATCAAGCGCTTCCTCGGCATCACGCCGGGCTTCGGCAAGGCGGTCGGTGTCGACGAGAAGTGGATGTACAATGTGATCAAGCAGGTCGGGAACTACGGCGAGAGCTACGACCGCCATGTCGGCCCGGCGACGCCACTGAAGCTCGACCGCGGCCAGAACGCGCTCTGGACCAACGGCGGCCTGATGTACGCCATCCCCTTCCGGTGACGGCTGCTCGTTTGCAGTCGTGACGCGGGACGGAGGGGCATGACCTCACCGTCAGTGGGCGGTAAGGTCATGGGGATCAAGGAGGGTTTCCCATGGCTATCACTGCCCTGCGCCCCATGTCTTGCCTTGGCATCATGGCGCTGGCTCTGGGCTGCAGCCTCGGATTGGCGGGTGCGGCTGAGGCCGCCCCCGACGCCAAGCTGCTGGCCGCGGCCGAGAAAGCCCAGCCCGCGCTGATCGAGACCCTCAAGGAGATGGTGCTGATCGAATCGGGCAGCCGGCAGGTCGATGGCTTGCTCAAGATGGCGGCGCTGGTCGAAGGCCGCCTCAAGGCGCTGGGCGCCGAGACCGAGCGCCGCAAGGCCACGGCGGGCGCAGGTGCCGACATCGTGCTTGGTGTCTTTAAGGGAGCGGGCAAGCGCAAGATCATGCTGCAGGCCCACATGGATACGGTCTACGGTCCCGGCATCCTCGACAGCCAGCCTTACAAGATCGACGGCAATCGCCTCTACGGCCCCGGCATCGCCGATGACAAGGGCGGGCTGGCGGTGATCCTGGCTTCGCTGCAGATCCTGAAGGACGCGGGCTGGCGCGACTACGACACGCTCACCGTGCTCGCCAATCCCGACGAGGAGGTGGGCTCGATGGGCTCGGGCGAATTGATCGCGAGCCTCGCCGACCGGCACGACGTCGTCCTGTCGTTCGAGCCGACCGCAGCGAAATCGATCGTCAAGGGTGAGCCGTTGCTGCTGGGGGCGGCGGGTATTGCGACCGCGACGATGGACGTCAAGGGACGCGCGGCGCACGCGGGCGCGGCACCCGAGCTGGGGCGCAATGCGCTGATCGAGCTTGCCTACCAGTTGCTGCAGACCAAGGACCTTGCCAAGGAGATCCCCGGCGTGACGCTCAACTGGACGGAGCTGAATACGACGGGGCCACGCAACCAGATCACCGAAAAAGCGCAGGCGCGAGGTGATGTGCGAATCACCCAGCCGGGCGCCGAAAAGAAGCTCGATGCCGCGCTGCAGGCCAAGATCGCCACGGGCAAGTTGGTCCCCGATACCGAAACCACCGTGAAAGTGGAGATCGGCCGCCCGGCCTTCCTCGCCGGCGACAAGGGCCGGGCGTTGGGCGAGAAGGCTCAGGGCATCTACAGGGAGATCGACCGCGAGTTGGGCCTGACCCCTATGACCGGCGGCGGCACCGACGCGGCCTATGCAGCGCGCTCAGGCAAGGCCACCGTGGTCGAGAGCTTCGGCCTCGCGGGCTTCGGCTACCACGCGAAGGACGAGTATATCGAGATCGATTCCATCGTGCCGCGTCTCTATCTGGTGACGCGGCTGCTCACCGAGATCGGCAAGCAATAGGGTCGGCTGCGCAGGATCACCCTGCAGCGCGTCTCAATCTTGTCGGGCGAAGCGCATCCTCTTGATGCGGCCGGTGGAGACGTCGAGCGCTTCGATCTTGCCGGCCTTGTCGCGCACGATATGGGCGAGCTGGCTGACGGTCAGCCAGCCGCCGGCCGGACTCGCGACCTCGACCGTGTCGGCGTCGATGCCCTGGACCGGCCAGGGCGGTCCGCCGGTAATCAGCGGGCCGCTGACTGCCACGCCCCAGTCGTCGCCATTGCGTTCGATGCGCCAGACAGCGCCGGTGTCGGCTGAGACATAGGTGCCGGCCAGCGCCGCCGGCACGGCCTTGCGGCGGCCGAGCTTGATGAAGTCGAGCACACGGCCGGCGCCGAGATCGACCTTGGCCGTGCCCTTGCCGGCAGGCTTCAGGGCGAACTCGAAGGAGCCGCGCTCGGCAGCCAGCCAGCCGTCGGCGCGCCGGCCCAGCACGAAGGGCATGCCGTTCTGCGTCACCACCGCTTCGCCGTTGGTCCAGGCCAGCTCGAACATCGAGGGCTCCTCGGCGTTGAACCAGGTGCCGGCGAGCGGCTTGAGCTCGGCCTGGGTGATCTGCGCCGGGGCCGGCTTCAGCTTCTTGTGGCCTTCCAGGGCGAGCGTGGCGATGGCGCGGGATTTCCGCCAGGGATCGATGCTGGCGAGATTGGCGATCACCACCACGGTGAGATCGGCCTCGGGCACGCGCAGGAATTCGGTGCGGAAGCCCGGCCACAGACCGCCATGGCCGATCGTGGCAAGGCCGCGCAGCTCGTCGGCCTGCACGCCGCGGCGATACTTGTTGACGTGCTTGCCGGTGAGGGCTGAGACGGCGGCGAGCTGAACCGGCAGATTCGTCGGCGAAAGCGTCGGCTGGTCGAAATGGCGGCTCCAGATCAGGAGATCCTCGACCGTCGAGGTGAGGCCGCCTTCGCCACCCTGCGGATAGGCATGTGCGGCGCGCCGGAAGCCCGTCGTGGCATCGCCGAGATAGCCGGTCGCGAGACCCGGGATCACCGTGTCGATGCGGGCGGCCAGTTGCGTCGAACTCATGCCCAGCGGCTTGAAGATGCGCTCCGCCAGGAAGTCGCCCAGCTTCATCTTCGACAGGCGTTCGACGATCAGCCCGAGCAGCAGAAAGTTGGTGTTGCTGTAGAGGAAGCGGCTGTTGGGCGTGAAGTTGAGGTGGCCATTGCGCGCGCAGGCAGCGAAGAGTTCCTCCGGTCGCGCCGGCTTGTCGAGGCCATGGCCGCCCAGCCGCAGGAGCTCGAGAAAGTCGGGCAGGCCACTGCAGTTGCGCATCATCTGGTCGATCGTCACCGGCAGCGGCGCGAGTTCCTTGAGATAGTCGTGCGGTGCGGCCTTGAGGTCGAGCTTGCCCTCGTCGGCTAGCATCAGCGCCGCGCTGACGGTGAACTGCTTGCTGACCGACGCGATGCGAAATCGCGTTGCGGGCGTGATGGGCACGCCGAGCTCGATGCTCGCGAGGCCATAGCCTTTGTTGAGCACGACCTCGCCGCCCTGCATGACGGCGACGACGGCGCCGGGTGAACCGAGCGCGGTGTAACGGGAGAACAACGCGTCGACGCGGCGTTCGAGGGCGATGGAACCGATCGATTTCGACATGAGAGGCAGTCAAGCGAAGCAACTCGCACTTGTAAAGGCGAGGCGGTAGGGTCGACGGAACACCGGAGGAACGACCGTGACGACTCGCCAGTTCGTGAAGATCGAGAAGGGATTGGGCCCGCAGGGCCGCATAGCGGTCGTGCGCTTCGAGCGAGGTGACAGCGTCAACGCACTGAGCCAGCAGGCGATGCGCGAACTGCGCGACGTGCCGCGCGACTTCGAAGACGACCTCGAAACGTCGGTGGTCGTGCTGACTGGCTCCGCCAAGGTCTTCTGCGCCGGCTTCGATCTCAAGGATCCCGAAGGCCGCGCCCGCGATAAGCTTTCGTTGGGCGAGCGTCGGCACCAGCAGCGGCTCGGGCCCAAGATGTGCCGGGCCTGGCAGGAGATGGATCAGGTCACGATCGCGGCCATCGAGGGCCATTGCATCGGCGGCGGCGCCGCGCTCGCCGTGGCGCTCGACTTCCGCACCTGCGGTCGCTCGGCGCACTTCCGCATCCCCGAGATCGAGCTCGGCATGAACATGAGCTGGGGCTCGATCCCGCGCATGCTGGCGCTGATGGGGCCGGCCCGTACCAAGCAGGCGGTGATCCTGGCCTCCGACCGGATCGGCGCTGCCGAGGCGCTGGAATGGGGCCTGGTCGAGAAGGTCGTCGACGACGGCCAGGCGCTCGCCGCGTCGATGGCGTTCGCCGAGCGCATCGCCCGCCAGCCGCCGATCCCCGTGCGCATGACCAAGACGACGGTGAACCGGCTCACCTATGCACTGGACGATCTCGGCGCGCACATGGATGCCGACCAGAACGTGCTGACCGGTCTGACCGAGGACTATGTCGAGGGAACCTCGGCCTTCCGCGAAAAGCGCAAGCCGGTCTTCAAGGGGCGGTAGGCTTCTTCATCGGACCGCGGGTCTCCAGACCCGCCTCTTCGCTAGGACTTGAGCGGGTCTGGAGACCCGCGGTCCCAAAGACTCAAAGCTGACGCAGCGAGATCTGGCCGATCGAATGATCGGGGCGCTTGCGCAGGATCACGTCGGCACGCTCGCGCGTCGGCAGGATGTTCTCGCGCAGATTCACCTCGTTGATTTCGGCCCAGAGGCGGCGGCCGACCTCGCGTGTCTCTTCCGGCGAGAGATCCTTGTAATGATGGAAATAGGAGGCCGGCTTCTGGAAGGCCGTGCGCTGCAGGAACTGGAAGCGGGCGAGGTACCAGCTCTGCAGGTCGGCGATCTCGGCGTCGAGATAGATCGAGAAATCGAAGAAGTCCGACAGGATGACCGAGGCCGGCCGGCCGCCGGCGAGGCCTGGCTGCAGCACGTTCAGGCCTTCGAAGATCAGCACGTCGGGCCGGCGCACGGTCTGCCATTCACCCGGCACGATGTCGTAGGTCTGGAATGAATAGACCGGGGCGCGCACTTCTTCGTGGCCGGCCTTCACGTCGGCCAGGAACTGAACCATCTCGCGGGTATTGTAGCTTTCCGGGAAGCCCTTGCGCCGCATCAGCTTCTCTTCCTCGAGCTGGCGGTTGGGATGCAGGAAGCCGTCCGTCGTGACCAGATCGACGCGCGGATGGTCGGGCCACTGCGCCATCAGCGCCCGCAGGACGCGGGCGAAGGTGCTCTTGCCCACGGCCACGCTGCCGGCAATGGCGACCACATAAGTACGCGAGCCGACCGGCTTGCCGAGGAAGGTGTCGGCGACGCTGTTGAGGTTGCGCGCTGCCCGGACATGCAGATTGAGGAGCCGCGTCAGCGGCAGGTAGACGTCGGCGATCTCCTCGAGCGAGACGCTGTCGTTGATGCCGCGCAGTGCGATCAGCTCGTCGAGGGAGAGGGTGAGGGGCGTGTGGGCGCGCAGCGACGCCCATTCGTCGCGGGCGAATTCCCGATAGGTATCTGAACGCATGTCCTAAAGTTTGCGGCCGGGAAGCTGGTCGATGATGGCCTGGCGCTCGGGATCCTCGAGCATCGCCCAGCGCCCGATCTCCTCGATCGTGCGCTTGCAGCCGATGCAGAGGCCGCTCTTCTGGTCGAGCTTGCAGATGCCGATGCAGGGCGACATCACCCGTCGTGTCATCGACGATGTCGGTGCCGGCATGATCGCGTCAGGACTTCTTGCCGAGCTCCGCGAGCTGGGCCTGCAACTCGTCGAGCTTGCGCTTCAGGTCGTCGATCGCCGTCTCGCTGCCGGCAGCGCCAGCACCAGGCGACTCGGCCTTGGCCGCCGGCTCCTGGCCGTTAGCGGGGCCGTTGGCGGGGCCATTGGCTGCGGCCGGCGGCTTCGGCGCCTGGCCGTTGGGCGCCGTGCCGCCCGCTGTCCCGCCCGCCGTCCCGAATGGATTGAACATGCGCATGGCATTCTCGAACATCGCCATGTTCTGCTTGCCCATCGATTCGAACTGCTGGAACGGGTTGAAACCGAACGCGTTCTGCATGTAGCGCCGCATCTGCTCCTGATTGCGGGCGAACTGCGTCATCGACATTTCGAGATATTGCGGCACCACGCCCTGCAGGCTGTCGCCGTAGAAGGAAATGAGCTGACGCAGGAACGGGATCGGCAGCAACGTCTGCCCACCCTTGCTCTCTTCTTCGAAGATGATCTGGGTCAGTACCGAGCGCGTGATGTCGTCGCCGGTCTTGGCGTCGTAGACCACGAAATCGGTCTTGTCCTTCACCATCTGCGACAGATGATCGAGCGTCACGTAAGCGGAGGTCGCCGTGTTGTACAGACGCCGGTTCGCGTACTTCTTGATGACCACAGGCGCCGGCTTCGGTCCGCCCTCGGGTACTGCCTGATCGGCCATTACGCCATGCTCCTCTAGCCCCCGCGCGCCGTGAACGCCCGTTTACTTCGGAAGGGCAACCTTAGCGCCGATGCCGCAGTGCGACAAGGCGAGCTTTGCGCGTGCGAACGCAGCCTTCACACGACGTTCGGGTTCGATCCGCTATAGTGCGGCCATGGCCTCCGAAAACGACGACAGACCTTCTGGTCCCTCTGCCGGTCACCAGGCTGATACCGGTGCCGAGCTCGACAAGCTGGCGCGGCGCTACCTCGACCTCTGGCAGACCCAGCTCGCCGGCCTGTCCTCTGACCAGGCGGTGACGGAACAGATCGCCCGCCTGTTCGCGGCTGCGAACGCGCAGGTCGCCTCGGCCATGCACGTTACCCAGGGAGCAACGCATGCAGGCACGACAGGTTGGCACTCGCCCCCAACTCCGAATGGGGCCCAGGCCGCTGCCGCTGCATCTGGGAACGGCACTGATGACGTGGGTGAGCTCCGAAAGCGCCTTGAGGCTCTGGAAGCCCGGCTCGCTGAGCTCGAATCCCGCCTCGCCCGCCCCTGAGGCGATCGCCGCCGTTCTCTCGGAAGCCGCCGCCCTCGAAGCACATACCGGTGCCGGCGCCTTCGACGAGGCGCTGCGGCGCGAGATCGGCCGGCGCATGGAGCGGCTGGCCGACGGCGTGCTGGCCTATCGCCGCCATCCCGTCCATCGCAGCCTGGAGAATCCACCGGCCGCCTGGCGCGAAGGCAACACCCAGCTGCTCGACTACGGCGCGACCCATCGCGCGGCCCGGGCCCGCGGCGCGCGCGCCGTGCTGGTCGTGCCGTCGCTGATCAACCGCTGGGAGGTGCTCGACCTCACGGCGGAGAAGAGCCTGCTGCGTGCCATGGCGGCCCACGGCCTCCGGCCCTATCTCGTCGACTGGGGCACGCCCAACGCCGAGGAGCGCGGCTTCGACACGACCGCCTATGTCGCGCGACTGGAGCGTGCCGTGGCCTTCCTCACCAAGCGCGCGCGCCGCGCGCCGGCGGTGATGGGCTACTGCATGGGCGGTACGCTCGCGGTGGCGCTGGCGGCGCGCCAGCCGCGCCGCGTCGCAGGTCTCGCGCTACTCGCCTCGCCCTGGGACTTTCACGGTGATCGCACCGGCCAGGCCTTCCTGGTGTCGTCCGGGCCGCTGCTGGCCGAGGTGGCCGACAGGGTCGGCGAACTGCCGGTCGATATCCTGCAGACCCTGTTCTGGTCGCTCGACCCCTGGCTCGCCGTCAAGAAATTCGCCCGCTTCCTCGGCATGGACCAGCAGGGCGACCAGGCCCGCGAATTCGTGCTGCTCGAGGACTGGCTGAACGACGGCGCCCCGCTGGCCGGGCCGACGGCGCGGGAATGCCTGATCGACTGGTACGGCAACAATACGCCGGGGACGGGCAAATGGATCGTCGGCGGCCGGCGCATCCTGCCGTCGAAGATCAACGTGCCGTCGCTGGTCATGATCCCGTCGGGCGACCGCATCGTGCCGCCCTTGTCGGCGGCCGCCCTTGCCGATCCGGTGAAGGGCCTGCGCAACGTCACGCGCCGCGACCTGCCGCTCGGCCATATCGGCATGGTGGTCAGCAGCCGGGCGCGCGACCTCTGCTGGACGCCGCTGCTCGACTGGCTGAGTGATATCCCCGCCAAACGGAAGTAGATGTCGACAGAGGCGAAATCCTTCGATTGGCGCGTGCCGGCGATATGGATCGGCATCTTCGGCATATCGCTGGTCACGCGCAGCTACGTCGAAGTCGCCGATGCGGCGCGGCGTGGCCAGGTCCTGGCCTACGACCGCGTCTTCGCCGTCGAAGTGGCGAGCCACATCGTGGCCGCGGCCCTGGTGCCGGTTCTCTATTGGATGCACCGGCGCTGGCCGATCCGGGAGGGGCTGCGCAACGTCGCGATCCATATCCTGGGAGTCGTGCCCTACAGCCTGTTCCATACGCTGGGCATGGCAGCGCTGCGGCAGCTCTGGTTCAATGCGGTGCTGGGCGAGACCTACAGCTTTCCGCTGACCGTCGAACGGCTGACCTACGAGTTCGCCAAGGACGTCTTCTCCTACGGCATGCTGAGCGGCGGCGTGCTGGGGCTGCGTTACCTGTTCGCCCGCGCGGCGCAGGCTCCTGTGGAACTCCCCGTCGAGCCGCCCGCGCTCCCAGCCGAGCCGCCCCCTCCCAATCCGCAACTGCCCGAGCGCTTCGCCGTACGCCGACGCGGCAAGGAGATCATGGTCGACGTCGCCGACATCGACTGGGTCGAGGCGGCCGGCAACTACGCGGTGCTGCATGTCGGCGGTGAAACCCTGGAGATCCGGTCCTCACTCACCAGGCTGGAGAGCGAGCTCGATCCCAAACGTTTCGTGCGCGTGCACAAATCCCACCTGGTCAACATTGCGCGCGTCGTCGAGGTGACACCGTGGGTGAGTGGCGACTGGCGCATCCGCCTGCAGGACGGCGCCGAGGTGAACCTCAGCCGCCGCTATCGCCAGCGCTTCGAGGCCCTGGTCCCGGTCCGCAGCTGACCGCTCGTCCTTTTTGTCCCGCCGGTCGTCCCAGCGGGCAGGCCGGTCGTCACTATTCCAAACAAGATCAAAGGCTTGGCCGATAGAAAACGGGTCGTCCGACCGCGCCCTCTGGGGAGTCCATCATGAACCGCCGCCACTTGCTTCAGCTCATTGGAGGCCTGCCGATGATCTCGACCGCCCATGCCCAAGGAACCGGCCAAGGAACTGGCCAAGGAGCGAACCCGGGAGCTACCCCGCCGTTCCGACGCCACCGTCCGGGCGAGCCGGGCTGGCCGACGGCGGCCGAGTGGGAAACGCTCAACACCCGCGTTCAGGGCCGGCTCTCGGCAGTGCAATCGCCGCTCGATGCCTGCCGCTCTGCGCCGACGAGCCAGGAATGCGCGACCCTGTTCAGGCGCTTGAAGAACCCCTGGTACATCGGCGACACGCCGGCGCTGACCCAGACCAGCGGCTGGGCCGACGCCTGGACCTCGGCGCCCAGCGCCTACTGCGTGGCGGCCCGCGACGCCCGGGACGTGGCGGCCGCCGTGACCTTTGCCCGCGAGCACCGGCTGCGCCTGGTCGTGAAGGGCGGTGGCCACAGCTACCAGGGCACGTCCCAGGCGCCCGACTCCCTGCTGGTCTGGACACGGCAGATGAACGACGTGGCCTTTGATCCCGCCTTCGTGCCGCAGGGCTGTTCGGTCACCCCGCAGCCCGCCCTGTCGGTGGGCGCGGGCGCACTCTGGCTGCAGGCCTATGGTGCGGCCGCCAAGGCTGGCCGCTACGTCCAGGGCGGTGGCTGCCTCACGGTCGGCGTTGCCGGCCTCGTCCAGAGCGGCGGCTTCGGCAGCTTCTCTAAGCGATTCGGCCTGGCCGCGGCCGGCCTGCTCGAAGCCGAAGTCGTCACCGCCGATGGGCAGGTGCGGATCGCCAATGCCTGCACCCATCCCGATCTCTTCTGGGGCCTGAAGGGCGGCGGGGGCGGCAGCCTGGGCGTGGTGACGCGGCTCACCTTGCGCACGCATGCCTTGCCGGAGGTCGTCGGCGCCGTGTTCGGTGCGGTGAAGGCCACCTCCGACGCGGCGTTCCGTCGGCTGATCGACCGCTTCATGACCTTCTACCGCGACAGCCTGTTCAATCCGCGCTGGGGCGAGCAGGTGCGCTTTCGGCGCGACAACACGATGATGCTCAGCATGGTCTTCCAGGGCCTCGACCGCGACGCGGCGATGGCCGTATGGCGGCCGCTCCTTTCCTGGATTGCCGATCAGGGCGGCGATTACACGCTCAGCGAACCGCCGGTTTTCGTGGCGCTGCCGGCCAGGTTCTTCTGGGATCCGGCCTTCCTGAAGCAGAACGCGCCGCAGGTGATCCTGAACGACGATCGTCCCGGTGCGCCGGCCGACAACATCTTCTGGAGCAGCAATCTCGGCGAAGCCGGCTGGTTCCTGCACGCCTATCAATCGACCTGGATGCCGGCATCGCTGCTCGACGATCAGCGTCGCGGCCAGCTCGTCGAGGCGCTGTTCGCCGCCTCGCGCCGCTGGCAGATGTCCCTGCACTTCAACAAGGGACTGGCCGGCGCACCGGCCGAGGAGATCGCCGCGGCGCGCGACACGGCGACCAATCCGGCGGCGGTCGAGGCCTTTGCGCTGGCGATCAGTGCCGCCGAAGGGCCGCCGGCCTTTCCGGGACTAGCCGGTCACGAGCCCAATCTCGATCAGGCCCGTGCCAACGCCGGCAACATCACCGCGGCCATGGGCGAGATGCGCAAGCTGGTGCCGGAGCCCGGCGCCTATGTCTCGGAGTCGAACTACTTCGAGGAGAACTGGTCGCGCGCGTTCTGGGGCTCGAACTACCCGCGCTTGCAGGCGGTGAAGCAGAAATACGATCCCGACGGGCTCTTCTTCGTGCATCACGGCGTGGGCAGCGAAGACTGGAGCGCCGACGGCTTCACGCGCCGCCGCTGAGAGAGGCGAAGATGACGACGCCTCTCTTCGCTGCCCGTCGCGCCGACCTCGACTGGTTGAGAGTGCTCGCGTTCAGCCTCCTGATCTTCTACCACGCCGGCATGGCGTGGTCGGGATGGAACTGGCATCTCACCAGCGCCGAGAGCATGGACTGGCTGCGCGAAGCCATGCGCTTCCTCAATCGCTGGCGCATGCCGTTGATCTTCCTTGTCTCCGGCGCCGCGGTCATGCTGGCACTGGGCGCCCGCACGCCGGGCGCCTTCATCGTCGACCGTCTCAAGCGTCTGTTGCTGCCGCTCGCCTTCGGCATGCTCGTGCTGGTGCCGCCGCAGGTCTATCTCGAACGGCTCCATCGCGGGCGGTACACGGGCTCGTTCCTGCAGTGGCTGCCGCAGGCCTTCGATGGCACCTATCCCTTCGGCAACACGAGCTGGCACCATCTCTGGTTCGTGGCCTACGTGCTGGTGCTGACCTTGGTCCTGCTGCCGGGCTTCCTGTGGGCGCGCTCGGTCTCGGGGCAGGCGGCCCTCGCAGCCGCCGGTCGCGTCGCAGCCCGCCGCGGCTTGCACTGGGTCATGGCGCTGCCGCTTGCGGCCGCTATCCTGTGGCTGGCGCCGATTTCGCACAACACCAACGGTCTGATCGGCGACTGGTACGGCCTTGGTTACTATGGGGCGCTTCTGCTCTACGGGGCGTTCCTGTTCGGCTCGCCCGATCTCCTGATGGCGCTGCAGCGCCAGAGGTGGCTTTCGCTCGCCATGGGGGTCGCGGCCTACGCGGCGCTCTATGCCGTGTTCTTCCGGGGCGAGGTCCGGCCGGCCGTCGCACCCGAGCTGCGACCGGCCTATGCGCTGCTCTCGGCCGTCAACACCATGGCCTGGCTGCTTGCGATCATCGGTTGTGCCCACCGTTATCTGACGCGTCGCTCAGTATTCCTGACCGAGGCCACCGAAGCGGTCTATCCGTTCTATCTCATTCACCAGACCGTCACGGTGATCGTCGTCTATGGCCTGCTGACAGTCGGCGTGACGCCGTGGGTCGGCTTTGTCCTGGCGGTGCTGGCGACCTTCCTCGGGACTTGGCTTGTTTATGCAGGGTTGGTGCGACCCTGGCGCTGGGTCCGGCCGCTGTTCGGCATGAAGCCGCTGGTGCCTTCCAGGCTTGGGGCTATGCCGCGTCGCATGGCGCGCCTATAAATATCTCCAGGGCGGCCCCAAGGAGGAAGATATGACTACTGAAATCGTCATTGCGAGCGCGGCGCGTACACCGATCGGCTCGTTCAACGGGGCCTTCGGCGCCGTGCCGGCACACGACCTCGGCAAGGTCGCCATCAAGGGCGCGCTCGAGCGCGCCAAGGTGAAACCTGAAGAAGTCGACGAAGTCATCATGGGCCAGATCCTGGCTGGCGGTCAGGGCCAGAACCCGGCACGTCAGGCGGCCGTCAATTCCGGCATCCCGGTCGACAAGACCGCGCTCGGAATCAACCAGCTCTGCGGCTCCGGCCTGCGCGCCGTTGCCTTTGGCTGGCAGGCGATCCGCAACGGCGACGCCAGCATCATGGTGGTCGGCGGCCAGGAGAGCATGAGCCAGGCGCCGCATGCCGCGCATATGCGCGACGGCACCAAGATGGGCGAGTTCAAGATGGTCGACACCATGTTGAAGGATGGCCTGTGGGACGCCTTCCACGGCTATCACATGGGCAACACTGCCGAGAACGTCGCGCAGAAGTATCAGATCACCCGCGCTGAGCAGGACGCCTTCGCGGCGTCGTCGCAGAACAAGGCCGAGGCGGCGCAGAAGTCCGGCCGCTTCAAGGACGAGATCGTTCCGGTCACCGTGAAGACCCGCAAGGGTGAAGTGGTCGTCGACACCGACGAGTTCCCCCGCCATGGCACGACGGTCGAAGCGCTGGCCAAGTTGCGCCCGGCCTTCACCAAGGAAGGCGGCTCGGTCACGGCCGGCAACGCGTCGGGCATCAATGATGGTGCTGCGGCGCTGGTGCTGATGAGCGCCGACGAAGCCAAGAAGCGTGGCGTGAAGCCGCTCGCCAAGATCGTCTCCTGGGCGACCACCGGCGTCGATCCGTCGATCATGGGCATCGGCCCCGTCACCGCCTCGCAGGCCGCCCTCAAGAAAGCCGGCTGGACGGTGAAGGATCTCGATCTCGTCGAGGCCAACGAAGCCTTCGCGGCCCAGGCCGTCGCGGTCGGCAAGGAGCTCGGCCTCGATCCGACGAAGCTCAACGTCAATGGCGGCGCCATTGCGCTCGGCCATCCGATCGGCGCGTCGGGCGCCCGCGTGCTCACGACCCTGCTCTATGAAATGCAGAAGCGCGACGCCAAGAAGGGCCTGGCCACGCTCTGCATCGGCGGCGGCATGGGCATCGCCATGTGCGTCCAGCGCGACTGACGAGTTGCTGAGCCTCTAAATCGAAACGCCCGAAGGTTCCTTCGGGCGTTTTCTTTTTCCGGCGGTGCCGTTCAGTTGGTGCCCATCGGCAGGTCGGGCGGTGCCGGAACGTAGCTGCTGGGCGCCTGCTGGCCCGCGCGCACCAGCTTCCGGCCTTCGTCCCAGGAGACGGTCAGGAGCTTGGCGTTGGTCGCGCCTTCCGGCTCGACGATCATGAAGCGCGTGTCGCCGGCCGACATGGTGATGATGACTTCGGTGCTGTTCTGCGTGCCAAACGCCCGGAGGTCGACCGGGTCCGGCGTCACGTCGAGACGTATCCAGCTCGAGCCGGCGAGGCTGCCGACGGCCTGACGGCCGACCGAGATCGGAATCGGGGGCGCTTCGGGCGCCGCCGGGCCACGCACCAGATAGACCGCGGCCATGCCGTCCTTCGGACCGGGAAAGTTCGTCCCGTAAGCCTGCTGATAGGGGCTGCCCTGCTGGCAGGCCGCCACCGACATGGCCAGAACGGCGGCGCTCAACAACTTCTTCATGCAACGACCTCCGGGCACAAAGTCCGACGGCCGCGGCTCACGGTCAAGCGGCAGCCGGCATAACACGCAGGCGTGCCAGAGGTGACAGGACGATGACCAGGGTCGACAGGGCAAAAGCCACCGCAATCAGGATCAAGGCGCCCTGCAGGCCGGCCTGGGCGGCCACCAGGCCGCCGGCCAGCGCACCGAGCGGCCGCACGCCGTAGATGGCGGTCTGTACGGTGGCATTGACCCGGCCCATCAGCGGCGCCGGCGTCACCAGCTGGCGCACCGTGGTCTGGCAGATCAGCCACAGCATGGGGCCGAAGCCGACCAGGAAGTGGCCAATGGCCGCCAGGACGAAGCCGCCGCCGGCAGAGCCATAGCTCGACGGCGCCATCAGGAAGAACAGCGCGGCGATCACCGACACGCCCGGTCCGAAGATCAGGGTCGCGAAAGGCGGCAGCTGCCGCGACGACACTGGGGCGATCAGCGCGCCCAGGATCAGGCCGGCGCCATAGGCCGACTGGGCGAGGCCCATATGGACGGGATCGAGATGGAGCGGGCCCAAAGCCAGCGGCGCCCAGATCGCCAGCAGGGCGAAGAAGGCGAAGTTCCAGCAGATGGCGCAGAGGCTGATGCCGCGCAGCAGCTCGTGGCGCAGCACAAACTCTGCGCCGGCGCGGATGGCCTGGACGAAGGACGGCCGGCTGGCCGCGCCGGTCGGTGCTGCGCCCTTCGGCAGGGCGAGGGCGCAGGCGAGCGCCAGCGCGGCACCGAAGGCGGCGAGTGCATAGCCCCAGGTCGGCGAGAGATGCTGTGCCAGAAGGCCGGCGATGAACGGTGCCGCCAGGCTCACGACCGCACGCACCAATTCCAGCCGCGCGTTAGAGCGTGGCAGGCCGTCGGCTGGCACGAGACTCGGCAGCAGCGAGACCGACGTTAGAACGAATACGACCGTGCCGGAAGCGCCGGCGAAGGCCGCGACGCCGAGCAGGAAGGTGATGCCCGTTGCCGCGGCGATCACGGCGGCGATGGACGCGGCGAGCCCGAGGCTGAGCGCCACGATCAGCAGCCGGCGGCGCGGCAGGCGATCGACCCAGGCACCCGCCGGCAGCGAGACCAGCAGCCAGGCTGCGCTTTGCGCGGCCACCAGCAGGCCGAGCGTGTCGGGACCTGCACCCAGCATGAGAGTTGCGGTGAGCGGCAATGTCGCCAAGGCGAGTTGATCGGCGGTGTGGGTCCCGGCGGCGACGCCGAGCAGGGCGGTGAAGGGTTTCATGGTTGCCGTTCTATGACCGGCGACGCGTGCGCCTCTATCCGGCGGCCGCTCTCAATTCGAGAATCGTGAAGCGCACCTCACGTCGTGCTTGCCCGAGACGGGGGAGGACCGGCTAGAGTGAGCACGTCAAAACAGCAAGGGAGGAAACAATGGCTGAGCGTGTAGCGGTCGTGACGGGCGGAACGCGTGGCATAGGCGCCGCCATCTCCCGAATGCTCAAGGACAAGGGCTACAAGGTCGCCGCCACCTACGCGGGCAACGACGAGGCGGCCAAGAAGTTCAAGGCCGAGACCGGCATAAACGTCTACAAGTTCGATGTCGGTGACTTCGCGGCCTGCCAGAGCGTCGTCGCCCAGATCGAGAAGGACCTGGGGCCGGTCGATGTCCTGATCAACAATGCCGGCATCACGCGCGACTCCACCATGCGCCGTCTGACGCGCGACATGTGGGACCAGGTGATCGACACCAACCTCGGCTCCTGCTTCAACATGTGCAAGGCGGTGTGGGACGGCATGAATGCCCGCGGGTTCGGCCGCATCGTCAATATCGGTTCGATCAACGGCCAGGGCGGTCAGTACGGCCAGGTGAACTACGCTGCGGCCAAGTCCGGTATCCACGGCTTCACCAAGGCACTGGCCCAGGAAGGTGCTCCCAAGGGCATCACCGTCAACGCCATCGCGCCGGGCTACACCGACACCGACATGGTCTCTGCCGTTCCCGCCAACGTGCTGGAGAAGATCGTGGCCAAGATTCCGGTCGGCCGCCTCGGTAAGGCCGACGAGATCGGTCGCGGCGTGATGTTCCTGATCGCCGACGATGCCGGCTTCATCACCGGCTCGACTCTGTCGATCAACGGCGGCCAGCATATGTACTGACAATCGGCACGAAAGCGCCAAGATGGGGGTCGGCGGCATGCCGGCCCCTTTTTATTTGGCTTTCATTCATTTGCAGCGGGAGCGAACCATGGCGAAGCTGACCGAGTACAAGGACATGAACCCGCGGGCCAAAGCCGTCGTCGAGGAGATCGCCAAGGCGCGGGGCAGCGATCCGGCGAATATCAACAATGTCTGGAAAGCATTGGCGCGCCACCCCGATACGATGGAACGTTTCGCCCGGGAAATGCGCGAGGTGATGGCGCCGGGCAAGCTCGACGCGCTCACCAAGGAGCTGATCTACCTTGCCGTCAGCGTGGCCAACCAATGCGACTACTGCATCAACTCGCACGGCTACATGGCGCGGCAGAAGGGCATGACCGAAGAGATGTTCGGCGAGTTCATGGCCGTCGTGCTGGCGGCGCAGAAGGGCAACAAGATCGCCACCGCCTATCGTGTGCCGGTCGACCCTGCCTTCGAGGAGAAGTGACGTGAGTGATTCGGCGCAACCCGCCGGCAAATCCACCAAGTGGGATGCCAATCTCTACCTGAAGTTCGCCGATCATCGCATGCGACCGGCCATCGATCTGATGGGCCGGCTCGATCCGGCGAACGGCGCACGGCCGGGCCACGCGATCTACGATCTCGGCTGCGGGGCAGGCAACATCTCGCGCATTCTGGCCGAGCGCTTTCCCGAGGCCTCGATCGTCGGCATCGATTCCTCCGACGACATGCTGGCCAAGGCGCGGGCGCAGACAGTCGATGCGCGCGTCACCTTCGCTAAAGGCGATCTCGCGGCCTTCAAGCCCGATCGTCCGCCGGGCATCCTCTACAGCAACGCCGCCTATCAATGGCTGGAAGGCCATATCGCGATGTTTCCCGGCCTGATGAAGCTTCTGCCGCCGGGCGGCCAGCTCGCGATCCAGATGCCGCGCAACCACGAGGCGCCGTCGCATGCGCTGATGAAGGCGGCCGCCGAAGCCGGGCCCTGGCGCGACAAGCTCGCCAAGGTGCGCCCTATCGCCCGGGTCCAGGAACCAGCCGACTATTACGACGTGCTGAAGCCGCTCAGCGCCGAGCTCGAGGTCTGGGAGACGATCTACCAGCAGCCACTCACCGGCAAGGATCCGGTGGCGCAATACACCTCTTCGACCGGTCTCAGGCCCTACCTCGAACTGCTGCAGGAACCCGAGCGCACGGCCTTCTACGAGGCCTATGCCGGCCTGGTCGCCAAGGCCTATCCCACGCGCCCCGACGGCATCACGATCTTTCCCTTCCGCCGGCTCTTCATGGTGGCGCGACGCGCATGAAGCTGCGGCACCTGCTCGCGACGGCGTCGCTCCTGCTGCTGGTGGTCTGCCGCAGTTCGGTGAGCGTTGCCGCGCCGCAGGTCATGGTGGCGGCGGCACATCCGTTGGCCGTCGATGCCGGTCTGGAGGTGCTGCGGCGCGGCGGCTCGGCCGTCGATGCGGCGATTGCCGTGCAGATGGTGCTGGGCGTCGTCGAGCCGCAGGCCTCGGGCATCGGTGGCGGCGGCTTCCTGCTCTATTACGAGGCCGCGACCGGGGGCATTACGGTCTATGACGGCCGCGAAACGGCGCCGGCCGGTGCCAAGCCGTCGATGTTCCTCAATGCCGACGGCAAGCCGCTGGGCTACCGCGAGGCCGTGGCATCGGGCATTTCGGTGGGCGTGCCCGGCGTGCTGGCGATGCTGGAGCTCGCGCACAAGGAGCACGGCAAGCTTGCCTGGGCCGAGCTGTTCACGCCGGCCATCACGGTGGCGCGCGAGGGCTTTGCGATCCCGCCGCGGCTCGCGGCCTGGCTCGACCGCATGCCGTTCCTGCGCGAGGAGGCTGCCCTTCGCGCCCTCTACTTCAATGCCGACGGAACGCCGAAGAAGCTCGGCGACCGCGTCGCCAATCTGGACCTTGCCGAGACGATGCGACTGATCGGCGAGCAGGGGCCGCAGGCGTTCTATCAGGGCGCCATCGCGACCGAGATGGTCGAGCGTGTGCGCGGCCATCGCCGGCCCGGGACGCTCTCGATGAGCGACCTCGCGGACTATCGGCCGATCAAGCGCGAAGCCTTGTGCGGCCCGTACCGGGTCTGGAAGATCTGTGGAATGCCGCCCCCCTCGTCGGGCGGCCTGGCGATCCTGCAGATCCTGGGGCTGCTCGAGCCGTTCGAGGTCTGGCGCGACAAGCCGACCGACCTGCGCGCCATTCACCTGATCGCCGAGGCCAGCCGGCTGGCCTTTGCCGACCGCGATCGTTATGTCGGCGATCCGGCGTTCGTCGACGTGCCGGTGGCCGGCATGCTGTCGCCGGCCTATCTCGCGGAGCGTCGCAAGATGATCTCGACCGAGCGCAGCATGGGCCGGGTCAGCCCCGGACTGCCGCCGGGCTATGTCGAGCGCGGCACCAGCCATGTCAGCATCGTCGACCGCTGGGGCAACGCCGTAAGCTTCACCACCACGGTCGAGGCGCCGTTCGGCGCGCAGATGATGGTGCGCGGCTTCGTGCTGAACAACGAGCTCACCGATTTCTCGCCGCGCCCCGAGATCGACGGCCGGCCGGTCGCCAACCGCGTGCAGCCGGGCAAGCGGCCGCGTTCCTCGATGTCGCCCAGCCTGGTCTTCGACGGTGCCGGCAAGCTGGTGGCGGTCCTCGGCTCGGCCGGCGGGGCGCGCATCATCGGCGACACTTTGCAGGCTGCGATCGGATTGCTCGACTGGAACCTCTCGGCCCCGGCCGCCCTTGCCTTGCCGCGGGTGATCAACCTCAACGGCGCCACCGAGCTGGAGGAGGGCACGGCGGTCGCCGCCCAGGCCGACGCCTTGCGCGGGCTGGGCCATCAAGTACAAGTCCGCCCACACGAAGGCGGCCTCTCCGCGCTGCGCCGTACGGCGGACGGCTGGGAGGGGGCGGCCGATCCCCGGCGCGACGGCGTCGCCAAAGGCGAATAGCGGAAAGAAGACGTAACGTGGCCAAGAAGCTACCTACCGTATTGCTGCGGGCCGGCGAGGATCGCCGCGTCCGGGCCGGCCATCCCTGGGCCTTCTCGAACGAGATCCTGATGGACGCCGAGACCAAGGCCCTGGCGCCGGGCACGCTCGCCACCTTGCGCGCCCCGGGAGGTGAAGCGCTGGGGCTCGTGACCTTCAATCCCCATTCGCTGATCGCCGCCCGCCTGCTCAGCTCCAACCCCGAAGCGACGGTCGACGCGCTGTTCATTGGCCGCCGCTTCGCCCAGGCGGCAGCGTTGCGCGACCGGCTGGTGGGCGTTCCCTATTATCGCCTGATCCATGCCGAGGCGGACGGGCTGCCCGGCCTGATCGTCGACCGTTTCGGTGATGCCTTCGTCGTGCAGGCCAACAGCGCCGGCATGGAGGCCCTGACCCCGATCCTGCTCGAGGCTCTGGAGGCGGAATTTTCACCGAGCACGATCGTGCTCAAGAACGATTCACCGGTGCGCGAGCTCGAAGGGCTGAAGCGCGAAGTCGTGACCGCCAAGGGCGAGGTGGGCAGCCTCGAATTGATCGAGAACGAGGCGCGCTTCGTCGCCGACCTTTCCGGCGGTCAGAAGACCGGCTGGTTCTACGACCAGCGCGACAACCGCCGCTTCATGGCGGGTCTCGCCAAGGACGCCAATGTCCTGGACGTCTACAGCTACTCCGGTGGCTTCGGCGTGCTGGCCGCTCATCGTGGCGCCAAGTCGGTCGTCTGCATCGACCGCTCGCAGGCCGCCCTCGATTCGGCGCGCCAGGCGGCGGCGCTGAACGGCGTCGACAAGATCGTGGGTTTCGAGAAGGCCGAGGCGTTCGAGGCGCTGGAGAAGCAGAAGAGCCGTGGCTTCGATGTTGTGATCTGCGATCCACCGGCCTTTGTGAAGAGTCGCAAGGATCTCAAGACGGGAGCGCAGGGCTATCGCAAGCTGGTGCGGCTGGCTGCCCCTCTGGTCGCCCGCGGCGGCTTCTTCTTCGTGGCCTCCTGCTCGCATCTCGTCGATCCGCCGCTGTTTGCTGAACAGGTGCGTCGCGGGCTGCGCGATGCCGAGCGCAACGGCCGCATCCTGCTGAGCTCGGGGGCGGCGCTCGATCATCCCGTGCATCCCGGGTTGCCTGAGACCGCCTATCTCAAGGCACTCGTCCTCCAGCTCGACTGATCGCCGCCGATGCTGCGTCACGGCCCGCGCAACCTGATCACCGACGTCGACGGCATCCTGGTCGGCAATGCGGCGGACGAGCGCCTGCGCTCGGGCGTCAGTGTCGTGCTCTGCGAGCAGCCCGCGGTGGCCTCGGTCGACGTGCGCGGCGGTGCGCCCGGCACCCGCGAGACCGACCTGCTCGATCCGTCCTGCCGGGTCGATCGCGTCGATGCCATCTGCTTGTCCGGCGGCTCGGCCTTCGGCCTGTCCTCGGCCGACGGCGTCATGCGCTGGCTGCGGGACCGCGGTCGTGGCGTCGCCATCGCCGATATCGTGGTGCCGATCGTGCCCGCGGCCATCCTGTTCGACCTGCTGAACGGCGGCGACAAGCAGTGGGACTGGCCGCCTTATCGCGAGCTCGGCTTCGCGGCGGCGGACCAGGCGGCGCGTGACTTCGGGCTGGGCAATGAAGGCGCCGGGCTTGGCGCCAAGGCAGGCAATCTCAAGGGCGGACTGGGCAGCGCCTCGGCGGTCGATCCGGTGACGGGCCTGCAGGTCGGCGCCCTCGTTGCCGTCAATGCGCGCGGTTACACGACGATGGGCGATATGCCCCAGTTCTGGGCCTGGGCCCTCGAACAGGGCCGGGAGTTCGGCGGGCTGCCGCCGCCGGCGCGCGGCCTTGGCCTTGCCATACCGCATGACCGGGCCGATCTCACACATGATCCCGCCGATGCCGTACGCAGCGATCCGCGCGCCAACACGACCATTGCGGTCGTCGCCACCAACGCGCGGCTGGACAAGGCCTCGGCCAAGCGGCTGGCGGTGATGGCGCAGGACGGGCTGGTGCGCGCCATTCGGCCCGTGCATACGCCGCAGGACGGCGACACGGTGTTTGCCATCGCGACCGGCCATCACGATCTCGGCGACGACGCGCTGGCCCTCGCTGAGCTCGGCACTCTGGCTGCCGACTGCCTCGCCCGTGCCGTGGCACGCGGCGTCTTCCACGCGAAGACGCTGGGCGCAGCGTCGAGCTGGCGAGACCGCTTCGGTCGCTGACGACAGCGTTGACGTCGACGGCATGCCGGTGTCTCGTCCGGCAGACTTGGAGAACCGCCATGCCGACTCGCCGTGCTTTCGTTGCCGCCGCCGCTCTTGCCAGTCTCGTGCCGATCGGTGCCGTGGCGCAGGGCGCCGACGACCCGGCCCAGCTCGTGGCGATCATGCAGCGCTACGGCGATGCCCTGAAGGCGGGCAACGTCGAGGCGCTGGTCGGCCTCTATACGGCCAATGGCGTGTTCATGCGCCAGGACATGCCGGCGGCCGTGGGCCGCGAGGCGCTGCGCGCGGCCTATAAGGAAGTATTTGCAGTCCTCAAGGTCGACGTTACCTTCTCGATACAGGAAACCGAGGTCGCGGGCGATATGGCGTGGCTGCGATCGACGTCGAAGGGCAAGGTCAGGGTGCTGTCGTCGGGTGTCGAGACGGCCAGTTCGTTCGACGAACTCGTGGTCTTCCGCCGCGAGCAGGGGGCCTGGAAGATCCGCAGCTACATGTACGGATCGAACCAGCCGGGTGCACACCCCTCGAAATAGGCTGCTGATCGACCCGCCGATCGGTTGGCGTTCGCCTTTCCCGCGCCCTAAAATGCCGGCCAGGGGGAGTTCACGTCATGATGCGCTATTTGTCGTTGCTGACCGTAATGGCTGGCCTGCTCGTCGCCGGCTGCTCAATTCCGGTTCGAGAGCCGGCCGTTCCACGTACGGACACGACGCGGGCGCAGCCGCTCGGCATACCCAATGCCCGCTTCTTCGCCGACAGCGACCCCGCGCCGATGATCGAAGAGGCCAACAAAGCCCTCCAGCGGGAGATCGCGGCGCTGCGGGCCGAGGGCAAGCCGCTGAAGTCCCTGCCCCCCGCTTATTTTCTCGCGGTCTCCGGCGGCGGCGACAACGGCGCCTTCGGCGCCGGCCTGATCAACGGCTGGACGGACACCGGCACGCGGCCGACCTTCAAGATGGTGACCGGCGTCAGCACCGGTGCGCTGATCGCGCCCTTCGCCTTCCTGGGCTCGGCCTATGATACCCAATTGCGCGACGTCTACACGACCATGACGCCGGAGCGGGTCTACAAGACGCGCGGCCTCCTTGCGGCGCTGTTCGACGATGCCATGGCCGATACCTCACCGTTGGCCGCGGTCATTGCGCACTACGCCAACCAGCAGCTGCTCGACGCCATCGCCGCGGAGTATCGCAACGGCCGCCTGCTGATGATCGGCACGACCGACCTCGACGCTCAGCGCCCGGTCGTCTGGAACATCGGCGCCATCGCCGCCAGCGGCCATCCCGGCGCGCTGGAGCTCGTGCGCAAGATCCTGCGCGCCTCGGCCGCCATTCCCGGCGCCTTCCAGCCGGTGATGATCGACGTCGAGCTCGACGGCAAGAAATACCAGGAGATGCATGTCGATGGCGGGGCCATCGCCCAGCTCTTCCTCTATCCACCCTCGATCGACGTCGTCGGCATCGGCCCGAAGCGGGACCGGCATGCCTACATCATCCGCAACGCCCGCCTCGATCCCGACTATGCGATGGCCGAACGCCGCACCATCTCCATCGCCGGCCGCGCCATTTCGACCATGCTGGCGGCCAGTGGCTACAACGACGTGATCCGCACCTACTTCGTCACCAAGCGCGACGGCGTCGACTACAATCTCGCCTACATGGGCTCGGACTTCGAGCATACCAAGACGGGCGAGTTCGACCAGGCTTACATGCAGGCGCTCTACGCCTATGGCCGCCAGCAGATCCTGTCCGGCCACGCCTGGCACAAGGTGCCTCCGGGAATTGGCCAGCCCGCCGGTGTGCCGCCCCGCTGACTCTTGATCAGGGGGCCCCATCCTGGAGGCAGGAAGCCACGTTCGGCAAAGCTAAGAGATCTATTCAACGGGTATCGTTGCCGTCTCTATCGATCACACTCTGTGACATGGATCCGTTGTTCGCGTTGGAGGTCACCAAGTCGAAGTCACTTTGGGCGCGCCAGCATTCCTGCTTTCTCAACAAGACAGCCATTGGCCTTTAGGCGTTCGACGCCCGCGCCCAATACGGATCGAAGTTGGCTGCTCGTCGATTGATAGCCGAATGCCCGTGCCGATGCCTGCACCAGATCGGTCTCGCCAGCCCCAAAATTAGCGTCGACGATGTCGAGCAGGGACTGGTCGATCTCGGACGGAGGGAGCATTTCCGCTCGGCGCAGTGTTGCTGAGGTGACGGATGATCGATCACGCACGGCCACGGTCTGATTGGGCACCGTGTAGAACGGACCACCCACCATCAATCCGCGCTCGACTCCGATGGAAATCGCACGCTCAACTGCGGCGCGAATCCGCGATCCAGCTCTGCCTAACCCCCATAGGATTCGGATACGAGCGGTGATCTCGTCTTGGTGAATGGGCCCCTCGGTTTCGACAATCCTGACGACGTGATTTGCCATTTCGGCCGCAGGTGTCTCGTGCGGCTCCAGGGATATGTTCACGGCGAATGCGGCCTCGACGTAGAGGTTGCTCTTTGCCGCTGGACCAGCCGCGCTTCCCGTTGCGACGGTGATGGTGTCGGTATCGTCCGCGGTTTCGGTCTCGAACGTGAGAGGTGTCAAGCGAGCGGGCTTCAGCCCTTCCTCGTCGCGGGCCTTCCATTCGACTTTGGCCGCCGCGATTGCGTCCTCGATCTTCTTCAGTTCGTGTTGGGGACGAAGATACCAATCGGCGCTCCAGACGCGATGGATGATCCAGCCATGTCCTTCCAGAACCTGCTGACGAAGCCGGTCCCGATCGCGCGCCGATCGGGAGGAGTGAAACTGTGCACCATCGCACTCTATGCCGAGCACAAATCGCCCGGGTCGATCGGGGTCGCACACGGCGAGGTCAACTCGAAATCCTGACGCGCCGATCTGCCGACGCACGTCGTAGCCTGCTGATTGAAGCCGCTCGCAGACCTGGACTTCGAACTCGCTGTCGAAATCTGCACCGGTGACTTCACCCAGACCAAAGTGACCTGTTTCGGCGAATGTGAGAAATAGCTTCAAAGCGGCGACACCGCGAGCGCGCGACCGTTCCAGATCGATGTCGGCGCCCGTAAAGTTGCTGAAGACCTCGCAGCGAAGCTTCGCGCGCGATATCAGAACGTTGAGGCGCCGTTCACCGCCTTCGCCACTGAGTGGCCCGAAGGCGTGCGCGAGATAGCCCTCTTCGGTCTTGCCGTAGCCGACCGAGATGAAAATGACGTCTCGTTCGTCGCCTTGGATGTTCTCCAGGTTCTTGACGAAGAATGGCTCGTTCGACTCCCCGACAAAGAATCCCTCCAGGTCGGGGTTCGCGCGACGCAGCAATTCGAGTTCCTTGAGAACTGCTTGACGCTGGGCGACGGAGAAGGTGGCCACACCCAGGGATTGGTCCGGCGTCGCGCGGGCATGGCGTACTACGGCTTCGGCTACCGCTTTTGCTTCCTTGGGGTTGGTTCGGGTGCCGCCGCGGTCATAAGCAGTGTCCTTCAAGTGATTGAACTTGAGCCCCATTCCGGCGACCGCGTCATAGGGGCTGGGCACGATGAACAACTTGTTCTCGTAGAACTCGCGGTTGGAGACGGCGATGAGGGATTGGTGCTTGGAGCGGTAGTGCCAGTTCAGCATCCGCGACGGAACACCTTTTGCCAGACACAGCTCGAGAATACTTTCGGCATCCTTGGCCTGGATCGTGATCCCGTCGTCCGTCTCGTCGAGATCCTCTTCGCCGGTAAGCTTCTTGAAAAACGCCGTCGGCGGCAATTGTCGTTCGTCACCAACGACGACAATCTGGTTCACGCGTGCGATCGCGCCAAGTGCGTCGACGGGCTCGATCTGGCTGGCCTCGTCCATGACCAGCAGGTCGAACTGCATACCTCCAGGTTTCAGGAACTGCGCGACCGATAATGGGCTCATCATGAACACCGGCTTGAGCTGCTGGACTGCCGGCCCGGCTTTTTCGAGCAGGACGCGTATTGGAAGGTGACCTCGCTTGCGCGCGATCTCGGCATTTACGATTCCGAGGGGGCCGATGCCTGCGGAACCTTGTGGACGATCGGCGGCATGGGCAGCGACGATCTGCTCCTGTGCCAGCCCGATTCGAGCCTTGTCGAGCTGCCGGAATGAGGCGACGAGATTGTTGTGCTGCTCACCATCGAATGAACGTAACTCGGGCCAAGCGCTGAACAATGCCAGCCTGAGAACCTCTGCGTAGGCCCGATTGAACGCGGCCGCCAACGTCCCGGGATCCAAGGCGCCGTGGTGCACCGCGTCAACCAATGACGCGAGGCCCAGATCCGACAGTTTTCGAGCCCGTGACGCAAAGGTGATAAACCGGCTCAACCCTTCGAGATCACCCAACCAGCCGGCCAATCGCGCGGAAAGCACATCCAGAGAGAGGGACCCGAACGCCGTTTCCCCGAACGCCTGCATCAGATCGAGGTCCAGTTCCTTTGTGAGCTCTGCGAAGCGAGACTCGAGGTCCTGCAGGGCAGTCTTCAGACCATCTCGCGCCATTTCGATCGCGGTCAGATCCGACACTTCGGCCAGCCTCGGCCAGACGTGCGATGGCAAAGCGGCGTGCTGGGTGCGCCATGCCAGGATATGGTCGAGCTGATCCCAGTCGCACCGTTCGTATGTCCAAGCACTTCCGAACGCCGCTCCGTCGGCGCTGGTGCTCTCAAAGGCAGCCTTTGCTGCCTGCGCGTTGACCATCGTGTCGATCAGGGCGATGCGCGCCGCCTGCCCACTCGGCAAGGGTGCGGTAATGTAGGATCGAAGGAAGGCGATCTGCGCGCGATAGTTGCTGTCCAGGAAGCGGAACAGGCTGCTTCCCTTGGTCACCACAGCCGCGCGAATCACGGCATAGTCCGCGCGTCGACCCGCCTCATTGAAGCTAGCTTCGCCTGCCGCCCAGGTTGCGACATACCGGCGGCCAACCTCCGGCAGCTTCCGAAGTTCGTCGAGGCTGCGATCAGTCCACACTGGCGAGGTCAGCGCGGCGCGGTCCAGCCCAGCCGGCAGCGGGGTCAATACAAGAAACGCAAGAGACGCTTGGAGATCGCCAAAAGTGCGAGGCGCCGGTGCACCCAGCATTTCCGTCGCAGTCCGCGCGAACCCTTCTGCCTGGCGCTGGGTTTCTGCAAGCGCCACAATTTGTCTACCCAGAGCCTCGCGCTCGACCGGATCGAGGGCCTCGCAGCGGACGCCGCGCCAGATGTTCTGAGGGACTGACCCGAGGGCACGGAGTCGCTCCGCCACATCTTGGAGGACGAGGCGTCTTTCTTCCACAGCGCTGCGGTTCCAGCCTTCGGCGCCATTCAGGCTGTAACCTGTTGGGGCGCCGGATTCCTGGGTCCGTGCCAAGAGGCCCAGCACGGCCTGTGGAGTGAGGCCGCTGGGTTCCAGTGGACGGTGTAGTCGTCTGGCGAAGGCGTTCAAGGAACCGCTGACCTCGCCTAGCTTCTCCACCACGGAGAGGTCGCTGCGAGGCGGGCGAAGCTGCCCGTCGCGCGTGCGCTTGAGTTCCTCGAGCACGGCACGCTTGCTGACCTTGTTGGAATGAAGCTCGAGCGTCAGCGGTCCGAGGCCGACCTGCCGCAGGCGCCGATGTACGACGTCAAGGGCTGCCATTTTCTCGGAAACGAACAGCACCTTCTTTCCACGTGCGGCCGCTGCGGCAATGATGTTGGTAATGGTCTGGGACTTGCCGGTCCCTGGTGGTCCTTTGACGACCAGGGACCGTCCGCCCGCCGCTTCTGCGATCGCCACGGTCTGGGAACTGTCGGCATCGACGACATGATGCAACTCTATGGGGCGGATGACGTCATCGATCGCCGCCTCGTCGGGGACCAGCGGTGGGCTCTCGGGAAAGCCATCGCGCAGCAACGCACCGATCATGTCGCGGGTGTCGATCCCGTCGTCCTTGGGCCAAGTCTCCGGATCGAGATCCCGGTACATCAGGAACTTGGCGAAGGAGAAGAAGCCGAGCACCATCGCGTTCGGCAGGACTTCCCATCTCTTCTGCTTCGAAATGGTCTCGGTGATTGTTGCGCAATACGCCTCCAGGTTGACCTCTTCTTCGTCCTTGAAATCCTCGATCGCCAAGGCGAACTCTGAATTCATCTTGGCTTGGAGGGTGAGGTTGGGGGATGGAGGTTCCTCGCGCCAACGGAGCTTGAACTTGTCCGCGGCGGTGCTGCGCTCGAGCTTCACGGGAAGCAGCACGAGCGGAGCATGACGCGCTATGTCTGACGTGTCGTTGTCGAACCATCGCAACAGACCGAGGGCCAGGTAGAGGATGTTGACGCCTTGCTCCTGTTCCAAGGTCTGCGCGTCGTACCAGATATCGAAAAGCCGCTTCTGAAGACCTTCCGACGTCAACCGCGTTTGCAGTCGAGTGTCCGAATGACGTGCGGCAATGCCGCGCTCATCGGTTTGCTCATCGCCTGGCTGGGGAATGCCGCCTGTAACATTGTCATCCGGGTCAAGTGCAGCGCGATCTTCCTCGCTCAGTTGGACGCCCGGTAGAAACGTGAACGCCTTGTTAGAAGTCAGCAGCTCGAAAACTTCGGCGGCCTTCTCGTCCACGATCTCGATCGCGCGATTATTCTTGGTCCGCAGCGGTGTATTCAGCAGCCGGTTCCGGGTCGATAGGTCGAGAAGCGCGTGCCGTTCTTTGAGCAAGCGCTCTCGTATCGAAACTGTGACGCCTCCGTCCCCCATCAAAAGCCCTTCCCCGCGGATCAAGCAGGGAAACGTACAACCCAGAAAAGAAACTAACCAGTGCTTACGTGTTGGTGGCCATCAGCTCCAGCGACGTGATCCGCATGTACTTCGTCACCAAGCGCGACGGCGTCGACTACAATCTCGCCTACATGGGCTCGGGCTTCGAGCATACCAAGACGGGCGAGTTCGACCAGGCCTACATGCAGGCGCTCTACGCCTATGGCCGCCAGCAGATCCTGTCTGGCCAGGCCTGGCACAAGGTGCCGCCGGGCCTCGGCCAGCCCGCCGGCGTGCCGCCCCGCTGACTCTTAGTCAGCGGGTCCCAGGTTCGAGCCCTGGTGCGTCCACCAATCTTTCCAGAGAGTTGGAAGATTGGCGCACAAGATCGGAACGAGAACCCAGTGGGACATGCGAGGTCGCGCCAGGCGTCCTCGCCGTCCATGCGGATCGCAATGGTGTTGTCGAGCAGCACGCCCGTGAAGTCGGCCGACGTGAACTGGCCGCCCCTTCGGCTGCGCTCCGGGCAGGCCTGGTCGGTGGTGAAGGTCTCCGGCCGGCCATGCTTGGCTAGCGTACGGCGCGACAATCAAAGTGAGCAGCCGGCGACAATCAGGATATCCAAGGAACCGCGGCGTCCCGCTGCCCGTCATCGGACAACGGGTGTTTGCGATCAATTCGTGCCGTCTTCTTCGGCGAAGCGGCGGAGCGCTCCCGGGTTGGTGATGGTGATGGAACGGTAGGTATTGGCCAGCCATCCGGCCTCGGAGAAGCGCTTGATCGCGGCGTTGACCTGCTTGCGCGAGGCGTTTGCCATGATGCCGACCTCGCTCTGGGTCAATGGGATCGGTGTCTCTCCGATCCACGTCGTGCGATGAAGCACCGAGGCGATCCGCCGGTCAGCCTCGGGCTTTTGTAGATCGTGGATCACGCGGAACAGGAACTCGACGCTCATCATCAAGATGAGCGCGACATGACGCATCATCTCCGGATCGCGCGCGGCCATCTGGTCCATCGCATCAAGAGGAAGATGCAGCATCGTCGTTTCGACGACGGCCCTCAGCTCCCCCCGACGTGGCTTACGGGTGAGGAAGCAGGCTTCGCCGGTCCAGTGACCCGGAATCCCCAAAAGGATCAGGCGCGGCGTCGAGCCAGCCGGGGCTAGGCTGACGCTGACGGTGCCCGCCACAAGCCCGTAAATCCCGCCCGCCGGTTCGCCGAGATGGAATATCGGCTCGCCCGGAGCGAAATGCTGCAAGACCGAGCGCCGCAGCACTTCGGTCCGGAACACGTCCGGCAACAACGGCAGCCAGCCGCGCTCGCTCATGATCTGCTCGGCGCGAGCCCTGCTGATTGGCCTCATGAAAAAGCTCCAACTTTGTCCGATTCCGGACACTTACAAACTTTGAGGCGTTTACAATAGCGCTGCAGCAGCGATGCCTCTTTGTTTTTGGAGTCACCCAAGGCGAGCGGCGTTCGACAGCATCCCTTAACTACCGCTGGAACAAAAACTGGACGCTCCACGCCGGCTATCGCGCTCTGCATGTCGACTACCGCAAAGGCCGCTTCCTCTACGACACGACCATGCACGACCCAATCCTGGCCGTGACCTACCAGTTCTGACAGCCCGCCGGAGACGCTCATGTCCATACTCGACGTCTTCGCCTGGCTTGTTCTGGTAGTGCTGTTGCTCAGCTCGGTCGTAGTCGTGATCCTGCTGGCAATGCTTCCGGGGATGATCGCGCGTCGGCGTGGCCACCCCTGGGCCGTGGCCATCTCCGTAGGTGGCTGGGTCACGCTCTTCCTCGGTTTCGTGCTGTGGCCTGTGGTCCTGATCTGGGCCTATGTCGACGTGCCATTGCGGCCGGCCGGGGATATGGAGCCGGCGCGATGATCATCGTCCTCCTCAACGTCTATCTCGTCCTGCTCTTCCTGCTGGTGAAGCTTGGGCTCATCAGGCTCAACCTGTTCTGGAAGGTCTCGCCGGTCCTCGTTCTGCTGCTCCTGCTCATCGGCCTCTTCATCCCGATGAACTGGGGCGCTCCCCAAGGTGCCGCCCTCGTCGTGCGCAATTCCGTGGCCATCGTGCCGTCCGTCGCGGGTGAGGTGATCGACGTTCCCGTCGAGGCGAACCGGCCGATTAAGGAGGGAGATGTCCTGTTCAGGATTGACCCGGTGCCGTTCGAGGCCAGCGTCAAGACGCTCAAGGCGCAGCTCACCTTCGCCAAACTGCGGCTCGAACAAATGAGCCAGCTCCAGAGCAGTGGCGCCGGCCGAGCTTTCGACGTGGAACAGCGTGAAGCCGAAGTCGGCCAGTTGCGCGGCCAGCTCGAGGCCGCGCAGTGGAACCTCGACAAGACGACTGTCCGCGCGCCGGCTGAGGGCTATGTCACCAATGTCGCCCTGCGCAAGGGTGCGCGTGTCGCGAGCCTGCCGCTCGCTCCCGTCATGGCTTTCATCGACACCTCAGAGACCATCATCGGTGTTTCGGTCGACCAGATCGCCGTGCGCTATGTCGAACCTGGCCAGCCGGTCGAGCTGACCTTCAAGGCGCACCCCGGCATTGTGAGGACGGGCAAAGTGGAGACCGTCCTTCAGGCCATCGCCATGGGGCAGGTTCAAACCTCAGGCCAGGCAGTCGCGCCGGGCCTCGTCCAGGCCGCCCCTTTCGTCGTGCGCGTCAAGCTCGACGACGAGGCCTTCGCCCAGGCCCTTCCAGCCGGCGCGGTGGGGGAGGCCGCGATCTTCACAAACCACGTCCGGCCTTCCCACCTGATCCGCCGCGTGATCCTCCGGCAAATCGCGATCCTCAACTACGTCAACCCTTTCTGAGCTGTTCAGCCCCGGCCGGGAGAAAAAGCATCATGGCATACTCCTTCTACGTCAACAGACGGGCCCTCCTCGCGTCGGTCGCGAGCATCGGTGCGGGCGCCTTGCTCGGCCCGACCGCGAGCCCTTCGGCCGCCCCGGCGGCCGAATCCGATACGTTGCGCACGATCGCAAAGGAGGCGGCGATCTGGGGTTTCCCACTCGTCGACAATTACCGCATCCAGTATTCGTATTTTGCGGATCGTGGCGGCCCCGAGTTCAAGGCGCCCTGGAACGCGATCGCCAACACGGCGCGTGTCTATACTCCTGAAGACAAGGCGATCCAGACGCCGAACTCGGACACGCCCTATTCCTATATCGGTGCCGACCTGCGTACCGAGCCACTGGTGATTTCCGTCCCCGCCGTGGAGGCCGGGCGCTACTACTCGCTGCAATTCATCGATCAATATACCTTCAACTTCGCCTATGTCGGCAGCCGCGCCACCGGCAACGAAGCCGGCAGCTTCCTGCTCGCCGGTCCGCGCTGGAAAGGGGCCAATCCACCGGGCGTGAAGAACGTAATCCGCTGCGAAACCGATTTCGCCTTCGTGCTCTACAGGACCCAGCTCTTCGAGCCGGCCGACATCGAGAAGGTCAAGACGATCCAGGCCGGCTACAAGGTGCAGCCGCTCTCGCAAATCCTTGGCAAGCCGGCGCCGGCAGCTGCGCCTGTCGTCGAGTTTGCCCAGCCGCTCTCGTCAGAGCGGCAGCGCACGGCCGTCGAATTCTTCGGCATCCTGGACTTCGTCCTGCAGTTCTGTCCGGTGCATCCTTCGGAGCAAGCCCTCAGGCGACGCCTCGCATCTATCGACATCGGTGGAGGTAAGCGCTTCGACGCCAGCAAGCTCTCGAACGAACAACGCAAGTCGCTCGAAGACGGCATGGCCGATGCCTGGAAGGCTTTCGCCGCTTTCAAGGCTAGCGATCTCGACACCGGCAAGCGCACCGCTGCCGAAGGCTTTGGCACGCGGACCTTCCTGAAGAACGACTACATGATCCGCATGGCCTCGGCCGCGCTGGGAATCTACGGCAATTCGAAGGAAGAGGCGCTCTACCCCTTCTACTACACCGATTCTGCCGGCAAGCCGCTGAACGGCAAGGACGGACGCTATACGCTGCGGTTCGATCCGAAGAACTCGTTCCCGGTCGACGCCTTCTGGTCGCTCACTGTCTACGAGCTGCCGCAGAGTCTGCTCTCGTCAAACGTGCTTAACCGCTACCTCATCAATTCGCCGATGCTGCCGTCGCTGAAGCGGGATCCAGACGGATTGGTGACGCTTTATCTCCAGCACGAATCCCCGGGGCCGGATCGTGAGGCGAACTGGCTGCCTGTACCCGTCGGACCGTTCTGGACGACGCTGCGCCTCTACTGGCCCAAGCCCGAGGCATTGGACGGACGTTGGAAGCAACCGCCGCTCGTGCGAGCGGCATAACTGACACCGCAACAGTTCGCGATCCGGGTCATGCACTCGCCTCGTCCCGGCGCACAGAAGCAAGGAAGTGACCATGAAGCAGTTCCTCACATTGGCGATGCTGGCCGCGTTCGGCCCTGCTGCAGCCGCATTTGCGCAAGCTCCTCCGTCGAAGCCTGTTCCCGTCACGGTCGAGAATTTTTCGCGCGCGGAATCTGATCTCTACTTTTTCGGAATCGTCAGGAACGGCGGCTTCGGCAAGTTCGACCACACGCGAGGGCCCGCACCGCTCGATAAGCAGACCGTCATCCGCCTCAACCGCGACACCCTCTACTCTTCGGCGGTGTTCGACCTCGATGCCGGGCCGGTCACGATCACGATCCCCGATGCTGGCCAGCGTTTCATCTCGATGCAGGTGATCAACGAGGACCATTACACCCATCAAGTCGCCTACAAGCCGGGATCCTATACCCTGACACGCGAGAACGTCGGTACGCGCTATGTCGCCGTGGCGTTCCGCACGCTGGCCGACCCAGCGGACAAGAAGGATATGGAGCAGGCCCACGCGGTACAGGACGCGATCAAGGTCGAACAATCGGGCGGAACGGGCAAGTTCGAAGTGCCGGCCTGGGATCATGCCAGCCAGAAGAAGATCCGCGACCTGCTGATCGTTCTCGCCGATACGCTGCCCGATAAGAATCGGATGTTCGGCACGCGCGCGGAGGTCGACCCGGTCCGCTTCCTGCTCGGCACGGCCTCGGCCTGGGGTGGCAACCCTGACAAGGAAGCCGTGTACCTCAATGTCTTTCCCGAGAAAAACGACGGCAGGACGGTCTACGGCCTGAAGGTGCCAGCGGCCGTGCCGGTCGACGGATTCTGGTCAGTCACAGTCTACAACGCCGAAGGATTCTTCGCGCCGAATGCATTAGACGCCTATTCGCTCAACAACATCACCGCGAAGAAAAGTGCTGACGGCAGCATCGACATTCAGTTCGGCGGTTGCGACGGCAAGATCCCCAACTGCCTGCCGGTCACGGCCGGCTGGAACTACATGATCCGGCTCTATCGGCCCCATGCAGAAATCCTTAACGGTGCCTGGGCGTTCCCCGCGGCCGTCGCGAGGTAGGCAATGTTCTGGCGGAGCCTCTATTGGACGTGGGAGTGCTCGGCTCGGCTCGCGTGTTGCCCGGCTCTCGTGACGACAGGGCCGTTCGCCCGCAACTTGGTGCGGTCGCCGCTGTCGGTAGTCAGCCGCCACCCGACTCGTCGAGCACCTTGAAGGCCTCCTCCAGTTGCGGTGAGAGCTCGATGCCGAGCCGCTCGCCGGTGGGCAGGCGGCGCAGGAACCATTTCCGGTAAAGCGGGACGAGGTCGCGGTTGGTGGCGAGCTTGCGGAACGTCTGCTCGACCAGGGCGGCGACCTGCGGCTCGTCCTTGCGGAACATGATGCCGTAGGGGTCGTAGGACAGGAAGTCGCCCACGACCTTCATCTTGTCCTGCGCCTTGTGACGGGCGATCAGGCCGAACAGCAGCACATCGTCGGTGGCGAAGGCGTCGGCCTTGCCGTCGGCCACCATCTGGTAGGACTGCTCGTGATCGGGGGCGACCACGATGTTGAGGCCGAGTGCGAACTTCTTGTCGGCCGCGTGGATCGCCTGCTCGTTGGTCGTGCCCTTGGTTACCACGACGGTCTTGCCGGCGAGATCGCGGATCCCTTTGGCGGTCGAGGCCTTTGGCACCATGAGCCGGGTGCCGGCCACGAACATCAACGGCGAGAAGGCGACCTGCTTGCGGCGCTCGGCATTGGCGGTGGTCGAACCGCATTCGAGGTCGATCTTCTTGTCGAGCACCGCGGCGATGCGGTCGTCGGACGTCACCTTGACGTACTCGACCTTGAGGTCGGGCTCGTCGACCGCGGTCTCGATCTCGTCGACGATCGCGTCGCAGAGTTCGAGGCTGTAGCCGATCGGCCGCCCGGCCTCGTCGAGGAACGAGAAAGGCGGCGAGGCCTCGCGGTAGCCCAGCCGCACCGTCTTCGACTTCTTGATGTCGGCGAGGGTCGGGCTGAGCCCAACGGTCTGGGCCCCGGCAGTGAGCGGCCAAGCGGCAATGGCCAGCGCGACGGCCACGCCTGCCAGGCAGGTCGCCAGGTATGTCGATGGCGCGCGCATGGCGGCCGGCCTAGGTCCGCACCGGATCGCCCGCCACCGCTGTCGCCGGCACGGCGTCGTCGAGCTGCATCTCGTGCTCGGGCGCCAGCTCGCCCTCCCACTTGGCGACGACCGAGGTGGCCAGCGTATTGCCGATCACGTTGGTGGCGCTGCGTCCCATGTCGAGGAAGGTGTCGATGCCCATGATCATCAGCAGCCCGGCTTCGGGGATGTTGAACTGGCTGAGGGTGGCGGCGATCACCACCAGCGAGGCGCGCGGCACGCCGGCCACGCCCTTGGAAGTGATCATCAAAGTTGCCAGCATCGCGAGCTGCGTGCCGATCGGCATGTCGATGCCGTAAGTCTGGGCGATGAAGATGGCTGCGAAGGTGCAGTACATCATCGTGCCGTCGAGATTGAACGAGTAGCCGAGCGGCAGCACGAAGGCCGAGATCCGTGGTGAGACGCCGAAGCGATTGAGGCCTTCCAGGGTCTTGGGGTAGGCTGCCTCCGAACTTGCCGTCGAGAAGGCGATCATCAGCGGCTCACGGATCAGGCGCAGCAGATGCTTGTAGCGCCCGCCGATCACCAGGAAGCCGACGACGACCAGGATGCCCCACAGGATGAACAGCGAGAGATAGAAGCCGCCCATGAAGACGATCAGCTTCCACAGCACTTCGAGGCCGTTCTTGGCGACGGTAGCGGCGATGGCGGCCCATACCGCGAGCGGCGCGAAGAACATCACATAGGCCGTGACCTTCAGCATGATATGCGCCAGGTCCTCGATCAGTCCGAGCATCGGCTTGGCCCGTTCGGGCAGGGCGCCCAGCGCGATCGCGAAGAACACCGCGAAGATCACGATCTGCAGGATCTCGTTCTGTGCCATCGCGTCGGCGATCGAGGTCGGAATGAGATGGGTCAGGAATTTTTCCAGTGAGAAGGCCGAGACGGGCAGGCCGGTCGACTGGCCCTTGTCCGGCAGGGTGCCGGGGAAGTTCGCGCCGGGCTGCAGCAGGTTCACCATCACGAGGCCCAGCATCAGCGACACGAAGGAGGCGGTGACGAACCAGCCCATGGTCTTGGCGAAGATACGGCCGAGCTTGGAGCCGGAGCCCATATGGGCAATGCCGCCGACCAGGGTGGCGAAGACGAGCGGCGCAATGATCATCTTGATCAGGCGCAGGAACAGCATGGCGATCAGATTGATGCTCGAGGAAATCTCGGCGCGGTCTTCCGGAAGGTATTCGTAGATCAAGGTGCCGACGACGATGCCGAGCGCCATGGCGATCAGGATGTATCGAGTGAACTTATTACCCATTCGATCAAGCTCCTTCGGACCAGATGGCGAAATTATGAAGATATCGACTGTGGAGTGACAGATTGTCTGTGCATGTCACACGACGTGAAACGCATCGGCGCCGCTACCTTGCGTTGCTGCTGCTATTTCACCTCGACTGAAGATCGGAGATCGCGAAAGCGATGCGAGGGGTAGAGCTCACTCCATCAAGAGCAACGGCTTCGACGAGCGACCGGCACTATCGAACAAGGCAAGCGCCTGCTTCCACTCCGTCATTGGGAAGGAGGTCACGGCGGGCAAGGTCGCGGCCTTGAGCAGCGGCCACAGCTCGCGGAACCAGCCCTGCCATTGCTGTTCATCTGTTGCGTTGAGCATGTCTCGAAGATGGAAACGCTGCGGTGACACGGCCCGCGGAGCGGCGGTGATGGGCTCGCCCGACAGCAGGCCATAGGCCACGAAATCGGCGTCGGCCCGCAGAGCGTTCAGGATCGCGGTCCCGAGCGGGCCGCCCACGGCGTCGAACACAAGGTCGGCCCGGCTTGCACTCGCTGTGACGCGGGCTGCGTCACGCAGGTCGATCGGCGTCACGCCGAGCTTCCTCAAGGAGGGCGCGCGCGTTTCAGAACGGTAGATGCCGACGACCTCTCGGGCGCCCGCGGCGACAGCCCATTGCGCCAGCAGGTCGGCGCAGCTCGAACCGGCTGGGGTCAGCAGCACGCGCCGGCCGGCAGCCGGCCATCGCTTCAGCATCAGATGCGCCGCCAGCGGATTGATATAGCCGCGCGCGGCGAGCGCATCGTCGACATCGTCCGGCACGGCGACCGCCCATCGCGGATCACCGTCGACGACCTGTTGCCAGGTGCCGGGCCCCCGCAAGGGCAGGACCCGCCGTCCGATCAGGGCGCGATGGTCATCGTCGGCGTCGATCACGATGCCGAGCCCCTCGTAGCCGGCGACGAGAGGGGGAAAGACACGGTGACGGTAGGCCCCCGTGATGGGGATCAGGTCCGATGGATTGATCGGTGCCGCCGCCAGGCGCACACGCAACGACCCGGTCGGTCGATCAGTCAGCCGTGTGGTTTCCAGGCGGAGGACGTCGACCGGCCGACCGAAGGATCGGAACCAGAGCGCCCGATTCTCCATCCCGGTCAGCGGGCGATCAGCAGGACGGGGCAGCGCAGGGCCTCGATCAGCGCAAGGCTGCGGGCACTCAGGAATTTCGCATTGCCGGTTCGCAGCGACGTGCCGAGAACGACCAGATCGTGGCGGCCGCGCCGTGCGGCCCGGCGGATTTCGGTCTCGGGCTGGCTGTTGGTCTCGGTCACGCCTTTGACCGGAACGCCGGTCCGCCGGCCCAACCGTCGCGCATCGACCAGGAGGGAGAGGCCGAGCCGTCGGGCGCGGCCGCGCAACAACATCGCATCGTCGTTGGGATCGAAGACGTGCAGGGCGGTCAGCTCGCCCTTGCTGCCGCCGGCCACCGCCAGGGCGATCTCGGTGGCGAGCCGCGCCTCGGGACTGCCGCCGGTCGGCACCAGGATGTCGAGCGGCCGGTTGGCCGCCGAATGCGATCGGTTGCCGTTGACGACGATCGCCATCGGTCCGTCGAAACTTGCCACCAACCGTTGAAGCTGATCTTCGAAGCGCGCCGCCTGCGTGGAAATCGGCGCGTCGATGCCGACGAAGGCGATGCTGTATCCCTTGGTGGCTTCCTTCTCGATGCCGTCCTCGGTGGTGAGGGCGCGCACCTGCACGAACTGCTCGGCCGGCATCTTGGGCGTGGCGGCTTTTTCCGGGGATTGCGCCGGCTGACCGTCGTGCAACGCCAATCGGATGGAATCGACCAGCCGCTCGCGGGCGGCCGGTGTTCCGGTCGACTGGCCATTGCGCGGCGATTCCAGCAGGGTCGTCAGAACCTTCTGGCGACCGGCAAACAGGCCGGCCAGGGTCGTCGCCCATTGGCCGTTGGCGCTGTCGTCGGCCAGCACCAGCGCGCGCTCCATTTTGGGAACCGCCTGGTTCTCTTCGGCCTCTTCCTTGTCGAGGCGCTTGGCCTCCTCTTCGCGCAGCGGCACGCGCGCCATCATCCAGCGCAAGGTGGGCGGCATGATCATGGTCGTGACCACGGCCATGGCGACGATCATTGTGTAGAGCTGGTTGCTGAGCGCTCCCATCGACAGGCCGATCGTGGCGATGATGACCTCGGTCGAGCCGCGGGCATTGAGGCCGGTGGCCAGCGCCAGCGATTCGAGGTTGGTGAGCCCGCCCAGCTTGCCGCCGACCAGCGCACCCAGGAACTTGCCGACGCTCGCCACCGCGATGATGGCCAGGGTGAAGTACAACAGGGTCGGGTCGAGCAGGGTGCGCAGATCCATGCCGAGGCCCGCGACCGCGAAGAATACCGGGCTGAAGAAGGCGATGATGAAGCCGCGCAGCTCGTCCTCGATATGCTCCGTCAGGATCGGCGACTGGCCGATCAGCATGCCGGCCACGAAGGCACCGAGCGCGGTATGGACGCCGATCAGATCGGTCACGAGCGCCATGGAAAGCGTAATGATCAGAATGGCGCTGATCACCGGCATTTCGATGCGGAGATTGTCGTTGCACCAGACGATGACGCGCGCGACGACTCGCCGCCCGATCGTCAGGCTCGCCGCCAGGAATAGGGCCGTCAGGGCCAGGCTGGCGCCTATATCCGCCAGGCCCACCGTACCCGACACGGCGATGCCTGAGATGACGGCGATGATCACCCAGGCCAGCGTGTCGTCGAGGATGGCCGTGGCCAGGATCATCTGGCCGAGGTCGCGCCGGATGGCGCCGATTTCCATCAGCACCATGGCGACGATCTTCACCGACGAGATCGAGAGCGCCGTGCCGAGGAACAGCGCCGTGACAAGCCGAGCCTGCGGATGAGGAATCAGCTCGACCGGCAACGCGTAGGCCAGTGCCGCCCCGCAGACGAAGGGAATGGCGATGCCCATGAGGGAGGTGGAGATCACCGCCCGCCGCTTGCGGTTGACCAGCGCCAGGTTGGTCTCCATGCCGGTCAGCAGCAGAAGCAGCAGAATACCGATCTGCGAGACGGCATCGATCATGCTCTTGAGCGCCGGCGTGTTGGGAAAGAGGACGTGGCGCCACTCCGGCAGCAGGGCGCCGAAGACCGAGGGACCGAGCAGCACGCCCGCCAGCAACTGACCGAAGATCGCCGGCTGGCCGATCCGCGTCATGGCTTCACCGATCAGGCGGCCGAAGAACAGCAGCAGGATCAACTGGGAGATGAAGATCGCCATCGTGTGGTCTGCTACCAAGCTACTCCCCGTCGACTGTCAATTTTCCGTTGTATGGCATGGATGGACGGCCGGCACGACTCGTGCTGACCTCACTTCAATCGAAGGAGAGATCACGTGGACAAGGAAGCGATCGAGTTGCTGGCCCGTCGCGCCGGCTTGGCCAAGGCGCTGGCCGAATTTCCCGAGGATGTCGCGATCGCGGCCAAGCAGGCCGCCGACGTCGCACAGAAGATCCGGCGGCCGGCCGATCCGGCGGCAGAACCATGGCCGCCGATGCGGGCGGGGACCGGCCTGTGAGTGACCTGCACTGGCTGACGGCAAGCGCTGCCGCTCATGCCATCGCGACGCGGAAGCTGTCGCCGGTCGAGCTCACCCAGGCCCTGCTCGATCGCATCGAACGGCTGGACCCTAAGCTCAACGCTTTCATTCGCGTCGACGGCGAGGCGGCCCTGCGGGCAGCCAAGGCGGCCGAGGCAGAGGCGGTCTCGGGCCGCCTGCGCGGGCCGTTGCACGGCGTGCCGGTCGGCATCAAGGACATCATCGACGTCGCGGGCCTTGCCACCACCTGCCATTCCAAGGTCCTCGAAGACAATATTGCCACGGCCGACGCCGTCTGTGTCGAGAAGCTGCGCGGCGCCGGCGCGATCGTGCTGGGCAAGCTCTCGACCCACGAATTCGCCATCGGCGGACCGAGCTTCGATCTGCCCTGGCCGCCGGCGCGCAATCCCTGGAACACCGATCATCATCCCGGCGGCTCGTCGTCCGGTTCGGGGTCGGGCGTGGCCGCCGGTCTCTTTCCGATGGCGCTGGGCACCGACACCGGCGGCAGTGTGCGCAACCCGGCAAGCTGTTGCGGTATCGTCGGGTTGAAGCCGACTTATGGACTGGTCTCGCGCCGTGGCGTCTTTCCGCTCTCCTTCACGCTCGACCATATCGGGCCGATGACACGCACCGTCACCGACAATGCGCTGATGCTGCAGGCGATCGCCGGCCACGATCCGCTCGATCCCGGCAGTGCGGCGGCGACGCAAGGCCATTATGTCGCCGGCCTCGAACGCGACCTGCGCGGCTTGCGGGTGGGCTTCGTGCGGCACTTCCACGAGACCGACACGCCGGCCGATCCGGAAGTGACGGCAGTGCTCGAGCATGTCGCGCACACGCTACAGACCGAAGGGGCGACCGTGCGCACGGTGCGACTGCCCACGCTCGGCGAGTTCGGCGCGGTCAACCGCGTGATCCTGCAGAGCGAGGCCTGGTCGATCCATGCCCCCTGGCTCGGCGAGCGGCCGCAGGATTACGGCCAGCTGGCGCGCCGCCGCCTGATGGCCGGGGCGTTCATGAGCGCCGGCGATTATGTGCTGGCCAGCCGCCGGCGGCTCGAGATGATCGCCGAGGTCGAGGCGGCGCTGCGCGAGGTCGACGTGCTGCTCTGCGCCAGCTCGATGGACCCGGCCTGCCGCATCGACAATCCGGCCGACGTCGAGCGCACCTATCCGCGGCAGGCCCGCACGCCCTTCAACGTCACCGGCCATCCGGCGCTGGCGATGATGGCGGGGCTTTCGTCGGCCGGCCTGCCGGTTTCCGTGCAGTTCGTCGGTCGCTATTTCGACGAAGCCACGGTGTTTGCCGTCGCGCACGCCTGGGAGCAGGCGGCTGGCACCGACCAGAAACATCCGGTCCTCGACTGATCCGGAGAAATAATCGGTTGAATTAGTTCTTGTCGCCCGAGCGGCCCTTGCCGGTCCGCCGGGGCGGGGCAAGATATGACCCCATGACCCAGAAACGTCAGCTCCGCCTCGGCGCCTTCATGCGCCCGGTCAGCATCCACACCGCCGCCTGGCGTTACCCCGGCGGCACGCCGGACGCCAACTTCAACCTCAAGGCGCTGGTGCAGTACGCCCAGACCCTGGAGCGCGGCAAGTTCGACGCCTTCTTCATGGCCGATCACCTGGCCGTGCTGAACATGCCGATGGACGCGCTCAAGCGCAGCGCCACCGTCACCTCCTTCGATCCGCTGACCTTGCTGCCGGCACTCGCCATGGCGACCAAGCATCTCGGCCTGATCGCCACGGCCTCGACCACCTTCGAGCCGGCCTACACGATCGCCCGCCGCTTCGCCTCCCTCGACCATATCAGCGAGGGCCGCGCCGGCTGGAACCTCGTCACGACCGCCAATCCGGACGCGGCGCTGAATTTCGGCATGGACGACCAGATGCCCCATGCCGAGCGCTATGCAAGGGCGCGCGAGTTCTACGACGTGGTGACGGGCTTGTGGGATTCCTGGGCCGATGACGCCTTCATCCGCGACGTCGAGAGCGGCATCTATTTCGACCCGGCGCGGATGCACGTGCTGGACCACAAAGGCAAATATCTCAAGGTCCGCGGACCGTTGAACGTCGCGCGACCGATCCAGGGCTGGCCGGTCGTCGTCCAGGCGGGCGCGTCCGATGCCGGCCGCCAGCTCGCGGCCGAGACAGCCGAGGTCGTGTTCGCCGCCGGCGGTCCGCTGAAGAGCGGCCAGGAGTTCTATGCCGACGTGAAGGCGCGCGCCGCCCGGATCGGACGCAATCCCGATCACATCAAGATCCTGCCCGGCGCGTTCGTCGTGGTCGGCAGCTCGCTCGACGAGGCGAAGGAGAAGAGGGCCCGGCTCGACAGCCTGGTGAACTACGACAGCGGCATTGCCGCCGTGTCGATGGCGCTGGGCGTCGATGCCCGCAAGTTCGATCCCGACAAGCCGCTGCCCGACGATATTCCCGAGACAGAGGCCAGCAAGAGCGGCCGCGCGCGGGTCATCGAGCTCGGCAAGCGCGAGAACCTGACGGTGCGCGAGATCGCCGGCCGCCTCGGCGGCTATGGCGGGCTCGGCATGCTGGGCACGCCGCAGATGATCGCCGACCAGATGGAGGAATGGCTGGAGGGGGGAGCCTGCGACGGCTTCAACGTGATGTTCCCCTATCTGCCGGGCGGCCTCGACGACTTCGTCGACAAGGTGGTGCCCGAGCTGCAGCGCCGCGGCCTGTTCCGCAAGGAATACGAAGGCAAGACTTTGCGCGAAAATCTCGGCCTGCCGCGGCCGGAGAACCGGTTCTTCTCCGCCCAGGCAAAGGCGGCGGAGTAACCATTTCCGTGTCATCCGGCGTGGAGGTTACTCCGCGCGGACCGTAGCGAGGGACCTTTGAGGCAACAGTAAAGGTCCCTCGCTGCCGCTCGGGATGACACCGTCTTTGGACACACGTTCTCAGCGCGTCTAGCCTCCGGCCATGTCTTTCGAGATCACAGTCGGCAGCGCCGACGATGTGCAGCGCATGGCGCGGTGGGCCAACGACGAGGGCTGGAACCCGGGCAACACCGACGCCCATGCGTTCTTCGCGGCCGATCCCGGCGGCTTCCTGATCGGGTGGCTCGACGGCGAGCCGCAGGCCTGCATCTCCGTCGTGAAGTATGGCACGAGTTCCGGCTTTCTCGGCTTCTACATCGCCCGGCCGGCGGTTCGCGGCAAAGGCTACGGCATCCAGCTCTGGCGCGCCGGCATGGCCCGTCTCGAAGGCCGCAATGTCGGGCTGGATGGCGTCGTGGCGCAGCAGGCGAACTACCGGAAGTCGGGCTTTCGACTGGCCTGGAACAACATCCGCCACGAGGGGGCGCCGCCGAGCTTGCCGGCACCGGCCGGCGTCACCTTCGTCGATGCCCGCAGCATCGCCTTCGATCGGCTGGCAGCCTACGACCGCAAATTCTTCCCCGAAGCACGCGACGCCTTTCTCGCCTCCTGGATCTCCCTGCCGGAACGCGCGGCGCTGGTCGCACTGCGCGATGGCGCGCTGGCAGGCTTCGCGGTGATGCGGGCCTCCGCCTCGTCGTCGCGCGTGGGACCGCTCTTTGCCGCGACGCCGGAGATCGCGGGCGGCCTGGTCGCCGCGCTGGCCGCGAAGGCCGGCGCCAGAGCGGTGGCGATCGACGTGCCCGATCGCAACAAACCCGCCGTGGCGCTGGCCGAGCGGCTGGGCCTCAAGCCCTCGTTCGAGACCGCGCGCATGTATACCGGCGCGGACCCGAACGTCGACTATGCCGGCCTGTTCGGCGTGACCAGTCTGGAACTGGGCTGAGCCACGGCCGGTATCGTGGGGGCCTCAGGCCCTGTCGATGACGATCTCGAGATACTCGGATGGGACCTGCATCGAGCCATCGGTCGCCTTGTTGAAGGTCGCGATGGTGGCGGTCAGGTCCTTGGCGAGCGCTTCCTGGCCGGCCGGATCGAGCGCCAGGAACCCCTTGTGCACCGGGCCATAATAGGTCCGGAACATATCGATGAAGTGCTCGTGCGAGCGATAGCGGAAGACGAAGGTGCGCTTCTCGCTGGAGATGTGCCGGGCCGCAGGACCGAACTGCTCCTGAAGGAAGGCCGGCGTCCCCCATTGCGCCGGCGATTTCACGCCGGCCGGCGGCGGGACGTGGCGGCCCAGCGTCTTGAAGACCTGGCCGATGAAGCCTTCGGGTGTCCAGTTCGCCATGCCGATCCGTCCGCCCGGCCGGCAGACTCGCAGCATCTCCTGAGCGGCCTTCGCCTGGTTGGGCGTGAACATGACCCCGAAGGTCGAGACGACGGCGTCGAACGTCGCGTCCGGGAAGGGCAGTTGCTCGGCATCCGCCAGCTTGAAGGCGACCCGCTGGCCCTCGGCCTCGGCCCGGCTGCGCCCCCGCGCCAGCAGGGTGTCGACATAGTCGGTGGAGGTCACATCGCAGAAGCGGCGGGCGAAAGCCAACGTGGCATTGCCGTTGCCGGCCGCCACGTCGAGCACGCTGGAGCCGGGCCGCATGTTCATCGCCTCGGCCAGCGTTTCGCCCACGATCTGCAGGGTGGTGCCGATGCGGGCATAGTCGCCGGAGGCCCAGGCGGTGTTCTGCTTGCTCTTGATTGCCGCATAGTCGGGCTGGACAGGAGCTTCTTGCATCATGACGGTCATACTGTTCTCCGCTCGTCAACACATGGACCCGGGCGCCCTTGCGCCTTTCGACACGCCCGGATCCTGCCGGGTCCGGCTTCTGGCTGCTTGAGGGATAGCCGGGGTTTGCCGTTGTTCTTGGCGGGGAATTGTCGGGCAAAGGGCGATCTTCCGGTTGGATGAGCGGAGATTGCAGGGGCTATGATGCTTGCCGAGCAACAGTCGAGACCGCGATGCCCTATCGCTTCGACGAGTATCTGGTGGACCCTGGTCGTTACGAGCTGCACCGCAAAGGCGTCGTGCAGCCGGTGGAGCCGCGGGTATTCGATCTGATCTTGTTCTTCGCCCGCAACCCGAACCGCGTTGTCCAGCGGGACGAGATCGTCGAGGCCGTCTGGGGCGGCCGGACGATATCGGACGCGACGATCTCGACGGCCGTCAATTCGGCCCGCCGGGCGCTTGGCGATAGCGGCGGCAGACAGGGCTACATTCGCACCGTGCGCGGGCGAGGCTTCGAGTTCCGGGGCGAGGTGGCAGCCGATGAGCCGTCGCGATCCGGCCCGGCATCGGCGAGCGGTGCCTCATCGCCCCACGCCGGGCGCGATGCCGTGCCGCTCATCCTGGTGCTGCCGTTCGTCAACCTGTCCGCCGAGGCCGACGAGTACTTCGCCGACGGTCTCACCGAGGACATTATCACCAACCTCGCCCGCTTTCGCGACCTGCGCGTCATCGGCCGGGCATCGTCGCTGCAATTCAAGGGGCGCGCGATCGATCTCGATGAGGTGCGCGTCCGGACCCGGGCGGGATATGTCGTCCAGGGCAGTGTCCGCCGCGCCGCCGGCCGCGTTCGCATCTCGGTGCAATTGCTCGACGGCGCCAGCGGCGTCCAGCTCTGGGGCGACCGCTATACCCGCGACATGATCGATATCTTTGCGCTGCAGGACGAGGTGACGCGCACCGTGGCGGCCACACTCGGCATCAAGCTGCAGAATGCGGCGCTGGGGCACGCGCTGAAGAAGAATGCCGCCGAGCTGTCGGCCTACGACTGCATTCTGCGCGCGCGGCGCTATACGTGGCTGCTCAGCGCCGAAATGCACGCCGAAGCGCGCGATCTGCTCGAGAAGGCGGTCGAGCTCGATCCGCTGTCGGCCGACGCCCATGCGCTTCTGGTGAATGTCTATCTCGGCGAACACCGCTTCGAGATGAATCCGCGCCCCAATCCGGTCGGACGTGCCTTGACGCACGCCCTGGCGGCGACCCAGCTCGATCCGGAGAACGCCTATGCGCACTGCTGGCTCGCCATCGTCCATTTCTTCCGCGGCGAGAACGAGCGCTTCGAACGCGAAGCGCGGCTGGCGGTGGACCTGAACCCGAACGATCCGGACACGCTGGCCTATATCGGGCATTTCTTTGCGTTCATGGGCCAGTTCGAACGCGGCGTCGAGCTGTCACGCCGTGCCCAGGAACTCAATCCCCTGCATCCCGGCTGGTATCTGTTTTCCTTTGCCCGTCTGCACTACAGCCAGAAGGACTACGAACGGGTGATTGCCGACACCGACCGCATGGGCCTGCCGCACTTCTACTGGACGCACATCCTGGCCGGCGCGGCCAAGGGGCAGCTCGGCCGGGCCGATGCGGGCGATGCGGTCGCCCGTATCCTGGAGACCAAGCCGAATTTCTGCGCCCGCACCGAGCTGCAGAAATGGAACGCGGCGCCCGACGACCTAGAACATATCGTCGAGGGTCTGGCCAAGGCCGGCCTACGGGTGTGACGCCCGCAGCTATTGCGTCTTGCGCACGTTCCAGAAGACCGGCACCGGCGCGACCAGGTTGCCGCTCACCGTCGTGCGCTTGGCGCTCGGGATGTTGAATTGCCCGAGATGCACGAAGGTCGGGTACTCGGACTCGCGGACCTGGACGGCTTCGGCATATTCTCGGCGCTTGGCGGGATCGGACGTCTTGGCGAAAGCGTCGCGCAGCTCCTCCAGCCTGGCGTCGCACGGCCAGCCGATCGCCGCCTTGTCGCAGGCCGCTCCCACGAAGGCCGACATGATCGGATCGAGCAGGTCGGCCGACACCCAGGAGGTCATGAAGCCGCTCCAGCCGCCGGCATTCAGCGGCTCCTTGCGCGCCCGGCGAGACAGCACGGTCTGCCAATCCATGGCCTGCATGTCGACGACGAAGCCGCCGCGTTCCAGCAACGACTTGACGATCGGCGTCAGGCGGCCGGTATTGGTGTCGGTGGCGTAGAGCAGCACCACCGGCGTGCCGTCATAGCCTTCCTGCTTCAGGATCTCCTTCGACTTCGCGAAGTCGGAGCCGAGCTTGTCCTCGAAGCCCTTGTCGGTGGCGTAAGGCGTGCCGCAGATGAAGATCGCCTTGCATTCCTTGAAGTATTTCGGATCGTTGATGCCCGCCAACAGGAAGTCCCGCTGGTTCAGCGCATAGAACACGGCTTGCCGGATTCGCGGATTGTCGAACGGCTTGTGCAGCACGTTGAAGCGGAAGCTGTACTGGCTGCCCAGCGGATTGTAGTCGACGATCTCGATGTTCTTGTCCTTCTCGAACATCGGCAGCAGCTCGATCAGCGGCTGCTCGATCATGTCGATCTCGCCGGTCAGTAGCGCGTTGGCGGCGGTCTGCGGATCGGGAATGTTCACCCATTCGACGCGGTCGAGATACACGGTCTTGCCGCCGGCCAAGCCCGAGGGCGGTTCGGCCCGAGGCTTGTAGTCCTTGAACTTGTCATAGACGGCCTTTTCGCCGGGCCGCCACAGGTCGCGGCGGAACACGAAGGGGCCGGAGCCGGTGAAGTCGGTGATCTGCGTATTGCCCGGCGTCTCGGCGACCCGCTTGGGCATCATGAAGGGCACCAGGGAGCTCGGCTTGCCGAGCGATTCGATCACCAGGCCGTAGGGCTCCTTCAGGGTCAGGGTGAAGGTCGTGGCGTCGACGACGGCCAGGTCCTTCACGTAGCTCATCAGCTTCTGGCCCATCGCGTCGCGCGAGGCCCAGCGCTTGATCGAGGCGATGCAGTCCTCGGCGGTGACCGGTGCGCCGTCGTGGAATTTCAGGCCGTCGCGCAGGACGAAGGTGTAGACGAGCTTGTCGTCGCTGGTCTTCCAGCTCTCGAGCATCTGCGGCTGCACGGCGAGCTTGTCGTCGACCGCCAGCAAGGTGTCGTAGACCATGTAGCCGTGGTTGCGCACGATGTAGGCGGTCGTCCAGATCGGGTCGACGATCTTGACGTCCGAATGCTTCACGACCTTGAGTGTCTGCGCCTCTCCCGAGGCCGAGAACAACATTGCCAGGGCGGCGGCAAGCGCCCCTGTCACTCTCCGCATGGCGAGCCTCCTCGTTCTCTTGTTTTCCCCGAGTCTATCGTCCTGTTGCGTGCTTTATGCAACAGGCGTGCCTCGCGGGAGACAAGGAGGACGCGGACATGCAGGTTGGGAAGAAGCGTCGTCCCATCTTCTCTGCCCCCGCGTAGGCGGGGGAAGTGCTCGCGTCTTACGCGGGCGAAGGGGGGGGTATAATCTTCGCGTCGAAACACCCCCTCCGGCCCTGATTACAGGGCCACCTCCCCCGCGTCGCGGCTTGTAACCAAGCCGCTTTAACGGGGGAGGAGGATGAGCAGCCTAAGCGGCCTTCTCTTCCTTGGCTTCGTCCTTCGGTGACAGGGCCTGGGCGACGGCGTCCTCGACCTTCTCGAGCCAGATGAACTCTAGAGTGTTGCGGACCTCCTCGGGGATCTCGTCGAAGTCGCGGCGGTTGCGCGCCGGCAGCATCACGCGGGTGATGCCGGCGGCCGCGGCAGCCACGACCTTCTCCTTGATGCCGCCCACCGGCAGCACCAGCCCGCGCAGGCTGATCTCGCCGGTCATCGCCGTGTCGCTGCGGATCGTGCGGCCGGTCATCAGCGAGGTCAGCGCCATGAACATCGCCACACCGGCGCTCGGCCCGTCCTTGGGCGTGGCGCCGGCCGGCACATGGACATGGATGTCGGTCTTCTCGAAGGCCACCGGATCGATGCCGATCGCCGCCGCCTTGTTCTTGATCAGGCTGAGAGCGGCCTGGGCGCTCTCGCGCATGACCTCGCCCAGCTGTCCGGTCAGGATCAGCCGGCCGCCGCCCGGGGCGCGCGTCGCCTCGATGAACAGGATGTCGCCGCCGACCGGCGTCCAGGCGAGCCCGGTGGCCACGCCGGGCACGCTGGTGCGCATGGCGGCTTCGTTCTCGAAGCGCACCGGCCCCAGCAGGTTTTCGACGTCGCTGGCGCCGATCTGCACCTTGGCCGTCTTGCCTTCCGCCACCTCGACCGCGACATGGCGCAGCGCACGGCCGATCTCGCGTTCGAGCCAGCGCACGCCGGCCTCGCGGGTGTAGCTGTCGATGATCAGCCGCAGCGCCGCATCGTCGATGCCGGCCTGCTCGGCCGTCAGTCCGTTGGCTTCGAGCTGGCGCCGTACCAGGTAGCGCTTGGCGATCTCGAGCTTTTCGCCCGCCGTGTAGCCGGTGAGTGCGATCACCTCCATGCGGTCGCGCAGCGGGCCGGGGATGGTCTCCAGCATGTTGGCGGTCGCGATGAAGACGACGCGGCTGAGATCGAAGGGCACGTCGAGATAATTGTCGCGGAACGTGCCGTTCTGCTCGGGATCGAGCACCTCCAGCATCGCCGCCGACGGATCGCCGTGCACGCCGCTGCCCATCTTGTCGATCTCGTCGAGCATCAACACGCAGTCGCGCGACCCGGCCTTGCGCACCGCCTGGATGATGGTGCCGGGCAGGGCGCCGATATAGGTGCGGCGATGGCCACGGATCTCGGCCTCGTCGTGCACGCCGCCCAAGCTGACGCGCGAGAACTTGCGGCCCATGGCGCGGGCAATCGACTGGCCGAGCGAGGTCTTGCCGACGCCGGGCGGACCGACGAAGCACAGGATCGGCGCCTTGCCTTCGGGCGCCAGCTTGCGCACGGCGAGATATTCGAGGATCCGCTTCTTGATCTTCTCGAGTCCGTAATGGTCGTGATCGAGCACGCGCCGCGCCTCGGCGATGTCGATCGGCTGCGTCTCGGGCAGGGCCCAGGGCAGCTCGACCAGGGTGTCGAGGTAGGTGCGGATCATGCCGTACTCGGCCGACGCCTCGGGCGTGCGCTGCAGGCGGCGCAGCTCCTTGCGCGCGGCTGTCTCCGCCTCGGGTGCCATCTTGGCGTTGGTGATCGCCTTGTCGAGGTCGGCGATCGCCTGCTTGCCTTGATCGTCCTCACCCAGCTCGCGCTGGATGGCGGCCATCTGCTCGCGCAGCACGATCTCGCGCTGCCGGGCATCGAGCGAACTCTTGGTCTGGCGGCCGATCTCGCTCGAGATGCGCATGACTTCGAGGCGCTTGGCGAGAAGCTGGGTGACCCGGTCGAGGCGTGGCACCAGCTCGACCGCTTCCAGCACTTCCTGCTTCTCCGCCGCCTTGGAATCGAGATAGGAGGCGGCCAGGTCGGCCAAGGTGCCGGGAGAGGTGGTGGCGTCGACCGTCTGGCGCAGTTCCTGCGGGACCTGCGGCAGCAGGTCGAGCACTTCGTGCAGCTGCTGCTTCAGGACGAGGAAGCGCGCCTCGACTTCCGGACCGGCGGTCGTGGGTTCGACAAGGTGCAGGCCGCGCGCCATCAGGAAGGGATGGCCGTCGACGAAGTCGGTGAGACGGAAACGCTGCGCGCCCTGGCAGACGATGTGATGATTGCCGTCGGGCGTGGTCACATAGCGCAGGATGTTGGCCACCGTGCCGACCTCATGGAGGTCGGCCGGGGTGAGATCTTCCTTGGCGGCGTCGCGCTGCAGCACCAGCACGATCTGGCGCTGTTCGCGCACCGCCTGCTGGATGGCGGCGATCGACGAAGGCCGCGCCACGCTCACTGGGAAGACGAGCTCGGGGAACAGCACGAGATCGCGCACCGGCACCACGATCATGGCGTCGGCCGGCAGCGGGATGGCCGACGGCTTGGGCGCGGTCGGGCCAGTGGCGGGGTTGGTGTCCTGCGGGCTCATGGCCGCACCACGATGGCGTTGGACTTGGCGAGCGTGATCACCAGGCAGCCGTTGATGGCGAAGCGCTGCACGTCGCCGTAGACGCCGGCCGGCAGGTCGATGCGCCGCTCGAAGCGGCCCTGCGGCAGCTCCAGCCGATGGATGACGGCGGTCCTCAGGGCATCCGGCAAGGTGCGTTCTCCGGCAATGATCAGAGCGCCGTCCTGGATGACGGCTTCCACCTGGTCGACATCGACGCCGGGCAGGGCGGCGAGAATCAGAACTTCATGGTCGGTTTCGAGCACGTCGACCGGCGGCTCCCAAGTCGGCACGCGCAGTGATGCCGCACCCTGCGGGCGAAACACCTCGCGCTGCAGCCGCTCGGCCTGCGCCAGCATCTGCAGCGCTTCCGACCACATCCAGTCCCTGGAATTTCCTCGATTCATTCGTCTGGGCCTCCAAGCCCCTCGACAATGTAAGAATTATCGGGCGCGAGACAACCAGCCCGGAGATCGCCGACGCTCAGGCCTGTCGGCCCGGCACGAGGGCAAGCCAGAGCGAAATCACGGTCGAGGCAATGGCCACGGCTTGCAGCGCGGAAAGCGGTTCGTGCAAGAGCAGGATGCCGCTCACGATCGCCACGATGGGAATGGCAATGGAGGAAAGGGCGGCGACCTGTGCCGGCAGGAGCTTCACCAGGGCGAACCAGGTGGCGGTGCCGAGCGCCATCGGAATCGACCCGGTGTAGATCGTGGCAACCAGCACCTTGGTTGACGGCCAGTGCGTTGGCAGTCCGTCGATCAGCAGCGCGCCGATGGCGATCGGTGGGAAGGTCAGCAGGACCTGCCAGAAGGTGAGCGACAGGCCCATGCCGGGCCAGCTGGTACGCTTCACGACGAACGTGCCGATCGCCCAACAGAATCCGGCGAACAGGCCCCAGAAGAGACCGAGCGGCGCCTGGGCGTAGCTCTTGAAGTTGGGCGCCATCAGCGCGACCACCGCGGCGGCGCCGATCAGGATCGCCGCCAGCAGCCGGCCGGTGAGCTTCTGGCGAAACACGACGAAGCCCATCAGCGCGACCCAGAGCGGCATGGTGTAGGCCAGCACCGAGGCATGCCCCGAGGGGATGTAGAGCACGGCGAACGAGGTCGCGATGTTCCAGACCAGGATGTTCATCGCCGACGCCACGATCAGCGGCAGCCACTTGCCCTTGGGAACGGCGAAGCTCTCGCGGCGGACCAGCAGGATCACCGTCAGCACGGTCACCGCCGAGGCGAGCACGATGGTGCGGAAGGTGAGGACCGGCAATTCTTCCAGGGCGATCCGGAACAGCGGCCAGTTGGTACCCCAGACGAGGGTGAGGGCGCTGAGCAGGCCCAGCACCTTGGGCGAAACGCGGGTCACAATGGATCAGGCCTGATGTTCGTCTGGTGCCTGCAGGTAGCAGCCTTCGATGCGCCAGCGCCCGTCGGGCCCTTGCGACATGGGATAATACGCAGTCACCGGGCGGCCGTCCGGTCCCACGACATGCACTTTCTGCGTGACGAGGCCGTGCAAAGTGACGAGCTCGCGGAATTCGAAGACCTGCGGCCGATAGACCGGCCGGTAGCCCTGCCGCACCATCTGCATGAAGAGCTCTGGCGTGCCGAACAGGCTCTGGATGGTGGGGGAGGCGAAGCCGAAGGCCGTCTCGCCGTCGTCGCGCCGGAAGGCGTCGAGCTGGGCCTGGATTGTCTCGCGGATTGCCGCCCGATCGGCCGGCAACACCTCGGCAGGTGGCATCTCGCCCGGCGACACCTGCGCGGCGGCCGGCAGCACCAGGCAAAGGATCAGGCCGACGATGAGGCCGATTGAGGCGAGGCGGCGGACCATGCGGCAAGTCTACGCGAAACGCCGCAGGCCGGGGAGCCCGCTGCCGGGCCGGCTGGAAAGGGGGATTCTCTCGATGGCAGAAGGGTTTGCGGCCCTCGCGGGCCCTCTCGCCGGGGCCGCCTGCGCGAGATGCAGAGTCGCTTGCAACGGCGGACCAGTTTCATTAGGGTGCGCCCCTCTTCGCCGGGGCCTGTTCCCGGCAAGCAGACTGCGCGCCCGTAGCTCAACTGGATAGAGCATCTGACTACGGATCAGAAGGTTAGGAGTTCGAATCTCTTCGGGCGCGCCATTTACCCAAGTTCTTTCGAGCCGTACGCGGCGAGACGTGCGACTCAGGCACTCTGCCTCGTAGGCCGTCGGACATTGAGAGCCACCACAGCCTGATCGGCCGTAACGGCGGCGTCGTGGTTCACCGCGCGCCGGAAAACCTCGGCGTCGATACTGATGGAGTTAGCGGACGCCCCACGAGATGGCTGCCGAGCCATCGCCTCTCCCTCATGATCGGCGGTCGGCGCTCCTTGGGATCGTAAGCGCGACAGGCACGGCCAAAGCGCAAATCGCCGCGCCGCCGATCCACACCAGGCCTGGCCATTCCGGCTGCGACAGCGCGTAGATCCCGCCGAAGATGAGTGGGCCGAAGAACGCGGCCAGACTGACGAAGCTCGCGACGACGCCCTGCAATTCGCCCTGATGCTCGCGATCGACAGCGCTCGACTGCAGCGACCGGAGCGCGGGCTGACCGACGCCACCGAGTGCGATCAGGGGAATTGCGGCGAACGCCATCCAGCTTGCTTGAGCGAATGCGAGGACGAAGAGGCCGCTGGCGTCGCACGCGATGCCGACGAGCAGTGCGCCGCGCTCGCCAAGTCGGCGCGTGAGTGGACCCGTGGCGCAAGCCTGCGCGAGGGCGACCAGCGCACCATACAAAGTTAGCGAAAGGCCGATTTCAGCGGCGTTCCAGGCGAAGCGATCTTCGACGAAGAGCACCCACAGGGTGCCGTAGGTCTGGCTGACGAGGCTGATCAGCAGAAAGAGAGCGAGCAGCGGGACGAGCGGACGGAACGTGAGCGCCCAGCGCAGCGGCATCAACGGGTTGAGCGTCCGCCAATCGATCGGCTTGCTCTTGGGGGTGTGCGATTCGGGCAGGATGAACAGCGCGACCGACAGGTTGATGAAGTTCAACGCGGCAGCGCCGAGGAAGGGCGCGAACAGCGAGATATCGCTCAGCGCCCCGCCGATCACCGGCCCCGCGACGAATCCGATGCTGAAACACGCGGTGAACATACCAAAGCGGCGCGCGCGCTCGGCCTCGGGCGTGATGTCGGCGATGTAGGCGGCGGCAACGGCCATGTTCGCCGCCGTCAGTCCCGCGATGGCGCGGCCGACGAACAGCAGCCACAAGTAAGGCGTAAACGCCATGATCAAGTAGTCGATAGTCGAGCCGGCAAGCGAGAGGAGCAGTATCCGCCGCCGTCCGTAGCGATCGGACAGGGCGCCGAGCACCGGCGCGAAGACAAACTGCATGAACGCATACAGCGCCAGCATCGCTCCAAACACTTCTGATACCCCTTGCGGGTCGCTCAAAGAGCGGACCAGGCCCGGCAGCATCGGGAAGATCAGCGCAATGCCCATCCCATCGAGCGCGCCGATGGCGTAGATCACGATGAGCGGTCGACTCATGCGATGCCGGACGCCGTCCAGGCCGAGTTGGCCGCTTCCACCGCTACGGCAACGGCTTCGTCGTCGGCGGGCGTCGCGCTCGCCAATGGCAGCAAGTCCGGCCGCTGGCGTTGGGCGACCGCACGGAACGGATCATTCGGAATCGGATGCCAAAGCCAGTAGGCGGACGGCTGGTCGGCCAAGAACCCGCCAATATGAGTGGCGAGGCTTTGCGTGAAATCGCGCGCAGCGCTCCGCATCGGAAGCGACTCAGGGTAGGCGATTGGCTCGATGATGTTCATCGAGAACCCGTCCGCCTGCCGGCGCGAGGCGAAACCGGGCAGGACCAGCGTTCCGGACCGGGCGTATCGTGCCGGTCCGGGCGGATAGTTGAACTCGTTGTCGAAGGTCTTGACGTGGATCCCCTTGTATCTGTCACTCGGGTAGACATCGACCACCATGATGACGACGCCGTTGCTTGCGAGAACCTTCGCTATTTCGGCGCCGGTGTTTCTTCGTCCGAATGCGATCGGAGTCGCCAGAGTCGCCCTGCGACCGCGGTAGATCCACTGCTCGACCGGCGTTGGGCGTCTTCCGATCGTGTAGACGAAGCCGAGATCCACGCCACGGTCCTTGAGATGCGCTCCGAACAGCTCGATGCTCCCTATGTGGGGCACCGCGAGAATACAGCCGTTGCGCGACTTCGAGCGGGCGCGAACGAGACGATCGAGGGCTTCGTCCGGAAGCTGGGCTGCCAGGTCCAGGGCTCTCGACCGGTCGCGTTGCAGGTTGTCGAGATCGAAGAGAACCGTGACCCATGCCGCCAATCCATCGATCACGTGATCGGGCGTGGCGACGCCACCGCGAATGATGCTCTGGCGAAGGAACATGTCATCGCCCATCGTGCTCGGCCTGCTAGCGATCACTTCGGCGATCTTGCGCGCGAGATCCGGCTGGCGCGGCACGGGCACGACAGGCGCCAAGCGTGCGACGAGGGCCACGACCGCGGCTTGGATATCCCCCTGGCCGCGGGGAAAGGAGCCCTCAGTCATGTGTCGCCATCCGCAGTTCAAAAATGCCAATCGGCAATTTGAAGCATCATTTGCGGGTTGTGAACTTCAACTTCAACGCCGCCTGATCAGCAGCATGCCAAACGGACACTGTCTCTTGAAAGGCAGGCCACCGGCAAGAGATCGATGCTGAGATGGTGCTTCGGGCAGTGAAGGCGAGGGAGCTTGCCGGCATAGATGTTGAGGGAACGCTCGCTGTCGACCAAGGCCATGTCCGGCAGTGAGACGAGCCGTCTTCTGACACCAATGGTGCCGAACCTTTCGCTTCACCTGTTGGCATCATCGCTGTTGCTGGCGTCGAGGCAGAGGACGCAGGAGAGGGCGATGCGGTCAGGCCGCTGCCGAAGCAGGAGATACCGGAAACAACACGTTTCCCATCAAGTGGAACCGCTCATGCGGCCCCACTTGATGGGAAGCCGCGCTAGCGAAGCAGCTTGTTCGCCCGCGTTGTGAAGGCGATGAACCTGGCGATCGACCACCTGCCGTCGGCTTGTCGCTGAAATATGTCCATGCCTTCCTCCGTGGTCGTATCCGTGGCTCCGGCCGCCTCGGTCGTCAGGGTCCAGGTCAGCCGCACGACGGCAACATTGCCGCTCACGATAATCTCGTGGATGTCGGGGTTGGCATAGCGCAGCTTGACGTCGGACTTGGCCAACACGGTCGTCAGGTTCTTGCAAATCGTCTCATGCGTTCCCCGCGTGACCTCCGGGATGGAATAGACAAGATCCGGCGCGAACAGGTCGCATACGCCGATGAGGTCCTTGGCGTTGAAATCGGCGGTCCAGCGGTTGAGGCGCGCCGTGATTGCCGCCTTGTCGGCAGCCTCGTCGGCGTGCGCCGTCGTCACGGCGGTCACTGCCATGATGAGCGCAACCAGAGCTGTGCGATACAAGCCGATCATCCACCTACTCCTTTTGCTGCTGGAGCATCTCACGCACCATGATGGCGCCTGGATCCTTGCCTGAGCTCCGGTGAACAATACCCCAGAGTCGACGGATTGTGCCGCCGAGCCTCACAGGGGGCGATCGCGATCACGCGGCTTGCGCCGACTGAAGCTGCGCAACGATCCGTTTGACCGAAACGGCCAGGGACACGGTGCCCCGACGCTGCTCCTGCGTGGTCTCGCACACAAAGCGACCCTGGGCGATGCCCTGGTACATGCCGAGCAGCGCCGTCGCCACCTCCTCGGGAATGCCGTCACGCGCAAGCATCGCGGCGCGCTGTTCCGGCGGGACGAATGCCGGCACGACCGGACGACCGAGCGCTTCGGCAAAGGCCGATGCCACCTCTGCGGCGTTCCAGTCTTGTGGCCCGCTCAGTTGGACCACCCGCCGGCCGGTCCAATCCTCGCAAAGCAGCGCCGCCGCGGCGCGCCCCACATCCTTCGTGCTTACCATCGCAATCCGCTGACGGGGGGCGAGGAAGGTCGGCAGCAGGCCTTCCGAGGTGACGGCGCCGGCAACCTCGGCCCAGCTCTCCACGAAATAGCCCGGTCGCAGGAAGGCGGTGGCAGGCGTTGTCCCATCCAGCAGCTTTTCGAACTGATGGAGCGTAGCGATGACGCCCGTGCCCGACGCATGCTGCGCGCCGATCGACGACAAAGCGACCAGCTTCGGTACGCGCGCAAGCTTCATCGCCTCGGCAAGCGCGGCGCCGATCTCGGCGGTTCGGGCATTGGGGTCTCCGCTGACCGGCGGCGGATTGAGGAGAAACGCAGCTGTCGCGCCGTCCAGGGCTTCAGCGATGGTGCCGGGGACATCGATATCCGCGGTGGCGACCGTCGCGCCGACGGATTTCCATTTTTCGCCCTGCTCCGGCCGTCGTACGACGACGCGAACCGCCTCGCCGCGTTCCAGGAGAGCTTGTGCCGTCTCGCCGCCGGCCCGTCCATTTGCGCCCAGCACCACGTACATGACTTTCCTCCCTCTAAAGTGAGCCTGCGGAGGATAGGTGCGGGAGTGTCATGCGCCCAATGCATGGAGTATATGGTCAGCATGCGTCAGGCGGATTTACGAAAAGTCGACCTCAATCTCCTGGTAGCGCTGGACGCGCTGCTCGAGGAGAAGAACGTCACGCGCGCCGGCGACCGGCTGGGCATGAGCCAACCGGCGGCAAGCCGGGCGCTCGCGCGATTGCGGAGGCTGTTCGCGGATCCGCTCCTCGTCGACGGGCCGGGCGGGTACGTGCTGAGTGCGCGGGCCGAAGACCTGCGGCCTGCGCTGCGCGGAACCATCGCCGGTATCGGCGAACTGCTGGAGCCCGATCCGTTCGACCCGGCGGCGGCAACGGGCAAGATCCGGCTGCTGATGCCCGATCTTCAAGCGGCCACGATCGTGCCGCCTCTGCTCGCACGGATGGCCAAAGAAGCACCGTCCCTCGATGTCGACATTGCTGCGCCCGGCACGACCGGGATCGAGGCCCTCGAGAACGACGAGGCGGATGCCATGGTGGGGCTGCTCGACGAGGCGCCGGCCGGTATCCGCCGCCGCCGCCTCTATGACGAGGAATTGCTGACCTTGATGCGCGCCGGTCATCCGGCCGCGGCCAGGAAGCTGACCCTCGACCGCTTCCTGGCGCTCGAACATGTCGTGGTCGCCGTTCCCGGCCTCGGGCCGCCGCCTGTCGATCAAGCCCTTGCCCGGTTGGGACGGAAACGACGGGTGAAGCTGCGGGTGCCGAACTTCTTTGCCGCGGTCGAGATTGCCGTGCGCTCCGACCTGGTGATGACCCTTCCGTCGAGCCTGGCGCGGACGGCGGCGGACATGAGGCGGTTCGCATCCGCGAGGCCGCCCCTCGATCTCGGTCGCTTCACCATGAGCCTCGCCTGGCATGCGCGCCACCAGGAGTCGCCCCGGCACGTCTGGCTGCGAAAGGCGATCGTCGACGCCGCCGCGACCATGGCCTTCAGTGCCCCACGTGGGCCGGCCCGCCGAGGGCGACCTTCCGGAGGCTGAGGGCAAGCGGAATGCCCGCGAGTGCCACCAGCATCAGGACCCAGAAGACATCCATGTAAGCGAGCATCGCGACCTGGGTCTGCAGTTGCTGGCCGATCCACGCGATGGCCTGCAGATTGGCTTTGCCGAGCGAGCTGCCTTGCGACGCGAAATAGTCGGTCACCTGCTGCAGGGTGTGCTGGTAGGCGGTGCTGGACGGGATGACCTGTTCGATCAGGCGGTTCTGGTGGAACTGTTCGCGATTGGCCAGCACGTTGGACACCAGCGAGACGCCGATCGAGCCGCCGACATTGCGCGCCATGTTCATCAGGGCCGAGGCCTGGTCGGTCTTGCCCGGCGGCAGGCCGCTATAGGACGCGGTGGTGATCGAGAGGAAGAGCAGGGGCAGGCCGATGCCGAGCACCATCCGCGACTGTGCGAAGAACCAGAAATCGACGTCGGCGTAGATGTTCGTCAGGTCGTACATCGACAGCGCGACAATGGCGGCGCCGGCGACGATCAGGGTGCGCGGCTGGACCTTGCCGATCAGCCGGCCGACGACCAACATCATGACGAAGGTGACGACGCCACCCGGCGACAGGACCAGGCCGGCCAAGGTGGCGCTGTAGCCGAACTCGGTCTGCACGATCTGCGGCAGGGCCTGGGTGGTCGCAAGCAGAATGAGACCGGTCGCCAGCATCACCAGGAAGCAGGCGCCGAACTGCCGGGTCGCCACCAGGCGCAGGTCAACGGCCGGGTTCTTGCGCGTGATTTCCCAGGGGATCATGAGGGCGAAGGCCACGACGCAGACGACGGCGACCCTGACGATGAAAGTCGAGCCGAACCAGTCGTCCTCTACGCCGCGATCCAGCAGAACTTCCAGCGCCCCCAGGAAGGTCGCGACCAGCAGGAAGCCGATGAGGTCGAAGGAGAGGCCCTGTCGCACCTGCTCTTTGCGCCGGGCTTCCATCGCTGCCGACTCCTTCAGGACGACGGCGATTGCTGCCACCGTCAGCATGCCGACCGGGCCGTTGATCAGGAAGCACCAGTGCCAGGAGAGATTGTCGGACAGCCAGCCGCCGAGCGTCGGGCCGACCACCGGAGCCACCACGACGGCGACGCCGAACAAGGCGAAGGCCTGGCCGCGTTTTACCGGAGGAAAGGCATCCGCCAGGATCGATTGCGCCAGGGGAACCATGCCGCCACCACCGAACCCCTGCAGGATGCGAAAGGCGATCAGCGCCTGGAGATTCCAGGAGAAGCCGCACAGGACCGAGCTCACGGTGAAGATGCCGAGGCAGAGGAGGAAGAAGGTCTTGCGGCCAAATCGCTGCGCGAGAAAGCTGCTGGCGGTGAGGCTGATGGCGTTGGCGACCAAATAGGTCGTCACCACCCAGGAGGCCTCGTCCTCGCTCACCCCCATGCCGCCGGCGATGTAGGGCAGCGCCACATTGGCGATCGTCGTGTCGAGGACCTCCATGAAGCTGGCGAGGGCGACCAGCATGGCGAGCAGCCACGGGGTGGCGGCTGCCGGCTTGGCGGCAGTGGGGCCCGCTGCGAAGGGGCTCGCCGCGGCGGGAGTCGCGGCGCTCACAGCCAGGTCCTCAGACGCTCGTAGAGTGATGGCGCCGGATCGGTTCGAACACTCGGCACCACGGACATGCCCGGCCCGAGCGCGACGTCGGCAGGCACCTTGTCGATCACGATCTTGACCGGCACGCGCTGGACGATTTTGACGTAGTTGCCCGTCGCGTTCTGCGGTGGCAGCAGCGAGAAGGCGGCGCCCGATCCAGGCTGCACGCTGGCGACATGGCCACGGATGTCGCGTTCCGGATAGGCGTCGATTCCGAGCGTCGCCGGTTCGCCGGGCCGGATGGCGTCGAGCTGGGTCTCCTTGTAGTTCGCGGTTACCCAGATGTCGTCCGGCACGAACATCATGAGGGCGGTGCCGGGTTGCGCGAACTGCCCGACGGCGGCGCCGAGATTGACGACCCGGCCGGCCTGATCCGCGGTGACTGTCGTGTAGGAAAGGTTGAGCTGGGCGGCCGCGACCTGGGCCTGCGCCTGTGCGAGGTTTGCGACTGCGCTGGCGTGCTGCGCCTTCAACGATTCGAGCTGCCGTTGTGCGACCTGAAGGTTCGCCCGCGCCGTCGCCAGCGCCGCGTCCTGCTGCTGAAGCTGCGACGCGTATTGCTGCTGGAGCTGGACGGAGCCTGCACCCGTCTTGGCCAGTTGCTGATAGCGCACCGCCTGCTCCTGGGCGAAGACGAGCGCCGCCTCGGCCTGGTCGACCTGCTTCTGATTGGCGGTGATCTGCGCTTCCTGGACGTTCGTCTGCGCCTCGATGTTGTGGATGTTGGCCTCTGCCGCATCGGCCTGCGCCTGCGCCTGGTCGAGCGCGATGCGGTAGTCGCGCGGGTCGATCTGTGCGACGACGCTTCCGGCAGCGACGTGCTGGTTGTCGGTGACCGGGACGGCCGTGACGTAGCCCGATATTTTTGGCGCGATCACGAACTGCCGGGCCGCGATAAAGGCGTCGTCGGTCGTCTCGAAGCGCCGGGCGTTGTCCCAGTAGAGGAAGCCGAGCCCGATCGCCGCCACCGCCAGAACCGCGCCGACGGCGACCGCGACAGGATGGCGGCGCAGGAAGCTCGGGGGAGGGGCGTCGTGGCGTGACTCGGGCCGGTCGTCCGAGGCCGGACTTGTCTCCTGCAGGGGTGTCGTTTCCGGCGGAGGCGTCGCGGGGCGCGGCGAGAGCGCCACGGGCCCTTCCGCAGCGCCATACTCTGCTGCAGGCGCTGCGGTGCCTTCATGCTGTCGTGGCCGGAGCGACGTCAACTGCGATCGCGAGAGATCGAGGACCGGTCGATCCTCCTGCTTTCGCCCTTCTTGCTTCCGATCCTGTGCCTGCTGCGCCATTGCTCGACCTCCTGCCGTCAGCGGAGAGACTTCGGCGACCCGGGCGGCTGTGCCGTCGGACTGTCGAAACGAAACGGTTTCGTTCATTTACGTAGGGTCTGCTTGGGGCTAAATTAAGGAGTTGCCCAAGCACTCGTCGCTTGCGGCGGCCACAAAGGGAGCGCTCGCGTGAACGTGAAAACCAGGGCACCAGGAAAGCGGCCGCACGAACGTGGCGCCAGTCGTGCCGGACGGCCTCCGAAAACGCACGCCGGCGAAGTAGATCGCCGCATTCTCGATGCAGCGCGCCGTGCCTTTCTGGAAAAGGGTCTCGATGGCGCCAGCGTCGATGAGATCGCCAAGCTCGCCCGTGCGGGCAAGCCGACCATCTACGCGCGATTCCCCAACAAGGAGGCGCTCTATGTCGCGGTGGCGATGCGCAATGTCGCCGAGGTCATCGAAAGCGAGATTCACCTGCCGGACGGCACCGATGTCGAGGAGCAGCTGATCAGTCTCGGTGTCACAATGCTGCGTAGCGCTCTGACCGACGATCACATCGGCGTCATGCGCCTCGGCATCTCGGAGGCGCGTCGCTTCCCCGATCTGGCAGGCAGCGTGCACCGGATGGCGAGCGAGCGCGGCATCGCCGCCGTCACGCGGCTGCTGCGCGAGGCGGCACGTTCCGACAAAGGGGGCGCACTGGCGGCTTTCGCTCCGAACCGGCTCGCCACGACGGCGCAGTTCTTCATCGACCTCGTTCTTTGGCCCATGTTCCGACACGCCTTGTTCGGCAAGAAGCTACGCACCTTGCGCGCCGGCATCGAAGCGCACGTGACACAGAGCGTTGCGTTCTTTCTGGCGGCATGCCGGGCATAGAGCATCGTGCCGTCGACTGGCGACGCGAGGCGCGTCTTCCGTCTTTCGAGAAGGAAAAATAAGCGCGCCGCCGTGGGGTGGGTGGTGGGATGGGGTGGCGGCCGGGGTTGGGGTGGGATGCCAACGCCGGAGCATATGTTGTCCGGTGTTTGCCGAACAACTGCTACGCGCTTGAGAGGGAATATAGACCACGCCTGACTCACATGACGGTGATCAATGCGTTTCCAAGGTCACAATTGCATCCAATGTGGCTGGAGTGCAGGTGCTCACATCGATCATGCGTAAAGACATTTAATGCTGTGGGATGGAGCTTTCGCGACGTTCGCAGGTGCGTGCGAAAACGAAGCTGTGACCTTGGTCATCAATTAGTATCGCGGCTCGCAGAGCATGGAGAGAGACATCGAGGCCGCGAGCGGGGAGTCGCTTGCTCATCGTCGTCTCCTGAAATGACATTGTTGGGGCGCTGCTTCGGCGCGAATGCTTCGATCCTCTCTGTCGCGTGCTTGTTTGATCTGATCGATCCAAGGAAATAAGGGAAGAGCGCGAGAAGAAGTATAGGACATGCTACTGAGAGTAGTGTCTCTGACGCGCGTGTAAGTAATTTGGAAAGCAACCGAGAAATTTCACTGGTCGACGCCGAAAGGGGCAGCGATCGAGGGGTCTGAAACGCGACGCTGCAGTGGCCGCGATCGCGGCGCGTGACGGGGCCGATACGCTGCCCCGCCGATGATCGAATAGGGCCGGAAATTCGCCATTTTCACGGATCCGTGAGTGATCCGACGCGGCCCTTCATCGGTCGTGCTGTCGCTGTGATCCCTGCCATAGCGTCTGAACTGAAAATCGCGGAATACCCTGCATTTCGTCTGAGGGGTATTTTTGGTGACATCGCGCAATATGTTGTGCGGTTCGAGGTTGCTGACCGTCTCTATTGGTCGCTTGACCAAATTTTTCGCACGCAACGGTCTCCCTTCGAACAGACCGGGCTGCCAAAGGTGGGATCATTAGTGATCAAACGGTGATCTGGGACCGATTGCTGTTCCCCCTTCTGTTTCTTCGCCGCTAAGTTTCGAACCGGGAAGGGGCTTTGCGTTGGGCGCTGGCGAAGAGGCAGGGGTGCCTCGGTAGTCTAAAGAGGCTGAATGCCTCGGCGCTTACGCAAGGGATTTGGGGCCATCACGGACCCATATGCGTGTGATCACGTTTATTCGTGTGACCACGTCTGCCGACACCAGGCCGCAGTCGAACAGACTGTGGTCCTGCGGGCCGGCAACCTAGTGCCTCCTCATGCTGCAGTTGGGAAGCAATCGATCGCCGGTGCAATTGGGTGTGGCGATCCAACGAGGAGCCAAGTCAATGCAAACAGCAGTCAATACGGTTCAGTCGTTTGGCAAGATGCCGTCATTCCTTATGAATGGCGAGCCAGCGTCTCAGATCCGGGTCGTCGCCGTCGGCGGTGACGATTACTTCAGAGACATGCTGCCGAATGAACTGTCCGAGCAGGGATTTGCCGTGACCACATTCACGGACACGCCGTCCGTTCTGGCGGCCGCCGATCCGCTGTCCGCGGCGGATCTCATTGTCCTGGATTGGGGGCTTTCCGGCAATTCGGGCCTTGATCTGCTGCACCAGCTGCGGCGCCTGGGGGTCACTCTGCCGATCGTGTTCATCACGCACAGGTCGCTCACCAGCAACGAGAGCCTTGCCCTCGAGCACGGCGCCGTCGACTTCATCGACAAGTCGCGCGGCATCTCGATCCTGGCGCAGCGGCTGCGGATCGTCGCCCGCATCAAGGTGCCGGAGTCTCGGCGGGAAAAGGTCCTGCAGTTCGGCAGCCTCATGCTCAAGCCGCACATCAGCCGCGCCTTCTGGAACGATGTCGATGTCGAGCTCACTGTCGGCGAGTTCAAGATCATCAACCTGCTGGCCGCCAATGTCGGCCAGCACGTGACCTACCGCGAGATTTACGACGCCCTGCACTATCGCGGCTTTGTCGCCGGATGCGGGGAGAATGGCTACAAGACCAACGTTCGATCCGCCATCAAGCGCATTCGTCGGAAATTCGAGGCGCTCGATCCGACATTCGAGCGGATCCAGAACTACACGTCCTTCGGCTATATCTGGGCCCAGGACTGACCGAAGCGGCTTGCGCTCGATTGGAACCACTCTGCGGTTTCAATCGAGCGGAGGCGTCTCGTAGGCCGTCGCCTTGTTCTCGGCGATCCACTTCTTCTCTGCCTCGGAGTTGGGTGGCGGCGGCCTGAAGCCCTGAATCGACCAGATGTCGAAGGGCGTTTCGTCGATGTGGAACTCCCAGTCGTAGCCGCGACCCTGCGTGAACGGCGCGAGGGCTTCGTTGCACTTCTCGAGCCACCAGGCACGGGCTTCGACCGGCAGGGAGCGTGCGATGTGGTCGACCCAGATCCGCACGAATCGGCTGGTCGGCTCGCCGCCGACATAGAAGGACTCGGCGGCGATCTCCTGGAAGACGACGCCGACATAGAAGCGCGGCAGCTGGCGGTAGAGACGCGTGATGCGTTCCGCCATCTCCTTCTTGTCTGCGGCGCTGTAGGCGCCGACCGGGTGGTAGATCTTCCAGAGCGGCATGTCCGAATTTCCCTGAAGTTCTGGCTGGCTTTAATGATGATAATCATCATTAAAAGAGTCAAGCCGCCGATCGAAAGGCTTCTTGGCCCGACTCAGCGTCGGCGCGTGGGCTTGGCGGGCCGTGCGGCTTCGGCGAGGCAGCCTTCGAGGCCGGCGGCGAGGATCTCGTGGGCGAGGGGATCGTCGTCGGGCACCGCGCGGGCGAGGGTGAGGGCGCCGGCCATGGTGGCGACGATGGCGACGGCGCGGCGTCGTGCCTCGGCGTCGGTGAGACCGTAGGGCCCGAGCCGCTGCTGCACCGAGGCAACCATGCCTTCGATGCCCCGCGCGAATTCGGCTTTCACCCGGTCGGGCTGGTGGGCCGCTTCCGACCCCAGAGCCGCGGCCGGGCAGCTCCTGGCCGGCGCCTTGCGGCTCGCCCGCGACAGATAACCGGTCAACATCTCCTCAAGGTCACGGGCACGCTCGCGATGGGCCGCCATCCGATCGAAAGCGCGCCGCGTCGCCTCCGCCGCCAGCGCTTCCTTGGAGTCGAAGTGATTGTAGAAGCCGCCATGGGTGAAGCCTGCTTCCTTCATGACGTCGGCGACGCCGACGCCGCCGAAGCCATGAGTGCGGAACAGCTCCGAGGCGGCATCGATTACGCGCTCGCGATTCTGCTCGGCCTGTTCCTTGGTGATCCGCATCGCATCCACCTGCGTCGTTTCTTTGATTATAATTATCATCGTTAGGAACGGCCAGTGACCGATGACGGGCGGCGCGCGACTGGCAGGCAGCCTGCAGCAAGCCGGCCACGAACGGCTTGAAAAGTCACAGGCACGCCGTCCATACCGGCAGGCCGACCCCGTGACGGTGTTCGGCGAATCCGGTCGAAGAGGTGTTTCTTGGTAGCTTCCATCCAGGCGCGTATTGCCGACGAACTCGGGGTCAAGGAGCAGCAGGTCCAGGCTGCGGCCGACCTGCTCGATGGCGGCGCCACGGTCCCCTTCATCGCGCGCTACCGAAAGGAAGTCACCGGATCGCTGGACGACGCGCAGCTGCGCACGCTCGAGGAGCGGCTGCGCTACCTGCGTGAGCTGGAAGCTCGGCGCAAGGTCATCCTCGATTCGGTCCGCGACCAGGGCAAGCTCGATGCCAAGCTCGAGGCGGCGATCCTGGCGGCCGACAGCAAGGGTCGGCTGGAGGATATCTACCTCCCCTACAAGCCGAAGCGGCGCACCAAGGCCGAGATTGCCAAGGAGGCGGGCCTCGAGCCGCTGGCCGACCTGCTGCTGAAGGAGCCGCAGAACGTTCCACAGGCGAGCGCCGAGCCCTATGTTTCGGCCGACAAGAACGTGGCCGATGTCGCGGCGGCGCTGGACGGCGCCCGCGCCATCCTCACTGAACGTTTCGCCGAGAATGCCGACCTGATCGGCGCGCTGCGCGAAGAATTGTGGGCCAATGCCCAACTCAAGTCCGAGGTGCGCGAGGGCAAGAAGGAGGCGGGCGCCAAGTTCAGCGACTATTTCGATTTCTCGGAAGCCTTCGGCAAGATGCCGTCGCACCGCGTGCTGGCGCTGTTCCGCGGTGAACGGGAAGAGGTGCTGGGCCTCACCATCGAGCCGGATGACCCCGCGACGCGCCCGACGGCCAGTGTTCCTGGTGTTACCCCTGTCAGCGTCTATGAGCTGCGCATCATGCGGGCCTACGGCATTTCCGATCAGGGACGGCCGGGCGACAAGTGGCTGGCCGATACCGCGCGCTGGGCGTGGCGCACCAAGATCTTCGTGACGCTATCGATCGACATCAGGCTGCGCCTGTGGACCGCCGCCGAGGAAGAGGCCGTGCGCGTCTTCGCCTCCAACCTGCGCGACCTCCTGCTGGCTGCGCCGGCGGGAGCTCGGCCGACCTTGGGGCTCGATCCCGGCTTTAGGACCGGCGTGAAGGTCGCGGTGGTCGATGCCACCGGCAAGGTGGTGGCGACCAGCGCGATCTTTCCGCACGAGCCGCAGCGGCGCTGGGACGAGGCGCTGGCGGTCCTGGTGCGGCTGGTGCGCGAGCACAAGGTCGAGCTGATCGCGATCGGCAACGGGACGGCCTCGCGCGAGACCGACAAGCTCGCGATCGAGCTGGTCAAGGGCTTGGCCGATCTCAAGCTGCACAAGATCGTGGTGTCGGAAGCTGGTGCCTCGGTCTACTCCGCCTCGGCTTACGCCTCGGAGGAACTGCCCGGTCTCGACGTGACCCTGCGCGGCGCCGTGTCGATCGCCCGCCGGCTGCAGGATCCGCTGGCGGAACTGGTGAAGATCGATCCCAGGTCGATCGGCGTCGGCCAGTACCAGCACGATCTCAGCGAGTTCAAGCTGTCGCGCTCGCTCGACGCGGTGGTCGAGGATTGCGTGAACGGCGTCGGCGTCGATCTGAACACGGCCTCGCCACCGCTGCTGGCGCGCGTCTCGGGCATCGGCCAGGGGCTGGCGCAGAGCATCGTGTCGCACCGCGACGCGAATGGTCCCTTCCGGTCGCGCAAGGCGCTGAAGGACGTGCCGCGGCTCGGCCCCAAGGCGTTCGAGCAATGCGCCGGCTTCCTGCGCATCTCCGGCGGCGACGACCCGCTCGACGCCTCGGCGGTGCATCCCGAATCCTATCCGGTGGTGCGCCGGATCATGGACGCCACCAAGAACGACATCGCCACCCTGATCGGCAATGCGCCGGCGCTGCGGGCTCTCACACCGCAGACATTCGTCGACGACAGGTTCGGCCTGCCCACCGTCACCGATATCCTGCGCGAGCTGGAGAAGCCGGGGCGCGATCCGCGGCCGGCCTTCAAGACGGCCGAGTTCAAGGCCGGCATCGAGACGCTGAACGACCTCGAGCAGGGTATGGTGCTCGAAGGCGTCGTCACCAACGTCGCCGCCTTCGGGGCGTTCGTCGATATCGGCGTGCACCAGGACGGCCTGGTGCATGTCTCGGCCATGTCGAAGACCTTCGTGAAGGATCCGCGCGCCGTGGTGAAGCCCGGCGACATCGTGCGCGTGAAGGTTCTGGACGTCGACAAGCCACGCAAGCGCATCAGCCTCACGCTGCGGCTCGACGACCCGGTCGGCAGCCAGCCGGCGCGCGCGCCCGGCGCCGATCGCAATGCGCCGCGTGGTCCTCAGCGTGGCGCCGGCCATGGCGCGAACCATAGCGCTTCGGGCCGAGGCCCCGGCGGACCTCACGGCGGCAAGGCGACCTCGCCAGGCGGCGCGATGGCCGACGCCCTGCGGCGGGCCGGCTTGGGCACGCGCAACGGAACGTCCTGATCGGGCGGCGGTGAGGCCGCCGTCGACGACGAGCTCAGTGCCGGTCAAGAGCGGCCGCCGGACTCGATGCGAACGATCACGCGCTGGCCGAGGAGGAGCGGGGCGCTGCCCGTTTCGAAGCTGCCCGGCTCGAAGGCGATCACCACCTCGATGACGCGCACATCGGTGCGCTCGCGCGTGTCGTAGACGGTCGTGCGCCGCGGTGCGAAGGCGCGACCGACCCGTTGCACCTTGCCTTGGAAGCGCTGCCGTTCGTCGGGCTCCGGCGTGATCTCGACCCGCTGCCCTTCCTTGACGAGGCTCGCCGACTGTTCCTCGATCTCGGCGCGCACCAGCAGGGGAAGCGCCGGCGCCATCCAGAACAGGGTCGTGACGTTGAGCGTCGAGATACCGTCGCCCGGTCGGGCGAGGCGGCGCACGATCACGCCGTCGAGCGGCGCCCGCACGACCCTTTGCTCCACTTCCAGCTCGGCTGCGGCGAGGCGGGCTTCGGCCAGCGCGATCGCGGCTCGCTGATGGGCGATTTCCGCGTCGGTGGTCGCCATCAGGTCGCGCTCGGTATCGAGCAGCTTGGCGGCCGCCGCCTTGCTCGCCACCAGGGCCTCGAGACGCCGGACTTCGCGGGCCGCTGCCGCATGCTTCAGCTCGACCGGCTTCAGCGCCGCGCGCGCCTGCGCGAGCTCTGCCGCGGCCACTGAGGCCTGCACCTTGGGGATGCGGTCGTCGATGCGGGCGAGCACGGCGTCGCGCTTCACCGACTGGCCTTCCTCGGTCAGCACCTCGCGCACCACGCCGTCGCGCGAGGCCGCGATCTGGATCAGGCCGCCATCGACATCGACCAGCCCGCGCGCCACGACGACGGCGGGCAGCCGACTGGCCTCCTGGGCTGCGGCCAGTGTGATGGGCGCAATGGGCACCGCGACGGCGAGCAGGAGCAGCAGGCAGCGAACAAGCGGACTCATGAGCAAGCTCCCGTGATGCGTCCGTCCTCCATGCGGATCAGCCGATCGGCATGTTCGACGAGACGCGGATCGTGGGTGACGCAGAGCACGGCGGCGCCGCGTTCGCGCGCCGCCCGGTGCAGCAGGCCGACCACGACCTGGCCGTTCTCCTTGTCGAGGGCGGAGGTCGGTTCGTCGGCGAAGATGAGCGAGGGGTCCTTGACGAAGGCGCGGGCGATGGCGACGCGCTGCTTCTGTCCGCCGGAGAGCTCGGTCGGCCGCAGGTCGGCCTGCGCGTCGAGGCCGACGTCGCCAAGCGCACGGCGAGCCCGGTCGATGGCGGCATCGCCGTCGATGCCGGCATAGTTCAGAGGCAGCATGACCTGCTCGAGCGCAGTCAGCGCGCCGAACAGGTTGAAGCCCTGGAAGACGAAGCCGCAATGGGCGAGACGAAAGGCGTCGATCGCCGCCTTGCCGAGATCCCAGAGTTTCGTGCCCAGCACGTCGACCGACCCGGCATCGGGGCGCAGCAGTCCTGAGAGGACGGCCAGCAGCGTGGACTTGCCGCATCCCGAGGGGCCCATGATCAGGGTGAGCGCGCCCGGTTCGATCGTGAGGTCGATCGCCTTCAGCACTTCGCTGCGGGCCGCGCCGCTGCCGAAGGACTTGGCGATGCCGCGGGCCACGATGGCGCTCATCGCAGCAGTTCCGCCGGCTCGGTGCGGTAGAGCGGCCCCAGCGAGAACAGGCCGGAGACGAGGGCGACCGACACGGTGAACAGCGCCGTGCCGGCGACGGTCCACCAGGGGAAGGCGACGGCGACCGTGGCGGCGTCGGCCAGGGCGGCGACGCCCCAGGTCGTAAGCGCCGTGACGACGAGGCCGGCCATGCCCACCCAGAAGGACTGCTCCATCACCACGCGGCGGAGCGCGCGGGCCGGCACGCCCAGCGCGCGCAGGGTGGCGTATTCTCGGATCGAGGCCAGAAGGGCGCCGCGTAGGGTCTGGCTGGTGATGGCCACGCCCACCAGCAGGCCGAGCAGGGCGGAGAAGCCGAAGCCCGCGCCCGCGCCCGATTCGACCAGCCAGTAGAGCTGCGTCATGGCCGAAAGTTCGTCGGGACGCAGGACCAGGAACTCCTCGGGCAGCGACAGGGCCTGCAACTCGCGTTGCACGGCGTCGATCCCGGTGGGATTGCGCAGCCCGATCAGGAAATAGCCTTCGGTCTCGGGTCCTTTTTCCGCCGCCGACAGTGATGCCACGGTGGCCTTCGAGGCGAAGATGTTGGCGCCGCCGATGGCGCGCATGCCGCTGGTCGTGCCAATGACGCGCACGCGCCGGCCGTTGATCTCGGCGGTGTCGCCGATCGTCACGCCGAGCTTGCCGAGATCGATCTCGTCCACCACCACGGCGCCGACTTCACGCAAGGCACGGCGCATCGCCGGGTTGAAATCGCGCGGCAAGCTGAGCGAGCTGTCGGTGACGTCGAAGCCGGTGACCATCACCAGCACCTTGCCGCCGGTCGGGCCGCGCCAGTCGCCGCCGGTGAAGGCGAGCGTCTGCACGGTCGCGACCTCGGGGTGGGCGCGCAGGCGCATTTCAATGCGCGCCGGCATGGCGCGGGCGAGGTCGAAGGACTGGGTCCGGCCTTCGACGACCCAGAGATCGGCGCGCGCTTTGTCGACCACCTGGGTCGAGGTGGCGAACATGCCGATCAGCAGGCCGAGCTGGACGATCACCAGCAGACCCGCGAAGGCGACGGCGAGCACGGCTGCGAGATAGCGTTTCCATTCGTGCCGCAAGCTGGCGCGTGCCAGCGAGACGCGGCCGGTCATGGCGTGGGGCGTCTTGGGGGGTGCTTGGCCGGCTGCAGATAGGCGGTGAGCATGCGGCGCAGCTCGACGAGCGTGCCGGCGGTATCGAACGTGCGGTCGAAGCCGCGGCGCCAGAAGATGCCTTCAAGGGTCGACAGGATCACGATGGCGGTGGCGCGAACGTCGGTACCGGGCGAGATACGTCCGTCGGCCCGGCCCTGCTCCAGCAACTGCGTGACCCGGTCGGTCATCTCGCGATCGATCGCATCGAAGATCTCGCCGATCCGCGGATTGCGGCAGGCCTCGGCCGCCACCTCCAGGCCGAGCACCAGCTCCGCCTCGTCGTGGCGCTGCAGCTCGTGCTCGATGACGGCGATCAGGCCGTCGACCAGGTCGTCGGCGCGCTCGATCGCGGCGATCGCCGTCAGGGTCTCGCGGCGCTCGTCCTCGGCCAGGGCTTGCAGGATCGCGTCCTTGGAGCGGACGTAGTGATAGAGGTTCGCCGCGCTCATGCCCGCCTCGGCGGCGATGTCGGGCATGGTCGCGTTCTGCAGGCCTTTGCGCGCGAAGACGCGCAAGGCCGCTTCGAGGATGCGGGTGCGGCGGGTGGCATGCAGG
>BFBZ01000002.1_pt19 | contig 263385 bp, 255 predicted proteins | sample 1888401 | NCBI WGS metagenome assembly BFBZ01 (sample SAMD00112614, study PRJDB3348) | symbiont metagenome | host: Chara braunii
GCCGTTGCTCGCAAGCTTCTCACCATCCTCAACGCCATGCTCAGGGACCAAAAACCATGGCAACCCGCTTGACAAAGAACACAGTCGCTGAGGAGCCGCGAAGCGGCGTCTCGAAGGATCGAGGCCGAGCTGTATCGGCCGGGCCTTCATGGTTCGAGACGCGCTTCGCGCTCCTCACCATGAGGGTCTGGTAACCTACTTGGTGCAGTCCTTCAGATCTTTGTCGGCGATCGAGAACACGGCGTCCGCTTTGATCTCGATGTCGCGGACCACGCATTGCCGTGAGTTGGGATAGCTGACCTTGGCGTCGTAGCGGCCGGGCTCGACCCCGGTGATGCGCAGTCGCTCGTCGTGGTCGACCTCCTTGTCCTTGTCGTTCAGGCACTGGTTCGGACCCCAGTCGGTCTTGCCTGACGGTGCGAGCTGGAAGCCGGAGATGGTCTCGCTGGTGAGATTCCAGAGCCGGATGCCCTTGCCCTTGGTCTGCGCAAGCGTCGTGCCCGGCATCGCAACCAACAGGATGCCGATCGCAATCAGCTGACGGCGCATGGTGACCTCCCTCGACAATCTCTGATGATGCAGTTGACCACGAGTGGTCATTTCGATTCAAGCGGCAACGCCGCAAGCTCCGTCCTGATCCTGGCGAGCTCGCCTTCGCTGCGCTGGCTGCGCGGAATCGAAATCGGCACCTCCTGCACGATACGCGCCGGCCGCGGCGACAGGAAGAACAGGCGGTCGCCGAGACGGATGGCATCATCGAGACTGTGGGTGACGAGCAGAGTCATCACCGGGCGGCTCGCCACCAGTGTCGCGATCTCGTCGCGCAGGCGGCCGGCGAGCGCGTCGTCGAGTGAGGCGAGGGGTTCGTCGAGCACGAGCAGATCGGGCTCGACCGCAAAGGCGCGGGCGAGAGCCACGCGGCGGGCAAGGCCCAGCGACAATTCGCCGGGGAAGTGGCTGCGATGCGCCTCCAGCTCGAGGATCTTGAACAGCTCTGACAACTTGGCGTCAGAGGCATTGGGCGCGGCGAGCCGCACGTTCTGCTCGACCGAGCGCCACGGCAGCAGCCGCGGCTCCTGGAACACCATGCCGATCCGCGCCTCGGGCGGGCGCGCGACTTGGCCGGAGAAATCGCGGTCGAGCCCGAGGATGATGCGCAACATGGTGCTCTTGCCGCAACCGGACGGGCCGATCAGCACGCCGACCTCGCCGGATTGCAGCGCGAACCTGATCGGCGCCAGCACGTCGTGCGCTCCGCCCGCAGCGCTCTCGTAGGTCTTGCCTGTGATCTCGACCTCAAGCCGCACGGGGCCGCCACCGCGTTACGCGGGCCTCGAACGGCTGCACCAGCGCGGTTTCGATGACGAGCACGACCGCGGCGAATGTCAGGGAATAGGCGAGCAGGCGCGGCGTGTCGAACAGCTGGAAGGCGACGCCGATTTCGAAGCCGACGCCGTTCGGACGCCCCAGCAGCTCGGCGACCAGCACGATCTTCCACACCAGCGACAGGCCGGAGCGGGCGGAGGCCGCGATATAGGGTGCAAGCTGCGGCAGCACGACATGGCGGAAGGCGCGCCAACGCGGCATCGCGAACACGGTCGCCATCTCGTCGAGCGAACGGTCGAGCGCGCGCGTGCCCTCGCGCAAGGTGACGACCGCGGTCGGCAGCTTGTTGATGGCGATCGCTGCGATCGCCGCGGCTTCGGTGAGCCCAGCCCAGATATAGGCGAGCACGATCACGACCAGCGCCGGCAGGTTGAGCAGCAGGATCAGCCAGGGATCGCCGAGCCGGTCGGCGAGCTTCACCCGCCCCATCAGATAACCGATGGCGCTGCCGACCGACATCGCCAGCACGAAGGCCAGCGTGACGCGGGCAAGCGTGGCGCCGAGATGCAGGAACAGCGCACCGCTCGCGGCCTCGGCGATGATGACGTCGAGCACGGCGGGCGGGGAGGGCAGCTTGGCACCGCCGACGAACAGCGCGGCAATCCACCAGATCGCAAGGAACAGGGCGAAAGAGAAAAGGCGCAGCACCTCAGTCTCCGGGGACCGCGTGATAGAACGTGCCGGGATCGAGCTCGGCCGCGGGCCCGACCAGATCACGGCCGCCGATCTCGGCCAGCACGCGATAGAGCACGCGCGCATCCGTCTCCTCGTCCGTGATGCTTCGGCGCGGAATGCCGTCGCGATAACGATCGCGGTATGTCCTGAGCATTGTGGGATCGGTCGCGCCGGTGAGCGGAGCGATCTTGTCCCAGGCCGCATCAGAGCTGACCAGCAGCTGCTTGGCCTTGCGGGTCATGGCGATGAAGCGCGCCACGGTGTCGCGATGGCCCGCAGCCCAGCCCTCGTCGAAGACATAACCCACCGCGGAGACCGCGCCCTTGGCACCTAACTTCGGCAAAATCTCCTCGATACCGGCGAGGCGCCTGAAGCCCTTGGCCTCGAGCTGGGCGCAGAAATTCCAGAAATTCAGGCTCGCATCCATCTCGCCGTCGAGCGCCTTGGCCGCGATCAGCGGCGGCGCGCCATAGACGATGGTCGCATCCGACTTGAGGTCGATGCCGTCCTGCTTCATCCGCGCCTGCAGCAGCAGCCAGCTCTTGTCGATCGGACCGCCGCCGACGGCGAGCTTGCGGCCCTTGAGATCAGCGAGCGTCTTGATCGGCGAGGCCGCAGGCACCATCACGGCGCCGAGCGCGCTGGAATAGGGATAGAAGGTGAGCCTGGCACCAAGCGCGCGCTCGCGCGACACCCACAGCCAGTCCGACAGCATGATGTCGGCATTGCCGGCGCGGAGCGCGATCTTGCCGGCCTCGGGGCTCGCAAGCTCTGTCACCTCCAGCGACAGATTGGCCTCCTTGTCGAGCCCGGCCTCGCGGATCGTCGCCAGTTCCCAGGAAAACGTCCCGGTCTTCTGCACCGCCAGGCGGATGACATCAGCGGCATGGGCCGCCGCGCCCAGCGCCAGCATCATCACGAGCACTATTGTTCTTGCCAATACTCTCATCACCTTGTGAGCCATTTCCTCGGACAGAGTGCTTTTCAGGACAATAGGCATAGCATAGCTTCCATCGCAACCAGCGGGAGGACGCACATGAGGTTTGCGGGACGATCGATTGTCGCTGCTCTGGTCGTGCTCGCGGCGACCGCCTGTGCAGCCCGCGCCGAGGAGGCCAATGACTATCCGACGTCAGCGCGCGCGGAATATGTCTACGGCTGCATGAAAGCCAATGGCGAGACACGGCAGGCGATCGAGCAATGCTCGTGCTCGATTGACGTCGTCGCCTCCATCGTCCCCTACGAGCGTTATGTGACCGCCGAGACCGCGCTCAGCATGTCCCAGGTCCGCGGCAATCTCGGCACCCAGTTCCGGACCTCGGAGCAGGCAAATTCGGCGATGAATGATCTCAGGCGGGCGCAGGCCGAGGCCGAGGTGAGGTGTTTCTAGTTCTTTCTTCCCTTCTCCCCTTGCGGGAGAAGGTGGCGCGAAGCGCCGGATGAGGGGTATCTATCCGAGCATTCAAGCGTGAGAGGCGTTCGCGGAGACATACCCCTCACCCGTCTCGCCGCCACGCGGCGATCCACCCTCTCCCGCAAGGGGAGAGGGGAAGAAAGCACCTCTCACGTCCCCGGCTTCTCCACGTCCCACTCATTGCGGAACACGTGCCCGTCCGTGTCCTTGGCTTCCGCGCGAAAACGCTTGGCACCGTTGGAGACGTAGGTGAAGCGCAGGTTGGGATCTTCCGAGATCGAGATACCGCCTTCCATCGACAGCACGGGGCTGCCGTCCTGCGTCAGCGTCAGCTGGTTGATGAAGAAGGCGGGAATATAGAGCTGCGTGACCTGATCCATCTGCAGGCCGGAATTGTTGGGATGGCCAATCATGATCTGGGTTTCGCGGATGCGGCTTGCCGGCGCGTCCTCGCGTGCGAATTGCCGGTAACGCATCTGGCCGAGGTGGTTCTTGGCTTCCTCGGCATTCTTGCCGGCCGGGGCCGAGCAACCGCCTGAGGCCTTCACGTAAACCTTGGAGACGTAGAGCTGACCGTCGCTGAGCTCGGCGACCGCATGCACATCGGTGTAATTATTGACGCGCACGCGCGTGGAGATCTCGCTGACATTGGCATCCGGCCCGAGATCGAATTTGGCGGCCATCGGCGCCGGGTTGCGATCGATCACCAGCGTGATCGAGCGGATGCGGCGGCTGTCTGCGGGCGACAGCTTGCTGCGCAGGGTCACCGGCACGATCGCGGCGTCCTCGGCGCGATAGGGCATCTCGATGGCGATGACATCAGCGCCGTCGTTCATGGGACGGTTGCTGAAGATGTCCTGCACCAGGCCAGGCCAGGGATCGTAGGCCTCTTCGGCGCTCGCAGGCAGCGCGAAGGCGATGCCGGCGAGCGCGGCGATCAAAGTCAGGCGGCGTGTGCATCCCATCATGGTCAAGGTCCTATACGGACGACGCAGTTGTTCGACGAGGGTAGCGCGCCCGCTACTCCCATTCAATTTCAGAAAATGCTGCGGTTGCGTTGCGGGCGTTATAGTCTTCGAACAGTTCCCAAAGGGGCCGCTCGGTCGCGGCGGCCTTGTCGGCCGCGCTCCGGATCGGCTCGCCCTTCTTGTTCGACGCACGGACATCCGACAGCAGCGTCGAGAGATAACGCCGTTCATCGGCCAAAGCGGCAGGCCAATCGCTCACGGGGCCGTGACCGGGAACGACGCGGACTGCCGGAACGGCCTCCAGCTCTTTCAACAGGGCGAGCCAGCCGCGAATGCTGCCGTCCATCACCGGAACGTGGCGCAGAAACACCAGATCGCCCGCAAACAGCGTCTTGGTCGTCTCGTCGAACACAGTCAGATCATTGTCACTATGCGCGGCCGGCCAGGCCCGCAAGGTTATCAGGCGCGATCCCAGATCGAGCGTCATCGTGTCCTTCACGAGCAGGGTGGGCGGCACGATCTTCACGGGATCGATCAGCTCCCCGCCCATGATGCGGCGGAAATTGTCCAGATAATACGGCCCGCGCGTCGCCAGCGCCTGCGGCAGCTTGCTGTGTCCGACGAAGCTGGTTCCTTCAGCCACAAAGGCGGCATTGCCGAAGACATGGTCGGGGTGGCCATGGGTGTTGATGATATAGCGGATCGGCTTGCTGGTGCTGGCCCGCACGGCCGCGAGCAGTTCCTCGCCTTCGCGCCGGCTGCCACCGGTGTCGATCACGGCCACCGCATCCCCGCCGACGATGAAACCGACATTGGCGATATCGCCCTCGTTCTCGCGGCTCATCAGGGCGATGGTCCCGGAGTGCACGAAGATTCCGGGGGCGACTTCGCTCACAGGCAATTCGGCCGCCCCGGCGCGTGCTAGCGTCGCTGCTGCCAGCAGGGACAGGGCTGCGATCTTTGATGCGAGATGCGACACTTTTCCGCCTCGGTTCAGGATTGGCCGCATTGCACTGCAGCAAAAAAGCCAACACCAAGTTTGGCAAACAGGATGCGTTCATGCGTTGCATGGATAGCATTCGAATGAAATGAGGAGGAAGCGCGATGGAGGCCGGACGACATCGTCGCTGGTTGTTCTTGCTGTGCGTGATGGCGGCGTCGTGTGCGATCGGCAAATTCGCCCGCGCGCAGACGAGTGATGGTGGCGATCTCTCGTTCGAGCTGGTCGATCCAAAAGTGCTGCGGGTCTGCGCCGATCCGCGCAACATGCCGTTCTCCAACGAGAAGGGCGAGGGCATCGAGAACAAGCTCGCCGAGCTGTTCGCGGACAAGCTGCAGAAGAAGCTCGACTACGTCTACTTCCCGCAGGCGACGGGTTTCGTGCGCATGACGCTCGGTGCGCATCGCTGCGACGTCATCATGGGCTTCCCGCAGGGCGACGACGTCGTGCAGGGCACCAATCCCTATTACCGCACGACCTATGCGCTGGTCGCCAAGTCAGGCAGTGGGCTCGAGGATGTCGATACGCTCGAGGATCCAAAGCTGAAGGGCAAGCATGTCGGTATCATCGCCGGCACGCCGCCGGCGACCAACATGGCGATCGCCGGGCTGATGAGCGATGCCAAGCCCTATCCGCTGATGATCGACACGCGCTACGACAATTCGGCGCAGGCGATGATCGACGATCTCATCTCGGGGAAAATCGATGCCGGCGTGTTGTGGGGCCCGATGGCCGGCTATTACGCCAAGAAGGCCGGCGCGATGCATGTGACGCCGCTGGTGAAGGAAACCACCGGCCCAAAACTGGTCTATCGCATCGGCATGGGCGTGCGCGCCGCCGACCAGAGCTGGAAGCGGCAGCTCAACAAGCTGATCCAGGAGAACCAGGGCGAGATCAACAAGATCCTGCTGGATTTTGGCGTGCCTCTGCTCGATGAAAACGATCGGCCGCTCGGCGTGGAGGCGGCCAAGAAGGCGCCATGAGATGGCCGCTTGCCGCTGCGCTCGTCGCCGCCGTGCTGGCGGTGCCGGCGTCGGCGCAGCAGGACTCGGCGCAGCAAGATTTGCCACGGCAGCAGGAGCCGTTCGAGCCGGAGGGCTATCGCACCGACAATTACCGCGCGCCGGTGCCGGCGACGCTGGAAGGCGCACGCGTGCTGACGACGGCGGAGGCCGAGGCCATCTGGCGGGCGAAGAGCGGCGCTTTCATTGACGTGCTGCCGCGCGCGCCGAAGCCGAAGAACCTTCCCGCAGGCACGGTGTGGCGCGATGCGCCGCGGAGAAACATTCCGGGCAGTATCTGGCTGCCGGACACAGGCTACGGCGCGCTGCCGGCCGCAATGGATGATTATTTCCAGCGCGGCCTTGCGCAAGCGTCGCACGGCGACAAGGCCGCGCTATTGGTGCTCTATTGCCTCGCCGATTGTTGGATGTCCTGGAACGCCGCCAAGCGCGCGCTGGCGTATGGCTACGCCAACGTCGCCTGGTATCCTGATGGCACCGACGGCTGGGAGCGCGCGAAGTTGCCAACGGAGGACGCGCAGCCGGAGCCGCGGCCCGAGCAGTGAGGCAAGACGTGGCGGTGGAGGCCTCGTGGTTCGAGACGACCGCTTCGCGGTCTCCTCACCACGAGGGTCTAACATCTCACCGCGAAACCAGACCTCATCCTGAGGAGCCCGCCAAAGGCGGGCTCCTGAGGAGCCCGCCAAAGGCGGGCGTCTCGAAGGATGGCTGCAAAGTGAGACTGCTACTGCTTCTGCAACTTCGTCAGCATGCCCGTACCATCCGTATCGGTCGCGGTGTACGTCACCCTGTCGCCGGCATGGACGGCATCCAGCATTGCGGCGTCCTTGGCCTTGTACTGCCGCAGCGCGCCGGCGCCGCCGGCACTGCCGCCGACCGTGCCTTTCTGCGTCTGCTGGATCGAGATCGTGTTGTTGAGCCTGTTGATGCTGGTGACCATTCCGGTCAGGTCGTCAGCAAAAGCGCTTGATGCAAGCACGGTGATGGCCGCAGCGCCTGCGAGGACGAATTTTGCTGTTCCCATCGAGCCCTCCTGTCGCTGGAGATTCACAGGATAAGCCATCCTAGATCGATTTGGTTCCGGCTGATAGCGCGGCAAACATTAACGATCGCGTTGATGTCGCGGGAACTCTGATGAAAGCTGTCAGCAGCGCTGACGCTATTCCATTTCCTGCTGGATCACGCGCCCGAGCGCGAACAGGCGCTGATCGATCGTGGTCGGAACCTCGCAGACGAAGCGTACCACCTTGCGGCGGTCCTCGAAGATGCGGGTTTCCCAGATCAGCTGGTTGCTCATGGCGTCGACCTTGGCGTCGTCGCGCGGCGTCGCGTCCTGCAACGCCTGGAGCTGGATGGTCTCCTCGCGGATCTTGTCGGCGGCCTCGCGCTGCTTGCGGCTGACGCGCTCCAACCCGCTCATGACCTGGGAGCGCTGGGCGTTGAGCGTGTCGAACAGGCCGGCGAACAGCAGTTTTGCGTTGTTGGTCTTGTCGGCGGCGGAGCCGGCCAGGAATTCCTTCACCGACTTCTCGGCCTCGTCCAGCGGCGTCTTGCGGGCCGCGAGCTTCGAGACCAGCGCGCTGACCTTGCTGTCGTCCTTCCACTTGGTCTCGGCGTCACCGAGCTCCGGACCGGCCCAGACGGCAGCGAGCGAGATTTCCGGCACCTTGGCCTGCGCACAGGGCCAGCTGGGATAGCGTGGATCGGCGGCGTGGGCGGCAGCGGTCGAGACCGCGAACGCAAGGGCCACAAGCGCAAATGTCCGAACGCTCATCCTTCGCCTCCGGCAGGCCCGCGCCGCGCCAGCCCGCGCGAGGGATCATAGGCGAAAATGGCGCCGATCATGAAGACGATTGTGCAGGCTCCGACCACGGCGAGCGAGATCCAGTTGATCTGCCCATACAGCGCGAAACGGATCAGCTCGACCGCATGGGTGAACGGATTCGCCTCGCAGAGATAGTAGAGATACGGGCTGCCTTCCTGAACGCGCCACAGCGGGTAGAGCGCGGACGACGCAAAGAACATCGGGAAGATGACAAAATTCATGACGCCGGCAAAGTTCTCCAGCTGCTTGATGCCGGAGGAGATCAGCATGCCGAGCGAGCCGAGCATCAGCCCGGACAAGATCAACGCCGGCAGCACCGTGAGGTAGCCAATCGGGGGCGGGGTGATATCCCAGAACCAGGCGATGATCAGGAACGCATAGACTTGGAGCAGCGACACCGCCGTGCCCGCGAGCAGCTTGCAGAACAGCAGGAAGCCGCGCGGCAGCGGGCTCACCAGCAGCGTGCGCATATTGCCCATCTCGCGATCGTAGACCATCGAGAGCGAGGATTGCATGCCGTTGAACAGCTGGATCATCGCCATCAGTCCAGGCGCGATGAAGACCTCGTAGAGGATGTAGGTCTCGTGGGGCGGGATGATGGAGATGCCGAGCACTTGCCGAAAGCCGGCGGCAAAGATGAACAGCCACACCAGCGGCCGCACCAGCGCCGAGACGAAGCGTTCGCGCTGATGCAGGAAGCGCAGGCCCTCGCGCCAGACGATGCCGGTGAGGCAGGTCATGTATTCGCTGGCCGAGAAGCCGCGCGGCATGTCTCGCGTGGTGATGCTGCTCATGCGCCGCCTCCGGGCATGATTTGCGCACCTGTCAGGCGCATGAAAGCGGTGTTGACGTCCTGCGCGCCGGCTTCGGTGATGACGCGGCCCATCGGCCCCTGCGCCAGCACCTTGCCCTGATGCAGCACCACGAGGTCGTCACCGGCCATGATCTCGTCGAACAGATGCGTGGCCCAGAGCACACCGATGCCTTGCTCGGTCACGAGCTGGCGGACATGGCTGATGATGTCGGCGCGTGCCTTGACGTCGAGGCCGACGGTCGGCTCGTCCAGCAGCAACAGCCGTGGTTTATGCAGCAGCGCACGGGCGATCTCCAGCCGCCGCATCTGGCCGCCTGAGAGATCGCGCACCTTGCTGCCGGCGCGGTCGGCAAGCCCGATGCGCGCGAGCAGCTCGGCGCTCCGCGCGGTTGCTTCACGCCTGATGATGCCGTGCAGGGCTGCGTGATAGAGCAGGTTCTGCGTCAGCGACAGGTCGAGATCGAGCGTGCGCGGCTGGAACACGACACCGAGCAGTCGCAGCGCCTCGCCGGGCGAACGGCTGATGTCATGGCCAAAGATGCTGACGCGGCCGGACTGGATGCCGAACAGGCGCGTGATCAGCGAGAACAGCGTGCTCTTGCCGGCGCCGTTGAGGCCGAGCAATGCGGTGAAGCTCGCGGGCCTCACGTTGAAGGAGACATCGATCAGGGCCCGGCGCGGGCCATAGGAATGGCTGACACCGTCGATCGACAGCGCCGGCACTGCAGCCGGATCGGGCTTGGGCATTTCCAGTGGTTCGGCGATGGGGGCGGGGCTGGTCATGGCGCGATCGTGATGCCCCAGGGCAATTCGCCGACCTGGATGGTCTTGATCACTTTTTGCGCGGCGATGTCGATGACGGAAACGTCGTTGGAGACGCCGTTGGTGGTGAGGAGATATTTTTCATCCGGCGTGAACGCCATGTGCCAGACGCGCTGGCCGACCAAGAGGTATTTCGTCACCTTGCGCGTAGCGGTGTCGACCACGGCGACGCGGTTGGCGGGGCCGAGCGCGATAAAGGCGGTCTTGTCGTCCTTGGTCATGCCGATGCCGACCGGCTGGATCGCCTCTTTCCGGAGGCCGGGGATCTCGAAAGTGACCTTGCCGATCACCTCGTGCTTGGCGGGATCGACGATCGACACCGTACCGCCGATCTCGGAAGAGACCCACAATTCGGACGAATCATGCTTGTAACAGGCAAAGCGTGGCCGTGGATCGACCAACACGTTGGCAACGATCTGGCGCGATCCTGTGTCGATGAAATGCGCCATGTTGGTCGTTTCGGACGTGTTGATGAGGGTCTTGCCATCAGGGCTGATGGTCATGCCCTCGGGCTCGACGCCGACCTGGATGTCGCCGAGACGGGCGCGCTTCTCCAGATCAATCACCGTCACCGTGTTGTCGTTCTCGTTGGCGACGTAGAGTGTCTTGCCGGCGGCATCCTGGGCGAACAATTCGGGGTCGGGACCGGATGGCAGGGTGTCCACCACGCCTTGGGTCTTGGCATCGATCAGCTGGATGGTGTCGTCGTCGCCGACCGCGACCATCACGAACTTGCCGTCACGCGTGAACTCGATGCCGCGCGGACGCTGGCCGACCTTGATCGTCTTGGTCACCGTCCAACTGTCGGTGTCGATCACCGACACCGTATTGCTCTTTTCGTTCGAGACATAGGCGATGAAGGCATGCGCGGGGGCTGCCGCCAGCACCAGTCCGGGCAGCAATCCCGCACGCAACATCAAAATTCTCATTTCAGCTTGCATTTGCTCTCCGGGCGATCGTAGCCGAGCGTGTCGAGCTCGGAGACCTGGTGCAGAAATCCTTCCTGCGGCGACACCGACACCACCATGCGGCCGTCGACCAGCAGGATCGGCTGGCGGAGCTGCAGATTCCAGTCGCGCAGGGTGAGGCGGGTGCCCTTGAAGGCGGCAACCTCGAAGTTCGGCCCCTTGATGAAGTCCGTGACCTTCTTGACGTCGCCGGAATTGGTGCGCGATGTCGCCTCACCGATCATGCGCACTGCGGTCCAGGCCTGCATGTCGAGCGCGGTCATGCGGCGTGCGTTAAGCTTCATGAAGCGGTTCTGCATCTGCGTCGCGCCCCATTGGTCCTGCGCGGCGTCCCAGCTGCGCGGCACCAGGCCCGCCGAGCCCGCGACGGGCCGCGGATCCCAGGTGCGATAGGGCAGATAGGCGGCGAACACTTCGCTTTCGTCAGCGGCGACCAGCACGTCGTAAGCCGGTGCCTGCTGTGTGAACACCGGCATCTGGCGCTGGATCAGTGTGACCCCGGAATCCGTGCGACGCGCGCCACCGGTGTCCTCGAAGCTGCGCTCCTGCACGATCTTGGCACCGAACCGCGTGGCGGCGCGGCGGAGCGCATCGGCGTAGAGCTTGTCCTGATCATGCGAGCCCACCACCAGCAGCCAGCGCGACCATTTCTTCCACACCAGGTACTGGCCGAGCGCATCCGCCAGCATCGAGCGTGTCGGCGCGGTGTGGATCACATTGGCGCGGCAATCCGCCTCGCGCAGCCGCTCGTCGATGGCGCCGGCGTTGAACAGCAGCGTGCCGCGATCGCGCAAGGCGTCGGCGACTTTGAGAAGCGCATCGGCCGGCAGGTCGGCGATGATGAAGCCGTTGTGTTCGGCGAGCGCAGTCGCGGCCTGGACCGGGTCTTCGCCTTCCTTGACGCGGCGTTCCTCCAGCGTGAAGCGCTGGCCCAAAAATTTTCCGGTGGTGTTGTTGTCCTCGATCGCGAGTTTTGCGCCGGCCGTGCCGTCATTCTCCGCGGGCTGCTCGACCAGCGACAGCGTCGATCTGGTGCCGGCGACGCCGAGATAGCCGACGCCGATCGTAACAGGGTCGGCCGCGAGCGCTTGCGCCGCTGCCAGACACAGGCCGATCGGGCCGAGCAACCATCGGATCATGCTTCCTCCTCACGTTCTCCCCGGCTTGACCGCCGATGGAGAATTGTTTCTCTTCAAGCATGACCGATTTGACAGGGCTTGCAACCCCGGATTTGGTCGTCGCGACGCCACGAGCGGAATCACGATCATGCGAGCGCTGATATGTTTCGCAGCTTTGCTGCTGATGGGGTCGCCGGCATTCGCCGATCCGCCAAAGCTTGCGATCTTCGATTTCGAGCTGGTCGACACCAGCCTGCCCGGCGAGTTCTATGGCTCGAAGCCGGAAGAGGCGCGGCTTGCGCATATCAGCGACCAGCTCCGCAAGGAACTGGCCGAGTCCGGTCGGTTCCAGGTGCTCGATATCGCGCCGGTCAGGGATGCGGCACGTCACAGCAATCTGCAGGCCTGCGGCGGCTGCGACCTCAAGCTTGCCGGACAATTGGGCGCGGACCTCGAGATCACAGGCATGGTGCAGAAGGTCTCGAACCTGATCATCAATCTGAACATCTATCTGCGCGACGTGAAGACCGGCAACATGATCACGGCGGCCAGCGCCGACATGCGCGGCAACACCGATGAATCCTGGTCGCGCACGATGAGCTATCTGATCCGCAACCGGCTGCTGGCGCCGAATTACGGGAGGCCGTGAGTAGATTCTTCTCCCCACGAGCGCCACTGCACCCTCTCCCCTTGCGGGAGAGGGTGGCTCGCCGCGTAGCGGCGAGGCGGGTGAGGGGTATCTGTCCTCGCGAACAGTCGCGCGTGCGGAGAGAACCCCTCATCCGGCGCTTCGCGCCACCTTCTCCCGCAAGGGGAGAAGGGAAGGCAGTGAGCGCTCGGCGCGCAAACCTCACCCCTTCAGCCGCTCCGCATGCCAGTGCAGATGATCGCTCATGAATGTGGAGATGAAGTAGTAGCTGTGGTCGTAGCCCGGCTGCCGCCGCAGCGTCAGCGGGATGTTGGCCTTGGTGCAGGCCGCCTGCAGCAGCTCGGGCTTGAGCTGCTCGTTGAGGAAATTGTCGGCCTCGCCGACGTCGACGAGGAAGCTGGAAAATTTCGCGCCGTCCTCGATCAGCGCCACCGTGTCATGGCTGCGCCAGGCCTCCTTATTTGGCCCGAGATAGCCCGTCAGCGCCTTGATGCCCCAGGGCACCTGAGAGGGCGCCACGATCGGGGCGAAAGCGCTGGCGGCGCGATAGCGATGCGGGTTGCGCAGCGCCACGGTCAGCGCGCCGTGGCCGCCCATCGAATGGCCCATGATCGATTGCCGTTTGGCATCGACGGGAAAATTTCCCGCAACAATCTTGGGCAACTCGTCGGTGACATAGGTCCACATGCGGTAATTGCGGGCGAACGGCGCTTCGGTCGCGTCGACATAGAAGCCCGCTCCAAGGCCGAAATCATAGGCATTGTTGGCATCGCCGGGTACGTCGGGCCCGCGCGGCGAGGTGTCGGGGGCGACGAAGATCAGGCCGAGCTCGGCGCAGGCTTTACGGAATTCGCCCTTCTCGGTGACGTTGGCGTGGGTGCAGGTGAGCCCGGAGAGATACCAGACCACGGGCAGTGTTGCGCCTTCGGCATGCGGGGGAACATAGACCGAGAACACCATGTCGGTTCCGGTCGCGCTGCTCGCATGGCGGTAAACGCCCTGCACGCCGCCGTGGGATCTGTTGGTCGAGACAGTCTGGATCGTCATGCCTGATGGCTCCGTGGCATCTCACCACATCATCTTTGCAATGCTTGTGTGACCGAATTTTGTGGCGCTCTTTTACGCCACGCCGCTGTCGATCGCCAGCCGCACCAGCTCGACCGAGGTCTTGACCCCGAGCTTCTGGCGCATGATCGAGGAGGTGTTGGCGACCGTTTTGTAGGATGATTGCACCAGCCAGGCGATTTCGGACAGGCTTTTTCCAGCGCTGAGCAGCCGCAGGATTTCCATCTCGCGCGCATTCAGCTTCGACAGCGGGCTCTGCGCCAGCGCCGGCCCCGCGAAGGCGATGCTGCGCGCAATCGCGCTGGGCAAATAAGTGCCGCCGCCGCCGACGGTGCGGATGGCCTCGACGAGGTCGTCGGGGTCGCCAGTCTTGGAGACATAGCCCTTGGCGCCGCACTCGATCGCACGCGCGGCGAAGGCCGGGTCGTCGTTCATGCTGAACATGATGATGCGGGCTTCCGGCGCACGCGCGAGGATGCGCCGTGCGAGCTCGAAACCGGAGACGGTCGGCAGGTTGATGTCGATGACGCAGAGGTCGGGGCGCTCGACGATGAAGACGCTCTCGCCGTCCTCGGCGTCTGCGGCCTCCAGGATCTCGATCTCGCCTTCGTCGGCCAGCACGGCGCGGCAGCCGGAGGCGACAATGGGATGATCGTCGACGATCAGAATGCGCATGGGCGTTCCCCGTGACAGCGCCGGCTTGTTTTGCGCCGCATGATACCGAGCGAGACAGACGTGCGTCTCATGTCGGCTCATGCAACCCGGCCGGGATTGCTGTACGCTTCCGATTAGATATCGGGCGCTTCTCTTCTGTCAACGTCGTCGGACGGGTGAAGCTTCGAGGGGCACGGGCGAAAGCAATGTGGCAAAATCTATCCCTGCGCGGGCGTATCAACCTTCTGCTGGCGCTGCTGCTGGCGCTCGGGCTCGCGGTCAACATCGCCCGCCAGGTCGCCGAGGCCGGCCCCCGCGTGCAGGCCGAGGACCAGAGCGTGATCCGGCTCGCGCGCGAGTTCATCGAGATGATCGTTGCCGATCTCAACGAGGCGCCGGATCCCGATGCCAGGCTGAACCGGATCGCGCACGACCTCAACCGTCTCCGCCATGTCAGCATCGCGCTCCGTGATGCCGGCGGGAACCCTCTGACACCGCCGCGGCCCGATGCGGATGACGACACGCCGGGGCCGCCGGCCTGGTTCGTCAGCCTGGTTCATCCCGAGCAGACCGCTGTCAGCGTGCCGGTCTCCGTCCATGGCAAGCCCGGCTCGCTCGTGATCACCTCGCATCCCAATGACGAGATCGCCGAGATCTGGGACGCCATCGTCACCCAGCTGGAGGTCGGCTCGGTGATCGCGCTGGTGCTGTTCCTGGTGACGATGACAGTCGTCGGCCGCGCGCTCGCGCCGCTGCAATCACTGGCGCAGACCATGGGCGAGCTCGAGGGCGGGCATTATGATGCGCGCGTCACGCCCGGCGGCGCGCCTGAGCTCGCTGCGATCTGCACCAGGCTCAATCACCTCGCGGCAACGCTCGGCGAGGCCGTCGAGGACAAGCGGCGGCTTGCCGAGCGCGCGGTGTCGCTCCAGGACGTCGAGCGCAAGGAGATCGCGCGCGAACTGCATGACGAGTTCGGGCCGTATCTGTTCTCGCTGCGCGCGCATGCCAGCGCGCTGGCCAAGCTCGCCGACGGACGTGCGCCAAGCGCGGAGGCCGTGCGAAAGCACGGCGGCGCGCTGCTGGAGCAGATCAACGCGCTGCAGCAGTTCACTCGTCGTGTGCTGGAGCGCTTGCGGCCCGTCGGTCTCGCCGAGCTTGGCCTCGGCAAGGCGCTGGAATCGTTGTCGCGGCTATGGCGGGAATCGCATCCCGACGTCACCATCGAAACCACGATCTCGCCGGCGCTCGGTGTCACGGGTGAGACGGCCGATCTCACCATCTATCGCGTCGTGCAGGAAGCGCTCACCAACGCGTTCCGTCACGCCGGCGCGACCGCGATCGCCGTGGTGATCGAGCCGGCGGAACAGCCGGGCCGCGACGGTCGCTGCTGCGCCCGCGTCCGGGTCAGCGACAACGGCCGCGGAATGGAGCCGGGTCAGAAGCTCGGCTTCGGCCTCGTCGGCATGCGCGAGCGTATCCTCGCGCTCGGCGGCACGCTCAACGTGGCCTCAGGCGAGGGCGGCGTCACCGTGGAAGCATTGGTTCCAACCGCAGCGGCCTGATCGCGCCCGACTTGAACGAGGAAAATTCCCGATCGGGAATAATTCCCGATTCCGTCGGGAAAACGGGTGCGGAGAGCGTACGACCTTTTGAGGCTAGTGCATCAGGTGCCGCCGATTACACTCGTCTCAAACCATCAGGCGAAAATGAAAACAGCCGGTGGTGACGGGTGGGACGATGGGAATGCGCTGGGCTGGACACACGCGACGTCTCCTGATGGCCTCGGTCTTATCAGGGCTGATGTCCGGATTCGTTGTCGCGACGGATGCGCTCGCCGCACAGGACGAGGAAACCAACGTCCAGAACCTCCCCGCGGTCGAAGTGGTGGCGCCGCCGCCCACCGTACGACGTGCTCCGTCGCGCCCCGTGGCGCGGACGGCCGCGAATTCAGGCAAGCCGAGGGGTAGCGGCAGGATCTACGTCTATCCGACGACGCCTGGGACCGGCAGAGGTCTCGAGGTCGACAAGGTTCCGTCGGCGATCAACGCGGTCGACGCCAATCAGATCAAGCGCACCGGCTCGCTCAATGTCACCGATGCGCTGCGCGACAACATCGCTGGCGTCAGCATCAGCGAGGTCACCGGCAATCCGTTCCAGCCGAACGTCGAGTTTCGCGGCTTTATCGCTTCGCCCGTCACAGGCACGCCGCAGGGCCTCGCCGTGTACCAGAACGGCGTGCGCATCAACGAAGCCTTCTCCGACGCGGTCAACTGGGACCTGATCCCGACCGCGGCGATCAGGTCGGTCACGCTGGTGACCAATAATCCCGCCTTCGGCCTCAACGCGCTCGGCGGCGCGATCAATCTGCAGATGAAGGACGGCTTCACCTATCAAGGCGCCGAGCTCGATGTCATGGGCGGCTCGTTCGGCCGCATGCAGGGCTCGGCACAATGGGGCAAGCAGGTCGACCAGAACTGGGGCGTCTATGCCGCGCTCGAAGGCCTGCACGACAACGGTTTCCGCAACTTCTCCCAATCGGACGTGCGGCGCTTCTACAGCGATGTCGGCTACAAGGCGGGCGACAGCGAATTCCATGTCAATGTGGGGGCCGCCAAGAACGATTTCGGCGCCAACGCCACCGTTCCGGCCGAGCTGTTGAACAATTACTGGGGCGCGACCTACACGACACCGCAGACGACATCCAACCGTGTCGGCTATCTCAACCTGACCGCCAAGGCCGACGCGACGCCGACCTGGACGCTCGAAGGCACCGCGCATGTACGCCGCTACGAGCAGAAGATCGTCGACGGCAACCCGACGAACGTCGGCGCGTGCACCGCGGATGCGACGCTGCTGTGTTTCCGCGACGGTGCGACGCCTGCGAACGGCACTGACGGCACCCAGCTCGGCAATCCCTTTGCGCCGGGCACGATCCTGGGCGAGATCGACCGCAGCTCGATACGCTCGACCAGCTTTGGCGTCTCGGGGCAGGCCACCAACACCGATCAGCTGTTCGGTCACGAGAACCGCTTCGTGATGGGCACGAGCTATGATGCCAGCGTCACGCGCTACGTTGCCACCGCCGAGATCGGTTCGATCGGCGAGAACTACGTCGTCAGCGGCAGCGGCGTCTTCCTGGGGCCAACAGGCACGTTCGCGACCGGGCTTGCCGGTCCCGTCTCGCTGCGGACCGTCAATCAATATAACGGCTTCTATGCGATGGATACGTTCAACGTGACGGACGCCTTTGCGATCACGGGCGGAGGCCGCTTCAACGTGGCGCGGATCTCGCTGGAGGATCAGCTCGGCACCGCGCTCAACGGTGACTCCACCTACACGAGGTTCAATCCGGTGATCGGTGGGACCTACAAGATCACGCCGGAGCTGACCGCCTATGCCGGCTATTCCGAGGCCAACCGCGTACCGACACCGCTCGAGCTCGGCTGCGCCGATCCGAACAATCCCTGTCTCATCGCGGCGTTTCTGGTCTCCGACCCGCCGTTGAAGCAGGTCGTGTCCAAGACCGTGGAAGCGGGGCTGCGCGGCACCAGGGAGCTGAACATCGGCACGCTCGGCTGGAAGATCGGCGGCTTCCGCGCCACCAATGATGATGACATCCTGGCTGTCCCGGTGCCCGGCCGGACTGGTTTCGGCTATTTCACCAATGTCGGCAGGACACGGCGGCAGGGGCTGGAGGCCGAGGTCAACATCAAGTCAGCGGCTCTGCAGTTCCAGGCGAGCTACGCCTTTGTCGATGCCCGCTTCCTCGACGCCTTGACGCTCGGCTCGAACAGCCCGTTCGCCGATGCCGCCGGCAACATCCAGGTCTTGCCCGGCAACCAGATCCCCGCGATCCCGCGTCACCGCGTCAAGGTCGGTGTCGACTATGCCATCACCGATGAGTGGAAGGTTGGCGGCAATGCGCTGTTCGTCTCCAGCCAGTATCTGGTCGGCGATGAATCCAATCAATATGCGAAGCTGCCGTCCTATACGGTGTTCAACCTGCACACCTCCTACCAGGTCACCAGGAACGTCCAGGTCTATGGCAAGGTCGACAACGTCTTTGACAACAGGTACGCGACCTACGGACAGTTCTTCGACACCGGTGCTTTGCCGAACTTCGCCAACGGCGGAAACCCCTTCACTGACCCACGCTCGCTGAGCCCGGCAAGGCCGCGCGCGTTCTATGCGGGAATGCGGGTGACATTCTAGATCGGAAAGTCGTGCGGGACCTCAAAGATCATCCGGCAAGGCAAATCGGCTGCTGCCGGCTTCTCGCCTCAATCGCCCAGTGGCCCTTTGGTATCGCCATCGCTCCCTTTCATCAGCTCGTATTTGATCCGGCGCATTCGCGCTTGAGCTTCTAGCGGCTTGCAATAGGCCGTCGAGGCGGCGAGCAGATCGACGGTGGCAAGGAGGGCATAGCGCGACGCCGTCGGCTTGAGGGCATCGGGCGCTTCCGGCACGTACACGCCGAGCGTGATATCGGCGATCAGCGCCAGTCTGCTCTCCGGTTTGGTAATCGCAACGACCAGGGCACCGTATTGCTTGGCGACGCTGGCCGCCGCGATCACCTCGCTCGCGGTTCCCGTGGTCGAGATGGCAATGACGACATCGTCGCGGCCGAAGGTTGCGGCAATCATGCGCATCAGTCTTGGGTCCGAGGCATGGGAGGCGGCGATCCCAAGACGAAAGAACCGGTTCTGCACTTCCGCGGCTGCGAGAGTCGAGCCGCCGCCCACACCGAACGCAACCAGTTTCGAACAGGCGGAGATGGCTTCGGCTGCCCTCTCGATGTCCTCCTTGCGCAGTCCCTCCTCGACGACGGCAATGGCACGCCGGATCTCCTGAAACACCGACCGCCACAGCGCCGGGCGCGCCAGATCCGTGCCGACATGCGGGGGCAGTTCGACGTAGATCCGTCCCACCGCCATGGCTTGCGCCAGCCTCACCTTGAGGTCGCGAACTCCGTGGCAGCCCACGGAGCGGCTGAACCGGGTGACTGTCGGCTCGCTCACGCGCGCCCGACGGGCCAATTCGGCGTTGCTGGCGTGAATAGCAAACGCGATGTCCGCCAGCAGCACAGTGGCCACACGCTGCTCCGACGGGCTGAGATTTGGCGAACTCTGTCTGATGAGAGAGATGATGTCGGCGGCGATGACGTCGTCGTGGCCTTCCGGCGTCGGCGTGGCGTGAGCGGCGGCTCGCACGTTACGACTTCGCTTTGCACGCGGCATGTCCCAGCCTTTTCCCAGGTCCAATCGAGCTGCGCCGCGGGCAGGGCGGCTTGTAAGAAACCTTCAGCTTAGACCAAACGTATATCAAGACCGGCGTCCCCAACAGCAAATTTTCCCTTGTAATTCGTGGCAGCCTGTATGTAATTTTCAAACATAACATAAGGTGCCGCCGGACCCGAGACTGAAGCGGGGAGGCAGGCGACGTGGAACGACCAGGGAGGGACGATCATGAGATGCTGTCCGAGTGTCTTGATGCGTGGTGTCGTCGCGACGGCCGCCGCGTTGTTCCTGCACGCGCAAGCCAGCGCTGCCACCGTGCTGCGCGAGGCCACCATCGGAGAGCCGCCGCCACTCGACGTCATGCTGACCACGGCCGACGTTGCCTCAGTCATCGGCCGTCACATCTTCGAGACCCTGTATGCGCTGGACTCGAGCTATGCCCCCCACCCGCTGCTCGCCGAGAGCGATCGCGAAGAGGACGGCGGCAAGACGATCGTCATCAAGCTGCGTGAAGGCATCCTCTTCCACAACGGCAAGGAGATGACTGCCAAGGACGTGGTCGCCTCGATGACGCGCTGGGGCAATTTCGGTGCGCGTGGCAAGCTTTTGATGGCCGGTGCCATTTCGGTTGAGGCGACCGGAAAGTACGAGGTCACGCTGAAGCTGTCGGCGCCGAATGGCGCCTGGAAGACGCTCATTGCGGACGTCAATGGCGGCCTTGCGATCTATCCGGAAGACATTTCCGTCAATGCAGGAAACAAGCCGATCGAGCAGAGGGACTATGTCGGGACCGGCCCTTACAAGTTCGTGGAATGGCGGCCGAACCGCTATGTCGAGGTCGAAAAATTCGATGGCTACAAGCCGGTGAAAGAGAGAGGCGACGGCTTCGCTGGCGCCCGCGCCGCCATCTTCGACAAGATCCGGTTCATTCCGGTGCCGGATGTCGGCACGCGCGTGAGCGGCGTGCAGGCGGGCGACTATGATTATGCGGAAATGATCTCTGGCGACTTGTATGAATCGCTGAGCAAGGACCAATCGGTTCAGGTGCAGCGCTCGAACGCGCCGATCTTCGGCCTTTTCTTCATGAACTCCAAGCAGGGGATCCTGAAGGACAATTACAAGCTCCGCCGCGCCATCCAGACTGCCTTGGACAAGTCGCAGGCCCTGCGCGTCGCCTTCGGGCCCAAGGACCTCTGGAACGCGGAGGGCTCGATCTTCCCCAAGGGCACGCCATGGTATTCGACGGAAGGAGTCTCCGGCTACAGCGCGCATGATCCGAAGACGGCCAAGGAGCTCGCGAAGGAGGCGGATTACACGGGAGCGCCCATCCGTCTCCTGGTCTCGACGAACTACCAGGCACACTACGACGAAGCTTCCGTCTTCACGCGCCAGTTGGCCGACGCCGGGATCAACGTCCAGATGATGGTCGTCGATTGGGCGACTCTCCTCAAAATGCGAGGCCAGCCGGAACAATGGGACATCTTCGTCACCCACCATTCGTTTTCGGCCGATCCGCTGCTGCTCACGTTCCTCAACGCGAGTTATCCGGGCTGGTGGGACAGTCCCGAGATCGGGGCGCTTCGGGCCGAGCTGATCAAATCGACCGACGCTGCGGTTCGAAAAGCCACCTGGGACAAGATCCAGACCCTGATCTACCAACAGGTGCCGGTGATGAAGGTCGGTGATGCCTACACGTACGACATCGCGTCCCCCAAGCTGAAGGGACTCAACCCGAACGGTCCGGCGTTCTGGAACGTGTCCACCAAACCGTAATCGGCAATGAGGTCATGAGACGTGTCGGGCACCGGCGCTTGCCGTAGCAGTTGATCGGCGCACAAGTACATGTGGTCTTACGCTTTCAAGCGTGCGGGAACGACGGCTGTGACGCTGCTGGCAGCGTCCGTCATGATCTTTGCGTTCATCCATGTCGTACCGGGGGATCCCATCTACGTCCTGCTCGGTGACACCGCGACCGCGGACCAGATCGATGCCTTGCGACATCAGCTCGGCCTCGATCAACCCATCATCCTGCAATTTGTCACCTGGATGGGCCATGTGCTCGAGGGTGACCTCGGGCGGTCGATCTTCTTCCAGGCGCCGGTGTTGTCCGTGATTGCCGACGGCGCCGAGACCAGCATCCTGCTTGCCACCATGACGATGATCTGGGTCGCGGTCATCGGCGTGCCGATCGGCATGATCGCGGCGGTCCGGCACGGCACGTGGCTGGACCAGGGCCTGTCAGGCGGGGCGATGTTGATGGCCTCGATACCCACATTCTGGGTCGGGCTGTACTTGATCCTGATCTTTGCCGCCTGGCTGGGCTGGTTTCCAAGCTCGGGATATCCCTCGGTCTTCGAAGGCGGACCCGCAAATCTCCGCTATCTCGTGCTGCCCAGCCTCGCGCTTGCGGCGCCGAACGCCGCCTTGATCCTGCGGCTGACGCGCGCCAGCATGCTCGACGTCTCCCGCGAGGATTACGTGCGCACGGCGAGGGCGAAGGGCATCCGGCCATGGCAGGTCGTGCGCCGCCACATCTGGCGCAATGCGCTGCTGGCAGTCGTCTCGGCGTTCGGATTCACCTTCGCCGCACTGCTGTCGGAGGCGGTGGTGACCGAAACCGTATTTGCGCTGCCCGGCATCGGCCGGCTCGTCGTGCAGTCGATCCTTCGCCGGGACTATCCCGTGATCCAAGGCGTCATACTGGTCATCGTCGTGGTGTATCTGCTGGTCAACCTGATCGTCGACCTGAGCTATCGTCTGCTCGATCCCCGGGTCGAGTTGCAATGAGCAGCAACAGCGCGACCTTGTGGCTCAGGCCGTTCTTCGCTCGCCCGATCGCGCTGGCGGGGCTTGCGGTCTTGCTGGCGACCGTGCTCGCCGCAGCCTTTGCTCCGTGGCTTGCGCCGTTCGATCCCTATGCCATCGATCCGGCGATCCGCCTGACGCCCCCGAACGCAGTCCATTGGTTCGGTACCGACCAGTTCGGCAGGGATACGCTGTCCCGCGTCATCCACTCGGCGCGGATGGCGCTCCTCATCGGCTCGGGCGTGGTCGTGTTCGCTCTCGCCACGGGCGTGCCCGTCGGTGTCCTTTCCGCCCTGTTCCCGCGTCTCGGCCACGTGCTGATGCGCATGGTCGATGTTCTGATGGCCTTTCCGACGCTGCTGCTCGCACTCGGGATGATCGTGGTCCTGGGACCGAGCGTGGCCAATGCCATTCTGGCTATCGGGCTCGGCTACATGACGACGACGACGCGCATCGTCTACGGGCTGACGTTGCGCTTGCGCGCGGAAACCTATGTCGAGGCATCGCGCAGCATGGGTGCCGGGACGACCTGGCTCATCAGCCGGCACATCCTGCCAAACCTTGTGTCGTCGCTTCTGGTCCAGGCGAGCTTCGTCTTCGCGTTCTCGCAACTTGGCGCGGCTTCACTGGATTTCCTGGGTCTGGGCGCTCCGCCCGAGATTCCGAGCTGGGGCAACATGCTGGCGGGCTCGCGGCCCTATATCGGCCAGGCCGTCTGGCTCGGCATCTTCCCGGGCCTCTGCATCTCCTTGACCCTGCTCGGCATCAACCTGCTCGGCGATGCCCTGCGCGATCGACTCGATCCGCGGTTCCGTCAGGTCTTCGGCGAGAAGGGGTAGGCGGTGCTTTCTGTTCGCGACCTTACGGTATCATTGGGACGCGAGCGCGCGACCGTCGACATCGTCGCTGGCGTGTCCTTCGGCCTGGCCAAGGGCGAAATCCTGGGGCTTGTCGGCGAATCCGGCTGCGGCAAGAGCATGACCTCGCTGGCCATCATGGGATTGTTGCCGCAACCCGGCCCGCGCGTCCGCGCCGGGCAGGTCATGTTGGATGGCTGCGATGTGACGCAGTTGCAGCCTTGGCAGCGTGTCGAAGCGGCCCATGGCCGCATGGCCATGATCTTTCAGGAACCGATGACGTCGCTCAACCCGGTCCGCCGGATCGGCGATCAGATCGCCGAGGCCGTGCGCGTGCACGAGAGAGTTTCGGGCGCGGCGGCGCTCTCCCGCGCGCGCGAGCTGCTGGAGCTGGTGCGTATGCCCGACCCCGCAATGCAACTGTCGGCCTATCCGCATCAATTGTCCGGGGGGCAGCGCCAGCGGGTCATGATCGCGATTGCGCTTGCATGCAGGCCCCAGGTTCTGATCGCCGACGAGCCGACCACGGCGCTGGATGTCACCATTCAGGTCCAGATCCTCGGCCTCTTGCGCGAGCTGTGCAATCGTCTCGACATGGCGATCTTGTTCATCACCCACGACATGGGAGTCATCGCGCAACTCGCCGATCGCGTATCCGTGATGTATGCGGGCCGCATCGTGGAAACCGCGTCGGTTCGTGCGCTCTTCGGCAAGCCGGCTCACCATTACACCAGCGGACTGATGGATTGCATGCCGACGCGAAATCCGGGCGCGCGCCGCTTGCCGACCATATCGGGCCAGCCACCGGCGCCCGGCAGCGTGGCTGCCGGTTGCGTCTTCGCCTCACGCTGCGTCGCCGTACGCGACCTTTGCCGCGTGGAATCCCCGCCCCGCGCGGAGGTCTCGCAAGGGCACGAGGTGCTCTGCGCGTTTCCCTTGGATGACGGAGGGGCGCGATGAACGGCGAGGCCATTCTCGAGGTCCGGGAACTGAAAGTCTCCTTCGATGTCAGGCGCGGAGGACGGAAACAGCGGTTGCAGGCCGTGGACGGCGCCTCGCTGTCGCTGGCCGAGGGCGAGGTGCTCGGAATCGTCGGCGAGTCCGGCTGCGGCAAGACCACGGTGGGACGATCGATCGTTGGGCTGGTCCGGCCCGACAGCGGCCGCGTCAGCTTCAAGGGAGCCAATGTGATCGGCGTGCGCGGTGCGAGCCTCCGCACCATGCGTCTGAACGTCAGGATGGTGTTCCAGGATCCCTACGCATCGCTCAACCCGCGGCGTGCGATCGGGGATGCGGTGGCGGAGGCAGGCGACATCAATGGTTTCTTCAGCAGCCGTGCCGAGCGCAGCGCAGCGATCGCTGACACATTGGCGGCCGTAGGCCTCGATCCGTCGTTCGCCGCACGCTATCCCTATGAGCTGAGCGGCGGGCAGCGGCAGCGCGTCGGCATCGCGCGAGCCATCCTTCCCACGCCGTCCATCGTCATCGCCGACGAACCGGTGTCGGCACTCGACGTGTCGGTGCAGGCCCAGGTGCTCAATTTGATGATGGATCTGCGCGAGCAACTGAGCCTGTCGATGCTGTTCATCTCGCACGACCTCGGCGTGATTGGACGGATCAGCAGTCGCGTTGCCGTCATGTATATGGGCCGGATCGTGGAGCAGGCCGGGACGCGAATGGTCCTCGATAATCCCCTCCACCCCTACACGCAGGCCCTGGTGGCAGCGATCCCGAAGCCGGATCCGTCGATACGGATCCAGGGTGCAATCGAAACGGGCGAGCCGCCAAGCCTGTTCAAGCGGCCGAGCGGCTGCGCATACGCGCCGCGTTGTCCCATCGCGAGCGATCGCTGCGGGGCCGAGGCTCCCGAATTGCGATCCGTCGGCGCCGACGGCAGGAGAGTTGCCTGTCACAACGTGTAGCGGCCGGCGCGGCCGGGTGCCGTCGCGGCCTATGGTAGGTTGTTTCGAGATTTGCGTACGGCTTGAATGCGTCAATGAATTTGATCGACGACAAGGCAGCCTGTTGCCAGCTGGCCGTAAGCTCCCCGGCGTTATAGTGGCGTCATGCACCCGAGCACGACAGGGCAGAGACAATGTGGATCAAGACACTCCTGCTGGGATTGAGCTTGACGGTTTGTGCAGCGCTTCCAGCCGACGCGCGGTCGGGAGGCGTTGGTCATGACGATCCCCTGAATTCAGAGCACATCGACGTCCTTCCCAGCGATATCAGGCAATATATTGCCGGCATATGCAAGGGGCGCGCGCGCGCCCAGCACGACTTTGCGACTTATCTGCCGTCGGAGAAGCGATGGCGCATCAACCTCGAATATCTGCATTGCGAGGGGCTGGGCGAGTTTCGTCGCGGAAACCAATGTCTGAACGTTGATTTCGTCGGCGAAGGGTCGCACTTCCACCTGGCGCGCAAGAGCTATGCGGATTGCGGCTTCTGACGGCCAACCGCTGGCCCACTTTGGGAGCATCAGACTCTACGATGACTTTGCTGCTACGGCGCTTTCGCCAACGTCCTGGCAAAAAACTCCTGCGCTGCCGCGATCGCCTGACGATGGGTGTCCGCCTGCGGAACCTTGAAGGTGCACCACTGCGGGAATGTAGCCCGACCGGCGTCGGTACAATCGGGCAAAAAATCGGTGTGACCGACGCCCGGCAGCCGTAACAGCGTCGCCCCGGGGATCGCCTTGGCCGCGATGAGGCCGTTCGTCGCCGGCGGCACGTCGATGTCATCATCGCCCAGCATGATGCTGACCGGCTTGCGCATGGCTGCGAGACTCGCGGGATCGAGCAATTGAATGGGCCCCGGAGCCATGACGAACGCCGCCTGCACTTCGGACAGGGCATGGCTTTCGCCAGCGCGGGCAAGCTCGGCGGCGATGTCCGGCGAGGCCCGGGTTTTACTCTGGTCGGCTAGCGTCGTCGGTGTTCTGTCGCGCGCGCGCTGATGACAGGTACCATCGTCGGGATTCTCGGTGCAGAAGGCGACAAAACGATCGAAATCGAAAGATCGCGCGCCCGCCGCGACAAGCGCCGTATATCCGCCCCACGACAGTCCAGCCGCACCGACGCGCGCTCTATCCAGATGCGGCCCAATCACAGGGTCATTTTCGGCGGCCGCGAGCGCCGAACGCAGATCCTCGGCGCGGTCCCAGGCCAGGAGCATGGCCGCCGTCGTCTTCACATCGTCGCCGTTATCGCCGGGGTGGTCGACAGCGATCACCACATAGCCGGCGCGGGCCATAGCGATCCCGAACCAGCCCACCATGCGAGCGCTGGCGCCACCACCAGGCGCCAACAGCAGGATCCGACGCAACCCGCCATCGGCGAAAGGCGCGTCGAACGCGACCGCTCCGACTTCGAACAAGGGCTTGTGCGGTGGGCCGACGACCAATGGCTGCTCTACCGCATCTTTTGCTGCCGGATACCAGACGGTGAAACGCAATTGGTCGCGATGCTCCGCGTCGCGCAGGGCGGCGGTCTTTTCGGTGGTCACACGATGCGTTTCGCCGACAGGGTCGGCATGCGCGCGTTGGAGTGACAGGAGAACGAGCAATGCCGCGCCGAACAGATATCTCACCTCAATGCTCCCGTGCATTGAAAATTCCCCAAAGCTTGCAGCTCGCGTGCCAAAGGCAGAACGCCTTCGCCTCGCTCCACACGCTTGATTGCCTTCAGTTTGCAAGCGGTCGGAAACTGACGGTTCTTTCCTCTTGCTGCCACAGGTCATCCTCGAAATGCCCGTCACTGCAATTATCGTGTCTCACAGCTCCTTGGTGAAATGATAGCGACGAATACCTCCGCCCAAAGTTTTGTTGCTGGTTGAATCGGCGACTTCCTCACGAACCATTTGATATTCAGAGGCCCTGTAAAGTGACAGCGCTTCGCGCTGCAGCTCTGAGGTGCTCAAATCGATCCGCGGACAATTCCGCTTGCGGCATTCGTCTTCCGCAAACCTCAACATCATTCGTGCGATACCCCGGCGCCGAGCGTCTGGATGAACGTACATGCGCCGCAACTCCATCCCCGCAGTTGATGAAGTTTCGAGTCCAAACATGCCAACGACTGTTTTGCCGTCGACTGCTACCCAGAACCCGCCTTGCCGCCGTCTGTAGTAGCGGCTGATCTGACCAATTTCTTCATTCAGGGACACTGCGATGTACTGCTCAAACGCTTCCGCCATGTGTGGAGGCGCAAGAAGTCGATTGACCCTGACGAATAGACGACGGACTTGGTCCGCGTCCTCTTCAGTAAACGGCCGTATGATGATCGTAGGTTCCAGCTGATCCACCTGCTGCGCTAGTCACGTCCTTCGGAAAACGGCAACACGTGGCGTCCATACTATCGAACTGCGTGAGCGAGATCACGGTCAACCCGCTTCAATTTCCGGATACTGCATCCGTCGATCATGAACGATCTTCTTAACCCAACGAACAGGAATTTCCCATGAATCGCTTCATCATTCCCGTTGTTGCAGCTCTCAGCATCCTTGCCGCCACTTCAGCCATGGCGCAAAACTCGATGGCATTCGTGCCGCACGGGATTGGCTATGACAACAAGCCGGTACTGCCGAAAGACCCGCCGACTAAACCCGTCGGCTACAGGAATCCGGGCGTGACAAATATCGTCTCTTGCAGCAAGGAGTGCATGTCTCCGACCGGACTCTACAATGTCTGCCGCAACAACCTGACCGGCGCAATCGTCTCGAAAACTGTCGTTGATATCAACGCATGCATGCATTGACGGAGGCAGGACTAGTCAACGGGCTCCGGGAAATGACGAAAACCCCGGACCCCGCCCGGCTTCAAGACCACCGACCCGAAGCAGGTTGGGTCGCGTTCGGTTTCGGTGTTTTTCGAGCCTGACCGCCGAAACACGTGCCGAATTGCCCCGCATCCTCTCGAACCGCGGGCCCTGGCGACCGTCGGCCTGAAGGTCCGCTGTGGGTCAAAGGCTGCTCTCGGTAGCCAGCACTATGAAGCGGACATCAGACTGTTCTAGGTTGGTGTCAGTCGTGGGCCATTAGCCGTCTCGACCGTGTCAGCCTTTGCTCGGAGCGGCTGCCTTTCGGCCATCCGGTCTGACGAGCGCTGCAAGCAATAGGAGAAACGGGCAGCCGAGCCAAAGAGCGAAGCCCAACTTAGCGCCTCTCACAACGTACTTTACGTCGGCAACAGGAACAGAAGTCAACGTGACGGTTGATACGGCAAGCGCTGTAGCAAGCCCCGCAAACACAATTGCGAGATAGCGCGGTATCGGCAAGGCGGAAGCCAGCATCAGCGGATTGGCAAACCACCCGAACTGCCCGATCAAGATACCCAAGGGCCCTAAGAGCAGAAGCCACCATCCGGCCCACTCTTCCGTAGGCGTGTCATATGGGGGATGAATTGACGTTTGGTAGGCCGAAAATGCTGGCACGAACAGTGACGAGATGAACATCAGAAGCGCCGCCAAATACAGCGTCCATTTGATTTGCGTTCGGCGAGCGTCCGAAATCATAAAAGGCAATCCTCGAGAGTGCAATTCAGAGCAATCTCAGTCTGCGCGGTACAACCGAGGCCTTGGTTGCATAGATCGAAATCGTCTACCTTGAATGCGAGCTACCGTTTAATTTTGAATGAACTTTGACCGCCAGGTCTGCTCAGGGTCAATCACGTCGATTTCGGCACGTCGCCACTATGTCCGGTCTGGCCTCGACTGCTGGCATGGCGGATGCCATTGCGATCTTCGCCTTCGGGCCACAGCAGACCACGGTCGTTCAAATGGAAGCCCCGTGTGCTTGCCACGCTATAAATAGCCAAACGGCCGCAGCCGGTAGTGAAGCTAAGAAACCCGATAGGAAGGGACCTTTCTCTGCGCGAAGCCCGATGAGAGTGAAACCGGCAAACCACGCGGCATAGGTGCCGAGCAGGATGTTCCTTTGAGCCTCGACGCTCGCGCGCTCATCAAGTCCGAACAGATTTATGGTCATCAACAAGTAAGCGGCTATTGGAAACAGCATCAAGAAGCAGCCGACCCCGCCGACGACGAGTCCGACGACAAGGCCAAGGAGATAGCGACCTGAAGGAGACCAGTCGGAAGATGCCATCGACGCCCCGATGATTGGTGCGCAACCTAAAGGAAGTGTCGGTTGGTTGTATGAACAAATGGTTTAGTCGACCTGTGTGAAGGTCAGGCCCGCTTTGGGTCAAAGGCTGCCCTCGGCAGCCAACATGCCCTGGTCGGGTCATCTCTCGCAAGCGGACATCGCCGCGCTCTGGGCCGAGGTCAGCCACGGGCCAACAGCGGACATCAGCGGTGGGTGTCTCAGTTTAAAATTTTCAGACGGCTAGATCTTGATCGCCAACTACCCGGTGACATGGAGCCACAGGACGTACAGTAGGGTCCCGGCCGAACACCAAAGGATAAAATAGAAGATCAGTCTTAAAAGGTTGCTATCGCTGCTTCGATAATAAGAACGGTCCCGGTTGGATATCTGCCTCTCCTCTCGGATCAACTTGCGGGCAGCCCATACCAGAGCCCACGCTCCGACCATAAACCAAATTGGCAATAGCAGGGACAACCAAACCTCCGTTCAAACGTGAGATTGATCAGAGGTTGTAGATCATCATCATTCCCCCGGTCACCACGTTGACGGCGGATTGGTTGCCGAAATTTTAACCTCTCAACGCGACCAGACAATGGAGCGAGGTCAACCTTGGGTCATTCGCCTCGATCAAGAGTGACCGCGGTCGCGTCCGGTCTACGTCAAAGACCTGACGCCAAGGGGGAGTATCGGGGCGACGCCAAGGGCCGGAAAGAGAAGTGCAATTTAATTGCTCGTCGCAGCACGATAGAAGGCTTCGACCTTGCTTAGGTCTTTTGAGTGAGTGCCCTCTTGGTCGGTTCTTGTTTTTGAATCGACGCCGGCAGGCCGCACCGACCCTATAGCTCTTTTGACATTGTCTGGTCCGAGCCCGCCAGCAAGTATTACTGGGGTACGAACATTCTCCACTATCATCCGACCGATGCTCCAGTCGTGCGTCACGCCCTGAGCACCAATTTGCAGATCACCTATGCGATGACTGTCAAGCAGGATCCAGTCGACGATTTGATCGTATGCTTGCGCCACACTCACCGCCTCAGGTCCCGTGACAGGTACGCTACGCATGAATTTGACTTTTGGTAGAGACTTTCGGAGCGCCACGACGAGATCAGGCGTCAGCAATTCGGTTGATGCGCCGAGATGGACGATGGGCGGATCAAGCTCTCGTGCCATCCGTTCGATAAGGGCGATATCCGCCGAGAGAAACAGCGCGGAAAGTACGGATGGCGCCCGGACCATCTTCATAACGGTTGACGCCTTCTGAACCGAAAGCTCGCGGGGGAAGGCACCATCCCCTACGAGCACCCCAACATGATCCACGCCGATCGCCGATATTGCCTCGGCTTCCGCAGGTGTCGCGACTTCGTAAATTTGCGTCAGCATTGTCTTACACCAGAGCGGCCAGTCGAACCTTTGAATAACTGGGATGGTCAGGTGTTTGGTCAATGGCCGGTTTGGGTCAAAATGCGAAGAACTCAGGTTGAGCACATCTGCTCCGCTCTGTCCCAATGAGCGGACCTGCGACAGACGCGGCGCAGCTTCTCAGATGGGCCAACAACCGACCTTAGCTCGCCTCATCACGGGAAGGTCCCGATAGTAGAGAGCATACCCCCATGCACAGCGCTCCCGACAAAACGAGCGTCCACTCGCCGGCCGTCATGTACTGCCTCGTAAGTCTCGTTAACGAAAATAGCAGAAACCAGACGGTCGCCGCGCCAACTATTGCGCTCAGAGGTGCCCTTAGTTGCAAGGGGATGAAATGTGCGAGGTAACCGTCGATTGGCCCGGTGATAATCGAAACGATAAGCGAGAACAGGAAGGCATAGACGACGCCTTCCTCAGGAACTCTTCCTGCGGCCAGCTCAATCAAGACCGCCGATGCTACACAAAGCGCGGGTCCGAGTACCGAGAACACGAGAGTTCTCCTCACTGCCCCCACTCGCTGCGGACCGAAAGTCGTGTACGTCATGAGCAGCGCGAACGTGATCAATACGACAATTAGTATCGATATCACTGGCATCGGTGAGTCTCGCTGCAAACCCGCAGCCGACCGTACGCTGGTCGAGTCAATTGGACACTCGGTGAAATGCTAAAATTTGAGGAACAGGTCGGCTTCGGGTCATTCACGTTGATTTCGGCGCGTCGCCACTATGTCCAGTCTGGCCGCGACTGCTGACATGGCGGATGCCATTGCGATCATCGCCTTCGGGCCAGAGGCGGACCAGCATCACTATCCAAAACGCTCGTTGCATGGCGCTTTCCGCATCGTGGATATCTAGACTTAGAAAGTTGACCCACAGGTGATGCGGAGCGTGCCCCGCACAATTTGAATGTCAACGTTCCGCCCTATCGGCACGGAGTTTCGCCCGGTAGTGACCCAGGCCAATGCGACGCCATCGGGAATTTGTTTTTCGGACGCAGGTTCGCCAAAGTGGTCAATCAAGCTTTTTCTCGTGTCTTGGATCGCGTTCGGGCCGGCAGCAATCGGCGCTTGCACTTGCACGACTGCGTCCAATCCCCACACATGAGTGCATTGCACGCCGAAGAAGGGTGCTGCCAGAACGCCGGATGGCGTCAAGAGCCCAAGGATGAACGCGCATTTCGACAAGTGAGTTGCGATTACCAAAGCAAGACCTCTGAATTGGACTGCACCACGCTAAGGACAGCATAGCACGACTAAGTCCGTTTCGGGTCCAGGAGCGGCCGTTCGGTTTGAAGAGGGCATGGTTCGTCTGAGCAAGAAGGGCTGGTATCAGCAGCCAGTCCCAACGAGGTAGAAATGCTCCCCTAGCGGCGTCCCCGATGCGCCGCACATTCCAACCTCTGTATTCGCAACCCTCTCTTTCCACGCGGGCGATTGCTCCGACAAGGCTATTTCATCGCTCTCGTCGTAGACAACACCGTGGCCAGTTCCAAATCCACCCCAGTTCCACATCGCGAACCGAGGTTCGCCAGCAGACGGAAGGTTCGCCACATCCACGAGATAGCTCCGGCGCATGACTTGGAAATGGAGCCTCTCCCCAATGTCCATTGCGAGCGACCAAACGGTACCGGCATTAGCGATTGCGATAAGCGTGGCGAGTGGCAGTACTGACATCGAAATGGCTCGCCGCCAGTTATGGGCACGTGCTGAAAAAATCGCTAGACCTGAGGCGAGTAGCGCTGAGCAGGCCCACACCAGGAGCAGGATGGGCGCGCCCAAGAAGACCAGACCAAACGGTCCGCTCCAAAGGATGATCAAAATAGCCGGAAACAAAACGGCCCACGCAGTCGGCCACAGTTTGACGTGATCCATATTCGCACTTGTCATTCCAACAGTTCCGCTCACACCAGGAGGCACCGTAGCACGCTGCGGCAGCTGCGTCGGCTTCGGGTCATTCACCTCGATTTCGGCACGCCGCCACTATCCGGTCTGGCATCGACTGCTGACATGGCGGATGCCATTGAGATCTTCGCCTTCGGGCCAGAATCAGACTCAAGCAGCGGGGCAAAACGAACCGTTATTCGACCACGCTTTCAGTAATTGTAATCAACGTCGGCAGTGCCCTTGAGCCGGCGCCACTGCTCGTCTTAAGGTGGAAGAGCTTTGGATCTGTCTCTTATACACATCTAGATGTGTATAAGAGACAGGTGGAAGAGCTTTGGATTTGCCGGTTGTTTCAGCGGGCCAGATCGATTGGCCAGGTGCGCCGGATCACGGCTTGAAGCAGATTGAGCCCAGCCAAGATTGAACCCTCAAGCGACCGCATGCTACCAAAAATGAACGGCGTCGGTGCGGGTTCATCTGCTTGAAGGGCATCTGGACCTGACGCCTGGCCCCGCGGCAGCAGGCACTCCTCGGAAAGACGGCGATGCGATTCAGTTGGACCAGCCTGATCCTGGCGCCGTTGTTGGTGCCGCTGATTTTCAGCGGTACGATGATCATTGTCCTGACCGGCGACCCGTTGCGGGCATTCCCGACTCTGCTGGGCGTGAGTTGCATCTTGTCTTATGGCGCCACGATTTTCCTTTTCCTGCCCTGCCTGTTCCTGCTCTCTTTGTCGCATCAGATGACTGGCGTTAAGGTCTGCCTGCTTGGATTTGTACTGGGCGCAGTGGTGATCTTGCCGCTGATATTGATTAGCTGGAGCGGCAGCGGTCCCCACTCTGGCCCCCCGTTCGTGAACTTCTTTGTATTCTTCCTGCGCTGGGCTGCCGATCCGATCACGGCGCTGTTTCCGCTCGCCGGGCTTGTGACGGCTGGGCTGTACTGGTGGCTGGCAAAGCGACAGACCGGGTCGGCACGCGTGCAGTGATGGCACCATTCCATGTCCGCTTAGGGTCATGAACGTCAAAACTCAAGGTGAGCATAATAGGTCTGCTTCCGGGTACATAGCGACCTGTTGAGCCTGACAGCCGAGCCATGATTCAAGCCACCCAACGGAAGGCGCCGAATCATGCGCTACGAACTCACGGACTACGAGTGGTTTGCCACTAAGCCGATGCTGCCGAATAAGCCGCGCGCTGGCCCGCGGTCCTGGCAAGTGATGCTCGGGTGAAGGCATTCGTTGCGTGGCTGTTGGACGAGGCCGCCGACTGCGTCCAATAGGGGGACCGCACAACAATCCCGATGATGCCAGCATACGCCTGTTTTGCCCGACGGGACAAGTGATATTCGGTTTTTAAGAAATCGCGTGATCGAGCAGCGGGCTCATTCGCGATGACCGGTCATTCCGCTCGCATCGCGCTTTAAGTCCTTGATTTAATTATCCGCGCCTACTGTGCATGGGGTTGTTTTGTGCCTTCCCTCACTCCACCTTCATCGGCTCGAGTGGGGCAGACGCAATGCTGGCAGCCTCACGGCCTTTGGCGGTGTTCACGCGTTGCCGCCGCTGGACGAGATACTGGTCGGCGAGCACGCCGATCAGGATCACCGCGCCCATGACGGCGAAGTTCAGCGAGCTCGGGATGCCCAGCAGATTGACCAGGTTCTGCAGCACCTGGAGCAGCACGGTGCCGAGCACGACGCCGACGATCGAGCCTTCGCCGCCGCGCAAGGAGCAGCCGCCGAGCACGGCCGCGGCGATGGCATAGAGCTCGTAGAACGAGCCGTGCACGGCCGGCGAGATCGAGCGGGTGTACATCGCGAACAGGATCGCGGCAAACGCGGTCAGTCCGCCGCAGATGACGTAGGCGGACACCATCACGCGCTCGGAGCGGATGCCGGAATAGCGCGCGGCCTCCTCGTTCTTGCCGACGGCGTAGAGATAGCGGCCGAACACCGAGCGGTGCAGCAGCACCCATGCAATTGCGGCGATGGCAATCAGCGCCACGATGCTGTGTGGCACCGGAAAGCCGAGCAGATTGGTGCGGCCGGCCGTCAGCCATTCCAGCGTGGGGAAGCTGGCGCCGAAGCCGAAGCCGGCGGTCGCGTCCTCGGTGTAATAGCGCGCCGCGCCGCGATAGATCAAAAGCCCGCACAGCGTCACCACGAACGGCTGGATGTGCATCCGCGTCACCAGCGTGCCGTGCACGAGGCCGATCACGAGGCCGCTCGCGATGACCGCGGCAAAGGCGAGGATCCAGTTGACGTCGTGATTGACGATGAGGTCGATGAAGAGAACGCCGAGCAGCGCGATCACCGATCCGACCGAGAGCTCGATCCCGCCGATGATGATGACGAAGGCCTCCGCGATCGAGAAGATGCCGAACATCCCGACCTGGTTCAGCGTATTGGAGAGGTTGCCAACGTAGAGGAAACGCGGATTGATGAAGGCCACGACCGCGCCGACGACGAGGATCAGGACCAGCAGGCTCAGATCTTTCTTGTTCAAGGCAACCTCATCTCAACCGCGTGGCCGACGGCCAACTGGAGCACGTTGTGTTCGCTGAACTGGCTGCGATCGAGGAAACCCGAGATCGCACCCTCGTGCATGACGGCGATCCGGTCGCTGACCCCGATCACCTCTTCCATGTCGCTCGAAATCATCAGGATGGCGACGCCGGAATCGGTCAGCCGGCGCAGCATCTCGTAGATCTCCTGCTTGGCGCCGACGTCGACGCCGCGCGTCGGCTCGTCGAAGATCAGCACCTTGGGCCGCATCGACAGCCATTTGGCCAATACGACCTTCTGCTGATTGCCGCCGGACAATGAGCCGACCGTGGTGGCAACATCAGGCGCGCGGATCTTGAGCTGCTCACGCTGGGCCCGCGCGTTCGTCGTCTCCAGTGCGGTGTTGACGAGCCATGCGCGCAGATAGGACGACAGATCCGGCAGCGAGATGTTTTCGGCAATCGACACGTCGAGCAGGAGGCCGCAGCCCTTGCGATCCTCCGGGATCAGATAGATGCCGTGGTCGATCGCCCCGCGCGGGCTCGTCACCCGGATGGCTTCGCCGTTCAGCTTGATCGCCCCCGCCTTGAGCGGTTCGACACCAAAGATCGCCCGCGCGAGCTCGGTGCGCCCGGAGCCGACGAGGCCGGCCAGCCCCAAGATCTCGCCGCGCCGAACGGAAAGGCTCACCGCGCGCTCCGGATAGGTGTCGGTGACGGCCTCGACGATGTCGAGCACGGCCTCGCCGGGCGGGGCGGCCGGCGGCACGTAGAGCGATTTGAGGTCGCGCCCGATCATCAGGCGGATCATCGCCGCGGGCGACAGCTCGGCGCGGGTGAGCGCGCCGACCATGCGCCCGTCGCGCAGCACGACCGCGCGGTCGGCGCATTGCATCACCTCGTTGAGGCGGTGGGTGATGAAGATGATGCTGACGCCATCGGCTTTCAGGGCCGCGATGACCCGCATCAGCCGGTCGGTCTCGGAAAGCGTCAGACTGGACGTCGGCTCGTCCATGATGACGAGGCGCGCATCGAGCGACAGCGCCTTCATGATCTCGACGAGCTGACGCTGGGCCAGCGACAGATCGGCGAGCGGTGCGTCCGGCGCGAAATCTGCTCCCAGCCGGTCCAGCAGCGGCTGCGTCCTGGCGTAAAGCGCCTTGCGGTCGATCAGCCGCAAGGGCCCGCCATGCACGGGCTCGCGGCCGATGAACACGTTGCCGGCGACGTCGAGATTGTCGAAGAGATTGAGCTCCTGATGGACGAAGGCGATGCCTGCGGCGATCGCCTCGGCCACCGTGAGCGCGCTTCGTTCGGTGCCGTCGACGCGAATGCTGCCGCCGCTCGGCTCGACCACGCCGCCGAGCACCTTCATCAGGGTCGACTTGCCGGCACCGTTCTCGCCGATCAGGGCGATCACCTCGCCCGGCGACACGGCAAGGCCGACGTGGTCCAGTGCGACCACGCCGGGATAGCTCTTGCTGATGTCGATGAGTTCGAGAAACGGCTCAGGCATTGACGGTTGCGGGCAACGCCCGCACGTCTCCTACTTCTTGAGCATCGTCTTCATCGAGCCCATGAAGTCGTCGACGTTGGCTTTGTCGATGACCTTGCCGGGCACGATGATGATGCCGCCTGCGGGCACGCCTGATTTGTCGCCCTCGATGTACTTCGCCATCAGCTTCATGCCCTGATAGCCCCACTCGAACGGCTGCTGCACGACGGTGCCGGCGATGGCGCCTTCCTTGACGCCGCCCAGCGTGATCGGATCCTCGTCAAAACCGATGATCTGGATCTTGCCGAGTTTGCCGGCCTCCTTCAGCACTTCGTAGATGCGCGGAGTGTTGTAGGAATAGAAGCCGACCAGGCAGCTCACGTCGGGCATGGCGGCGAGGATGTCCTCGACGTTGCGCTTGGCGCGGGTCTGATCGATCTCGTCGCCGCGAACGTCGACCAGCTCGACCTTCGAGCCCTTGATGGTCTCCTTGACGCCCTCGATGCGCTCGCGCGCGTTATCGGCGCCGGGCAGGCCGACGAAGCCGACGCACTTGCCGCCATTCGGCAACGCCTTGAGCATCAGCTTGCCGGCGTCCTTGCCGAGATCGACGTTGGACGAGCCGATATAGGCGATGCGCTTCGAGTTCGGCGCATCGCTGTCGGTGGTGAACAGCAGCGTCTGCGAGGCGATCTTGTTGAGGTGCTCGACCTGGTTCTTCGGATCGACCGCGCTGACCATGATGCCGGCGGCACCGGCGGCGACGAGGTCGTCCATCATGCGCTGCTGAACGGCAGCAGCGGCCTGTTCCGGATATTTGAGCTGAAGGTTGTAGTTGGGCAGCTCGCCCTGGGCCTTCTTCACGCCGGCTTCCGCGATCTTCCAGAAGTCGGACGCGCCGTTGACGACGAAGGCCAGAACCTTCTTGTCCGCCGCATTGGCCGAGCCGAGGCCCAGAGCCATTGCAAACGCGACAGATACACCTGCGATCAAGAGACGCTGCATTCCATCCTCCCCTTGTGCGGTCAGCCCTTCGTTGAAGGCCAACTCTGCTTGAGCCCGAATTGGGCACACGCCTCGTTCTCGCGGGTCGTGCAGGTCAGCCGCCGTCCGCATCCTTGCGGCAGGGGGCGGGTCACCGGCCGGCCCATGAGGTGAAATGAGGCGCGTACCTCATGATGTAGCAAAAGCACGCCGAGCGTGCAACAGGGGGCGAGGTTCGCGCGAAGTCGTCCGGAACTGCTCGCGTCGTGACGTTATCCTGAACAGCAACGCGGAACTTGAGTCCCGGCTGCGGAACTATCCCTCCGGATTGGCACGGGTCGCGTCCTTAAGTGGTTGTTAGCGCTGGCCGTGCGGATGATTGGCCTGGAAGGCCAGGAGAGACCGCTCCCATGCTGAAGGATGGTACCTACGCGGCGTGGTACAAGACGCCGTTCGACCAGGGCACCGGCATCGTGCATGTCGCGGACGGCCAGATCTGGGGCCGCGACAGCCTGATGACGTATCATGGTTCCTGCCAGGTCGATGGCGACCGCTTCACCGCGACCGTGACGACCAGGCGCCATACCGAAGGACGTGACACGGTCTTCGGCGTCTATGATGAACTGACGCTGGACATCGAAGGAACTTGCCCCGGCAAGGTTGCGACCTACACCGCGACGGCGGGGCAGGCGCAGGGAGTCGTCCTCCAGGGGACGCTTATTCTCGCAGAACAGCCGGTGACTGCACCTGAACGAACCGGAAAGGTCCCGCCATTCGATCCCGGCAGGCTTCCAAAGCTGCCGAAGCGCTCGCGCTGAGCGAAGGTGCCATCTCAGCATCGCCCGCATCGACCTGTCGCGGCACGGGTAGCAGAATTCTGCATCCTCAGATATCGGTGCCGGCGCTTCTCAAACCGCCTGCGCCCCGTCATTGTGCCGCCGCATCATCAATCTCGGGGCAGTATCAAATGTCGGACAAGGTCTCGCGTCGCCAGTTCGCGAAAATCGCGGGGCTGTCCACAGCCGGTGTCGCAAATCCTCTCGCGTTCGCCGAAGCCAAGCCGGCCGCCGCGCCGCAAGCCGCCGGCGGTTTCCCGGCAGGCTTCGTTTGGGGCACCGCCACCTCGTCCTATCAGGTCGAGGGCGCGGTCGAGGAAGATGGGCGAGGGGCCTCGATCTGGGACAAGTTCGTGCGTATCCCCGGCAAGATCGAGGACGGCACCAATGGCGATCGCGCTAATGAGCACTATCATCGTTACAAGGATGACATCGCACTCATCAAGGAGCTCGGCTGCAAGGCCTACCGCTTCTCGGTGGCCTGGCCGCGCGTGTTTCCTGACGGCGACGGCAAGCCCAATCCGAAAGGGCTCGACTTCTATCATCGTCTGGTCGACGAGCTCTTGAAGAACGGCATCGAGCCGTGGCTCACGCTTTATCATTGGGACCTGCCGCAATCGCTGCAGGATCGCTTCGGCGGCTGGCGCTCGAGCGAGACCTGCAAGATCTTCGGCGACTACGCGGCTTACGTGGCCGAGCACCTGACCGATCGCGTCAGGAACGTCTTCACGCTGAACGAGAGCGGCCGTTTCGTTTATTTCGGCTACGGCATCGGCATCGACGCGCCGGGTCTGACGCTGCCGCAGGCTGACGTGAACCAGATCAGGCATAACAGTGCGCTCGCGCATGGGCTCGCAGTGCAGGCGGTGCGCGCCCATGGCCGCCGCGGCACGCGCGTGGGACCAGCCGAGAACATCGATGCCTGCATTCCCGCGATCGACACGCCCGAGAACGTCCGCGCCGCGGAGATCGCGTTGCGCGAGCTGAACGCCGGCTATCTCAACGTCATCATGACCGGCCGCTACACCGACGCGTTCCTGAAATATGCAGGCGCCGACGCGCCGAAATACACCGACGCAGAGCTGAAGATCATCTCTTCGCCGGTCGACTTCCTCGGCCTCAACATCTACGCACCGCAGCATTATATCGTCGCGTCGGACCAGGGCGCGGGCTTCATGCCGCTGCCGATCCCGAAATCCTTTCCGCACATGAACTCGGACTGGCTGCGCGTCGGCCCCGAGACCATCTACTGGGTGCCGAAGCTTGCGGCAAAGATCTGGAAGACTGATGCGATCTACATCAGCGAGAACGGCACCTCCGGCGATGACCAGGTGACGCCGGACGGCAAGATCCACGACACCGACCGCATCATGTATCTACGCAACTATCTCGCCCAGCTTCAGCGCGCCACCGCGGAAGGCGTGCCGGTGCGCGGCTACTTCCTCTGGAGCCTGATGGACAATTTCGAATGGGTGTTCGGGCTCAACAAGCGCTTCGGGCTCTATCACGTCAATTTTGACACGCAGGTGCGCACTGCCAAGCTGAGCGCCAGCTTCTATCGCCACGTGATCGCGAAGAACGCCGTGGGGGCGTGACGGGTTCTTTCGTGTAGCGCCATGACGTTGTGGAGATTTTCGTGCGCTAACCGCCCAGCGGAAAATGCGGGCGAGGGACGTTATCACAGCGCATTGACTCCGCTCTCCCCCTGATTCAAAACCGTCCTCAACACTCATAACAAGAGGACAACGCCCATGACCGACGCGCTGATCATTGATGCCTGCCGCACTCCGCGCGGCGTCGGCAAGGCCGGAAAAGGTGCGCTGTCGGGCATCCATCCGCAGCAATTGGGCGCCACCGTGCTGCGCGCGCTCGCTGATCGCACCGGCATCAACACCGCCGATGTCGACGACATCGTCTGGGGCTGCAGCGCGCAGGTGGCGACGCAAAGCGGCGACCTCGGCCGCATGTCGGCGCTCGATGCCGGTTATGACGTTCGCGCCAGCGCGGTGACGCTGGACCGCTTCTGCGGCTCCGGAATCACCAGCGTCAACATGGCGGCCTCCTCGATCATGGCCGGCGCGGAAGACCTCGTCATCGCCGGCGGCTGCGAGATGATGTCGATGGAAGGACGCCGCGGCGGCGGTCCGATGATGATGGATAGTGGCAATCTGCGGCTTCGCGCGCGACATCCGCAGTCGCATCAGGGCGTCTGTGCCGATGCGATCGCGACGCTCGAAGGGATCACGCGGCAGGACGTCGATGCGCTTGGCCTCGAAAGCCAGAAGCGCGCGGCGCAAGCGATCGCCGGCGGCCATTTCAAAAGGAGCCTCGTGTCCGTTTATCGCGAGGACGGCAGCCTCGCGCTCGACCATGAAGAATATCCGCGGCCGCAGACCACCATGGAAGGCCTCGCGGCGTTGAAGCCTGCATTCCCTGCGATCGCCGACTATGCGCTGGACGACAAGGGCACGACCTATCGCGGCCTGATCCTGCAGAAATATCCTGATCTCGACATCGACTTCATGCACCACGCCGGCAATTCGTCCGGCGTCGTCGATGGCGCCGCCGCGATCCTTCTCGCGTCGCCATCTTACGCCAAGGCGCATGGCCTGAAGGCGCGTGCCCGTGTCGTTGCGATGGCGAACATGGGGGACTCGCCGACCCTGATGCTGAACGCGCCGGTGCCGGCGACGCGCAAGGTGCTGGCGAAGGCGGGCCTGACGATCGACGACATTGATCTGTTCGAAATCAACGAGGCCTTTGCGGTGGTTGCGGAAAAATATATCCGCGACCTCAAGCTCGACCGCGCCAAGGTCAACGTCAACGGCGGCTCGATCGCGCTCGGCCATCCCATCGGCGCAACCGGCTCGATTCTGATCGGCACCGTGCTCGATGAGTTGGAGCGGCGCGACCTCAAGCGCGGTCTCGTCACCATGTGTGCGGCTGGCGGTATGGCTCCGGCGGTCATCATCGAGCGCATCTAGCTCGCTGCAAGCCCCGTAAAACGCAGGGCGAGACGCCGCAGAGCGACGATCGAGCCTTATTTTCTAGGGTGAAACGCGCTCCTCCTCTCACAAAGATGCCGGTCGTCGCTTGTCGAAAGCATCGAATCAGCTTTAGCAAGGCTGTTTGCGGGCCTTTGAAACAAGGCAAAAACCGCTGCCTGAGGCTTCTTCCGCTCCGGAAGCCGCTAAAATGCAGGGGTTTTTGCCACAGGGGGCCAAAAAAGCCCGTAAAACCGCGACAAAACTGTGCAGAAGGCTATAGGCCTTCGCCGGTTGGTCTAATATGCAACCGGCAACGAATCAGAGGAGACACGATGCCAGCCCAAATGTCCAAATCGCAGTTGATCGAAAAGATTGCGACCGCCACCGAGCTTTCCAAGCGCGACGTCAAGAGCGTCATGGAGACGCTGACCGACGTCGGCCACAAGGAGCTCAAGAAGAACGGCCTGTTCCTGGTGCCGGGCTTCGCCAAGTTCGTGGTCATCAAGAAGCCCGCGACCAAGGCGCGCAAGGGCACCAACCCGTTCACGGGTGAAGAGATGATGTTCAAGGCCAAGCCGGCCCGGAAGATCGTCCGCGCCCGCCCGGTCAAGGCCGCCAAGGACGCTGTGGCCTGATAACGCAAAGGCCCCCTCGGTGAGAGGGGGCCTTTTGGTTTGAGTTAAGTGGCCGCGAGGGCTGAGGCGGAGGGGTTCAGCCCTTGCGGCGCTTCACCCGGACCGGGATCGGCTGAAGCCGCGGCTCGGGTGCCGCCAGCGCATCGCGCACCCGGTCGATGGCACGACCGAGCAGCTGGCGCAGCCGCTGCGTCTTGCGCGATCGCTTTGCTTCTTCCAGCAGTTTCTTCATCGCCTTCACTCCGCCGCTTCGACCTTGACGTCGGCCTTGACTTCCGCCGGCTCGAGCGCGGCGGCGATGGCCTCGTCGACGCGCTCCAGCCAGATGAATTCGAGCTTGTCCCGCGCGCTCTTCGGGATGTCGTCGTAGTCCCGCTTGTTGCGCGCCGGAAGCATCACCCGCTTCAGTCCGGCGGCGGCCGCAGCCACCACCTTCTCCTTGATGCCGCCGACCGGCAGCACCAGGCCGCGCAGCGAGATCTCGCCGGTCATCGCCGTGTCGCTCCTCACCGTGCGATTGGTGAGCAGTGACGTCAGCGCCGTGAACATCGCCACGCCCGCGCTCGGTCCGTCCTTCGGGGTTGCTCCCGCCGGCACGTGAACGTGGATGTCGTTCTTCTCGAACACCTGATGATCGATGCCGAGCTGCGAGGCCTTGCTCTTCACCAGCGTCAACGCTGCCTGCACGCTCTCGCGCATGACCTCGCCGAGCTGCCCGGTCAGGATCATGCCGCCGCGGCCGGGGACGCGCGAGGCCTCGATGAACAGGATGTCGCCGCCGACGGGCGTCCAGGCAAGGCCGGTGGCGACGCCGGGAATGCTGGTACGCTGCGCGATCTCGCCTTCGAAGCGCGGCTGTCCCAGGATGTCGCCGATGTCCTTCACCGTGATCACGACCTTCGCGGCCGTGCCTTCGGCGACCTGCACCGCGGCATGGCGGAACACCTTGCCGATCTCGCGCTCGAGGTTACGCACGCCGGCCTCGCGGGTGTAACCCTTGACGACCAGCCTTAGCGCCTCCGGATCGATCTCGGCCTGCTCTGCCGAAAGGCCATTGGCCTCGAGCTGGCGCCGCACCAGGTAGCGCCGCGCAATCTCCAGCTTCTCCTCCTCGGTGTAACCGGCGAGGCTGATCAGCTCCATGCGATCCAGCAGCGGACCCGGTATCTGGTCCAGCATGTTGGCGGTCGCGATGAACACCACGCGCGACAGGTCGAAGGGCACGCCCAGGTAATTGTCCCGGAACGTCCCGTTCTGCTCGGGGTCGAGCACCTCCAGCATGGCGGCGGAAGGGTCGCCCTGCACGCCACGGCCCATCTTGTCGATTTCATCGAGCATCATGACGCAATTGCGCGCGCCCGCCCTTTTGATCCCCTGAATGATGATGCCTGGTAGCGCGCCGACATAAGTGCGGCGATGGCCGCGGATTTCGGATTCGTCGTGGACGCCTCCGAGGCTGACGCGCACGAAGGGGCGATCCATCGCGCGGGCGATGGATTGGCCGAGCGAGGTCTTGCCGACGCCGGGCGGGCCGACGAAGCACAGGATCGGCGCCTTGCCCTGCGGCGCCAGCTTGCGCACCGCCAGATATTCGATGATCCGGCTCTTGATCTTCTCCAGGCCGAAATGATCCGCATCCAGGATGCGACGTGCCTCCTTGATGTCGATCGGCTTCTCCGCCGGCAGCGCCCAGGGCAGCTCGATCAGCCAGTCCAGATAGGTGCGGACCATGCCGGCTTCACCGGCAGCCTCGGGCATGCGCTCGTAGCGGCGCAGCTCCTTCTTGGCGTGCGCGTCCGCTTCCGGCGGCATGCTGGCCTTGGCGATCGCAGCCGTCAGCTCGGCGACTTCGGCGGCCTTGCCGTCGCCTTCGCCCAGCTGCCGCTGAATGGTCGCCATCTGCTCGCGCAGGATCGCCTCGCGCTGCCGCTCGTCGAAAGAGGCCTTGGTCTTCTGGCCGATCTCGTTGGAGATGCGCAGCACCTCCAACCGCTCGGCCAGGTGCTTCGACACCTTCTCGACACGCAAGGTGAGGTCGATGGTCTCCAGCACCTCCTGCTTGTCCTGCGGCCTGATGTCCATGAATGAGGCCGCCAGATCGGCGAGCGCGCCGGGCGCGGTAGTGCTCTGGAACATCGCGACCAGCTCGGGCGGTGCCTGCGGCAGCAGCTCGATCGCCTCGATCGCCTGGCGCTGCAGATTCAGCGCCCGTGCCTCGATCTCTGGCGAAGACGTGGTCGGCTCCGGAATCTGCTGGAAGCGCGCAGCGAGGAACGGCGTCCCCGGCAGGAAGTCGAGGATACGCGCGCGCTGCACGCCCTGGCAGACGATATGATGCGTGCCATCGGGTGCGGTGATGTAGCGCACGATGTTGGCGATGGTCGCGACCTTGTAGACATCGTCCGGGCCGGGCTCATCGGTCTCGGGGCTGCGCTGCATGAGGATGCCGATCGGCCGCTGCTCGCGCAGCGCCTGCTGTGCGGCGGCGACGGATTTCGGCCGCGCGATCGCGATCGGCGCGATGGCGCCGGGGAACAGCACCATCTCGCGCACGGGGATGATGATCAGTGCGTCGTCGGGGATCTTCACGTCAGGATTGGTCTGTGCGGTATTCATTTGTTCGGTGGCCATGATCGACCTCAGGATTTGGCGAGGCGCAGTGCGACGCAGCCGTCCATCACGAAGCGGCTGATGGCGTAGCGGCCAAGGGGCAACGAAATGCGGCGCTCAAAACGCCCCTGCGGCAGCTCGAGCCGGTGGATGCGGGCGTTGCGAAGCTCCGGCGGCAGCGTTCGCTGGCCGGAGATGACCAGCACCCCGTCATGGATGACGGTCTCGACATTGTCCGGATTGACGCCGGGAAGCGCGACCAGGATCAAAAGCTCATGCTCGGTCTCGAGCACGTCGATCGGCGGTTCCCAGCAGGCGTCCTGGCGGCCGAACTGCTGCCGCATGCGTTCGCCGCGGGTCAGCTGGTCGAGGGCCTCGGACAGCATCCAGTCGAAGGGATTTTTGGGTGGCATGGCAAAACTCGGCGAAGGCGCTGCGGTTCGAAAACCGGGATATGGTGATGGTTCCCGCAAATTCCAGCATCGCGCGTTCGGAGCATGCCTGCCTCTCCACGGAGAGGAGGGCCTTGCCGTCAGACGCGTCGGCGCCGCGGAAGATGTTCCGCGGCGCCGGAGGCAACAATTGGGCGGGACGTGGATCAGGCGGCTTCGCGGTACTCGGCCTCCGCTTCGAGGTTGATCACGGACGTGGCGAGCTCGGTCAGGGTGTGGTCGGTCGCCTCTTCCTCGTCCAGCGTATCCTGGAGCAGCCTTGCCGCCTCGGGCATGCCGAGCTCCTCGGCCCAGGTGCGCAGCGTGCCGTAGCGCGAGATCTCGTAGTGCTCGACGGCTTGCGCCGCGGCGAGCAGGCCGGCGTCGAGGGCAGGGGCGTTCTTGAAGTCCTTCATGATCTCGGCGCCCTCGTCGGTAATGCCGTTGATGGCCTCGCACGGCTTGCCGCGTGCCGGCTTGTCCAGCATCGCAAAGATCTGCTCGAGCCGTCGCACCTGGCCCTGCGTCTCCCGCAGATGCTTGTTGAAGGCGGCGGCCAGGTCCTTCGAATGGGCGGCCTTGGCCATCTTCGGCAGCGTCTTGATGATCTTGTTCTCGGCGTAATAGATGTCTTTCAGCGTTTCCAGAAACAGGTCGCTCAGCATCTTGGGCGCCCGGCGCGGGCGGCGCGATGCGGCCTTTTTCGCAGGGGCACGTTTCTTTGCTCGTTTAGCCATAGGTCCTCCTCATGAGGTGACACGGGAAGGCACGCCCTTCCTCAATCCTCACGCGATCAAGAGCCAGCGTTTGCAAATGTTCCTCGCGAGCGCCCGCGCGAGCCTGTCGTAGGCCTGCGACAATCTATTAATATATTGATTTTACACTTGATTTCGTGATCCGGCGGGGTCGTTGGCAATCCGGGGTCCGAACGGGTCCGCTTTCGCTTGCACTGCCATATTGCTTTGACGTACTTCGGGTCTAACAAGCGTCCATCGCCAAGAAGGTCGAGACGTAGTCGGGATGTCGATGACAGCGGACGAGCTCGCGAAGAGACAGGCCATCATCGACGCCTGCCGCCGCATGAATGCGCTCGGCATCAACCAGGGCACCTCTGGCAATATCAGCGTGCGTTCTGGCAATGGGATCCTGATCACGCCCACCAGCGTGCCCTATGACGCGATGACGCCGGACCAGATCGTCTTCATGGCGATCGACGGCTCGCACGCGCCCGACCAGAAGCCGTCCAGCGAGTGGCGCTTCCATCTGGATATCCTGAGGGCGCGCGGTGACGTCAACGCCGTCGTCCACGCCCATCCGACCTACTGCACCATCCTGGCGATCATGGGCATGGAGATCCCGCCGGTGCACTACATGATCGCGGCCGCCGGCGGCGACAATATCCGCTGCGCGCCCTATGCGACCTTTGGGACAGTGGAGCTGTCCGGGCATGCAGTGCGGGCGCTGGAGGGCCGGCTGGCCTGCCTGCTCGACCATCACGGCATGATCGCAGTCGGCAGGACGCTCGACAAGGCGATGTGGCTCGCCGTCGAGGTCGAGACGCTGGCGCGGCAATATCACGGCTGTCTCCAGATCGGAAAACCGCCGCTGCTCTCCAGCGACGAAATCGAACGGGTCCGCCAACGCATGGCCGGCTACGGCATGGCTGAAGGGTAGGGCGGGCGTCAGGTGTTTGCGCGGATCAGGCATATCGTCGATCGTAAGGGGACGAGCCGCACCATGCTTCGGCTGCGTGCGCTCCTGCGCAGCAACGAGTTCTACCTGATCCCGCTGGCGCTCGTGATCGGCACGCTGGCCGGTGCGATCGTAACGCTGATGGCCGAGATCGCGCAGATCGCCCATGTCGTGATCTACGGCATTCCCATCGACGTGCGTCTTTCGGCCAACGCCTATATCAGTCCCTGGGCGGCGATGATCGCGCCCGCGCTTGGCGGCCTGGTGCTCGGCATCATGGAATGGTGGCGGCGGCGGCTGAAGATCTCGAGCGCAGTCGACCCGATCGAAGCCAATGCGCTGCGCGGCGGCAATCTGTCGATGCGCGACAGCGTGGTGGTGTCGAGCCAGACGCTGATCTCGAACGGCTGCGGCGCCTCGGTCGGCTTAGAGGCCGGCTACACCCAGATCGGCTCGGGCATCGCCTCGCTGTTCGGCAAGTTCTTCAATCTCCGGCGTAACGACCTCCGCCTGATCGTCGGCTGTGGCGCTGCGGCGGCGATCGCAGCAGCCTTCGGCGCGCCGATCACCGGCGCGTTCTACGCCTGCGAGCTGATCGTCGGCGTCTATTCGGTCGGCAGTGCCGCGCCCATCCTGGCGGCCTCGCTTGCCGGCGCGCTCACCGCGCAATGGCTCGGCGGTGCGCCATACTCCATCGAAATACCGAAGGTCAGCGCCGTCGGCGTCGAGCAATATCTGGCGCTGATCGGGCTCGCGCTCGTCACCAGCGGCGTCGGCATCGCCGTGATGCGCTCGTCCTCCATGTTCGAGCGGCTGTTCAAATGGCTGCCGGTCTGGCTGCGCCCCGTGATCGGCGGCCTCATCGTCGGCGGCTTCGCCCTCATCACGCCGCAGGTGCTGGCGGCCGGCCACGGGGCCATGGTGCTCGATCTTTTCCACGACATGACGATCGGCCTGGTCGCGCTGATCATCGCGCTGAAGGTGACGGCCTGCCTGATCTCGCTGGCCTCGGGCTTCCGCGGCGGTCTGTTCTTCGCCTCGCTGTTCGTCGGCAGCCTGATCGGTAAGTTCTTCTCCGCGGTGCTGCTGCTGATCAGCCCGAACTTCGTGATCGATCCGCTGGTGGCCATGCTGACCGGCATGGCCACGCTCGGTGTTGCCATCGTCGGCGGTCCCCTCACCATGTCGTTCCTCGTGCTCGAGATGACCCGCAATGTCGACGTCACCGCTGTGGTGCTGGCCGGCTGCATCGTCACCTCGATCTGCGTCCGCTTCATGTTCGGCCATTCCTTCTCGACCTGGCGCCTGCATCTGCGCGGCGAGACCATCCGCAGCGCCAACGACGTCGGCTGGCTCCGCAACCTCACAGTCGAGCGGCTGATGCGCTCCGACGTCGGCAAGGTGCCGTCGACCACGACGATCGCCGCCACCCGCAGCGAATTTCCGCTGGGCTCGCGCCCCGGAATCGTCATCGTCAACAATGCTGACGAATATGTCGGTCTCGTCCTGCTGCACGATCTGTTCTCCAGCGATCTCGACACCATCGCCGACGACATCCAGATCATCGAGCTCGCGCGCCTGACCGAGATCGTGCTGATCCCGGAAATGAACGTGAAGTCGGCGATGGCGGTGTTCGACGAGGCCGAGGCCGAAATGCTGGCGGTGGTCGATTCCACCGACAGCCGCAAGGTGGTCGGCTTCCTGACCGAAACCACCGCGCGCCGCCGCTATGTCGAGGAAATCGACAAGGCCACGCGCGGCGTGCTGGGCGCGTTGTCGTAAATCGCCCACCCCCCCCCCGGGCAAGTTGACGCTGGCACGCAGAGCGGACTTGCCAGATCGTTCACAACCTCTAGGCTCGGCACGGACGGCCGGACGAGTGCCCGGCCGCGTTCAGCGACGAGGGCCGCGCGATGTCGGACACGCTTCGCCTGTTGCTTGCCTTGCTCGACCTCGGGCCCCGCTTGAAGGACCTGCTGGGCGATAAATGGCCGCCCTACCGCGACGAATTGCTGGAGTTGGCTGGACGCGCCGGCCAGGGTGAAGACCCGGACAAGCTTCGCTGGGCGCTCGATAGGCTGATCGTGCGCCTGCTCGGGGAGGCGCCGGCCATGGAACTCGTCGCGCGCGTGATGGAGCAGATGTCCTCGCCAGTGGCCGAGACCGTCACCCGGCGCGGCCGCGTGTCACCGCTTGTGGTCCCGGACATCGTTCGTCCGACCACGGATGAAGCGAGTGGCGTCGTCACCATCCCCGTCTTCTACGGCACCGACCGCGCACGCGGCGACGACACGCCGGCGCGCTATTTTGGCGGCGCGCGCGGGATGCCTTCGTTCGGGATCGCGGAGGTCAGCGTGCCCACGCGTGGCCGCGATCTCGGCGAACTCACCAGTCCGAGCTGGTGGCGGCTCGAATTCTCCGCCGATCCGGAAAAGCATGTGATCCTTAAAACCGTGGGATCGCTTGATCGGGACGCGTTCGTCGCCAGCCTGACAGACTCGCTCGCCGCAGCGGACCTGCATGACGTTCTGGTCTTCGTGCACGGCTACAACGTGTCGTTCGAGGACGCGGCGCGGCGGGCCGGCCAGCTTGCGGTGGATCTGAAATTCGGCGGCCGGACGCTGCTGTACAGCTGGGCGTCGGCGGCGGATGCGAAGCAATACACCGTGGACGAGAGCACGATCGACTGGTCGCGCGATCACTTCGAGGCATTTCTTCAGCTCGCGCTCGGCGAGATCGGCGCCGGCAAGGTTCACGTCATCGCCCACAGCATGGGCAACCGCGCCGTGATCAACACGCTCGAACGCGCCGCGTCCTGGCAGCTGCCGGCCGGCGCCGCCAAGCTTGGTCAGATCATCTTTGCCGCGCCCGACATCGACCGCGACCGCTTCGTTCAGCTCGCAGCGAAGTTCAAGGGATGCGCGACGCGCGTCACGCTCTATGCCTCCTCCCGCGACGTCGCGCTGCTGGCCTCGAAATTCGTGCATGGCTATCCCCGCGCGGGCGAGGCCGGCGATGCTCTGACGATCGTCGACGGCGTCGATACGATCGATGCCTCACGGGTCGACACCAGCCTGGTCGGCCTGCACCATTCTTATTTTGGCGAGAAGCGCTCGATCCTGAACGATATGTTCAGTCTGATCGTGCAGCAGCTCGCACCTGACCAGCGCTTCGACCTCCAGGCGGCAGGCGATGCGCTGCGGAAGTACTGGAGTTACAGGGCCTAGTGGGCGTACGATCGCTCAAAGCGTGGCGGATTGCCGCGATCGCGAAACCATCCCGCTGCTCTAAGCATTATATGTCGTTTCCCTATGTCTTCATTGGCGAGAACAGAGGACAGCTAAGATGAGTGACAGACCTTTGAATTCGAGACTTGGCCGTAAGGTTGCGCTGGCCGCATGCGCCGGTCTCGCTCTGGTCGCGGGGGCGCTGTCGCCGGCGGTCGCCGCGTCCCCAACGCCGGCCAAGGCCGCAATGGCAGGGCAGGGCTCATCCAACGCGACCGATTTCAGCGCCGCGCGACGGCATCGCTATTATCGCCGCGGACCGAGCCCGGCGGGCCTTGCCTTCATGGGCCTCGCCGCCGGTCTGATCGGAGGCGCGATCGCCGAGAGCCGGCGTCAGGAGTATTACGACAACTACTACTATGGTGGCCCGCGCTATTACGGCCCCGGTCCCGGCTACGGCTATTATGGCGGACCGCGTTACTACTACGATCCGTATTGATCGTTGCCGTGACCCGTCGGGGCAAAACACCAGCGGGCGCTGTCAAGTCGCGCCCGCAGAAATATTCCACTTTACCGAAATTCGGAAATGGCGTATGTATCGCCCATCCCGGCTCATCCTTGAGGGGCGATCTCGAGTCGTCTTGATTGCGAGCCGGGCTTGCGGTGGACGCGGGCAGCGTTGGGCGCGAGAGGTGCGGGCAGGGCGGGTAGTCCCTGTGAGCCCGAAACCGCGTGCTGACGAACGGCGCTGTCAGGTTCGTCTCGCCTGCGGGTTCTCAGGTATGTCGACAAGGCCTGGGAAAACTGCGGTGAACAAGCGAACCCTAGCGTACGGCAAAACCGTGTGGTCCTGGCCGTCGTCGCTACGGTCAAGCTGTCGCAGAGGTGCAGGGAGCCCAACCGGGTGAAGTGCATCGCTAATCTGCGAGGCGAGGGAGGCCAGAAGGAATTCGGCTCCCGGGAGAGCACGGCATAAGCCGTCAAACCACTGCGCAGGGAAGGCCGAGTGTTCGGCACCACCTGTATGCTGCTGTGCGGTTTTCCTGCGCTACATTTTCGCGCAGCGGACCGCGGGTGCGAGGTTGGCACCCGGTCTTCCCTGCGCCCTCTTGGTTCAAGAGGGACACGAGATCAAGCAAAGCTCGGGCGAAAGAAGCCGCGAGAGCGTGAAGGCGTGTCTCCGATTCAAAATGCGAACGAGAGAAGCGAAGCGGGCCGCCACTATCGCCGTCTAAATATTCGGCAATCACCCCACCGGGCCCGGATGGACTTGACCGGCGCAATCCGGTTGAATGGGGGCAATGAAGGTTTCAGGCGCGACAACGATGTCGAAATATCTGCTGGTCCTGCTTTTGATCGCCTCACCTGTTGTGGCGCAGGTCAAACCCGCTCCAAAAACTGCGGCGGCGCATTCCGACCCCTGCGCTCCGATCGGACGCACCGCGGACGGCAAGCTAGTCTATTCCATGAAATGCGAGAATCTGCCGGCGCCGCCCCCGCCGCCGCCGCAGGCGGAACTGAAGGAGGCGCCGCCGTCGGCTGCGGCCGCAGCAGCGGAGCCCGAGCCGGAGGTGCGGCGGAGCGGCATTTTCGGCTGGTCCTACGATCGCAGGTAACGCGCCTTACGCCCTTCTTGCGCCCCTTGCGCGAAGCCCGCTGGAATGCTCTTTGCTGCAAATTCCCCGTGGGGCCTCCAATCCCTTGGCCCCCGATCCAGAGAGATGAGATGAGCAAACTCGTTATCCGCGCCGGCGATTTCACCTTCGATGCCCGCTTCGAAGAGGAGGCTGCGCCGAAGACCGTCGCGGCGTTCCGCAAGGCGCTGCCGTTCGAGAGCCACATCATCCATGTGCGCTGGAGCGGCGAGGGCGTCTGGATGCCGCTCGGCGATCTCGATTTCGGCGTCGGCTACGAGAACCACACCAGCTATCCCGCGCCCGGCCAGATCATCCTTTATCCCGGCGGCATCAGCGAGACCGAGATCCTGATGGCCTATGGCGGCGTGCACTTCGCCAGCAAGATGGGCCAGCTCGCCGGCAATCATTTCATCACCGTGACCTCGGGCCTGGAGAATCTGGCGACGCTGGGCAAGAGCGTGCTCTGGAAGGGCGCGCTGCCGATCCGCTTCGAGGAAGTCTGAGTGACTGACAGCAGCTACCCGCGCGATCTCCGCGGCTACGGCCGCAATCCGCCGCATCCGCAATGGCCCGGGAATGCGCGGGTCGCGGTGCAGTTCGTCGTCAATTTCGAGGAAGGCGGCGAGAACAATATCCTGCATGGCGATCGCGCCTCGGAAGCGTTCCTGTCCGACGTGCTGGGCGCGCAGCCCTGGCCGGGCCAGCGCCACGCCAATATCGAATCCATGTTCGAATATGGCTCGCGCGCCGGCTTCTGGCGGCTGTGGCGGATGTTCAGCGAACGCAAATGGCCGACCACCGTGTTCGGTGTCGCTACCGCGCTGAAGCGCAATCCGGAAATCGTGGCTGCGATGAAGGAGGCCGGCTGGGACATCGCGAGCCACAGCCTGAAATGGATCGAGCACAAGGACATGACGGAAGCGCAGGAGCGCGCCGAGATTGCGCAAGCGATCCGCGTCCACACTGAGGCGACCGGTTCGCGGCCGCTCGGCTGGTACACCGGACGCTCCTCGATCAACACCAACAGGCTGTTGATGGAGGAGGGCGGCTTCCTCTATCTCTGCGACTCCTATGCCGACGATCTGCCCTATTGGGTCAAGGGCGCGAACGGCAAGCAGCTCGTCATTCCCTACACGTTAGACGCCAACGACATGCGCTTCATCAACCCGCAAGGGTTTGCCGAGGGCGAGCAGTTCTACACCTATCTGAAGGACGCCTTCGACGTGCTCTATGCCGAAGGCGAGACCGCGCCGAAGATGATGTCGGTGGGGCTGCACTGCCGTCTCGCCGGTCGGCCCGGCCGGGCTGCCGGCCTGATCCGCTTCCTCGATTACATCGGCAAGCATGAGCGCGTCTGGGTGCCGACGCGCCTCCAGATCGCGCAGCATTGGCACGACAAGCATGCGGGTCTTGCCGCCGATGCATTCGAGATCGGATAAGGCCGCAATGTCGCAAATCTCGCTCGCCGACCTCAACGCCGTAAGCCAAGCCGACTTCGTTGCCGCGCTCGCCAATGTCGTGGAATATTCGCCGTGGATCGCCGAGCAGATCGCGGCGCGCCGTCCGTTTGCCGGCATCAACCAGCTGCATGCCGCGCTGGTGGCGGCAATCCAGGCGGCCGAGCCTGAAGCGCAGCTGGCGCTGATCCGCGCGCATCCTGATCTCGCCAACAAGACCCAGCGCGCGGCCGGCCTGACGGCGGAATCGACCGACGAGCAGAACAGCGCCGGCCTCGACCGGTTGTCGGAGGCCGAGTTCGCCGCGTTCGAGCGGGCCAACAACGCCTACCGCGAAAAATTCGGCATCCCCTATATCGTCTGCGTACGGCGTCACACCAAGGATTCCGTGCTGCGCGACTTCGAGACACGCTTGCGCAATATCGCCAAGACCGAGACGCGCCGTGCGATCGAGGAGATCGGCCGCATCTCGGCGCTGCGGCTCGACCAGCTCGTTATCGCCGACGACAAGCTGAAAGTGCACGGCCGGCTCTCGACCCATGTGCTGGACAATCTCGCCGGCAAACCTGCGCCGGGGATTCCGGTGGAACTGGTCGAGCTCGCTGCGCTCGGAGAGAGCAGGGTGATCGCGCGCACCGTCACTAATGCGGATGGCCGCACCGACCAGCCGCTGATCGGTGGCCGTCCCCTGCCGATCGGCCGCTACGAGCTTCGCTTCAGCGTCGCAAAATATTATTCCGAACGTAACGTGCCGCTGTCCGATCCGCCGTTCCTCGACGAGATCCCGCTGCGCTTCGCGATCAGCGAGCCGGAGAGCCACTACCACGTGCCGCTGCTGGTCACGCCGTGGAGCTATTCGACCTATCGCGGGAGCTAGTCGCCGTATTTCTCGTGCAGGGCCGGAAACAGCCGGTCCGGTTTGAACGGCGGCGCGGTGAAGCGGATGCCGGTGGCGTCCGCGATGGCGTTGCCGAGGGCTGCGGCGACCGGATTATAGGGGCTCTCGCTCATCGACTTCGCGCCCAGCGGCCCGATCGTGTCGGATGTCTCGGCGAACAGCACCTCCGTGCGCGGAACGTCCGCGAAGGACGGGAGATGATAATCGCGAAACTTCGGATTGGTGACGCGGCCATCAGCGTCGATCACCATCTCCTCATAGAGCGCCGCGCCAAGCGCCTGCGCGACGCCGCCCTCGACCTGGCCGCGGCACTGCATGGGATTGGCGACGACGCCGGCATCGGCGGCCTGCACGCTCCTGAGAATCCTGATCTCGCCCGTGGCCTTGTTCACGGCGATGCGAAAACCCTGCACGTTGAAGCCAACCGAGCGCGGCGTGCCCTCGGAATTGCCGCGCGCGGTGAGCGGACGACCGGTCTCGCGCGCGAGCCTGGCAAGCTCTGCGAAGGACATCCGCCGCACGCCGCTGACGACGAACTCGCCCTCGAGCGCGCAAGTCCCTGCATCGCAGAGCCATGCGTCGGCCGCCGCTGTCCTCAGCTCGGTCGCAAGCTGCATGGCGGCGGCCTCAGTCGCCTTGCCGGCCACGAAAGTGCCGGTGCTGCCATAGGCGCCGGTGTCATGGCCGCCATGGGCGGTGTCGGACTGGCGCAGCCGGATCCGCTCGACGGTGGTCGCCAGGATTGTCGCGGCGATCTGCCGGTGCACGGTGCTGGTGCCGTTGCCGAATTCGGCGGTGCCGACGGTGAGATCGAAGCCGCCATCGTCGTTCAGCGCGATCATGGCGTCGGCGATGTGACCGGCGGGCGGCACCGTGTCGATCATGGTCAGCGCGATGCCCTCGCCGGTCAGCCAGTCCGGCGACAGCCCGGGTTGCGGGGCATCGGCCTGCATGGCGCGCTCGACGAGGTCAATGCACTGGTCGAGCCCGTAGGAGCCATAGAGCACGTCGTGATATTCGGACTCGGGTGGCGACAGCATGGGATCGCCGGGCCTGACGATGTTGCGGCGGCGCATGTCATAGGGGCTGATGCCGAGCTGCTTCGCCAGCTCGTCGATCGCAGCCTCCACCGCGATCAGCGCCTGCGGCAGGCCGTAACCGCGAAACGCGCCGGCTGGCACGGTGTTGGTGTAGACGACGTGACCGTCGACCCGCTTGTTGGGACAATTGTAGACCGCGATCGACTCCGACACCGCGTGGAACATCACGGAGGGGCCGTGATTGCCGTAGGCGCCGGTGTTGGAGAGCAGGTCGAGCTGCAGTGCGGTCAGCTTGCCGTCGGCATCCGCACCGGCCTTGAGGTGGACCCGCATCGGATGCCGGGTCGAGGTCGCGATGAACTGTTCCTCGCGGGTGAGCTCGAGCTTGACGGGGCGTCCCGTCTTCAACGCGGCGAGCGCCAGAACATCCTCGACGAACATCTCCTGCTTGCTGCCAAAACCGCCGCCGACGCGCTCGCAGAACACGCGGACCTTATCCATGGGCAGCTGGAAGATGTCCGAGAGCGCGCGCCGGGTCAGGAACGGCACCTGCGTCGAGGTGCGGACGTTGAGCACGCCTGCATCGTCGAGCCAGGCGAGGCCGCCATGGGTCTCCAGCGCCGCATGCTGCACACGGTGGCTGTGAAAGGTGGCCTCATAGGTCGCCGCCGATGTGGCGAGGGCCGAGGCGACATCGCCGAACTCGCCGTGAATCTCCGCGACGAGATTGCGCTGCGCGTCGGCGACGCGGTTCGCGCTGGTTCGATCGGGATGAACGAGCGGCGCGCCCGGCAGCATCGCCTGTTCGGGGTCGATCAGCGCAGGCAGGAGCTCGTAATCGACCTTCAGCCGGCGGCAGGCCTCCTCGGCAGCGTCTTCGCTGTCCGCAACGACCGCCGCGACCTTCTGGCCAATGAAGCGGACGACGTCGTCGAGGATGCGGGTGTCCTCGGGGTCCATCCAGTCCTTCTCATGCCGCGCCGTCGAGATCAGCACCGACGGCGCGTCCTCGTGCGTCAGGATCGCGTGCACGCCGGGCACCGCCATCGCCGCCGATCGGTCGATCGCGACGACCTTGGCATGCGCATGCGGCGCGCGCAGCAGCTTGATGTGCAGCACGCCTTCAACCTCAGTGTCGAATGTGTACCGCGCGTTGCCGCGCACGACATCGGGTCCCGCGGGCGCGGGCAGGCTGCGGCCGAACGCGCCGCCAGCCTCGACATCCTGTTCGATATTGCTCTTGCCGTGGATCGCGTCCTCGATCGCGCGATAGCCAGTGCAGCGGCAGATGTTGCCCTTCAGCGCCGCGCCAAGGTCGGTGCGCTGGGCCTGGTTCAGCGAGGCACAGGTCAGGATCATGCCGGCAGTGCAGAAGCCGCACTGGAATCCTTGCGCCTCGAGGAAGGCCTGTTGCATCGGATGCGGGCCGTGCTCATCGCCAAGACCTTCGATCGTCGTGATGGCGCGCCCCTCGGCGCGAAATGCCGGGATCAGGCAGCTATGCACGGGCTCGCCGTCGAGCAGCACGGTGCAGGCGCCGCAATCGCCGGCGTCGCAGCCCTTCTTCACCCCGAAATGGCCGAGCTCGCGCAGGAACGTGCGCAGGCATTGGCCGGCGCGCGGCGTTTGCGGAAAGCTGGTGCCATTGACCTCGAAGCTCATGACGGCGTTGCACCCAAGAGCTCGACGCGAATCTCCTCGGCGAGCCGCAACGTCATGTGCTTGCGCCAGAGGGGCTTGCCATGAATATCGGTATGATAGAGATCGTCGGTAATCTCCTCCGCGATGGCCGTGCGAAGCGCGCTCGCGTCGGGCGGCTTTGCGAACGACAGCAAGACTGGGCGCACGGTCGATGCGGTCACGGTCAGTTTCAACGCACCAGTGCCGTCGAGGCTTCCGATCAGAAGCGCTGCGGAGCGGCCGATGGGTGCGAGCGAGATCTGGCGAAATGCCGAGCGGCGCTTCAGGGCCGCGACCGGAATGTCGATCTGCCGCAGCAGATCGCCGGGCGACAGGCGGTTACGCTGATTGCCAGTGACGAATTCGGCGACGGGAATCCTCTGCTCGCCGCCGCCGGCCTGCCAGATGGTGCAGACGCCGTCGAGCGCCGCGGTGAGCGAGATCATCGGCCCTGCCGGCAGCGACATGCAGAGATTGCCGCCGACCGTCGCCGTCTTCCAGATCTTGAAGGAGGCGAGGAAGGCGCGGCAGCATTGGCTGATCAGCGGTGCTGCGAGCCAGTCTGTCGGGCAGGTCAGCGCATCGAGTTGCGCGATCGTGCAGGTGGCGGCGATGCTGAGGTGGCTCTCGGTGATCGTCAGTGCCGGCCATTTCAGATCGGTGAGATCGATCAGCCGGGTGAGGTGAGCTTGTGGCTCCGAGAACAGCCACGTGCCGCCCGCGAGCCAAGCATCACCTGGCGTCCAAACGGGCAGTTCGAAGCGCGTTTGCGGATGACTGACCGCTGTGATGGTATTCAAGTCCATGGCTGCGATAACGCCTGCGCCTGACGATTTGCGTTGAGGGAAAGTCTTGCAAGACCAGCGCCAAGTGGCAACAAGAAGTGGCAACAACAAGTCGTGGTAATCGCGCGCGGGCTGGCCCTGGCCTTGCAGGCCTCCCGTCAGCGGATGTCAGGAGAAGCAGGCGCATGAGCGACGCAAAGCCGATCTGGATCAGGGATCCCCTGGCCATTCTCGCCGACGGTGCCGGGCGCGGGATCGTCGTCAAGGACGGCCGCATCATCGAGCTCGTGCCGGCTGGCGCGACGCCGGCGACCGCTGATGTCGCGGTGTTCGATGCGAGCGGGCACGTCGTGCTGCCGGGCCTCATCAACACCCATCATCACTTCTATCAGACGCTGACACGGGCGTTGCCCGCGGCGATGGACCGCGAGCTGTTTCCCTGGCTGCAGGCGCTCTATCCGGTCTGGGCCAGGATGACGCCTGATACGCTCGAGCTCGGCGTCACCGTGGCGATGTCCGAACTGCTGCTGTCGGGCTGCACCACCACGACGGACCATCATTACGTCTTCCCGGCGGGGCTCGAAGAGTCCGTCGACATCGAGGTCGGGGTCGCAAAGCGGCTCGGCGTCCGCGTGCTGCTGACGCGCGGCTCGATGAACCTGTCGCAGCGCGACGGCGGCCTGCCGCCCGACAGCGTCGTGCAGGACGAGGATACCATCCTCGCCGATAGCGCGCGCGTGGTTGCGAAGCACCACCAGCGCGGCGCGGATGCGATGGTGCAGATTGCGCTCGCGCCGTGCTCGCCGTTCTCGGTGACGACATCGCTGATGCGCGCCACCGCCGATCTCGCCGACAAGCTCGACGTGCGGCTGCACACGCATCTCGCCGAAACCGAGGACGAAAACAAATTCTGCCAGCAGATGTATGGCTGCCGCCCGCTCGACTATCTCGAGCAGTGCGGCTGGCTCAACGCGCGGACCTGGCTCGCCCATGGCATCTTCTTCAATGCGGACGAGATGAAGCGGCTCGGCAAGGCCAGGACTACGATCAGTCACTGCGCCTGCAGCAACCAGCTGCTGGCCTCCGGCTGCTGCCCGGTGTGCGAAATGGAAGAGGCCGGCGTCGACATCGGCATTGGTGTCGACGGTTCAGCTTCGAACGATGGATCCAACCTGATGCAGGAAGTGCGCGCGGCCTTCCTGCTGCAACGGGCGCGCTATGGCGTGACCAAGGTCAGCCACAAGGACGCGCTGCGCTGGGCCACCAGGGGCTCTGCGGCCTGCGTCGGCCGGCCGGAACTCGGCGAAATCGCCGTCGGCAAGGCGGCCGATCTCGCGCTGTTCAAGCTCGACGAGTTGCGCTTCTCCGGCCATGGCGATCCCCTGGCCGCACTGGTTCTGTGCGGGGCGCATCGGGCTGACAGGGTGATGGTGGCGGGGAACTGGGCTGTCGTCGACGGCGCGATCCCGGGACTGGATGTTCCGGACCTGATCCGCCGGCACAGCGCCGCGGCGCGGGCGATGCAGGCGGGATAAAGTTAAAAGAGGGGGCGACCACAAGTGCCGGGTGCTTCTGGCCACCCCCTCCGAACCTCCTCCGGGAGGAGCAGGTAATTTGGGCGATGCAAGAAGCGTGCTACTTGCCAGGCAGCTTGTCGTCGATGCCCTTCACGTAGAAATTCATGCCGAGGATCTGGCCGGCGTCGAGGTTGGCGCCGCCCTTGCACTCAATCTCCTTGCCGTCCTGCCCAATGACCGGGCACTTGAACGGGTGCAGGGTGCCCGCGGTGATCGCGGCCTGGGCATCCTCGGCGATCTTCTTCACGTCGTCAGGCATGTTGGTGTACGGCGCCATTCCGAACATGTGGCTGTCGAGGCCGCCCCAGGTGTCTTCGGACTTCCAGGTGCCGTCGAGCTCGGCCTTGACGCGGGCGATATAGTAGGGGGCCCAGGTGTCGAGGATCGAGGTCAGCTGGGTCTTGGGCCCGAACTTGATCATCTCGGAGTCCTGGCCGAAGGCGAGCTTGCCGCGTTCGCTGGCGATCTGCATCGCGGCGGGCGAGTCGGTGTGCTGCATGATCACGTCGGCACCCTGGTCGATCAGCGCCTTGGCGGCGTCGGCTTCCTTACCCGGGTCGAACCAGGTGTTGGCCCAGATGATCTTGACCTTGATGTTCGGGTTGATGGTCTGCGCCGCCAGCATCGTCGCGTTGATGCCGGAGACGACCTCGGGAATCGGGAACGAGCCGATGTAACCGAGCACGCCTGATTTCGACATCTTGGCCGCGATCAGGCCTTGAATGTAGCGGCCCTGATACCACTTCGACGAATAGGTCGACATATTCTTGTCGCGCTTGTAGCCGGTCGCGTGCTCGAAATGCACGTTCGGATATTTCTTCGCAACCTTCAGCGTCGGATCCATGTAGCCGAACGAGGTCGTGAAGATCAGCTTGTTGCCGGCGCGGACGAGCTGCTCGATGGCGCGCTCGGCGTCGGGACCTTCGGGGACGTTTTCGAGATAGGTGGTCTCGATCTTGTCGCCGAATTCCTTCACCAGCGCCTGGCGCGCGAGCTCGTGCTGGTAGGTCCAGCCGAGATCGCCGATCGGGCCGAGGTAAATGAAGCCGACTTTCAGCTTGTCGTCGGCGGAGGCTGCACTGACGCTTCCGGCAAGCAGAAGCCCGGCAGCCAGCGCAAGAAGTGATTTCCTCATCATCAATCTCCAAACATCAGGGGAAAGCCACGATCCGCAACCTGCGCGCCCCATCGCGCACGCTGCGAAAAACCAAAACTCTAACGGTCAGGTACGAACACGGTGCCGAGCGCGGCCGGTGCGGTCGAGCCGCCGGTGCGTGCGCGGGAGAGCAGGACCAGCACGATGACGGTCGCGAGATAAGGCAACGCCGACATGAATTGCGAGGGAATGCCGACACCCCAGCCCTGCGCATGCAGTTGCAGGATCGTCACCGCGCCGAACAGATAAGCGCCGATGACGAGACGGCCCGGCCGCCACGACGCGAACACGACCAGCGCCAGCGCGATCCAGCCGCGGCCCGCGGTCATGCCTGGAATAAAGAACGGCGTGTAGGCGAGCGGCAGATAGGCGCCGGCAAGACCCGCGCAGGCACCGCCGAACATCACGGCGAAGGTGCGGATGCGCAGCACGGGATAACCGAGTGCATGCGCGGAGACATGATTGTCGCCGCAGGCGCGCAGGATCAATCCCGCGCGCGTACGATACAGGAACCACCAGACGCCGATGATGAGCGCGATGGAGAAATAAACGAAGGCGTCCTCACCGAACAGCACGCGACCGATCAGCGGAATGTCGGTAAGGCCCGGAATGTGCAGATGCGCAGCCGGCGTGATGCGTTCGCCGACGAAGCCGGCGCCGATCAGGCCGGACAGGCCGATGCCGAGAATGGTCAATGCCAGACCCGTCGCGACCTGGTTGACGGCGAGGCCGAGCGCCATCAACGCGAAGATCAGCGACATCAGCGCTCCCGCGATAATGCCGAACAGCGCGCCGATGAAGATTGATCCAGTGAGCCACGCGCCGCCAAAGCCGCAGGCCGCGCCGACGATCATCATGCCTTCGACGCCGAGGTTGAGCACGCCGGAACGCTCGGTGACGAGCTCGCCGGTTGCCGCGATCAGGAGCGGCGTCGAGGCGGCGAGCACCGACAGGATGATGGCTTCAACCAGCTCCACGGGCCACCTGTCGGTTCGGGAACACCAGCTTGAAGCGGTAGAGAATGAGGGAATCGCAGGCGAGTACGTAGAAGAGCAGGATGCCCTGGAAGACCTTGGTGACGTCCAACGGGATCTTCATTGCGATCTGCGCCTGCTCGCCGCCGATGAACGTGAGCGCCAGGAACAGGCCCGCAATCAGGATCCCGATCGGATTAAGCCGACCGAGGAAGGCGACGATGATCGCGGTGAAACCGTAGCCGGGCGAGATGCCGGGCTGGAGATGTCCGACGGGGCCGGCGACCTCGATGATGCCGGCGAGACCGGCGAGCGCGCCCGATACCGCGAAGGTCAGGATGATCAGCTGGTTGGAATTGAAGCCGCCGAATCGCGCCGCGCGCGGCGCAGCACCCACGACACGGATCTCGAAGCCCTTGATGGTGCGCCCGAGCAGGATCGCGGCCGCCGCCACGACCAGCAACGCGATGATCGAGCCGAGATGCAGCCGCCCGCCCTCGATCAGCAGCGGCACCGTCGCCACCGGATCGAATTCGGCCGTGGTCGGGAAGTTGAAGCCGTTCGGATCGCGCCAGGGGCCGCGTACGAGGTAGTCGAGAAAGAGGTCGGCGACATAGACCAGCATCAGGCTGGTGAGGATCTCGCTGGCGCCGAACTTCACCTTGCAGATCGCCGGGATCAGCGCATAGAGCGCGCCCGCGGCGGCCGCGAGCACGAGCATCGCCGGCAGCACCCAGGCGCCGGCGTCGGTGCCTTGCGTCTTGACCGCGATCCAGCTTCCGGCGACCGCGCCGATCAGGAATTGCCCCTCGGCGCCGATGTTCCAGGCGTTGGCGAGATAGCAGAGCGACAGCCCGATCGCGATCATGACCAGCGGCGTCGCCTTCACCGCGATCTCCTGCAGCGAATAACCGTCGGTCAGGGGCGCGATGAAATAGGCATGCAGCGCGAGCAGCGGATTCTTGCCGATGATCGCGAACAGGATGGTCATGGTCACGATCGTCAGGCCGATCGCGATCAGCGGCGAGACCAGCGCAATCGTGTTGGAGCGCTCGGCGCGCTTCTCAAGCACCAACTGCATGCGCGGCCTCCTCGGGCTCCAGGCTGCTGCCGCCCATGAGCAGGCCGAGCTTCTCGCGCGTCGCTTCGCTTGCAGCGAGCGGAGCGGACAGCCGGCCGTGGAACATCACGGCGATGCGGTCGGCGATCTCAGCGAGCTCGTCGAGATCCTGGCTGGTGACGAGCACCGCAGCACCCGCGGTCGCCAGGTCAAGCAGCGCCTGGCGGATGACGGCGGCCGCTCCAGCATCGACGCCCCAGGTCGGTTGGCTCACCACCAGCACGGCCGGGTTGCGCAAGATCTCGCGGCCGACGATGAATTTTTGCAGATTGCCGCCCGAGAGGGAGGCCGCTTCCGGGTCGCGCTTCGCCTTGCGCACGTCGAAGGTCTCGGTCGCCTTGTCCACGGTGTTCAGCGTGGCCGCGGTGTCGATGAAGCCGTGATTGACCATGCCGCTGGCGGCGTGTCCGGTCAGCAGCGCGTTCTCCGACAGCTTCATGCGCGGCGCGGTGCCGTGGCCGAGCCGCTCTTCGGGCACGAAGGCGGCACCGAGCTTGCGCCGCTTGGTGATCGAGAGGTGGCCGGCGGCGATGCCTTCGATCACGACAGTGCCGGGATCCCTCGACAGCCGCTCGCCGGACAGTGCGGCAAAGAGTTCGTCCTGGCCGTTGCCGGCGACGCCGGCAATGCCGAGAATTTCGCCGCCCTTCAGCTCGAACGAGATGTGCTCGAGCCGCACCCCGTGTGCCTCGTCCGGCGCGAGCGAGAGATCGTTGACGACGAGCCGCGGGATCGTGGTCTGCCGCCCGGCGGCCGCCTTCACTTCCTTGATCTCGCCACCGACCATCATGCGTGCGAGCGAGGCGGCGGTCTCCTGCCGGGGATTGCAGGTCTGGATCTTCTTGCCGCCGCGCAAGATCGTGGCGGTATCGCAGAGGCGTTTCACTTCCTCGAGCTTGTGGCTGATGTAGAGGATGGCGCGGCCTTCGGCCTTGAGCCGCTCAAGGACGATGAAGAGCTGGTCGGCTTCCTGCGGCGTCAGCACCGCGGTCGGCTCGTCCAGGATCAGGAATTTCGGATCCTGCATCAGCGCCCGGACGATCTCGATGCGCTGGCGTTCGCCGACGGACAGTTGCCAGACCTCGCGCTTGGGATCGAGCGGCAGGCCATAGGTCTTCGACACCTGCTCCAGTCGCGCCGACATGTCCTTGAAGGATTCCTTGCCGTCGAGGCCGAGCGCGACATTCTCGGCGACGGTGAGATTGTCGAACAGCGAGAAGTGCTGGAACACCATGCCGATGCCGCGGCTGCGCGCTTCGGAGGGACCGGACAGCACGATTCGTTCGCCCTGCCAGCGGATTTCGCCGGCGGAGGGCTGGATCAACCCATAGATCGCCTTCACCAACGTCGACTTGCCGGCGCCGTTCTCGCCGAGAAGGGCGTGAATTTCCTTCGGCCAGATGTCGATATCGATGGAATCGTTGGCGAGGAAATCCCCATAGCGTTTGGTGAGCCCGACCGTTTGAAGCAACGGGGACTCGCCTGAATGCAGGCCGTTAGGCGTCGGATCTAACATTCGCTAATGCGCTGGCATGGGATGAACTGCCTCAATAGTGGGCTAGTTTGAACCGCCGCGTAAGGTGTGAAAAAGCGTCATCCCTTGCTTAACGCTTCGGCAGGGGCTTGGTGACGCGAGTCGCGACCCTTCGCCGGGTGATGAGTGTCTCCAGGCGGAGCGCGGGGGCCTCTCGCAGTCTCAGCCTGCAGGCGAGGTCTGTTGCATATTTGTGACGGTTCAAACCAAATCGGAACCCGCTGTGCAGGCTTGATGTGAAGTTGGGCAAAACCGCGCCAGCACGCGTATGCAATTCCGGATCGCTGCCGCCGCCGTTGCCGGCATTGGTATCCGCGTTGTGCGTTCGAGATAAATCATAAACGAATTCAACCGGGAATGTCCGGCATTGCGTTGCCGGCACTGCGCGGCGACGACGTGCGAAAACTCCAATGTTTCCGCGATGAATCGTCGCGTGCTGCTGAAACATACGGCATGCCTTGAAAAAAGTTGAGGCTTCTCACTCCGGGAGTTCGGCGCAAGTGTCGCCTCAAGGGACGTTCATTTTTACGTGTCCAAACTTGGGGGTATTCAGGATGTCGTTTCGTTTCAGGGCAGTTGCAGCAACGGCGCTGTCACTTGCTACGCTGGCCATCGGGGGCTTGGCTCACGCGGCGGATCTGCCGGTCAAGGCGGCCAAGAAGGCGCCCGACCTCCCGTTCTTCCTGGTGATCGACGACCGCGTGTCGTTCTCCTGGATGCCGAAGGGCACTGACCCCGGCGTGTGGAGCAGGCGTCCGGACGGCAGCATCAACGGCACTACGGCCAAGCAGGTCTACTCCTTCACCCACTTCGACCTCTGGGCCTACGGCACCAACTTCTTCACGATCTCGATGTTCAAGTCGGGTCATAACGACCCCGCGTCGCCCTGTACCGCACCGGGCGTGAACATCAACGGCACCCCGAGCAATTGCGCCGGCGCGACCGAGATCTACGGCCTGTTCCGCTCCACCTTCGGCTGGAACGAGTTGTTCAACACCAAGGCCTTCACCATGGGCCCGCTGCACAACATCTCGTTCGAAGTCGGTATGGATGCGAATACCGAGAACAACTTCCTCGCGCCCGCAAAGCGCGACGTCGTCGGCGGTCTGCAGTTCGCCTTCGACCTGCCCTACAAGGGCTACATCGACGTCGCCCCGTTGGTGTACTGGGAGTTCCTGAATCACAACTCGTTCACGCAGTGCGGCCTGTTCGGTGCGGGCGTTGCCGGCGTGACCTGTAACTCCGACGGAAACGTGAGCTATCGTGCGACCTGGGCCGTTGAAATCAACTACTATATGGACCTCGGTTTCCTGCCGCCGAACATGCAGTTCTGGTCGATCAGCGGCCGTGCCGGCTGGTATGGCCCGAAGGGCGACTCGAACGGTCTTCCCGCACTCTCGGGCATCGGCCGGTTCTCGACCGCTTCGAAGACCGAGCTGAACAGCGAACCGATCCGCCTGACCTTCGACGCGTCGAAGGCCGCCTGGGGTGACAAGTACTCGCACTTCGTCGACCTCTGGGTCGCCTACCGCTACTGGCAGAACAAGTTCGGCCTCGACCACAACGCCATGCCCGGCGTCTGCACTGTCGCTGCAACCGGCGAGAGCACCAAGAGCTGCACCGAGTCCACGGTCTATGGTGGTATTACCGTGAAGTTCTGATTGCCTGAGGTTCAGGCTCAAGTGGCGCCGCGCAGGAATGCGCGGCGTCATTCGTGTTTGCGGCGCCTACTTCGTCCACACACCATCGTGCAGTGCTTCCGCTTCGTCTTCCAGCAACGGGCCAATCACCGCCGTCGGTCGTTGGCCGCTCGCAAAGACCGTACGGCAGGGCAGATCGAGCGTCGGGTTCTCCGGGTGATTGCCAGTGACGCTGCGCAGACGGTGTTCGCTGAGGCCGTAGACCACGCGGCCGATGCCGGCCCAGTAGATCGCGCCGGCGCACATCGCGCAGGGCTCTGCCGAGGAATAGAGCGTCGCTGACGCCAGTACTGCGGGGCTCAGCGTGCGGCAAGCTTGCGTCGCCGCCAGGCGCTCGGCGTGCGCGGTGCCGTCGTGATCGGGCATGTAGCCGTTCTCGGCTTCGATCAATACCTTGCCATCAATATCCACGACGATGCAGCCGAAGGGATGGTTGCCATGGGTGAGAGATCGGCGGGCGACCGCGAAGGACAAACGCAAGAACTGCTCGTCGCGTTCGCCGCTCATCGATGCTCCGCGTTCAGTGCCCTGCCATGTGCCGGCCGACCTCGGTCAGATCGGCTTCGCTGGTTCGAGCTTCATACACGAATTCGCCGTGGAACATCACCACCAGCCGGTCGGACAGTTCGAGCAATTCGTCGAGGTCCTCGCTGACCAGAAGCACGGCCGCGCCGCGGTTGCGCGCGGCCATGATCTCGGCGTGGATCTGCGCCACAGCCGCGAAGTCAAGGCCGAAGCAGGGATTGGCGGCGATCAGCACCTCGACGTCGCCGGCAAGCTCGCGGGCGAGCACGGCGCGCTGGACGTTGCCGCCAGACAGCGCCGAGATCGGCGTCTCCGGCGTGCGGGTTTTGATCTTGTACTGGCCGATCTTCTTCTGCGCGTCGTCGCGGAAGGCGCCGCGGTTGAGCCACCAGCCGCCGCTGGCAAAGGGCGCGCGGTCGAACTCGCGGAAGGCGATGTTGTCGGCGACGCTCATGCCGCCGACACAGGCGTTCTTCAGCGGCTCCTCGGGCAGCAGCGACATCTTGTGGCGCCGCATCTCCTCGCGGCTGGCATGATAGCCATCTCCGGCGACGCGGATCTCGCCGCCTTCGGCTTCACGCTGGCCGGCGAGGACCTCGACGAGCTGGCGCTGGCCGTTGCCGGAGACGCCGGCAATGCCGACGATCTCGCCGGCGCGCACGGTGAGCGAGACGTCATGCACGGCGACGGCGCCGGCATCGTCGAGCGCACGGACTTTTGCGAGCTCCAGCCGCGCCTGGCCCGCTTCGCCGGTGCGCGGCGGCTGTACGGTCAACTCCTCGGCGCCAATCATGGTCCGGGCCATCGCATCCGGCGTCAGCTCGGAAACTTTGCCTGCACCGGCGAGCTTGCCACGGCGCAGGATGGTGACCTCGTCGGCGAAAGCCATGACCTCGCGGAACTTGTGCGTGATCATCAGGATGGTCAACTCGCCCTTGACGACCATGTCGCGGAGCATGCCGAGCACTTCATCGGCTTCGGCAGGCGTCAGCACCGAGGTCGGCTCGTCCAGGATCAGGAAGCGGCGCTTGAGATAGAGCTGCTTGAGGATTTCGCACTTCTGCCGCTCGCCGGCCGAGATGTCGGAGACCTTTGCGGCGAGCGGTACCTTGAACGGCATTCGGGCCAGAAAGGCCTCGAGCTCCTTCATCTCCTTCGGCCAGTTCACCACAGCCGGCACGTCGTCGCGCGCCAGCACGAGGTTTTCGGCAACCGTCATCGCCGGCACCAGCGTAAAGTGTTGGTAGACCATGCCGAGGCCGAGCGCGTGAGCATCCTTCGGGTTGGCAATCGCCTGTTCGCGGCCGCCGACGAGAATGTCGCCTTCGGTCGCGTGGTAATATCCCATGATGCACTTCACGAGGGTCGACTTGCCGGCGCCGTTCTCGCCGAGCAGCGCGTGGAACGAGCCGGGCCGCACCTTCAGCTCGACATTGTCGAGCGCCAGGAAGTCGCCGAAGCGCATGGTCATGGCGATGGCGTCGACGCCGAAGGCGCCTGATGGCGGAAGCGGTTCGCCGATGATCACGAAATCGCTCCAATGAAGGCGTCCGAGGTCGAGACCGCACCGAACACGCCTCCCTGCATCTTGATCATCTTCAGAGCATGCTCATGGTTGCTCTTGTCGGTCGCGCCGCAGCAATCGTGCAGCAGCACGCATTCGAAACCGCGGTCGTTGGCCTCGCGCATGGTGGTGTGGACGCAGACGTCGGTGGTGATGCCGGTCAGCACGATGTTCTCGATGCCGCGCACGCGCAGGATCAGCTCGAGATCGGTGGCGCAGAACGAACCCTTGCCGGGCTTGTCGATAACAGGCTCGCCCGGCAGCGGTGCAAGCTCCTCGATGATGTCCCAGCCGGGCTCGCCGCGCACCAGGATGCGGCCGCAGGGGCCGGCATCGCCGATGCCGGCGCCGATCTGGCGCGAGCGCCAACGCTTGTTGGCGGGAAGATCCGAGAGATCCGGACGATGGCCTTCGCGGGTATGGATGATGTGAAAGCCTTGGGCGCGCATGGCCGCGAGCAGCTTCTTGATCGGCTCGATCGGTGCTCGCGTCAGCGAGAGGTCGTAGCCCATCTTGTCGACATAGCCGCCGACACCGCAGAAGTCGGTCTGCATGTCGATGATGATGAGCGCGGTGTTTTGCGGGCGGAGATCGCCATTGTAAGGCCAGGCGTAGGGCTCGGACTTGATGTAGCGCTCGGGCATGATTTCGCTCTCTAGCGGGTGATCGACAATTCGGCCGGGGCTCCGGTCAGCGTGCGTTTCGGTGAGCAGGTGATGATCATGATCGCCAGCGTCAGGATGTAGGGCGCTGCGTTGAAGAGATGGTAGCCGGAGGTGACGCCGACCGATTGCAGCGCCGGCCCGAGCGCCGCGGCGCCGCCAAAGGCGAGCGAGGCCCACAGGCACAGCAGGGGATCCCAGCGCGCGAAGATCACGAGCGCGACCGCGGTGATGCCCTGACCCGACGAGAGGCCTTCATTCCAGCTTCCGGGATAGAACAGCGACAGGAATGAGCCGCCGATGCCGGCGAGGAAGCCGCCGACCATGGTGGCGCGCAAGCGGATCAGCAGCACGGAGTGGCCCATTGCGCGCGCCGCATCCGAGCTCTCACCGGCGGTGCGAATGAGCAGGCCCCAGCGCGTGGTGCGGAAGGCCCAATAGAGGATTGGCGCGAGCGCGACGCCGATCAGGAAGAGGACGTTGACGCGCAGCGCCGCCCGCACCTGCGGGATGTCGCTCCACCAGCCGAAATCGATCGCTGGCAGCCGCGGCGCGGTGGGCTCGATCAGCGGCTTGCCGAGATAGAAGGCGAGGCCGGTGCCGAACAGCATCAATGCGATGCCGACCGCCACGTCGTTGACGCGCGGCAGCGAGCAGATGCCGGCATGCAGTGCGCCCAGAAGCGCGCCGGTGATGCCGGCGGCAAGCACGCCAAGCCAGGGCGATCCCGTTACGTAAGAGATGCCGTAGGCGCTCATTGCACCCATCACCAGCGTGCCTTCGAGACCGAGATTGATGCGCCCCGAGCGCTCCGTGATGCATTCCCCCAAGCTCACGAACAGGAATGGCGTGGAGACGCGAATAGCGCCGCCGAGTACGGCGAGCGGGACGGTCCAGAGTCCGATCGATCCGTCTGCCATATCAGGATTTTCCCTTCAGGAAACCGATGCGGCCGTAGAGCGCATCACTGGCGAGCACGAAGACGAAGATGATGCCTTGCAGCACAAGCACGGACGCGTCAGGCAGTCCCAGGCGGCGCTGCAGCAGGCCGCCGCTGGCGCTGATGCCGCCGAGCAGGATCGCGACAGGGATGATCGCAAGCGGGTTTTGCCGCGCCAGGAAGGCGACAAGGATGCCGGTGAAGCCGTAACCTGCCGCAAGGTTGGCGTTGGTTCGGCCCTGCACGGCGGCCACCTCGACCATGCCGGCAAGACCGGCGGCGCCGCCGGCGAGGAAGCAGATGGTCAGGATCAGCTTGCTCACGCCAAGGCCGACGATCTTGGCAGCTCGGATGTTGCCGCCGGCAACGCGCGCGGCGAAGCCGAACACGGTGTGATAGATCAGGATATAGGCGGCGACAGCGGCGATCAGGCCGAACACGAGGCCCCAATGGACGTCGGTGCCGGGGATCGTGCCGATCATGTTGGCCGCGCCGATCTCGCGCGTCGACGGCTTGTTGAGGCTGGCGGGGTCCCGCATCATGCCTTCGACGAGGTGATTGAGGATCGCGAGTGCGATGTAGACGAGCAGCAGGCTCGAGATCGTCTCGTTGACGCCGCGATATTGCCGCAATGCGCCGGCGAGCATGATCCATAGTCCGCCACCTACGACGCCGGCGACGACCATGGCGACCTGCACGACGAGCGGCGGCATGCCCTGAATCAAGAGTGCGGCGCTGGTCGCCGACAGCGCGCCGATCAGCAACGCGCCTTCGCCGCCGATGATCACCATGCCGAGCTGTGCGGGCAGCGCGGTGCAGAGTGCCGTGAGGATCAGGGGGGCAGCACGGGTCAGCGTGTTCTGCCAGGAGAACCAGGTGCCGAAGGCGCCCTGGTACATGTAGAAATAGAGGTCCAGCGGGTTCTTGCCGAACAGCATGACGAAGATGCCGAAGACCACGAGCGCGCCGGCAAGCGCCGCGCCCGGGATCAGGACATACTCGATCGTGCCGCCGTAGCGTTGGAGAAAGCCCGGGTCGGCGGCCGGGGCAACTGCTCCGACCGCCTCGGCAGAATCCGCTGCTTCCGATGTCACGAAGTCGCTCCGATCACGCCCTCGACGAGATAGTCCATCTTTTCCAGTTCAGGATCCTTCTGGCCGCGATCGGTGCCAGCCGGGATGACCGTCTTGCCCTTGTTGTCGACCAGTCCGCCCTTGAACACGGCGTAGCCGTCGGCAGACAGGAACTTGGCCTTGATGTCGTCGGCGTGCTTGCGCGCCTCGGCGGATACGGCTTCGCCATAGGGTGAGGTCTTGACGATCTCTTCCTTGAGGCCGCCGCGATAGAAGTTCGGGATGGTCTCGCCGGCGGCGATCATCTTGACGAACTTCGGATACAGCGCTTCCCAGTTCCACTCAGCGCCCGTGAGATAAGCCTTCGGCGCGAGCGGCGACTGGTTGACATGATAGCCGCAGACGAAGGCGCCGCGGCGCGCCGCGTTCTCGACCATGGTCTTGGGACCGTCGACGTGGCAGGTCAGCACGTCCACGCCCTGGTCGATCAGGCTGTTGGTGGCTTCGGCTTCCTTGACCGGCATCGACCAGTCGCCGGTGAAGATCACCTGCGTGGTGGCCTTGGGATTGGCAAGCTTGGCGCCGAGCGCGAAAGCGTTGATGTTGCGCAGCACCTGCGGGATCGGCTTGGCCGCGACGAAGCCGAGCTTGCCGCTCTTGGAGGTGTAGCCGGCGACAATGCCGGAGATGTACTGGGCTTCGTCGATGTAGCCGAAATAGCTGCCGGCGTTCTTCGGATCCTTGTCGCTCCACAGGCCGCCGCAGTGCTCGAAGCGCAGCTTCGGGTACTTGTTGGCCATCTTGATCATGTGCGGGTTGTAGTAACCGAACGAGGTCGGGAAGAGCAGGGTGGCGCCGTCGAGGTTGATCATGGACTCCATCGTCTTCTCGACCGCATCGGTCTCCGGCACCTTCTCCTCTTCGACCACCTTCAGGCCGGGGATCTTCTTCAGCGCCGCGGCACCCTGCGCGTGGGCCTGGTTGTAACCGTAGTCGTCACGCGAGCCGACATAGATAAAGCCGATGGTGGTGTCGGCCGCGAAGGCCGGTCGGGCGCCGGCCGCTGCGCCGAGGGTGAAGGCGGCACCGCCCTGCAACAAATGACGTCGTGAAATCCTGCTAAAATCCATTGCTTGCTCCCCTTGGCGGATGGACCGCCTCAATCTCGCGGCTGCGCCGGTCTGGCTGAGCCGGATCGGATGTCGCAAGCTTCGTGCCAGAGGCTAAGGGGTGAGCATTCCGATGTAGTATATTGAAAAATATAGAATATTAGCAATTCGCGAATCTTGATCAGGAAATCGGCAGATCAATTTATAGGCAGTATTTTTAGATTGTATGCAATGGAGTTAAGCAGTCTTAACCGTCTCTCTCGTGTGCATGGCTGGCCGCTGGCGGTCGGTCGACCTCCCACATTCATGCTAACCACGCGCTGACTCGCGACGGTGCCGGGCTGAATTCGCTGGCACCGAACTTGTATCGATGGACGTTGCGACCGCCCGCGCGGTCTTCAGGATGGAAAGCTTGGCCGAGATGGGTGCTGGTACCGCCGTTCAGAATGCATCGCTCGGCGAAGAGATCGTGCGTCGGATCAACGAGCTCGCGGCAATCTCGGAAGAAGACGGCAAGCTCACCCGTATCTATCTCACGAAGGAGCTGTGCGCGGCGTCGGACCTCATCCTCGGCTGGATGCGTGAGGCCGGCATGAGCACGCATCTCGATGCGATTGGCAATGTCTGCGGCCGCTACGAAGGCGAGCGGCCGGGAGCGCCGTGCCTGATGCTCGGCTCGCATTACGATACGGTGCGAGATGCCGGCAAATGGGACGGGCCGCTGGGCGTGATTACGGCGATCGCTTGCGTCGCCGACCTCAACCGCCGTAGCAAGCGCCTGCCGTTTGCGATCGAGGTCGTGGGCTTTGCCGACGAAGAAGGCGTACGCTTCGCCTCGACCCTGCTCGGCAGCCGCGCCGTGGCCGGGACTTTCGACGAAAGCGTTTTGAGCACGCGCGACCGCGACGGAGTGTCGATGCGCGATGCGCTCGTCCAATTTGGCCTCGACCCCGATCATATCGGCGCGGCGGCGCGTTCTCGGCGCGAAGTGCTGGCCTATCTCGAATTGCACATCGAGCAGGGGCCGGTGCTGGAAGACCGGAATCTCCCCGTCGGCGTCGTCACGGCGATCGCGGGCGCGACGCGGCTGGCCGCACGGCTCACCGGCATGGCTGGTCACGCCGGCACGGTGCCGATGGCGCTGCGCCGTGACGCGCTGACCGGCGCTGCCGAATGCATCGGCGCCATCGAGCAGTTTTGCCGTACCGACGAGGGCGGCCTGGTTGGCACCGTCGGTTACATCCAGGCGAGGCCCGGTGCGACCAACGTCATTCCGGGCGAAGTCTCCTTCACCATCGACATGCGCGCGCCGACCGACATGCATCGCAAGCGCGCGGTCGCCGACGTCGTCCGCCAGATCGAGGCGATCGCCAAGCGCCGGCAATTGGCGCTCCAGCTCGACGTCACCCACGAGAACCGCACCGTTCCTTGCGCCCCCTGGCTGAAGGACCAGATCTCGCAGGCGATCGCCGCCGAAGGGTTTTCCACCTTCGAGCTACCGAGTGGGGCAGGGCATGACGGCATGGCGATGATCGACGTCGCCGATGTCGGGATGATCTTCGTTCGCTGCCGCGGTGGCATCAGCCATCATCCTGACGAACATGTCGAGCTGGCCGACGCCGATGCCGGTGCGCGGGTCTTGCTGCGGGTGATTGAGAACTTCCGGCCGCGCAAGGGGTAGTCACGCCGAGTTAACGATGCCGCGAGCCCCGCAAGTTCCCGGGTAGAGAGGCGAATCAGCCGCATTTAGAATAAGCCAGCACCGAACCATCAGAGACTTTGGCCGACTTAAGCACTATGAACAGTGATATTTCCTTTCCAGCCCATCGAGAGAACCGGTTTTACCAGGGCGCGGCTGCGACCTTTGTCGCCAACGCCCTTCAGGCGGTGAATTTTCTCGGTGACCGGTTTCTGAGAAAGTCGCATCACTCGCTGACGGCCATCGAAGATCTCTATCGACACTCGATGGACAGCGCCTTTTCGGTGACCGAGGCGTTCCTCGTCACGGGCGCTCCGCACGCCTCGGCCTATTACCCGCGCGACTTTGCATGGTTCTATCCTGACGTCCTCGATCCCGAGACCATCATGGACGCGCAGGACGCGGTGCGCCGGGCGCGCCTGCTCGAAAAGAGCGTTCGCCTGTTGCTGGAGGCGGTTCGCGCCGACGTCGTCACGACGACCATCGTTCCGGCAGGACGCGGCCGATATCTCGGCGTGAATTACTTCTCGCGCCCCTCGGATACGTTGCTCGGGATTTTGGCTGGCCTCCAGCAGATGCTCTCGGCCGAGGAGCGGGCGTCGTCTTATCTTGCGATGTCGCAATGTGCGCATGCCGGACGCCTGTTGCTGGCCGAATATGGTTCCGATCTGAAGCGCGCGATTCTGAAGCTCGCAGGCGAGCTCGAGCCGTTCGACGCTGATGGTGTCGGATCATTGCTCTGCGACGCCAGCGGGCCCCGCTCTGCGGCAACCGACACCCGCGCCGAGCGCCGGCGTTTCGTCACCAATGCCTGCGTCTACACGACGTTCATGTGGGGCGTGCAGCTCGGCGTCGTCGACGAGGTCGAGCTGAAGCGGCCGCTCGGGCGCGACCTTGCGGATTATAAGAAGGGCCTGCTCCGCCTGTTCGGCAAGGACGGCTATATCAGGCATTCGCTGGATGGCCCGGCGGGCACGCCGGTGTCGTTGGTCGCGCTGGATTTCGTCAGCGTGCATCGCGGCTTCTGGGACATGAACGACGCAAGTGAGCGCGCGCTGTTCGCGGCCACAACGGATCTGATCCTCGCCGAGCCCCGCTTCCGCATCCCCAGCACGTTTCACTTCCTGGTGTCGGCAGATAATCCGCGGAACAAGATGATCCACAAGATTGCGGCGCCGGCCTATCAGGGGCGCTCATCATGGCCGACATTCAACGTCGAGTTCGCGGATCGCATGCTGGACTTTGACGAGGCCTCGGCGAGCAATACCTACCGCGCCTGCGCGCAAGGGATATTGAAAGACATCCGCACCGCGACTGAAGTCCACGGCGGTTATCAGGAGCTGATTTCGGAGCAAGGGTTGAAGTATCGCACCTGGGCCTATAAGGGCGCGGTGGCGCACTCCTGGTTCCCGCGCTTCCTCTCCGTTTGGAACAGGGCATATGGAACGCCCATGCTTCATTGGAACGACTGAGCCGCGATCTTCCCGCGGCCGACCGCGTTGGAACTTCGGTCCTTATCCGCAGCAAGCCATTGATGGCAATCCAGAAGCGGCCGCTGGTTGCGACAATTGGTCTCCGCTCGTCGTCACAATCTCGTAACTGAAGTGACACGGCCTAGCAGCACGTCTGACAAGCGCGCCTCCTAACCTGACATGCGTTGAAACAATTTCTCTGCAATCAGGAAACGAACGAAGGGGTGTGCAATGCTTTCAAGAACGACACGACGTCTGCGTGACCGGACCGTGGTGACAGCCGCAATTCTGTCGCTGATGGGACATGACGTTTATGCAACGGACATGCTGGGCGGCAGCAACAAGAACGGCGACCGCACCGAGAGCCCGATCAAGCATGTGATCGTCATTCTCGGCGAAAACCGCACCTTCGACCATATCTTCGCGACCTATGAACCGCGTCATCCGGACGAGCGTGTCGACAATCTGCTCTCAAAGGGCATCATCACCAGAGATGGCCTGCCTGGTCCGAACTACGCCAGGGCCGCGCAGTTCTCCACCGTCGTCAACAATGTTTACTCGATCAATCCAAGCCCGAAGACGCCTTACAATCACACGACCAACAAGGTGCAGACGCCTGGCACCTCCTATGCGCCGCAAACCTGCTACACCTCCGTCGATCAGGCTGCGCTCAATGGTCCGGGCTGTCTCGCCACGCTGCAACTCGCGCAGCAGGGAGATTATGGTCTGAGCCAGCACGATCTGCCGCTGCTGACGACCGGTGCGACCGGCCTGCCGGGCAATTCGCCCGACACGCGCATCCTGGATTCGGACAATCTGCCGAACGGTCCCTATCCGCTCGTGACCCTGGCGCAGGGTGGTGAAGCCCCGTCCAGCCTCTACAAGACCTATGGCGGCAGCCCGGTGCACCGTTTCTACCAGATGTGGCAGCAACTCGATTGCGACGTTGGCAAGGCGACGCATCACAATCCGAGCGGCTGCCAGGCCGATCTCTTCACCTTTGTCGAGCAGAGCGTCTCGTCGGGCAGCAATGGCAATCCGACCCCGCACGCGCTGAAGGAAGGCGCCATCGCGCTCGGCTTCTATAACGTCGCCAAGGGCGATGCGCCTTACCTGACCGAGCTTGCGCGCAAGTACACGCTCAACGACAACTTCCACCAGAGCGTGATGGGCGGCACTTTCGCCAATCACATGATGATCGGCTACGCCGACGCGCTTTATTATGCGGATGACAAGGGCGATCCCGCGAAGCCCGACCACGTGCTCGTGCCGGGTTCGAACCCGCCGCAATATGTCGACGAGATCGAAAATCCGAACCCGGCGCCAGGTACGAACAACTGGTATCTCAACGACGGTTATGGCGGCGGCAGCTATTCGAACTGCTCCGATCCCAATCAGCCGGGCGTCGGCCCTGTCGTCACCTATCTCAACTCCATCAACGTCTCGCCGCGTTGTGCGCCGAACGCGTACTATCTGCTGAACAACTACGTTCCGGCCTTTATCGGTAGCGGCGCCACCGATCCGATCAACAACGGCCCGTTTACCCTGCCGCCGGTCATCAAGCAGCGGCATATCGGCGATGCGCTGACCCAGGCCGATGTCTCCTGGGCCTATTTCGGCGAGCGCTGGAATGACTTCAAGACGGCCCCCGGTGAAGGCACCAATTTCGGCGCGCTCGACCCGGTTGCCTATCTCTATTGCAACATCTGCAACCCCTTCCTGTTCTCCGCTTCCGTGATGACCAACAAGGCGCAACGCGACGCGCACATGAAGGATACGCTCGATTTCTATGACGCCATCGCCAACGGCAATCTCCCTGCCGTGTCGTTCGTCAAGCCGAGCACCTTCAACGACGGACATCCTTCCTCGTCCCGTGTCGATCTCTTCGAGGCGTTCACCAAGAGGATCGTCGATCAGGTGAAGTCCAACAAGGAGCTGTGGAAGTCGACCGCGATCGTCATCACCATGGATGAGGGCGGTGGCTACTACGACTCCGGCTATATCCAGCCGGTGGACTTCTTTGGCGACGGCACGCGTATCCCGCTTCTCGTCGTCTCGAAATATTCGCGCGGCGGTCACATCTCGCACGAATATGGCGATCACGTCTCGATCACCAAGTTCATCGAGCGCAACTGGCACCTCAAGCCGCTCGGACCCAAGACCCGCGACGCCTTGCCGAACCCGATTGCGCATGACGACAATCCCTACGTTCCCGTCAACCGGCCCGCGATCGGCGATCTCTTCGGCAACTTCAACTTTGCCGACCGTCACGACGACGATCACGACAACGACCGGGACTGATTGAAGCCGATAGCTTTCATCGGCGGGACCCGGCGGCTACTCAGCCGCCGGGTCGATCTCGTCTCTATCGCAAGCAGGGAGCCATACCCGTGGAAGCCACAGGACAACATGCCGCCAGCGCTGCTTCGATCGAGGCGGCGCGCCGCGCCTTTGCCAGCGGCGATCTGAGCTCCACCGAAACGATCTGCGCAGCGGTGCTCGCCGGCAATTCGTCGAATTGGCGTGCCTGGGCACTTCTGACGGAAACCGCGCTGCTGCGTGATCGCCTCGATGCGGCAACGGCAAGCGCGGAACGCGCCGTCGCGCTCGCTCCGACCAACCCGATCGCGCTGGTGTTGCGTGCGAAATGCCTCTTCGTGAATGGGGAGGCGCGTGAGGCCAGTGCGGCGACCGAAGTTGCGGCCAGGCATGCCGGCGAGGAGCCGGATGCGCTCGACGCAGTTGGTGCCATGTTTGGTCTGCTCGGGCTTCAACAGCAGGCGAGGGAGCTCTTCCGCCGTGCTGTCGTCCTCAAGCCCGGTGTTCCGCAGTATCTGTTCAATCTTGCCGCCGCCGAGCGAATGATCGGCGCGCTTGCCGATGCTGAAGCGCATTGCGATGCGGCGATTGCGTGCGACCGCCGCTACGGATTGGCCTACTACCTGCGCTCGGACCTGCGGATCCAGAGCAGCGAACGCAACCATGTCGATGAGATGGAGGCCGTGATCACCGAAGGGCGCCTGTCGGCGCCGAGCGAAATCCTGCTGCGCTTCGCGCTAGGCAAGGAGTGTGAGGATCTCGAACTCTGGAATCGCGCTTTCGCACATGTCGAGGCCGGTTGTAACTTGCAGCGCCGCTCGCTGCCGCGCGATCCCGTCGCCGAGATCGGCGAGGTCGATGCGGTCATCCAGGCGCATACGCGACGCTGGATCGATGCTGCGCCACGCGGCTATGTCGATGCCGCGCCTGTTTTCGTCACCGGACTGCCCCGGACAGGTACGACGCTGGTGGAGCGGATTATCGCGAGCCATTCCGCGATGCATTCCGTGGGAGAGACCAGCGCATTCGCGGCTGAAATGCGCCGCACCATGGCAGAACGTCCGGGGAGCCGCGACCTCGAGGGGATCGGAAAGCGCTACCTGGATCAGGCCGCCGCGCTCCGTGTGCCGGATAATGTCCGCTTCGTCGACAAGACATTGGAGAACTACCTTTATTGCGGCCTCATTCATGCAGCGCTGCCTTCGGCGAAGATCATCCTCGTTCAACGCCATCCGATGGACGCGTGCTGGGCGATCTACAAGGCGCACTTCCGCAACAAGTTCGCGTTCTCATATGACCAAACCCAGCTTGCGGACTACTATCTTGCCTATCGCCGGCTCACGCAGCGCTGGCGCAGCGTGCTGCCGCCGGAGGTGCTCATGGAAATCAACTACGAGGACGTCGTTCGGGACCAGGCCGCGGCGAGCCGGGACATCATCCGGTTTCTGGGGCTTCCCTGGGAGGATAGCGTCATGCGCTTTCACGAAAGCCCGGCGCCATCGGCGACTGCGAGCGCCGTTCAGGTGCGCCGTCCGATTTACGCATCCTCGGTCGGGAAATGGCGTCACCATGCCGAGCGGTTAGAGCCTCTCCGCGAACGTTTGGCGCGCGAGATTCCAGAGGCGGAGCTGGTATGACGACGCTACGGCCACTTTTGCTCCCCGTGATCGCATCTGCCATCGTTCTGGCCCTCGGTCGAACTGCGTCGGCCGAGGTGAGGGTGGCAGGCAAGGTGGACGCGGTCCATCTCGAGGTGCACGACGCCTCTCTCCATGACGTGCTGGCCGCGCTGCAAGAGCGGTTCAATCTGCGTTATCGTACGGTCGATGCCCTCGAAGCCCGGATGACGGGGGTCTTCGACGGACCGCTGCGGCGTGTGGTCGCCCGGCTCCTCAACGGCCATGATTATGCGATGCAGGTCAGCGCCGACGGCCTCGACATCCTGGTGCTGGCGGCGCAGAGTCCAAGCGCTGCCGTCGTCGCCGTGGTCACGCCTGCAAACGTCGCCCGGCCACCGCTCACGGCGGCCGAGTTGAAGCATTACGAAAGCGGACACCTGCGCTAGCCCCGGACGAGCCGGTCTCAGCCCGCCGTCACGTCCACCAGCTCGCCGCCCTCGAGCACTTTGGCCGCCTTGGCGCGGTCGAGGTCGCCCTCCCAGGCGGCGACGACCACGGTCGCGACGCAATTGCCGATGAGGTTGCCGACTGCGCGGGCCATGCCGATGAACCAGTCGACCGACAGCACCAGCACGAGGCCGATCGCTGGAATGCTCGGCACTGCGTTCAGCGTCGCCGCCAGGATCACGATCGCCGAGCCCGGCACGCCATGCGCGCCCTTCGACGTGATCAGGGAGACGCCCAGTACCAGCAGGAGATCGCCGAAGGACAGTGGCGTGTTGGTGGCCTGTGCGATGAAGACGACGGCCAGCGTGAGATAGATCGAGAAGGCGTCGAGATTGAAGGAGTAGCCGGTCGGGATGACGAGGCCGACGACGGAATCCTTCACGCCCATACGCTCCAGCTTCTTCATGATCTGCGGCAGCACCGCATCGGACGAGGCGGTTGCAAGCACGATCATCAGCTCTTCGCGCAGGTAGGACAGGAATTTGAGGATGTTGATGCCGGCGAGCGCCATCACGCTGCCGAGCACGCCGAGCACGAAGATCCCGACAGAGATGTAGAACAGCATCACCAGCGAGACGAGCTGCTTCAGCGAGCCGACGCCATACTTGCCGACCGTATAGGCGACCGCGCCGAGCACGCCCAGTGGGGCCACGCGAACGATGAGCCCCATGACGCGGAACAGCACCGTCGAGGCCGCGTCGATCATCGAGGTGACGAGCGCGCCTTTCTCGCCGCCGACCAGGGCTAGACCGACGCCGAACAGAACGGCGAAGAACAGAACCTGGAGCACGTCGTTGCGCGACAGTGCGTCAAACGAGGTGGTCGGGATCACGTTCATCAGGAAGGAGCCGATGCCACCGCCGGCCAGTTTGTGGGCGTTGTCGGCGTAGGTGTTGAGCGCCTTGGCATCGAGCGTCGAGGGATCGATGTTCATGCCGTGGCCGGGACCGAAGAGGTAGGCGAGCAGCAGGCCGACCACGAGCGCGACCGTTGTCATGACCTCGAAATACAGCAGCGCCTTGACGCCGACCCGGCCAACCTTCTTGAGGTCGCCGGCGCCGGCAATGCCGTGCACCACGACGCAGAATACGATCGGTGCCACGATCATCGAGATCAGCTTCAGGAAGGCGTCGCTAAGGATCTTCAGACCGATCGCAAAGTCCGGGGCGGCCACGCCGAGGACAATGCCCAGGACCAGTGCGGCCAGGACCTGGACGAACAGGGACGTATAGAGCGGCTTGGGCTCGGCGGTCGGTGCCGCGGTGATGGTCGACATGGTGGATTCCCCCGATTTGACGCGACTTGGACGCCGAAATGGAGCAACAACCGTGCCAGAATGTCGCGGCTTTGGCCCGAAAACGGCCTATTCCGCCGCCTTTGCAGTCCTGCCGAACATCCGTGTCGGTGCTGGGAAGCCGCAGGAGGTGCCGTCGGTGACCTTGACCTGATCCTCCCAGGGCAGCCGGTACGTGCCCGCGACCATGTCCTGCATGAAGGTGTAGGGACAATCCATCGCGCCGCCTTTGACCGCGACATAGCCGCGGTGCCAGAGCTGATAGATGTTGTTCTCGACGCCCCAATTGATGCGGGCCTCGCGCACGAGATCGGGCCGGACCTCGGCGGTGATGATCTCGTCGGCGCGGCCGGTGGTACCGTGTGCCAGCACGCGGCCGTCGAAATTGACGATCATGCCTTCGCCCATGGAATCGAACGAGCCGTCCGAGCCGCACATGCAGACGTTTGCCGTAACCATCAGGTTCTGGAACGAATTGGCCTGGTTGGTGAAGCGCCAGGAATCACGGATCGGCGCGGTGTAGCCGGCGGTGCGGATCATGATCTCCGCGCCCTTGTAGGCGCATTCCCGCGCCATCTCCGGGAACATGCCGTCATGGCAGATGATGAGCGCGATCTTGGCGCCGTTCGGGCCCTCGATCACGGGAATGCCGATATCGCCCGGCTCCCACGGCTCGACCGGAATCCAGGGATGAAGCTTGCGGTAATAGAGTTTGATCTCGCCGTGGTCGTCGATGATCAGGCCTGAATTGTAGGGATTGCCGTGCGGGTTGAACTCCATGATGGAGAAGCAGCCCCAGATTTTGTTGTTGATACAGGCCTGCTTGAAAGCTGCGACCTCGGGCCCGTCGAGCCGGCACATGATCTCGGGATTGGTATCCATCGAGAGGCCATGCAGCGAATATTCGGGGAGGACCACCAGGTCCATGGTCGCGAGATTGCGGCGCGCCTTGCCGACCATCCAGACGATGCGCTCGGTCTGCTTGGCGAGATCGGCGCGGGTCACGACGTTCGGCAGCTGCAACTGCACGAGCCCGATGACCACCCCATTGGGAGATTTGTTCAGTCCGCCAAGCCCGTTCATGATCAGCTCCGTTGCCGGTCGCGCGGCGCCGTTGCGCGCGAGGTCGCGGCAGAGCAAATCCGATTTTGGCGGCGCGCAAAAGTCCATTTTTCAGGCTGGCAGGCGAAACTCGTCCTCTCGGTCTTGTTCGTGCGGCCGGAGCATCCCGAAACGCCCCGACGCCCATTGTTGCAGCGGCGCGTGCCTCAAGTCTCGGCTTGACCCTCCAAATCGGCTGGTGTCAGACTTATGACATGAGTACAGCAGAGCGACATGGTGCAAGCCTTCGCGACGAATATGCCGAGATGACACGGCAGCGCATCGTTGCGGCGTTTGTCGAGACTCTGGAGGATGAAGCGGCCGACGACATTTCCATGGCTGCGGTTGCCAAACGCGCCAAAGTCGCCGAGCGAACCATCTATCGTCACTTCAAGACCCGCGCGGAGCTGTTCGCGGCGGCCGGCGAATGGATCGAGAACAACGTCTTCAGCTACATTCCCTTCAGCTCGCCCGACGAACTGCCCGAGATCTTCCGCAAGCTTTGCAAGCGGTTCGACCGCCATCCTCATCTGGCGCGCGCCATTGCCATGACGAGGGCCGGCCGCCAGGTGCGCGCCGGCTTCAGGCGGCATCTGATCGACCAGCATCGCAAGGCGATGGCGCCGCTCGCGCGACATCTTCCCGCGAAAGAGGTCCGCCAGGCGGAGGCGCTGGCGTCGTACCTCAACAACGTGCTGGCCTGGAATGCGATGCGCGAGGATTTCGGCATGACCAGCGGCGAGATCGCCGACGCCATCGAATGGGCGCTGACGACTCTCCTGAAGGATGTACGGCAGCGCGATGCCGCGGCGTCGCGCGGCGCTAAGCCCGGTAAATCGGCACGGAAACGAACCGCGGCAGCGAAAGTAACGGCAGAGTGAGGCAGGCCATGAACGCGATACCCGACGACCTCATGATCAATGCGCCCGACGAAGTTCGCATTCGTCAGGATCTGGTGCTGACGGCGCTCGGTCGCCGCCCGGCCGATCGCGCCTTGCGGGTCGGAAAATTGCTCGATGTGCACAGCCGCACCTGGAGCGAGGATCAAGAGATCGTCTTCAAGGGCCGACGTATCGCCTGGGTGGGGCCGGCCGGAAGCTACCCCGGCGAGGTCCGCGAGCGTGTGCATCGGCCGGATCTTGCGGCCGTGCCCGGCTTTGGCGAGGTGCACAAGCATATCGAGAGCTCGCATCTGACGCCGGAATGGGAGGCGGCGCTGGTGCTGCCGCATGGCAATACCTGGACCTGCGAGGCAAGCCACGAATTCTCCAACGTCAATGGCGCTCGCAATCTCGAGTTCTGGTTCGAAGCGCGTCGCCGCGGCTCGCCGCTGAAGATCTTCCCGCAGCCGGGCTCGGCGGTGCCGCCGACGGCCTACGAATGGGGTGGCGGCTGGTATGGCCACGACGAGCAGGCGCGCTTCATGAACGAAAGCCTGATGGTCACCGGGCTCGACGAAGTCATGGACTGGCCGGCGGTATGGAATCCCGATAATCCCTCCTACAAGCGGCTGTGGGGCATGATCGAGGCGACGTTCGCAGCGCGCGGCGTCGTCGAAGGCCATGCTTCGGGCTTGCGGGATCTGCCCTCCATCAACGCCTTTGCCGCGGCGGGGCTCGCCTCTGACCATGAAGTGCAGACTCCGGAGGAGACCTGGGACAAGCTCACCCGCGGCCTGTTCGTCGAGCTGCGCGTCTACGCCATGGACGAGATCGTGAAATGGCTGCTCGCAAAAGGCTTGCAGGACTGGTCGCAGATCGCGTTCACCACGGATGATCGCAGCGCCAGCCATACGCTCGAGCTCGGTGCCAGCGATCACAATGCGCGGGTCGCGATTGAAGCCGGTCTGGCGCCAGAGGTTGCGATCCAGTGTCTCACCATCAATCCGGCGCGGCACATGCGCCTCACGCCGTTCGTCGGCAGCCTGGCGCCGGGGCGCTTCGGCGACGTGGTGCTGTTGTCCGATGTTGCCAAACTTACGATCTCAGAGGTGTGGGCGGATGGTGCGCAGGTCTCCGAGGGCAAGCGCTATCTCGGCGATGTGCCGAAGATCGAATGGCCGGAATGGGCGACCAAGACGGTCAACATCAAGCGCACGATCAAGCCTGAGGATTTCGAGCTGCGGGCCGAGCCTGGCCGGACCACGATGAAAGCGGCGGTGATCCGTCCCTTCCATTGGCATCCCGAGTTCTACACCCTCGAGCTGCCCGTGTGTGACGGTGCCGTGCAGCGCGACGAGAGCGAGGCCATTACCAAATTTGCCATCGTCGATCGTTTCTCCGGCGAGGGGCGTGTCGCAAAGATGTTTTGGCGCGGCTGCGGACCGCGCACGCCGGAGACGGCGCTCGCCTGCTCGGTGGCGCACGACAAGCACAATATCTGGGTGGTCGGCTCGTCCGATGCGGCGATGGCCAAAGCGGTCAACGCGCTGATCGAACGACAGGGCGGATGGGCGCTGGTGCGCGAGGGCGAGCTCGTCGCCACCGTGCGCTTCGAGGTTGGCGGGCTGATGAGCTGCCGTTCTGCGCAAGCGCTCGATGCCGAGATGCAGGCGCTTTACGCCGAAGGCCGCAAGGTCGACTGGATGTACGAGCCGACGTTCCGACCGCGCTGGTATCCGGGATTCCCGGAACGGCTGATGTTTGCAACGCTGACCTGTGCACCCTGGAGCTGGGTGCTGGTGGCGCCGTGCGAGCAGGCGCCGCTCGGTTTCATCAACGTGCAGACGGGCGAAGCGCACCGGGTGGTCTGGTAGAGGGAAGACTGTGATGAACGAGATGACGAATCCGCAGGCCGCTTCCGCAGAGCCGGCAGCTACTGGACTGCTCGATCGGGCCTTTCGCCTCACCGAGCGTGGCACGAGCGTCGGACGCGAGATGATGGCCGGAGCAACCACCTTCGCGGCGATGGCCTATATCATCGCGGTGAACCCGGCGATCATGTCCAATGCCGGAATGGATCGCGCCGATCTCGTCAGTGCCACGGCGCTGGCCGCGATCTTCGGCTCGGTGATGATGGGGTTGTGGGCCAATCTGCCGCTCGCGGTGGCGCCCGCGATGGGTTCGAATGTCATCTTCACCTATGTCATCGTCAAGCAGATGGGCATGCCCTGGCAAGGCGCGCTCGCCATGGTCGCCTTCACTGGCGTCCTGTTCCTGATTCTCAGCCTGTCGAAGCTGCGCGAGAAGGTCGCCAAGGACGTGCCGGAAGCGCTGAAGATCGGCATCCAGGCGGCGGTCGGGACCCTCATCGTTTTCATCGCGCTGCGCGGCGCCGGATTCGTCGTCCAGAATCCGTCGACCTACATCGCCATGGGATCCCTGCGCAGTCCGCCAGTGCTGCTGACCCTGTTCGGCCTCCTGCTCACGCCGGTGCTGGTGGTGCGCCGGGTGCCTGCGGCGCTGATCCTGTCGATCGTGTTGCTGACCGTGATCGGCTTCTTCGTTCCCGGTGCCAACGGCAAGATGGTGACGTCCATGCCATCGGCGATCCTGTCGTGGCCGCGCTGGCCGACCAGTACCTTCATGGCGCTCGACGTCGGCTATCTCTTCAGCCATTTCGTCGTGGCGCTGCCGCTGCTATTCTATTTCCTGTGCGCCGAATTCTTTTCCACGCTGGGCACACTGATCGGCGTGACGGGTGCTGCCAATCTCCGCAAGCCCGACGGCTCGATCCCGAATGCCACCGCCGCGTTTGCGACCGATGCGACGGCGTCCATCGTCGGCCCGCTGCTCGGCACCTCGGTGGTGACGGCCTATATCGAGTCGATCACCGGCGTGCAGGCGGGCGGCCGCACCGGCCTGACGTCGCTGACCGTTGCCGGGTTGTTCTTCCTTGCGCTGTTCTTCTGGCCGATCTTCGTGATCATCCCATCGCAAGCGACCGCACCTGCCCTGATGCTCGTTGGCGTGCTGATGATGCAGGGTCTTGCCCGCATCGACATGACCGATCTCGGCAATGCGATCCCGATCGTTCTGACGCTGCTGGTCACCGTGCTGACCAACAACCTCATCAACGGAATGGCCCTGGGAACTCTCAGCTACATCGCGTTGGAAGTGACGGTCGGCCGGCGATCACAGGTTCCAGCGATGGTGTGGGGGCTCGGCGCCGTGTTCATCGCTTACGCGGTCGTGACAGCCCAGATTTTTTGATGCGCGCGCTACGCGACCAGGTCCAGCAAGCGGCATGATCCCCGCACCAAAACCTTGCGTCCGGTCGGCGTCATCGCAGGTGTACCGTCGTTCACAACGACGAGGCCGAGCTTGACGAGACTCTCGAGGAGGTAGGCCTTCGAGAGGCGACCGCTCGACACCGGGTTGCGAAGCGCGCGCAGCGCTTCCCACTGGTCCGGTGAAAGATCAAAGTCGAAATCGTTGCTCATGTTGCCTCAAGCGATAGTCACGTTCGTGCGCCCCTGTTAGCGGCGCTGCATGAAGACCATGCGACGACAATGAGTCGGGAATTCGGTGAGTTGTTTAGAACTTTTCTTCACGAATTGCCGCAGTCTGTTGCGCCACAATAGTTAAGATCGTTCGGAGGCGGATATCGTCCCGATCGCTGATCACTAATTGATGATTCGTATTTGATGTTGCGCCGCGATGGCCGCAGTGCACGGGAAGCGCTGCTGTCTCATTTCGCGACGCGATATGCACACAAGCGGTGAGACGCGATGTTCAGAAGTCTGCTACGCTGATTCGCGGGGAATGGCTTCACACCACAGGAGTGTGAGTGCATGAACAGGCTGGTCGAAATTCGCAGTCAGGAATCTCTGTGCCGGGAGCGCGCCGCGCTCGATCTTGAGCGCCGTATTTTCTGGCTCGCGCAAGCCCAGGAATGGGAACAGCGCGCGCTCGACGAAATCGCCTATCACTTTCGCGAGTGCAATGTCGATCACGCGGAGCTTGCGCGAAACTAGCGGCTGCGACCAAGCCTGTTGAGACCTGGCCTACTGATACGTCGCAACGATATCGGAGACTGCGCGCTCGAGCTGTTGCGCGGTGGCGCACTGTCGCACCACGCTGCAAAATGTCGCGTAACGCGGCATCTCGGAATCGCCAAAACCCCAGGCAAGCCGTCCTTCGGGATTAAGCCAGACCAGCCGCTTCGAGCGTTCGGAGATACGGCGCAGGATGTCGGCGCGCGGATCCAGATTGTTGCTGCGGGCATCGCCGAGCACGATCACCGTGGTCTGTGGCGTCAGCGTGCTCATGAAGTCTTTTTCGAAATCGACCAGGGAAGAGCCGTAATCGGACGAGCCGAAGCCGACCTTGGACATGATCTCGGCCATCGCCTCTTCCGGCGATTTCTTCTCCAGGATCTCGCTGACCTCGATCAGATGTGACGAGAATGCGAAGGAGCGGACGTCGTCCACGACTTCATGCAGCGAGTGGATCAGGAGCATGAAAAAGTCGGAGACCTGCGCCACCGAGCCTGAGACGTCGCACAGCGCGACGATCTTCGGCCGGTCGCGGTGCTTGCGCTTCCATGCGGTGAGGAAGGGCACGCCGCCCCAGGCGGCGTTACGGCGGAGCGTGCGGCGGACGTCGAGATGACCGCGGCGCTGGCGCTTGCGCGGCTTCGAATAGCGCTCACGAAGCCTTCGCGCGATTTGGCGGATCAGCGCCCGCATCTCTGCGACCTGGCGCCGCTCGATGCGGGCAAGGGGCGCATTGCGCAGGATTTCGTTGCGGAGGTTTTCGGCCTCTTCGCGGGCATAGAGCGCAAGCCCCTGGGAAACCGTGTCGCGTACCGCTTCACGCAAGGCATCGAGCGCACTGCGAAGGCGCTCGGCCAGCGCGGGATTGGTCGCCGTCAACTCGTCGAGATCGTCACGCAGGCGCTGAAGGCCCATGGCGTCGAGGATGCGGCTTGAGAAGATGCCGCGCTGGGTCGAGTAGCGGATGTCGGAGAGGGAAGCCGCGCCGGAGGCGCCGGCGATCGCCGCCTGGATCGCGTTGCGATCCTGAGACAGCAGCATCTGTGCGAGCGGGCCCAATCCTTCCTGAGGCTGACCTCCGCCCGTTTCGCTGTCCGAGCCGGAAGAGGGAGGCTGATCCTGGTCCCGCGAGGCCTCGTCGTTGTTGTTGGCTTCAGGCTGGTCTTGCCGCGGTTCGGGCTGGCTGAAGAACAGGTCAAAGCAGTCGCCAAGCGCGAGCTTCTCGTCCTGCGACTTGGCGAGCGTCAGGAGCAGCGCGTCACGCAGGATGGCGCGGTCGTTGACGCCGACCTGCGCCACCGCGCGCATCGCATCGATGCTTTCGGCGGGCGAGACATGGACGCCGGCGCCCCGCGCAGCTCGAAAGAAACGATGGAGGTTCTGGCGCATCGGGGTCAGCCGAAGACGTTGGACCGGGTCGCCTTGGCAATGAACGTTGTGATCTGCGGCGACGCAGCTTCGATGTCCGCTTCGTATTTCAGGAGCACGTTCAGCGTGTCCTTGACGAGTTCGGTGTCGAGTTCGCTGGCCTGGAGCAGCACCAGCACCCGCGCCCAGTCAATGGTCTCACTGACTGAGGGCAGTTTCTTCAGGTCGAGCGAGCGAATTTCGTGGATGAAGCCGACCATCTGCCGGCGCAGCGTCTGCGAGATGCCCGGGACACGGCTCTCGACGATGCGCTCTTCCAGCCGCTGCTCGGGGAAGCCGATATGCAGATGCAGGCAGCGCCGCTTCAAGGCATCGCCGAGATCGCGCTCGCTATTGGAGGTGAGGATCACCGTCGGCGGCGTGATCGCAGAAACGGTGCCGAGTTCGGGGATCGTGACCTGGAAGTCGGAGAGGATTTCCAGCAGCAGCGATTCAAATTCGGCATCCGACTTGTCGATCTCGTCGATCAGCAGTACGCAGCCGCCCGGGTGCTCCAGCGCCTGCAGCAGGGGGCGGGGCTCGACAAACTCCTTGGAGAAGAACACGTCGCCGAAATCATGCAGCTGCTCAAGTGCGGCATGCAGCGTCTGCGCGCCGCCGAGCACTTCGCCGAGCTTATCCTTGAGGATCTGGGTGTAGAGAAGCTGCTTGGCGTATTTCCATTCATAGAGCGCCTTGGCTTCGTCGAGGCCTTCGTAGCATTGCAGGCGGATCATCTTCTTGCCGCGCCAGGCGGCGATCGCTTTGGCAAGCTCGGTCTTGCCGACGCCCGCGGGACCCTCGACCAGGATCGGCTTCTCGATTTGTTGCGACAGATAGACTGCGGTCGCGATCTGCCGGCTCGCGATGTAGCCCTGCGCGGCGAGGCCGCTTTCCACTGCCTCGATCGAGGTCGAGGCCTTCTGATCAGCCACGAAAAGGCGCTCCCAAAGGTCTTGCTTGAGGCTTGTTCTGCCTGCGTTCCCGGCAAAGAACAAGCCTCGTTTGGGACGGCCTGATCCGCGCTGACCTGCTTTTTCCGTTCAGCGCAAATACTTGAAGCGCAGCCGATGGCGCAATCAGTGCCGCAGCAGCTCTGGCTTGCGGATGGTCTGCCTGACCTCGCCGCCGCAATCGGCGCATTCATAGATGAAGTCGATCTTGGCAAGGCTCCAGTGCGGCTCGACCTCGCGCACATACATCGGCAGGAACCCCATGCATGCCGGGCAAATCACAGGCGCGATTTCGATATCCTGATGATGCTGTACATAAGCTGGCATCTCGGCTCTCCTTCGCAGGCGACCACCAAACCCCGCGCAAAGGCTACTGCCGGCCGTCCAGATGCCGTCATCAACTCTTTCGAACAGAGGCGGAACGGCGGGCGTTTATGGTTCGCTGTGACATTCTTGTTACGTCTTCTACCCTGTAACGGGCGGACCAAATGCCTATTTCCGGTGCCTGGACGATCGCCGATCCGCTTTTTCTCGGACCATCAACGCAACGATAAGGGAGCAACGCCCATGACCCATGCCATTCGTTTTCACAAGACCGGCGGTCCGGAAGTCCTGGTTTGGGAGGAGGTCAATGTCGGCAAGCCGGGGCCGGGCGAGGCGCGCATCCGCCATACCGCCGTCGGTCTCAACTTCGTCGACATCTACAATCGCTCCGGCGTCTATCCGGTGCAATTGCCGAGCGGGCTCGGCAGCGAAGGGGCCGGTGTCGTCGAGGAAGTCGGACAGGGCGTCACCGATCTGAAGGCCGGTGATCGCGTCGCTTATGGTGCATCACCGCTTGGCGCCTATTCCGAGGCGCGGCTGATCCCCGCCGACCGACTGCTGAAGCTACCCGACGGTGTCGACGACAAGACCGCGGCTGCGATGATGCTGAAGGGACTGACCACGCAATATCTGATCCGCCAGACCTATCGCGTGAAGGCCGGCGACACCATTCTGCTGCATGCAGCGGCTGGCGGTGTTGGCCTGATCCTGAGCCAGTGGGCGAAGCATCTCGGTGCAACCGTGATCGGCACGGTCAGCAGTGACGAGAAGGCAAAGCTCGCCAAGGCGCATGGCTGCGACCACGTCATCATCTACACGCGCGAGGATTTCGTGAAGCGCGTCGACGAGATCACTGGCGGCAGGAAGGTGCCGGTGGTTTACGATTCCGTTGGCAAGGACACGTTCCTGAAGTCGCTGGACTGCCTCGCGCCGCTCGGCGTCGCTGCGCTGTTCGGTGCGTCCTCCGGCGCGGTCGAGCCGCTCAATCTCGGCCTGCTCGCGCAGAAGGGCTCGCTCTACGTGACCCGGCCGACTCTGTTCACTTACGCGGCCAAGCGCGAGGCCCTGGTCGCGATGGCGAACGAGCTGTTCGATGTCGTCAAGTCCGGCGCGGTCAAGATCGAGGTGCACCAGACCTATGCGCTGAAGGACGCAGCCAAGGCGCACGCCGATCTCGCCGCGCGCAAGACCACGGGATCGACCGTTCTTACGGTGTGAGCTCGGATCAAGCAGTGAGGCAGGCGGCTTAGGCCTGCGTCACGCCTTCTCGTGCTTGCGCGTGTCGCGGGCGTGATCGTTGCGGAGGGCTTGGAGGTCAATGTCTTCAGGTGGGGTTTCGGGAAGTGCGGCCTCAGCCAAAATGGCTTCGGTCACGTCCTCGACCGAGTCCTCCGCGATTTCGTGAATAAACGAGATGTTCTGATATTCGCCGGAGCTGATGCGGGAGATGACCTCGCGCCGGGTGATTTCAGGATCGACAACCGCCTCACGACCACGTCGTCCGTAGTCGATCATCACGACGAAATACTGCATCAAACGATCCTGCCGCGCCCCGACGGTCGGGTGCGCGACAGAGTATTTACGAAAAACAGAATTATGTCAATGTGAATTTCCAAAAATCGGAAATCTGGACCTACCGGCCCTTTTTGCGGGGGCGGGCCGATTTGGCGCGCAGCCGCTCGAGCTGGCCTTTGGGCATCGACAGGCAGATCTCTCCGACCCAGTCGAGCTTGACGCCGACGATCGGCTTGGCGTTGAAGCTGGTGAGGTTGACGAGGGAGGGGGATTTGCCGCGCTCGATGGTCTTCAGATAGCGTTCGCCGGTCTTGAGCCGGACGACGGCCTCTTCACCATAGAAGCTGGACAGCGGATGACGCTGGTCCTTGTAGACCACGATCACATCGCCGCTTTCATATTTGGGCAGCATCGAATCGCCGACGATCTCGAAAGCGACCGTTTCCTCCATGATCGGGAAGGGGAGCGCGATGTCGCCGAGCCCCTCCGGCGGTACCTGCTCGAAGTCAGGCTCGATCACGGCGCCAGCGCCGACACGGCCCATGATCGGCGCGAGGTTCAGTTCGAGATATTGCATGATCGGAATGATTTCCGAGGCCTTCACCAGGCGCTCGCCGCCGAGAATTTCGGACACCGCACCCGGGCGCACGCCCATCGCCGCGGCCAGCCCGCCCTTGCTTTTGCCTGTCTTTTCAAGGCCCCGCTCGATCATCGCAACGTCCAACATGGTGATTCCCTCGATTGCCCATGGCTCCTGCCTCTTGTAATCCGAAATTCGGAATTGATACAATTATGAATATCAGAAATCTTGCTTGACTTTGGATTCGGAATAACGGAATGTCCGACGTCTCCGGATCGTGTGCGACCGGAGCGGATCACAGGACAGCAGCATGGAACCGGGCCAGTGGTCGTCGGAGCAATCCGACGCGCTTTGCGAGTATTTTTTCAAGGGAATGTCATATGCGGAGATCGGAAGAGAGATAAACGCAAGGTTTGGAACGGCTTACACGCGCAACGCGGTGGTCGGACGGGCCAAGCGGATCGGGCTGGCGATATCCGGACGTGTTGCGAGTCCGTCAATCGTGCCGTCCTTGCCGGGCGAGCCCTGTCTGCTCGTAAAGCCACGTGTTGCTGTGCCCGGCCTGAACCTGCCGCCGCCATCGGCGCTGAAGCCCGTCAGGTCGGTCAAATTGCGCTGTGTCGGGGTCCAGCCGCGCCTGCTCACGCTGCTCGAGCTCGAACATTGCGATTGCCGCTATCCCTATGGCGGTGACAGGGAGGGAGAAGAGATCGCGTTCTGCGGTCACCCGCGCCAGCCCGGCTCGAGCTATTGCTGCCCGCATACGCATCTGACTACGGGGCCCGGAGCGGCGGGCGGCCGCACCGCCGGTGCCGTGGTGCTGAGGTTGGTTTCGACCGCCTGACCGGCACACCAAGTGTCTCTTCTCATGTCAATTCGCAAGGAGTCCCCGAGTGGTACGTGCCAGACGCAACATGTCCTACAAATTGACCGGGCTTTACGACCGCCGGTCGCGCGATTCGGCGTTCAATGCCGAAGTGGTGGAGGTCGAGGTCGATAATCCCCTCGCGCTCGAACCGGACGAGAAGATCGTGGCGATGCGGTCGATCCGCAATGATCCGCTCGGCCGGCTGCACTCGCATCACCAGATCGACGAGGCACAATACCGGGGTGGCCGCGCCTATCAGAGCGACTGGGAGAAGGCGGAGCGGGGCCCTCAGGCCATGGATCCGACCCGCGAATACGTGGACGGCGCTCGCTCGCGAGAGCCCGTCACCGAAAGCCAGCGCCAGGCCGTGTTACGGCTGAACCAGGTCGAACGCGAGCTTGGCACCGACGGCGCCGCGCTGGTGCATGACGTGCTGGTGCTCGGCCTGACCATGGAGCAGATTGGACAGCGACGCGCCGTCCGCACCCAGCGCTGGAACGACTATTTCGCCCGTCGCTTTCGCGAATGCCTCGACCGGCTGGCGCTGATCTACGGCTTTGCGACGGATGCATCGGCGCGGCGGCGCTGAATGAAGGGGTCGGCGGCTTTCGCCGCCGGCACCTCCTCCCGTCGGTTGTCAGGGGTGCGGCATGATCTGATAGGGCGTGGTGTAGGGCTCGACGCGGAGCGAGGCGTTGGCCAGCAGCCCGATCTTGGCCGTCGGCGCCTGCTGCATTTCACCGTTCTGTCCGCGATGCACGTTGTACTGCCAGACCGTGAGGTCGCCCTTCTGCGCCAGGGCGTGCGCGACCGCGCTCGCGTCACTGCCGCCGAGCGCCTGGAGCTCGTCGGGCGACAGCCCGATGATGATCTCGTCCTTGACGGTGACGATCTTGAACAGGTTCATTTTGGTCTCCTGCGCCCATGCGCCCTGAGTCGAGAGTGTAAGAAGCGCAACCGCGGCGCCCTTGATGAGATCGCAGCGAGAAAGCATGCCGTCGTCCTTTGGTGCTGACGCGCGCCCGAATCAAATAGTCGATCAGCCATGGCGCCCGTGATCCGCGTGGCCGTTTCGCAACCGCTTGGTCGCACGATCTTGAACGACGGTTCACGGAGCGAGAAATGTCGAGCAATGATGAACCGTGATGCGGCGCGGCGAGTCCAAGTCGAGAGATCAGGGGGCTCGTCGGATGAAATTCACCAACATTGCCTGCATGGCCGTATCGCTCGGCCTGATTGGTCCCACCGCGGCGTCCGATCCTTTCTATCTCGGAAGCTGGACATTGACGTCGGCCGTGGTGGCGCCATGGGCCGATCCGCATCGCAAGCCTGATGATGCCGAGCGCATGCGGCTGATGGGCAAGACAGTGGTTCTCAAACCCAGGGAGATCTCTGGTCCACGTCCATTGGCCTGCGCCAAGCCGCAATACAAGGTGACGGACTATGGTCCCGATATGCTCTTTCAGGGCGCCTTCGACGAGATGCGGCGAGCCGACAAGAAGGTCGATCCCAAGGCGCTTGCGGCATCGCTCGGCTTCAGCGGGTCCAGCATCAGGACACTGGAGACCGGCTGCGAGATCGACCTTCATTTCGTGGACGATACAACCGCCGAAATCGGACTCAACGAGCACGTGTATACGCTGAAGAAGCGCTAGTCTACGATTTGCCAATTTCCGAGCATGTTGGAAACAATGCGAAACGTTGGTCGAATTGACAGCGAGCGGAGCCTTGTGGTGACTGATGCTGCTTCTTGACGCAGGTGGGTGACGTCGGCGCGTATTCCTGTTATCCGGAATTGCCGTGGCGCGATGCCGACGAAGCATCGCTAAGCCTTACGGTTTGGCTTGCCCGGCGGGTTGTTCCTTGGCATAACTGCAACCTCTCGGGTCGGGCCGAGTCTGTTCAGAATCTGCAGCCCAGTGCGCCAGTCTGCTGGGTGCCCCGTCCCAGAGTTCGTCGTCGCCATGGTCGGTGACGTCATCCGGTCTTCGATCGGCGTCTGATGTCCGACTCGAAGGGCCGATCCTGTCATAGGTGCGAGATGAAAAACCTCAATTTCGCGACTGAACTGCATCTCAAGCTCGGTGCACCCGCAACCGGTACAGTCGAGAGTCTCCGCCTGCTGCGCGCCTTTCTCAAGCTCGCGCCCCGCCAGCGCTTCGAGGTCATCAAGCTGGTCGAAGACCTCGTCACCGACGAAACGCTCCCCGAACATCCCCTGTCCTGAGCCCGCCCGCGCCGATAGCACGCTTGGTCCCACCTCCGGCCTGAAGGCGGACAGCACGACAGCGGTCGTTTCCGGCGCCTGGCCGCTGGCGAGCGGTGCGGCAAATGTGATAATCAGGCAAGAAAAAGAGGGAGGAGCGCGACCATGATCGAACCGAAGCTCGAAGTTCCGGCTGAACTGCGTGACCTGGCCGAGAAAACCATCGACCAGGCCGAGAAGGCGTTCGGCATGTTTTTCGATGCCGCCACCAAATCGATGTCGTCTGTTCCAGGAGCGAGCGCGGACGTGTCCAAGCAGGCACTCGCCTTCACCGAGCAGAACATGAAGGCGGCATTCGAGCATGCCCGTAAGCTGGTTCACGCAACCGACCTGCAGGAGGCGATGCGGATTCAGTCCGAGTTCCTGCGCAGTCAATTCACCAACGCCGGCGATCACATGCGCCAGATGACCGGCAACTTCATGCAACCCGGCAAAGGCAAATCCTGATCGGACGCGCTTCCGTCTGCTTATAAATTGATCTTGCGTCGCGGCGAGATGCGCATTTCAATTCTGCTGCAGGTCCATGATGGACCACCGGATGAACTTCATCCGCCGTCCATTGTCCTTTCTGCTGATCCCTGTCGGTTCGCCCGGCAGGGATTTGCATTTCGGGGGCTTGGCTACCGACCAAAATTCTACTGGCGCAGCGATCCGATATAAGCGGCCAGGTCGGCGGCTTCGATCCGGCTCAAGGGAAAGTTCGGCATCTTCGGATGCGGGTCGAGCAGGAAGAATGCGAGCCTCTCGGGGCTGAAATCAGGCTTGCGTGCAACCGACGCGAAGGAGGGGACATCGGCGCTGGCCTGCGTCTGGCTGCCTGTCACGACATGGCAACTTGCGCACCAGCGCTGCGCCAGATCGGCGCCGTGATTGGCGTCAGCCGCGAGAGCAGGCGATGCGCCCAAGCTCGTGACCGCCAAGAGCAGAAACCAAATTCGTCTCGGACCTGCGCGCATCGCATCACCTACATGCATTCACTTGCGGACGTGGGCTCAGCCGCAGCACGATCCCGGAAATTGCGAGAGGTCGATGCTTGCGATGATCGATCGCAACAACCTGCGGGCCGAACGATAGAGATGGCGTATGAGCCCGGGCAGTCTCGCCCGGGGCAAGCCAAGGCTCTCCATCTCCAGCCTGCTCGGATCAAGCCTTTCGGCAAAATGTGACAAGTTCTGCTCCAATACTGCATAGCCCTTCTATCCTGGCCGGCATGGAGCTGCGTTGATCTGCCGCAAAGGATCCCGGCTAGTAGTCACCGGGGTTCATAATCATCGGGCTCGTCGTATCGGCGGGCGCGAGCGCGCTGCTGGCGCTGTCGCGCAGGAATCGGTCGAGGGTGGCCTGGATATTCTCCTTGACCGAGTCAGGTCCGCGATCGCTCATTTCGGTGTGCTGCGCGCCGGTATTGACGATGTCGATGCCGCGCGCCTTGGCCTCTTCCGGCGTCGGCAGCACGCCGGGGTCCGTCAGGAAATGCGGATCCTTCGAGCGGAACGACAGAATCTTCATGCGGTCGCTCACGACGAAGGGCACCCTGAGATTGTCGAGCGTGATGACCTTCGACACGAGTTCGGGATGTTGCTGGGCAACATACATGGAGACATCGCCGCCGTTGGAATGACCGACCAGCGTGATGTGGTCGTAGTCGGCATTCTGCTGCCTGCCCTTCAAGGTGTTCAGCACGAAGACAATGTTGGCCTCGCAGCGCATATAGACCTCGCGCCGGCCGACATATTTCTGGCCGACATGGGTCATCAGGGGTGGATCGCTCGGCAGGTCCTGCTGGATGCTGGCGACGAGATAGCCGCGCGCGGCAAGCACGTTGGCGAGGAAGGAGTACTCGGTGGCCTTGACCGTGTTGCCGTTGCTGATGATGGCGACCGGTAACCTCCAGAGACCGAGATTGGCCTTGGTCTCGTAGTCGCGCCGGACCGCGATGTCGACCGAGATCGGCCGCTGACGCGAGGCATCAAACAAGGACAGCATCTCGTGGCGGATCGCCAATTTGGCGACGATAATGTACTGGCCCGCCGCGAGGACGCAGAGGAAGGCCAAAACTGCAAAAACCCTCTTCATGGTTCCGTCTCAATCACTTTTGACTGAACATGGCTACAGGAAACGCCCTGATCGAGCGATCGTGAGCAGGTTACGGGATTAAATTTAGGCAAGTCTGTGAGGGCGGTATCAAAAAGGCCGCGTTGCGGCCACCGCCCGCGGGGCTAGATGCAGCCGCCGCGGCCGCGCTCGGGGCAGAGCCTGAAAGCGCTCGACAGGGTGAACAGAAAGCGCGGGCTGCGCCGCTCATTGTCCGGTGCCCGGTAGCTCAAGGGCACGGCCACGCCAAAATCCGCCTGGAGGTCGTGCGACAGGAAGAACCGCACGCCGGCACCGGCCGACGTCAGCGCCAGGCCGTCGCTCAGCCGGTAACCGTCGTTCCAGACGGCGCCGGCGTCGCCGAAGGCGTAAAGTTGGTAGCCGCTCCAGTAGCGGAAATTGAGCTTCTGCTCGAAGCGAACTTCGAGCGAACCAGCAAGACCGTTGTCGCCGCTGATCTCGGCCGCGCCATAGCCGCGGCCGAAGGCTGCGCCGCCGAGATAGAATTGCTGCGACGTGAACAGCGGCCGCGATGCGGTCTGGCTTGCCGCAGACAGCTTGAGCGACCAGGCGTCGGTGAGTGTCTGGTAGCGCGTGAACCAGACATTCAGGACTGAGAAATTCGAAGACGCGCCATCCCGCGACAGGAGGTCATCGCCGAATTGGGAGGCGCCGAAGATGTTGAGGCCCTGGCGGAAGCTCACCGTCGCATAGTTGGTGCCGCCCAAATTATCCTGCAGCTTATAGTCGGCAGTGACGCTGGCGGTCCTGATATGGTCATTGTACCACGGGCCGTAGAGATCGTGTTCCGATACATTGCTGAAGGTCGTCGCCGCAGTCACTATCAGCGTGGACGATTGCGATTGGAGCGGGACCATGCTGGCCCGCAGCTCGAACGCTTCGGTCGTTGTGATGTCGCTGGCGAGGCGGCGCGCATCGCCAGGCCTGACCGCGCTGTACAGCACGGAGCCGCCCAGCCTCACGCCGTCAACGCCAACCGGCGCGTCATAGGACAGCCGCGAGAAGCCGAGCTGGCGCGGATCGTTGGCGATGGTCGACAGGTTGACGGCGAGGCTGTCGCCGGGCGTGAGGTAGGAATTGAACGCGCCCGTCGCGTAGGTCTGCCATGGACCGACCGACGACGAGCCGAGATTGTCCAGGCCGAACGATGTGAAGACGTGCCAGGTTTTCAGATAGATCGTGAGGCGGAAGCAACCAGTCGCTCCGCCGATCTCCTCGAGTGCGGTATCGGTGATCCGGACGCCCGGCCAGCCGTTGACGAGATAGAGCTGGCGCTCCAGCGTTGCCAGACGCGACGGATGCTCGGCCAGGATCGGCCCGAGCATCCGTCGCACGCCGAACTGCTCGGCCCCGTCCCCCTTCAGCTCGGTTTCCACGATTGCGCCTTCGAGCACCTCGATGCGGACACGGCCGCCGGCGATGTCCTGCGCCGGCACGATCGCCCGGCTCAGATGGAATCCCTGGGCGCGGTAGAGATCACTGATCGCGCCGGCGATCGTGGCGAGGTCGGCTTGGGAGACTGGCTTGCCGAGATATGTCTGGTAGACCGAGGCGATGCGATCGTGGGGGATGGTGTGCGCGCCAATGACGTTAATGCCGCGCAGCACGAATTGCGGCTTGGCATTCCCGCCGGTACTGGGTTGGCCGACCGAGGGCAGCTTCACCGGAGGCCGGTTCAGGGATTCCTGCTCGGTTTGGTTTTCAAAGTATTTCTCGGGTTGGCGAGGATCGAACCCCGGCTGGTTCGCCTGTTGCGCGAAGGCCTGTGGCGTTCCCGCAAACGTTGGTCCAAGCAGCAGCATAGCGGCAGCGAGATACCGCCGGGCCGCACCACGCGCGGACCGTTCTCCGTAGCTTGACGGAGGAGTCCCCAGGCGCCGGTAACGATTCAGTAGCCGCATGATTTTTCATAGTTTTTTATGGTCAATGATCGGTTAATGCGGCCACCCGAGTCCCGGGTTCCCGCTAAGCCAATCTTGAGTGATCTCGGATACGCAGAAGGCTCGCAGTAACTTTGGCTGAGGGTCACCATGCTCGTCCGAATTGGAATGCGGTGCGCCGTGATGGCGGCTTTGATCCTGGGAACGGCGCCCGTTGCATCCGCTGCGGATGACGGCGTCTGGTCGGTCAGCAAGTCATCGGGCGAGGTCTGGCTCGCTACCCCTGGCGCGCAGCAGGTCTCGTTGAATCAGGAGGAGACGCTGAAGCCGGGCGATACCATTCGCACCGGGCGTAACGGCCGCGTGCTGCTGGTTCGCGGTGAAGAGACGATTCTGATCTCCCCCAACTCGGTGGTCGGCGTGCCGGCCGAGAAGAAGGAGGGACTTTCGACCACCATCATCCAGCAGGCGGGTTCGATCCTGCTCGAGGTCGAGAAGCGCAACGTCAAGCATTTCGAGGTCGAGACGCCTTATCTCGCCGCCGTGGTCAAGGGCACGCATTTCAGCGTCACGGTGGACGCAGGCAGCACCAAGGTTGGCGTGCTCCGCGGCCAGGTTGAAGTCTCCGATTTCAAGACCGGCCAGATCGCGCAAGTGATGCCCGGCCAGGTGGCCACCGCCTTCGAGCACGGCAAGCCCGGTCTCAGCCTGAGCGGCTCCGGCGCACTCAATCCAATCGAGCAAGGCAAACCGCGCGCCTCGACGATTGACCGCGTCCCTGTGCCCAAGTCGGGCCTGTCGGCGCCGCGCAATGCGGCGAGCGGTGGTGCGATTCATGCGCTTGGTACGATCGAGAAGGGCACCAAGACGGCTGGCGCTCCGACTCATTCGCATCAGGCCAGTGTAACTCACGCACCCAAGGCCGGCGTTGTGCACATCTCGAGCTCGCTCGGCGAGGTCAAGCTGAATTTCCACAAGGTCACCCACGGCCTCGCCCACAACGCCGTCGCGCCAGGGCAGGTACGCAATGCGAATGCCAGCACTGACACGGTGTGGAGCGACAGCAAGTCGAACACGACGACCGCGGCCGCCAACAGCACAACGGTCACAGCGGTCTCTGTGAGCAGCAGTGTCGCTGCGGCGACCTCAACTTCGGCGGCGTCGAGCCCGACGACGCCCGCTGTCACAACCCCTACAGCGACCAAAGCTGCGTCCAGCGGAAGCTCCGCGAGCGGTAGCAGCGACAATGGCGCAACTGGTAACGGCGCTAGTGGCGATGGCGACAGCGGAAATGGGAATAGCGGCCATGGAAGCGGAAATGGTGGCAACAATGGCCACCACTACGGCTGGTACAAACATCACTAGGCCGTCATCTTAACGGGGAAGCACTCGGCGGCGAACGCCGCAGGTGCAGGGGAGCAAGGTGAAACGCTATCGACCGCATATCCTTGTCGTGATCGCGCTGGCGGTCGTGCTGTCCACGGGATGGCATGGTGCGCTTCGCCACGCGATCACCGATTTGCGCTTCAACTGGCACTCCCGTTCCGCGACCGGCAACGTTGTCGTGGTCGCGATCGACGCTCCCTCCATCGATCAGATCGGCGTGTGGCCTTGGCCGCGGAGCCTGCACGCCGAGCTGTTGCACCGCCTCGAGGCGGCCGGGGCGCAGGACGTCGCTTTGGACATCGATTTTAGTTCGCCCTCGGACCCGACCTCCGACGAGGCCTTCCTCGCAGCGCTCCGGGAGGTCGGCGGCTCGACGATCCTGCCATCCTTCAAGCAGCCGACGCCGAACAGTGGTGCGGTCCACATCAATCGTCCCTTGAAGTCGTTTGGCAATCAGTCGTGGCCAGCCGTCGTCAATGTCGCGGTTGAGTCCGATGGGCTCGTTCGCCGCTATCCGGTCGTGGAGAAGCTCGGCGACGACGTTCAGATGCCGTCGATGGCCGTCGTGCTGGCCGGGCAGAACGCTAATCGCCGGCCGCCCTTCCTGATCGACTTCAGCATTCAGGCGGCTTCCATTCCAAGCGTTTCCTATGTCGATGTGCTGCGAGGCAATTCTGCGGCGTTGGACAAGCTGAGGGACAAGAAGGTCATCGTCGGTGCCACGGCACTCGAACTGGGCGACCGGTTCAGCGTTCCAAATGGCCGCATCCTCGCAGGGCCCGTCCTCCAGGCGTTGGCGGCAGAATCGGTCCTTCAGAACCGGATGCTGCGCTGGACATCCAATGTCGGCATGTTCGCTGGCCTTGGTGTGATCTGCCTGCTGATGATGTACTCATGGCGTCGGGTCGGACCAGGCGTCCGCGTCGCGACCTTGATCTCGGCCGGTGTAGGCATCGAATTGACAGCGGTCCTTGTGCAGGAACGCTGGCCGCTCGTCATCGATACGTCGCTCCTCCACATCGCGATCATCGCCTATCTGACGGCGATCGCCCTGGACGAGATCGACTTCCGCAGCCTGCTGGGTCGCATCGCCGAAAGCCGCTTCCACCGCATCGCGATGGCACTGGGCGACGGTCTGGTTTGCACCGATGAAGATCACCGGATCACCGTCTGGAATCCCGGTGCGAGCGCGATCTTTGGTTACATGCCGGCCGAGATGATCGGCCGTCCGTTCGAAACGCTTTGCGCAATTCCGGTGGAAGCCGGCACCAAGACCTTCGCAATACGAGATGCCGCGCGCCAGGCGCTGTTAGTCCCTGGTGGCGCCGTGGTCGTCGAGTTCGAGGGCCGCCGCAAGAATGGTGAAACCTTCGCGGTCGAAGCGAGCTTCTCGGGGTGGCAAGGAACGGAGGGATTCCAATATGGCGCGATCCTTCGCGACATCTCCGTGCGCAAGCGCGAGGCGGAGCGCGTCAAATATCTTGCCGAATACGATGCCCTGACGGGTCTTGCCAATCGCAACACGCTGCATGCGAAGCTGGCCGCGCTGATCAGCGCGGCGGAGCGACGATCCGAGGTGGCGCTGCTTGTGCTCGGCCTCGACGGATTTCAGCGCATCAACGATATGCTCGGACATTCGGCCGGCGATCTCGTGTTGCGCGCCGTGGCTCAACGCTTGCGGGTTGAGGCTGGCGACAAGGCCCTCGTCGCGCGGCTCAGCGGCGATGAGTTCGCAATAGCGCTTGACTGCGCCGAGGCAGGCGAGACCATTGCCGCGTTCGCCGAACGGATGATTCACGCATTCGAAGCGCCGCTCGTCACGGGGACACGTCAGCACAGAGTCAAGATCAGCATCGGCGTCGCCGTATATCCGGAGGGTGGCGGGAACGCGGATGATCTCCTGAGCAATGGCCACCTGGCGCTGACCAAGGCCAAGCTGACGCGACGTGGGAGCCACGTGATCTTCGAAAGCGCGATCCGGGAGGAACTGGAGAGCAGGCTGACTCTGGAGAGCGAGCTGGCGCTTGCTGCGGATCGCGGCGAGTTTGAATTGTTCTTCCAGCCCCAGGTCCGGCTGGTTGACGGCAGCCTCATCGGGGCCGAAGCGCTCATTCGCTGGCGGCATCCTGTGCGAGGCTACGTGTCGCCCGCGGAATTCATGCCGGTGGTCAACACCTCTGCGTTGTCAGAGCGGATCGCGAGCTGGGTGATGGAGACCGCCGGCCGGCAGGCCCGGGCGTGGGAGCTGTCTGGTAACAGCGTGCGCGTCGCAATCAACCTCTCGCCTTCGCAGTTGCACTCAGGCGATCTCGCGCATTCCGTTGAGGAGTTGCTGAGAACGACGGGGCTTACCCCCTCGTTGCTCGAGTTGGAAGTGACCGAAGACATCCTGCTGCACGATGAGAGCCGGGTGCTCGACATGTTCAAGCGGATCCAGCAGCTCGGCGTCCGGATCCTGTTCGACGACTTCGGAACGGGCTATGCAAGCCTGAGCTACCTCAAGAAGTTTCCGCTCGACGGGCTCAAGATCGACCGCTCGTTCGTGCTCGACTTGCTCACGGATTCCGACGACGCCGCCATCGTCGGTTCGACGATTGGCCTGAGCAAGCAGCTTGGCCTGACGGTTGTTGCTGAAGGTATCGAGAATCGGGCCACGGCCGACTTCCTGGTCAGCATGGGCTGCGAGGAGGGGCAGGGCTACTTCTTCGGCCGTCCGATGCCTGCCGAGGCGTTCGAGAAGCAGTTCCTGGCGGCCGAGCTCGAAGCGGTTAGTGCGGCCTGATTGGCGTCAGCGCCGGCGTGCGACCGCTACGCCAAAGAGAAATGCGATGAACAGGCTGGCGAGAGGAGCTTCGCGCGTGATTGCCGCTACGGTGGCAAGCGGCCGCCCGGGCTTTCGCGCTTCGTTGATCGCGTAGGTGAGACGATCGACGGCGGCACGCAATCCTCCTGCGACCTCGCCGATGGTGTGAGACACATCGGCGGCTGCATCGATGGCGCGCTCGGCCATGCCGGGCTGGGGATTGGACTGCGGTATGTCCGTGCTCAAGCTCGCGACCTCCAGACAGGACTGAAGAACTGAGGCCGGCACCTTTGGCTATCCGCGCGTGCGCTCGTTTTGAACAGCGGGCCCGAAGACCTTTGGCTATCCGCGACAGGCGCCGTTTTGAACGGCGGGTGCCAGCCTTACCGAGAAAATGCCGGGTGCGGGAATTTGTTCCGGTTTCCCCGTGAAACGACGGGTGCGAATCTCTGTTACGCTGGTGCAGCCTCGCTGAACTCAGGAGATTGTCGTGACCGATCGGACCATCGCGGATCGAGCCCGGCGCATCGCGTTGCTCGGCGCGCCCATCGATATGGGCGCTTCTCAGCGCGGCACATTGATGGGCCCTGCAGCGTTGCGGACCGCCGGCCTTGCGACATTGCTCGAAAGCCTGGATTTCGAGGTCGTCGATTACGGCGATCTTTCCGTGGCCGAGGTCAGGGATCTCACCGACAGGCCGCCGGAGAAGGCCAATCACTACCGCGAAATCCAGCGCTGGACGCGCGTGCTCAGCCGTCGCGGCTATGAGATCGCGCAAACCGGTGCGCTGCCGATCTTCCTCGGCGGCGACCACACGCTGTCGATGGGCTCGGTCAACGCGATGGCGAGACATTGGCGGGAGCTGGGACGCGAGCTGTTCGTGCTCTGGCTCGATGCGCATGCCGACTACAACACGCCTGAGACGACGATCACGGCCAACATGCACGGCATGTCTGCCGCATTCCTGTGCGGCGAGGCAGGCCTCGATGGGCTCCTGGGCGATGATCCGCGTGCTTCGATCGATCCAGACAAACTCGACCTGTTCGGCGCCCGTTCCATCGACAAGCTGGAAAAGGAGCTGATGCGCGCCCGCCGGATCAGGGTTGTTGACATGCGCCAGATCGACGAGTTCGGCGTTGCGGTGCTGATCCGCCGCGTGATCGAGCGCGTCAAGGCGAACAACGGCGTGCTGCATGTCAGCTTCGATGTCGATTTTCTCGACCCTTGCGTCGCGCCTGGTGTCGGCACCACGGTGCCGGGGGGCGCGACCTACCGCGAGGCACACCTGATCATGGAATTGTTGCACGATTCCGGCGTGGTGGGGTCGGTCGACATCGTCGAGCTTAATCCATTCCTGGATGAGCGTGGCCGCACGGCACGCACCGCAGTCGAACTGGTCGGCAGCCTCTTCGGCCAGCAGATCACCGATCGGCCGACGCCCAGCAATGCGATCGCGCCGGGTGAGTGATGGGCGAGCCGTTTATGCATTGCAAAGAATGGAACTGCTGTCGCAGCCGGCGGATTTAGATCAGTTCTGATCGAAATCGCCTGCTTTTGAAATGCGCGCGAATTGCAAATGTCCTTCGCGGAAGCTTTCATGCGGGCCGAGCTTCAGCCGAGGGTCCGCCATGAGCAGCACGATCGACACCCGCGACAAGTCTGTCAGGACCACACGTCGCCGCTTCCTGCAAAGTGGCGGGGCCGTGGCGGGCGGCGTTGTCCTCGGGGCCGGTGCGTCGACGGCGGCGGAGACGGAGAACCTTCCGCCCAACGTCCCCGGTTGGATGAAGACACCCGGCGATCCCGTGGGAAGCCAGCCCTACGGTGTGCCGTCGCCGTTCGAGAAGGGCGTCGTCAAGAACATTCCCAAGAACCTCAAGCAATACATCTCCGCGTCCGCCCGCGCGCCATTGCAGGACCTTGACGGCATCATCACGCCGAATGGGCTGTTCTACGAGCGCCATCATGGCGGCGTTCCGACCATCGACCCGGCGCAGCATCGGCTGATGTTGCACGGGCTTGTCGAGCGTCCTCTAATCTTCACCGTGGATGATCTGCGGCGGTTCCCGTCGGAATCCCGCATACACTTTCTCGAATGCTCCGGTAATCCCGGCTACACCAAGCCCTATGGCAAGACAGCGTCGGACCTCGTCGGCCTGCTGAGCTGTGCGGAATGGACGGGCGTCAGCCTGAAACTGGTGCTCCAGGAGGCCGGACTGAAGCCGGAGGCCAAATGGGTGATCGCCGAAGGAGCAGATGCGGCAGCACTGACCCGAAGCATCCCGATCGAGAAATGCCTTGAGGACGCCATGCTGGTCTACAGCCAGAACGGCGAGCGGTTGCGACCGCAGCAGGGCTATCCGCTGCGGCTGCTCCTGCCGGGTTTTGAAGGCAATATGAATGTGAAATGGTTGCGGCGCCTGCACGTGACGGCAGAGCCTGCTTATTCGCGCGAAGAGACATCGAAATATACCGATCTTCTGCCTGATGGCACGGCGCGCGAATTCTCCTTCTACATGGAAGCGAAGTCGATCATCACGCGCCCCTCGGGCGGCCAGCGCGTCAACGCACCCGGCTTCCACGAAATCACCGGCATCGCCTGGAGTGGTCACGGCAAGATCCAGCGTGTCGAGGTGTCCGTCGATGACGGCAAGAGCTGGCAAGAAGCACGGTTGCAGGAGCCGGTGCTGACGCGAGCGCTCACGCGCTTTCGTTTGCCCTGGCAATGGGACGGCAAGCCTGTGGTGATTCAGAGCCGTGCGATCGACGAGACCGGTTATGTGCAGCCGACGCTCGCCGAGCTGCTCGCCGTGCGCGGCGAGAATTATTTTTACCACAACAATGCGATCTGGCCCTGGCGTGTCGCGGCCGACGGGGAGGTGACCAATGCGCTGGCGTGAGACCTGTGCCGTCGCGATCATCATGTGTGCCCTCGCGAGCGCCGCGCAGGCGCAAAGCGCGTACGGCATCGGTCGGCCAGCGACTGCGGCCGAGATCGCGGGCTGGAATATCGATGTCGGGCGCGATGGCAGCAACCTTCCGCAGGGAAGCGGTTCGGTCAGCCACGGGCGCGAGGTTTTTGCCCAGCAATGTGCGTCATGCCATGGCGACCAGGGCGAGGGCGGGGTCGGCGATCGCCTCGTCGGCGGGCAGGGCACGATCGGGACAGCGAAGCCAATCCGCACAGTCGGCAGCTTTTGGCCTTATGCGCCAACCTTGTTCGACTACATCCGTCGCGCCATGCCGCAGAATGCGCCTCAGTCGCTGAGCGACGGGGATGTCTACGCTGTGTCCGCCTATGTCTTGAATCTGAACGGGCTGGTGGGCGCGGATGCGACGCTCGATGCCAAATCGCTTGCAGCGATCAAAATGCCCAACCGAGACAAGTTCGTCGGTGATGCGCGTCCCGACATAAAATGAAACGAAGCGAAATGATCATGTTCCGTGCGTTGGCTCGGAACTTGCTTAACTTGGGCGCGGAACTCGCAGGCCGCATTTGAATTGATCTGCGAGTGGAAAGAGTATGAGTTCTTCGATGACAACAAGTCGCTTCGCAAACTCCATCTCCATAGCACTCCGCCATCCCGGCGTGATCGCGCTGATCGTGGCCTGTGTGACCATCGCTGCGATGTTGATCGTCGATCATGGACCGTGGAGCCGCGCAAAGAGCCAGCCGGCTCATGTTGCGATGTACGCAACCACGGGCGAAGCTGCGCATGCGGCAGGCGCCAAAGTGCTCCCGACCGAACCGAAATCGCCGGCCGAGCCGGAACGGCCGGGGCCCAAGACGTCCCCGACCATCAACCCCGTGACGCCGTAAGCCTCAATTCTTTCTGCCGTAGGTGAGGAGGCCGCCAGTCGTCTTGGGCGGATGGGCGCGCAGCGCTTCCTCGTTCGGCTCGGTGCCCCAGCCGGGACGGTCCGGAATGACAAGATGGCCGTTCTGGATCTCTGGCTCATGTGTAAACAGCTCGCGGTCCCAGGCGAGGCGGTCAATGTCGATCTCCATGATGCGCAGGTTCGGCACGGCTGCGCAGAAGTGTGCGTTCATCATCGAGCAAAGATGGCCGTAGAAATTATGCGGCGCGACGTTGACCTCGAAGGCTTCCGCGGCTGAGGCGATCTTCATCGACTGCCACACACCGTTCCAGGGCGTGTCGATGATGGCGACGTCCATCGCCTGCTCGTGGAAATAGGGCAGGAATTCGCGCAAGCCCAGCAGCGTCTCGCAAGACGAGATCGGGTGCGGGCTCTGCCTGCGGACATAGCCAAGGGCTTGCGGATTGAAGCTGTCGATTTCGATCCAGAACATGTCGAGATCAGCGATCGTGCGCAGGATCTTCAAATAGCCTTCGGTCTTGGCGTTGAAGTTGCAGTCGAGCAGGATGTCGACGTCAGGGCCCGCGCCGTCGCGGATTGCTTCCAGGTGCATGCGCAAGTCGCGCAGGATCTTGCGGTCGACATTGATCTCTGGCGCGAAGGGCGATCCAAAGCCAGGCCGCCAGCCGGTGGGCTTGCCGTCGTCATAGGAGAAGATGTTGGTCTTGAGCGCAGTGAATTTCTTCTCGCGGACCTCGCGGCCCATCGCCTTGACGCCGTCGAGATTTTCGATCGGCGGCTTGTACCAGGAGGGATGATTGATGCGCCACGTCGCACAGTGTGACCAGTAGACCCTGACACGGTCGCGGATTTTGCCGCCCAGGAGCTCGTAGCAGGGGACGCCCAGGCACTTTGCCTTGGCATCGAGCAACGCGTTCTCGATCGCACCGAGCGCCTGCGCCACCACGCCGCCGGCGGCGGGCCGCGTGGCGGCGAACAGCTCGGCATAGATGCGCTCATGCTGGAAAACGTTCTGGCCGATCACGCGCGCGGACAGGCGCTGAATCGCGGCGCCGACGCCGGGCGAGCCAAAACCCTCGTCGAACTCGCTCCAGCCCACGATGCCGTCCTCCGTCGTCACCTTGACGAAGTGGTAGTTTCTCCAGCCGGCGTCGCAGGCGAGGATCTCGATGCTTGTTGCTTTTGATGATGTCGTCATGTCGCTCCCTGTCGGCTGGCCGGGCGCTGTTGTTTTTCGCAAGCTCGGGCCCAGCCACAATTGTTAGGCTACTGACTGAGTGCCGTGAAGGGCGCAAACGCTTGCCGAGGCATCGATTTTTGGGCGTTCTGGCAAGAAACCCCGTGGAATCCGGGGGCATGATGTTTCTTGGGATCGTCCCGAAAATGCGCCAAACCCAGACCGATTTGGCCACAATCGGAACCGATCAATGGGACATGCAGTTTCTGGCCGTGATTTCGGTTCTGGCGCTCCTCACGATGAGTGGGGCCGCCGTTTCAGATCGGTTTCTGACGGCCGGTCAGCACGTCGCGCAAGGGGTGGAGTAGCGCGCACGGGCGAGGGTGCTTTTGTCTTTGGGGAGACAACAATGCTTTCAGTCGACCAGTTCTTGCGGTTCATCAGCGTGCCGGCCGTGTTCGCGGCCTTCGTCATCGCGTCCCAGATTTCGGCTGCGCTGTCGCCGCTCTAGCCGATCGCGGACGAGCCGAGCAGAGCGAGGACGGCCAGCGCCATCAGCGCGGTGCCGAGCCAGCCCAGCACGACCAGCCGTTTTCTGGCCTTGAAGCGTCCCATGATCGTCCCGTTCGCGACGATCAGCATCATCATCGCCATGATGGGCACGGCGACGATGCCGTTGAGCACGGCGCTCCACACCAGCATGTGGATCGAATCGATCCCCGTAAAGCCGAGCCCGAAGCCGATGATGGTTGCGGCGGCGATGATCGTATAGAAGCCGACCGCCTTCTCCGGCCGCGCCTCCAGCGTCGCGCGCCAGCCAAACACCTCCGCCACGCCATAAGCCGCCGAGCCCGCCAGCACCGGGATCGCCAAAAGACCGGTCCCGATGATGCCGAGCGCGAACAGCGCGAAGGTGAAGTCGCCGGCGAGCGGCCGCAGCGCCTCGGCGGCCTCGGTCGCCGAATTGATGTTGGTGACGCCGTTGGCGTTCAGCACCGCCGCCGTGGTCAGGATGATGAAGAAGGCGATGGCATTGGAGAACAGCATGCCGGCCGTGGTGTCGGCCTTGATACGCGTGAGTTCGGGGCGGCCGACTTGGTGTGTCTCCTCTCGCAACGGCTTGTCGCGCGTGCCGAGGTTCATCTCCTCGACCTCCTGGGAGGCCTGCCAGAAGAACAGATAGGGGCTGATGGTGGTGCCGAGCACGGCGACCACCATCATGAAATAATCCGCGTTGACGGCAGCCTTCGGCCACACCGCGGCGAGCAGCGCCGTGCCCCACGGGATCTGCACGGTGAAGGCGGTCGCGACATAGGCGAACAGCGACAAGGTCAGCCATTTCAGCACGTGCGCATAGCGATGATAGGAAATGAAGACCTGTAACGTGAGGCAGAGCAGCGCGAAGAAGATCGTGAACCCATGGTCGCCCCAACCCAGGACCAGCTGCGCCGCGTCGCCCATCGCGGCGATGTCGGCGGCGATGTTGAAGGTGTTGGCGACGACAAGCAGCGCCACCAGCCCCATCACGATCCGCGATGTTGAAGGTGTTGGCGACGACAAGCAGCGCCACCAGCCCCATCACGATCCAGCGCGGTGCGAGCTGCACCACGTTGGCGGCCAGTCCCTTGCCGGTCACCCGGCCGATCTGTGCGCTCACCAGCTGGATCGCAATCATGAACGGCAAGGTCAGAAAGATCGTCCAGAGCAGCCCGTAGCCGAATTGCGCGCCGGCCTGGGAGTAGGTGGCGATCCCCGACGGGTCGTCGTCGGCAGCCCCCGTGATCAGGCCCGGCCCCAGCCTTTGCAGCAGCGTCGGCGCCGGCCTTGTCGGGACGACGACGCTTTCGCGCTTGGCGGCATCGTGTTTGGATCGGTTTGACAGGGCTGACCTTCCGGAAATTACGAATCGAGGGGTTAAGCCGGATGCTACGCGGAAAGTTCCACGCCGGTAAGTTGCGGTCTAGCTCCCCTTCAAGACGAGGGCATGACCCCGCCTGCGGCGGTGGGCGACGCGCGCCGGTTTTCCGAAAAGACATCTTGCAGGCGTTTGACGCTGCCCCGCTTCGGAACGGCGAAGGCACGGTGGCGTTCTCTCATCGAGAGGAGGACGTCGCGATGGACCATCTGACGAAGCGCGAGCAGCCGGACCGCAGCAAGATCGACATGCGCGAGGCCCGGGAGGTCAAATACTGGGCCCATGCGCTTGGCGTCTCCAGACAGGAGCTGCAGCGCGCCGTCGACAAGGTCGGCAATTCGGCCGCCGCCGTTCGCAAGGAGCTCGCGGTATGAGGCGCGACGTTCAGCCCCTGCATCCGGCGAACAGTCTATGTCGGCCTATTTGATGCTGACGAACATGCCCCAGGCGGCGGACAGCGCGGCGCCGGTGAAGACGACGCCCGGGCTGTCGCAGAACACGCTGCCATAGAGGCAGACATCGGCACCGAACGAGCCGAGCTCGTGATGGCTCGCCGAATAGAACAATCCCGACAGTCCAAGCAATGAGGCGGCGATGTAGTACATCGGCTCTCTCCTGAGAACGGACATGTGCCAGCGTGGCGCGAACAGATTTCATTCAGCCGAATCCGCATCATTGCATTCGATTCAAGTTTGATGTGGTTCAGTGAGAGCAGGCCATGGAGGGGGGCTTGCAACGCGGCCCCCAGCCCCGGCGCAGCCGCTGTGTTTCGGTTTATTGAAAGTGCCGTTGACCTGTCGGGCAAAACACTGGCAGAACGGCATCATCGAAAGGTTCGGCTCGGCCCGCGCGGAGCTGTTCGCAGCGGCATTTTTGTCTGCCTAGGTGATGGCCGCTGGCCATGAGCAGGCATGTCGCGATGGAAGGTTGAAGACGGATTTTGACCCTGGCTGTGTGAAAAGCCACGAGTCGGCTACGATTCCTCCGTTTCCTGATGGAGGACACGGATGGGACGCTTCGTTGAAGGCGCGGACAGATCCCAGCTGACGCTCTTGCCGGAATGTCTGGAGGATTGGGTAGGCGAGGACAACGCGGTCCATGTGATAGATGTGTTTGTCGAGGCGCTCGACCTCCATGGAATGGGATTTGAGCGCGTGATCGCCAAGGAGACGGGCCGGCCCTCATATCATCCGGCGGTCCTTCTGAAGCTTTACATCTACGGTTATCTCAATCGGGTGCAGTCTAGTCGCCGCCTGGAACGTGAGGCGTGCCGAAATATCGAGGTGATGTGGCTGATCGGCCGCCTGGCTCCCGATCATAAGACGATCGCGGACTTCCGGAAGGACAATGGTGCGGCGATCCGGAAGGTTTGCGGGAAGTTCATTGCACTATGCCGGCAAATGGGCCTGTTGCAGACCCCAAGCGTCGCAATCGACGGCAGCAAGTTCAAGGCGGTGAACAATCGCGACCGCAACTTCACGCATGCCAAGATGRCGAGGCGGATGGCGCAGATTGAGGAAAGTGTCGGCCGATATCTGCGTCAACTCGATAGCGCCGATCGGCAGGAGCCATCGGAAGCAATCAGCATCAAGACGACGAGGATCAAGGAAAAGATCGCTCGGCTGAAGCAGGAGATGAGCCGCCTGGAAGTGCTTGATGCGCAGATGCGCAACACGCCGGATCAACAAATATCGCTCACCGATCCGGATGCCCGTTCGATGGCCACCAGCGGACGCGGATCGGGTGTCGTCGGCTACAATGTCCAGGTCGCGGTGGACACCGAACACCATCTGATTGTTACGCACGAGGTCATAAACGTCGGCAACGACCGAGGGCAGCTTGCTCGGATGTCGAAGCAAGCCAAAGAAGTGCTCGAAGTCGACAAACTCGATGCGGTCGCCGACCGTGGCTACTTCGACGGAGAGGAGATATTGGCCTGCGAAGAGGCTGGCGTTGCAGTCACCTTGCCCAAGCCCATGACGTCGAATGCCAAGGCGGAGGGCCGGTTCGGCAAACAGGACTTCGCCTACCTGCCTGATGAGGATGTCTACCGCTGCCCATCCGGCCAGCAGCTGCCGTATCACTTCACCAACATCGAGCATGGAATGACGTTGCGCCGTTACTGGTCGACGGCGGCATGCCAAGGCTGCGCGATCAAGAGCCAATGTACGCCGTCCAAGGAACGTCGCATCACGCGCTGGGAGCATGAACATGTGGTCGAGGAGGTCCAGAGACGGCTAGATTCCAATCCAGACGCCATGCGGACGCGGCGCGAGACAGTCGAGCATCCCTTCGGCACGATCAAGGCCCGCATGGGTGCGACCCACTTCCTAATGAAGCGCCTACGGAATGTCGCCGCTGAGATGGCGCTGCATGTCCTCGCCTATAACCTCACGCGGGTGATGAACATCGTCGGCAAACCAAGCCTGATTGCAGCCATCCGCGCCGCCTGAAGGCCGGAAAGGCGCGTCCAAAGCCGCAATACCCTGCCGCGATACTCCCTTTGGCCCAGTCATTGACGATCGGACCCGACGACATCGGCCGACTGCAATGATTGGCGGCAACGGCCGCTCCCGACCTGTGCGTTTGCACACAACCAAGACCCACAGCCGACATTGTAGGCACCCGGACGAACATCTAATGGTGTTCGTGATAGCTCCCGCGCAGGGCGACTATCTCTGAGTTCCACGGGTGGAAACATATGCGATGCTAGTCGGCGAATACGTCAGCCCCGATGGTCAGCTGAAATTTCTTGTGACCTGCCCGGACGGCGATTGGACGCTGGGCTTCGACGGATGTCCCGCCCACACGCATGGGAGCATCCTTGCTGATCTGTCTGGTCTCGACGAGGTCACCGCAGTCGAACGCTATCTCGCTGACCTCATCGGTAATGTCAGCGTTATTGCGCTCAGGCGGTTTTCTGGTGTTCTGAGCGATGCTTGGATAACCGATGATCCGGCCGAAGAAGTGGTGAGCTGGCAGAAGTACGGCGCTCCGGACGAGACGGTTGAATTTCGGCGATGGGATGGGAGCGTCGTACGGCCCTGAGTTACGGCGTCCTACATAGATGACCGACCGTGCTCCGTCGCCTGTTGGCCCCTCAGCGGGCAAGCCGGGCGCGATCGTGTAACATCTGCTTTCGGTCCAACACCGGACTTCAAAGTCGACCCATTCATTCGTTTGATACGTCGGGCAAAACACCGGCATGATGCCATCATCGAAACGAGTTTGGTTCGCCCGCCCGGTGCATCCGCGGCGGGCTTTCATATGTCCGTAGTTTACGGGCTCTCACCTAATAGGGGCTGAGCACGCTATCGAGAAATTGCTCCTTTTCGCCGGGTGCGTAACCCTGACAAGCACCGAAATATGGTTCTGGCCTGTTACAGGGGTTGGCCGACCGATCATATTGCCGCGGCGCATGGGCAAAACCCGAAGTCCGGCCCGACGGGTACACGTGATAATGGGGACGAGCCGCTCCGTGGCGGTGGTGCCCATGATGTTCACTTGCCGCGTTCGCAACCCCGCTCAGGGTTATCAAAACGCTCAAGGCCAAGATCGAACGCATCGCCGTCTTCCTCCGAAGTGTTCGCTCATTTGATCAATCATTAGCACGAGGCAGCGTTCCAAAGACTTCCTTTTGCCCTGAGGCAGGTTCGGCCGATTGGGTTGAACCTGTGCCGCTTCCAGCGACACCAAGACATGCAGAGATATTGTCTTGGTCGCCGTTGCCCTTCGCCAGATGTCGCATGTAAATCCCGCTCTTGATCTGCTTTACCGGTTTGCCACGATCGGCTTCAGCATCTACCTGGCCCGCAAGGCCTGGTATGGCTATGTCGAGCGGAAGATCCTCTTCGTCAGTGACGACTGGCTCGACTGGTCGCGATTGTCCGACAGATTCGCCTCGACGAAGATGTCGATCAGCTTCTGGGCTGTCTCTTATACACATCTAGATGTGTATAAGAGACAGCCGTCACGCTTCGCCTCGACCAACGAAGCGAAAAGGAGACAACCATGATGCAGGTCATTCAGGTCGGTTCGAAGGAAGAAGTCGCGTTGCTGCTGATGTTGTTCGGCACGCACACCCAGCCCGTCAGGAAGCCCAAGCCGAAATCGCGACAGCGCTGAAGACGAACCCATGTCGGGACTGGCCGATAGCCTGAGCTTTCTGCGTTTGCTGATCGCGCGCGGAGATCCAAAGGGAATTCCGCTCGCGATGGGCGCCATCGACGATTATCTCGCGATGGCGCCGGTCAGCGCGCGCCATCGCGGCCTGCGCGTGCTGCAGCAGGACGCGCTCGATCTGCATGTCACCTCGGTCGGCGTGCAGCGCTCCTTCGCCGAGACGGTGGACGCCTATATCGAGCGGAAGCTGAAGGAAGAGTAGAGGCTCTGGCTCTGGTTCGTCCCGGAAGCTGGCATCGCTCTTGCTGCACGAGGTCTTAATCCCGGCCCGGCCCGTCGGGCCGTTTCAGATTGAGGCGATCACATGCAGTCCATGTCCCGTTTCGACACCACCGCGTCCCTGCAGCTCCACGCGCTGATCTCCGACCTCTCCTGGCGGATCCAGATGCTCGACGGCGATATCGCCGAGGAGGAGTGCAGTTCCGGCAATGCCGACCCTCGCAGTCCCACCTATTCCATGCTGGCCCAGGCCTTGCGCGCGCGCCGCGATAATCTGCGGACCTCGATCGCCGTGCTGGAAGCGCAGATCGAGCGGACAGCGGAGATGTCGCGCGCGGCGTAGACGAGCGGCCCGCAGGGTTCCAGGCGCACGGACTTGGCATATGTCAGGTTTGCTGCCGGATTGACCGGGGGGCATTTCGCGCCGTCCTTTAGGAACAAGTGTGCACTTTGACACTTAGGAACCCGCTGGCCAGGGAGGTTTCTGATCATGACCGAGACGAGGGAAGCCGAGCATCACGTGCCTGGCCGCGCGCCGCCGGGACCATCCTGCCCTGCCTGCAAGACGCCGTCGCGCTACATCAACTCGATGCTCGACGTGCGGCGCGAGCGGTCTGTCCTGATCTACCGGTGCGACGCCTGCCGCAAGGACATTTGGCAATGATGTCGAGGAGACGATGTCATGATGGATTACCAGACGCAGATCGAGAAGCTGCGCAAGGATGCCGCCGAATGCGCGCTGATCCGCGATCTCGCAACGGATAGCGCCAAGCGCGAGCTGTTCGAACGGCTCGCGAGCCATCTGACCGTTCTTGCGGACCAGGTCGAGCTGGCGATGCGGGACCGCACGTCCGGCGCCGGAGCCAGGGTCGCTTCCGAAAACGACGCTCCGTCATCGACCTGACGTGTCCGGTTGCGGCGGCTGTGGTCTCATCTCTGCTTTGAGGAACGCAGGGCGGCGCTCTGCATTCCCCAGACAGAGGAGGCTGGCCATGCCGCGCTATTATTTCGATCTGCTGGAAGGCGATCTGCTCGCCGTCGATGAAGAAGGGCAGGAACTCTCGAGCCTGCGCGAGGTGCAGGCGAGGCTGCAAGGTCACTCGCCGACATGGCGCGGGATGCGGTGGACGGCTTTCCGCCTGCGACGGGGCGTCAGGACATGGCGATCGAGGTTCGCGATGCATCTGGGCCCGTCATGCAGGTCAGGTTCACGTTCGAGGTCGAAAGCCTCAGGCACTAGCATGATCCGGACCCGAAGGGCCGCGTGAGCGCAAAGTGTGAAGCGGTTTTCCGAAAAGATCATGCTCAAACAAAGAGCGAAAGCGCGATGACGATTCAACCTGATCTCATCGCGCTTGAGCCGCAGGAGTTCACGCCTCCGGCGGCCAGGGGCCCTTCAGCTTGCCGATCTTGCGGCCAAGCTGCCACACCTCAACGTCACCGCGGCGCGTAAACCGCTGCGCAACGGCGAGGGCGGACGTGTCGGACGGGGCCTCGAACGCCTCGGCGCCGCGGAAGACACCGTTCTCACCGACCAGATAGGCGCGATACTGCCCGCTCATGTTGGCGCCCTCAGGCCCGGCGAATACAGCCAGGCCTCGATCTGGATCGCCGTCTCGTCCTGCCGCGCGCGGCGCAGCAGAATCTCGCGGCGCTGTCCCGGCGCGAGCGCGCGCGCTTCTTCGCGCAATCGCGCCGCTTGGTCGGCGAGCCTCTCGTGAAGTGATTTGGTCTGCTTGAAACGACGGCGCTTCAACATGGCGCTGCTCCCTTGTTCGAGGTGGGCGGGAGCGCGACGGGCGTTCTCATCACCGATATGTGCCACGGGCCTTGCGGTGTTGATTAACTGTACGACTCGTACTGCGGAGAGTCTCCAACATTTGAGGGGTCGGCGCGCCATCCCGCACACGTCTTTGCGATATGCTATTTGCGCCTTTTCAGCCGCTTACTCATCTTGCTTGCTGGCAAGCCGGCCCGTTCCGCCGTTAGGAACCACGCCTGGGGCCCCGGCTTGATGGCGTGGCCGGTCTCCCGCCGATTGACCGGCCTGGAATGGCGGCTCCGGCGCCAAAGCCCCCCCCGTCAGCGCCGGGGCCGTTTCGGTTTATCCTGAAAATGAGCTTGATGCGTCGGGCAAAACAGGGGCATAATGGCATCATCGGAATTTCTGGTTCAGCCCGCGCGGGAAACGTCCATCGCGGGATTTTTGCTTTCGAACAAGCGAGAACGCCCCGGGATTCCCGGAAAGGGCGACCGAAACCGGATAAAAAGTGTCAGGGCGCGCCGATCCTCCCGACACTCCTGCGTCCTTACACTCCTGTGTCGAAAGGTCCGTATCGGCCAAATTTAAGTGATTGATATTATGTCATTAAATGGCGCGAGAGATGGGGCTCGAACCCGCGACCTCCGGCGTGACAGACCACGGGGCCCCAATCGCATCAACGGTGGCTGACACTTCTGTCTCTCGCGGCGGCCGCGAATTCGATACAAAGTGTCAGGCCGTTTCATAATTGCTCTTTTCGGAACGTTTACCGGAATGTTGCAGGCTCTTCACTTGTCCTGCTAGGGTTCCACGCCTACCTGTCGCCACTTGCTCGCCTGCTCAATCAGAGGTTCTTGTTCGGATGCCCGACTGGCTGATCCATCTGGTGCGTCTGACTGTATTTTCGACAGAGGTGATCGCGCCGTCAGAAAAATTCTGGATGCTCGCCACCGGCGAGCATGAGGCCGAAAACCGTACGTCGGTTGGCGGGGGCAAGCAGTATTCCGGGCACGATTTTGGCGGCTTGGTCCAGGTGGGCATTGTCGGCAACCGGCTCGATCTACTGTTGTTTGTCGATCCAGAGGTGGCTCAGCCGGGTATCGCGCCGACGGTCGGGCCCGCCAACGTGCTTTTGCCTGAATTCGAGCGGTTGGCCAGACAACTGCTCTCCGGACTTGAATTCCCCGTCAATCGAATTGCCTTCGGTGGTCAATTCTTTCTCGTGGCCAATTCTCGGCAGGAAAGCTATGAGCAGATTGTCGGCCTTGCAAAGTCAATCAGTATCGATCCCAATAGGGCTCGCGAGATGATCTTCCGGATCAACTGGCCGCTCGACAGCCAGGTCGTGGCCGATCTGACGTTGAACCGGCTGACGACGCTTAGTTCGCTGATATTTGGACAGGTGATGCTTCAGCACCTTGTCCGGCAGGTGAGTGTTGTTCCGGCATCCAATGACATGGTCCACGTGACTAGCCTGGAGACCGATCACAATACGCCGGCCGAGCACACTGGTCCTTTTGAAAAAGAACAGCTGATTCCTATATTTGAAGAGCTGTTCCGATTGAATTCGGAAAATTTGATTTCAGGCGAAGTTCGATGAGAAGCGCAGTTCTGGCACGGGATGATATCGATGCTCGCACCACGCCGGTGCGTGCGATCGAGGCAGCTACGGATGGGCTCTTCAATTCGATGAACGGTAACGGTGTCACCGTTCGCTGCGTTGATGTCGAGGTGACGTCTTTCCAGCCAGTATATCGGTCGGATTTTGATACCTCTGCAACATTCATAGACCTGAATGTAGCTACCACGGTGCGCCGTCGGCACGTATCCGGGATGACGGCGATCTATCGATCGGATTTTGAAACCTCCGCGATATTCAACCTCCGCCCCGCGCAGCAATCCGGGATGACGGCTATTATTGGAGGAGGGAGTAATTTTCTGACGCCGACCTATGGAGTTTTCTCCACATCGTGGGGAGGCAACTCGTCCTCATTTGCCTACATGGGCACCGGAAATGGTTGCATGCAGAGTCCGCTCCCACCGTCGGGCAATCTCGAAGATCTTCCAGTCTTGATCTTTAATTCCCCCGATCTGACGGCAACTATCGAGCAAATCCGCGAGACGCTTGAGAGTGGCAAGGTCGACGCCGAAGATCTCGCCGCGGCGACGCGCGCTGTCGACGAGGCTATTATATTCCTTCGTCGGAATAGGCTTCCTGGCAGGCCGCGCGTCATGATGTCTGATGATGGCGTTCTCACGCTGCAATGGCGAAGCGAGACTATGGGAGCAGCGCTGATTTTTACCGGCGATGGTACCGTGTCAGTCGCGCTTAAGAACGCCGAGACAAGCTACTCAAAAAGCCTCGAAGGCATTGCGCTGGATGCATGGGTGCCAGCGGCATTCGTCTCCATCGTTGAGGATATCGTCGGATAGCTTCCATGTCGGAGTGCGACGAGGAGCAAAAGACGCAGCACCATCGCGGCCCTGGCAACGGCTTTGGGCCCGTGCAAGATGAAGAGATTATCTATTTTGCGGTCTTTGAGCAGACGCCCGTCGACGGAGGGAAGCTGGCGCTTGATTCTTTCGACAGCAAATCCATGAAGCGCGACGGACAGTCTGTCTCTCGTGCGTCGTTTACAACGCGGGCGGTGTTCGACCAGGATGTTGTGAAGGCAGGGGCCAACCCGAAAGGGGAGATCAAAGGCGTTTCTTCGGCTCTGGTCCAAAAAGTTCGCTCACTGCAATCCCCCATCAAGCTGAATGCTTCCGAGGTGTCGGTACGTTCATTTTGCGTGTTGGACCACGTCCTGCCAGGTGACTATGATTCTCACGCAACAATTTGTTTCGGAGAGCGGACCACCTCGCACGGCGCTGTCGTGCTTAGTCAAGGGCAAATCAAGTCAATTCGCCAAGCGGCTCGTCTCGAACTCGCCGATGCCTTCGGGCCCATTCGGCCGATCGATGATGTCGAGTTTGCCGAGGATAATATTTAATCGCACGTTCCGGAATTCTGAAACAACGCGAGCTGCAAACTACTCAAATAATCCCGACGTCTTCCTTGTCGCTCCCGCGGGCCACGATCGCGAGCGTGTCGTCTGGCAACGGTCGTTGCAGCGCCTTCGCTTCGTCCCACGGCGCCCGCAGCCACACGTCCCGCTCCTCATCCGTAGTCAGGATCACCGGCATCGCCTTCGGATGAATCGGCTCGACCACCGCATTCGGCCTGGTTGTGAGAAATCCATAAACCTGATGCGGCCCCGGCACCGGCTTTGACTTCGTGCCGCGATCACCGTTGAAGGTGGTCCAGATGCCGGCGAATGCAAACAGCGGTCGCGACTCCGCAAGCGCAAACCATACGATGTCTTTCTTCTTCGTCTCCGGGTTCGGCTCCGGCGCGTACTCGGCAAAGCTGTTGGCCGGCACGAGACACCGATGCTCCGGCCCGAGCCATTGCCGCCAGTGCTTGAAGGAAGGCATGCGGATGTTGGTCACTGGCGTGCCGCCCTTCTCCGGCGGCGGCGGCATGCCCCAGCGCATCATCGCGATCTCGCGCTCGCCGTCGTCGCCATTGCGAATGACGGGGGCGGGGTAGTCCGGAAACACGCCGGGCATCGGCGGCAGATTGCCCTCATAGCGCCTGATAACGCGGAAGAGATCCGCGATCGCAGCCTGGTTGGTCGTGATCGAGTAGAGATTGCACATCAGTACGCCTGACCTTCTGCTGACGACCCTGTCTCATCCGGGACCAACGCTTATGCGGCGGAATGGATAGAGGGCCAAGCCGGACTTGACTCTATGTTCTCTTTTTGTTCTTTTCGACCAAATCGCAGGTTTGGTCAATGCCGACACTCGAATACATCCGCTCGGAGATCGAGCACATGCGCACGCAGATAAGCCGTCAGCGCAAAGAAATCCTCCAACTCCAGCGGGCGGGGTTAGGCACAGCCTCGGCTGAAGCTCTGCTTTCCCGCATGCAGGCGAAGGTGGACGAACTCGTTTCGAAGCGAGACGAGATGAAGAAGGCAGAACCGCGAGGGGCTAAGAAGCGCGTGCTGGGAGGACGGAAATGGTAGCTGAGCGGCCAAGGTATTTTTCCGACATGGAGAGCCCGCCGGAGTTTCTGAGAGCACTCGACCAAGCCCGGCGCCTTTCAACGCGAGAAGGTTGGTGCCGAGCGCACATCGAGGCCATCCAGGTCTCGATCGATCAATACGCGGAAGCGGCATTTGGTAACCGGGAATTCTTCCTCAACAAGCCGCACAGCATCGGGCCTAGCCGGAGCAAGAGTGACGTTCCGTGAAGCGTCACACCACCGGAACAGATTCGGTTTTTCCTCAGAAAGAAGTTGACCCGTCGGGCAAAACACTGGCAGAGTGGCATCATCGAAAAGTTTGGTTCAGCCCGCGCGGAGTGATCGGTGACGGGCATTTTGTTATGGTGAAATTTGATGGGTTTCGCTTCGCTCAACCGATCCTACGAGCTGACGACTACTTGTCGAGCGTGAGAAAAACAATTAAAGGTAGATAATTATGTGAAGTACATTGGTCTCGGCGCCTAGCCAATATTTGGAGGCGGCAATGTTTCACCTTGAGCCTATATCTACGACTAACATCATTAGCTTAGTCCAGCTTTGTGCCGTTATCGCAGGCTTCTATTTCTCTTGGAAATCGCTCGAAGCCTCGAGGACGAGTATCGGATTGGCGACAAACAGCCTGGCTGTGGCGGGTAACAATCTTGAGCTAGCCACCAAGAGCCTCGGCGTGGCGGGCGACAATCTTGGGCTCGCAACGCGGAACGCGCAGGTACAGCTTTATAACAATCTGCTTACGCAGGGTCGTGACCTGCAACTCAGGTTTATGGGAGAGTTCATGAAGGGCGACGATGCCCAGACTGACAGAACGAAGTTCTTCATGGGCATTGTTATCGCGTATTACGCAAGCTGTTTCGAGTTGAGGAATATCCTCGACCTGCCTCCGAACGCAAAAAAGTTGTTGGAGAATGACGTCAAGGAATCGATGCGTCAGGCGCCTTTTAAGGAGCGATTTGAAGAATTGAGGGATTTGCATAGCAAGGAATTTGGACAGTTCGTTGATGGACTGAGAGGCGTTCAATGACCTTCTTTGCAAACGCGGGCGTTAAGTGGCCCAAAGTGCAAACGGAACTCCGGAAAGCGGGTACGAGTGCCATGTCCGGAGGTGCAGAACTCTGGCGGCTCTTCTCCGAGATAGAGGCCTGGGAGTCGGATCATCGTGCTGGCTCTGGAGAAGATGGGGAAACTAAGAGGAAATGCGTAAACGCGCTGCGAGAAGCGGCAGACAGATACGAGGAGAGCCTGAGATATATCGACCGCGAATTGACTGGCCCGTTAAGTTCGAGTGAGATTGACTTGGTCGCGCCGCCCTTTCCTTATTTCATTAATCAATTGGACCCCGATCCACTTCGTAGGACGAACTTCGAGGTGAGTGAGATCTATGTCCAACTCATTGGAAGACTTAGAGAGCTTGCGTCGGAGATCAATGCTCTTGACCTTGGTCGCGATCGGCGTGATCTCGCTTCTGAGGTGTTTGGAGCCATGCGCGCATGGGAGTTGATCTCGTGGCTTGCGCGACTGATCGCTGTACTAAATCTACGCAAAGAATCGGCGCGTTGACCCGGGCCGACATGGCGTTTGACACGTCGGGCAAAACACTGGCAAAATGGCATCATCGAAAGAGTTCAGTTCAGCCCGCGCGGAGCAATCCGCCGCGGGCTTTCCTTTTCCGGAGATGCAATTGTCTATCTGAGGAAGATTCTAGAATGACCAGGATTAGGAGACGGGCGCCTGTATATCAGCACGTCGCTCAGCCAATCACCAATGAAGACTACATGGCTCCAACGTTGGCGGACATCCAGGCGTTGGCGCGGAGCAGGACCGAGACGGCAATCCATGTGCTATCTTCTATCATGATAAGAGAGACCGCAAACCCGTTTGCGCGTGTGGCCGCTGCAAAGGAACTGCTCGATCGGGGTTGGGGAAAGCCGGCCCAACCGTTGGCTAACGACCAAGGCCCACTGCAATTGCTGACGCGGATCGAACGCGTGATCGTGCATCCGGATAATCCGTCGCCACTCGTCAATCGAATTGAGACGTCATTATCCCGAGAGGAACAGCGATGAGCGAGAGAACGCGAGGGATCCCTGTGGGGCCTACGAGCATTGCGCCGGCAAGCCAAACGTCTCAGTCAACCGGTTGGCCCAAGTGGATGCAAGACGCGTTTGCATATGAGCCGGGGGCGAAGAGCGTGGAGAAGGTCGGTCGAGTTGATCAGCCGACGCACGGCGCTTCCAAGGACGTTCGGATACTCACGCGAGTATCTCCGCGTCCCTGACTTCAGCAGCCGGTGTTCGTTTGACACGTCGGGCAAAACACCGGCATAATGGCATCATCGAAACGAGTATGTCGGGCCCGCGCGGAAACATCCGCTGCGGGCTTTTTCGTTTCGATTTCAGGAATCGGACGGCGTCCCGCGCATCGCGGCCTCGCCCTCGTTGAAACGCGTTCATGGAGCGCCGATCAGCGCGCCGCCGTCCGAACCAGCTTTATTGGCCGTGCACGCGCGAACGTGCCGGCCCGCGGCGCGAGCCTTTGCTTGCGCCGCCGCGGTCCCCGGAGGGGATAAGGTTCGCGCCGAAACGATCGCGTGTCATGCCGCGATCTGCCGCACTGTTATTTCTTTGGAGAAACGATGACGGTCTATCTGATATCGCTCGCGCTCGCGGGCCTGGTCGCAATTGTGGTGTGGGAGATTTTTGCATGAGTGATGGTTTTATCAAGATCGATATGTCGGACTTCGACCCGCCCGTTCCGAAGAGGACGTCGAAGGCGCGCACGTTGACCGAGATACGGTCGGTCGCGCGCGGCCATACCAGGACCGCCATCAATGTTCTACCAGGACCGCCATCAATGTTCTCGTCGGCGTCATGCGCAGCAGCGAGGCGACGCCGGCCGCGCGCGTCTCGGCCGCCAATGCGATCCTCGATCGCGGCTGGGGCAGGGCGGCGCAACAGGCCGAGAACGGTGAAGACGAGGCGCTGGAATTGATCCACCGGATCGAACGCATCGTCGTGCATCCCGGAAAGTCCAGCGGCGGGGGATCCTAGCGTCCTCGCTGGAGAAGAGGCGCTTGCCATGTCGACCTTGAAAATTCCAACCGCAAAAATCTTCGAGCCGCTGCTGAAACCCGCCCGCTACAAGGGCGTTTACGGCGGACGCGGCTCGGGCAAATCGCATTTCTTCGGCGAGCTGCTGGTCGAGAGCTGCCAGGCCGAGCGCGGCACGCTCGCGGTCTGCATCCGCGAGGCGCAGCGGACGCTGGCGCAATCGTCGAAGCGGCTGATCGAAGGCAAGATCGCGAGCCTCAAGCTCGGGCACGGTTTTAAAATCTTCAGTGACAAGATCGAGACGCCCGGCGACGGGCTGATCATCTTTCGCGGACTTCAGGATCACACGGCCGACTCGATCAAATCACTGGAGGGATTCCGCATCGCCTGGATCGACGAAGCGCAGTCACTGAGCGCGCGCAGCCTCGCGCTGCTGCGGCCGACCATTCGCGCCAAGGACTCCGAGCTGTGGGCGAGCTGGAATCCGCGCCGCAAGAGCGATGCGATCGACGATTTTCTGCGCACGCGCCAGCCTGATGGCGCGCTGGTGGTGAAAGCCAACTGGCGCGACAATCCCTGGTTTCCCGATGTGCTCGAGGAGGAGCGGCTGCTCGACCAGAAGCTCTATCCGGAGCGCTACGACCACATCTGGGAAGGCGACTATGCGCGCGCCTTCGAGGGCGCCTATTTTGCTTCGCTGCTGTCGGAGGCGCGAGCTGCGGGGCGGATCGGGAAGGTGGCCGCCGATCCCTTGCTACGCTTGCGCGTCTTCATCGACATCGGCGGCGCCGGCGCTGCGGCGGATGCTTTCACCATGTGGGTGGTTCAGTGGGTGGGACACGAAATGAGGGCGGACTTTCAGCACCTGCGGCGCTGGCGAAAGAGCGTGGAGCAGGCGCAGAGCTACACCTTCAAGGCTGTGATTACGGTGATCGCCACCGGCCTGATGGGTGCTGTCTGGCTTGGCGTGAAGGTCGTGCTGGGCAAGTGAGTCTTTCCCGGCGGTGACATCGCCGAGAGGTCGATCGAGGTCATCGCATCGTTCCTAGGGGCATGCCATGTACAGAATTCGTATGGTCGACGCGTCAGATGATGAGATCGCCGATACCTTGGCCGATCTGCATCGGCTGACCTTCTGCGATGCTGCGGCCATGCCGCCGTTCGAGAAGGGAACGTGGTGGCTCGCTTACCGCGGCGACGATGCCGTTGCATTCGCGGGCGTCGTGCCGTCCACCCATTCGCGGAATTGCGGCTACTTCTCCAGGGTCGGCGTCTTGCAGCGCCATTGGGGCCACGGGCTTCAGCTCAGATTGATGCGGGCTGCCGAAGCGCAGGGACGTCGTGTCGGATGGACCGGCATCGTCTCCGATACGACGGATAATCTTGCCTCAGCGAATAACTTTATCAAGGCTGGCTATCAGCTCTTCAAGCCCGAGGTCCCCTGGGCCTGGTCGCACACGCTCTACTGGCGAAGGTCGCTTCGCTGAACAGGGTTTCCCGTGAAGCGGAACGTCCATTTGAGGCTTCACCCCTGCCGGGCTCATTTTACGTATTGAAGCGTTGCCGCTGAAGCACTTGCGAAGCAGGCCGAGCCGGGCTTTAAGTTCGCCTGCTGGAAATTCGGCGAGCACAAGCCGATGCAAGGGGAGCCCCAGGGATGTCCACCAAGCCTCAATTGCCGGAGCGTTCGTCGCGGGCGGCAGGAGGGCCAACCGCACTCGATGGGTTATTGGTCGTCGATTTCACCCGCGTGGTCGCGGGTCCGGCCTGTACACAGACGCTGGCTGATTTCGGTGCGCGCGTCATCAAGATCGAAAATCCCGATGGTGGCGACGACACGCGCGGGTACGAGCATGCCGAAATCGGCGGCGAAAGTGCGGCCTATCTGAGCTTGAACCGCAACAAGATCGGCATCGCGCTCGATCTTGCAGTTCCGGAGGCGCGCGAAATTGCGCTGGATCTGATCCGCAAGGCGGATGTGGTCGTCGAGAATTTTTCCAGCGGCGTGATGAAGAAATTTGGTCTGGACTATGAGGCCGTCGCTCCGCTCAACCCGCGGCTGGTCTATTGCTCGATCTCCGCCTACGGACGTACCGGACCGTTCGCCTCGCGTCCTGGCTTCGACCCGATCACGCAAGCCGAGAGTGGCTTCATGTCACTCAACGGGTTTGCCGACGGCCCCGCGGTTCGTACTGGCCCGCCGATCGTCGACATGGCGACGGGGATGTCGGCCTGCAATGCGATCCTTCTCGCGCTATTGGCGCGGGATCGGCTCGGCCGTGGCCAGCATGTCGAGGTCGCCCTGTTCGACGTCGCCATGGGAATGACCGGCTTCTATGGCATGGCCTATTTGATCAGCGGCCAGAATCCCGGGCGATTTGGCAACTCGCCGAGCGGGTCGCCCACCGTAGGTGTTTACGAGGCATCCGATGGCCCGCTTTACATGGCTTGCGCGAATGACCGACTGTATCGACGGCTGGTCGTCCAGGTGCTGAATCGTCCGGATCTCATCAACGCGCCCCAGTTCGCGACGCGAAAGGCGCGGTCCGAGAACAAGGAACTCCTGCGTGCGGCCATTGCGGAGGTGTTCGCGAGCGACACGCTCGAGAATTGGATGGCGAAGATGAAGTTGGCCAACATCCCGGTCGGCTATCTCCGGACGGTCGAGGAGGGGTTCAATGCACCCGAAGCGCGGGATCGGGCGCGCCTGAGCCGGATCCCGCATCGCACGGCGGAGTGGGTACCGAACATCGAGCCGCCGATCAGCATGAGCCTAACGGCGGCCATCGACCCGGTGGCGGCACCATTGCTGGGCGAGCATACGGAAGGCGTCCTGCGCGAGACGCTCGGTTACGATGAAAGCCGGATTGCGGCCTTGGCCGATAAAGGGGCGTTCGGGCTGCGCAAGGCCGCGACCTCGGACTGAGGGCGGCGGCAGCTTGATTTGGCAGGGTTCCCGCCGCATAAATATGTGAGAGCGAGGGACAGGAATGGCGCCTGGTCAAGAGCCGAGTATGGGGCAGTCGGCAGGCTCCGGCGAACGAGCCTATGCGACGATGATTGCCAAGGCCCGGTCGCTTGTGCCGCAACTACGGGAGCGCGCGGCGCGCACTGAGGAGCTCCGGCACCTGCCGCCGGAGACGGAGCGTGATCTGCACGATGCCGGCCTGTTCCGCATGCTTCAGCCGAAGCGCGTTGGCGGCGCCGAGCTCGACTATGTGGCCCTGATCGATTGTGCCGAGTTGATCAGCCGGGCCGACGCATCGGTGGCCTGGAATCTTGCTAATCTGGCAAGCCATCACTGGATGCTCGGCATGTTCGCGCAGCGCGCACAGGATCTGGTCTGGGGCACGGACCCGGATGTGCTGATCGCGTCATCGTTTATCTTTCCCGCCGGCCGCGCCAGCAGGGTTGAGGGCGGTTACCGGTTACGCGGCAGTTGGCCATTCTCGTCGGGCGTCGGCTCCTGCGCCTGGAACATGCTCGCAAGCGTCGTCTCATCGGACGATGAAGCCGACGGCATCGAGTATCGCATCTTTCTGCTGCCCAGGGCCGACTACAAGATCCTCGATACCTGGAACGTCGCGGGACTACGCGGCACAGGGTCATCGGACGTCGAAGTCAGGGACGCCTTTGTCCCCGAGCACTTGACGGTCGCCGTGGGTGACCTTGCAGGGGGCGCAACGCCAGGCAGCAAGGTGAATCCCAATCCTCTCTATGCGCTGCCGGTGTTCTCGTTGTTTCCTTACGTTCTCTCCGGCGTCGCGCTGGGGAATGCGCAGGCCTGCCTGGATGATTATACGGAAGTCGCGCGTCACCGTATCTCGACCTACAACCGCGCCAAGCTGAGCGACTTCCAGAGCACGCAGATCAAAATCGCGGAAGCCTCCGCCAAGATCGATGCTGCGCGCCTCGTCATGCGCGCGGCCTGTACCGAGGCGATGCAGGATGCGCGACGCAACTACTCGCCCGACATGACGACCAAGACCAGATATCGGCGCGATGGTGCCTTCTCGGTCAATTTGTGCACTGACGCCGTTTCGATGCTGTTTGCGGCGAGCGGGGCGCGCGGATTGTTCACGACGGGCGTGCTACAGCGGCAGTTCCGCGATGCGCATGCGATCAATTCCCACCTCGCGTTTAATTTTGATGCGGCCGGAACGAACTATGGACGCGTGGCACTCGGACTGCCGTCCGAGAATCTCACCTTGTGAGGCCGGCCGATGAATGATCAGCCAAAGCAGCCGGCCGCCCCGGATCCCGCCAACGAGCTCGCGAGCGACAGCTCGTCGATCGATCCCCGTGACTTCCGCAATGCGCTCGGCACCTATGGAACGGGCGTCACGATCATCACGGCCACGGCCGCCGATGGCAAGCCGTACGGCATCACCTGCAACTCGTTCGCGTCGGTCTCCTTGAATCCCCCCCTGGTTCTCTGGAGCCTCGGCGTCTATTCATCGAGCCTGACCGTGTTTCAGAGCGCCAGTCATTTCACCGTCCACGTGCTGGGTACCTCGCAGCAGGCTCTCGCGAATAAATTTGCGAAATCGTCCGAGGACAAGTTTACCGGTGTCGACTGGACACCGGGCCTTGGCAACGCGCCGGTACTTGCCGAAAGCGTGGCGAATTTTCAGTGCCGATCCGTCAACCGCTATTATGGCGGTGATCACGTGATCTTTCTCGGTGCGGTCGAGGCCTATGCCTACAACGCAAAAGAGCCGTTGCTGTTTGCGCGAGGGACGTATGGCCAGTTTCTGGCTGACGACGAGCGCAAGAAGTCGTGAGGCGATTCAATGCTGTGCGGCGGAGAGCTTGTAGATCTCCAAGGCGTCCGCGTCAGCACCGCGCGCAGCCTTGGCAAGCCTGAAGATCTGCCCGGCGAGGGTCGCCATCGGCACTGGCGTTGACGTCGCCTGTGCTACATCGGCGATCGTATCGAGATCCTTCAGCATCGTCGCAATATGGCCGAGCGGCGGCGAGTGGATGCCCTGGACCATGCGCGGGACGAAGAGCTGAAGCGGGATCGAATCCGCAAAGCCACCGGCGAGCGCTTCGGGGAGCCGGCTCGCGTCAATCCCCGCATTCGAGGCAAGGCGCGTTGCTTCCGCAAGCACGGCCATTGCGCATCCGACGATCACCTGGTTGCACAGCTTTGTGGTTTGGCCAGCCCCGGTCGGACCCATGTGGGTGAACCTGCGTGCCATCGCGAGGACGTAGGGCCGCGTCCTTTCGATATCCCCCGCTTCTCCGCCCGCCATGATGGCAAGCGTGCCTTCCTCGGCACCCTTGGTGCCACCGGACACCGGTGCGTCAATCCAGCCGGCACCGTTCGCGCCTCTCAATCGCGCTGCAAGCTCGCGTGCGGCGTCCGGATGGATCGACGAGAAATCGACCACGAGCTTGCCCGTGCCGGGGGCTGCCGCGAGACCCTCGGGTCCGAAGATGACTTCTTCGACGGCGGCAGCATCCGTCACGCACATAAAGACGATGTCGCAGTTCGCCAGCAAGTCGCGTGGCGTTTCCGCGCGCTTGGCGCCGGCTTCGACGAGCGGAGCGACTTTGCCCTCCGAGCGATTCCAGACACTGACTTGATAGCCGGCCATGAGCAGGCGCCGGGTCATCGGCGTTCCCATCAGTCCAAGGCCCAGATAGCCGAGTCTCTCGACGCCTTGTGGGTTTGCCTTGGTCGCATCAGCCATAGGTTGTTTCCTTCTCCCGTAGCGCGACGGCGCGCGAGCTCTGCAGCACCATACATGACGCGGTCCGCGACTAAAGTGGGCCGGCATGCATGGCTTGCCTGATTGTTTGAACCATGAAACATTTGGGACGGTCGGGTGGAGTGGCGTCGGTCGGCGCCGTAGCAACGGAGTGGGCACGATGCGGGAAGGTTCGAGGTGGATGCTGGCAATGGGGGCCATGGCGGCCATGATCGCGTGCGCTGGCCCCTTACGGGCGCAGCAGACGATCCGAGTGGGCTGGACCATCCCGGCGGAGGAATCCAAATACTGGATGATGCGCAGGCCGGCCGAATTTCCCGATATCGGCAAGATCTACAACATCGAATGGACCCAGTTTCAGGGCACTGCGCCTATGACGCAGGCACTGGCCGCCGGCGCACTCGATTGTGCGACGCAGGCGCCGCTCTCGCTGGCCAACGGCGTGGTCGGCGGCAATCTCAAGGCCTACATTGTGGCCCAGCATGTGTTCGAGAAGCCCGGCGGCTTCTCGGTCTACTGGGCGGTGATGGATGACTCGCCGATCAAGGCGATTGCGGATCTCAAAGGCAAGACGGTCGGCATTTCCGTGATCGGCGGCGGCACGCAAGGCCCGTTCAACCTGCTGCTGAAGCAGAATGGTGTCGATCCGGCAAAGGACATCAAGCTGGTCGAGGTCGGCTTTGCCGTTTCCGAAGATGCGCTACGCCAGGGCCGGGTCGACGCGGTGAACATGAACCAGCCGTTTGCCGCACGCGCGGAGGCGAAGGGCGGCACTCGCAAGCTGTTCTCGTTGTCGCAGGCCATGCCGAACATCGTGCACATCCTTGAGGCCTGCCGCGCCGATTTCGTCGACAAGAACCCGGAGTTGGTCAAGGCCTATGTCCGCGACATCACATCGGGCATGAAGAAGGTGCTGGCGAACCGCGAGGAGACGTTGAAGGTCGTCAATGAAGTCCTGAAGGCGCCGATTCCGGTGCTCGAGACCTACCTGCTTAAGGACAACGATTTCGGTCGCGATCCCGGCGCGGCGCCGAATTTCCCTGCGATCCAGAAGATGCTGGACATCTATGCGGAGACGGGAATGCTGCCAAAGCTGGATGTCGCGCAGTTCAAGCACCCGACGATCGTCGCGCCGCTGCAATAGGCAGTCGATCGTCTGTGAGATCAACGAGGTCGCAATGTCCCGCCACGTGCGGGACATTGCATGAAGATGATGCAAGCATGAAGAAGTTGCGATCACGGATAACGACTGATGGGCTCGACCGGGCTCCGCATCGCGCATTCATGCGTGCGATGGGGCTGGACGACGCGGCTATCGCCAGGCCGATGGTGGGCATTGTCAGCATGAAGGGCGAGCAGACGCCCTGCAATATGACCCACGACTTCCAGGTGGCCGCGGCGAAGACCGGGATCGAGGGAGCCGGCGGCACGCCGAGGGAATTCTCGACGATCTCGGTGTCCGACGGAATCAGCATGAACCACGAGGGGATGAAGTTCTCGCTGTTTTCGCGCGAACTGATCGCTGATTCCATCGAGGCTGTCGTGCACGGCCTCGCTTACGATGCGCTAATTGGATACGGCGGATGCGACAAGACGCTTCCGGGCGTGATGATGGGCATGGTTCGTTGCAACGTACCTTCCATCTTCATTTACGGGGGCAGCTCGCTGCCGGGGCGCGTGGACGGGAGGACGTTGACCGTCCTTGACTCCTACGAGGCTGTTGGCAGCTTCATGACCGGCGAGATCGATGCCCCGACGCTTGAGCGGATCGAGCGCGCCTGCTTACCGACCATCGGTGCCTGCGCCGGTCAGTTTACCGCGAACACCATGGGGATGGTGTCGGAGGCGATGGGCCTGACCATTCCCAACGTGTCGATGGTGCCTGGGGTCTATGCCGAGCGCGCCCAGATCTCGCGGCGCGCGGGACGGCTGATTATGGAGATGCTGGAGCGTGGTGGGCCGCTGCCGCGCGAGATCGTGACACGAAAATCGCTGGAGAACGGAGCCGCGATCGTCGCTGCAACGGGAGGCTCGACCAATGCCGCATTGCATTTGCCGGCGATCGCGAACGAGGCCGGTATTGCGTTCACGATCGATGACGTCGGTGAGGTCTTTGCCAGGACGCCGCTGATCGGAAATCTGCGGCCGGGCGGCAAGTACACGGCCAAGGATGTCTACGATATCGGTGGTGCCGCCGTTGTGATCCGCGAGCTGATTGAGAGCGGGCATATCGATGGCAGTTGCCTAACCATCACGGGCCGCACGCTTGCGGAAGAATATGGTGCGGCCAATGCGCCCGATGGCGAGGTCGTTTACGCCGCTCGCGCACCGATCATGCCCGATGGCGGCGTTGCGGTGCTGAAGGGAAACCTCTGCCCCGATGGCGCCGTCATCAAGGTTGCAGGCTTGAAGAGTCAGTTTTTCGAGGGCGTTGCGCGCGTTTTCGAGGATGAAGAGGCTTGCGTCGCGGCCGTTCGTAACCGCAGCTACAAGGCTGGCGAGGTTTTGGTGATCCGCAATGAAGGGCCGGTCGGAGGTCCCGGCATGCGCGAGATGCTTGGCGTCACTGCGTTGATCTACGGCCAGGGCATGGGCGAGAAGGTCGCCCTGATCACAGACGGACGGTTCTCCGGTGCCACGCGCGGCATGTGCATCGGCTATGTCTCGCCCGAGGCGTTTGTCGGCGGTCCGCTGGCGCTCGTGCACGATGGCGACAAAATCAGGATTGATGCCGCTGGCCGCCGGATGGATCTGCTGGTCGACGAACAGGAACTTGCGACGCGGCAACGTAACTGGAAGCAACGTCCGCCGCGCCATCGCGCGGGCGCACTCGCAAAATATGCGCGTCTGGTCGGTCAGGCGCCGGGCGGAGCGATCACGCATGAGGGACCGGCGGAGTGGCCGTGGTTCGACTGAGCGCGCACAAGGGGCGCCCTGTTTGGCAAGTTTCTTGCTAAGCTCGTGCCGCTGTTGGAGGACATTCAGCAGTACTGTTGCGTGACGTCGTCCGCGCATGAGTGAAGCGAGAGACGGGATGAAGGTAGTGCCTTCGAGATCGAGCGAATGGGTGAGACCGGTGACGTCACAAAAGCCGGCTTCTGCAATCATCGAGATCGACCGCGTCTCGCAGGTCTTCCAGACCTCGGCGCGCAAGGACCATTTGGCGTTGTCGGATATCTCCGTGACGATCGAGGATGGGGCGTTCGTCTCCATCCTCGGCCCGTCCGGCTGCGGCAAGTCGACGCTGCTCTACATCGTCGGTGGCTTTGTCAGTCCCACCAGCGGCGCTGCAAGGATGAAGGGAAAGGCTATCACGGGCCCGGGGCCGGATCGTGGGCCGGTGTTCCAGGAGTTCGCACTGTTCCCGTGGAAGACCGTGCTGGGCAATGTGATGTATGGTCCGCGCCAGCAGGGCGTGCGAGCCACCGAAGCCGAAGCGCAGAGTCGCGCTCTGATCGAGATGGTCGGCCTCAAGGGCTATGAGAATTTTTACCCGAAGGAGCTGTCGGGAGGCATGAAGCAGCGCGTCGCTCTGGCCCGGACGCTCGCCTACCATCCTGAAGTTCTGTTGATGGACGAGCCGTTCGGTGCGCTCGATGCTCACACCCGCACGCGGCTCCAGAACGATCTCCTCAATATCTGGGAACGTGACCGAAAGACTGTGCTGTTCGTCACCCACTCGGTCGATGAAGCCGTCTTCCTTTCGGATAAGGTCGTGATGATGTCGAAGTCGCCGGGCCGTATTCGGGAGGTCATTGACATCGATCTGCCGCGACCACGCCGCCGCAATGAGCTGTTGCTCGACCCGCGCTACCAGAAACACGTCGTCGATATCGAACGTATGTTCGATGAGAGCGACGCAGCCGGCTCTTCCTCATGATGTCGCCTGCTGCCTTGGCAAAGCGTGCGGCACCGGTTCTGGCTTGCATCGGATTGATGGCGGTGTGGCAGGTTGCGGCACTGGTGCTGAAGAACGACAGCTTTCCGACAGCGCTTGAGGCAATTCGCGCGATCCCGGACATCCTGGGCGACAAGGAATCCCTGATCAACATCATGGCCTCGCTTCGTCGCATGGCGATCGGGTTTGGCATAGCCGTGCTTTTCTCGATCCCTTTGGGTTTGTTGATGGGGCGGAGCCGGGCGGTCGAAGCGTTCTTCAATCCGCTTCTGATGATCATCTATCCAGTGCCGAAGGCCGCGCTCATGCCAATCATCATGCTTTGGCTCGGCGTCGGCGAAGCGACAAAAATTCTGGTGATCTTCCTCGGGGTCAGCCTGCCGGTGATCTATCACAGTTTTGAAGGTGCCAAGGCGGTCGAAGAGAAGATGCTGTGGTCGAGTGCGGCCATGGGGCTGTCGCCGTTGCAGCGCCTGGTCCGGATCGTTCTGCCGGCCGCGCTCCCGGAGATCCTGACCGGGTGTCGGACCGGCCTGGTGCTCGCGCTCATCACGATGATCACCAGCGAGATGATCGCTCGACAGTCTGGGGCGGGGAACATTTTGTTCAACGCGCTCGACATGGGGCAATACGACACCGTCTTCGCGATGATCATCATCGTGGGCGCCATGGGAATTATTCTTGATGCGATCTTCGAGCGCGTCCGCGCCCGGCTCGTGCGCTGGTCCGAGCCTCAGTTCGACATGCCGATGAGTTTCTCATGACATCGCGTCTTTCCCCAACGAACGTCGTCCTAGGGCTCGCGCCGATTGTGCTGGTGATCGCGGTCTGGCAGGGCCTCGTATCGTCGGGCCTTGCGCCCGCGGCGTTACTACCGCCGCCGGGAGTGGTTTTCAGCCGCCTGATCCAGCAACTCGTGACGTGGACATTTGAGCAGGAGATCGCGGCGACTCTCGTCCGGTTGTTTGCCGGCTTTGCGATTGCGGTCGTGCTTGGTGTCGCTATCGGGATCGCGGCTGCTGCCAGCCCCGTGGTCAATGCCGTGGTTCGGCCGATCGTGCGGGTGCTGGCGCCATTGCCGAAAGTCGCGCTGTATCCGGCGCTGTTACTTCTGCTCGGTTTCGGCCACGGATCGAAGATCACGCTGGTGGCGGCGGACGCACTTTTCCCGATTTTGCTGTCCACCTATTACGGCGCATCGACCGTCGAGCAGAAGCTGATCTGGTCGGCCATGGCGGCGGGGACGCCGCGATATGAAATCCTGTTCAAGGTCGTCTTGCCGGCGGCGATGCCGTCGATCCTGACCGGGTGCCGGATCGGCCTTGTCATTTCCTGCATCGTGGTGTTTCTGGCTGAGATGATCACGTCGACGGATGGATTGGGGCACGCGCTCGTGACCGCGGCCCGCACCTTCCAGGCCGTTGACATGTTCGTGCCGCTGATCACGATCTCGCTGCTGGGGTTGATCCTGAATGCCCTGCTGGGCGCCTTGCGATCTTACCTCTTACGGGGCTTTCCCGAAGCGTGACTGAAGAAGAAACCATAAGACCGGGAGTCGACCATGCTGGCGGATCGCATCGAGGCAAAATGGATTGACGCGTTTTGCGAGATCTTTGAGCGTTGCGCCGTCAAGGCCGGCGATACCGCGGCGATTCTCTCGGAGACGCAGTCGCGCGCGTTGAATGTTCATTTGGCGGAATTGGCGCTGCTGCGCATGGGCGCAAGGCCGTTCCACGTCGTCATGCCGACGCCACGTAACCGCAACGTCGTGCCGGTTCGCTCGACAGGGGCCAGCGAAGCCATCCAGAAGCTCGGTCCGGTCATCACCGCGCTTCAACAAGCGGGATTCGTGGTGGACTGCACCATCGAGGGCTTGATGCATGCGGTAGAGACGCCGGAGATCCTGAAGGCCGGTGCTCGCATTCTGGTCATCTCCAACGAGCACCCCGAGGCACTGGAGCGGATGGTGCCGGATCCGGCACTCGAGAAGCGTGTTCGCGCGGCAGCAAAGATGTTGCGTGGGACCAAGCGGATGCGGGTCACCTCGAACGCCGGTACGGCACTGGATGTGGACATGGTCGGCGCTTCAACGGTCGGCGTCTGGGGCTGGACCGACAAGCCCGGCACGCTGGCGCATTGGCCGGGCGGCATCGTCGTCAGCTTCCCCAAGAGCGGAACGATCAACGGCTCGCTGGTGATGGCGCCTGGCGACATCAATCTCACGTTCAAGCGCTACCTGACGTCACCGGTGAAGATGACGTTGAAGGACGATTACGTCGTCGAGCTGGAGGGCGACGGCACGGATGCCGCGATGATGCGCGCCTATCTCGCCGCCTGGGGCGACCGCGAAGCCTATGCAGTCTCGCATGTCGGATTCGGCATGAATCCGGCCGCCCGCTACGAAGCGCTCTCGATGTATGACCAGCGCGACACCAACGGTACTGAGATCCGGGCCGTCTCCGGCAATTTCCTGTTTTCAACAGGTGCCAACGAATTTGCCGGCCGCTACACGGCCGGCCATTTCGACCTGCCGATGATGGGCACGACCATCGAGCTTGACGGAGTCGCGGTCGTTCGGGACGGCGTGCTCCAGGACGTCTTCGGTTAAGCGCGGTCAACGACCGGCGGACGAGCCAGGTTGAAGTGCCGGAGCAGGTCGACCATGGCCTGCAATCGCTTTACGCGATAGGCGTCGACATCCATCCCTGAATAGTCGAGGAAGCCAGCGCCGGTGCGCAGGCCGATCCGGCCTTCGTGCATATTGCGTGAGATGACGTCTGGTGCCCGATAGCGGTCGCTGCCGAGCGCGCCCTCCAGATACTGGCTGGCGTAGTATAGAATGTCTCCGCCGCCCCAATCGATGAATTCAAGCAATCCGAGTACAGCATAGCGAAAGCCGAACCCGTAGCGGATCGCCTTGTCGATCTCCTCGGCGCTGGCGACGCCTTCCTCGACCATGCGCGCGGCCTCGTTCATTGCGAGCGCCTGGATGCGTGGAACGATGAAGCCTGGCGTGGCAGCACAAATCACCGGTACCTTGCCGATGGCTTCGAGCAGCGCCTTGACCTCGTCGATGATGACAGGATCGGTGGCTTTGCCGGGCGAGACTTCCACGAGTGGAATCAGATAGGCTGGATTGAGCCAGTGCACGTTGAGGAAGCGACGCGGGTTGACGATTGCGCCGGCGAGATCGTCGACGAGGATGGTCGACGTCGTCGATGCGATGATCGTGTCTGGGTTGACCTGTTTTGAAGCCACCCCCAGCACCTCGCGCTTGAGCTCGACGACCTCAGGAACGCCCTCGAACACCATTCCGGCTTCGGCCAGCGCCGCGGCACTCTTGCTCGCTGGCACCACCGAGATTCGCGCGACGAGCGGATCGACATCTGCTTCGGTCAGAAGCCCCAGCTTAGACAGGCTGGCAAAGGTCTTCCTGACTTCGCCGAGCGCGTCGGCTTCGAGCTTGGTAAAATCGCCCTCCGAGCGGGTCTTGATGTCGATCATCGTGACCATGTGCCCCGCATAAGCGAACGCGACGGCGATGCCTCGGCCCATGCGACCCGCGCCGAGACAGGCGATATTGGCGCGGCTGGTCATTGATTAGAATCCCTCACGAAGCAGCGTCTGCAACTCGGTCTTGTGAAGCTTACCAAGGCCGAGCGTTTCCAACGTTCGGCCGCCTTGGGCAAAGTCCTCGCCGCAGATGGCGCCGCCTATGGCCAGAAAGGCCTTGGCAAGTGGTGTGGCGACCCCCGCCACACCGGCCACGGATACCAGCAGCGATAGCCCCAATCGCAAATCCTCGCGCATGTAGCGGTGCTCGGTTAGCACGATCCTCTCACGCCAGTCTCCGGAATCGGTCAGTCGGTCATGCGAGCCGCGGCCATACATCCACATCTCACCTTCCTTGGCGTAATGATGGGCGAGTGGAAAATGCGGTGCGCCATATCCTAGCGCCTCGCGTACGGCGATCCGTTCGGTATCAAGCGCGTCAGTCACGCGTCGGATCGCGGCCTGCGTACCCTCCTTATGAATATCCCACCGCTCGAAATGCTCGATCGGGCCCGCGTTCATGACAATCAAGGGCGGATGGATGATGCAGCCCGCATTCATCAGCGCGCCGGACAGTGCATCCCCGCAGGGCTCGATCACATCAGGGAATGCGCGTCCAATCACCTCAAGCGCATGTGGTGCCTGATCGAGGGGGAATACGCCGACCGGCAGCCGTTTGGCGCGGATCGTAATCGCAACTTCGAAGGGCCCGTGCTTGCGGGTAAGCCACGGCAGCGTCCCCGTTTCGGCAAAGCTCGCCTTGGCGCGATTGCCAGCATTCCGCGCCGCCTGCGCGAAGATCATTGAGCCAAATGTCGCGGGCGGGAGAAACACGACTTGGCCGTCGCGCAGGTGCGGTGCAAGCTGGCGAGCGATGTCCTGCTGTGCGAAAGCGGGGGCAGGGCAGAGGATCAACTCGACTCCCTTGACCGCTTCGGCGACGTCAGCGGTCACCAGCGCCAACTTCACATCGTGGCGACCATTGTGATCCTTAACGAGAATGCGGGAGCCGGCGGTGCGGTGTGCTTCGACTTGCTCTGCGTCGCGACGCCAGAGTCGGACCTCATGCCCCGACAGCGCAAAATCGCCTGCGGCCGCGAAAGAGCCGTTTCCTCCCCCAAGTACCGCAATCTTCAAGATGCTTCTCCTTGCGCGCGCGACTGCGCATCACGTTGCTTCAGCAGGAAGTGCTGGACCTTGCCCAGCGCCGTGCGCGGCATGTCCGCGACGAAGATGATGTCGCGTGGAACCTTGTAGCGGGCGAGCTGGGCCTGAACGTGCGCCTTCAGCTCGTCCGCTTCGATCCGACAGCTCGATCGCCGGATGACATAGGCAATCGGCACCTCGTCCCAGCGCGGATCCGGCCGGCCGATGACAGCGCATTCGCTGACGTCGGGATGCTCGAGCAGGACGCGCTCGACTTCCGCGGGGTAAACGTTTTCGCCGCCGGAGATGATCATGTTCTTCTTGCGATCGCGGACCCAGAAATAGCCATCGGAGTCGCACAGGCCGATATCGCCGGTGCGATACCAGCCGTCATGCAGCGCCTCGCGCGTCGCATCTGCGTTGCCCCAATATTCGAAGAACACATTGGGCCCGCGCACCGCGATCTCGCCCGGTGTGCCCGCCGGTACCTCGTTGCCAGCTTGATCGATCACTTTTGCTTCGCAGCACAGGCCGGCGAGCCCGGTCGATCCCATCCGCGACAGGTCGCCGCCAAGGCGGGTATAGACCGCGATGGGGCAGGTTTCCGTCGAGCCGTAGACCTGGAGCACGGGCACGCCACGGGCGACAAAGCGATCTATCAGATGCGGCGGCACGATCGTCGAGCCGGTCGCGACGGCCTTTAGCGACGAGAGATCGGTCGTGGCCCAGGCGGGGTGCTCACTGACGGCCTGGATGATCGCGGGCACCATGACCGTCAGGGTCGGGCGCTCCCGTTCGATGGCCGCAAGCGTCGCATCCGGGGTGAAGCGGGCGTGGATCGTGACGGTGGCACCAAGCTGAAGCGCCGCAGTCGTCTGAATGTTGAGCCCGCCGACATGGAAGAACGGCAGTACCGTGAGCACGTGATCGTCTGACGTCATGTTGTGCATGTGCTGACTCATGACGCCGTTCCAGAAAAGAGCTTCCTGGCGCAGTACCGCGCCTTTCGGGCGTCCGGTTGTCCCAGACGTGTAGACGATGAGCAGCGGGCAGGAGAGATCGGTATGGGGATTCTGGCTGCTGCCGTCGCCGTATGCCAACAAGCTTTCGAATGTCGTGCCGCAGGGCGGTGTGAAGTCGAGGCCGACAACAGACGTCCCCGGCGTGAGCTCAGCAAGAACTTCATCAAAAGCCTGATCGAGCACCAGCACCTTGGCGCCGGCATCGGTGAGGATGAAGAGCTGCTCGGCGACTGCCAGACGCCAGTTCAGCGGCACCAGCATCGCGCCAAGGCGCGCACAGGCATAAAGCAGGACCAGATAGTCCGGACGATTCAGGCTCAGGATAGCGACGCGATCGCCGCGGCCGACATTGAATCCCTGTTTCAAAGCCGTGGCAGTTCGCTTGATACGCGCGGCGAATGCGGCGTAGCTCAGCCGGTTGCCTTCAAAGGCGATGGCTGTCTTGTCTGGCGCGAACGCCGCGTTGCGATCGATCAGACTGCAGAGGTCCACTGTCAGTCGTCCATTTCGCCGGCCTCGTACAGCGCTTCGCGGCCGATCCGGTCGAGGCACAACTCGGCCGTCCAGGGCAACATCAGCGACCCGCAGCGACTGTCGCGATAGATGCGCTCCAGCGGCAGCGATCGCAGCATGGCCTGACCGCCGCAGGTGCGGATCGCGAGCGCCGCGAGCTCATTGGCACCTTCCATCACCGAATATTGTGCGGCATAGGCGCGCAGCACCTGCTCCTTGCTCGGATTGGCGCATGCTTCGGTGACGGCCTGAAACCAAATCCCCTTGATTTGCTCCAGCTTGATCTGCATCTGCGCGACCGCGATCTGCTTGGTCGGATACATCCGCCGCTTGACCGGCGGCATGCCCGGAACCTCGCCACGCAGATAACGCACCGTGAAATCGTAGGCAGCTTGCGCGAGGCCCATATAGGTGGGTGACAAGGTCAGGAACATGTGCGGCCAGCGCATTGCGGCCTGGAAGTAGACGCCGCGAGGCATCAGGGCCGAATCATCCGGGACGAACACGTCCTTGAACAGCAGCGTCCGCGAGATCGTGCCGCGCATGCCGAGCGGATCCCAGTCGCCGACGACCGAGACACCTTGCGACTTAGCGGGAATGGCGAGGTAAAGTGTGTTGCGGCGCGAGGCCTTCTCGCCTTCCTTGATCTCGGTGCAGAGCACGCCGTAATAGTCGGCGTGACCGGAGAGCGATGCAAAGATCTTCTTGCCGTTGACGATCCAGCCGCCTTCGACAGGCTTTGCTTCCGTGCCGAAGGCAACGCCGCCCGCAGCTGCTGCACCCCCCTCGGAGAAAGGTTGCGAGTAGATCGCGCCGTCCTCGACGATACGCTTGTAGTGGACCGCGCGTCGCTTTTCGTGCTCCGCGCGGGTCGCCGCGTCCATGTTGAGATCGTCAGCCAAGGGCCCCGACCACAGCGTCGAGCAGACATGCATGTTCCAGGTCAGAGCGGTCGCGCCGCAATAGCGGCCGATCTCGGCAGCCGCCAGAGCATAGGTCTGGTAGTTCGCGCCCAAGCCGCCATGCTTCTTGGGTACAGCGATGCCCAGCAATCCGACACGATGTAGGTCGCGATAGTTCTCGGTCGGAAATATTGCCTCGCGATCGTACTTGGCTGCGCGGCCCGCGAACACGCTCTGTCCGATTTCCCGCGCCTGCGCGATGATGCCGGCCTGCTCATCGGTCAGGCGAAACGCCACGGGATCGAAGATTGGCGCATCCAGCGCGACATTGCCGGTCGCAGTGATCGTCTCGCTGACTTGCATGGTCATTGCGTAGTCACCCGTGTTTTGCAACGAAGGGATCGACGAAGTTGGCGAGCGCCTTGTCGAAGGCACCGGGACGTTCAAGGTTGGCGAGATGACCGACACCGGGGAGTTCGACATATTCGGCCGCGGGAATGTAGGTCGCGGTCTTTGCCATCATCGGCGCCGGCGCATTGTTATCCCTGGAACCGGACAACAGCAGCGTCGGCACCGCGATATCCTTGAGCGTTTTGCGCTGATCGAAGCCGATCAATGCCAGCATCATGGCGCGATAGCTCGCTTCAGGCACGCTTGCCATGCACTCACGCGCGAGCTCCATGCCCTTCGGATCCGGATCGTCGCCGACGAGCTCCTTCACGAGGGAAGGTGCCAGCGACTTCATCGTCTCGCCGCGATCGAGCGGGCCCAGCCGCGCAGAGATAAACGACTTCTGCCAATCGCCATCAGCCTTGCCGAATGCCGGGCTGGTCTGCGCAAGCACGACCGCGCGCGCCAGTTTCGGCGATTGCACCAGCCACTTCTGGACGATCATACCGCCAATGGAGTGGCCGACCAGAATGGGGTTCGCCGCACCGAGTTGATCGGTGAACTGCAGGAGTGCATCAGCCAGGGCAGCGATACTGACGTTGGGTAAGGGCGCTGATCCTCCATAGCCCGGCATATCCCATGCAATGGCGCGAAAACGATTGCCGAATGTAGCGAGCTGCTGCCGCCAGGCTCTTGCCGCGCCACCGATGCCATGCAGGAAGATCAGGGGTATTGCGTCCGGGTCGCCCGCGGTTTCATAGGCGAAGCGACCGTCCCCTGTTATCATTGAAGCAGGTTGCGACACGCGACATCCTTTAGCTTGGCCCGGCGATGCTAACAGGCCTGTGGGGGATGGGAAGAGATAATTTTATACTTAAAGCAATTTTCGGGCCGGTCCCCTTCGCGACGGCGTTCTCGACCTCGATCGGCGCTTTCGTTGCAAAAGCTTGAAGGTTAAAATATATCGGAAGAACGATCAGCAGATCTAAAGGAGCCAGCGCATGTCCGCACTGTCGCATTCGCCGCACGCGCTGGTGACCGGTGGGGGGCGCGGCATCGGCCGCGCGATCGCGGCGGCTCTCGTCAGTGGCGGTGCCACAGTGACGGTGCTCGGCCGGAACGCCGCTGTTCTCGACGAAGCGGTCAACTCAGGTGCCGCGCATTTTGCGGCTGTCGCCGACGTTTCGGACGAAGCCGCTCTCAAGACCGCCATTGCAGCGGCGCATGCACGAAAGCCGATCGACATCCTGATCGCCAACGCCGGCAGCGCCGAATCCGCGCCTTTTGCGAAGTCGGACAGTGCTCTCTTTGCGCGTATGATGGACGTCAATTTCATGGGCGTGGTGCACGCCGTTCGCGCAGTGCTGCCGGGGATGAAGGATCGGCCCTATGGCCGCATTGTTGCAGTTGCATCGACAGCCGGACTCAAGGGCTATGCCTACGTGAGCGCGTACGCGGCCGCAAAGCACGCTGTGGTCGGTCTCGTGCGTTCGCTCGCACTGGAGATGGCCGCCAGCAATGTGACCGTGAATGCGATATGCCCCGGCTTCACCGACACCGATCTGGTGGCGGGTAGTATCGACAACATCATGAAGAAGACCGGGCGAACCCGTGAGCAGGCGATCGCCGAGCTCGCGAAGCACAATCCGCAAGGGCGCCTCATCACGCCGCAGGAAGTGGCGAATGCTGTGCTGTGGCTATGCAGCAAGGATGCTGGTGCGATCACGGGGCAGGCGATCGCGGTTGCCGGTGGCGAAATCTGACGTGGATGGCGAAAGCGCGGAATAAGGAAGCTAAGGAGATCGCATGAGTAGACCAGCCAATCCCGTCACCTTGCCGCTCGCGGACTATTCGCCGCAACATTTCCTCCTGGCCGTGGTCGACGGTGTTGCTACCGTGACGCTCAACCGTCCGGAACGGAAGAATCCGCTGACGTTCGAGAGCTACCGCGAGCTGACTGATTTCTTCCGCGCCTGCGCCTTCGACGATCAGGTCAAGGTGATTATCGTGACCGGCGCCGGCGGCAACTTCTCCTCGGGCGGCGACGTCTTCGAGATCATCGGGCCGCTCGTGAAGATGGACACCAAGGGTCTGACGGCGTTCACGCGGATGACCGGCGATCTCGTCAAGGCGATGCGGGCCTGTCCGCAGCCGATCGTGGCGGCGGTCGAGGGCATTTGTGCCGGCGCCGGCGCGATCATTGCCATGGCATCTGACATGCGGCTCGCGGCAAGCGGCGCCAAGGTGGCGTTCCTGTTCAACAAGGTCGGTCTTGGCGGCTGTGACATGGGCGCCTGCGCGATCCTGCCGCGGATCATCGGCCAGTCCCGCGCATCCGAGTTGCTTTACACTGGCCGGTTCATGACAGCGGAGGAGGGCGAGCGCTGGGGCTTCTTCAGCCGGATCGTTACGCCGGAGCAGGTGCTGCCCCAGGCGCAATTGCTGGCCAAGCAGGTCGCAGAGGGGCCGACTTTCGGCAACACCATGACCAAGCGGATGCTGGCCATGGAATGGGCGATGTCGGTGGAAGAGGCGATCGAAGCGGAGGCCGTTGCCCAGGCACTGTGTATGACCACGGCGGATTTTGAGCGCGCCTTCCACGCCTTCGCCAATAAGGTCAAGCCGGTCTTCAGGGGCGACTGAGCGGCGGCTCTCGGCTGCCACTGCGCAAACGAGGACTTGCCAGAAATTATTTTAGGCTTAAAATAGTTTTCATGGCCGGGTGAATTGGCGAGGCTCCCATGAAAGTCGCGATCATCGGTGGTGGACCCGCGGGTCTCTACGCAGCAATCCTGCTCAAGAAGCAGCAACCGCGCGCCGACATCAGCGTGTATGAGCGCAACCGCGCCGATGATACGTTTGGATTCGGCGTGGTGTTCTCGGACGCTACGCTCGACAACTTTGAAAAGCACGACCTGCCGAGCTATCGCCGCATCACCCAGGAATTCGCCTATTGGGACGACATCGCCGTGCATTTTCGCGGCACGGTGCACCGGGTCGGCGGCAACGGCTTTTGCGGTTGCTCGCGGCAAAAACTGCTGCTGATCCTGCAGGAGCGGGCGCGCGAGCTTGACGTCAGCCTGCATTTCGAAGTCGATATCGACGACGAATCTCGTTTCGCCGATGCAGATCTCATTTTGCTCGCAGATGGCGTCAATAGCCGCTTCAGAGAGAAGCACGTCGATCACTTCCAGCCCGAAGTTGACCTCCGCACCAACAAGTTTGCCTGGATGGGCTCAACCAAGCCCCTCGACGCCTTCACCTTCGTCTTCCAGGAGACCGAGTGGGGGCCGTTCATCGCCCACGCCTATCAGTACGAGGCCGGGCACTCGACCTGGATTTTCGAGACCGATCCGGAGACGTTCGAGCGTGCGGGGCTGACGGGGCTGGATGAGACCCAGTCCGCCGCGCGGATGGCTGAGATATTTGGCGGATTCCTCGGCGGGCACAAGCTGCTGACCAACCGTTCGATGTGGCGCAACTTCCCGATGATTCGCAGCAAGCGCTGGGTCAAGGACAATATGGTCCTGCTCGGCGACGCCAAGGCGAGCGCGCATTTTTCGATTGGCTCGGGCACCAAGCTTGCGATGGAAGATGCGATTGCGCTGGCCGAAGCCATGGCGAAGGCGCCCGACATCAGGACCGCGCTGGATCTTTATGAGCACGGCCGACGCGAGGAGGTCGAGAAGACGCAGCACGCAGCCGACGTCTCTCTGGTCTGGTTCGAGCATGTCGATCGCTTCTGGGATTTTGATCCGGTGCAGTTCGCCTTTGGCGTGATGACGCGCTCGAAAGCAATCACCTACGATAATCTAAAACTTCGCGCGCCCGATTTCGTCGCCGAGGTCGAGAGGTCATTCGCCAACCAAGTGCGCAGCAACGGCTTCGACGTCAGCACCGACAAGCCGATGGTGCCGCTGTTCCAGCCGTTTCGTCTGCGTGAGATGGAGGTCGCCAACCGCGCCGTCATGTCGCCGATGTGCATGTACTCGGCGAAAGAGGGCGTCCCTGGTGACTTCCACCTCGTCCATTACGGTTCGCGCGCGATCGGCGGCGCCGGCTTGATCTTCACGGAGATGACCTGTGTCAGTCGCGACGCGCGCATCACGCCCGGCTGCGCCGGTCTGTGGAATGACGAGCAAGAAGCGTCCTGGCGTCGCATCGTCGATTTCGTGCACGGCAACTCGGCTGCAAAAATCTGCCTGCAACTCGGGCATGCCGGCCGCAAGGGCGCGACCAAGCTGATGTGGGATGGCATCGACCGCCCGCTCGACGAAGGCGGCTGGGACGTGGTCTCGGCATCGCCGCTGCCTTATTTCCCGGATAGCCGGATACCGCGCGAGCTCGACCGCGCCGGGATGAACGCGGTGAGGGATTCCTTCGTCGCGGCAGCAGAGCGCGGCGAGCGCTGTGGCTTCGACATGCTCGAGCTGCATTGCGCACACGGTTACCTCCTTGCGAGCTTCATTTCACCACTGACGAACACCCGCACGGACGAGTATGGCGGCTCGCTTGAGAACCGGATGCGGTTTCCGCTCGAGGTTTTTGAGGCACTGCGGGCGGCATGGCCGAAGCACAAGCCGATGTCGGTGCGTATTTCCGCCACCGACTGGGCCGATGGCGGCATCACCGGTGACGATGCGGTAGCGATCGCACGCGCGTTCGCCGAGGCTGGCGTCGATCTGGTCGATGTCTCGACGGGGCAGACTGTGCGCGACGGTCAGCCGGTCTATGGTCGCATGTTCCAGACGCCGTTCTCGGACCAGGTCCGCAACGAGGCCCGGGTGGCCACCATGTGCGTCGGTAACATCACGACGGCGGACCAGGCCAACACCATTCTGGCCGCTGGCCGGGCCGATCTCGTCGCGCTGGGGCGCCCGCATCTGGTCGATCCCTTCTTCACCATGAAGGCGGCGGCCTGGTATGGGGCGAATGACGCGTTCTGCCCGCCGCAATATTTGCCCGGCAAAGACCAGATTTTCCGCAATAGCGTGCGCGATCGGCAGGATCTCGAGGAGCTGAGAATTAAGGCTAAGCCCAAGACCCGGGCCGAGCTCAAGGCGGAGGCTACAAAGCCGCTTGCGGCCGAGTGACCGACCGTGCGACGTTAACCCATTGCCTGTGTATTGAGTGGAGTTGAGGGCGATGAAGGCGATTATCGTCGGCGGCGGTATCGGTGGTCTCACCACGGCTTTGATGCTGCGGGCCCGCGGCATTGGCTGCGAGATCTTCGAGCAGTCCGATACGATCCGCGAACTCGGCGTCGGCATCAACACGCTGCCGCATGCCATGCGTGAGCTCGCCAGCCTCGGCCTGCTGCAAAAGCTCGACGACGTCGCGATCCGCACCGACCAGCTCTACTACCTCAACCGGCATGGCCAGGAGGTCTGGCGCGAGGCCCGTGGCGTGGACGCTGGCTATGATGTGCCACAATTCTCGATCCACCGCGGCCGCCTCCAGGGCGTGATCCATCGCGCCGTCGAGGAGCGGCTTGGGACGGAAGCGATTCACACCGGTTGTAGGCTCGGCGCGTTTACCCAGGACGAGGGCGGTGTCACGGCCTATTTCTTCGATCGTGCCGGCTCGCACATCCACACCGCGCGCGGCGACATCCTGATCGGCGCCGACGGCATCCATTCGCGGGTTCGCGACACGCTGTTCCCGAATGAAGGGCCGCCGTGCTGGAACGGTCTGATGCTGTGGCGCGGTGCGCGCGATTGGCCGCTGTTCCTCACCGGCAAATCGATGATTGTTGCCGGTGGTCTCAACGCCAAGGTCGTAGTCTATCCGATCGCTGAGGGTTCGAGCCCGGCGAGCCGCCTCACCAATTGGGCAGTGCTGGTGAAGGTCGGCGAAGGCAATGCTCCGCCGCCGCGGAAAGAGGACTGGTCACGGCCGGGCCGGCGCGAGGAGCTAATGCCGCATGTCGCACGTTTCTCGGTGCCATACATCGATGTGAAGAGCCTGATCTCCGCAACGCCCGAATTCTACGAATATCCGACCTGCGATCGCGATCCCTTGCCCTATTGGTCGTCGGGACGCGTCACCCTGCTCGGCGATGCCGCGCATCCGATGTATCCGGTCGGTTCCAACGGCGCATCGCAGGCGATCCTGGACGCGCGCTGCCTTGCCGACGCGCTGGTGCGGGCCGAGCATCCGCGTCAGGCGCTGATGGAATACGAGAAGAAGCGCCTGCCGATGACCGCGGACATCGTCCGCTCCAACCGCCGTGGCGGCCCCGAGGGCGTCATTGATGCCGTCGAGCAACTCGCGCCCGACGGCTTCGACAATGTCGACAACGTGCTGAGCTATTCCCAGCGCGAGGCGATCGTGCGTGGCTATGCCACCAAGGCCGGCTTCGCCGCGGTCCCGGGACTCGCGGCGGTTCGGGCCTGACGCGAGCCGCTAGCCGGCGCCTGGGGGCGGCGGCAGGAAGTGAATGTTGAACTCGGCGGCCATCGCCACGACGTCCTCCGGTTTCTGTTCCTTCATGTTGTGAAGGCCCCAGAACAGGTCGAACAGTTTTTTGGTCGGCGACACCCAGAACAGCACTTTTGCGGTCTGATCCGACTTGTTGAAGATGCCGTGCGGCACGCCCATGCCAAGCCGGATCAGATCGCCGGGCGTTGCCTGCGCGTCCGAATTGCCGAGCACGAAGTCGAGCTTGCCCTCCAGCATGTAGAGATACTCGTCCTGATCCGGATGAATATGCGGCGGCACGAACGTGCCCGGCGGCAGCGTGGCGTGCCAGGAGAAGCTGTTTTCGCTATTGCTCTTCGGCACATAGGTCTGGCCGAGGATGTTCCAGGAGATGCCCTGGATCCCCTCATTGGCCCGTGTGATGCCGGTGATTTCGCTCTTCATTGCAGTCCTCCCTAACGCGACGCGCGGCCTTAGTTCGCCGCCTTGCAGTCCTTGGCATAGCGGTCGCCGTAATTCTCGAAAACCTTTTGAACGATCTCGGTCTGGAACTTGCCGTCCGGACGCTTGGCGACCTTGGTCAGATAAAAATCCTGGATCGGATAGCCGTTGGTGTTGAATTTGAACGAACCGCGCAGCGAGGTAAAATCTGCCTTCTTCAAGGCAGCCCCGACGGCATCCTTGTTGGAAAGGTCGCCCTTCACACCCTTGATTGTGCTGTCGATCAGCATCGCAGCGTCATACGCCTGCATGGCATAGGTGCCGGGCACGCTGTTATAGGCGGCCTCATAGGCGGCGACGAATTTCTTGTTCTGGGGATTGTCGAGATTGGGCGCCCAGTTGGCACCGCCGAACATGCCGACGGCCGCGTCCTGTTGCGCCGGCAGGGTCGATTCATCCACCGTGAAAGCCGAAAGCACCGGAATGCCGTCGGTGAGGCCGGCCTGCTTGTACTGCTTGACGAGGTTGACGCCGAGGCCGCCCGGCATGAACGTGAAGAGAGCATCGGGCTTCTGCGAAGAGATCTTGGACAGCTCCGGCTGGAAGTCCAGCGTGTTGAGCGGCATGTAGGATTCTTCAACAATCTCGCCCTTGTAGTCGAGCTTGAAGCCGGCGACCGAATCCTTGCCGGCCTGATAGTTCGGCACCATCAGATACATCCGCTTGTAGCCGCGATCCTGCGCGACCTTGCCGAGGATCTCGTGCACCTGATCGTTCTGATAGGACGTCACATAGAAGAACGGATTGCAGTCCTTGCCGGCAAAGGTCGACGGACCGGCATTCGGACTGATCAGGAAGGTCTTTGATTCCGTGACCGGCCGGTGGATCGCTTGGAGGATGTTGGAGAAGATCGGGCCGACCACGAAGTCGACCTTGTCGCGCTCAAGCAGGCCCTTGACCTTGGTCACCGCTGCATCAGGCTTCAATTCGTCGTCGACTACGACGACCTCGACGTCGCGCCCGCCCATCTTGTTGCCGAGATCCCTCACCGCGAGCGCAAAGCCGTCGCGGACCTGTTGGCCAAGCGCGGCGGCGGGGCCCGACAGGGTCACGATCACCCCTAGCTTGATCTTCTCCTGGGCGAGGGCAGGGCTCATCGCGGTGCCAAGCAGCAAGGCGGCCGCAGCCAAAGTCATTTGCGTCTTCATGATCGATCCCCCGAGACATCAGGGCTTGCGTTGCAAGCCGCGTACTTCGATCCAAGCTTATGCCGATGATGGCTGCCGCGGCAAGCAAGCTCGAGGCCTCACCATCTCGCGGCCAGCACCGCATGCAAGCGGCGCGCCAATTATTTGAAGCCTAAAGAAATCCGCATGTGGTCGATTGTTGCAGCTTTGGGCTTGCGGCCAGCGCCGATTTATTTGAAGCTCAAAATGTTGGGGAATCCGAACCGGCGCAGGTGCCGGACGCGAGTGATTGCATCGAGATGCTCGATTCCGAGACCAAGGCCACGGAAACTCCGGAGGACCACGCCGACGAGCTGCGGCTGTGGTTGCGCCTGCTCACCTGCACGACCCTGATCGAGGGTGAGGTCCGCGGCCGGTTGCGGGAGCGCTTCGACGTCACGCTGCCCCGTTTCGATCTGATGGCACAGCTCGACAAGGCGCCCGATGGCATGACGCTGTCGGATGTTTCCAAGCGCATGATGGTGTCCAACGGCAATGTCACCGGCCTCGTCGAGCGCCTCGTGGAATCCGGTCATCTCGACCGTCGCACCTCGGAAACCGACCGCCGCGTCCAGGTGATCCGCCTCACAAAGCTCGGTCGCGCCGAATTTCGTCGGATGGCCTCGGAACACGAGACCTGGATCGCAGACCTCTTCGCCGATTTGACGCCGAAAGATGTGCGCGAACTGATGCGGCTTCTCGCCAAGACCAAGGCGTCGGCGCAGAAATCGGCCGCGCGCCGCCGGCCCTAAGTCCGCGGGGCGGCCAGCCCCCGAATCCCTTCTGCCGCAGGAAAATGCATGGGATGCCCAAAATCCGCTATTGCGCCAAATTGTTTTAAGCCTAAAATGTTTTCCAGTGAGTGCTGCCGGGTGCTTTCCATGCGCAAAGGAGCGTGCGATGGCCAACGCCGCCAAGGTTCAAGTGACGGGCTCGTGTGACGGCAACGCCGTGACCGCCCATGTTGACACGTTTGCGCGGCAACATTTGCCGCCGCCTGATCTCTGGCCGGAGTTCATCTTCACGCGGCCGGAGTTGCTCTATCCTCCGAGGTTGAACTGCGTCAGCTATTTCCTGGATCGCTGGGTCGAGCAGGGGCACGGTGATGCGCCTTGCGTCATCAGTCCCACAGTCAGCTACACCTATCGCGGCCTGCAGGCGCTCGTGAATCGCATCGCCAATGTGCTGGTCGGCAAGCTTGGTCTCGTCACCGGCGGACGCGTGCTGCTGCGTTCCGCCAACAGCCCGATGATGGTTGCGGCCTATCTCGCTGTGATCAAGGCCGGCGGCATTTGCGTGGCGACGATGCCGCTGTTGCGCGCCAAGGAGTTGTCCTACCCGATCCAAAAAGCGGAGATCACGCTCGCGCTGTGCGACGGAAAACTCTCCGACGAGATGGAAAAGGTGAAACTGGCTGCGCCAGGTCTCAAGCATGTGGTCTATTGGGGCAGCGGCGCGCCCGACTCGCTTGAGGCGCTGATTGCTGATGCGAGCCCTGAGTTCGAGGCGGTCGATACGGCTTCGGACGACATCTGCCTGATCGCCTTCACGTCGGGCACGACAGGCGATCCCAAGGGCACCATGCATTTCCACCGGGACATGCTGGCTGTGTGTGACGGTTATGCGCGCAACATCTTGCGGGCCGAGCAGAAGGATCGTTTCGTCGGCTCGGCGCCGCTTGCCTTCACTTTTGGCTTTGGCGGCGTGCTATTCCCCATGCACATCGGTGCCTCTTTCGTCGTGCTGGAGAAGACGACGCCCGATGACATCCTGACGGCAATTGAACAATACAAGGCCACGGTCTGCTTTACGGCACCGACCGCGTATCGCGCGATGATCGGCAAGCTTCCGGGCCGCGACATCTCCTCGCTGCGTAAGTGCGTCTCCGCCGGCGAGACGCTACCCAAGCCGACATTTGACGCCTGGCTCAAGGCCACGGGCATCAAGCTGATGGACGGTATTGGTTCGACCGAGCTGCTGCACATCTTCATCAGTGCGACCGAGGACGAAATCCGCCCCGGCGCGACCGGCAAGCCCGTACCGGGTTATGAAGCCAAGATCGTTGACGACGACGGCAACGATGTGCCGGCTGGCACGATGGGGAAGCTCGCGGTGCGTGGGCCGACCGGCTGTCGCTATCTCGCCGACGAGCGGCAGCGGAAATACGTCCAGAACGGCTGGAACATCACCGGCGACACCTACCTGATGGATAGCGACGGCTACTTCTGGTACCAGTCGCGATCCGACGACATGATCGTGTCATCCGGGTACAATATCGCGGGTACCGATGTTGAAGCAGCGCTGCTCACGCATCCGTCGGTCGCCGAGTGCGGCGTCGTCGGCGCGCCGGACGAGGCACGCGGGATGATCGTGAAGGCCTTCGTCATTGCCGCGCCCGGTGTGACGCCGGATGCCAAGCTCGCAGCCGAGCTGCAGGAGCACGTCAAACGCGAGATCGCGCCGTACAAATATCCGCGCGCGATCGAGTTCGTGACGCAGCTGCCGAAGACCGAGACCGGAAAATTGAAACGTTTCGCCTTGCGGCAATTGGCGCAGGCGGCGGCGACGTCCTCGGGCGTCGCTGCAGAATGAGATGAGGATCAAGAATTGTCCGTGACGACGCCGAAAGGCCCCCAGCTTGCGGTGCTGCCGACCGACGATAACGAGACCCGCGCGAAGGCGCAGGTGCTCCAGCCCTCCGGCTGGCCGATGCCGAAGGGCTATGCCAACGGCATTGCCGCCGAGGGACGCATTGTTGTGACTGGTGGCGTGATCGGCTGGGATGCCGAGGAGCGCCTTGCGGACGGCTTTGTCGCACAGGTTCGCCAAACCCTGAGCAACATCGCCGAAATTCTTGGAGAGGCCGGTGCGCGGCCCGAGCATCTGGTGCGCCTAACTTGGTATGTCGTCGATATGGAAGAATACCTGACGAACCTGAAGGAACTCGGCAAGATCTACCGTGCTGTCTTTGGCGCGCATTATCCAGCGATGGCGCTGGTTCAGGTGGTGCGTCTCGTCGAGAAAGCGGCGCGCGTCGAGATCGAGGCCACCGCGATCATTCCACGCTGAATCGTCCTCAGCTCGCCTTGGAGAGATTTTCGTCCTCAGGCGAGTTCAGATACACGCCCGACAAGGTGTCGACCCAGCACAGATGATCGTGCACTTTCTTGACGCCTTCGACGTTCTCGGCGGCAACGATCGCCGCCTGCCGCGCCCGCTCCTCGGTGATGACCCCACTGAGGTGAACGATGCCATCGCGAACGATGACGTTCAGCCCGAACGGGCACCAATCATTCTTCTCCATGGCGTCGATGATGCGACCGCGGATGTGATCGTCGTCTGCGGTAGGATCCGGCACTTCGCGCGCGAGACCAGCCACCGCCTGTAGCAGGTTCGCCCGCGACACGATGCCGACGACCTGATCGCCGCGAACGACCGGCAGGCGCTTCACGTTGTTCCGCTCCATCAAGTCAACGATCTCGGCGAGTGCCGTATCTTCGGTGATGGTAATGGGCGAGGAGGTCATCACCTCCGAAACCTTGCGGCCGTGCTCGTGGACGAACTCGCCGGCCGATTTGCCCGCACCGAGAATGAATCGCAGCCAGCGGCCGCGCCTGCGTCCGGTGCCGATTTCGCTGCGGCGGATGAAGTCACCCTCCGAGACCACGCCGACCAACTTGCCGCTGTCGTCGACCACGGTGAGGCCGCTGACGTGACGCTTCAGCATGATATTTGCGGCTTCGACGATGCTGGTGTCGGGGGTAACCGAGATGACCGACCGGGTCATGATCTGGTGGGCGCGCATGGACTACTCCGCTGGCTTGTCGAATTTCGTTGGGGAATCTCTAAATCAAGCTTCGCTGTGCGGTTTGACGTAGGTCAAGCGGATGAGGTTGGCTCTTCTTGGTGAAGCGATCGTGATCGGCCTCGGGAATTGATGCAGCTCAACGTCTTTGAAGCGGCTGGCCCTATCTTGCCGCCGACAGACCAGATGCGAGTGGGAATCCTTCGATGAGCGTCGTTCAAATCCTTCCTCGGACCGAAGAGCCGGTGTTGCCGGCGCTCCGCGTCGAACCCGTCGCGGACGTCGTTCCCGCGGCGACTCGTGACGAACCGATCGCCGAGAAGCCGTCCGCCAAGCCGGTGTCGGAATCTTACCCCTTCGACCGCTCGTTCCACGCGATGTTGGCGCGGTTCACAAGTGGAATCTCGCCGGCGGCCTTGTTGCTGGCCTGGCTCGATTGGAGCATCCACCTTGCCGCCGCGCCACAGCGTCGAACGGAGATCGCAAGCGATATCCTTCGCGATACTGGCCGCTTTCTGGAGGCTGCTGCGCACGCGATGTCTCCGGGCCAAAAGCCCTGGTCCGTGATCCGGCCGGTGGGACGAGACCGTCGTTTCAGGGAACCGCAATGGGAGGCCGCACCGTTCAATGTTCTTGCGCAGGCGTTTCTGCTCGGCGAGCACTGGTGGCACGATGCGACGACAGGGGTGCGTGGCGTCTCGCGGGCGAACGAGGCCATTGTCGAATTTTCGGTACGCCAGATGCTGGACATGCTGGCGCCCTCGAATTTCGCGCTGACCAACCCGGAAGTGCTGGAGAAAACCTTTCAGAGCGGTGGCGAGAACTTCTTCTTCGGCTGGCAGAATTGGTGTGGCGACTTGATGCGGATGCTCTCGGTCGCAGAGTCCGCCGGCAATAATCAATTTGTCGTCGGCCAGACGGTTGCGGTGTCGCCCGGCAAGGTCGTCTACCGCAACGACCTGATAGAGCTGATCCAGTATTATCCGACGACTGCGAAAGTGCGGCCCGAGCCGATCCTGATCGTGCCGGCCTGGATCATGAAATACTATATCCTTGATCTGTCGCCTGATAATTCGCTGGTCAAATATCTCACCGACCAGGGCTTCACCGTATTCGCGATCTCGTGGCGCAATCCGGACGCCAGGGATCGGGACGTCGCCTTCGACGACTACCGCAAGCTCGGCGTCATGGCCGCGCTGGATGCCATCACCCGAATTGTGCCGAGCCAGAAGGTCCATGCGCTCGGCTATTGTCTGGGCGGCACATTGCTGTCGATCGCTGCTGCCACGATGGCGCGCGACGGCGACGGCCGTCTCGGTACCATCACTCTGCTCGCCGCGCAGACCGACTTCACCGAGGCCGGCGAACTGACGCTCTTCATCAATGAAAGCCAGGTTGCCTTCCTCGAAGACATGATGTGGCAGCGAGGCTATCTCGATACGGCAAAGATGGCTGGTGCGTTCGCGCTGCTGCGCTCGAACGATCTGATCTGGTCGCGGCTCTCGCACGATTATCTGATGGGCGAGGCTGCACCGTCGAGCGATCTGATGGCCTGGAACGCAGATGCGACGCGATTGCCCTATCGGATGCATTCGGAGTATTTGCGCAAGCTGTTCCTCGACAACGATCTCGCCGAGGGACGTTACATTGTCGAGGGCAGGAGCATTTCGCTGTCCGACATTCATACACCCATGTTCGTGGTCGGCACGCTCGCCGACCACGTGGCGCCGTGGCGATCCGTGCACAAGCTTCACTACCAGGTCGATGCCGACCTGACCTTCCTGTTGACCAGCGGCGGTCACAATGCCGGCGTCGTCGCGCCGCCCGACGAGCCCGGACACAGCTATCAGGTGATGACCAAGCCCGAGGATGCGCCCCATGTCGGCCCGGATGAATGGCTGAAGCTGGCGCCGCGCTCAGAGGGTTCGTGGTGGCCAGAATGGACCCGCTGGCTCGCCGCGAAATCCGGAGAGGTCGGTCATCCGCCGCAGATCGGATCTGGAGACGTCGATACCCTGCCAGATGCACCCGGCGATTACGTCCGCACCTAGTCCTCCGGCTCCGCGTCCGGTGTCAAATCAGAGGAGCAGAATGGCTTGGCTTTGTCGAGCTTGCGATAGGCAGTCCACGCGGTTCGCAGCAGCTTTTTCTCCCGCTTGCGGTCGAGAAAGCGAATGTCAGCCTCGGGAACGGTTTTGTACAAGGACGCTGCCAGGGCTTGCCCTCGCGCATCGTCGTTCAACTGTCCAAGGGACTTCTGGGCCCTGCGCAATTGCTTGAGGATCGCCTTCAGCTTGGTCAGCGACTTGTCGGAGAATAGGTCTTCCAGCGACTCGATCGAATAGGTCAGTCGCTTGTTGAGAATCCGCAGCTTGTGCCGCTTTTCGACGCCAAGCTTGCGCAGCTTTTTGGCTTTCCTGAGCAGAGTCCTTTCCCATCCGGTCAGCTGGGCCGTCGCGTGGTCGGCGAGCGGGCAGCGGCGCAGCCTGATGGCCACTTTGCTGCGGCGCGTCGACCAGGGGCCGCTCTCGATCCAGCTCGAGGTCTGTTCGACCAGCCGGCGATATCGTGCCGACTGCAGCGCGCGAGCCAGCAGGCGATGGCTCTCGGCGCGCTTCTCGTCCCAGTGCTGGAGTTCGGCGATCACCGAGAGCTCGCCGCTGGTCTCTGCCACGATGCGTTCAATGGCGACGTCGAGGTCACGCACCATGCCGAGCTGGTTATTCAGCCACTTCAACTCGGCCCAGACTTTGGGACGCAACACATCGTCGACCATGGGCGAGAAGAAGCGAATCGTGGTCCGCAAATGGGTCAGGGCGATTCGAATCTCGTGCAGCGCATCCGGATCGCCACGGCAGGTGCCGTCATGCTGGGCCAGGACCGCCGCGAGGTGACGGCGTGCGATGATCCGGAAGGCTGTGTCGCAGGCCATGCCGGGGCTGAGACGGCCGGGCAGCGTATTGCGGCTCGCCGCCGGTTTGGGACGGGCGGTCGACGTCGAATTCGTGGTGGGTCGCGCCATCCTAACCCGAGCCAATCAGATTGCCTTATTTGCCCTCAGTGACCGCGTCCCGGCAGCCCTGGAGCGTCTGCGCTTGTGTTCCGGATGCATCGATCATGGTCCAACCGATATGGCCGATATTATAGTGCTCTTGCAACGCGGCAACCTCTTGCGTGGCATCGGATGCATCGCCGCGGCGACCGCCGATTCGGGCCTGCCGGGTCGCCAGATCTGCGACCAGGAATAAGCCGGTGAAGCGCACGTTGCTGTCCCGGGCGAGACTGGCGAAGGCGTCGCGCTCGACATCGCGAGCGAACACGCCGTCGACGATTGCCGAATGGCCTTGGGCCAGCACGCGGTGGGCGCGCTCGGCCAACGTCGCGTAAACGCGCTCCGCAAGCTCCGGCGTATAGGCGGACGGCGGAAGGCGCTCCATATCGACGACCCCCAACATCTGCTTGCGAATGACGTCGCTGCGTAGCACCACGGCGCCCGGTTGTGGTGCGACGCTTGGCGCGAGCGCGCGCGCCAGAACCGTCTTGCCGGTGCCGGACAATCCGCCCACGGCGATCAGACGCGGAGCGGGAGGCGCGATCAGCGTTCGGGCCAGGTCAAAATAACTACGCGCCTCGCCGAGAATGCCGGCCTCGTTGGAATGAGTGGGATTCAGCCGCGCCAACGCCACCTGGGCTCGGATCGCCGCGCGGATCGACATGAACAGCGGCAAGGCCCCAAGCGCGTCGAGATTGTCGATAGGCGTCGCGGCAAGATATCCGTTCAAGACAGCGTTGGCTGCCAGCGTTTGATCGTGGCGTAACAGATCCATCAGGGTGAAGGCGAGGTCATAGAGCACGTCGACAGTCGCCATCTGTGCGTCGAACTCGATGGCGTCGAACAGCACGGGCTGCCGCTCGATCAGAACAATATTTGCAAGATGCAGGTCGCCGTGGCAGCGGCGTACGAAACCTCTTCGGGCGCGCTCTTCGAGCAAGGGGCGGGCGCGAAGGAATGCGGCGCGCGAGGACTGCGCGAGCTGCTCGATCTCTGCAGTTGGAAAATGATTGCCGGTGTGCAAGCCATTGCCGTTGCCGTCGATCAGGGCAGGGATGGAGGACACCCATACCGTGCCATCGGCGGGTATCGCGGCGGCATGCGAAGCCGCGATGGCGTCGGCAATGGCCGACGCAAGATCCGCATCGAACGATGCGGCCTTTGCCAGATGGTCCAGCGTCCGACTCTCGTCGAAACGTGACATGTCGACGGCATATTCGATCGGACGACCACGGCCTTCGATTGCTATTGATCCATCCGGCTCCTCCGTGATGGCCACGATACGATGATAGATTTGGGGTGCATGCGGCCGGTTGATCCGGATTTCCTCTTCGCAGGCGGCCTTCCGCTTCTCGAGTGTCGAATAGTCAAGAAACGGATACTTGACCGCCCGCTTGATCTTCAGCGCGCGCGTTCCGTCAAGGAAAACCGAGGCTGCGTGCGTATCGATTCGCTTCACGCCGGCATGAGTGCTCAATGCCGCAAAGATCCGTTCCTGGGTCGCAGAACTGTCTATCATTCCTGCCAGCATATTACAGATGAAGGCGCCAAACGGTTTCAAACCAGGATAATTCCTAAGCCGGGATCACGACCGGTCCTTGACTTCCGTCAAGGCCTGTCGTGGGCTGGAGAAGCGGAGTTTTCCCGGCTTGAGGAGGATCAAGCGGCTGGAGCAAGGGCGGCCTATTCTGGCCCGTAAGGAGAATCCGATGCCCATCAAGGATGTCTTTCTGCCGCTATTCGGCGAGCCGCGTGATCCCACCCTGGCTGCGATCGGGAAGTGCGTGGCCGTTGCCGCCGATCTCGGCGCCAGGATCACCGGGCTTGCGCTCGAGGACGACGTTTTCGTGCGCCCGAAGCCGGTGTTTCCCGATGATCCGGAGCCCACCGACCTCGGCCTTCGCGAAGCGGGCGACATGCAGCAGCTCCTGAACGCATTCACCAATGCGGCTTCTCGTGTCGGCATTCGCGCGCAGAGCCGTTCAGGCAGGGTACCGGCGGACGAGATCGCATTGACCCTGGCCGAACATGGACGCTTTAGCGATCTCACCCTGATCCCCGTGAAACCGCACGACAGCAAGACCGAGAACATCGTTGAAACGTTCCTGTTCCAATCTGGCCGGCCCCTGCTGCTCTGTCCGGAACAGCATGTTGAAGCGTTGCGGCCGGAGTTCGAGAATATCGTGATTGCGTGGGACCATTCGGCGCGCGCTGCGCGGGCGGTCGGTGACGCATTGCCAATCTTGCAAGCTGCCGCCGTGGTGCGCGTCGTCACGGTGACGGACGACAAGGACGAAGCGATTACGCAGTCCGGTACCAGCCTCGTCCATCATCTCAGGGAGCACGGGATCTATGCGTCCTTCGAAACCGTGGACGCCGGTGGCAGTTCAATCGGCAAGGTGTTGGGAAGCTTCGCGCAGTCCCATGCTGTCGATGCCATCGTCATGGGCGCCTACCATCATTCGCGCCTGAACGAGACCGTCTGGGGCGGTGTGACCAAGACTGTCATCGGCCAGCCACCGTGCTGGGTGATGATGTCTCACTAGGGACGCGTTTCAAACCCGCATCCGGGTTGGCTTCTGTCGGACCTGTTGCCCGAACGGACGAATATAGTCATGTCGACTTACCGCCTGAAAAACGTGCTATCGCCAAGATCTGTCGCGCTAGTCGGCGCAAGCTCTCGCCCGGTCTCTGTCGGGCGCGCGGTCCTGGAGAACATTCGTAAGGCTGGATTCAAGGGGCAGTTTGGCCTGGTGAACCCGCGCCATGCCGAGATCGGCGGCATGGCTGCAGCGAGTAGCCTTGCGCAATTGTCCTTCGTGCCCGAGCTCGTTGTCGTCACCGCGCCAGCGCGTGAGATCCCTGATATCATCGACCAGGCCGGCCGTCGCGGCTCGGCCGGTGCCTTGATTATCTCGGCCGGACTTGGCCATGGCCCGGGATCCTTGCAGGAGGCCGCCATCGCTGCCGCCCGCAATCATGGAATGCGGCTGATTGGTCCCAATTGCCTTGGCATCATGATGCCCGGCGCAAACCTCAATGCGAGCTTCGCCGCACACACGCCTGCGGCAGGAAACCTTGCTTTGATTTCGCAATCGGGCGCGATCGCGGCCGGCATGGTGGATTGGGCCGCGCAGCGCGGCGTCGGCTTTTCGGGCATCGTCACGATTGGCGACCAGATCGATGTCGACATTGCGGATCTGCTCGACCATTTCGCGATGGACCACAACACCCGCGCGATCCTGCTCTATATCGAGGCGATCAAGGACGCACGGAAATTCATGTCGGCGGCGCGCGCGGCTGCGCGCGTCAAGCCCGTCGTGGTGGTGAAGTCCGGCCGCATGGCACAGGGTGCGAAGGCGGCCGCGACGCATACCGGAGCGCTCGCTGGCGCCGACGCTGTCTATGATGCAGCCTTCCGCCGCGCTGGCGTCCTTCGGGTGTCGGATCTGCGCGAGCTGTTCGATTGTGCCGAAACGCTCGGCCGGATCGGATCGCCGGCGGGAAAGCGCCTCGCCATTTTGACCAATGGCGGCGGCATAGGCGTTCTGGCCGTCGACCGGCTGGTCGACCTCGGCGGACTCCCGGCACCCATGACACCGGAGACACGTGCGAAGCTCGATGCTGTGCTGCCGTCGACCTGGTCCGGCGCCAATCCCGTCGATATCGTCGGAGACGCCGATGCGTCGCGTTATGCCGCAGCGCTGGAGGTGTTGCTCGACGATCCCAGCAATGATGCAATCCTCGTGCTGAACGTACAGACCGCGATCGCATCGGCTGCAGCGATCGCGACAACCGTGACGGAGCTCGTCGTCAAATATCGCGAGAAGCACCGCAGTTGGGCCAAGCCCGTGCTCGCCGCCTGGGTCGGAGCCGATCAGGAGATCATTGCGACGCTGTCCGGCGCCGGCATTCCGAACTATCCGACCGAAGACGACGCGGTGCGTGGCTTCATGCATTTGGTCCGGCATCGCGAGGCGGTCGATGAGCTGAGCCAGGTTCCTCCGGCGATGCCCGACACCTTCGTGCCTGACGTCGCCGCGGCGAAGCAGATCATGACGAGGGCCATCGCCGACGGACGCAAATGGCTTGATCCGGTCGAGATCAAACATCTGCTCGGGTGCTATGACATCGCCATGGTGCCGACCTATGCAGCTGCAGATGCCGAGCAGGCGGTCGCGTGCGCGAATGAAATATTTGCGCAAGGCGCCACCGTCGTGCTCAAGATCATGTCGCGCGATATCGTGCATAAATCCGATGTCGGCGGTGTCGTGCTCAATCTGACCACGCCGCCTGCGGTGCGTGCGGCGGCGGCTGATATCCTCGCGCGGGCCAGGAAACTAAGGCCCGAAGCCCGCATCGATGGAGTCATCGTCCAGGCGATGGTCGTGAAACCCAAGGCGCGCGAGTTGATCCTGGGCCTCGCCGATGATCCAACCTTCGGCACCGTCGTCGTGTTCGGTCGCGGCGGGACGGCTGTCGAGATCATCAACGACAAGGCGCTGGCATTGCCGCCGCTGGACTTGCAGCTCGCCCGAGACTTGATCGGACGTACGCGGGTGTCGCGATTATTAGCTGCGTACCGGGACGTACCGGCCGTCAAGCAGGACGCCGTCGCCATGGTGTTGGTCAAGCTGGCGCAGATGGCGACGGACATTCCCGAGATCCGTGAGCTCGATATCAACCCGCTGCTCGCGGACGAAACTGGCGTAACGGCAGTCGATGCGCGCGTCGCGGTAGGGTCGCCACAGCGGAAATTCGCGGGCTCAGGCCCCGCCAACTTCGCTGTTCGTGCTTATCCGTCGCAGTGGGAGCGCCGCCTCACGCTCAAGGACGGTTGGCACATCTCGGTGCGCCCCCTCCGTCCCGAGGACGAGCCGACTATCCACGAATTCCTGCGTCACGTCACGCCAGAGGATCTCCGTCTGCGCTTCTTCGCCCTGATGAAGGAGTTCACTCATGAGTTCGTCGCGCGTCTGACCCAGCTCGACTATGCGCGCGCCATGGCGTTCATTGCGTTCGATGACAGCAATGAAATGGTTGGAGTGGTGCGGATCCACTCGGATTCGGTCTATGAGAGCGGTGAATACGCGATCCTGCTGCGGTCCGACCTCAAGGGCAGGGGGCTCGGCTGGGCCCTGATGCAACTGATCATCGAATACGCGAGGTCGGAAGGACTCAAGACCATCTCAGGCGACGTGCTCAAGGAGAACGTCGTGATGCTCGAGATGTGCAGGCAGCTCGGCTTCGAGGTGAAGCCGGATCCGACCGAACCCGATATCTGCGACGTCCGGCTGAGGCTCTGAGGCGCGCTGGTTATGGCCGTGCTTCGGACGTCGTGTCTGCGGAGGGATCTCTGGCCGTCTTTCGCATATTCTTGACGATGATCGCGATCAGCGGCACCAGGACAGGCACGATCGTGTTGAGCGGATGATGGACTGCGCCGGTCAACTGGGCCTGAAACGCTCGGGCTTCGACCTGAAGAGCTTCGATTGACGTATCGTGGATTTCATTGGCCAGTTCGATGTCGCGCCCCGAGGGCGCGCGTCCCGCGACGATGAACAGAACAACCGCGATGGTGAAATTGATCGCTCCGAGCGCGGCGGCCGCGGCGATCGCGCTCCAGATCTGGACCAGAGCGAAATAGGCGGAGAGCTCCAGCATAAGGAGCCCGAATGCAGCGATCAGTGCCGCGAAGGCGCGCAGGCCAAGTCCGACCAGCAAATGGCGCAGCCGGATATCCGCGATGATTCTGTCCGTGCGCCAAAGGGCGCGCAGATGTTTGACCACATTCTCTGTATTCACCTAGTGCCTCCTCAGCATGAAGCCGACGACCACGCCGAGCGCAAAGGCGGACGCGAGCGAGGCCACCGGGCGCTCCGTGACGAGATCATGGAGCTGCTCCTGTTCTTCGCTCACGGTCTCGCCCAGTTCGGCCAGCGCGGCCTTGATCGCCAGCGCGGCCTTGATCTGATCGGCGAGAGCCTCGGTGCGGTCCTTCGATGTCTCGAACATCTCCGCGCCAGCGCTGCTCAGCAGACGCGTGACGTCGACCTTTAGTGCTTTCAGCTCGTCGCTCATTCTGGCGGTGTCGAACATTGGCGGTCTCCATTGGATGGCGCGAGCCTATGCGGGCGGTCCTGAGGGCCATTGATTTGCGTCAAGAGGAACGGACGCGAACTCATGTTTGAGGCAGGTCAATCGGGCCACCCGATCCCGGCCTAGAAGAACCGTTGGGGCTGGTCGTCCCATGAGGATATGCGCGTGAATTCGGAACCCCTGCTGCTGGCAACCCCGTCCGGAGATGGGATCAAGTTGCGACCCGAAGGGCCGTGGATTGCAGCCAATGTGTCAGTGCTCGAAACCCTGTGCCGATCGGTGGGCGCAGATGTCGATCGATCGCGACGTGTAACGCTGGACATGTCGGGTATCAGCGCGCTCGACACGCTCGGTGCCTGGATTCTGGAGAAACTGTCGCGCAAGGCTGCGTCATCCGGAAGGCTAGCTGAGGTGGTCGGTGTAGCCGATCATTTCAGCGGCCTGTTGGAGGAGGTGCGGCAGGTCAATCGTCACGCGCCGGCGCCGGCAGCTGCACCTAATCCGGTCCTGCTCAGGTTGACCGATCTCGGCAAGGCTACGGTCAGCGCCCGCGAAGACATCGCGATCTTCCTGCAAATGCTCGGCGCCTTGTTCATGGCGGTGGTCGGTGTCGTGCGCAGGCCCCGCGCGCTACGGTTGACATCACTGGTCTACCAGCTCAACCGAATCGGTTTTCAGGCGATTCCGATCATCGTGCTGATCACGTTCCTGATCGGCGCTATCATCGCCCAGCAGGGGTTCTTCCATTTCCGCAGGTTCGGCGCAGAATCATACACGGTCGATATGGTCGGCATCCTCGTCCTGCGCGAGCTCTCGGTGCTGCTGACCTCGATCATGGTCGCCGGCCGCTCGGGCTCCGCCTTCACCGCCGAGATCGGCTCGATGAAGATGCGCGAGGAGATCGACGCGCTCTCGACCATGGGGCTCGATCCCGTCGACGTCCTGATCTTGCCGCGCGTGGCCGCGCTCGTCATCGCGCTGCCCATCCTCGCTTTCATCGGATCGATGGCCGCTCTCTACGGCGGCGGCCTCGTCGCGCAGTTTTACGGCGACATGGGGCCGGCGATCTACATAGCCCGGCTGCATGAGGCGATCTCCGTCACCCATTTCGAGGTCGGCATCCTCAAGGCGCCGTTCATGGCGCTGGTGATCGGGATCGTTGCCTGCAGCGAGGGATTGCGCGTGAAGGGGAGCGCGGAGTCGCTCGGTCGGCAGACGACGACGTCGGTGGTGAAATCGATCTTCCTGGTGATCGTGCTCGACGGCCTGTTCGCGATCTTTTTCGCTTCGATCGGAATGTGACCATGCCCGAACAGCGAGAAGAGTTCGCGATCCGCGTTCGTGATCTCGTGGTCGGCTTCGGCCACCAAACCGTGCTCGACCATCTGTCGCTCGATGTCCGCCGTGGTGAGATTCTTGGGCTGGTGGGCGCGTCCGGTGGCGGCAAATCGGTGTTGATGCGCACCATCATCGGCCTCATCCCGCGTCGCAGTGGCGCTATCGAAATCATGGGGCAGCCGATCGGTGGAGCGCATGATCGCAGCACGGCCGCGACATGGGGCATCCTGTTCCAGCAGGGCGCGCTGTTCTCGTCGCTCACGGTCCGGCAGAACGTGCAATTTCCGTTTCGCGAAAATCTCGTGCTGTCGCCGGAGCTGATGGACGAAATCGCGATCGCCAAGCTCGAAATGGTCGGGCTGCGGGCGGAGGACGGCGACAAATATCCGTCAGAGCTCTCCGGCGGCATGACCAAGCGCGTCGCGCTTGCACGCGCGCTCGCGCTCGATCCGCCGATCCTGTTCCTGGACGAGCCGACATCCGGCCTTGATCCGATTGCCGCCGGCGATTTCGACGCGCTGATCAGGACGCTGCAAAAGACGCTGGGGCTCACCGTGTTCATGGTCACCCACGATCTCGCTAGCCTCAACACGGTCTGCGACCGCGTCGCCGCGCTCGCCGACGGCAAGATCGTGGCGATTGGCCCGATGCGTGAGCTGCTGCAATCCGAGCATCCCTGGGTGCGGGCCTATTTCCACGGCAAGCGCTCGCAGATGCTGCAACCACAGATGAGATGAAACATGGAAACCCGAGCTCCCTACGTGCTGGTCGGCACCTTCGTGCTCGCTGCGATCCTCGCGGTGTTCGGCTTCGTCTATTGGCTGAACAACACGGGCGGCATCGGGCCGCGCACGAATTACCATGTGCAATTCCAAGGGCCGGTGCCGGGCCTACTGGTCGGTGCCGGCGTGCTGTTCAATGGCATCCGCGTCGGTGAGGTGACGCAGCTTGGTCTCGCGTCTGACAATCCGCGTTTCGTCAACGCGACGATCTCCGTTGCCTCGGCAACACCGGTGCGTACCGATACCAAGGTCGGACTCGAGTTTCAGGGACTGACAGGCGTACCGGTGGTGACGCTGGAGGGCGGCATGATCGTTGCCAAGTCCGGCGAACCGCTGACCTTGATCGCCGAGGCCGGCGCGGGCCAAAGCATGACGCAGGCGGCACGCGAGGCATTGCGGCGGGTCGACACCGTGCTCGAGGACAATTCGGGTCCGCTCAAGGACACCATCGCCAATCTCAAGACATTCTCTGACGGCCTTGCGCGCAACACCGGCAAGATCGACGGCATTCTGGCGGGCCTTGAGAAGATGACCGGCGGTGGTGCGCCCGCGCCAAAAATCACCTACGACCTCCACTCGCCGAAGAATCTCGGGCCCGTCGGCAAGACGCTCTCCGCGTCGCTTGCCATCCCCGAGCCGACCGCAGTCGCGATGCTCCAGACGCAGCGTATGCTGTTCACCCCGGTTGGCGACGTCACGGGCTTTGCCGACTTCCTGTGGGCCGACAGTATTCCAAAGCTGGTGCAGGCGCGGCTGATCGACAGTTTTGAGAACTACGACATCGGACACGCCCCGCTACGGACGACCGACCTGGGGGCGGCGGACTATCAACTCCTGATCGACATCAGGCATTTCCGCATTGCAACTGAGGGCGAGCCGCGCGTCGAGATCGGACTGTCGGCGCGGATCGTCGACAAGAATGGCAAGGTGGTTGGATCACGTCTTATGGAGGCCAGCGAGAAGCTGGACAAGATCAATGCCGCCGCTGCGGTTGAAGCGTTCGACGCGGCCTTTGCGCGCATCGCCAGGGAGCTGATCGGCTGGACGGTGAACGCGGTGTGATGTTCCCGAGGCTACTCGAGCGTTTTGAGATAGGACAGAAGGTCGTGGATCTCGTCCGGCTCGAGCTCGAAAGCGGGCATGTCGGCGTGGCCGGTATAGATGCCCTCGGCGAGTGCTTCCTGAAGAGAGTCTATCGGGTAGCGCTGGTGCAGGGTCCTGAACGGCGGCGCGATCTTGAGCGGGCTTTCGGACCGACGGTCAATCGCATGGCAGCGCGCGCAGTTGGCGCGTGCATAGGCCTTGCCGCGTTGCGCAGCATTCGGTGCGGCGAGCGCAGGAGTAGTCAAGAGCAGCCCAATCAGGCCGTGGCGCAGCGCGGTTTGAAGCATGGAAATTGGCCCCGTCGAACCCTCGACGAAGAATAGGGCGGGATACAGGCGCCAAATTTGATCTGGGTCAATCGGCTTTGGCGGGTTGCAGTAAAATGCACGTGGCGCGGTGGACTCCCTCTGGTGCGGAGATTCGGCGACGCTTGGAGCGGTGGATGAAGGCTTCCGTGGCGATGATTGAACCGAACTGCCATTTTTGTAGCGACTGTGCGGTCCGCGGCTTCGCGGTTTGTGCGTCGCTGGACCCGGCCGAGCTCCGTGAGTTCGAGCATCTCGGGCGACGCGTTCATTTCGGTTCGGGAGAGACGGTGTTTTCCGAGGAGGACATCACGACCTCGTTCTACAACCTCCTCGAAGGCGTGATGCGGCTTTATAAGCTGCTGCCAGACGGCCGCCGGCAGATCGTCGGCTTTGCCTTGCCCGGCGATTTCCTGGGGATGAATACGTCCGGCCGCCACAATTTTTCGGCCGATGCGATTGGCGCGGTGACTGTGTGTCAGTTCGCCAAGGTGCCGTTCGGGCGCTTCATGGAGGAGCGGCCGCACCTGCTACGGCGGATCAACGAACTCGCCGTTCGCGAACTGAGCCAGGCACGCGACCACATGGTTCTGCTGGGTCGCCGGGCGGCGGACGAGAAGTTGGCAAGCTTTCTGCTCGGCTGGCGCCTGCGGCTGCAGTCGCTCAATGGGGTGTCGGATATGGTTCCGCTTCCAATGAGCCGGCAGGACATTGCGGACTATCTCGGCCTGACCATCGAAACGGTCAGCCGCACCTTTACCAAGCTGGAACGGCACGGGGCAATCGAGATCGTCCATGGCGGCATCAGCTTGCGCGATCCAGCACTGGTCGAGGCTTTGGCCGCGGCCTGAGTTCCGGCCTTGCCGGAGTCGCCGCTGATTTTTGATCGGGATCAATGACGACAGGTGCGCCTCGCCAATAAATGCCCGGAACAAAGCTGGGGAGGGCATGATGCCGACTGACGCGCTGCTGGTGACCATGGCCGTCGTGATCGTTTTTGTCGTATTCGCGGCAGCGCTGGCTTGGGCGGACCGACAAACCAGTGTGGGCAGGCCCGATTCGGACGCGAAGCGCTGAGATTCCTGCGATAACCATCGCATTCTGACGTGCGATCAGCCGGCCTATTGCTGCAACTCTGCATGGTTTGAATTGCATCGGCGCACCCTTCGGGTGCGATTCGCGGTGCGACCGGGGCATTTTAACCGCATTTGCATCAAACCGTGTCCGCGCTTTCCGGTTGAAAAGCCAGGCAACACTGACTACGCAGGAACTCCAGTGCCTCGCAGTCTCAGGAGTCCCGGCGTGCCTCAGGACAAGACCGGCGACCCCCGACAGTCGTCGGGCAACAAACTCTCGGTTCTGCGCAAGCACCCGATCTTCGCGGATCTGGATCCGGACGCGCTCGATCAACTGTGCCGCTACGCCAAGCACACCACGGTCAAGCGCGGGGCGACGATCGCCGCCAAGGGCGATCCCGGCAACAATCTGTTCGCAGTGATCACGGGAACAGTCAAAATATCCTCCTCGTCACCTGATGGTCGGAACGCCATTCTCAACCTGATCGGTCCCGGAGAGATCTTCGGCGAGATCGCCGTGCTTGATGGTGCGCCGCGATCGGCGGATGCCACCGCGAACACCAATTGCGAACTCTACATCATCGACCGCCGCGACTTCCTTCCATTCGTGAAGAGTCAGCCGGCCCTGGCGATGAAGTTCATCGAGCTGCTTTGTGCGCGGTTGCGCTGGACCAGCCAGCAGGTCGAGCAGGTGATCTTGCAGAATCTGCCGGGCCGGCTGGCGAGCGCGCTGCTCGGCCTTACCGAGGAGCGCAAGTTCGACTCCGGCAGCGGCACGCTCGCGATTACCCAGCAGGAGATCAGCGAGATGGTGGGCATGACGCGCGAGAGTATCAACAAGCAATTGCGCGCCTGGGCCGGCCGTAACTGGGTGCGGCTCGAGCACGGTGCCATCGTCGTGCTCGACATCGATGCGCTGCGCGAGCTTGCCGAGAGTGGCCTCGACGGCGAGTGAGCCTGGCCGCGCCAAGCCGTGATGATCGCGACCGCGCGCTGGCCGCCGTGGATATTTCGTAAAAGCAGAATATTTTGCCGATTGCCCTTCCCGGGGGGCTGGGGATCAATGCAAGTCCAGCATCGATCGATGCCGCATTTGGCTTGGACTCAGAATGTCGCCCGCCCTAGGGACGACGTTGGAGATATCGTGCCGGTATGCCGCGTTCAAAATGAATGAGGCCATCGTCTCGCCCGAACTCCAAGCCGCAACCAATAGCGGTCGAGCACAAGCCAGAGGAACGTCCATGGATACGATGAGCATCGTTACCGCGCATCCGGCGTTGGCCGATGGCGCGGCCCGATTGCCGGGGAGCCGGCACCTGCCGCACGGGTCTCCCGCAGGAGCGGGCGCGACGAGCACCGCACGGTCCCGGGCAGCGATCGTTAACCAGCCGAATCCACTCGGTCCCGCAGCGCTATCCTACGAAGGTGGTGCAGTTGCAACGCTTGACTTCACACCCGAAGTGGCGCGACGCAAGGTGGTCTGTAGCACCAGCCCAACGACGACATAATCAACTCAGGAGGAAGCCCCAGATGAAGACGATCATCGGTATCATCGCAGCCGCTACGCTGGCTGTCTCGGCGCCGTTCGCGACTGCACGCGATTTCCGCTCGGCCGACGTCCATCCGGTCGACTATCCGACCGTTGAAGCGGTCAAGTTCATGGGCAAGCAGCTCGCGACTGCGAGCGGCGGTAAGCTCGGCGTCAAGGTGTTTCCGAACGGCGCTCTGGGCTCGGAGAAGGACACTATCGAGCAGCTCAAGATCGGCGCGCTCGACATGATGCGGATCAACGCCTCGCCGTTGAACAATTTCGTACCGGAAACCGTCGCCTTGTGCCTGCCGTTCGTCTTCCGCGATACGCAGCATATGCGCACCGTTCTCGACGGGCCGATCGGCGATGAGATCCTTGCGGCCATGGAGCCGGCGGGTTTGATCGGCCTCGCTTACTACGACAGCGGCGCCCGTTCGATCTACACCGTCAAGGCGCCGATCAAGTCGCTCGCGGACGTCAAGGGCCTGAAGATCCGCGTCCAGCAGTCCGACCTCTGGGTCGGCATGATCCAGAGCCTCGGCGCCAATCCGACGCCGATGCCGTATGGCGAGGTCTACACCGCGCTCAAGACCGGCCTGGTCGATGCTGCCGAGAACAACTGGCCCTCCTACGAGTCCTCGCGTCATTTCGAGGCCGCCAAGTTCTACAACGTCACCGAGCACTCGTTGGCGCCGGAAGTCCTCGTGATGTCCAAGAAGGTCTGGGACACGCTGACCAAGGAAGATCAGGCGATGATCCGCAAGGCCGCAAAGGAATCGGTGCCGGTCATGCGCAAGCTCTGGGACGAACGCGAGCAGGCGTCCCGCAAGACCGTCGAAGCCGCCGGCGTTCAGGTCGTCACGGTCGCCAACAAGCAGGAGTTCGTCGACGCGATGAAGCCGGTGTACCAGAAGTTCGCCGGTGATGAGAAGCTCTCGAGCCTCGTCAAGCGCATCCAGGATACCAAGTAAGAGCACGAGGGACCGGGTCCGGCATCGCCTCTGCGCGGCGCCGGATCCTCACCAGGAGGGGCGGGATGACAGACCCACACGTCGCAGACAACGAGCAGCAGCCAGGACGTCCGTCCACCGGTCTGCTGTCGCGGATCAATGCGCCCATCGCCCGGGCGGGCATGTACCTGTCCGTGACCGGACTGCTCGTCATCGTCACCATCGTGTTCTACCAGGTGTTCGGCCGCTACGTGCTCAACTCCAGCCCGACTTGGACCGAAAACCTCGCCCTGGTCCTGATCCTCTATGTCACGCTGATCGGTGCTGCCGTCGGCGTTCGCGATGCCGGACATATCGGCATGGACAGTCTGCTGGTGATGCTCCCGGATCACCTGCGAGAGAAGGTCGAGCTCGTGATCCATGTCCTGGTGGCTCTGTTCGGTGTTGCCATGGTCTACAACGGCTGGATCCTCGGTGCGTCGGTCGGGACCGTGCATATCCCCAATCTCGGCTTCCCTGAGGTTGTTCGCTACGTGCCGCTGGTTGCGTCTGGCGTTCTGATCGTCTCCTTTTCAATCGAGCACATCATTGCTCTCCTGCGTGGCGAAGAGGTCGTTCCCTCATGGAACTGATAATTCTCGGCGCCACGTTCTTCGGCTTCCTGGTCCTGGGCGTGCCTGTCGCCTTCGCGATTGGCCTCTCGGCGATCTGCACCATCCTCTACGAAGGCCTGCCGGTCGCGGTCATCTTCCAGCAGATGATGTCGGGGATGAACATCTTCTCGTTCCTGGCTATTCCGTTCTTCGTCTTCAGCGGTGAGCTGATGCTGCATGGCGGCGTCGCCGACAAGATCGTGCAGCTTGCCAAGAATCTCGTCGGCCACATCCGCGGCGGCCTCGGCATGTCGAACGTGGTCGCCTGTACGCTGTTCGGTGGCGTCTCCGGCTCGCCCGTGGCCGACGTGTCGGCGATGGGCGCGGTGATGATCCCGATGATGAAAAAAGAGGGGTTTGACACCGACTACGCCGTCAACGTCACCACGCACGCCTCGCTCGTTGGCGCGCTGATGCCGACCAGCCACAACATGATCATCTATGCGCTCGCCGCCGGCGGCAAGGTCTCGATCGGCGCGCTGATCGCCGCGGGCCTGCTGCCGGCGCTTGTCCTGATGATTTGCATGCTGGTCGCCGCCTACGCGGTCGCCGTGAAGCGCGGCTATCCCGCTGGCAAATTCCCCGGCTGGGCCGAGGTCGCCCGCTCGTTCGCGGCCGCTCTGCCCGGCCTTTTGATCGTCGGCATCATCCTGACGGGCATCCTGTCCGGCGTTTTCACGGCCACTGAATCCGCGGCCGTGGCCGTCACCTACACGATAGTGCTGACGTTCTTCATCTATCGGACCATGACCTGGAACAACTTCCTGCACGCCGCCGCCAAGGCGGTGAAGACGACCGGCGTGGTATTGCTGCTGATCGGCGTCTCCACCATGTTCCAGTATCTGATGGGCCTCTACGAAGTTGCCGACTTCGCCGGCGACCTGATGAGCAAGGTGTCCACGCAGCCCTGGATGATCTTCCTGCTAATCAACATCATCCTGTTCGTGCTCGGCACGTTCATGGACATGGCGGCGACCATCCTGATCTGCACTCCGATCTTCCTGCCGATCGCGATGAAGGCCGGCATGGATCCCGTGCAGTTCGGCATGCTGATGCTGATCAACTGCGCCCTGGGGCTGAACACCCCGCCGGTCGGAACCACTCAGTTCGTCGGCTGCGCCATCGGCGGCATCTCGGTCGGCGCGGTGATGCGCACCATCCTGCCGTTCTACGCCGCACTGATCGCAGCTCTGATGTTCGTGACCTATGTCCCGGCGTTCTCGTTGTGGCTGCCCCGCCTGCTGATGGGATACAAGGGATAGCTGTCGTGCGCTCGCCGGTATTGGCCGGCGAACCGCGCTTGCGATAGTTTGCGTCCGCCGACCGGTCTTACCCAGCTGCACAAGTGAGCTTCGCATCAGCTGGCAAAGCCCACGCGCTGGCGCAGGTCCCTGTGATCTGCGCCGGTCAGGAGCGCAATCAGTGCCGCCGCCTCCTTCGGATGCGCCGCCTGCGTCGTGACGCCGGCCGTGTACATGGTCACCAGCTCGGATCCTGGCGGCAGCGAGCCTGATAGCACGATGCCGTCGGTGGCGATGATTTCGGTCGCCTGCGTGCATCCGATCGGCCTTGTCGCGGTGGACGCCGCCAGTTCGTGCATCGCCGTTGCACCGTTCGGAAAGATCTTCAGGCGTGATGTGACCTCGTAGGCGATGCCAAGGTGATCCAGCACTTTTGCGACGTGCTGGCCCGCGGTCGAGGCCTTGGTATCAGGGACGTAGATCGCATCCGCGGAGCGCAGGACCTCGCGCAGATCGGCTTCCGTCTTCACGTTCACCCTGGGATCGTGGCTGCGGACGGCGAGAGCGGTCTCTACGCGGCCTATGTCGGCGATCGAGGAGGGGGCCACGAGCTTCTCTGCGGCGAGCCTGGCAACGAGGGCCCGCGTCAGGATCACGAGATCGGCCGGCGTGCTTGCACGCAGCTTGTCCGCCATCAAGCCGACCGCGCCGAATTCGCCATCTATGCCGAAGCCGGTCTGCGCCTTGAAGGCCTCGCTGAGGCCGCGCACCAGGCCTTGCGCCGCGCCGCCGCTCAAAATGTTCACTGTCGTCACGATGCAGGCTCCATGGCTGCAATGATCTTGTCTCGCGTCATCGGAAGGTCGCGCACGCGTACGCTGAGACAGTCGAAGACGGCATTCGCGATCGCCGCCGTCACCGGACCATGCGCGGCCTCACCGGCGCCGACCGGCTCGACCTCCGGCCGCTGGATGATCTCGACATCCACCGCCGGAACCTCGCTGAACGTCAGGATCGGATAGTTCGACCATGAGGTCGATGTGATGCGCCTCTGGTCGAAGCGAACGCTCTCCTTCAGCACCCAGCTCGTCGCCTGGATCGCGCCGCCCTCGATCTGGTTGATCACGCCGTCAGGGTTGATGGCCTCGCCGACGTCGACCGCGAGCGTCAGGCGCCTCACGCGGATGTCGTCGGCACCTTCAACCTCGGCGATGGCAGCGCAATAGGCGCCGGTGTTCTTGTAGCGGGCGAAGCCGACCCCGTAGCCGATGCCGGCCTGCTTCACGGGTTTCCATCTTGCGCGTTGCGCGGCGGTGCGGATGACATCCTTCGCCCGCTCGTCGCGGAGGTGGCGCAAGCGGAACGCGATCGGATCCTCGCCGCGCAGGGCAGCGATCTCGTCGAGCAGGGATTCGATCGCGAATACGTTGCCCTGTGCGCCGAGTGTCCGCAGCGCCGAGGTGCGTACCGGCATGGTCAGCAAGCGATGGCTCGTGATCGTCCAGGCCGGGAAGTCGTAGAGCGGGACGGAGTTGCGGTCTCCGCCGCCGCCATTGGCGGCCGGCGGATTCGTCGAGATCATGCGCGGATAGGGATTGGCGATCTCGCTGGCCGCCAGCAGTGCGGGTTGTGCCGCGCGCCCCGGCCGCGCGGCGTGGCCGTTGCTCCAGATCGCGTGATGCCAGCCGACGATCTCGTTGTCGGCATCCAGCTCGGCCTCGATCTCGATCGCCATCGCTGCACCGAACGGCGCGTGGGACATCTCGTCGTGACGCGTCCATTGCACCCGCACCGGGCGGCCGCCGGCAGCTTTGGCGAGTAGCACGGCATCGAGCGCGACGTCGTCAGCAGCGTTATGCCCGTAGCAGCCCGCGCCCTCCATGTGCTCGACGACGATGTTTTCAACCGGCAGCTTGAGGACGATCGCGAGATCGGCGCGCAGCAGGTAGACGCCCTGGCTGTGGGTCCAGACATGGACACGGTCGCCGTCCCATTGCGCCATCGCGCAGGACGGGGCGATCGAGGCATGCGCGATGTAAGGGCGGGTGTATTGCCGGCGGAGCGTGCGTGTAGCCTTTGTCGCGGCTGCTGCCCTGGTGTCAATGATTGTCGTTTCGACCGGCTGGCTCTTCAGGAAGCCGGCGAGATCGTTCTCATCAGGCAGCGGTTCGCCGGCCGACCATTTCGCGCCTTTGCGCATGGCTTTCAGCGCTGCTTCCGCCGCGGCTTCGGTGCCGGCGACGACGCCCGCGAAGCTGCCGTCGCGGACGATTGCCACGAATCCCGAGACCGTGCGCGCGGCGCTTTCGTCGAGGGCGATCAGCCTGGCGCCCGAGACGTCCGGCCGGAGCACGCGCCCGTGCGCTAGCCCCTGTAACGCATGATCATGAATGAAGCGTGGCCGCGCGAACACTTTGTCTGGAATATCGACGCGCTGGATCGACTGTCCAGCCACGCTGCGTGTGACGGCGGATTTGGCAATCGCGCCCGCGACGGCATCCTGGTCGAGCGAGACGTCACGCGACAGCTCCCAATAGCTGGTCCTGACATTGCCGGGACCCGAGATCGTGCCATCCTCGACACCAAGCAGCGAGGCGTCTACGCCAAGACGTTCCGATGCTGCAGCGAGGAAACGCTGGCGCACTTCGGCACAGGCGTGGCGCAGCGCGCGGCCGGATTGCTGGATCGACAGGCTGCCGGAGGTGACGCCCTCGTTCGGGCTTGTCGCGGTCGAGGCGCGGATCATCTCGATGCGGCCGATCTCGATGTCGAGCTCGTCCGCCGCGATCTGCGCCAGCGCCGTCACGATGCCCTGGCCGATTTCAACCTTGCCGGGTGAGATCGCCACGCGGCCTTCAACAGTGAACTTCACCCAGGACGACAGTCTTGGATTGGCGGCCAGGCTGACCGGCAGCTTCGGGGCAGGGGGCGCCGTACTCATGATGTCGCCATCTCCGATGCCGCTCGCAGCACAGCGCGGACCATGCGATTGTGCGATCCGCAGCGGCACAGATTGCGATCGAGCGCAGCTCTGACTTCCGCCTCTGTCGGCGATGGATTGCGCTTCAGCAGCGCCGCAGCACTGATCAGGATTCCCGAGACGCAATAGCCGCACTGCATCGCCTGTTCGGTGATGAACGTGCGTTGCAGTGGATGCGGCTGCTCGGCCGTCCCGAGGCCCTCCAGTGTCACGACGGCCTTGTCGGCCACGGACCACATCGGCATATCGCAGGACGCCATCGCGTGGTTGTCGACCATCACATGACAGGCCCCGCATTCACCGGCCCCGCAACCAAAATGCGGACTGACGATGCCGAGCCGGCTGCGCAGCACATCGAGCAGCGTCTCGTCAGGACCGGCGTCCACCGCCACCGTCGCGCCGTTGAGCTGGAATTGAATGACGGGCATGACTATCAGGCCTTAGGACTTGCTAAACTTCTTGACCACGTCGGCCCATTTCGCGATGTCGCCGCGCAGGAATTTTCCAAACTCCTCCGGCGACATCGACATGGGTAGGGCACCCTGCTCGGTCCAGAGCTTGACGATGTCGGGTCGCTTCACCATCGCGGTCACGGCTGCATTGAGCTTGTCGACGACGGGCTTTGGTGTGCCCACCGGGGTCATCAGGCCGAGCCAGATCGTCGCCTCATAGCCGGGAACGCCAGCCTCGCCGGCAGTCGGGATATTCGGCAGCACCGCAGAGCGCTGCTGGCCGGTGGTTGCGAGCGCGCGAACCTGGTTCTCGCCGATGTTCGGCGCCATCGCCGGCACGGCGTCGATCATCATCTGCACCTGTCCGCCGATGACGCCGCTGCGGGCTTCGCCGCTGTTGCGGTAGGGGACATGGACGACGTCGATGCCGGCCATGGCTTTGAACAGCTCGCCGGCCATGTGGTACGGCGTGCCCTGGCCGGAGGACGCGTAGTTCAACTTGCCGGGCTGCGCCTTGGCCAGCGCGATGAATTCCTGCAGCGTCTTCGCCGGGACTTGCGGGTTCACCACGATGACGAGATCGGAATAATTCACCGGCGCGATCGGCGCGAGGTCGCGCATCAAATCATATTTGCGCTGCTCCGGCGTCAGCAGCGATTCATTGGCCGTCTGCGTGTTGGACATCATCAGCAAGGTGTAGCCGTCGGCCGGCGACTTCGCCGCCTCGACGGTGCCGATGACGCCGCCCGCGCCGGTGCGGTTCTCGACCACGAAGGGTTGGCCGAAGCGCTCCTGCAGCGCCTGCCCGATCAGCCGGGCCGCGACGTCGGCAGGTCCGCCCGCGCCGAACGGCACGACAATGCGGACCGCGTGCGCCGGATAATCCTGCGCCGGGGATGGGCTAGCCGAGAATGCGGTGAGCAGGCCGGCGGCCAGCGCCAGCATCAGATGTCGGGCCATCGCACCCACCTCCCTGAACTCGTTTTTGTTGGCCGGCACTCTAGCGGCGGTGGACGCAGACTGTCGACGCCTCACAAAGTCGATTCTGGCAGGAATATCGGATCGTTTTCGGGGTAGCGGGAGGAACACGCCGCGCGCATGGCTTGAGCATTTTGCATGGGCGTTGCCGGATAAATGCCCTCGGCTCACAGGTATTTTGGTGTTACGAAATCGGCCATGAACCAGCGCGCCAAGATCGAGATCCGCCACTCCACCTGTCCGCACGATTGCCCATCGGCTTGTGCGCTCGATGTCGAGGTGGTCGAAGGCCGCAGCATAGGCCGCGTTCGCGGTTCGAAAAAACAGACCTACACGGCTGGCGTGGTCTGCGCCAAGGTCGCTCGCTATGCCGAGCGTATCCATCATCCCGAGCGCTTGATGTATCCGATGCGCCGCACAGGCGCGAAGGGATCCGGTCAGTTCGCGCGGATCTCCTGGGACGAGGCGCTGGACGAGATCGGGCATCGCTTCAATCAGGCTGAACGCGAGTTCGGTCCGGAGTCGATCTGGCCTTACTACTATGCCGGCACGATGGGGCTGGTGATGCGAGACGGTCTCAACCGTCTCACGCATGTGAAGAAGTATTCGCGCTTCTATCAAACTATCTGCGCCAATGTCGGGCGCATCGGCTTTGCGATCGGCACCGGCAAGATTGCCGGCGTCGATCCGCGCGAGATGGCGCTGTCCGATCTCGTCGTGATCTGGGGCACTAATCCCGTCAACACCCAGGTCAACGTGATGACGCATGCCGCGCGTGCGCGGAAGGAGCGCGGCGCGAAGATCGCAGCCGTCGACATCTACGACAACGAGACCATGAAGCAGGCGGACATCAAGATTCTGCTGCGGCCCGGCACCGACGGCGCGTTTGCCTGTGGTGTGATGCACGTGCTGTTCCGCGACGGCTATGCCGATCGCGCCTATATGGACAAGTACACCGATTGCCCTGGTGAGCTCGAGGCGCATCTGAAGTCGCGCACGCCGGAATGGGCGTCCGCGATCTGCGGCGTGCCGGTGGCCGAGATCGAGGCCTTTGCCAAGGCCGTCGGCGAGACCCAGCGGACGTTTTTCCGCCTTGGCTACGGCTTCACCCGCTCGCGCAACGGTGCGACGCAGATGCATGCGGCACTCTGCATTCCCGCGGTGACCGGCGCCTGGCAGTACGAAGGCGGCGGCGCCTTCTTCAACAATTACGCGCTGTGGCACTTCAATGAATCCGTCATCGAAGGGCACGATGCGCTCGACAAGACGGTCCGCGCGCTCGACCAGTCGCAGATCGGCCGCATCCTCACCGGCGATGCCGAGGCGCTGCTCGGCAAGGGCCCGGTCAAGGCGATGCTGATCCAGAACACCAACCCGATGACGGTGGCGCCGGAGCAGGCGCTCGTGCGCCAAGGCTTTGCGCGCGAGGATTTGTTCGTCGCGGTGCACGAGCAGTTCATGACCGAGACGGCTGAGATGGCCGACATCGTGCTGCCGGCCACCATGTTCATGGAGCATGACGACCTCTATTATGGTGGCGGCCATCAGCACATCTCGGTCGGTCCCAAGCTGATCGATCCGCCCGGCGAGTGCCGCTCCAACCACCAGCTGTTGCAAGCGCTGGCGCCGCGGCTTGGCGCGAAGCACCCGGGCTTCGAGATGACGCCGCGCGAGTTGATCGACACGACCTTGAGGCTCAGCGACCACGGCGACATCGCCGGCCTCGAGGCCGACATCTGGCGCGATCTGCAGCCGGGCTTCCGCACGTCGCACTACCTCGATGGCTTCGCTCATGCCGACAAGAAGTTCCATTTCAGGGCCGATTGGGCGCATCCGCCGTTTGGCCAGACCATGGGCGATTTCGACAAGATGCCTGATTTGCCGGACCATTGGGCGGTGATCGAGCACGCCGACCAGGCTCATCCGTTCCGGCTCGCGACCAGCCCGTCGCGCAGCTTCCTCAACACCACCTTCAACGAGACGCCGTCCTCGCAGGCGCGCGAGGGCCAAGCGAGCGTGATGATCCATCCGCTCGACGCTGCCGCGCTCGACATCGCCGATGGCGATGCCGTGACGCTCGGCAACACCAGGGGCGAGACCACGCTGATTGCCGTGCTGTTCGAGGGCGTGCGGCGCGGCGTGCTGATCGCGGAGTCCGTGCATCCGAACAAGAATCATATCGGTGGCCGCGGCATTAACACTCTCACTGGCGCCGATACGATCGCCCCGATTGGCGGCGCGGCGTTCCACGACAACAAGGTCTGGATCCGGAAAGCGACCGCGGCCTGAGCAGCACTCGCGCCTCAATCGCGCGCCAATTTGTGTCGAGGCGCTAAAGCGGTGTCTCCTGGCAGATTGCCCTTGCACCTCGCGCCCGAGCTGCCGCAAATGGCTGCAGACCGGGAGCAAGGATGGAGCGTCATGAGCGACACCACAGGCGTCATCACCGAGAAGCGCGGGCAGGCGTTCTGGATCACCATTAACCGGCCCGAGAAGCGCAACGCGCTGAACGGCGATGTGATCGCCGGCATCACCAAGGGCTACCGCGACGCGCATGAGGACAAGGATGTGCGCGTCATCGTGCTGACTGGCGCGGGCGACAAGGCGTTTTGCGCCGGCGCGGACTTGCAGAATTCCGGCGCCGCCTTCGCGATGGATCATTCCAGGCCGAACGTCGACTATGCCGATTTGCTGCGCCTGTCGCAGAATGCGACCAAGCCCGCGATCGCGCGCGTCGGCGGCGTCTGCATGGCCGGCGGCATGGGCCTTCTCTGCATGACCGACATGGCTGTTGCCGCCGATCACGTCATCTTCGGCCTGCCCGAGGTGAAGGTCGGCGTGTTTCCGATGCAGGTGCTGAGCCTGCTGCAGGAGATCGCGCCGCGACGTCTTGTCAATGAATGGGCGCTGACCGGCGAGCCCTTTGACGCGACGGCTGCGAAAGACGCCGGCCTGCTCAATTACGTCGTGCCCACAGCCGAGCTCGATGCCAAGGTCGATTGGTTGATCGGCCGTATCGTCGACAAGTCGCCGACCGCCATTCGTCGTGGCAAATACGCCATGCGCGCCATCGCCTCGATGTCGTTCGACGAGAGCATTGCCTACACCGAAAGCCAGATCGCACTGCTGGCGATGACCGAGGACGCCAAGGAGGGACTGAAGGCGTTCGGCGAGAAGCGCAAGCCGGTCTGGACGGGGAGGTGACGAAGCAAAAAAACAACCCCATGCACAGTAGAGATGGGGTTGAAACGCCTGGGGAATTTTCGGTCTTACCGAAAACTGCTTGCTCCGTCGGGCAAAACAGCTGTATCAAGGCAGAATTGGGTTTTCTCGCCTGACGTCATTCGCCGGCGCGCGCCAGGTGGCGCGCCCCGGCGTGACTGATTACCCCGCGTTGGCCTTCAGGCCCGCCGCCTGGATGCCGGCGACCGCACAGGCCTCGTCGTTGTCCGAGGTATCGCCGGACACGCCCACTGCGCCAAGGAGCGTCGTGCCGTCCATGATCAGCACGCCGCCGGGGACCGGCACGAGGGCGCCCTTGGCGATGGTGTTCACGGCGTCGATGAAATAGGCCTGCTCCTGGGCCCGCTGATACAGCGCGCGCGAGCCCATGCCCATGGCGAGCGCGCCATAGGCCTTGCCGTGCGCGATCTCGGCGCGCATCAGGCTGGTGCCGTCCTGCGCGGCGGCGATCTTGAGCACGCCGCGTGCGTCGAGGATGGTGACGACCAACGGCTTCAGCTTCAGCTCGGTGGACTTTGCGAAGGCGGCGTCGAGGATCTTGCGGGCGGTGTCGAGCGTGAGGTCAGCCATGGCTTGTTTCCTTTGCAGCAGTTGACGTTGAATTGGCTTCGGCGCGGTCGAGGCTCATCGCCAGCACGCGCGCGACGTGAAGCGCCTGGCGCTGGGTGCCGTCGTGGATTTGATGGCGGCAGGACGTGCCGTCGGCGACGACCAGCGTAGACGGATCGGCCTTCCGTACGGCGGGCAGCAGCGAAAGCTCGGCCATCTCGATCGAGGCGTCATAGGTGTCCGCACCATAGCCGAACGCGCCGGCCATGCCGCAGCAACTGGACTCGATGGTCTCAACCTTGAGGCCCGGGACGAGGCGCAGCACCTGCTCGACCGGCTTGAAGGCGCCGAAGGATTTTTGATGGCAATGGCCGTGCACGACAGCCTTGTCGGCAACGGTGCCGAGCGGGAGTTGCAGCCGGCCGGCTTCGGCCTCGCGCACCAGAAACTCCTCGAAGGTGAGGGCATGGGCGCCGACGGCCCTGGCGTCGTTGTCCTTGCGCAGCGAGGCGAGCTCGTCGCGCAGCGTCAAGAGGCAGCTCGGCTCGAGGCCGACGATCGGTACACCGCGGGCGGCGAAGGGCGCGAAGGCGGCGACGAGGCGGTCGAGCTCGGACCGGGCTTCATCGACGAGACCGGCCGACAGGAAGGTGCGGCCGCAGCAGAGCGGGCGGCTGCCGCTCGCGGGCTTTGGCATGTGCACGCGATAACCGCCGGCCGCGAGCACGCGCAGCGCGGCGTCGAGGTTCTCCCGCTCGTAGATGCGGTTGAAGGTGTCGGCGAACAGCACGACTTCGCGGCCGGACTCCGGTCCGACCGTTTCCGCCGGCGCCACGAAGACGTCGCTGCGGAAGGCGGGCAGGGCGCGGCGGGCGCTGATGCCGGCAAAGCGCTCGAACAGCTTTCGCAGCAGCGGACTATGGTTGCGCAAATTCGCGATTGGAGCGAAGCGCGCGGCAAGACCAGCATAGCGTGGGAGGTAGCCGACCAGGCGATCGCGCAACGTCAAGCCATGGGAGCTTGCGCGTGCCGCGAGCACCTCGATCTTCATCTTGGCCATGTCGACGCCGGTTGGGCATTCGTGGCGGCAGGCCTTGCAGGAGACGCAGAGCTTCAGCGTCTCCATCATCTCGTCCGAGGCGAGCGCATCCGGGCCGAGCTGGCCCGAGATCGCGAGCCGCAGCGTGTTGGCGCGCCCGCGCGTGACGTCCTTCTCGTCGTGCGTGGCGCGATAGGATGGGCACATTACGCCGCCCTCGAGCTTGCGGCAGGCGCCATTGTTGTTGCACATCTCGACGGCGCCCTGAAAGCCGCCGCCGGCGCCGGGATAAGCGGACCAGTCGAGTTTTGTCTTCAGCTCACCGACGCGATAGCCGGGCTTGAAGCGGAACAGCGAGCGATCGTCCATTTTGGGCGCGTCGACGATCTTGCCGGGATTGAGCACGCCGTCGGGATCGAAGCGCCTCTTCACCTCGCGGAAGTCGGCGACGAGGCGTTCGCCGAACATGGTCTCGTGGAATTCGGAGCGCACGAGGCCGTCGCCATGCTCGCCGGAATGCGAGCCCTTGTATTCGCGCACCAGCGCGAAGGCCTCCTCGGCGATGGCACGCATCGCCTTGACGTCCTTTTCCAGCTTGAGGTTCAGCACCGGCCGCACATGCAGGCAGCCTTCGGAGGCGTGCGCATACATCGTGCCGCTGGTGCCGTGTTTCGCAAACACCTCGTTCAGGCGCGCCGTGTAGTCGGCGAGATGCGGCAGCGGCACGGCGCAGTCCTCGACGAAGGAGACCGGCTTGCCCTCCTGCTTCATCGACATCATGACGTTGAGGCCTGCGGCGCGGAAATCGGCGATGCCGCTCTGCAGCGCAGGCTCGGTGATCTCGACCACGCCGCCCCACTTACGGGTGTCGTTATTCCAGCCGAAGCCGAGATCGCCCATCAGCCCGGAGAGCTGCTTGAGGCACAACAGATTGTCCGCATGGTCTTCTTCCGCGAACTCGACCACCAGCACGGCATCCGGATCGCCCTTGATGGCAGCATTGATGATCGGCTTGAACATTGCGATATCGCGGCCGAGTGCGATCATGGTGCGGTCGACCAGCTCGACCGCGATCGGCTTGAGCTTGACCAGATGCTGGGCCGCATCCATCGCCTCGTAAAAGCTGCCGAAATGGCAGACGCCGAGTACCTTGTTGCGGATGATGGGCCACAGCTTCAGCTCGACCTTGGTGGTGAAGGCGAGGGTGCCTTCGGAGCCGACCAGCAGATGCGCCATGTTGTTGCGGGCATTGCGCGGGGTGAGCGCATCGAGATTGTAGCCCCCGACGCGGCGCTGCACCTTGGGGAAGCGCGCAGCGATCTCGTCGGCTTCGCGCGCGCCGAGATCGAGCATGTCGCGGAACAGCGCGCGCATGTTGTTGCCGGCGTCGAGATCGGAGAGATCGCGCGAGACCTCGCCAAAACGGCTCAGCGTGCCGTCGGCGAGAGAGGCCTCCATCGACAGCGTATTGTCGCGCATGGTGCCGTAGCGAAGCGAGCGGCCGCCGCAGGAATTGTTGCCGGCCATGCCGCCGATGGTGGCGCGCGATGCGGTGGAAACGTCAACCGGAAACCACAGGCCATGCTTTAGATGTGTATAAGAGACAGCCACAGGCCATGCTTTTTGAGCTGGCGGTTGAGGTCGTCGAGCACGATGCCGGGCTCGACGACGCATGCGCGGCCCTCGACATCGAGCGACAGGATCTTGTTGAGGTGCTTCGAGAGATCGACCACAAGCCCGTCATTGACGGTCTGGCCGCATTGCGAGGTGCCGCCGCCGCGCGCGATCACCGGCACGCCGTGCTCGGCCGCGATCGTCAGCGCCGCGGCGATATCGGCCTCGCTCCTCGGGAAGGCGACGCCCTGCGGCACGATCTGGTAGATCGAGGCGTCGGTGGCGTAGCGGCCGCGGCTGAAGCCGTCGAACAGGACGTCGCCGGTGATGTCCGCGCGCAGGCGCCGTTCGAGCGAGGAGGCGTTTGTCATCCCTGGTCCCGGATTGATCCAGCGCGGCCCCCGGACCTCGTTGGAATATTCATTCTATTTCTTGACCGATTATATTATGAATTCAAAATGAGCAAGCCGGCCGCCTTCAGGGGGCCGCCGGCGTGTCCTCGTGAGGCTCGGCGAGGTGCTCGATCGCCGCCACCCGCTTGTTGCGCAGGTGCTGGAACAGGATGTCGCTGAGCTCGCTGGCGGCGCGGCGGCGCAGGGCGTCCAGGATCGCCTCGTGCTCGCGCATCGCTTCCGCCCAGCGCTGCCGCTTGCGGGCAAAATTGGCCGAGTAGCGGACGCGTCGAATTCTCCCGGCGAAATTCGCGTAGGCGGTCTTCAGCGTCTCGTTGCGCGCGGCCGCGACGATGCTCTCGTGAATGCGCTGGTTGGCCTGGAAATAGCCGTGCATGTCGCGATGCAGATAGTGGCCGTACATTTCGTAATGCAGCTGTTCGATCGCGGTGATTTCCTCATCCGTGATGGCCTCGCAGGCGAGGCGGCCGGCGAGGCTCTCCAGTCCCGCCATCACGTCGAACAGTTCCTCCAGGTCGCGCTGGCTGAGCTGGCGAACGCGCGCGCCGCGGTTGGGCAGCAGCTCGATCAAGCCCTCGGCGGCGAGCACCTTCAAGGCTTCGCGTAGGGGGGTGCGGGAGATGCCGAACATCTCGCAGAGCTGGCGCTCGGGTACTCGCGCGCCGTCGGGAATGTTGCCTTCGACGACGTAGTCGCGCAGCCGCAGCAGGATCTCGCCATGAAGCGAGGCCTCGTGACGGTTGTCCTGCCGATTTTCCTGGCGGTCGCCGCCATTCGTGGCGGACGGGGTGATCGGAACCCCGGTGTCGGGAATCGTGGATTTCATTTGCAGCACAGTAATTTGCTCAGCTCATCGCGTCGACGCTCACAATCGAATACCAAATTTTGATTGAAAGGACAAAAAATGAATGCAAAATAGCGTCCGTAGCCGGCCAGAGTCCGCTGCCAGGGAGGTTTTCATGCATCAGGGACGCCATTTCCTTCAGATTCCGGGCCCGAGCCCGGTCCCCGAGCGCGTCCTGCGCGCCATGGACATGCCTGTCATCGACCACCGGAGTGCCGAGTTCGGCGAACTCGGCCGCACCGTGCTCGAAGGCAGCCAGAGAATTTTCCAGACCAAGGGGCCGGTCATCATCTTCCCCTCGTCGGGGACGGGCGCCTGGGAGGCCGCGATCGTCAATACGTTGTCGCCCGGCGATAAGGTGCTGATGGTCGAGACCGGTCATTTCGCCACGCTGTGGCGGCAGATGGCGGCCCGCTTCGGCATCGAGGTTGATTTCGTGCCCGGCGACTGGCGCCGTGGCGCCGACCCTGATGTGATCGAGGCCAGGCTCTCCGAGGACAAGGCCCGCGCCATCAAGGCCGTGATGGTCGTGCACAACGAGACCTCGACCGGCGCGACCAGCCGCATTGCCGAGATCCGCGCCGCGATCGACCGCAGCGGCCATCCGGCGCTGCTGATGGTCGACACCATCTCCTCGCTCGGCTCGGTCGACTACCGCCACGACGAGTGGAAGGTCGATGTCAGTGTCAGCTGCTCGCAAAAGGGATTCATGCTGCCGCCCGGCCTCGGCTTCAACGCGATCTCGGAGAAGGCGCTCGCCGCATCGAAGACCAACAAGATGCCGCGCTCCTATTTCGACTGGGCGGAGATGCTCAAGCCGAACGCCAACGGCTTCTTTCCCTACACGCCGGCGACCAATCTGCTCTACGGCCTGCGTGAGGCGATCGCGATGCTGCTCGAAGAGGGGCTCGACAACGTGTTTGCCCGGCACCAGCGGCTCGCGGCCGCAACGCGTGCCGCGGTCAATCATTGGGGGCTCGAAGTGCTGTGCCAGGAGCCTTCAGAGTTCTCGCCGGTGCTGACCGCGGTGCTGATGCCGCCGGGCCATGACGCCGATCAGTTCCGCAAGGTCGTGCTCGACAATTACAACATGTCGCTCGGCTCCGGGCTGTCGAAGGTCGCGGGAAAAGTCTTCCGCATCGGCCATCTCGGCGAATGCAATGCGCTGACACTGCTCGGCGCGCTCACCGGCGTCGAGATGGGCCTGTCGGTCGCCGGCGTGCCGCACCGCTCCGGCGGCGTCGATGTCGCCATGAAGCTCTTGGAGCAGCGGCCGCAGGGCAACGCATCGCCGCACCTGAAAGTGGTCGGTACATAAGTCGCGCGGGACACGCGAGCGGCAATCATAAGAAGCGATCAGGAGGGTGGAGATGGGTGTCAGGTTCAAGGCCACGCATGTCGTGCTGGCGATGCTGTGCGCGATGTATTTCATCACCTATGTCGACCGGGTGAACATCGGCACGGCGGCGAGCGAGATCCAGAAGGAGCTGGGTCTGTCGAACACCCAGCTCGGCCTCGTCTTCTCCGCCTTCGCCTATCCTTATCTTTTGTTCCAGGTGATCGGCGGCTGGGTCGGCGATCATTTCGGCCCGCGCAAGACGCTGTTCTGGTGCGGCATGATCTGGGCGGTCGCCACCATCTCGACCGGCTTCGTCAACGGTCTTGCCGCCCTGTTCGTGGCGCGCTTCGCGCTCGGCTTCGGCGAGGGCGCGACGTTCCCGACCGCGACGCGCGCGATGCAGTACTGGACACCGGCCAACCGCCGCGGATTCGCGCAAGGCCTGACCCATTCTTTCGCCCGGCTCGGCAATGCCGTGACGCCGCCGGTGGTGGCGCTCCTGATCCTGTGGCTGACCTGGCGCGGCGCGTTCGTCGTGCTCGGCTTCGTGAGCCTCGTCTGGGGCGTGATCTGGGTCTGGTACTTCCGCAACGAGCCGAAGGACCACGCTTCCATCACGCAAGCCGAGCTTGCCGCGCTGCCGCCGCGCCCGACCGGCGAGCGGCCGCGCGTGCCCTGGGGTCCGCTGCTCGGGCGGATGTGGCCGGTGACGTTGACCTATTTCTGCTACGGCTGGTGCCTGTGGCTCTATCTCAACTGGCTGCCGCTGTTCTTCAAGAACAACTACAATCTCGACATCAAGAACTCGGCGCTGTTCGCCTCCGGCGTCTTCTTCGCCGGCGTGATCGGCGACAGCGTCGGCGGCGTGATCTCGGACAGGATCCTCGATCGCACCGGCAATGTCCGCCTGGCACGGCTCAGCGTCACCGTAACAGGTCGGCGGCGTGATCTCGGACAGGATCCTCGATCGCACCGGCAATGTCCGCCTGGCACGGCTCAGCGTCACCGTAACAGGGTTTACGGGGGCGCTGCTCTCGCTATTCCCGATCCTGTTCGTCCACGACATCACTGTTGTCGCGCTGTGTCTGTCGGCCGGCTTCTTCTGCGCCGAGCTCGTGATCGGCCCGATGTGGTCGATCCCGATGGACATTGCCCCGAAATATTCGGGGACCGCGTCAGGACTGATGAATACGGGTTCGGCCTTCGCCGCGATTGTCTCGCCGCTGGTCGCGGGCTTCGTGATCGATGCGACCGGCAACTGGTACCTGCCGTTCCTGATGTCGATGGGGCTGCTGCTGCTCGGCGGCGTCTCTGCCTTCCTGATGCATCCGGAACGCCCGTTTACCGAGGCCGAGGGGCGGGTGCCGTCCGGCAAGGTGGTGGCCGCGGAGTAGGGCCGGCGGAGGTCCGCCGCTTATGCATGGGAGTCGCCCTTTGGAGAGAGGACAAGCCGGTCAAATGGTGCTATTCGGCGGCCATCAAAACAAGGCTAGACCGGGAAGGACGCCGATGACCGTGCACACTGGAAGGCATTTTCTCCAGATTCCAGGACCGACCAACGTGCCCGACCGGGTGCTGCGGGCGATGGACATGCCGACGCTGGACCATCGCGGTGCGGAGTTCGCCGAGCTCGGTTTTGCCGCCTTGGCCTCGATGCAGCGGGTGTTCCGCACCAAGCAGCCCGTGATCATCTTCCCCTCGTCCGGGACAGGCGCCTGGGAAGCGGCGATGGTCAACGTGCTCAAGCCCGGCGACAAGGTGTTGATGTGCGAGACCGGGCAGTTCGCCGTGCTGTGGCGCGGCATCGCCGACAAGTTCAAGCTCGACGTCGACTTCATCCCGAGCGACTGGCGCCATGGTGCCGACCTTGCCGAGATCGAGAAGCGCCTCGCCGCCGACAAGCAGCACGCGATCAAGGCGGTCTGCGTCGTCCATAACGAGACCTCGACCGGCTGCGTCACGCCTCCGCTCGAGGTGCGCAAGCTGCTCGATCGCGTCAAGCACCCGGCGCTGCTGATGGTCGACACCATCTCCGGCCTCGGCTCGATGGAATACGAGCACGATGCCTGGGGCATCGACGTCTCGGTCGCCGGCTCCCAGAAGGGCCTGATGCTGCCGCCGGGCCTCGGCTTCAACGCGGTGTCGGAAAAGGCGCTCAGCGTCGCCAAGGCCAACGAGGGCATGCGCTCCTATTGGGACTGGCAGGAGGTCATCTCCTTCAACAAGCTCGGCACCTTCCCCTACACGCCCGCCACCAATCTGCTGATGGGCCTGCGTGAGGCCGTCAAGATGCTGGAAGAGGAAGGCCTCGAGAACGTCTGGTCCCGCCACAAGCGTCACAGCGCGGCGACGCGCGCCGCGGCCAAGGTCTGGGGCCTGGAGACGCAGTGCGTCGACCCCGCCGCGCATTCGCCGGCGCTGACTGGCGTGCGCTTGCCGGACGGACATGACGCCGACGCCTTCCGCAAGGTGGTGCTCGACAATTTCGACATGTCGCTCGGCACAGGCCTGAACAAGGTCAAGGGCAAGGTGTTCCGCATCGGCCATATCGGCCACTTCAACGATCTGATGCTGATGGGCACGCTCGCCGGCGTCGAGATGGGCCTGGATCTTGCAAAGATACCGCACCGGAGCGGCGGCGTGTTGGCAGCCATGGATGTCCTGAAGGGACGCGAGGCGGTGCCGATGACGCAGGTGGCTTGAACGAACTTGGAAGGTGAAAGCGCGATGAACGCACCGACGACTGCTAACGAAGACCTGCTCTACTCCGTCACGGACGGCATCGCGCGGATCACCTTCAACCGCCCGCAGGCGCGCAACGCCATGACCTTCGCCATGTATGACCGCATGGCGGAGATCTGCCAGGAGATCAACGCCGATCGTTCGATCAAGGCGCTGATCCTCACCGGCGCCGGCGACAAGGCGTTTGCGTCCGGCACCGACATCTCGCAATTCCGCGCGTTCAAGACCGCGCAGGATGCGCTCGATTACGAGGCGCGGATCGACCGGGTGCTCGGCACGCTCGAGCAGTGCCGGGTGCCGGTGATCGCGGCGATCGCGGGTGCCTGCACCGGCGGCGGCGCCGGCATCGCGGCCTGCTGCGATCTTCGTATCGGCACCGAGACGACGCGCATGGGTTTCCCGATCGCACGCACGCTCGGCAATTGCCTGTCGATGTCGAACATCAGCCGCGTCGTCTCCCTGGTCGGGCCTGCCCGCACCAAGGATCTGATCTTCAGGGCGCGCCTCGTCGAGGCACAGGAAGCGCTGTCGCTCGGCCTGCTCACCGAAATCGTTCCTGATGTCGAGACGCTGCAGCGCCGCGCCGACGAGACCGCAAAGCTCGTTGCGAGCCATGCGCCGCTGACGCTGGAGACGACCAAGGAGGCGGTGCGTCGCATCCGCCCCACGCTGTCGCGCGAACAGGGCGAGGATCTGATCCTCAAGGCCTATATGAGCGAAGATTTCCGCGAGGGCATGGACGCCTTCCTCAACAAGCGCACGCCGAACTGGAAGGGAAAGTAGCCGCTGCTTGGTCAGCCGAAAGTCATAGGCGGCGGCATGTCCGCCTGCTTGAACTCGCGCTCTTTAGTCCGCACAATGCATCGTTGGATTTCCCGGCATCAAAAAGCCAATAAGAACCAGGGGACGAAATTCGTGCGAATTCCGGTGAAAGCCGTCGGAGCTGCGACGGCCTTGTTGTTGAGCGCGCCGGCCTTTGCCGGCTGGGAGCCCGCCAAGCCGGTCGAGATCGTGGTGGCGGCGGGCGCGGGCGGCGCCTCCGACCAGATGGCGCGGATGATGCAGGCCGCGATCCAGAAGAACAATCTGATGAAGCAGCCCGTGGTGGTGTCGCTCAAGGGCGGTGCGTCGGGCGCGGAAGCGCTGATGTACATGAAGTCGAGCGAGGGCGATCCGAACAAGGTGCTGATCGCCTACTCGCTGATCTACATGCTGCCGCTGTCGGCCAAGATCCCGTTCAACTGGCGCGAACTGACCCCGGTCTCGGTGATCGCGCTCGACCAGTTCGTGCTGTGGGACAACAGCGCCGGCCCCAAGTCGGTGAAGGAATTCGTCGACGCGGCGAAGGCGGCATCCGCGCCGTTCAAGATGGGCGGCACCGGCTCCAAGCGCGAGGATCACGTGCTGACGGTCTTCCTCGAGCAGAAGACCGGCGCAAAATTCTCCTATCTGCCCTACAAGTCCGGCGGCGAGGCCGCGACCCAGCTGGTCGGCAACCACACCGAATCCAACGTCAACAATCCATCCGAAAATCTCGAAGTCTGGCGTGCCGGCCAGGTGCGTCCGCTCTGCGTGTTCGACAAGGAGCGCATCTCCTACACCAGCAAGGTGACGGACACCCAGTCCTGGGCCGACATCCCGACCTGCAAGGAGGAGGGCGTCGACGTCCAGTACCTGATGCTGCGCGCGATGTTCCTGCCCGGCAAGGTCACGCCCGAGCAGCAGGCGTTCTACGTCGAGCTGTTCCACAAGGTGACGCAGACCTCCGAATACAAGGACTACATGGAAAAGCAGGCGTTGAAGCCGATCTTCCTCACCGGCAAGGACATGGTGCAGTTCCTCGAAGAGGACGACGCCCAGAACAAGGCGCTGATGACGGAAGCCGGATTCGTCGCAAAGTAGCCGCTTTTCTCCCTCCGTCCCTCACAGAGCATGTCCCAAACCGATCTTGAAATCGTCGTCGACGATCCCACCGCGCCTGAAGACAACTCTCCCGCTGTCACCAGTTCTGGCACGGTCGAAATCATCGCCTGCTTGCTGTTGCTCGCGCTCGCGGCAATCCTGGGCTTTGACAATTGGCGCACCGGTGCGTCCTGGGATTCGACCGGGCCCGAGCCCGGCTATTTCCCGTTCTATCTGTCCATCGTGCTCGGCGGCGCCAGCCTCTACGGCTTGATCGCAGCGCTTCTCGCGCGCCGCACGGTAACCGAAACTTTCGTTACGCGCGCGCAAGCGCGCCGCGTGATGGCGGTGTTCGTGCCGACGCTGCTGTTTTGCCTGGTGACGCAGTTTCTCGGCCTCTACGTCGCAAGCTTCCTGCTGATCGCGGGCTTCATGCGCCTGATCGGCAAGATCGCGCTGTGGAAATCGTTGCTCACCGCCTTCCTGTTCACGGCGATCATGTTCGTCACCTTCGATATCGCCTTCGACGTCATCATGCCGAAGGGACCGCTCGAAGCGGCCCTCGGCTACTAGGCGGCCCGCGATGGAAGCCTTCGGTCTCCTGCTTCACGGCTTCGCCGTCCTGCTGACGTGGAAGACGCTCGTGCTGATGATGGTCGGGCTTGTGCTCGGCATCTTTGTCGGCGTCCTTCCTGGCCTCGGCGGCCCCAACGGCGTGGCGATCCTGCTGCCGCTCACCTTCACGATGGATCCGACGTCGGCGATCGTGATGCTGTCGTGTATTTACTGGGGCGCGCTGTTTGGCGGTGCGATCACCTCGATCCTGTTCAACATCCCCGGTGAGGCCTGGTCGGTCGCGACCACCTTCGATGGCTATCCGATGGCGCAGCAGGGCAGGGCGGCGGAGGCGCTGACGGCTGCGTTCACGTCGTCCTTCATCGGCTCGCTCGTTGCGGTGCTGCTGATTACATTTCTCGCGCCGATGATCTCGTCCTTTGCGCTGAAGTTCGGCCCGCCCGAGTTCTTCGCGGTGTATCTCCTGACGTTCTGTTCCTTCGTCGGCCTCGGGCGCGAGGCCAAGCACAAGACCGTCATCTCGATGTCGCTGGGGCTCCTGCTCGCCGGCATCGGCATGGACACTGTGTCGGGCCAGCTGCGCATGACTTTCGGCTCGTCCGAGCTCCTGCGCGGCATCAATTTCCTCGTCGCCGTGATCGGCCTGTTCGGCATCAGCGAGATCCTGCTGACGATGGAGGAGCGGCTGGCGCTGCGCGGTCACGCGGCGAGCATCTCGCTGCGCGTGGTGCTGGGCGTGTGGAAGGACCTGCCGAAATACTGGGTGACGCTGTTGCGCTCGTCCTTCATCGGCTGTTGGCTCGGCATCACGCCGGGCGGTGCGATTGCGGCGTCCTTCATGGGCTACAATCTGGCAAAGCGTTTTGCTGGGGATCCCGAGACCTTCGGCAAGGGCCGCATCGAGGGCGTGTTCGCGCCGGAAACGGCGGCGCACGCCTCCGGCACGTCGGCACTGCTGCCGATGCTGGCGCTCGGCATTCCCGGCTCCGGCACCGCCGCGATCCTGCTTGGCGGGTTGATGGTGTGGGGTCTCAATCCGGGCCCGCTGCTGTTCGTCGAGCACAAGGATTTCGTCTGGGGCCTGATCGCCTCGATGTATCTCGGCAATGTCGTCGGCCTCGTGCTGGTGCTGACGACGGTGCCGATCTTCGCCTCGATCCTGCGCGTGCCGTTCGCCGCGGTCGCACCGATGATCGTGGTATCCTGCGCGATCGGCGCCTATGCGATCCAGAACGCGATGTTCGACATCTGGCTGATGCTCGGCTTCGGTGTCGTCGGTTACGTCTTCAAGAAGATCGGCATTCCGCTCGCGCCGTTCACGCTCGCGCTCGTGCTCGGCAATCGCGCCGAGGACGCCTTCCGCCTCTCGATGATCGGCTCAGGCGGTGACCTCAAGGTGTTCTGGTCGAACGGCCTGGTCGGCTCGATCACGACGCTGGCGATCGTGCTGCTGTTCTGGCCGGCGATCGACGGGCTGCTCTCCCGCGTCGGGTTGATAAGGCGGACTGGGGAACATCGCGCTAGGCCTGCGGGATAATATCGTTTGATATCAATAGCCTGACGAATCGGTGGTGTTTTGGTCCGGACACCACTTCAGCTCGATTGTTTCCAGATGTTGCAGGAGCGGCACAGCTCTTGGGCACGTCTCGGGGTATACTTTCCCTATAACATTCGCGGAGGGGATTTCATGAAGCGGGTTGTCATTGGAATGGCAGCGGCGATGTCGCTGTTCGCATCGGGCGCACTGGCAGCCGACTTGGCGGCGAAGCCCTACGTCAAAGCACCGGCCGTTGCTGCTGTGGTGGATAGCTGGACCGGGTTCTATATCGGCGGCAATCTCGGCTACAGCTGGGGGCGCGCGCGTAACACCGAAACCATTTCGAACTTTGCAACAGGTGCGGCTCTGGCGACCGGCACCGGCAGCAACAATGTCAATGGCGTGATCGGCGGCGGCCAGATCGGCTACAATTGGCAAGTGCAGAACTGGTTGTTCGGTCTTGAAACCGACATTCAGGGCAGTGGCGAGAAGGGCTCGATCAACTTTGTCTGCGTCGCCTGCGCCAACGACGGAACGAACATCACCTCGACCGTCACCCAGAAGCTGTCATGGTTCGGCACCGCGCGCGGTCGCGCGGGTGTCCTGGTAACCCCGAGCGTCCTGCTTTACGGAACCGGCGGTCTCGCCTACGGCCAGTTGAAGACCGGTGGAAGCATCACCGGCACGAACATTGGCGGCGTTCCGGTTACCGTGGCGTTCCCGGGGACGTCGTCGACGCGGGTGGGCTGGACGGCTGGTGTTGGCGTCGAGGGAAAGATCGCGCCGAACTGGACCGCGAAACTCGAATACCTCTATATGGATCTTGGCTCGGTCAGCGCCGGCCCGATTGCGACAACCATTCTGGTTCCGGTTCGGACCGCCGGTGGCGTGTCCTATTCGTCACGCTTCACCGACAACATCCTGCGCGCCGGCATCAACTACCAGTTCGGTGGCCCCGTGGTCGCGAAGTACTGAAATCGACAGAGGTGTCCTACGAGAAGCAAAGCCCGGCTCGCGCCGGGCTTTTTTCATCAGCGCCTGCGCGCGAGATGCTCACACCACCTTGGCGTCTCTGAGCTTTGCGATCTCGTCGGCGGCGAAGCCGAACTCCTTCAGCACCTCGTCGGTCTGCTCGCCGAAATCCGGCGGGCGCGCGACCATCTTGCTTGGCGTGCGCGACAGCGTCACGGGCTGGCCGACCAAGCGGATGTGGCGGCCCTCGTCATTGGGCACGTCCTGCGCGATGCCGAGATGCCTGACCTGGGCGTCCTCGAACATCTGGTCGATGGCGTAGATCGGCCCGCAGGGCACGCCGGCCTCGTTGAGCTCGCGCACCCAGGTCTCGGTCGACTTCGTCAACGTGCGCTTCTCGATCTCGGCGTTGAGCGCGTCGCGGTTCTTTGAGCGGGCGGGCGCGGTCGCATAATCGGGATGGCTGTAGAGCTCGGGCGCCCCGATGGCCTGCGCGCAGCGCTCCCAGATCCGTCCGCCTGTCGTGGCGATGTTGATGTAGCCGTCGGAGGTCTTGAACACGCCGGTCGGGATGCTGGTCGGATGGTTGTTGCCGGCCTGTTTTGCCACCTCTTTCTCCATCAGCCAGCGAGCGGCCTGGAAGTCGAGCATGAAGATCTGGGCCTGCAGCAGCGACGTCTGCACCCACTGGCCCTTGCCCGACACCTCGCGCTCGAGCAGCGCGGTGAGGATGCCCATGGCGCAGAACAGGCCCGCGGTGAGGTCGGCGACGGGAATGCCGACCCGCATCGGGCCTTCGCCCGGCGCGCCCGTGATCGACATCAACCCGCCCATGCCCTGCGCGATCTGATCGAACCCGGGCCGCTTGTGATAGGGGCCGTCCTGACCGAAGCCGGAGATGCTGCCATAGACGATGCGCGGGTTGATCGCGGCGAGGCTCTCATAGTCGATGCCGAGCTTCTTCTTCACGTCGGGGCGGAAATTCTCGACCACGACGTCGGCCTTGGCGGCGAGGCGCTTGAACACGGCCAGCCCGCGCTCGTCCTTCAGGTTCAGAGTCATGGCCCGCTTGTTGCGGTGCAAATTCTGGAAGTCGGAGCCGCGGCGCGGCCCACCCGGCTGCTCGCCGCCGGCATCCTCGGTCAGCGCGTCGATCTTGATCACCGTGGCGCCCCAGTCCGCGAGCTGCCGCACGCAGGTCGGCCCGGACCGGACGCGGGTCAGATCGAGCACGGTAAAGCGCGACAGGGCTTCCGAGGCATGCGGAAAGGGCATCTTTGATGGCTCCGGGAACAGATTGCGGGCCCTACCATAGTGCCGAAAGATCATGCGGCAAGCGTCGACCGGCGCAGCAGCCATGCGCGGCACCTCACCAGCTGTATTTGAACACGCCCTTGCCGGAATAGCTGGTGAGGTTACCGGAAAACTCGCCGTCGAAGGTGCCGGCGATCGAGAAGCCGTTCAGCCATTTCACCTCGGCGCTGGCGCTGACAAGCGCGGAATCCGCGTCGACCCTGGCGCCGTTCACGACGAAGCTGGTGCCGGGCAGGGTCTGGAACAGCGCGGTGACGGCGCGGCTCGGGTTGTAGTCATGCGCCCAGGCGGCGCGGCCGCGTAAGGTCAGCACGCCGTTCTGCATTGCGTAGGATTTGTCGGTACGCAGGCCGAGCTCGGAGCGGGTGTCGGTCAGCGACTGCGCGGCATAGTTCAGCGCGAACAGGCCACCGCTGATGAGGCTGACTTCGGAATAGTTCGGCAGGTTGAAGTTCGTCAGCTGAGCGGCCGCATAGGGCGTGATGCCGATCAATGGCGTCGTGAAGCGATAGCCGCCCTCGAAGCGGGCTGAGAAGGTGTCGGCCTTGAAGCGGCCCTGCAGCTGGTCGAAGCCGCCGGGCGCCACCGTGCGGTTGGTGGTGACATCGTGCCAGCCATAGGCAAGCGCCGCGGCGACGTAGGCCGGGCCGAAATTGTGCCGGCCATAGACGCCGGCCTGGAACATGTCTGCGGAGCCTGTTCCCATCGCATTGGCAAGCGCGTAGTTCAGCCCGCCGCCGCCGAGCGAAAAGCCGACCAGCGTATCCATTGAAAGTCTGTAGTCGGCGCCGGCAGCGCCGCCCCAGACCCGCGCCGTCAGATCCTGTGAGCCGACGACGGCGTTGCCGCCGACCTGCGCCGAGCCGCCATAGCCGGCCGTCCAGACGCTCCAGCGATTGATCGGCTGCGACAGCTGCGGCGCCTTGGTCGCCATCGCAAAGGCCTCGCGCTCGCGCGCGGTGGCTGGGCGCATCGAGGCATAGGCGTCGTCATCATCGGCGAATTGCGCGATGCTGCCCGCCTTTGTGAACCCGCTCGAGCGGCCCGCGATGGTCGGATCCAGCATCAGGTTCAGGAACTGGCCGTCGGCGTTGATCGCGGACTGGATGATGCCGGTGCCGAGCTCGCCCGAAGCGGCGGTCAGCCCTGAAGGCGTCAGCGCGGCGAAGGCCGCGGGAATGCCGCCGGTGGTGTTGAAGAAATTGGTCAGGGTGTTGGCGACATTCTGCTGGTTGATATTGAGGCCACCGCCGCTGCCGGGCGTGAAGTTGATGCCGATGTTGAGGAAGACGTTGTTGGCGTCGTAGCTCAGCGTCGCCTTGATCGACGACATGTTGGAAACGACCGCCGGATTGAAGGTCGTGCCGCCGAGGCCGCCGGTCGTGGACAGGATCTTGTACTGCTTCTTCACGGTGCCGGAGCCGAACAGCGCGCTCACCGTCGCGCCGCCGAGCGTGGCTGCGCCGGTGACGCTGGCGAGGCTCGCAGCGTTCGAGGAGACCTGCACCATATAGGTCGAGGCCGCGGTGAAGCTCAGGGGGCCGTTGATCGCGAGCGTGCCGACCGCGCCCGGGTTGCCCGGCGCGAGCGTGCCGCCGTTCACAGTGACGCTGCCGACAGCGCCGGAACCTGCGAGCGTGCCGCCGGCATTGACGGTGGAGGCGCTGGTGATCGAGCCGTTCACCACGAGCGTGCCGCCGTTCACGGTGGTCGCGCCGCCGTAGTTGCTGGCGCCGCTCAGGGTTTCGGTGCCGCCGGCCATGGTGAGGCCACCGCCGCCGTCGATGGTTCCAGCGAAAGTGCCGTTGCCGTTGGTGATGGTGAGCGTGTTGGCGCCGAGATGGACGAATGCCGCGGGGGCGCTGCCGGCCAGCGACTTGATCGACGTGCCGGCGGCCAGCGCCGAGATGTCGAAGACGCCGTTGGCGACGACATTGCGCGAGGTCGCGATGCTACCATCGCTGCCGCCATTGGCGAGATCCAGCTCACCGCCGGTCGCGATGGTCGTGGTTCCGGTATAGGTGTTGACGCCGTAGAGCTGTTGCGTGGCGCCGTTGGCGATGACGAGGTTGCCGCCCACGCCACCGGCAATACCGCCATCCTGGATCACGCCGCCGTACAAGCTGCCGCTTGTGATCGTGAGTGTCTTGGATCCCAGCGAAACGAAGCTGCCGCCGGTAGCGGAGACCAGAGCCCTCACTGACGCGCCGGAGGTCGTTTGCGAAATGTCGAACGTGCCGCCTGCACCGGGCGTGAACGTGACGCTGGCCGAGCTCGCAATCGATCCGCCGCCCTTGAGCGCCAGCGTTGCGCCGGCATCGATCGCCGTTGCGTTGGAGTAGGTGTTCACGCCCGAGAGCGTCTGCGTTCCGCTGAACACGTCGATCCCGCCGGTGCCCTGGATCACGCCGGCGAACTCGGTCGAGCCGTTGGTCATGAGCAGGCTCTTGCTGCCCAGGTTGACGACGCCACTCGAATTGCCGGCGAGTGTCGTAATGGCGGCGAAAGATAACGGAGCTACCCCAGAGATGTCGAACGTCGCGTTCACCGTCACGACGCTGGAGGACGAGATGCTGCCGAGGCCCGACAGCGCCAGCGTTTCCGTCGAGATCGTCGTCGCGCCCGAATAGGTGTTGCCACCCGTCAGCGTCAGCGTGCCGATGCCGACCTTGGTCAGGCCGCCGCCGACGCCGGAGATCACGCCGTCGACCTGGGTCGAGGTGTTGAGGCTGCCGGTGGTCAGCGTGTTCCCGCCAAGCACGTAATTGCCGCCACCGGCAATCGACCCGGCCGTCGTGCCGCCATTGGTTAGGCCGGAAAAGTCGACCGTGCCGCCGGCGGCGGTGATGAAGCGCGCGCTGCCGCCGCTGCTCGTTCCGGTGAAGTTCGTGGTGCCGCCACTGTTGGTGGTGATGGTGGAACTGCCGGCGGTGGCGGAGTTGGCGAAGTTCAGCGTGCCGCTGTTGGAGATCGTCGCGGTGCCGGCGGTGGACGAGGTGTTGAAGGTCACGAAGCCGGTCGCGTTGTTCGTGATGTTCGAGCCACCCGCCGAGCTGGCGTCGTTGAAATTGACCACCGCGGTGTTGACGATCGTCGCGGTGCCGGCCGTGCTGTTGTTGTTGAACTCGATATCGCCGCTGCTGGTGATGTTCGCCGTGCCGGCGGTCGCGCTGTTGTTGAAGCTCATCGAGCCGCCGACGACGCTGTACGTCACGACATGGCTGCCGCCGCTCGCGCTGCTCGAATTGATGAACACCATGGGCGCGCCGACGTTGAACGTCTGTGTGTTGGTCGAATTGTTGAAGATGCCGGCGCCGTTGACCAGGAAGATGTCGCCGGTGGTGATGGTATAGGCCGGCGCGTTGGGCGTGCCGGTGAAGATCACCTGGCCGATATTGACGAGGCCGCTGGCGGTGACGTTGGTCGGGCCTGTGGTCGAGAACGTCGCGATGCCGTCCGGCACCACGCCCGACGGGTTCCAGTTCGTGCCGACCGTCCATTCGCCGGACGAGGCCCCGGTCCAGGTGCCGTCGGCGGCGTGTGCGCCGACGACGCCGAGGGCCGTGGTGGCGAGCAGGGTCGCGAGCGAGTGCCTGGCGACAGAGCGCAGCCGGTCGTCCATCCTTCCACGCGCGACCATCGGTCCAGCCATCGGCCCTTCACACATCGCCAAAGCAAATCATCGAGCGGGCGGGGCATGCCCTTCCGTCATGATCTCATGCCAATGCAACGGGTGTCAGTGAACAGCGGTCAATCTGCGCGGAGTTCATGCCCGTTTGCTTTGCAATTTCAGCGATCGTTGCCGTCGGGCAACATCTTTACGCGTTGCAACATCGGAGCGGGAATCTTGCGAGCAGATCAGGCCGGGAGCGGGTTGAAGGCAAGGCCCATCGGGTTTAGTTTTCGGGCGCGCCTGCTGCGCGCTGGCGCGGCCGGCCGCGAAGGAACCTGGATGTCCGTCTGGCTGAAACCGAGCCGAATGGCCGTGCTTTGCGCGGCGTTTGGCGTCGCCCAGACCATGGCGGCGACCTCGTCGCGCGTCGATATCCTGCCCGACGATCCGGCTGGCAGTCCGGCCGCGAGCGCCGATACCGGCACGGTGAAGCCGGTTGCCCGGCCCGCGCCGGTCGCAGGCAGGCCGGCGCCCCACGGCAATCCGCTGTGGTCGGTGCCCCTGACGGCGCTGACCGCGACCCTGGAACGTCCGATCTTCTCGCCCACGCGCCGACCGCCGCCGCGCGCGGTCGCCGCCGTCCCGGTCGTCGAGCTTCGCGCCCCGCCGCCGCCAAAACCGGTCGAGCCGCCGCCGCTGGTTCTGGTTGGGGCAGTCATTGGCGAGGGGGATGCCATCGCGATCCTCGTCAACCGCTCCGACCAGAAGGTCCTTCGCATGCGACCAGGCGAAACCCTCGGCGGCTGGTCGCTGACCTCGGTGCAGCCCCGCGAAGTGACGTTCAAGCAGGGCAATCGCAGCGAGGTGCTGGCGCTGCAGCGACCGGGCGGGACCAGTGCACCGGCGGGATTGCCTGCCCCTGAGCCCCTGCCGACGGCGGCGGCAAACTAACGATGCCGACCACGGCCAGCACGACGTCGTTCGCGCCCTTCGTGCCGCGCTCGACGCCGAAGAACGGCGAATCGGACGGGCTCTGAGTGGACTATCGGGTCGTGGGAGAGAGGAACTCGGACGCCGATCTGTGTTCGTACCGACCGCTTGGCCCCACGAAACGGAAAATTAACATCATAGCGTCGAACATTTGTGCCAATACGGAGGTAGGTGGCGCAGATGTGCAGATTCGCCGCGCGCTCCGCTTTTCCTCAGAGCCGAACTGTACTTAATCTTACGATTCTGGCGTCGAGAGATAGACCTTGAGATCAAAATCTACCCCGGACACAGACTTGGTCTCCGACGATCCTTTTTATTCGGTCGTCGGCGATAGCATTCAGGGAAGTTACATCCCAGCGGGTTCGGCAGGCTCGTCATCGGGAGGGACAACGACCGGCTCGGTCTTGTCGGTAACCGCGGGCGGCATCATCATCAATCTCGTTCTGGACGCCGCAGCGCAAGCTGCACCCGCGAGCTTCAAAAGCGGCTTGCAGCAGGCGGTCGCGATCCTGGCAGCCAACATTACCGACAAAATCACCGTTAATATCAATATCGATTACAGTGGCACTGGGGGCGGTGCCGCGGCCGGGCCCGACAACGGTCTCTACGAGAATTATTCGTGGGTTCACTCTGAGTTGGTGAACAACGCCAGCTCAGGCGACACGACGTTCAACAGCCTTCCGAGCGGGACAGCGATCCAGGGGCAGTCGAACGTCGCTGTCTGGAATGCGCAGCTGAAGCTTTGGGGTATCATTGGTGCCAACGACACCACGACCGACGACGCCAGCGCGAAATTCTCAACTGACATCAATCCAAATCTATTGGTCGGTGTCGCGCTTCACGAACTGACCCATGCGATCGGCCGCGTGCCGTATGGGGCAGCGCCGGATGTCTTCGATTTCTATCGTTTCACGAGTCCAGGCGTGCAGCTGTTTTCCGGTGCGCAGACCGCGCCGGCCGCCTATTTCTCGCTGGACGGGGGTAACACCAAGCTGGCGGATTACGGCCAGTCTTCCGATCCGAGCGACTTCCTAAACAGCGGTGTGCAGGGGCCCAATGATCCCTTCAATGAATACTATACCGGCAGCACTATTCAGAGCCTAACGGCAATCGACCTGAGGCAACTCGATGCTTTGGGATTTCATACGCAGCCCGTTCTGCCTGATTTGACCGCCTCGTTCGACAGCGTCAGCAGCACGACGATTGCGGCGGGCGGGAGCACTAACGTTGACTTCTGGGTGGTGAATTTTGGCAAGGCCGCCGCTGCCGCGTCGATCTCGGGCCTCTATCTGTCGACCGACGCGACGATCACGACTGGAGATACGCTGCTGACGACGGTGGCCTCGCCAGGGCTGTCGGCNGCCGCGTCGATCTCGGGCCTCTATCTGTCGACCGACGCGACGATCACGACTGGAGATACGCTGCTGACGACGGTGGCCTCGCCAGGGCTGTCGGCGAACGGGGCGACGGGCTATTACGATCACCAGACTGTCTCGCTGGCGCTTCCCGCCAATCTGGCACCCGGCACTTACTACATCGGCGGAATCGCGGACTACAAYAATGCAGTTCCGGAGAGCAACCAGGTCAACCACAATCACAATGTTACGCAGATCACAGTGACAGGGCCGGCTCTRCCTGATTTGACYGCSTCGTTCGACAGYGTCAGCAGCACGACGATTGCGGCGGGCGGRAGCACKAACGTTGACTTCTGGGTGGTGAATTTTGGCRAGGCYGCCGCTGCCGCGTCGGTCTCGGGCCTCTATCTGTCGACCGACGCGACGATCGATACTGGAGATACGCTGCTAACGACGGTGGCCTCGCCAGGGCTGTCGGCNCGGGCCTCTATCTGTCGACCGACGCGACGATCGATACTGGAGATACGCTGCTAACGACGGTGGCCTCGCCAGGGCTGTCGGCGAACGGGGCGACGGGCTATTACGATCACCAGACTGTCTCGCTGGCGCTTCCCGCCAATCTGGCGCCCGGAACTTATTACATCGGCGGAATCGCGGACTACAATAATGCAGTTCCGGAGAGCAATCAGGTCAACCACAATCACAATGTTACGCAGATTACTGTTGTTGCCGCATCGCACCAGGCGCCGGACACGACTAGCGGCGGTTTAGACCACCCCGATTCCGGATTTCATTTTGTCGACCCGACAGGACACTTCATTATAGTCTGACCTCTTTGGGGGCCTATGTTGGGTTGGTGGTCTGCAGGCGTGGTTGTTACCCCTATCCATCTGTAATGACCAACTGGTGGTTAAGCTATGTCTTTGATCTATCGTTGATATGCAGCTTGAGAGCCGCATGAACGTCCCCGGCCGCCTTCGCCGTCTCATTCATGGCTGGTCTGCGAACGGGGTCCAGATGCTGCTTGGCCTGACCCAGCAGCTCGTTTTGATTCCGGCGTTTTTGCATTTCTGGACCAGTGATCTCCTTGCGGCATGGCTCGCACTGTATGCAGCCGGAAGCCTCGTCGTCGTCGCCGATGCCGGCCTGCAGCTTCGCGCCATCAACCGCTTTCTCGCGTTCAAGGCTTGCGTCGATTGCGACGGACGCACGGCAACTTTCTACGCACGCATGATGCGGCTCTATCTGGGGATCGTCGTGGGACTCGGCGTCTTGCTGGTTGCGGGCACCGAGCTGTTTCCGCCGGCTGCAGTCCTCGGGTTTCACAAGACCGAGAGCTTCAATGTCGCGCTGATCGTCATCACTGTTGGCACGCTGCTCGCTCTGCCGGCCAATCTCGTCTCTGGGCTCTATCGCGCGCGCGGCAAGTACAGTCGCGCCGTGTGGTCGCAGAACGTCGCGCTGCTGGTTGGACAGATCGGACAGCTCATCGCGGTTGCATGGCTCGGCAGCCTCCTTGCGGTCGCGATTACCTTCGTCGCGATGCAGATCCTGTTCGCGTTGTTCCTGACCGTCTATGACGCGCCGCGCCAGCTGCCATTCCTGAAGCGGGGACGCGCGGTCGCCTCGCGGTCCTGGCGATGGAAAGCCGGGCAATTGCGTCTTGCGCTGCCATTCGCCGTGGCCAATCTAACGGAGATCGCGCTCGCCAATGCGCCGATGCTGCTGGTCAGCGCGATGGTTGCCGATCGCGTGGCGGTCGCGCAATGGGGCTTGATCCGCGTTATCTCGGGCTTTCTGCGGGGCGTCTGCATCCAAATGACATTGCCGATCGGCGCTGAACTCGGCCACGATTTTGCGATCGGCGACGTGGTGCGGTTGCGCGGCCTCTACGCCTATGGATCTCTGTTCATCACCGCGATGGCCAGCCTGATCGTTGGCGGGCTGCTGCCGTTCTGGTCGGACTTCTTCGCATTGTGGACGCATGACAGCATTCCGAACGATGCGGCGCTCACCTTCACGCTGCTGATAGGTTCAGCGGTCGTCGCGCCTTCCCTGATGGCTCTTGGCTTGGCCAATCACAGCAACCGGGGTTATCTCTTGGTGCGGACAAAGGGAGTGCAGCTGGGCGTTTTCCTGGTTTTGTCGGCGGTGCTGATTCCCTGGCTCGGTCCGCTCGGTGCCGCAATCGCGATCGTCGCGAGCGATCTGCTGACCCAGTTCGGAATCCTGACGCTCGTGATCGTGCGCCAGACGCTGAGTCATCCGGTCCGCCACGTGCTGGTCCTAATCGCGACCATGGCCACGATCGTGCTCGGTGGATGGGGCCTCGGCGTAGCGATCCGGGATATTGTGCCGGGGGCGGGGCTGCTGCGTTTCATTGCGGAGTGTGCGATCTGGCTTGTCGTCGTTTCTGTCGCGGCCAGTCCGCTTCTGATGGAACGGGTGCGTGCGCGGGTGCTGGCGGCGGTGCCGAACTAGCGCATCCGGCCATTGGTCATTCCTGCTCCCGTAAAAGTCAGTAGATCTGGGGATAACGGCGGTATCGCAGCCGGCTCAGGTGCCGGGCGAGCTGGCGATGACCCTCGTCGATCCGCTCGGCGAAATAAGCGAGCCGCTCCTTGCCGGCTGCGGCGAGTCGGCTGCGCTCTTCCGCCGAGCCGACCTTGACGATGGCTGCGGCGAGCGATGCGGGATCGTCGTAGTCGAACAGGACGGCGGCATCGCCGGCCTGCCCCTTCAAGGCTTCCGGATAGATGACAGGCGTTCCGACCGCCCAGGCTTCTAAGGGGGGGAGGTTGGTGGGGCCGAAATAGGTAGCCATCACCAAGGCATTTGCAGCTCGATAGAGGGCGGCAAGCTCGGCGGAGGGGACGAAGCCAAGGATACGGACGGAATCTTCAAGCTTGTGATGGGTGACGAGTGCCTCGAAAGTGGATCGTGCACCAGGATCGGAGCCGCACAGCACCAGCGTATGGCTTTGCCCTTGATCTCTCAGCAGGCGCATCGCGAGCAGGATGGTCGCATGGTTCTTATGCGACCAAAATTGTGCAGGGTAAAACAGATAGCCGGGCTCCAAGCCGTATCCGCTTAAAATCGCAGAATCCTGTTCCCGTGTTGCCTCGTCCGCGTTCGCTCGGGTTACGTAAGGGGATGGCGAAAGAGGAATGCAAACGGCGCGGCCCCGCGTCATCGCATAACGGAAACATAATTTATCGATGAGCTCGTCGGCGTTCGTGATGACAAGGGCGGCTTTAGAGCAAGCGCTGCGCCAAACGATTTCCCGTCGCTCGAACTGGGCGAATTCGCGTACCTCATCGAATTCCGGGCTATCACGGTGGCAACCATCGAAGATCGTGATGATGAACGGCAGCTTGTAAAGCACCAGATTCCAGTTGGAGGTGGTGGTGAAGTAGACGATGTCGACCCCGGCGTTCCTCAGCTTTCTCTCGAATGGCGCGCAGGCGCGCATGGTGTATTGCAGGAGATCGAACGGTCCGAGATATTTGAGGAACAAGAACAGGCGATCGAGCCAGTTGAGTTTCAGATACACGGCGGTGATGCCGAGGTCGGCAAGGATCGCCACGTTGTCGCGCAACGTCGTGAATACGGTCACCTCCAGGTCGGTGGTGCCGGCCCAGTCGCGCATCCAGATGATGTCGGTGAGCGACTGCTGGAAGCCGCCGCCCACGTCGAGCGGCAGCTCTAGGAATACACCAATGTGATACCGTTTCATCTTTCAGCGCCCACTCGTGTTTGCAACTTCGGCAGCAAGGCGTCGTGGCTGGTCAATCGAAACCTGCTGGAGTTTTGACGTCGTGCCGACTTTGAATGGACACCCGTAGTACTTTTGGCGTGATTGGTAGGCAAGCAACCTCACGGCGAGCATGGCGTCGTCTTCGATCAACGCTAGCCTAGTTGCCAGACTGACGCTGCGGCGAACGATTGCTTCTGCAGTTGCTCACCGAATCTGAAGTGCCCGAGTGTTCTCTCCGGACCCTCAAACAAAAAAGGCGCCGTTAAAGTGACATGGCGTCTCTTATGCGCAGTCACTTTGGCTATTTTGATCCATACCGTCAAGGACGAAGGGGCTCGCGGCTTTCAGCTCACAAAGCGAAGAATGTCCTCGATTCGCTTCCTGAATGTGTGGGTCGCAAGTGTCCGCGCCTGTCCTGCGGCAGCAATTGCGGAGCGCTCGTCTTCGTTCTCAAGGTAGCGATCGATCAGCGTGAGACAGTCATCGACCGTGTGCCAAGCCGCGACCTCGCTGCCTACATCGAACAGCGTGTGGAGATTGTCCTTGAAATCCGTCAGCAGGAACGTGCCGACGCCGGTCGCCTCGAACAGCCGCGCGTTGCCGGCCTCACGGCCAGCCTGGTCGATGTGCGAATTGAGCGTCAGGCGCGAGGCCCGGAGCGCCTGGTACATCTCCACGCCCCAGACCTCGCCCTGGTAGCAGCGATGCAGCGGCGAGGAGGCGGGCAGGGTGTGCAGGCCACTGCCATAGAGCTTCAGGTCGTATTTCCGCGCCACCGCTTCGAGCTGTGCGACCCGCTGCTGGTGATCCGCCGACACCGCGCCGACGAAGGAGATGTCGACGTTGCGTTCGGGCGCGGGCGGAAGACGGTCGAGGATTTCAGGTTCGAAGGCCAGATGAACCACCTCGGACCTGACGCCGACGCCGCGGAAGGACTCAACGATCCGCAGAAGCTGCGAGATCATCAGGTCGTAGGCCGACCAATCCGCGCCGCGCGAGGGGAGGATGCCGACCTGCCCGATAAGTTTCGGCCGCCCGATGCCCTTGATCTGCCGCGCCAGGCGCGCGTCGATGTAAAAGACGTCCTGGTTCAGGACGAGGTCCGGCTTGAATTCCTCGATCTGTGCCAGCAGGATCTTCTCCGCCTGCGCATCCAGTCGCGGGCTCAAGCCTACCTTGCGTGCCAGCGGCCTCAGGATCGGCTTGAATGGCGCGATCATGCGCTGAAGCGAGCCGGGCATCGTTCGCCCTTGAGCCTGCTTGCCGGGCTCCGGTGGCTGTTCGCAGGGGAGCCCGTGTTCGCGCGCCCATGCCGCCCGCATCCAGGAATTGTTGACGTGAATGTCGGCGGCGACGTGGCCCGCAGCGGTGAAGTTGCGTGAGTAGAAATCGGCAACGCCAAACAGGCTGGCATTGCGCGCCGCCATCTGCGTCGCGTAGGTCGCGCCGGCAAGATCGGGCGTGCGGCGGTACAGCCAGGTCAGGAAGCGCGGATAGTCGGCGTTGAGGATGAGGACACGCATCTGGCTTGGTTTCGGCTCTTTCGCATTGATTGAGTCTATGCCAAGAGCCGGGGTCTGATCAACGGCGACGTCGGCGATCCGCAGCAGCGGTTGTCTTCGGCAGTCTGCGCTTGTATATCAGTAATACAAGATCTGCGTGCGGGGTGCGCGGTCTCTGCTTTAGGGGTGTACAACAGGCTGCGTGCCGGGAAAGGCCCGAGTTGTCAAACGAAATTGATCCCCTCCTCGAGCAGGAAGCTCGGCGCATCGCTAACGAGATGGGAAATCCGAAGGTCACTGAAATCGAATGTGACATCTATTTCGGTCGTCGCCCCGGTGCTCTGTCGCCTGATACGTCCAGCAAGATATTGTATGCATATTCGGTGGCTCGACTGGTTGCGCGGAAACTACTCTGATGCGTGTTTTTGCCTTATCGGTCGCTATTTTGGTTATCTATCTGCCGCTGGCATTTTTTCTGAACGAACGGCCGGGAGCAGACGCGAATATCTTGCGCGGGCCGTTCATTCGGTATGAGAACACATACGCTTTCAGAGTCTATCCTGTGGTTCCCGGTTCGACGCCGGACGACAAGGACCACGTCGAACAGTCGACCTTGCAGCTATGCGAGAATGGAAAGCCGCTGGGGCCAGCGCACAGCGTGCACGGGGATGTGACGGCGATCGGGCGAGGTCACTATTCGTACTGGCGATCTTACGAGACGGTGTTGCTCTTCTCGACCAGCGACAACAGCGATCCAAACACAAACGGGCGTACATACAGTGTGGCCGATCCGGGCGCACTGGATCCATATCGCGCGCAACGGCGACGCAAGAGCCAATAGAGCGGCTTAGGCTTTCTCCGGTGGAGGCATCAGGTGGTCACCCGTGTGATCTGGGAAGGTTTGCCCGAGCCTGCATTTGGTGAAGGTCGCCGGTCTGAAACATTTCACGCGGTGTCAAATACAGCAGCAGGAATAGAAGACCTCCGCCGTGCGAAAGCATGACGGTCGTAAGTGGGACGTTCAGGAACGCTTGGGTAAGGACGCCGCTCGAGATCAGGATGACCCGATCAGGCAATCCCGCCGAAAGGCGATTGCCGACTGCTATGACGAGACCGCAAGCTAACGCTGAGAATGGTGCGAAAAACGTGCCTACGGAAGCTACGCCTTCTGTCGCAAACAGCGAGGCATTGAAGTAACCGCCAATACCGAAAAAGTTGTAGATCACCACGCTCAGCGGTTCGGTATATGGACAGGGCACGAACGCTTTAAGGAACTGCACCTGACAGAAGTGGGTGGGTTCGTGGGTCGAGAAAAAAAGATTGTAGTAGTCCATCGCCAGCGAGGGAATCGCAACCATCCTGAAGTTCACTAATGCAAAGAGGGCATTCGCGCTGTAGGGCAGTATGCCTTGGCGGACGGGCAAGAAAATCAGTAGCCCGAACAGGATCGGAACGAAAATGGACAACACAATAGTGGCCCTGGCGTCGACAAACCTCGAAACGACGGTCAGGCCGATGAGCCAGATCGGAGCAAATAGCGATGCTTTTGAAAGTGTGATCGGATAGATGAGCAGTATGAGGAATATAACCAGGCTTGCTCGCCACAGATTCTTGCGTAGCGCGAAGCAGGCGAATGCGAACGGAAGCAATGTGCTCGATGTAATGGTGAGGAGGTAGCTCAGCGGCTTCGGGAATTCCAAGTCGCCGCGAAACTCGTAAATTCGCCCGACGCTGACCAACCTGAAATTGTACCAAGCGCCAACCATGATGACCGCAATTGATGCGACAACGATCAATGTTAGACATTGGTTGGCAGTGCGCGCGGATAGCCGGATCGCTCGATGGACGGGTTCATTGATGAGCAAGGCGGGCAGCAGAAATGACAGAGCGGAAACCGCTGCGGAGAGGCCTGTCGGCGTATGATTATAGGGGAGGTCCGAGAACGAGTTTAGCCACAGGTAACCCAAGATCATGATGTAGAGATAGAAGCCGATGGCATATCCCAAACTAAACCGGGCAAGGCCGAACAGGTAGGACGTGCAGGCAAAGGCGATTGTAACCGACGTGGCAAGCCACAACGACCCAGAGTAATAACTGATGTGAAATTCGGGATATAGGAGCGCGACGCAAACGAGGGACAAGCAGCACGCCGCGCTGCAAGCGTACGCAAGGATGGCGATCTGCTTTGTGTCGAGCTTTTGGAGAGACATTTTTCCGTTCAGTCGGTGCCCAAGCGCTCTGGCTAACGCAATTTATCTGTGCCTTCAATCTATTTTGAACGGACGTTTCGCCGTGCGTCTTGTGCAAGAGCCGGCATTTTACTGGCGTCCTAATTGATGTAGTAGTATCCGACGTCTTGATCGGTCAGGAAATCACATGCTCGGCGCTGAGAGCTACTCCAATTAGGTTCGGCGTCGCGATACCTGTAGATCTCTCCAAGCGAGACCAGCCTGAAGTTGTAATATGCCCCGACGGTGGCGGCGGTCCCGATCAGAATGATGCAGCCCAACAGACGCTCGAAAGTCTGTGGGGATAATGTCAGCAATCGCGGCATGGTTGGTTGGTAGAGTGCCGGCAACAGGAATGCCACGGCGGAGGCCGCCGCCGAGAGGCCGCTCAGGCGATGGTTGTACTCGAGCTCGGTGAAGTTGTTCAGCCAGAGATAGCCGGCGATCATGACAAAAAGGTAGTAGCCGGCAAAATAGCCGAAGCTGAACTGGGCGCGAACGAACAAGACGGCGAACGCTGCGACCGTGGCAATCGCCGCGGGTAGCCTCTCGTTGTCGAAGATAATGTGGTAGACGGGGGTAGATCCGCGCGACGCAGATCAGCGAGATGCTGCCTAGGGCCAGATGGCACAGGATGAGCAGCGCCACGCCGCGATCGCTACGACGCCAGCGGATCACGCCTTCGGTCTGATATTCTTCAGTATCGACGGGAAGCCCCATTGAGCGGTACAAATATCTTATTCAAGCCGGAGGTACAACGTCGTGGAGAGCTTGGTTGTCAGTTATCGAGCGTCGGGCCCCGGCGAGGGCATATGGAGCTTCCCCATTGAACCTGCATGTTGGGCGTCTAATATGAAATTCGTCCAAAAAAGGAGGCTGCCCGGTCAAACTGGGCAATGGCATAGGAATGGCCGAGCAGATTGATCCCCGTATTGAACCGGAGACTAGGCGCATCGCATCCGAAATGGGAATGCCGGTGGTGACTGATGCCCAGTGGGACGTCTTCTTTGGTCGCCGTATCGGGGTGCTGTCGCGTCAGGCGTCGAGCAAGATGATTGCCGCTTATGCTGCGGCGCAGGCGATCGCGCGAAAGGATGACTGATGCGCGTCTTGCTCGCCGTTTTTGCCCTGCTGGCAATTTATGTTCCTGCTGCTCTCGTTCTAAACATGCTCTCGCATCCGGAAGGAACGATTCTGTCCGGACCCTTTGTTCGGTACGCAAACTCGAACGCCTTCATTAGTCATCCCGTGCTTCCTGGCGCAATTGCGGACGACGAGGATCATCGGGAGCAATCGACCTTGGCTCTGTACGAGGACGAGAAGCTACTCGGGCCGGCGCATAGCGCAAACGTTGATGTGCAGATTGGTGGCCGAGGACACTATTCGTTTTGGCGTCACGGCTCGAACTTGCTCCTCTTCTCGACCAGCGACAATAGCGACCCCAATACGAACGGTCGAACATACCGAGTCTCTGATCCGAAGGCGCGCGATCCGTATCAGGCGCAACGTCGATAGTGGTTCTCCTAATTTTGAAGCGCCGGCGCACGTCGTTCAAGAAGCTGGATCTTTGGGATCGAGTTTGAATATGTCTCGTGGCATCAAATACCAAAGTAGAAAAGTAAAAGCCGCACCTTGAGAAAGCAGCGTCGTCGTGAATGGAATATTCAGGAAGGCCTGGGCGATAACGCCACCGGAAAGAAGGATGAAGCGGTCGGGCAATCCGGTCGATACTATCCGACCGCGCTGCCGCTGCTTCAGGCCGATGCGCGATTCGGTCACACGGCGCCGGGACCAGGCCAGCATCCTGTCGCTGCCGATTTGTGCCGAAATCACGCCGGCGCAGCAGGAGAGCGTGATCCGGCTCGTGCGCGAATTCGTATAGCCACGGCGGCGTGCTGTTGCGCGCGGGATTTATTGATTTTTCTCAAGGGCTTGTGCGCCAGGCGCGTTGTATTTCGGGCAAGGGTTCCCGAGCCCATTGCGGGCCCGCAGTGCATTCAAAACTAGCCTCCAGCGGCGGGAATGTTTAGAAGCGGCCGTGTCAGGCCGGAAGGCCGGTCGGGTGGCCCCGGCCAGAGGGGAACAGGAACTTTGCGAAAGGTACTTTTGACGGGTGCGGGTGGGTTCATAGGATCGCACCTCGCGGAAGAGCTGGTCCGACGCAATGTCGCGGTGCGCACGTTCGTGCACTACAACAGCGCGGGTTCCTACGGCTGGCTCGATTCCTCGTCGCCCGAGATCCGCAAGGAGTTCGACGTCTTCGCCGGCAATGTTTGCGACCCCAACGGCGTGCGCACGGCGATGAAAGGATGCGATGCGGTGCTGCATCTCGCCGCGCTGATTGCGATTCCCTATTCGTATCACTCGCCCGACACCTACGTGGAAGCCAACATCCGCGGAACCCTCAACGTTCTGCAGGCAGCGCGCGATCTCGGCGTCGAAAAGGTGATCCATACGTCGACCAGCGAGGTCTACGGTACCGCTCAATTCGTTCCGATCACCGAGGAGCATCCGCTGCAGGGCCAATCGCCTTACTCCGCGACCAAGATCGGCGCCGACCAGCTTGCATTGTCATTCGAGCGTTCATTCGGCACACCCGTGACCGTGGTGCGGCCCTTCAACACGTATGGCCCGCGGCAATCGGCCCGCGCGGTGATCCCGACCATCATCACCCAGATCGCGGCAGGCGCGCGCAAGATCAAGCTCGGCAGCATCCATCCGACCCGCGACTTCAACTTCGTCGCCGACACCGTCGGTGGCTTCCTGGCGGCACTCGATTCCAGGGCCGGCATTGGCGAGGTCATCAATATCGGCAGCGGCTTCGAGATCTCGATTGGCGACACCGCGAACCTGATCGCCGAGCTGATGGGCGTCGAGATCGAGATCGAGCATGACGACGTTCGCGTGCGCCCCGGGCGCAGCGAGGTCGAGCGGCTATGGGCCTCCAACGCCAAGGCGCAGAATCTGCTGGGCTGGTCGCCGCGTTTCGGCGGCGTCGACGGCCTTCGCAAGGGTCTTGAACAGACCATCGCCTGGTTCACCAAGCAGGACAATCTCGCCCGCTATCGCGTCAATACCTATACGTTGTGAGCACCATGAGCATGTCCTCCGCGCAAGCGAGCCCGAACCGTCCCGCCATGCTTGACGTCAAGCCGGTGCTCGACGCCGTCGATGCCGCGCTCGGCTCGGCCCAGCGTCCGGTCGAACTGCACGAGCCGCGGTTCGGGGATCGCGAGCGCGAGCTGGTGCTCGACTGCATCGATACCAACTGGGTGTCGTCGGCCGGCAAATACGTCACCCGTTTCGAGGACATGGTGGCGGAGGCGACCGGCTCGCGCCACGCGGTTGCGATCGTCAACGGCACCGCGGCGCTGCATGCGGCTTTGGTGCTGGAGGGCGTCGAGCCTGACGACGAGGTGTTGCTGCCCTCGATCACCTTCGTCGCCACCGCCAACGCCATCAGCCATGCCGGTGCAGTGCCTCACTTCGTCGACTCGACCTGGGACACGCTGGGGCTCGACCCGCGTGCGCTCGAGGCCCATCTCGATGCAATCGCCGTGCAGCGGAACGGCGCCTGGGTGAACAGGCACACGGGTCGCCGGCTTCGCGCCGTCGTTCCCGTGCACATTTTCGGACATCCCGTCGACATGGCTGCGCTCGGCGCGGTCGCCGCCCGCTACGGCCTCGTCATCGTCGAGGATGCGACCGAGTCGCTGGGCTCGCGCCTGAACGGCAAGGGCTGTGGCACGTTCGGCCATTCCGCGGTGTTGAGCTTCAATGGCAACAAGATCGTCACAACAGGCGGCGGCGGCATGATCGTGACCGACGACGAGGCGCATGCCCGCCATGCCCGGCATTTCACGTCGACGGCAAAGAAGGCCCACGCCTGGGCGTTCGAGCACGACGAAATCGCGTACAACTACCGCCTGCCCAACATCAATGCCGCGCTCGGTTGCGCGCAGATGGAGCGGCTTGCCGGAATGGTCGCGGCCAAGCGTGTGCTCGCAAAACGTTATCTCGATGCCTTCAGCGATTTCCCCTGGGCGCGCATCTATCGCGAGCCGAAGGGGGCCGAGAGCAATTACTGGCTCAATACGCTGGTGCTTGACCGCGACTATGCCTCCGAGCGCGACCGCTTGCTTCAGGCCCTGCACGGCCACGGCATTCGTGCGCGCCCGCTGTGGACGCCGATGCATCTGTTGCCGATGTACCGCGACTGTCCACGCGCGGCGCTTCCCGTCGCCGAGGACATGAATACCCGCTGCATCAACCTGCCGAGCAGTCCGTTCCTGGCCGAAAGCGCGAACGAGCGCTGATGTCCCGGATCGTTTTCTTCACGATTCACAGCACGACGGCCTGGTGGAAGTACCTGGCCTCGCGCATGGAGTTTGCCGACGCGGTCGTGCTCAGCGATCTGCGCGACGACGGCGACTATTCGCTGGTCGACGATTTCTACCGTTTCGCAGACCGCGGCGATGCCGCGGCCGCAGCGCTCGACCGGTTCGGCCAGGACGGATGCGCCGACATCATCCTGCGCTGCCGGGTGCTCAGGAGCATCGATCGCGATGTCGCGCTCAGGATGATCGGCGGCATGGCGCAGGCGATCGAGAAGGCTTTTGACAAACTTGCCCCCGAGCTGGTCATGACCTTCACCATCGACCGCTACGTCATGGACGTGATGGAGCGCATCGCGCGGCGGCGCGGTATCGACTTCCTGGAGATGACGACCTCGATCATCCCGGATCAGGTGATGCTGATGCGGCGTGGAAAGCCGATCTGGCTGCGCGAGCCCTCCACGGAGGACATCGACGCGGCGGTCGGTCAGCTCTGCAGGGAAGATTTCGCGCCGGCCTATGTGCGCGACGCCAAGCGCTTTTCGCTCGCCAGGTTCTGGAAAATTTACGGCTACTACACGCTGCGCGGCGCCTACTTCAACGTCTGGCGCTTTCTCAAGCGCGACCGCTACAATTGTCACTATCTCGACGCGCTGAAGCGGCTGAAGCACAAGGTGCGCATGCGCGACGTCACCGTGCTCGGGTTGCTCGATCACGGCTGGGACAAGCGGCTCGCCGAAGTGGATCGCGAGCGACGGGTGTTCCTCGGGCTTCAGCTGTTCCCCGAAGCTTCGATGGACTACTGGCTCGAATCGCAAGCCATGCTCGCGCATGACGATGTGTTGGTGCGCTATTGCGAGGTGCTCGGTCGGGCCGGCTACCGCATCTTCGTCAAGGACCATCCGTTGCAATTCGGTTTTCGTCAGCGCGAGCTGTTCGAGCGCTTGGCGAAGCTGCCGGGCGTGGTGCTGGTGCCTTACGACGTGCCCGCGAATCTGCTGATCGGGAAGTGCGCGGTGTCGGTCACGTTCACCGGCACGATCGGCTTCCAGGCGGCACTCGCCGGGCTGATTTCCGTCGCGACAGAGCCTTATTACGCGACCGGGCAGCACTTCGTGCACATCCGTGACACAAACGAGATCGACGGTCTCGCCGAGCGGCTGGCGCGATGGCATTCCCCTGACGATCTCGCGACGACGCGCCGCGCAATCATGCGGCACCTGGCGTCGATCAGCGTCGAGGGCGACTATTTCGGCTGGCGCAAGTTCGACCCTGATAACGAGGCCCTGCGGGCTTCAGTCGAGCCGCTGGCGCGTTCGTTGAATGCGCATTTGCCACGCTTCATAAAATCCTGCAGAGCCGTCGCTTGACGATCCCGCGGGGAATGCACTTGCAACCGATGTCGTCGTCCGGCGGAGATGGAAACAGCGCGATGCGGCCTCGTCTGCTCGATCTCGTGACGCGTCCGGCGGTTGCCGGCACGGTCGCAGCGCTGGTGCTGCGCGCGTTGACGCTGGCGAGCCGCTTTCTGCTGTCGCTGCTTCTGGCGCGCATGTTGTCGCCGGCGGAGATGGGGCAATATGGCTTGCTGACCGCGGCGCTGGCCTTCGCGTTGTTTATGGTGGGTCTGGAGTTCTATTCCTACACCCTGCGCGAACTGGTGCCGGCGAGCCCCGAGCAACGCGCGCGCATCATTGCGGACCAGATGGGGCTTGGCGCCGTGGCGCTCCTCGCGATCGGGATCGTGGTGGCGGGTGCGATTGCCACGGGCTCCTTTCCGGCGCGTCTAGCGCCGTGGTTCATCCTGATTCTCGTCACCGAGCACGTTTCGCTGGAGGCGACGCGAATCCTGATCATCACCTGGCGGCCGGTTCGCGCCTATATCGGCGTGTTCCTGCGCGGTGGAATCTGGGTGTATATGATCGCCGCGCTGATGTTCGCGGTGCCGTCGACGCGCATGCTGGAGACCGTGCTGGTCTGGTGGGCTCTGGGCGGCGTGTTGTCGATCGCCTTTTCCGCGTTCTCGCTCTCCGAGCTGCCATGGCGCGAACTCAGCGGCTACCGGCCGGATGTCCGGAATATCCGCGCGGGCCTTCGGGTCGCACGCCCCTTCATGCTGACGGCGGCGGGAGCGCTGGTCATCTCTTATGTCGACCGCTTCGTCATCGATGCGTTCGTTGGACGTGATGCGCTCGGCATCTACACGTTCTATTCCACGATTCTGATCGGGCTGTTGTCGCTGGGCGGCTCGGTGTCGCACCAGTTTCTACCGAAAGTCATTGCAGGCTACGCGGCAGGCCCGGACGCCTATCGCGCGTCGCTGCGCTCGTTCTTCTGGTCGATGCTGGCGCTGGTTTCCGCGACCATGATCCTGTCTGCTTCTGCCATGGGGCCGATGCTGGCATTGCTCGGACTCTCCACCTACGCGGCCAACGTCGGCGTGTTCTACGCCATGCTGCCAGGGATATTCCTTCGCATGCTGGCGGATGTCCCCTCTTATGCGCTCTATGCAGCGCGTTCGGACAGATATCTCCTGATCTGCAATCTCGGGTCGGCGGTGGTCTCGACGACGTTGAACGTGGCGCTGATTCCCGTGCTCGGCATCTACGGTGCCGCACTTGCCGGAGGAGTTGCCAGCGCCGCGCTGTTCATCTCCCTGCTGGGATTCGCCATCCACAGGATGCGCGAGAGCTTCAGGGAACCGGGTGCGACCGTAGCCATCGGTCTTCCCACCGATCCGGACATGCTTTATCCGTGAGGATCCGCTCGTGCGTAAGCTTTTCAGGGCAGTCTCATTTTCCAGCAAAAGGGGTGCCCTTTGATCGTTGATTTGCAGCAGCGGCGCATTCCTTTGCTTGGCTTCCTCGCTTCGCCCGCCATTCTGATAACCGTGATCTGGCTCGGGGCGCTCCTCGCCGTCGCCGTCGGGCCGATCGACTATCCGGGGCAACCGTCCGCGGCCGTGGTGACGCTGGTTGCGTTTGGGCTGGCGATCTTTCTGTTGTCTTATCATGGGGGCAAGCTCGCCTTCGATCGTTGGTTTGCGCGCAGGAAGGCCTCGTCACCGCTCTCCGCTCGGACGCTCAACTACGTCACCTCCGCCGTTTCGCTGTTCGGCATCGTCGGCATCGCGCTGGTGGCGCTCGATCGGACGCTCCTTAGCGGCGTGAGCAACGGCAGCTATGCCGAGTTGCTTCGCTGTGCGCCGGGACTGGTCGACACGGTCGCGATCAAGCGCACGCCGCTGCTCTACGGTGGCTACGCGATATTCTCCTTCGGCTTCGTTTCCGTGGTCCTGTTTCTGCTGAAGGGCGAGGAAATCAGGGGATGGGCCGCAGCGTTGGCGCAGCTCTCCATCGTGTGTCCGGTCGGTTACGCGCTGCTCTACTCAGGACGGATGCCGATCCTGTTCATTCTCGTTCTCGTGGCGATGGCGATGCTGGTGCGGCTTGCGCAGGGACGAACGCTCCTGCCGCGCGGCCATTATCTTCTGCTCAAGACCGGCATCATCGTGGCATTGTTTGCGGTCTATTCCAGCGCGATCTGGACCACCAGACAAAGCTTTTGCATCCGAATGTCGCCTCTGATCACGGAATTGCAGCAGGAGAAGGATCGGCGTGACACAGTTGCGGCGGAGCAGGGACCAGCCGCACCGGCGGACACGCCGCGGCCCAAGCCCGGCGCACTCATCTCGGCGGATCAGCTGAACAAACGTGTTGCCGAGGCGCAGGCGCTTCCGCCGCCGGCCTCCAGCCCAAGCTCGACGGAAGCCGTTCTGGCGATGATGCTGGAAGCCTGGAATGTTAAGCCGCGCGGCTACGTGACCTCGGCGCTCGAATCCAGGCATCTGTCGGCGCGTGAAGCCATGATCGGCCTCAGCACCTATTTCTACCTGACCCATGGCGTGCGGACGGTCGATATCGTCTGGAAGGCCCGCGATAAATTCACGCCCCATTGGGGGGTGTACGAAGTCGGCGTGCTGTCGCCGCTGCTGCGGATTTTCTTCCCGGCCAGCGATCACGTTGCCGCCATGGAGGCCGAACAGCGAACCGTGCTGATCTACGGCTTCTTCCCGAGCGCCTGGGCAGCGGCCTTCATCGATTTCGGTCTCGTCGGTGCAATGATTTACGTGGCGATCTGGGGAGCGGTGGCGGGCTGGAGCGCGGCTGGAAGCAGGCTTTCCGGTCTGATGACGCCTCCGCTGCTGCTGGTGTTCGTGCTCGCCAGCATTCTTCTCAGTCCCGTTCAGGGCCCTCTCGGCATGGCCAATTCAGCGCTGGTGCTGATGTCGATGCTGGCGATCGGCCTGATGCTTGATCTGGCCAAGCTCCGGGCGCGGGCACCGGAAGACGTCGGCAAGCTCGAGGCCGACAGGCCGACGGTCTGATTTCAAGACGCGGAGACGTTCCGCAGCCAGGCGACGGTCGCGGCGACGCCTTCTTCCATGGTGCAGGGAAGCGGACCGCAGACCGTTGCGGTCGGCCCGAGATCGAACTGATACTGTGTGAGCACGTTGTTGAGGCGGAATGAATTGAAGGGAAACCGCTTCAATCCGATCGCGTTGATCGCATCGCCGCAAAGCCCCAGCGTGCGGGCGATGCTGCGCGGCAGGTGTGGAATCGGACGCGCACCGAAGGCTCGCTGAAATGCGTCGCTCCATGCGATCAGGTCGATCGGCGTGTAGTCGGCGAGATAGAACGTCCGGCGATGGATATGATCCGCTGGTACGCTGAGCAGACGCCAATACTGGAACGCGATGTTCTCGATATAACTGTAGGATTTCCAGAGCGGGCCATGTCCGACATGAAAATAGCGACCGCGCTCGATCATGTGCAGGAAGCGCTGATAATGTGTGCTCATGCCCGGACCCCAGACGGTGGTCGGGCGCGCCAGGCACCATTCGCGGCCCGCGCCATCGCTGCTGCGGACGATCTCTTCGGTGCGCACCTTGCTCTTTCCGTACAGGGTGTCGGCCTTGTAGTCGGTGTCGCTGGTCGGCACGTAGCCGACGCGGCAGACGAGCTGCGAGGACGTCCAGATCACCCGCCGGACGGACGGCGTCCGCCTGATAGCCTCGACCAGATTTTCCACACCCTCGATGTTGGCGGTGTAGCCGGACAGATCGGTCTTCTCGTCGAGATCGATGCGTGCGGCGAGGTGGACCACCGCATCAGGCGCGGCGCCGGTCACCGCTCTTGCCAGGCCATCGGCATCGAGGATGTCACAGACGATGTCGGTGGTCTTGGCTGGAACCTTGTCGAGCCCCACGACGTCGCAACCTTCGGCGCGCAGTCGCCGCACCAGCGCCTGGCCGATGAAGCCGGAGCTTCCGGTCACGAGAACTTTCATGCTGATGTCGCTGTCTTGACCGGCTTGCCGGGGTGATCTACCAAACCGACCAGTCGATTGCAAACTGTGGTAATCCATTGTGCTTCAAGGCATTTTGCAATCGCGATCCTTCACCTCGGCTCTAACCCAACCGGCGCTCGCTTCATGAAGGCATTCGTCTCTGCCGCGTTTCAGGCCATCAACAACGTCCTGGAACCTATTGGCCTGCGCCTGATGCGTACCAACGCGCCGGTCAGGAATTTCGGCCTGTTCTTCAAGCATCTGAAGTCGCTTGGCTTCGATATGAGGACGGTGATCGACGTCGGCATTGCTTTCGGCACCTCGCCGATCTACGAGGCGTTTCCGCGCGCCAAATATTTTCTGGTCGAGCCGGTGGCCGAATGCCGTCCGATTCTCGAGCAGCTCAAGCAGCGGCTCAATGCCGAATATTTTCTGGTTGCCGCCGGCGCCGAGAATGGCGAGATCACCTTCAACGTCCACGACGATATTTCGGGCTCGAGCATTTTCGCGCAAGTTGAGGGCAAGGCCCTCGACGGCGAAGCGCGCAAGACGCCGATGAGACGGCTGGACTCGCTGTTGCCCGAGGTCCTGGAGCATCCGGTATTCCTGAAGATCGATACGCAGGGTGCCGAGATCGAGGTGTTGAAGGGCCTCGGCACGCGCATCGGCGAGATCGATCTCATGATCCTCGAGACCACGATGATGCCGATGCGGCACGGCATCCCGCAATTCGCGGACATCGTTCGCTTCTGCGACGACGCAGGCTTTGCGGTTTATGACGTGCTGGAGGGGCACATGCGCTCGCTCGACGGCGCGCTGGCCCAGATCGATCTGGCTTTCGTGCGCAAGGACAGTCCGCTGCGCAGTCAGACGGCCTATTTCACCCCAGACCAACTCGCCGAATATCTCAAGCGTCCAAGCAAGCTGCGCGGCGTGTAGCCCGGCGTCGCGCGCTTCGGGTCAGATCTCCGCGAGCAGGATGAACAGGCAGCGGCGCTCGCCCTTGTTGACCATGCCGCCGCGGTGCATGCCGTTGCCGTCGAACAGCACGCAATTGCCGTAGTTTGAGGTTGCCGCGAAATGGCCCTCGCGCAGGCGCGCCACCTCCGGCGAGTTGTCGGGCAGGTCGCCGCCAAAATCGGCCTTCTTGCGCAGGAACGCCGGCAACGCCATGAACTTCTTGCGCGCATCGGGCCGGCGGCCAGAGAAGCCCGAGAAATCATTGGTGCGGCGGATCATGCCCTCGAACCAGCCGATCTTCGCATTCTGGCTGCCGCGGATGTAGCAAAACGGGCCGCCGTCCGGATCGATGTCATGGACATAGATCGCGCATTTCAGCATGCCATAGGTGGCATCGATGTGCAGGTAGCTGCCCCAGGGGTCGGCAAGCTGCGTATCCGGAAATACCCGCTTCCAGAATGCGAGGTCCTGGTCGTTGATCTGCGCGTTGACGTGCTTCACGCCCGCCGGACGGCCGAGATAGGCGCTCGCCGCTTCCATGATGCCGTAACGCTTGAAGATGGATTCGACGGTCGTGAACGCCTGCGGATCGGCCGAGCGCGTGCACCAATAGACGTTGTCGTCGAATTTGCGCTTCTCCGGTGGAATGTTGGCGCGGCGCTCGTCGAGCTTGGCGAAGCCCGGATTGGTCACGCTGCGGATCTGCTCGATCTCGTCGGGCGTGAGGTTCAGGCAGACGATGCCGTCGGACTTGATCTTGTTGAGCAGCGCCGGGTTCGCCGGCTTCGCAGGACGACGAGCGCCGGTCAGCCAGCCGATCGCGCGGCTCGCACGGATTCTCCCGAACATCGAGATGTAGCGCAGTGCCGTCCGCGCATTGAGGCCGCTGAAACCGGCCTCCTTGGTGAGCAGCGGCATGTTGTCGTAATCGACGATGCGACGAATGGTGACGAAGGCGAACGTGCGCGCAAAAACGTTCAGGGCATAGAGCCGCTCACGCAAGGTCGGCTTCGGGAACATGCCGCCATAGGCCGGGTGCGCATCATAATCGATCGCCGGAAGCGTGTTGCCGCGATAGGGCGGAATCGGAAGTTCACCAATCTCGACGGCGCGCGTCACCGGCGTCCCGTCGGAAAGTGATTCGATCGTCGTCATGTCGCGTTCTCCCGGAACGAGCGCCAATGGTCTCCAGCGCGCCCCGATCTATACAGCCTGGGGTGCAGCACAGGCAACAATGGACGGGAGTTACACGGCCGTTCCGGAAGGTTCCTTAGAGGGCACTAAATCATGGAAATGCTTGGGGAAAGCGCTCCGAAGGTCGATCTCGCGAAGGGTTCCGGCAATGGCCTCCGAGGCCCCGCCGCGGCCGTAGGGCGGATCAACGCCCGGGTCGGGCTGGAACCGGCCGTCGAAGATGCGCTGGAGGCTTGCGAGAACGGCAGCCGAATCGGCCGGGCAGTCGATGATCGAGGCGGCGCGCAGCCGGCCCTTCTGGCGGTCGCCGATATTGATTGAGGGCACACCGACGGCCGGCGCCTCCAGGATACCGCTGGAGGAATTGCCAACCACGGCATCGGCGAGCCGCAGCGCAGCCCAGTAGCGTTCACTGCCGAGCGAGGCGAAAAGGTGAGCGCGTCCGGGTCGCGCCGCGACAAACGCCGAGATCGCGTCATCGATGGCGCGATAGCCGGGATCGGCGTTGACGCCGGTGAAGATGATGCTGCGGTCTTCGACCTCGGCGAGCGCGCCGAGGGTCGCGGCAAGATTGGCTGCATCGGCCTCGGGCTGCGCTGTGGTCGGGTGCAGCGTCACCAGCAGGAAGCGCTCCGGTCCGCTGATGCCGAGGCTTGCGAACAGATCGGCACGGCTGAGCCTCGGTGCAACGGCCGCAAAATCGAGTCCGGGCGCGCCGACGTTGAAGACGAGATCGGGCTGCTCACCCATCTGGATCACGCGCCGGCGATAGGGCTCGGCAGCGACGAAGTGCAGGCAGGCCATCTTCGTGATGGCGTGCCGGATCGCATCGTCGAATGCACCCGCAGTGATCTCACCGCCATGAATATGGGCGATCGGGATATTGAGCAAAGTTGCCGCAACCGCGGCGGCCAGCACCTCGTAACGATCACCCAGCACGACAAGGATGTCGGGGGCGAGCTTCGGCAGCACCTCGGCAAATCCGGTAACGCCGATGCCGGTGCCGCGCGCCACAGTCTCGGCGCGGTCGTCGGCGAGCGCGAGATCGACCTTCGCAGCGATCTGAAAGCCGTCAGCCTCGATCGCCCGCCAGGTTTCGCCAAAGCGCGGCACCAGATGCATCCCGCAGGCGATGACGCTCAGCGCGACGTCGTCGGCCGCCTTCAGCCGCGTCAGGATGCCCCGCAGCAAGCCGTAGTCGGCGCGCGAGCCCGTGACGACGGCGATGCGGCGGCGTACGCTCATGTTCGCTGCCGCCACGGCGAAGCATCGAGCATCCCGTGCTCGATGACGTAGGAGGCATAAGCGAGGTCGGCCGCACTCTCGATCTCGATGGAATGCATGCGATCCATCATGATGCCGTAACTCGCGGACGGATCGGCGTAGATCTTGCGATGCTTGCGCATCGCGTCCCAGCCGACAAGGTAGAGCGCGCCGTTCATGGTGACTTCGATGGCCTGATCCTGCCGTCGCTGCGCCGTCGTGGTCAGCATTTTCTCGACGATGCCTCCGATCGAGCCGTCCTCGCCGAGCGTCCCGACGAAGATCGAGGAGACCTCGGTCTCGCGCATGCCGACGACGAGGCTCGCCTTGCGCGCGGCGAAAAGTTCGACGGCCTCGTCGAAATGCCTTGGCGTCGCGAAGGGCGAGGAGGGTTCCAGCAGCATGATGGCGTCGAAGCGCCGCTTCTCGTGCGTCTCGATCCAGTCCATCGCGTGCAGCACCACGTCGTTGGAGGAGGCGGTATCGGTCGCAAGCTCGGCCGGCCGCTCGAACAGCACCTCGGCGCCATAACGCTTCGCTTCGTTCCGGATCTCGGGGCTGTCGCTGGAGACGATCAGGCGCGAGCAGTAGCGGGATTGTTTTGCGGCGATCGCCTTGTAGCCGGTCAGGCTGAGGCCGCCGATCTCGCGCAGATTCTTGCCGGGCAGGCCCTTCGATCCACCGCGGCCGACCAGCAGGAACAATATCTCAGGCGTTTGCGTCATTGGCTCTCGATGATCCGGCTTCGGGGTCGTCCGCGAATCGGCGTGATTCGTCGTCCAGCGGGACACCTGCGGGGCCTTGGGGCACGCCGCGAGCCGCCCGCCTGCGTTGCTTTTACCAGCGTGCTCGACTAAGACAACCGCTTGATTGGCGGGCGATTTCGCTGCGCCGCGCGACGAAACCCATGCACCGCCGAACCCTGATCATTGCTGAAGCTGGCGTCAACCACAACGGCGACCGCGCGCGCGCGATTGCCCTCGTGGAGGCCGCGGCGCGGGCAGGGGCCGACATCGTCAAGTTTCAGTCGTTTCGCGCCGACAAGCTCGCGACCGCGGAGGCCGCGAAGGCGAGCTATCAGCAGGCGACCACGGGCAAGGCGCAGTCGCAGCTCGACATGCTGCGCGCGCTCGAGCTCAGCGCTGACGACGAGGTCCAGATCGCGGCGGCCTGCGCAGCGTCCAACATTACGTATATGTCGACGCCGTTCGACGCGGACAGCGCCGCGCATCTGGTCCGCCGCGTCGGGGTTGCAACGTTGAAGGTCGGTTCAGGGGACCTGACCAATGCGCCGTTGCTGCTGCACCTGGCGCGCTTCCGCCTGCCGATCATCCTGTCCACCGGCATGGGGACACTCGCCGAAGTGGAGCAGGCGCTCGGCGTCGTTGCCTTCGGGTATCTCTGCGATGCATCAGCGCGGCCGACTCCTGCGGATTTCGCAAATCTCCTGCTGGATCGTGCGACCTGGACAGAGTTGCGCGCAAAGGTCACGCTGCTGCATTGTACGACCGAATACCCGGCTGATCCGCAATCGATCAATCTGCGCGCGATGGCGACGCTGCGTGATGCGTTTGGCCTGCCTGTCGGCTTCTCCGACCACAGCCGCGGTATCCACATCGCGTCGGCTGCGGTGGCGCTCGGTGCGACCGTGATCGAAAAACATCTGACGCTCGATCGCAATCTGCCGGGGCCCGATCACCGCGCCTCGATCGAGCCGGACGAGATGGCGGCGATGATCGCCGCGATCCGCGACGTCGAAGCCGCGCTGGGCGACGGTCGCAAGGTGCCGGCGCCGGAGGAGATTCCAAACCGCGCGGTGGCCCGCCGCAGCCTCGTCGTGCTCCAACCGGTGCGCGCCGGAGAACGCTTCACGGAAGGCAATCTCGGCGTCAAGCGCCCGGGCAGCGGCATTCCGCCGATCGAATATTGGAGCTATCTCGGCAAGACAGCCCAGCGCGATTACGCGGCCAATGAGGCGCTGGAGCCATGAGCCTGATCGTGCTTTGCGCCGGCGGTCACGCCCGTGTCGTCATCGAGGCGTTGCTGAGCCGCGGCATGCGTCCCATAGCCGTGGCCGACGCGGCGCGCATCGGCGAGGTCATTGGCGGCGTTCCGATCACGGAATCGGACGACGACGTCCTGAAAATGCCCGCCGACACCGTCGAGTTAGCCAATGGTCTCGGCAATCGCGCCTCGCGCAGCGATTCGGGATTGTCCGGCCGGCGCGCGCTGTTCGATCGGTTCGCCGGGCAGGGCTTCAAGTTTCCCGTGATCGCGCATGCCTCCGCCGTGATCGCCTCCGACGCGCAACTCGGCGACGGCGCGCAGGTGATGGCGGGCGCTGTGATCCAGCCGGCGGCGCGGATCGGACGGAACGCCCTGGTGAATACGCGCGCGGTGGTCGAGCACGATTGCATCGTCGGCGATCACGCGCATATCGCGCCGGGGGCGGTGCTGTGCGGCGGCGTGTCGATCGGCGAGGGCGTCCATGTCGGCGCCGGCGCCGTTGTATTGGTCGGGGTCAAAGTGGGCGCCGGAGCCGTCGTCGCCGCGGGCGCGGTGGTTACAAGGGATGTCGCGGCCGGCGGGTTCGCCGGCAACGAATAGGATTGGTTGGTCATGAAGGGCGCGTTCGTCGTCAATGAAGATACCCCTCTGATCGAGACGCTGCGGCGGATCGATCAGGGCAATCTGCAACTCGCCATCGTCGAGCGCGACGGCAGGATCGTCGGTACCGTCACGGACGGCGACGTGCGGCGCGCGCTGCTCGGCGGCACCGGCCTCGACGCTTCCGTCAGCCTGGTGATGAACCGTACGCCGATCACGGCGCCGGTCGGCGTCTCAAATCCGGCCGCGCTCAATCTGATGCGAAAGCATTCGATCCATCAGCTTCCGCTCGTCGATACGGAGGGGCGGGTGGTCGAGGTCAAGCTGATCGACGACCTTGCGCTCGCTCAGCAATCCGACCATTGGGTCGTGCTGATGGCGGGCGGCCTCGGTTCGCGGCTGAAACCGCTCACGGACGACATTCCCAAACCGCTGATCCGCGTCGGCGACAAGCCGATCCTGGAGACCGTGCTCGGCGGTTTCGTGAAGGCCGGCTTCGGCAAGTTCTTCATCTCGGTCAACTACAAGGCCGATATGATCCGCGACTATTTCGGCGATGGCTCGGCCTGGGGCGTGGAGATCGACTATCTCCAGGAAAGCGAGCGGCTGGGCACTGCGGGAGCCTTGTCGCTGCTGCCGGAGCGGCCGACGCAGCCATTCTTCGTCATGAACGGCGATCTGCTGACGACGGTGAATTTCGAGCAGATGCTGAAATACCATCGGGAGCACCAGGCTTTCTCCACGGTCTGTGTGCGCGAGCATTCGGTGACCGTGCCGTTCGGCGTGATCGATTTCGACGACCACCGGCTGCTCGGCATCCGCGAGAAGCCGACGCAGAAATTCTTCGTCAATGCCGGCGTCTATCTGCTCGATCCCGGTGTGCTCGATCATCTCGATGCCAACGAGGCCGTCGACATGCCGACGCTGATCGAGCGGACCATCGCGAAAGACAAGCCTTCGGTGGTGTTTCCGCTGCGCGAGTACTGGATCGATGTCGGCCGCCTCGACGATCTGCAGCGTGCGTCCGACGAATTCCAGAGGATATTTGGATGAGCACCGAACGCTCGCTCCGCGAGATGATGTCGCTCGACGGCCGTGTCGCCGTCGTCACCGGCGGCGCCGGTCACATCGGTCGCGCGATCGCGGCAGGTCTTGCAGAACTCGGTGCCACCATCGCGCTGGTCGATATCGCGGCGTCCGCCGGCACTGAGGCCGCGGCGAAGCTCGCCGCCGATCACGCCGTCAAGGCTGCGATGTTCGATTGCGATTTCGAGCAGGGCGACGCCGTGAAGGATCTGCCGCGCCGGGTGCGCGAGGCCTTCGGGGGCATCGACATTATCGTCAATTGCGCGGCCTTTGTCGGCACCAGCGGGCTCGAGGGCTGGGCGGTCCCGTTCGAACAGCAGTCGGATGCGACCTGGCGCCGGGCGATCGAGGTCAACCTCACCGCGCCCTTCGTGCTGATCCAGGCCGCGGCCGCGGACCTCGCGAGGTCGGGCCATGGCAGTGTGATCAATATTTCCTCGATCTACGGCCTCGCCGGACCCGACTGGCGGCTCTACGAAGGAACGGCGCTCGGGAACCCGGCCGCCTATGCCGCGAGCAAGGGGGGGCTGATCCAGATGACGCGCTGGCTGGCGACCACGATGGCGCCAAAAGTGCGGGTCAATGCGGTCGCGCCCGGCGGGGTCTTCAGGGCCACGCCGGAACCGTTTTTAAGCCGCTATGTGGCCCGGACGCCGCTTGCCCGCATGGCACGCGAGGACGATATGAAGGGCGCTGTAGCCTACCTCGCCAGCGATCTGGCAGCCTATGTCACAGGCCAGTGCATTGCGGTCGACGGGGGGTGGACAGCGTGGTAAGCCGACAGCAAATCATGCAATTGCGGGAATCTCCGAAATGTTGAGCTGTAGCAAGTGCTTATTGCCTGAAACGGCAGAGGCGACATCGTTCGACGAGGCCGGTTCGTGCAGCGTCTGCGCCCAGATCGAGGTCCGTGACACCCAGATCAATTGGGACGAGCGCCACGCCCAGATGATGGAACTGGTTGCGCAATACCGCGACAAGGGCCTGTACGACTGCATCGTGCCCTATTCGGGAGGCAAGGACAGCGTTTTCCAGCTCTGGTACGTCGTCAAGAAGCTCGGTCTCAAGCCGTTGGTGGTGCGCTTCGACCACTGGTTCTATCGTCCGCTGATCGAAGAGAACAACACCAGCGTGTTCAAGCAGCTTGGCGTCGACGTGCTGAACTTCACGCCGAACTGGCATGTCGTGCGTGAGCTGATGCTGGAATCGCTGAAGCGCCGCGGCGACTTCTGCTGGCACTGCCACACCGGCATCTACGCCCACACCATGCAGATCGCGATCCGCTACGAGACGCCGTTGCTGTTCTGGGGCGAGAGTCTGGCCGAATACCAGTCGTTCTATTCCTACGACGAAATGGAAGAGGTCGACGAGAAGCGCTTCAACCGCGCGATGAATCTCGGCATCACCGCCGACGACATGTACGAGTTTCTGGGGGGCCGGGTTGCTAAGCGCGACCTGTATCCGTTCGTCTATCCGCCGCGCAAGGAATTGATGCGGATCAAGTGCCGCTCGATCTGTCTCGGCAGCTACATCAAGTGGGACACCAAGAAGCACGTCGAAATCATCAAGCGCGAGCTCGGCTGGAAAGGCCAGGAAGTCGAGGGCATTCCGCCGGAGTACGACTACGAGAAGATCGAGTGCTTCTTCCAGGGCGTGCGCGACTACCTGAAGTACATCAAGCGCGGCATGGGCCGGACCAACCATCTCGCCAATATCGACATCCGCAACAAACGCATGACCCGCGAGCAGGGCGAGGCGCTGGTGCGCGAGTTCGACGGCAAGCGGCCGCCGAGCCTCGATCTGTTCCTCGACTATCTCCAACTCACCGAGGAGCAGTTCCTGGGGATTGCGATCAAGCACGAGGTCAGCCCGTGGCAGTTCTCGCCGAACACGGTCGAGCCGGGACGGCGCATGCCGGACATGGACAAGTGGAACAACACGCAAGTGCCGTGGCCGAACCATCCTGGCGTCGAGATCGGCGGCGGCAAGGGATAGGCGAGGGTTGACGGGTGGCGCGGAGACCGCGCCCGGGGAGCAGGCGATGTCAGGCGTAGCGATCGTCGATTACGGCATCAACAATGTGCGCTCGGTGAAGAACGCCGTCGAATATTGCGGCTTCGATCCGGTCGTGACGCATGACGCCGACGCGATCGCGGATGCGTCACACGTCATCCTCCCCGGTGTCGGCGCGTTCGGCGACGCGATGAGCAACATCCGCGCCCGTGGCATCGACGAGATGCTGGAGCGCCAGGTCCGCGAGAAGGGCAAGCCCTTTCTTGCGGTGTGCCTCGGGATGCAGCTGCTCGCCAACACGTCCAAGGAGCATACCGACGACGGTGTGGCGCATCGTGGGCTCGGCTGGTTCGATGCCGACGTCCTGCGGCTGATGCCGAACGATCCCGCCTTGAAGATCCCGCATATGGGCTGGAACATGGTGGCGAAGGAGCGCAACCATCCGATCCTCGCCAATATCCGCGAGAGCAATCTGGCGTTTTATTTCGTGCACTCCTTCGCCATGCGTTGCAGGGATGCCGGCGACGTGGTCGGCTTCGCCCAGTACGGCCAGCCGGTGACCGCAATCATCGCGCGGGACAATATCGCCGCGACGCAGTTCCATCCCGAGAAGAGCCAGGACACCGGGATCGAGCTGATGAGCAATTTCCTGCGCTGGAATCCCTGAAGTCCTCGCGATGCTGAAGAAGCGCCTGATCCCGAAATTTCTGCTGCGCGACGGCAGGCTCGTCAAATATGTCCGCTTCTTCGAGAACGAGCGTGCCGCCGGCAATCCGGTGACGACGGCGAAGGTCTACAACGACTATGGGGTCGACGAGTTGATCGTGCTCGACATCGTGCCGAGCGCGGCCTCGCGCGGCCGCGTGGTCGACATTATCGAGCGGATGTCGGAAGAGATCTTCATGCCCTTCACGGTCGGCGGTGGGGTCAAGACACTCGACGACGTCAATATGCTGCTCCGCGCCGGCGCCGACAAGGTCTCGGTGAATTCGGAGGCCGTGCGGCGCCCGGAGTTCCTGCGCGAGGCGGCGCGCACCTTCGGCGACCAGTGCATGACGGTGTCGATCGACTACAAGAGGATCGGCCCCAACCATGCAAGCGTATTCATCGACGGAGGCCGCGAGCATGTCGCGCTCGATCCGATCGAATGGGCGCAGCGCTGCGAGGACCTGCATTGCGGCGAGGTGCTGCTCGGCTCGATCGACCGCGACGGCACCATGAGCGGTTACGACCTCGAACTGATCCACAAGGCGGCAAGCGTCTTGAGTGTGCCGCTGATCGTCTCCGGCGGCTGCGGTTCGCTCCAGCATGCGATCGATGCACTCGAGGCGGGAGCGTCGGCGGTGGCGATCTCCTCGATGTTCCTCTTTACCGACCATAGCCCGATCAAGCTGCGCAGCCATCTGTTCTCGCGCGGTCTGGACGTGCGCGCCAGCTTCTCGAGCAGGAATTAGCACCGTGCAGCTTTCGCTGGCCCGTACCGATCTCGCCCTCTATGTGCGAAAGCAGTTCGAGAACCTGTTTCCTGATGGCGCAGACCTCGGCGATCTCTCGAAATTCGTCGAACTTGCGCTCGGCCGGATCGAGCATTGCTTTTCGCGGGTGCGGCTCAAGGGCTTCTTTGCGAACGGCGAGGCTCGATTCTCGCACTGGCACTCGGACCAATATGCGATCTTCCTCTACTACCTCGCCAATTCAGCCTTTCGCGAGCGGCCCGGTCATCCCATCGCGGACAAGGCCTACGCGCTGAACAAGGCGCTGCACGCGCTTGATGCGTTCTACGAGGTCGAACTGCCCGACGTGTTCGCGGTCCAGCATCCGGTGGGCACCGTGCTCGGCCGTGCCAGCTATTCGGACTATTTCATCTGCTACCACAATTGCACGGTGGGCGCGAACCTCGACAATGACTACCCCTCGTTCGGGCGCGGCATCGTGATGTATGGCGGCAGCCGCGTCATCGGCAAGACCGAAGTGGGCGACAACTCCTTCGTTTCGACGGGCGCGATCGTGATCGATGCCGGCACGCTTGCCGCCGACAGCGTCCTGCACGGCATCTATCCGAATGCAGCGCGCTCGCCGACCTCGCGCAACGTGGTGCGCGATATCTTTGGAATGGTGACCTGATCGATCAGGTCAGTCGCTTGAATCCGGAGTGAGCGACGGGGCCGCGCAGCAGCTGCTTGACGGCTTTCTGATCCACCGCGGTGCGGAGCTCCCGGAATACTTCGGTCACCGTTTCCAGGTAACGATCGACATGGGCGTCGGTGTGCGACCACATCGCGTAGAACGAGCCGGTGGCGAGGATGCCGCGGTCCAGCATCATCTGCGTGAACAGCGTGCGGACCTCCTGCGCGTCGGGCAGGTCGAAAGCGAAGTGGCCGAGCGGCGAAATGCCGGAGACGTGCAGCGGCAGGCCGGTGGCCTGTGACGCCTCGGTCCAGCCCTTCTGGATACGCGTGCCGATCCGCATCAGGTGCCGCGCGACGTTCTGCTCGCGATGCTTGCGCAAGGTGGCAAGCGCCGCGACCGGGCCGACGCGCTCGGTCCAGGCCGTCGAGCTGACGAAGGTTTCCTGCGCGGCATCCATCACGGAGGCGCGGCCAACGATTGCGGCCATCGGAAAGCCGTTGGCGATGGCCTTGGCGAACACGGCGATGTCCGGATCGACGCCGTAAGCGAGATGCGCGCCGCCGGAATTGATGCGGAAGCCTGACGTGACCTCGTCGAAGATCAGCGCGGCGCCGCAGCGGTCGGCGAGCGCGCGGATGCCCTTGATGAAGGCGGGCTCGGGCTCACTGGAGCGTACCGGCTCCATCACGATCGCGGCGAGCCGCTCACCATGGGCGGCGACGATCGCCTCGATCTCGTCGAGCTTGTTGAAATGGAAAGGATGCATCAGTCCGGCGAGACCACGCGGCACACCCTTAGTGTCGAGGCCCGGCAGCAGATGGCCGTCGAGCGCGGTGGTCTCGCCAAGATTGGCGCTGAGATACCAGTCGTGCCAGCCGTGATAGCCGCAGAACGCCACCATGTCGCGGCCGGTCGCCGCGCGCGCGATGCGGACCGCGATCGCCATGGCCTCGCCGCCCGCGCGCCCGAACCGCACCATTTCGGCCCAGGGATGCAGCTCGACCAGGAGCTCGGCAAGCTCGATATCCTCGGCGCAATTCAAGGTCGACATCGAGCCCAGGTCGATCGCGGACTTTACAGCGGCATCGACGTCGGGGTCGGCGAAGCCCAGGATAGTGGCGCCGATGCCGCAATAGCTCATGTCCAGATAGGTCTTGCCGTCGAGATCTGTGACCTCGGCGCCCTTGGCCGATTTAAAATAGGTCGGCCATTGACCGGGCAGGAACATCTCCGGACGCTTCGATAGCAGCTGGGTGCCACCGGGCATAACGGCCCGGGCACGCTCGTAGAGCGCTTGAGCGGAATTAGACATTACGCTACTCCAATACGGTCGTGCGAACTAGGTCGATACCTTAAAGCGGTACCTACTTGCAAGGACACGATCCCGTGCCAGCTCGTGCTGAACTCTCTCCGTACTTCATCAAGATCGAGAGGGGACGCTAGGGCCATCGAGCCGTGCGCAGCGTTACGCTTCGTAGGGTCGCGGGCGCCGGATCCTGCGCGACGCCTAGCCGATAGGCTAGATGCGTCAAGGAGTGCATCGGCACGAAGCCGGCGAGGGGCGCGTTCGATTACTGGCCGCCGCTCTATCAAGTTTGTCGTCGCATGATCTCACGCGGCGATCACAGCAATTAGGGTCCCAGTCAGTCGATTTCGGGACCGTCAGCAAGAACGTAAGCACTTGGCGGTGGTGCCCGAACCCCAAATTGGGACGCGTTCGCCACAAGGCCATCTTCATCCGCGAGCAGCGCGGCCCGGAATGTTGGTTCGCGCCTTAGGTTTCATTGTTCCCGAAATGTTCCGATGGTTTTCATCGTTTCGCGCCGCAAAATCCGTCGAATTTCGTTGGTCTGGGATTAGCGGGGAACCGTCTGCGGAGGCCGCACGAAGCGTTGGTCAGTGCCAATTAAGAGCTGTGGAGGGCAACTGAACCGCCATTGACATCCTGCAGTATTTTCTAGGCGATCCGCCCCTCCAAGCCTCTCGATTTTACAGAGGAAGTGTGTTCTTAGAGCGATTCTCCGGCTGGAGTCGCGGACTGGCGACTGCCTTCAACCCCTCAGTGATGGGCCGACCTATGTTTGTAAAGAATTGCCGGATGTGCGCGAGCGAGCGTCTCGCGCTCTTTCTCGACTTGGGAGAGATGCCGCCGGCTGATCAGTTCCTGCACAAGCATCAGCTCAGCGAGCACCGGGATGCCTACCCACTGCGGGTCGCGGTCTGCGAAGAGTGCGGGCTGATCCAGCTCAACTATGTGGTGCCGCCCGAGATTCTCTACTGCGACGACTATCCCTACGAATCCTCGACCACTACGGCCGGCCGCCGGCATTGGGGGGAGTTTGCTCGCACCACGACGCGCCTGCTCCGGCTGACCAAGGACGATCTCGTCGTCGATATCGGCAGCAATGTCGGCGTGCTCCTGCAGATGTTCAAGGAGCAGGGCACCAAGGTGCTCGGCGTCGACCCGGCCGCCAACATCGCGGAGATCGCCAACAAGAACGGCATCGAGACCGTCGCCGCGTTCTTCAACAGCGAAAGCGCCAAGAAGGTCGTTGCCAGCAAGGGGCAGGCCTCGGTCATTACCGGAACCAACGTCTTCGCTCATGTCGGCGATCTGCATGATTTGATGCAGGCCGTCTCCATCCTGCTCGCCGAGCGCGGCACCTTCATCATCGAGGCTCCCTATTTCCTCGAACTACTGCACAGCCTCGAGTACGACACCATCTATCACGAGCATCTGTCCTATCTGTCGGTGAAGCCGCTGGTGCGGTTCTTCAAGCAGTTCGGCATGGAGATATTCGACGTGCAACTGCGCGACATCCATGGCGGGTCGATCCGCCTGTTCGTGCGCAGGATCAGCGTCTCGTCCAGCCCGGTCGCTCCGATCGTCGAACAGATGCTGGCCAATGAAGAACGCGAGAAAATCTACGAGCTGGATACCTTGCGGAAGTTCGCGCAGGGCGTCGCCAACAACCGCCTGGCGCTGCGGGCGATGCTGACCGGCCTCAAGCAAAGCGGTAGCAAGATCGTCGCCGTGAGTGCGCCGGCAAAGGGAATGACCCTGCTGAATTATTGCGGGCTGGGCAGCGATTTCCTCGACTTCGTCACCGAGAAGTCCAGGCTTAAGATCGGGCGTTACACGCCGGGCGTGAACATTGAAGTCGTTCCGGACGATATGTTACTTAACCACCAGCCCGATTATGCGCTTCTGCTGGCGTGGAATTTTGCCGAAGAGATCATGAACAATCTGAAGGAGTTTTCGGATCGCGGCGGCAAGTTCATCATTCCGATTCCTACGCCCAGGATCGTCGGTTGACATCGTTCCAATTAATTCCTGCCGGGCAACCCAACTTGTCTTCGGCAGCAGGGAGTCATGAGATGGATGTAAAAAAGCTTCCGATTTCCTTCGCGGACAAGCGCGGGGAAATCATCGACGTATTGCAGCGGGAGCCCATCGAATACGCGACCATCATTCATAGCCGGAAGGACGCGGTTCGCGCCAACCACTATCACAAGGAAACGTGGCAGTGGCTCTATGTGCTGTCCGGCAAGCTTCGCGCGGTTTCGCAAATGCCGGACCAGGCGCCGACCGAGGCGATCATGGGGCCTAACGATCTCATCCTCAGCGTTCCCCACGAGCGGCACGCTTTTGAAGCGTTGGAAGACACAACGTTTCTGGTGCTGACGCGCGGCCCGCGCGGCGGCGAGGACTACGAGAAGGATACTTTTCGTCTCGACGTCCCACTGATCGCACCGAGGTCGTAATGGAAGCGGCCCCGTTCATTCCGGTCTCCGAGCCTCTGATCGGAGACAACACCGCTCCCCTCGTCAACGAGTGCATCGAAACCGGCTGGGTTTCTTCGGAAGGACGCTTCATCCCGGAGTTCGAGCGCAAATTTTCACAGTTTTGCGGCGCTGCGCATGGTGTGGCCGTCAGCAATGGCACGACGGCCCTTCAGGTCGCCATGAAGGCACTAAGCCTCGAGCTCGGCTCCGAGGTCATCATGCCCTCCTACACCATCATCTCCTGCGCCATCGCGATACTGGAGGCTGATTGCGTGCCGGTGTTGGTCGATTGCGATCCGGAAACGTGGTGCATGGATCTCGATCAGGTCGAAGCCGCGATCACGCCACGGACGCGCGCGATCATGCCGGTGCATATGTTCGGGCACCCCGTCGACATGCGCCGTGTCATGAAGCTTGCCGCTAAGCATGATCTGCGCATCATCGAAGATGCCGCGGAGGCTCACGGTGCGGAAGTCGAGGGCCGCCGCGTCGGCAGCTTCGGTGACATGGCCTGCTACAGCTTCTACGCCAACAAGATCGTGACAACAGGCGAGGGCGGGATGGTCGTCACCAGCAGTGACCACTATGCCGACCGGCTGCGCTCCCTGCGCAACCTTTGCTTCCGCCCGGAGCGGCGGTTCTATCACACCGAAATCGGTCACAACTATCGCCTGACCAATCTCCAGGCCGCGATCGGCGTGGCTCAGGTCGACCGCGTCGACGACCATATTCGCCGCAAGCGCAAGATGGCCAAGGCCTATCATGAACGGCTGTCCGATCTTTCGCAGATCGCGCTGCCGGTCGAGCGGGAATGGGCGAAGAACGTCTACTGGATGTATTGCCTGATCCTCGCCGATGACGTTGGCTTTGACGCCGTCGAGTTCGCGAAGCGCTTGCGCGCGAAGGGGATCGACACGCGGCCGCTATTCCTCGGCATGCACGAGCAGCCGGTCTTGCGCGAACGAGGCCTTTTTGCGGGAGGCAGCCATCCGGTGACGGAGCGGCTCGCGCGTCGCGGCCTGTATGTTCCTTCCGGACTTAGTTTGACCGAGGCGCAGATTGATCGCGTCAGCGCCGCGGTTCGCGAGGTTCTTTCGTGACAGGCGTCTTCAACGACTCCTACGCGGCGACCTATGACACGGTCTATGCCGAAAAGAACTACGCCGCCGAATGCAAGGCGGTGGAGACTCTGATCGCAAAGTTCGGGCGCGGCGAAGTCAGGAAAATGCTGGACCTCGGCTGCGGAACGGGCAGGCATGCCGTGATATTTGCAGGCAACGCCTTTGATGTAACGGGTGTCGACCAATCCGAATCGATGGTGGCGCGTGCGCGCGACCGCGCGACGCAGATGGAGCTCGGCGCCAATCCGAAATTTCTTTCGGGGGATATCCGGGATTTTTCGGCCAGTTCGCCGTTTGATGTGGCCGCGATGAATTTCAACGTCATCGGCTATATGACCAGCAATGACGACGCGCTGGGCGCGCTCGGCGCGGCGCGAAAGAATCTGCGGCAGAACGGCTTGCTGATTGCGGACTTCTGGTATGGGCCGGCGGTGGTCGCCGATCCACCAGGTGAAAACACCCGAGAGTTCGACAGCGGCGATGCACGCGTCGTCAGGTCCTCTTCAGGTCTTCATTTGCCCGATCGCCAGTGTTGCGAGATTACGGTCAAGGTCACACGCCTGCAGGGCTATCGCGTCCTCGATGAAACACGAGAGACGCATAAGGTCCGGTACTTCTTTCCGCTGGAGCTTGAACTGATGCTTCGTGTCAGTGGATTTCAGCTGATGGCACTGACCGGGTTCCCTGACATCGAGGCGCCCGCAAGCGCGAGCAAGTGGGCTGCAGCGATGGTCGCTGTCGCGATCTGATTTCCTCAGTCAGCTCGATTGCGAGGCCTGCGGCTTTGTGGCGACCTGCAGATACATGACGGCCGCCATATCGAGCAAAGGATAGGCCTCGAGTTTTTCAAACGGCCAAAGCATTCTCACGAATTCGGGCCCCGCGCGCCAATGGAGCACGCGGTTCACCTTCAGGTTCATGCCGGATTGCTGCAACATGCGCGCAACGTTCGAGCGTGTGGCGGTAAACTGGCTCCATTCCAGCCGGTCTTTCGCAGCCTTGATGAAGTTGACGGGGTTCCAGACGATCGGCTCGCACACCACGATCGCGCCGCCGGGTCTCAAATGGTCGCGCATGGATTCAATGGACGCCCGCGCGTCTTCGAAATGATGCATCGCACCGCTGCAGAAGATCGCATCAAAGGTCTTGTCGGTGGCGATGTTTTCTGCAGCCGAGACCACGTAGTCGACATTGAATTTGGCAAGCCGGATCTTTGCCTTCTCCAGCATCTTGGGCGAGATGTCCGACAAAGTGTAGTGAATATTGCGATGCGTGTTGGCTTCGAGGAAGTGGTAGGCGTGAATGCCGGTACCGCCGCCAAGTTCCATCACGTCATAGGATTCGAGCGCCGGCAGGTGGTCGAACATCACCTTCGAGATCTGATCGATTTTATAAAGATGGTTCGAGTTCTCGCGATTATAGGTCTCGTCGAAATGATCGGCGATCGTTTCGTAATGGTCGAGATTGTCTTGGCGTGCGGACATATAGTCGCGTCCCTCTAAGGCCATGTCTGAATTTTGGAACTTGCTTCAACCTTGTCACACGGCCCGAAAATGCACAACCGACCGCGATTGGGGGGCGGATGGGCCGCGCGCCGGAGTCGCCTCGAATCAGTTGCGGCGCTGATACAGTTCGAACGTGCGATCTCCCACCTTCAGGACGGATGCAAGGCTGAAGCGCTTGGCCACCACGTCGCCGAATGGAATGCCATCGCGGACCGTGCGGGCGAGCACATCGCCGTAACTCGCGCGTCGCTCGACTAGCAGCGTGCCATAATCCCGGTCAAGCGCCCGTCGCATATTGTCCTCGTTCCAGAATCCCGATTCCCAGGTGATCGCGTCGACATTTGCGCGATCCTCGGGGGTCAATCCGGGCTTCGGTTCACGAAAATTGGTCGGAAGATAGAGCGACCGAGCCTCGATGACGCCGCCCGCCAGCCAGACCGCTTGCGCAGTCTCCACGCGGTCGCTCAGCACCAGCACGCGGCCTGTCCCGGACAGGTTGGGCCGCAATTGCGCCGCCAGCTCCATCGCCGCCGTTCGGACCTTGTCGGTCTTGGGGCGCAACAAGGTCGGGAACGAGGGAGAGGCCTGCATCACCACGGCGATGACGCATAAGCAGATGAATGCCGCGGACATCGGGCTTGAACCACGCGTCAGCCGGGAAATCTCGCCGAGCACAGCAGCTACGCCAAGCGCCCCCACCGGCAGGAAGTAGTTCGTATAGGGAATGATGCAATCGAGGCAATAGGACAACGACAGCAGGTAATGCAACACGGCCGTAATCCAGAAATAGGCTAGGATCAGATCAATCGGCTTGACACGTCGCTCACCCGGTTCGCGCCAGGCGGAATAGATCCGCAGCGCGATCACGATGAGCGCAATCGCCGATACGGCAAAGTAGGGCCGAAAGAAATACTGATTAAAATAAATCGGGACCTCCCGAAGCGGCAGCACCGGATCAAGAGGAGAAACAGTCAGCGGCAGGATCCTGGAGATTGGCGCGACCGGCGCACCCAGCAACGTTGCAATCTGCGACAGCCCGGGCACGTCGAGAACGACGTCCAACAGGCCGTGCCCGAATATCCACATCGTCGCGAGCGAGGCGGCCAGAAACGTCAGGAAGGCAATCGCCAGGCATTCGATCTTTCGCCTGGGTTCGATCAAAAGAGCCCAACCGGCCGGGATCATGGCGATCGGCAGCATGTCCGGCCGGGTAAACAGCAAAGCCCACAGGATGATCCCCGATGCACCCCAAGCAATCCGTCGCGCGCGCACGGCAAGCAGCACCAGTATGAGCGCCAGCGACAGGCAGCTGACCATGGCGTAGGGCGTCGCCGTGGCAAAATAGGTCAGTGTAACGGGATAGCCCACCACGAGAACCGCCGCTCCCACGCCTGCCAGGCGCGAATGGCCGATGCGTGCGCCGGTCAGATAAACCAGCACCAGACATGTGATCGCGAAGAAGATCGCCAGCGCCCGGCCTGGAAGATAACCGATGCCGAACAGCCACTCCATCGCGCCGACGCTGTAGAATGGCAGCGGCATGTAGAAGGTCGGATCGATCGCTGAATAGGGCGGGACCTGGCCGGTCAGGTACCAGTATCCCTTCATCAGGTACTTGCCCTCGTCCATCCAGGTATCGAGCGTGAGCGCATTGAAGGCGAGTTGGCAGACGGCAAACAGCAGGCAAACGATCAAGATCGGCAAGGCGAAACGGTCGCCTGCCTTGCCGATGAGCCTTCCGGTCGAATCCGATGTTCGATCGGGCGCTTGTTGCAGGCGGGAGATCATGTCGGATTCTATATTCCGTCTGCCGCGGATTGTCTCGGCGCCGCAACCCGAATGCGCAAGCGATACCACTCCAATAAGGCTCCGACGATCGCCAGCATACCATTGACCGCGATCATGAGGGCCGAGATCGCCAGGGCATCGACCATTGAAGCGTTCTGAAGACGCAGGAGCGCCACCAGCGCGCCGCCCGACGCCAACTGACCGATCGTGACCGGAATGAATCCGGCAACGCTCGTCAGCCCTCCGATCCAGCACCAGTCGAAGAAATCGACACGAACCCCGACCCCGGCGGCCAAAACCATGAAAGTCAGAACATTCACGACGTGCACCAGCGCGCCAACCAGCACTCCGGCCAGGACGCGCCAGGGGTTGGCGGTCGCTATGTGCCATTGTTGGATCGCCGTCCGCAGTTCACGCGCGGCGATGGATGAATAGGCCGATGTCCTGCTCTCCACCCACGCCGCAAATCGCTCGGCACGGAGAAAAAATGCATCGTGGCGCAGCGCAATCAACACGGCGACCAACAACGTCAATCCAATCAGCGCGCCCTGCTGGAGCTGCAGCGGATACTGACTTGAGGATAACGCAAAGCCGATCACCGAGACCGACAACATTCCGATGAAAGAGGTTAGCCGATCGGTGATAACGGAAACGGTCGCGCCGCCGACACTGCCGGATTGGCGGGAGATCAGATAGATCTTCGCGGCCTCTCCGCTGGCCTGGCCCAGAAAGAAGAAGCTGTAGAACTGGCCGATCAGCGCCGTTCTGAAAAGTTCTGCGACGTTGATCGTCGGGATAACGAAGCGCCATTTCGCGGCAGTAAGGCCGACGGCAAGCATGGACAGCGCGAAGGCTCCCACGATGACGCCGAAACTCGAGCGGAGAATGACGGCGTAAATTTCACGAATGCCGCTGAGCCAGACAACGACCCCTATGATGATCGGGACCGCCATCAATTTCAGGAACAACAAGAGCCTTCGCATCAAATAATCCCGGTCTTCGAGATGGCTTTCCGCCGCGGCCCTCGTTCCTCCGTGGAAGATTTCATGGAACAATAGCAGACCAAGTACCGGCTGTAACAACCGCTTTTCCCGAAGACGAGGTCCCTCCGGCCGCTCGGTCGAGGAGGGCCCCGACAAATCTCCGAAACGGTCACTGTTCGAGCCGCAACAGCGACATTCTTACGCGGCGCGAAACGAGGGCGATGATCGTTACGGTAAGCAGAACCGCCACTAGCGGAAACGCAAGCGGCATACCGGAGGATCTGTCGTGAAGCAGCGAAGCCCTACCGGTCGCGCCGAGAAATGAAAACAGGAATACTTGTGGCGCACTGAAGACGAAGGTCGCTATTGAATAGCTGACGATATCGATCTTTGTCAGCCCGAACAGGTAGTTTTGTAATGCGCTGGGAACTGGCGCTCCGAGGCGCGCCATAGCGATTATACGCCAGCCTTCGGCGTCTACGGCCTGCATAACTACCTTGAGCCTCGGCCTCGTTTCCAGCTTTCTGCGGAACCAGTTCGAAGCAATGTACCGCGACCAAGAGAATGCCAGGATGCCGCCGATCGTCCCGCTCAGCAGAATGATTGGCGCAGCCGCGACCCCGAACGTCACGCCGGCCGCAAGGATCAATACGGTGCGAGGAAAGACAACGAAGGCGGTCAACAAGGAAAGCAGGCAAATTGCCGCCGCGGAAACCGGCGTCAAGCTTCCAAAATGCCGAAGCCAATCATTGAGCGCTTCCGTCATCGGTTAAATATCAGTCCAAATCCATGGTCGCCCACCGCGGGACACCGGAAACGTTGCAGCATCGGCTTATGTCAGCACTAACTGAGGCTCAATCTAAACCGATCAAACGGCAAGTGTAACGATGCTAGTTTATCCCTGTAGCAAATCGAAATAGCCGTGGCTATAGGCGCTTTGGGGCGGAGGAAGAACGTCTCAACAGGGCAAAGTCGCCCGAGGCGCAGATCGACAAATTACAGAGTGATGCGTTCCGGCCACGGACGGCTGCATCGCTATCGATGCCCCGGCCCGGCACTTCCGTCTTTCGCCGGATTAGGCTAGCCAAGTCCCTTGGGGTATCTCCGCAAGGAGACTGGTATCGACAACCCGGGAGGCGCGAGCGGCCTTCCGTCGTCGCGATGCCTCGGCTTTCAGTTTTTTGCAGAATGCGATCATGGATCCGGTCAAGTATCCTGTTTTCGTCGAAGCAGATGCTTTTGATCTCGATTACTGTTCTGAGGGGCAATGATGACAAGCAGCGTTGATGGATCCGTTGAGCCGCGGCTGAGCATTGTTATCGCGGTCTTCAATGAGGAGAACAACCTCTCGGCCCTCGTTGACGAGATCAACGCCGTCTGCGATGAGCGCGGCTGGGTGCGCGAGATCATCGTGGTGGACGACGGTTCGACCGACAACAGCGCGCGCGTCGCGGGTTCGATGGCGAACGTCACGGTATTTCGCTTTCGACGCAATTTTGGACAGACCGCCGCGTTCGATGCGGGTTGCCACGCGGCCCAGTACGAATACGTCGTCACCATGGACGGCGACGGGCAAAACGACCCCGCCGATATTCCCAATTTGATCGCGCATCTGGAGGCCAACAATCTGGATGTGGTCTCGGGCTGGCGAGTCCACCGGCAGGATACGTTTGCCAAGCGGTTCGTCTCGCGCGGCGCCAACCTGCTGCGCAAGGTATTCCTCAACGACACCATCCACGACAGCGGCTGCTCGTTGAAGGTCTACCGGCGCGAGTGTTTCGACAACGTCCACCTGTACGGCGAAATGCACCGGTTCATCCCGGCGCTGCTCGAAATGCGGGGATTCTCTATCGGAGAACTCCCCGTCAATCACCGGCCGCGGCGGAGCGGGGTTTCGAAATATAACGCGGCCCGGACCATCAAGGGCCTCGCCGATATCGTGCTGCTCTGGTTCTGGCGCAGCTATTCAGTCAGGCCGATCCATCTGCTCGGCGGCATCGGCGTCCTGTTCTTCCTCATCGCGGCGATTTTCGGCTGCCGCACGGTCTGGCTGTTCGCGACCGACAGGAAGTTGTCGAGCACGCTGGAGCCCCTGCTGACCGTCTTCAGCTTCATCGCGGGCCTGTTGTTCGTGTCGCTGGGAATCTTGACCGACATCCTGATCAAGATCTACTATGCAATATCCGCCGAGCGCTATTATTCGGTTCGCGAGATCGTCAAGAACGGCGCGATTATGAAGGTGGCCGACTCCCCGAGCAGGCTAAGCGAAGCGCGTTCCGGACGCGCGTCAATCGACGCCTCATGATTGCAGCTAACGCGCAATCAATGACCCACGACATGTCGCCGGTATCCGCTCCGCTGAAACAGGTCGGCATCAGCGCATTTCCGTTGTCGATGGGACACGACACGGGGCGGGGCTTGGAACGGGTGATTGCCGAGTTGGTCACCGGCCTCGATGCCATCGGACAGCCCTATGTCTTCCACGATCGCGGCATGCTTCTCACTGAAGCCGCCGTGCTTCGGCAGGCGGCGAATTTCCTGTGGGATTTGCGCCGCGTCCGCCACGACGTCTGGTTCAGCGTCTATCCGGTGTCGGCCATCTTTACGATCCTGGCGCGCAAGCGCCCCGTGGTAACCGGGGTCTACGATCTCATCCCCTTTCTGGCGCGCGGCTACGACAACTACCTGAAATATTCCATCAAGCGCCGCTGCATCGAATTCGCCTGCCGGCACAGCGATGGGCTGATCGTGCCGTTTCCATCGACGGCCGAACAGGTCGTCAACATGTTCGGGGTACGGCCGGATCGTATCGGTGTGATCCCGCTCGGCATCGACCACGACAAGTTCTGGTGTGACGCGGCGATCCCCAAGCGCAAATTCCGCATCGGGTTTTTGGGTGAAGCCAAGCGGGCGAAGGGGCTCGATACCGCGATCCTCGCCTTTGCCGAAGTTGCCAAGCAGAATCCCGAAGCGTTTCTGGCCATCGCAAGCGGCGGAAATGAACTGGAAGAGATGAAGGATCTGGCGCGCAAGAACATTCCGCCGGACAGGTACGAGTTTGTTGGCTTCGTGCCTGAAGAGAATATGAGGCAGTTCTATTCCGAGTTGGATCTGTTTTTGTTTCCGTCGCGATATGGCTTCGGCATGAGCCCGGCCGAGGCTATGGCCTGCGGAACACCTGCGATCACGGGGAGGACTCTTGATTCGACGGATTTCTTTACCCACGAACTTTCGCTGGTGAACCCGAACTCGCCCGCGGAACTAGCCGCGCGGATATCGCTGCTTCTGACCGACCGGCAGCGCCATGCCGAGTTGCGGGAATGGGCGTTAAAGCGGGTTCAGTCCCTTTCCTGGACACGCATGGCCGAGAAGTATGTGGAGTTCTGGAAGCAGGTAAGAGATCGCCACCAATCTGGTGATTGTATCATACTACCAGCCGCATGTTAGCAACTGCCGAGCGGCATTTGCGACATGACTAACCCCTGGGTGAGGTCCTCCTGTTTAGACTTAAACCCAAACCTTCCCACAACTTCATTAACGGCATCGACTAGTTGCAGCGCAGTGCAGGAGAGCTTGTTTGAGCAAGCGCAGATATCTAACTAGATTGATTTTCCCGGTAGGCAGCCTGCTATATACGGCTCAGGATTAGAAGATTGGTCGTCAAGCCTTTGATCGGGTGTTTAGGTCCGCCGTTCGCACGCCTCTATGATGACAGAGAGTGTCGACCCCTTGTATCTGTCGCCGTCTAAGAAGGCGACATAATGCGATTGCTGCTTTCCATAAGATGAAGCTCCCTCTCGGGTGCAGACAAAGGACGATCCGGGGCCGTGATCAGTCTTTGGCACAGAGGACATTTCGAGCGGACCTGTAAAAACGTATTATTGGCTGCTCGCGTTACTCCTATCCGTAGTGCATTGTCCTTCAATGGATTTTCCTGAGGAGCCGCAGGCGGCGCAACTGATCTGTGCTAGCCGATCTGTTCGATCCCAGTAGCTTAAGCCGGATACGAGCGGATGGCCGAAGGACAGCTTCTCGTGTTTTGTCAGGTAAAGCGCCTGACGTAGCTTCTCATTGTAATTGGCGGCCCCAACCTGCGATCCCCCCAAAAACATCGTGGACGACCTCGCAGTAGCGCGCGAGAGCGGTTTGGTCGCCGTATTTTTTCGGCGGGGCTCGCGGCGCGGTGCCGTTCTGCTGCGTCTCGCCGCGATCCCGTGCTGCCCCGAGGATCGTCTCTGCGAGTTGGGCGGGGGGCCTCCGGAGGGACGCCCCAACCAACAATGCGGGTGTTGTAATTCTATCGGCCGGTCCAGCTACACAAGTCATTCTCATAATTCGGCAGCGACGGGTAACGTCACCGGCTTGAGCTCAACCAATGGCGGTGCGATTCCGTTATTTAAGAATAATGCTGTTGCAGCTATAATCGAGGGACCGACGGAACTTCGCCGGGCGCTGTAACTCCTCAGTAGAACGCTCGTGCATGACCGACGCCTCGCAATGAGACGCGGCGCTGGCGGGACGCGAATTATGCCATGCAGCCGACGTTTACGGTGGGCGCCGGCGTTGGGCTTCGTAGGGGTCGCGGGCGCCTGGATCGGTGACCCGATAGACGCGCCCATTCGTGTTGGGGTCGGAGTTGTCGGACGCTGAGAATACCAGCGACGGCGGACCCTCGCCTGCCTGAAGGAAAATATAGCGGCCGCCACCCATTGCAGCGACTTCGGCTCGCAAGGTGTGCGCTGGCCCGAGCGCCATACCTTTCTCGGTCAACGCTAGCGTCGCACGGCGCCGGTCGTTCGGGACGTCCCCTTTTGCTCCCGCAATCTTGTGGTGACTTATATGAGCGTTGAGGCCGATCTTGGTGAAGGGCCTGTGTAGCACGTCAGCATCAAGCGATGGGTTGTACGTTGCGTCAAGGTACCATGCGATTGGAAGGTACGCCGCGGTGGCTGCGATCGCCACGATGATGGGTCTCATGCCGGTTGCGTCCCTGCAAAGACTGTCAAGTTGTGAAGAGTTATACTTTCTGGTCGTTGCTGTCCATTTTCTCTACGGGTCTGAAGCGTTCTCAGGCGAGCGGTTGATCTGATGCGACTTCCGAAGGCGCCATTTCGTTCGCAGGCCTGAGGTTGCTCAACGGCGCACGGCCTGGTCGACGTCGTTCACGGCCTGGCGATAGCGCGCAAGGGCGGTGTCTTCCCGATATTTCTCGGCGATGCCGGCCGCACGAACGCCCTTGTCCTTCGTGGCCTGACGATCGCCGGCGGCTTCGTGAATGACGCGCGCGAGCTCGGCTGGGGTTTCGGGAGGAACGACCCATCCGATTGCCGCTTCGCCTAGCACGAGCGCGCCTTCGGAATTTTCTTCCGAGGTGATCACAACCGGTCGCCCGATAGCCAGGATGTTGTACAGGCGGCTGGGGATTGAGACACCGGTGACGTGCCGGCGATAAGGAATAACCCAGAGATCGGCCGCCGACAGAAATTCCACGAGTTCGTCTTCGGGAACAGGTTTCAGGACGGTGACATTCTCGAGACGATCCTTGGCGTAGAGGCGACTGAGTGTGGCCCAGCCCACGCCCCATCCGGACAGGATGAAATGAATGTCTTTCCGGTCTCGCAACAGGCGGGCTGCTTCGAACACCGTAACGGGATCGTGCGTGAAGCCGAGATTGCCGGACAGGCCGACGATGAACCTGGACGAATCCGGCGCACGGAATCGGCTCGCCGGATCGATCGTTCGATAGCCGACCGGGATCAGCGCCCAGTTCGGAATGTAGCGAAGCTGCTCTGCGTTGACACCGCGATATTTTTCGATCAGCGGCGGCACGTCGCGCCCGATCACGACGATCGCATCAAGGCGCCGGAACAACAGCGTGTTGGCAAAGCGAATAAGGCGGACGGCGAGCGAGTTCGAGCGGACCATGCCGGCCGCCTCGAGCGCTTCCGGGTAGAGATCATATATCAAGAGCATGGTCTTTGCGCCGCGCAATCTTGCGGCGAGGAGCACAGTGTAGGGCAGAGTGAACGGCGTCGTGACGCAGAACACGATGTCGCCCGACCTTGCCCGCCGCAGGACCGAGACAAACATTTGGGCTGCAAGCAGACAGATCGCTGCTGCGCGCTGGACGATCGCCGACTTGCGGGGATTCCAGTTCTTGATTTCGACGACCTCGGACTTGCCGGTTCGGCCGATCGTTCGCGAGCCTGGTGTCGCCGAGATCACAACGACCTGCCGATCCCTTGCGAGGCTCTCCGCGATCCTGCCGACATAGACTGCCGTCGTGGTCGTGTCGGGCGGATAGAACTGGGCCGCGATGATCAGTTTTGCGGAAGTGGCCATATGCAAAAATGATCCTCGACGGTCAGGCGTTCGGCTGATGGCCGTTTACCTGGCTTTCCGCCTGATACGCCGCGTACGCGCGCTTCAAGCCATCCTCGAGCGAAGTTGTCGCGCGCCAGCCGAGCCTGTCGAGCCTGCTGACATCGAGCAGCTTGCGCGGCGTTCCGTCGGGCCGCGAGGTGTCGAAACTGATCTCACCGCGATAGCCGACGATCTTTGCTACCATGCGGGCGAACTCGGCGATGGCGATGTCCTCGCCGGTGCCGATGTTGATCAGCTCGCTGCCCGAATGGGTCTTCATCAGGTGCACGCAGGCATCTGCCATATCGTCGACATAGAGGAACTCGCGTCGCGGCGTGCCGGTGCCCCACACCACGACGTTCTTCGCGCCGGACAGTTTCGCTTCGTGGAAGCGCCGGATCAGCGCGGCCACGACGTGGCTCAGCTCGGGGTGATAATTGTCGCCGGGGCCGTAGAGATTGGTCGGCATCACGCTGATGAAGTTACTGCCATACTGGCTGCGATAGGCCTCCGCCATCTTGATGCCGGCGATCTTGGCAATCGCRTAGGGCTCGTTGGTCGGCTCCAGYGGGCCCGTGAGCATCGAGTCCTCGCGCAASGGCTGCGGCGCCAGCTTCGGATAGATGCAGGACGAGCCGAGGAACATCAGCTTCTCGGCGCCATTGATGTGCGCGGCTTGGATCACGTTCGCCGTGATCGCGATGTTGTCGTAGATGAACTCGGCGCGCAGCGTGTTGTTGGCGACGATGCCGCCGACTTTTGCTGCGGCCATGAAGATCACTTGCGGCCGCACGCGTCCGAACCAGTCGAACACCTGGGCCTGGTTGCAGAGATCGACCTCGCGCCGGTCAACCGTGACGAGCCTGACATCTTCCCGCGCGAGCCGGCGCACGATGGCGCTGCCGACCATGCCGCGATGGCCGGCGACGTAGACGACCTTGCCCTTCAGCTCAAACGGTACGCTTGCCATTCGCGACATCCCGTTTGGCCTCCGYCAGATCGCTCGCCAYCATCTCYTCGACGAGCTGCGCAAAGCTYCGCTTCGGCTTCCAGCCCAGCACCTGCCGCGCCTTGCTGGCATCGCCGATCAGCAGATCGACCTCGGTCGGGCGGAAATAGGTCGGATCGATCTTCACCACGACCTTGCCGCTCCTCGCATCGATGCCGGTCTCCTCGACGCCGTGCCCGCGCCATTCGATGCGGCGGCCGACCTGSGCGAAGGACAGCTCGACCATCTCGCGCACCGARCGCGTCTCGCCGGTGGCGAGCACGAAATCGTCGGGCTTGTCGGCCTGCAGGATCATGTGCATGCCCTCGACATARTCCTTGGCATGCCCCCAGTCRCGCTTGGCYTCGAGATTGCCGAGATAGAGCGTCTGCTCCAGGCCGACCTCGATGCGCGCCACGCCGCGGGTGATCTTGCGGGTGACGAAGGTCTCGCCGCGGACCGGGCTCTCATGGTTGAACAGGATGCCGTTCGAGGCAAACATGCCATAGGCCTCGCGGTAGTTCACCGTGATCCAGTAGCCGTAGAGCTTTGCGACGCCGTAAGGCGAGCGCGGATAGAACGGCGTCGTCTCCTTCTGCGGGATCTCCTGCACCAGGCCATAGAGCTCCGAGGTCGAGGCCTGGTAGAACCGCGTCTCTTTCTCCATGCCGAGGATGCGGATCGCCTCCAGCAGGCGCAGCACGCCGATGGCATCGGCATTGGCCGTGTATTCCGGGCTCTCGAAGCTGACGGCGACGTGGCTCTGGGCGGCGAGATTGTAGATCTCGGTCGGCCGGATCTGCTGCACCAGGCGGATCAGATTGGTSGAATCCGTCATGTCGCCGTAATGCATCAGGAACGGCACGTCGCCGAGATGCGGATCCTGGTAGAGATGRTCGACGCGCGCRGTGTTGAACGAGGACGAGCGCCGCTTGATGCCGTGCACGGTATAGCCGAGCGACAACAGATGCTCGGCGAGATAGGCGCCGTCTTGCCCGGTCACGCCGGTGATGAGAGCGATGCGCTGTTTGGAGTCTTGAGGATTCACAGCCGTTTCCAGGCAAGCAGCTTCGGATTGAAGCGGTTGCGTATCCTACTTTTCCCACGGTGTCTTGTTTTCCTGCCGCATCGCGCCGTCTGGAAAATTATATCGTCTAATCAATGGGTTATGATGAGGGCTAAAGGGGCGGGGAAAGCTCTGAAGACGACCGCGCCGGACGAATCCACAAAGTTCCAGCCGCTCTGAGCAAGTGGGGACCGTGGCTGCCTCAGACGTCCTGCAAAGCCTCGCGGACAAAGGCTGCGAGATTACCTTCCTGGAACAGCAGCCCTCGGATGCCCGCGGCGCGCGCGGCTTCCAGGTCGCGCTCCTGGTCGCCGATCAGGAAGCTCCTGTCGGCTGCGACGGGAAAGCGCTGCATCAAGTCGGTAATCATGCCAGGCCGAGGCTTGCGTCGGTGACTGTCGCGACGATAGCGCTCGATAGGGGCCTCGGGATGATCAGGGCAATATTCGAACGCATCGATATGTGCGCCCACCGCCGCGAGCTCGCCCGCCATCCAGCGGTGAAGGGCCTGCACGTCGCTCTCCTCGTAGAATCCGCGGGCGACGCCGGACTGGTTGGTGACGACGAAGGCGAAATAACCGGCCTCGTTCACCAATCTAACCGCCTCGTGCGCGCCTTCCATCCACTCGAGCTTGGCTGCCTCAAAGAGGTAGCCCGCGTCGTGATTCAGGACGCCATCTCGGTCGAAGAAAACAGCCGGGCGGGTCGGTGTCGTCATCATGGGTGCCGCAACAAATGTTTACGGCCCTTGTTCAGCGCTCCACCGGCAGCTTGTCAAGGATATCGGAGGCGTTTGCCCTACGTCGGCTCCGTCAGCATCATCGTGACGACCAGCCTGCGCCCCTGACGTACCATACCGCCGCGGTGAATTCCGAACGGATCGAATAAGACCGCGTCGCCCTGATCGCTGGTGATGCGCCACTCATTTTCAAGAATGGCATCGGCATACTCGTTACCGGCCGGGAGGTCGACGCCGAACGCGGCTTTGCGCTGCAGGAATTTTGGTAACGCGTTAAACAGCCGGCGATTCTGCGGCTTGGTCCAGGACAGGCCAGCGTAATCGTTGGCGCGACGAATGAGGCCGTCCCAGAATTTGCGGCTGGCGCGGTGCGTTCCCCGGACATAGGTAAACGGGCCGTTGTCTGGCCCGACCTCGCTTACATAGATGATGAACTTGAGAAGATTGTAGGTCGCATCGATGTGGCAATAGTCGCAGGGTGAGTCCGCGACGCCGATGTCGCCGAAGTGATTGGCCCAGAACTTGTCGGAGGGGTCGTTGATCTGCGGCACCACATGGGCGACCGCCACAGGACGCTGGCAATAGGCGCTCGCCGCATCGATGACGCCAAGCTCCGACGCGAGCTGGTTGAAATAGGTGTAGATTCCCGGAAAGATGTCCTTATCGAGCCATAGTCTCGTCTCGTCGAAATGGCGCTGGTCTGGCGTCTTCTTCGCGAGCCTTGCTTCAAGCGTCCGGTAGTGCGGCGCGAGAAGGTCTCGGACCTGGGCAAGCTGTTCCGCCGACAACCGCAAACCAGCGATGCCGTCACGGTTCAGCGTGTTCAGCACGTTGGTACCGGTCAGCGTCTTCGGTTCCGCGGGCCGGCGCGTCAGTCGCCGCAGCTTCTGTGTCGCCACCAGATGCAGATAGGTCGGCGAGCGCCGGATCAGCTCGGCGACCTTGTGCGATTTGTCCTTGGGGCGCGGCAGATGCTCGTAGTCTGCGATCAGGCGTGCCGTGATGATGGTAAGACCTGATACGAATTTCGCCAGTGCCGCGACGCGATCACCGAGGCTTGGCATTGGGAAAGCCGTGCCATAGGCGGGGTGGTGCGCATAATCGATGACTGGCAAATGATCGTACGAATATGGGTGCGATGTCATGGCGCCGCCTTTGCGATGGATCATTCGCTAGGTCGAACGACACGCGCTGCTTGTCATTGACGTCGATCAATCACACTTCATGTGATGGGCGGGGGCAGTCGGAACGATCAACCAAGCCTACCGCTCATCCGCAATCACCTTGCCATCATTTGGCAAGGCCCCAGGCCGACTAGCTCGGTGCTGCCGATCGCTCGACAAGGATGCGCAAATTCGCACCGATTCTCGAACAACGCCGAACGGGCGTTACGCGGTGTGACTGTCGGAAGACGAAATTGGACCTTCGCCGGTTCAGATGCTGGTGGCAATCGTGCCACCGCCGTCTATACCCTGATCGAGACCTGTCTATGCCGCGCGCGGCATAAACCGCCAAGCTCAACGACATCGCCCCCCAGGCTTGGCTTGCCGACGTGCTGGCTCGACTATCGGATGACCCTGCCAAACGTATTGACAACCTGCTGCCCTGGAATTGGTAACCTCCGAGCGTCGCTAACGCCGCTCTAGCGCGCTCAGCCTTCCGGCAAAAAAGAGGTAGCCGGGGGTTTTACCGAATGCGTACGTCGGAACGCCAGTACGACGCCCGTTGTCGATCTCAGCCTTCTTGACCCAGTCATGCGGTGTCTGCGGCGCGCAGCCGATCTTGGTCGCGATCGAAGTCATCGCCGCCCAGCGCTAGGGGGGCGCTTTTGTGATCCAGAGGCATCCGAACCGCAAGGGCCGGGCCTCGGTTCTTGTCATCGCCCCGCCCTCTCAGGAGTTGGAGCCTCCGTCAAACACGGACGATTTCAACGGAAACGATCCGAGCTCACCAAAACGGCCGCTCAATCACGCGTCGATAATCAAGTCGCAGACGCGTGGCTCACGGCGGTCCAGCCAAAAGCTGCGCTATCAGCGTTCAAGGAGATGCCGGTGTCAACGATTGCAACCAGACAGCGAGATGACGCTCATCACGCGATTGCCTTCAACCAAAGTATTCGCTGTGGCCATTTTGTCGGTGGCTCTGAACCCGCGTTGTCATATGCATCCAGACCCTCTTCGTGCGCCGCTAATTCTGTGTTGTTCCGACGAGCGGTAGAGGCGGTGAAGCGTCTGCTGTGTTTGCATTGATTGCATTATTTTTGTAGGAGCGGACCGCGCCACTGCCGGTGACCGAAACACCCGTTGAATTGCCGACAAAGGAAGAGCCGCCAATAAAAACAGACGCGCCGTTCCCGGCAGACACGCCCGAACCCGAGTTGTTGATCACGGTCGTGGCATTAATCAGCAAGATACCGGAGGATGTTCCAGAAACAGTGATGCCGTTGGTGGTGTTGGCTGCGACGAGGCTGTTGGTCAACTCCACGGTCGCCGAGCCCGATGTCGTATTTATGGACATCCCGGTGCCATTACCTTGCAATGATACGTTGCTCAAACTCGCACCCGCGACTGCACCCCCGGTCGGTGCTATCACGATGCCAGAACTCCCTGAGTCAATAACGGTATCTTTGACGAAGAGTCTGCCAACTCCGGTCTCGGGCGCAAAGTTGATACCTGCCCCAGCGGAGAAACCGAAAAAGACGCAATCTTCGACAAAGAGCTCGGACATGTTGAGCGCGCTGATCCCGTTGATGCCGGTCGTAATTCCTTGCAGAGTTATGCCGCGAATTCTGACGATAATACCTGCGCCGCTCACAACGATGGCATTTGTGCCCGATACGAGAATGGAACCTAGCGTCCCAGTGCAATCTAGTGTTACTGACTTGGTGATCGTCACGGCCCCAAATCCACCTGGATCCAGGCAGTCGATTTCGCCGCCGGCCGCCGTCTTCGAGATTGCGCCCGCGAAGGTCTTGCACGGCGCGGTGCGGCTGCAAGGGTTGACGTCATCTCCAACACCGGAAACCCAAGTTCGGCTCGCCTGCGCGCTGGCGGAGCTCGAGTTCAAGATAGCGATCGCAACCACGGTCAATACGGCAAACAACCGTTTCATCGGTCACCTCCAAAGCAGTTTTCTCGGAAGTAGCCACAAGAAGATACACCATGAAGCAGTTTGAGGCTGTGGCGGATTTCACATTTGACCGGTCACAAGCCGATTATGGTGCAACCAATCAGAGCTTCGTACGGTGCTGGACTTTATGCAGTTCACAATCCTCGTGATCCGCGCCTGATCGGATGGTCATCGCAGGCCTCAATGTAGACCCGCTATGTCCCCCAATCGCACTGGAGCGCGCCTTTGCGGTGATGACGTTGGTGATCGTTGCCGCGTCGAGTTTCATCTTACATGTGCCTGTGTAAAGGCCATGTAGAGGGGAACGGGATGCGAGCGCAAATCTCCACTCGCGACAAACTACATCGGAATTGCTGGATCAAGGTTGTCATTCTACCGAGGCGGAGGTCCTGCTTTTTCCTCTTCGTGGGGGAGCAAGTCGGCGTCAAGTTCATGAGCCCCTTTTTTTGGAGAGCTCCTTCCCGCATCGTCCGTTGTCGTTTCGACTGGTCTTCGCAAACAAAATTAACCGGCCAAAAATTGCGAGCGGCGTGCGAGTACGATGGTTCTGTTGAGCGGTTTCTTGAACTAACGACCATCCGGCTATTGAGCTTCACAGGCGCGCAGTTGGTTTCCTTCGATTGCTTCTGAGTTGGGTAAGCCAGCTCAACTTATTTCAGCGGCTTTACACGCCGCTTCATGGTCGTATTGTAGAGGAATCCTACGGCTTTGGCCTTCTGAATGGCCACTTGGTACTGATCACGAGCGGACCGTGCATCGTCCCCGCTAAGCAGCGATCCCCACAGCTCGTCATCAACCCTCTCAAATAGATCTCGAAGGATACGAGCCAGCGCGATGTCGCTGGTCTTAAGGGATAACTTAATCTCGTGTCCTCGCACCTCGAGATGTCGAAGCTCTGTCGGTACCCGGCGACGATAATAATAGTTGCCTTTGAGGCAAAAGGAGATAGCGGTCGGGATCGGAGGCGTTCTTTCGATGTCTGCCCATGTTCTGAACGATTTGCGGGGGTGGAGCGCCTGGAGAGGGCTGAACTCGTCAACGTCCGGCCGTGCGGAAACTCGTCGCGTGCCTGGGACAGGGCGCTGGCGGGGAGGGATTGTGAATTGGCTAGCATGCCTTCTACAGCCGCACGGTTGGCTTGCCTCGTTTCCGTTTCGGCTTCTCTGGGCCTGCGCTCGACCGCACGACGAGCTTGATTCCTACTTCGATTGCTGACGTCGAGTACTTTCCGCCGAAATGCTCGCGTTCCTTCAGCACTTGATGCGCTGCTCGTCGGAGCGCTCCATTCACGATTTTCTCCAGGCCTACCGCATACTCGAACTCACGGTACCTCCACTCCGAATCTCTCGGCGACAGCTCTACTTCAGGAAGACTGAGCACTTGCTTCTCGTCCTCAGGCGCAAGAAAAGATCCGCTCAAAGAGTCAAGCCTCCTCTGGGCACCGATCAACCTGAAAACGATCGGCATGATAGGTGCGGCCGATCCGCTTCCAGCTATCGTCCTCAGCACGGCTGCAGCAAGGTCGGCCAAGTGATTCATTGCATACTGTTTTGCATGAAGGATTTCGATGTCGCGATCAGAATTTTCGCTCACGAGCCTCGGGGTGGTCGGCTTGTCCTCATCGTTTGTCACGACAAGCACCTCCTGCTGAATTTCTACAAGGTTTTCGTTTCGCAGTTTTCACTGGGCGGCACCATCGTTCATGGGTGTCCATGGTTTCGAAGGGGATCCGCCTTCTTCCCCCAATTGAGCAGGCGTAGGGAGAGGATATCTCGGGAGTTCGAATCCCAGGATTTCTAAAACCCAAGCAATTCGTACGTCGTTCAGCGTGTCGAGATATTGCGAATGAAGGTGATATAAGTCGGTCGCCGGAGATGGCACGATGTGTCTCCACCAAGTCGTACCATTGACGAGATGCACCAAGAAGCGTTCGCGATCGCCTTGGCGGGCTAGAATGTCCTTTGATATGGCAAGTTGCGCGTCTTTTTGGTAGATCAAATACAGGCCACGCATTTTGCCGATCTTGATGTGAAGCGCGACGCAGCCTCGAGGGAGATGCGCGCCGCCGGCGACATGGCGATCAGTCTCAACAAATTTGACTTCGTCGTTTGCCGTGATCTCGCCCACGACCGGGATGGCCCTGGTCGCCCAAGCGTAGCCATGGGACACGTAGCTAAAGCCTAGGAGTTCGTAAGGCACGTGAAGGATGCGACCAATCTCCACGGCGCGATCGGCGTCGAGCCATGTGTCGCATTGCTCCAATTTCCGAATGGTTTCTCCTGACACTCCGAGTTTACGTCCTACTTCCTGTCGTGCGAGGCCAGCCCGAATACGAAAGAATCGGATTGAGTTGGGCGGCGGTGGATTTACGAGCCGGCTTTGCTCCTTTCGTGAGACACGGCTCATGGTCTTTGAGCCTCCACACTGGTGACTATTTCAGTGGAGGGCGACGTTTCCCGGGCATCCGAATGGACTGGGCTTGTAGTCCATAGCTCTTTTGCAACTTGCAAGGGTTCCAGTTGCAGGTTGCTCCACCATGCGCGCTCGTTCTCGTGACGGTGTAGAGCCAGGTGGTGAGATCGACAGAGTGGAACGGTGAATTCATCGCTGACTTTCCTTCCCAACGTGCTTGGCTGGGCAAACTTCAAGAGATGAGCATCAACTGGCGATCTCTGACAAACGAGACAGCCTTGTCCGCGGACGAAGGCGAGATGAGCTTTGCTTCTCTTTCGCGGGGCCTCTTTGGGAAAGGCAAGAACTCGATCTTCGTCGCAGGCGCGGTGAGGATCGCAGCGGTTCTCGCTGGTAACTTCCCGCTGAAGATTGGCGTTCTGAGGCTTTGTCGGATCGGCAGAAGGCCGTGACTTTGGGGTCACATCCGACAGACCTATCCTGTCATCTTCGACGACGAAGCCGATCCGCAAACGAACGCGTTGCGATCGGCGTGCAACTTGCTGCGGACTCGCGTATCCATAAGAATCTCCGCGTTCAGAAGGAGAGATTAAATTATATCAGATGGTGTAATATAACCCATATGGTCAAAGGCGTCAAGAGCGATCGTCCGCCACTTCATGCCGCGCAGATCCGCGCAGCTCGCGCGCTGCTGAGATGGAGCGCCGAAGAACTGGCGCAGGCTTCTGCGCTCGGGGCAAATACGGTCCGAAGGGCAGAAGTGGCGGAGGGGGCGACCGCCCTAACGGCCGCAAATGACCGCGCCATACGCAAGGCGCTTGAGGAAGCTGGCGTTGAGTTCATCGACCCGAACGGCGGCGGTGCAGGGGTTCGATTTAGGGACCCACGCGGTTAGATTTTCAAGCTCGAGTCCGGCTTTGGCTCAGATTGACGTTGCCGCTGTTTTGAAAAACCGTCGCCAGAGTGTGTCGGATCAGGCCATCAGTGGGATACGGGACGCACTCGAAAGTGCGGGCGAGGTCTTCATCGACGAAAATGGAGGAGGCGCAGGAGTTCGCCTTCGCAAGGGGACGCGACCGAAGGCGAGCAAGAAAAATTCACTCTTCCGGTGTCGGGTGTCAATCGGCGTTGGACTGGGACTCCCGATCGGCATCCAAAAGGGGCTCTGACTCACTTTTGATGCAGTTCAAGGGATGTTTGGCGCATTCATTGGAGGAGAATCAGCGCCATGCAGCAAGCACTCCACCGCTCCAGTCTGGTGCCGCGTGGGTTTGTTGTAGAGAGTGCGTGCTACGAGGGTGATAAGGCCATCATCGCGGTCCGGGCACCTGCAAGTTTCGGTTTATGTCCATGTTGCGGGACGGTTTCGCGGCGTATCCATAGCCGGTATCGGCGACGCGTGACTGATCTGCCGCTGTCCGGGCGGGTCGTAGAGCTTCTGGTGATCGCCCGCCGCTTCCGCTGTGACGCCGTCCTGTGCGGACGCCAGATCTTCACCGAGCGTTTTGCCGACGGGATCTTGGCTCGATCGGCGCGCCGCACGGCAAGGCTGGACTCTATCGTCCATCACCTCGGGTTGGCGCTTGGCGGTCGACCGGCAGCCGGCTTCGCAAAACGTCTGATGCTGCCTGTTAGCAAGGACACGCTTCTGCGCGTGGTTCGACGCCGCAGCCGCTCGCCAGACGACCCTCTTAAGGTCATAGGCATCGATGACTGGGCCTGGCGGCGCAATCACCGATACGCCAGCATCATCTGCAACCTGGAAAGGCGCCGGGTGGTTACCTTGCTGCCGGATCGTGAGCCCGCGACCGCGCAAGCCTGGCTGGCTCCTCATCCTACGATCTCGGTCGTCGCCCGTGATAGGGGCGGCGGATATGGCGAAGCGGCAGCAAAGGCCCTGCCGCACGCCGTGCAGGTCGCCGACCGCTGGCATTTGATGGAGAACGCCAGTCGGGCCTTCCTTGACGCCGTGCGCAAATCGATGCGGCAGATACGCACCGTCATCGGTGCAACCACGATCGATCCCGCGCTGCTCACAGCTGCCGAGCGGCTCCAGTATGAGGGCTATTTGCGACGCGAGGAGACCAATGCGGCCATCCTGGCGCTCTCGAAGAACGGCATACCCATCAAGCAGATCGTGCGCCAGACTGGCCATAGCAGGAAGCGGGTACGGCAAGTAATCCGCGGCGAACGCACCGATGTCTTTCGGACCCGGCAAAGTTCGTCGGATCTGCATTTGCCATGGCTCGATGATCAGTGGGCGTCCGGCTGCCGCAATGGGGCCGAACTTTGGCGCCGTTTAAAGGCGCGTGGCTTCCGAGGCTCGCTCCGCGTCATCAGCGAGTGGGCGACCCGTAGACGACGAGCTGAAAAGGCCGACGCGCGAAATCTTCAGAGGATTCCGTCGGCCAGAACCATCGCACGCCTGATGACCGTCGGACGAGACTTGCTCACGAAAGCGGAGACCGTCACGGTAGCGGCGATCGAAGCTGGCGTACCAACCCTGGTCGAGGCACGCGAGATCATCGCCGAATTCCACCTGATGATCCGACGCAAGACCGAGGCGGGCCTCATCCCATGGATCGAGCGGGCCCGCGCCAGTCTCGTCGCCTCATTCGCCAGCGGCGTCGCGAAGGATGGGGCGGCGGTACGGGCGGCAATCACTTCACCATGGTCCAACGGACAGACTGAAGGTCAGATCACGCGCCTCAAGCTCGTTCGACGTCAAATGTACGGCCGCGGCAAAATTGATCTGCTTCAAGCCAGACTAATCGGTGCCGAATAGTCGGCGCTGCGCCAAACTTGCGTCAGAGCCCAAAAGGATCCCCCTTTGACCGGTGCGTTCTGCTGGTAACGCTCGGCTCGTCGGAGCTGGCCGGGATAGCGGAGGCGAGCCGAGCGCGGTTTGTGTGATCGTCGTCTCGGCTTTTGAACCGCCACCTATCGTTGCCGGTCTCGACGATGTCACAGTGATGGATCAGCCGGTCGAGCAGCGCGGTGGGTCCTCTCGAACGCGCGGCTTAGCGCTGATGTCCCAGACCAATTCCGAGGTTGCGCGCTTTCTGCCGCAATGAACCCTCGGACCGCTTCATTAGCTTTGCGAGCTTTGCCACTGGAGTACGGGCTTTGGAATGCGCCCTTAGCAACCTCACGTCGTCTTTCGTATATTCCTTGCGCTTGCTCTTCGACTTCTTTGCCATTTGATTTTCTCCATCGGGGGCACACCGCGCGTAGAGCCATCGTGTTAATGCGTCAAGCACTCGGTTGACGTCGGCGCAAAGTGGACTACGAAGGATAAACGGGGACCGATAGGGACTTAACCTAGGCGGACTCCGTCCAGCTCATCTACGCTTGAACTTACCAGTGGCTACTACCCGGTGCGCCTTTGAATGGGCCAATAATATCCCGGCACCATTTCCGAAGGAAACGGCCGGGCGATCCGGGCCCCTGAAGCTCATCGACGATTGGAAGAGTGAATTTCACCGGCTTTGGACGGTGGGGTCGCGTTGCCGCGATCGGAAGCCAGACTGGATCTAGTACTGCCTCAGGATCCGCGAACATCACGACGACTATCAACAACACCAGCGGTAACGCGCACGCGATCGTTCCACCGACGACCAACGTGCTGTTGCGGGTTATCTAGCGGCTTTTCGAAGGTCCTCGATTTTCCAGAGCGCGAGTTGCCGCCGATCAAAGGATGGTGCCCAATCCTCAAGGGTTCTGATCGGCGGCGGGAAGTTGTACGGCGCCGCGCACAGGTCGACGGTAAAGAAGTCACCGACCTTGATTGAGCGGTTGCGACCGTCCGGGTAGGTCGTGGTCAAAAGGTATTTTATGTCCGACCTGAGGATGTTGTCGACCGCTCGAAAAATCATGTCCTCGGACAGGTGGATGAAGCAATCGCGGCAGAGCAACAGATCGGCTTTCGGCAGCGGGTCACTGCAAAGGTCGATTTCGTGGAACTCGCGACCGGGGCGCGCGTGCTGTGCGGCGGTTTTCTCGACTAGGTCAGGAACTATGTCGCCTCCGATGTAGCGCGAGACGGGAAGCTCAATCTTCGAAAGCCAGTGGAAATCCCCGCACGGCAAATCCAGCAGCCTCTCAATTCCGAGCTCGGCGAGCAGCCCGGGCAAGCTCTCTCGCACCCGCTCGGTGTGGTGCAGCGTCGAGCCGCCGCCAGAGGCCGTTTCCTTGTAGCCCCAAATGTTGCGGCGGTAGATCTCGCCGAAAACCTCGCCGGGGGTGCCCCGGAGATTGCGAACCATCTGCGATCGCAACCAGGTCAGGACTGGCGCGGGGAGTGTCTGGCGAGCGACACCGATTGCGACTGAGAACGCTGTGGTACGACGCAAAAGATCAAGCATGCGGTATCCGTATCATTGCAACCGCTGATGGCGCAATACACAGCAATCATCGGGCAATATTTAGAACACAGCGCCCGGCACCTTTTCCCAAGGGAACGGCCCGACGATCCGGCCCATGAAGCTCATCGACGATTGGAAGAGTGAATTTCACCGGCTCTGGACGGAGCGGGTTACGTTGTTCGCGTGGGTCTTGACGTGCGGCTTGGTGGCGCTCCCGGCCTTCGTCGAAATCCTCAACCCGCGCTTTCTGCTCGCACTGTGCTGCGGCGGATACGGCCTTCTTGGCTACCTGCCCCTGGTCAAACAAGCCCCGAAGGTGGACCGCATTGCGCGGCTTCACCCTCTGCTCACCCGAGGACGTCAGCGAAGCTCAGGGATAGGAGCGGTCGCTCTGCTTCGCTTTCAGCTCGAGCGCAAGCAAACTCTGCTCTTGGATCAGGGTCCAGTTCTGCCGCTCCAGCTTGTGCAGCCGTGCCGTGATGTTGTGCATGAAGACGAAGACCACGAGGAACAGTGCGCCGAACATCACCACGAAGGGAAAGACGACGCCGGTCACATGGCTGAGGAAATAGGCCAGCCTCGGAAACAGGGAAAAAACAGCCGGTAAGATCGCGACCATCGACAGCATGAGAAGGTCGTAGAGGTCGAATTTCCCCTGCAACGTCTTGCGCAGGATGACCAGCATGTAGATGAAAGCGAACGCCGAAATGACGGCAACAGTCTCGGTGGTTGGAAGGGCATTGGTCACTACCGTCTCCTGATATTGAAATCGGTGATGCCGGGGCGGAACGCGGCGTATGATGTCACGACTGTCGCTCCAGACGCGCGAGCAGGATGTAGCCGAGCACGCGGATCATGTAGCTCACGGCCTTGAAGCCGTCGATCGAACTGACACCGGCTTCCCGCGCTCGCATCCCGACCGGTGCTTCGCCGACCGTCAGCCCCGAGCGCATCGCCCATGCAAGCGAGATCGGCTCCGGGAAATCCATCGGATAGCGCTGTGCAAACAAGGCCATGGCCCGGCGATCGAGCAGGCGCATGCCGCTGGTCGGGTCGGTGATGTGGCCGCCTGCAAAAAGGGAGTTCAGGGCAAGCGCGATAAGCTTGCTGCCGAAACGCCTCAGCCGCGTCGAGCGGAAGCCGGCATTATCGATGAAGCGACTTCCGATCACGATGTTTGTCGGCCGCCTGCGGTAGGCATCGAGCAGGACTGCGACCTCCAACGGATTGTGCTGCCCGTCACCGTCGATCTGGATGCAGAAATCGTAATTGTTGCGCGCGGCGTACTTGATGCCGGTTTGCACGGCGCCGCCGATGCCCAGGTTTTGCGGGAGGCGAGCGACCGGCGAGTGCGCGCTCGCGACGGCGCAAGTCGCGTCCGACGAGCCGTCATCGACCACCAGGGTGTGGTAGTCGCAGCTGGTCCTTGTGATCTCCGCCAAGAGGTCACCGATCGAGGCCTGCTCGTTGTAGCAGGGAATGACCAGCAAAATGCGCGGCTGGTCCGCCGGCGGCGCCGCTGCGCTGGCCTGGCGCTTATCCGCCGAATCCAGGGTCGTCGTGCTCACATCTGCCTCGATAGCCGGATACCGCGGGATGCGTGAGCCCCTGCGGTAGCCGCGCTCACCCGTTAGGATTGTGGCAACCGCGCCCCGACGCCCCGATTGTCAAACTGCTATACTTGCTGATGCTTTTTCTGTACAGGCGGTAGGTATCCCCGGGGGCGGCTCGCCCGAGCGAGGGGTCAATGAGAGCTGCTAAGATTTTCTTCTCGATCGTTTTCCTGCTGATCCTGGCCAGCAATGTCCGGTCGATTTCGCACTGGAACGAAAGCCGCGGCGTTTATGACGATATCTGCTATCTCCGGCAGGCGCATCTGTTTCAGCGCTTCGGCTGGCGTGGGCTCGATACCAGCCTCGCCCGCGAGGACGACGGTTATCTCTCTGGTAAGCTGCGTAGCATTCAGTTTCCGACTTGGGCCGACGTGACGACGGCGCCGTGCCACACCCAAGCCGCCGATGGCACCAAGCGCGTGATGACACCACCGCCAGGGACGGGCTTTGCGCTGTCGGTATTCCCGGAAGGGTTTCAGGTAGTGCCGCTTTACGTGGCGGCGAACGTGTTGATTGCAGGCTTTGCTCTGTACGGTTTGTGGCGGGCGCAGCGGCCGAATGCGCTGGCCTTGGCAGCAACCTTCGGGGCGGTCGCCATCTATTTCATGATCAATCCGACGAAGGCGAGCTACTCGATGGCGCCGACCATGGTGCTTTGCGCGCTCGCGGGCTTACTGACGGCAAGATTGTTCGTCGTCGGGGACAGGCCGCGCTTCGTCCCAGTCGCTGCGATCGGATTTCTGCTCGGCCTGTCTGGCAGCTTCCGAATCGCCAACGTGTTTCTGGCGGCCGGCTACTTTCTGTTTTTTGGATTGTCATTCCTGATCCGCCGCGACCAGAAGACATTCTGGCAAGGGTTTGCATTCGGCCTGGCGTTTGTTGTCGGAGTGCTGCCGGTGCTGGCCGCGAACCTAGTCAATTCGGGAAATCCCCTTGTCTCGGCCTATAGCGGCGTTGACACGGCGCCGCCGCGGCTCGATCCCGCCGTACTTCGCGCCTACCTGAATGACGTGCAGTTTCCGTTGGTCGTCGTGATATGCGTCTGGACCGCGCTCCTGTGGCAGTTTGCGGGGCAAGCCGACGTTAAGCGGCTCGCGGCTCTGATCGCCGGCAATCTCGTCTTGAACATTGCGTTCTTCGCCACGCATCCTGTCTTCACGCAGTACTACACGATCCCGATCTCTATGCTCACGCTCTGGACGATCCTGTTCGTAACCATCCTTATGAACCGCAAGGTATCAAGGGACCAGGCCGACGGACCGCAGCCGAGCGGGTTGCTATCCCACTCGTCGTCGACTTGACCGCCTCAGTCACGTCAGCAGTTGATGCGAGCGGACATCGCGGAGACAAGGGCTAAATCGACGCGATTGGCGCGGTAGGGGCGTTCCCTCGACAATGTCGCCACGCCGAACTGTCAGGGAGGAGAATCATGTCGTTCCTGCCGGTCAGTTTGCGTTGCAAAATAGTCGTCCGAGGAACGCTCGGTCGCGCGCTCTCCAAGCACCCTATCGATGATCGACTGGACCAGAAAGATTGAGCGAAGTCGGTCGCTATAGGGGCAAAGCAGACATTGCTTTAGTGCATCACGCCGCCGGGTTTATGATGGGTACACGATTTAACAAGTGAACAGTCACATAGGCATTCCGCGGAGTCTTTCGTTACAGGCTCGGAGTGACGAAGCGAAAATGCTGGATCACCTATCTCCGGGGCTCGTTAAATCGCAGCAACAACGGCCAGCCCATTGAATGAAATTGGAACGAGTGCTCGGAATCACGTTGCAAGTTAGCGACTCTTCGCCAGCTCGACCAAGCAACGTGAGTCTTATAAGTTCGAGAGTCTTCCGGAATGATTAAGCCTTAACGTAAAGTTCATCAACATAACCCTCTCGTACCCAGTTGCGGGAACGCCACGTCCGCTTTAGCCCTATATGCTTGTCGATAAACTCGGAGACCCGACGATGGCCAAAGGTCTCGTGGTTTAGGCTCAGAAAGTTTCGTTTGACCGTGCGATTAACGTGTCCAAGCAGGAAAGCCACCGATACGTCGTCGATTTCAGGAAGGCTATCTTGATTGACGGCCAAATCCAGACTTTCGTCCTCTGTTTGAGCCAAAGCCCAATACGGATAAACCTTTATAGTATCAGCTGTGGTCCGCTCGCCGAACAGACAAACCTTCTCCTTGCCTAGGGCGTTCATCAGAAAAAAACCTGACACGACACAACTGACCGGAAGATCGTAGATGGTGTAATCTAATGGTTTGAACCTGCGGGCGTACAAGGCGCCCAAACCCAATCCGCCGCCGATCTCGGCAACCCGCCCATTCTCGGGTACCAAATCCGCGATCTTGGCCGCAGCGTAAATGGCGTTGATATGCCTGTAATGGAAAATGCGACTGCGTACGACAAATCCAAATGTCGGGAGGATATCATCGGGAGGGGTAAGCGAAATCTTGAAGTGGCTTTCAAGCCGCGCAACGAGCTGATCGGCGTCTCGTCGGATATTCTCTTGATAAGGGCCGCTCTCAGGATTCTCAATGTTTAGCACGCCGCAACTTTCAGCTAAACAGATCAACTTCTCCCAATATAGCAGCGCCACCCGTTCGGCTGTCCAGTAGGCGGGCGTGTAACCGTCCACGCCCAATGTTAAACCGCCGAACCAAGAGTAGCTTCTCCCAATGCTCGCCAGATAGTCAAAAATGCGGTCGGTGTCGCCACTTTCGATAGCATCGGCAAACGCCTTCATGTCGTTTTGAAGAATGTGGTCCCATAGATCCGCGCCTGGGGCGGCGAGCCCAGCGACTTTCCAGTCCTCTGTAGCAGCCCAATAGGCTTTGACCAATCGTCCAATTAGGTCGGGGTCCCGTTTAAGTTGAGGTGCGGATTGATGATACTTTATCATTACCCTGTTTGCGGGGAGCGGTCGCGCCGTCAATGGCTTAACGTCAGCGCGGCTCGGTCTGAGATTGAACAATGGCATCGCGCTAAACAATCTGGAACGAGAGACTACAAAGATAGCACTATCACCTGATTTAGCCAGGAGCGCGGAGGGGCGGCTTGCATCAAGTGTTCATACTCTAGCGCGACTTTTCTCGGCCCGAAACCTCATCGCCAAGTTAGGCAAAACAGGTCCGGTCGTTATCGTCACGCCTGCGAAACAGCGCGCTAGTGCTATTTCGCATGATCATTTTTACGACCAGCATCCTCAACCGCTTCAAGGCGGTCCGCGCAACGGCTCAATTAATAAGGGATCGATCGAACGCCGGACAGCCAGCTTACGTGGCGAAATGGCGCAAATTCGCTTAGAATGGGCGAGCTCCATCAACAAGAATTGACAAGATGGTCGGATGCGGTGCACAGTAGCGCAACCGGAGGGGGCAGTGAGTGTCGCTAGGGATAAATGCTTGCGCAGGAACTTATAACTACGGTGCTGGACGTCTCGTCCAGTAGCGCCGTCATTGATATTCTTATCCCCGCTCGAAATGAAGTGGGCCGCATCGAGCGATGCTTGCGGTCGCTGCTGGAACAGACTTTTCAAAACTTCAACGTCGTGATTCTCGACAATAGTTCAGATGATTCAACTCTGGACGCTGTGTGCGCATTTGTTCGCGAAAATAACCTTTCGGCCCGTATTCTTCAAACCACGCGAAGGTTGGAGTTGGCCGATGCGCTCAATATCCTGCTCGATCAATCGGTTGCGTCGTTCACCAAATTTATCTTTGCGGATGACTATCTCGGTTCAGACGCGTTGGCTACTTTAATGATGCCATTTGCGATAGATGAGAGTGTTGTCCTGACCTACGCCGAGCGCAGATACTTCAGCACGAGTGGTCCGTGTTCTGGACCAACGGCGAGCAGCCGGATGCGTGCTGCTTTTTCGGCTGTTCCCGATGCGACGGCGCTGGTCTATCTCGGTAACTATTTCGGCGAACCTTCCGCAACGATGGTCCGCGGGTCGGCGATTCGAAAGTCCGGCTTGCGCTTTGACAGAAGTCTAAAGCAAGTCCTTGATGTTGATCTTTGGATACGTCTTTGTATGAACGGCCGCGCAATAAGAGTCGGTGGCCAGGACCTTATTTATATCTCGAAGGAGCGGGATGGCGAAACTGAGCTTAACATCAGGTCTTGTCGAATTTTTGTAGAAAACCTTGTACTACGTCGCCGCTACGCGCCGAAAGACTGGTATCGCCTTCCACTAACTCTGCATGTCGTTGCATTTTCTCTGCTAGCTTATCGCATCACCAGAAGCCTGATTTTCCTTTTGATAAGCCAGCCGATGCCGGTCGAACGTATTTGATTCCAACAAGCGCGCAGGAACAAATTGCGCAGGCGAGGGTCCTGGATCTTCATAATCGTGCGCAGAAAGGTAACAAAACCTTGCCCTTGCGCACCGCGAAATCCATAGAGACGCGAGATTTCATCGTCAGTCAAATAGAACCCGATGGACGTCACTTTCTTAAGATACCTCACGTAATCCGCAACAGTGCGATCATAGTTGACGCCGGAATATTGTGTCGTGCTCAATCCGCCCGTTCTGTAATGAACTAAGCATTCTTGCACCTGCGCCGCTTTGAATCCTGCAGCTAGCGCAGCTACGAACAAAAAGTTTTCAGCTGTAATATGACCGCTATCGAACGGCTTAATCGTTTCGATGACGCTCTTCTTGAAAAGCGTCGATTGGTGCACGATTCCAAAACAGTTCATAACTGAAGGAAGATACGTTGGGAAGGGCATGTTGCCGTCACTGCTTATAAGCAACGTGCTTCCGAATACCCAATCGGATGACGTTTTGACCAATCGATCGACCATCAATGCCAACGCATTCGGCGTGCAGAAGTAATCGTCGGAATTCATAATCGCAATCAGATCACCAGTCGAGAACGCTACTCCATTCGACATTGCTTCCCACACAGACCGATCCGCCTTGCTGTAGATGCTCACATTCGCAAGATGGCCATACCTTTGCCTCAACAGACTAAGAGTATCGTCTGTCGATGCTCCATCGACAATAACTGCCTCAACCTTTTCGTATGTTTGATGCACAACCGACATCAGCGCCTGATCGAAAGAATCGATGCGGCCGTGCTTGGTGAGATCCTTGACGATCAAAATAACGGAGACGACGGGTTTATCCAGCGGCGACTCAAGGTCGTAAATCTTCCGTTTGCGATCGAAAAATCCCTGCACGTAAGTCAAAAAATCGGGATCGACATACTTGTCATAGCCATGGATTCCGAGAGGCGAACTTAAGCCCAGGGACTCCGTTTGCAAGAGCTTGTAGTTTACTTCGCAAGAAAAAAGCCGCGCTTCCCAACTGCGGGGGATACGGATGCGGGCGCCGAGCAGTTTCGCGACAATAGTGAAGAACACGTCTTCATAGATGTTGTACTTGCTGCATGTTCCGCGCCAATCTCTTAACACCTCTCGTAGGGCGCGGGTCAGAATAGCCGCGAGGTCAAAGCGGCGATTGATCGCGAGAAACCACAGTGCTTGCGCAATGCGTAGCGGGTTCGGCCTGGGTTTGAAAGTCTCGAGTACACGAATGCAGGTAGAGATGCGCCGGAGGCTTAGACCTCCATTCCCGCCGAAGGGCGCCATACGCTTCAAAAAACGTCCGCGGCCGAGGTCCGGCAGGAAGAGGGGAGCTCCAACAAAATCGTACCCCTTTGCCATCCATGCGCGGAGATCGTCTTTGAATATCCACGCGTCGAGGTGACAGATCAGCATGTAGTCGTAGTCGGCGTACATTCGATAAAATGCAGGGTCCATCCCCATCTTGTTGACGGCGGCGCTACTACCAAAGTAATCGGCGCGGACGAGGCGAACGCGGCCTTCGATCTTGTTTTGCTGAAAGAAGGCTTGATACCACCCCGGATTGCAGGAGTCTGGCAGGATGACCTCAAGCGGATAATCGTGCAGCACCTCCGCATTGTGACGCAGTGTTGCGGCCAGATCTGTGTCGAGCGCGTCGAGGTGCGTTGGAATGAGAACGACAACGCGATGTAAATTGTCTTTTTTCACGGTGTTAACATCGTCCCGGGGTGGTGGCATAAATTTGATTTCGCTTGGCAAATACTCGTATCAAAAGAGCTGTCGATAAATGGGTGTCGCTTCGCCCTTGGCTTCACGCGAAAATCCGCGGGAAGAAGCGCTTCAGCCTCTGTCGCAGCGGCCCGTGTTGGAGGTTCCATTGCAATACATGGGGGTTGAGGCGAGTAAGTCCGTACCAGGTATTTGCCCAAGCCCTTATCTTCTGCACGGGGGGTAGCGCAGCGTACTCACGCGTATGATTGTCGGCAACGAGCAGGTCGCCTTGCCGTCCGGCGCGAAATATTCTCGCACGTTTGAGGTTATGCTTGAAATAGGCCCCACGTTTTCCAACAACCGCGACCGAAAGGTTCTCCGCTTCGATCGCCCGCGTCATAGATGCCATGCCGCCTTCGAATTGGTAGGCATCATCCTTCTTCAGAAACGAACGGCTCGATGCGAGCTTCCGGAATCGCTCCATGTCAATCATGAAACCAGTTGTCCGAATATGAAAATTTGGAAAGTCTGGAAAGTTTGCGCGCATTGGGTGGTGCGTTTCAAAGGAGCCAGTAAATCCAGCGAGGCCAACACCGGGACTACGGAACGCATCGTGGAGCTTCTCCAGCCAGCCTTCGTGAAGCGGCTCCGAATAGGTGTTGAGGAACAACACGAC